>ENA-UOOA01000010-UOOA01000010.1-human-gut-metagenome-genome-assembly--contig:-P61old-NODE-10-length-397729-cov-15.413429_pt1 | contig 397729 bp, 318 predicted proteins | sample MGYA00242467_ERZ724014 | MGnify/ENA metagenome assembly ERZ724014
GTCCGCGCAAAAATTCGATTTTTTCTGTCGGGTTCAGGGAATCGAATTTCGCCGGGGAGGAATATTTTTTCAACAACTGTTCCGCTTTGGAAAATTGCTCCGTCCTGCGCAAATCCACCGCTTTGTCCAAATCGGTCGCAGTTCCCGACAGTGGAACAGCAACCAGAATCAGAAAAAAGAGAATCTGTCCAAACGGCATCGCAAGTCTCCATAAAAATTGTTTTCGGAACGCAATGACTCAAAACTAATACTAGTATAATTGCTGTTTTCAAAAATGCAAATTATTGTAATTTTAAAATACTAATTTTTTACAACGGTGTCTGCAGCATCCAGGTTTCCACGCCGCAGGCTTTCTTTCAGAATGTTCAAGTGAAGCGGATGTTTCATCGCTCGTGTTCTTTAAGAACTCGGAAAATAATAATGTCAAGAGGAATACAAGAGCATTTTCGGACATCTCAGAACAATTTTCTTCTATGTTCAGCAGAAGCAAAAAACAGCCAAAAACCCGGCTAACGGTGAATATTGGGAATGGTCGGGGCTGTAAAAATGGAATCGGCGGATTCTCCGTTTGCGAACTGACTACTTTTCGTTTTGGAGTATGCCGCGAAAGGTTGAAAAAAAGGCGGGACATGGCTAATTTATTGATATTAAAGCAATATCATAAGTTGTCAAACCGCCGTTTTTTCTAACAAGTCGCATAACCTATACATTTGCGGAGAATAGCGGAGAAAACGCGGAAAATCGAAAATCTTCCAACTTTTCTGCCATACCCGATTGGCTATATCCGCCATTCGGGTTCAAATCAATTGGCGGTCGCAGAAACCATCAACCCAATCAGGAGATTCTATCATGACCGCTGATCGTAACCGCATCACCAAACCCAGAGATTTTCACAACCAAGCGCCGATGAACATTCGGCAGTCACTCAACCTCATCGCCGCCGTAATTCGGCGTATCCAAGAACGGGAAAAAAGGGAATCTAACGCCCAAATGCTTACCACGAAAAACGGTGTTCCCTACGAGGGTGCATAAAAAGATACGTCTCTCGGTAGATTTTCTTCGCAGACAGTAAAGCATATAGGAAAATCGACAAAGAGATTGGTCTCTGCGACGACATCATGATATTGTTTTATTGCCCTCATCTGGTATGAAATGAAATTGTAACTCGCCAGTGATGGGATGAAGTAATTCCTCTGCAGATATTTTATACTGTGCCATAAAACCAATCGGTGGACTAATAAAAAACAGCGTTGGAAGTTCAAAAACATTATCGTGAAGCAAGTATGTTTCATGATATTCAAATTCATAATGTTCATCTTTTTTTTCCAGACAATAATTAATTGGATATGGAACATGAGAATCTATGGATGTCATGCTTCTCATGAGAGATGAATAATTTATTCCTTTAAGCATATCAAATTGGCAATGTGGTTCTTCAGGGGGAAATGGAGCTTTAATATCCTTGATTTTCGTAAATTCTTTATCATCGAAAACTGTGATGCCTTGCGGGAAATATATCCGAACTCGAATGTGTGATGCCTTACTCGTTCCTGTATTGTTAACAATCAAGGAAGTCTTTGCAAAAGAGATTTCGTTAATAAGCTCAATATGTTTCTTGTAAGCATCGTAGTCTTCATTATATTTTTTACTCTCGACCACCCAACGATCATATTCGGAAGCCGATATTGTGTTAATTCCACCTAACTGCGGAATAGGTATGTTATATGTTCTCCCCCCTATGGTTTGGCTAACATGATTTAGAATAGTTCGGGGATCTGTATATTCTGCAAAAATCTTTTTTTCCTCAATCGGGATGTCTAATGTAAAAATAGCAAAGGGGACTTCGGTACTCTTTGTTTGATTACAGACAATAGACAGCTTGGGAATCCGATTCTTATATTGTTCAAGTTCTTGTTTACATTTTCGAAGTTCAATCGCTTGGGAATCTGGTTCTTCCGAAAGTAAATAAGCGGTGGGATCTATACATGGAATTCCATAGGTTTTGGCGAGAAGCCTTGCTCCGGTGTCATGTGAAAAAAAAGAAACTTTTTCCCCCTGTTCTTTTTTGTCAAGGAGAATTGCAATTAAAATGTTATCTTTGATTGTTCCATCTAATTTGTATCTATGTGGATCTCCAGACGTGGTACATAGGCTAAACGCAATATCGTTTATACGTGTTTTTTCTGATGCGCCTTGGGGAAATGTAGATTCTATCCATGCCAGAGCTTTTTTTGCTCGTTCGCGCTTTATAGTCCCCGAACCAGAATCTTTGATTCTATTTAATTCAGAAACATTAAATAACGTTACAACCACTTCTAAATTTGAGACGTTAGGTAAGATTTCTTTAAAATTAAATTCCGATAAAGGTTTATAATGAACGAAAATATTTGTATCTAAAAAATATATGTCGTTGAGTTTATGTTTGCTTTTATCGATTGTTCCAACATGATTTATTATTTTCCCCTTAGCAGTGTAATTGCCAATGGGGTTACCGAATAGGAAGCTCCATCGGGAATAACGCCTTCGTATTCCATCTCTCGCAACAAAATATTACGAGCCGGAATCAAATAGTTTTTGACATTGTTTGGCAATAGTTGATGGTGGGGAGAACAGACCGTGAATTCGGTCAAATGCTCCAGGACAGTAGCTCGTTCTCCAATAGGCGAAACACCGATTTTAATAATATGATAGGAATTTTTCCCATTCGATGTCTGGACATTAACATTCCAAATAGACAGCAACCCTTCATGTTCCTTGTCTGCTGCCTCGCAGATTAAAGCGCGCATTGATTCGGGAATACTGGCGGCATTTTGAATCATCTGGGAAACAATAGGATGCTCCATACCGAATAATTGCAGCTTTTCGTCAGCCAATGCCTGTTCGCGATTTCCTGTAAAATGAACAATAGAACCATCCGCCGCATTGCATAGCTCAACCATTCCGTCCTCCATCTGTCTGAACCGGAACCCGGAATACTCCGCTTCCGCAGCCACAAAGGAAATCAGACGTTTCATACTGCGACCGTCATCTGTGACTTTTTTGTAGTCGCCCAAGTTGAAACCATCCAAATCCTGGAATAGTTCAAAAACCACTTTTCGTGCAGTATCCGCGTTGGTCATTGCAACATCCAATTCCTCGCGGGTCCTTTGGAGCGTCGGATCATTGATGGCATCTTTATATAGTTTGTCATAGCTCAACTGGCTGCCCAGTTGCCCTAATACCTGCCCGCGCAGATCTTCCGCCACTTGCCCATGCTCATCCACCTTGCCAAGGGCGGACGCGATGTCTTTCAACTTACTTTCGAGCAATAAATATATTTGGCCTTCCAGCGTATTCGCGGCGACAAGGTTGTAAACTTGAGCCGTGGCATTTTGCCCGTAACGGTGAATTCGCCCGATACGTTGTTCCAAATCCATTGGATTCCAAGGCAGGTCATAATTAAACAAAACCCGTGCAAATTGCAGGTTGATTCCTTCCCGACCGGCGGCGGTACAAACCAAAACCTGCGGACCATCCGGCCGCTTAAAGCGTTTCTGTGCAGAGGTCTTGGCCCCGTGATCTCCGCCTTTCAGCACCTCGATGCCTTTACTGGGGAAATATAGTTCCAACATCCCCTTAATGGCATCTACCGTACCAAGATATGTTGCAAAGATGACTACTTTTTCTTTCGGAGATGCTGTCCAAATTTGTTTAAGCGCATTTAAAAGCATCGCGCCCTTGGCCTCAATCTTTTGCGGATATTTTGCCAGAAGAGCATTGATGCGTTCTCGTTCTTGCGGCAAGGCCATCGCGGTTAAGAAAACGACTGATTCTTCGGCGTTTGCCGCAGTCAATTCATCGTCATAATCGTTTTCTGATTCAGCAGTTGTTTCCTGCTCCTTGCGTTTACGCAAAAGCTGAAAACGCATTTTTGCCAGAATCTGTTCCGTTTCGGCATTCCCCATAACGTCATCGGGAAGCTGGTATAAATCCCTGATATAGCCCTTGGCGGTATCAATCGCACTATTGCGCTCATAAACATTGCGCAGATCATCCTGTTCGATAATCTCTTGGATGGTCAGCATCAGACGGCGGCGTTCCAACGTTGAGCGAATAGCCGCAAAACTACTGGCGGCGATTTTTTGAAAAATCGTCATGACAAACCCCAGCGCGCGCCCCTTGTTGCCTTGCTGAGCCGCCAAATTGTAGCCATCCTGCAAATATTGAAGCAGGTCTTGATAGAATGCGTTTTCCTCTTCGGACAAACTGAACGCCTCGGTGTGGACGAGTCTGCGTACAAACAACGTGCTGCCGTCCGCCGTACAAGCGTCCGCCTTGGTTCTACGGATTACGACGGCATTAAGACGATAGCGATTTTCCACCATGTCATGCTCATCGGAAAACAAATTAGAATTCAGCAGTCGAACCAGCATCCAAAAACGAAAATGGTCGCCTTGATGCGGGGTCGCGGAAAGTAACAGCATATCCCGGCAATGATCGCGCATGGCCTCGGCAAGTTTATAATTCAACGTCTTTGTGACCTTGTTGCCGGTGCGAGTTGCCGTTAGATGATGCGCTTCATCGAAAACAATCAAATCCCACGGTGGGGCTTCCAGAATTTTCTTGATGCGGCTTTTTCGTTTCAAGGTGTCGACCGAGGCGATCAAGCGGTCATGTTTGGCAAAAGCGTTGCTGTGCCGGTCGGAAACATCACCCTCAATTCCGAATACTTCAAAATCCAGATGAAACACATCGTTGAGTTCATGCCGCCAGTTGTCCACCAATCCGACAGGCACAATCATCATGGCCCGTTTCATTTCTCCGCGAGAGGCCAGCTCCCGTAGAATTAACGCGGTCTCAATGGTCTTGCCTAAACCTACTTCATCGGCAATCAGGAAACGGCGGGGATCGGCATTGGCAATCCGGTGAACCAAAACAATCTGATGGGGAAGAAGATCAATTTTTGCCGCCGTCAATTCGGCGGAACTCTCCATCAGCGGCAGCGATTCCGCTTCCACGGCAAGTTGTAGACGGGCAATCTCCGCTTGAGTTGCCGGGTGCAACAGCGACAACAGATGCTCAAAAGAATCCTGTGTTGCCGTTAATGTTTCAAGCGCGACCTGACGTTCTCCGTATTCCCTGAAAAAAACCGAAACGAAGCCATTCCGGGGCATGGAGGCAATAATGCCTTCGCCAAGCTCCGGATGCTGTATCCGTTGACCGACGGTAATTTCAGGAAATTCTGGCGACATAATATCCAATTGTTACCTTCTGATGTTCCGAAATAAATTCTTTTTCGAGCCGCTGCATATTCAGCGTAGCGGTTCCGTCCCAAAGGCCTTCGGAAATACGTACTTTCTGATCGTCATTACGCAGAAAAAGCACTTCCTCACGCGAACCGGAGGTTTCCTGAAAAACCTGCGATCCTTGAGAAAAGCCAAAGATAATTCCGGTTTCCGTCCACACATCCTGTATTTCTTTGATTAACGGGCGAATTCTGGTTTCCAGAAATGTCTGGGCTTCTTGAGCCGGAAGCGTATCCATAAGAGTTTCCAGACCGCACACCAGAAGCGTTTGCCCTTCAATCGGCGGATTCTCTGGAATGTTCTCCTTCCATGACAGAAATTCCCGGAGGGAAATCATGGCATTTGCATTCAACAACGCCTGTATTTCCTCCTGATCGAAAATAATACTGGAGCCGCGCCGTTTCCAAGCTGATCCGCCAAATATCTTCATTTTTATCCCTCCTCGTCAAAGAAATCAAACAGCATTTGCTGTTCGGTGGCTTGTTTCTTCGCTTTCTGAGCCTGTTCAAATTGTGCCATCAGCGTCAGCACCGCACCGGCGTTTTGACGTTTGGTTGCTTCATCCGAAGTTTGAGCATACCAGTTCAAAATATCACGAACCGAAGGCTTGAGTTTCAGGTTTCCCGATTCCAGCTCATGCAATAGATTTTTCCCGGCTTGAACCGTCCCCATCAGGAAAAACACCTGATCCAAATCGCTCTTGATGTGTTTGCGGTTCAAGCCGCGTTTGGTCAATGTGGCGTAACGCTCCGCAACCGGAGTTACGGTGACTTCGCGTCCGGTTACCTTGATCCAGCCGTGCGATTCCAGATCGTTCTGAGAAACTCCGCTCCCCTGCAAAGTCTTGTGCAAGGTGTCGCGGCTCATTGTCTGCACATTTTTGAAAATCCGCAGATACAACCGGCTGACCGGATCGGCGCTTTCCGGCGGCCGCAATCCACCCGCGGTCGCGGCATCTTCCAGAATGTCGTCCAGCATCTGATTGATGCCAAGCAGCGCGTCGCGGACGCCGAGCATTTCGCCGGTACCGGTCTGCACCACGCCGTAATGCTGAGAATAGAATTCCAGCGATTTTCCCCGCAGGATTACCCGCAAATCGGCTTCCGGCAATTCCTTGCCATGCACCGTTTCCAGCAGGGATTTCAAACGGGTCGCCTCCTCGCGGACGAATTTACGCATCCGCGCATAACTGACCTGTTCCGGTTCCGCCAGCCGTTTCCGGCAGACGTGAATCACATCGTATTCGATTTTTTTGCTGCCGAACGCCGCGTTGTCGCCCTTGGTCTCGTCACTGCGGATGGGATAGGTGGCAATCAGATAATATCCGGCCTCAAACAAGGCTTTCAGCACATCAATCCACGCATTATCGTCATTGTGATGGAACGTGAACGCCATAATGCCGCCCGGCTTCAGATGCCGTCCGGCTTCCGCCCAGCATGCCGCCAGCGTCCGGCTGTAAAACTCGCCGGAGGGTTCCGGACGGTACAGCGGATTTGCGTCTCCGATCTGCAAATCATGGTCACCGGTATTGGTGCGGATGATTTCCAGATTCGGCTTGTCAATATACACCGCTTTCTCGTATTCCTCCCGATCATCCGGATGCTCCACACTGTTGTCGATGGCTTCCGTGCTGTGCGGCGTCCGCTCCGGTTTGAAATACTCTGCCTCTGGCTGGCCCTCATACCATTTCAGCATCGGAATCCGCAGCCAGACATAGAAGAAATCCGCCAAATCAGCATAAAAAAGATTATTGCCAAACGGAGGATCGGTGATTGACAGGTCAAAAACTTCTCCATCCAACATGGACATGTCTGCCGATGAACCGCAAAAAATCTCACCTGAATTACTTGCGTCATTTAAATATTCGCGAACAGTTTTTGTATCAACAAGAACTGGTTCCCAAGGTTTAATTCCCCATTGCAAGCCTTCTAATATTCCTGCAGAAGTTGTTTTCCATGGTCCATATCCATCACTGAACCCACTAACTTCAATAACGCAATTTTTAGGGTGAAAATTGGAATTACTCAAAGCTGGAGCCAAACAGTCACGAGTAACATGATAAAAAGAAAACATATTTTGGTTACGTAAATATTGTTGAAATGCCCCCAATGCCTGCTCGCACACATCGGGTGCAGTATGATTAATGGCTTCCGTAATATACTTAAGAATTTGCGTATGCACCAACAACTGGCGGGAGTTAAACATTTTCCACCAGTTTGTATATCCCCAGCCGTCATTCACACCGCCATTGGCACGCATCATGTAAGCATCCCAACAGATTTCGCGTGGCCAATAATCATGCAAATCCTGTTCACAGCGCGTCGCCCATTCGCTTTCCGCCGCGTTCAGAATACGAATATCGTCGGCATCCGGAGCCTTGAAATAACGCCCGTTGTAGTTGTAGCCTTCGGCTTCGCATTGCGGGCAATGGCATTGCAGCGCATATTCCGCCACCGGTGTGATGGGTTGGGCGCACAGATTCCAGCGTGTTGTTCTCGCGCCCGCAATGATTGCAGGTGAAATGAGCCTGTCTTGGGACTGTGCCATTGGTTGAGATTGTTTCCCCGTGCCAGAAGAACGATTCAGGCTCTTTTTTTGAGCGGATTTCAATCAGCGCAAGATTTTCCAGCCGTTGGTTGTTCCAGCTTGCCGTCATCGCGGGATCGGCTCCGGCGTAGCCGCCGTATTCATTCCCGTTTTCATCTTTCCCGGAAACGCCTTTCGCCCATTCCGGCGAAACCAATAGCCAGAGTTGAACCTTTTTCTTTTGGATACGGAAGGCTTTTTTCTTGCGTTCCGACGCCTTGCAGTTGACATGTCGTTGTAAAACATCCTGAACCGCTTTCCCGGCAAACGCATGACAATGCGGGCAATGCAATCCCGCGTCATCCGCCGTCAGGCCATTGAGTTTTGTCCAGCGGTCAATGGTGTCTTGCGCGGTTCCTTTGTCATAGTCATTGAGCAGGTTGGCAAATTCCTGACTTGTGGTGGCAAAGGCGGGTTCATCGGCATCCGTACAAAGGAGTTCCGCCCCCGGAGCCATACGGGACTCGCCCAGCTCGGCATGAAACACCTCGCCGCATTCCGGACAGGTCAATTCCAGATAGTTGGTCGTCATGGTTTTCTGGGCGATAATCAGACTCTTGAACAGCGGGGTGCGGTGGTCGCAGCCATGCGCGCCGCAAGGTCCGTGTTTCGCCCAGAAGGTATAGATGACTTCCGGTCCTTCCCAGCGATAATGGGCGCGTTCCTCCGGCGGCAGTGCTACCGGATCGACGTTTGCCGTCTGATTGGTGCGAATATCAATCCAACGGCCACGGTGCCCGCGCGAACAAGTTGTCGTGTAGAACGGTTGAATCTGTGGTTTTACTTCTTTTTTCGATTTCGGCAAAAAGCGCTTCCACCTGTTTCGGGTCGCTGCCGGCAAGTTCATTTTTGCAGACAAACCACGCCACCGGATTCAGGTCAATGCCGGTCATCTGCATGCCGAGCCGCGCGCCCTCGACCAGGGTTGTCCCGCCGCCCATGAAAGGCTCCAGAACTTTGAGGTTGGAAAACTTTCCGGCCTTCTGGTGGTTGCAGTAATAGTGTTCCCAGACCGTTTTTGCCGCTTCGGAGGGATCGTCCGGACACTTGGTCGCGGCGGCAATCAGCATGGAACGGAATACACTGGAACGCCGTCTTGCCCACCATTTCGACATCTGATAAATGGGTTTCCCCGCATTTCCTTCCAGCTGAGAAAGTGCATTGATCTGAGCAATGGGGAAATCGACTTCAAGACAGGTTTTCGGTCGGTTCGGGTCATTGAAATCCGGAACCTCGCAGTCATTCCAAGCCTTGCCGAGATTTGCGGGCAGTTCCACTTCCGCCTTGGTCTTCTTCGCCGCCGCGGTCTTTTCTCCCGCCTCCGCCGTATTCTCCACCCCCGTCAGCCCGAGGAGATTGTCGTTTGTATTGTTCATAGTAACACCAAACTTTCAAAATCCAGGTGATCATTGTTGTTGACGTGTAATATCAAAGCGGTGTCAGGCGTGTTGTTCTTTTGAGGACGCGTTCTTGTAATAGGCCGTGTTATTTGACTCATATCTTTTACATGAAAAACGACAAAAAAACGTTGCGTATTTTTTTTATATTTTGCCAACGCACTACAAGAACAAAACTCTTTCATAACCGTGTGTAGAAAATCAAAAAAACAAGAAGAACTTCTAAGTTGATGAACATAACCCGGATAGCCTCTTCCCAAATCATGCGGGAATCCTTCGACAACATCGGCATTAGAAAGAGCGGTTGATTTCATATCAAGAAAAAGCGCAACTCGCTTATCCCCAACTTGCGAAAGAATAATGTAATCACAACGCTTATTGCCGTAGTTTTTTTTAAAGAATGACTCAGCATGGCAATCTGCTTTCAGCGTAATACCATCTGAAGAAACATTATCAATGTAAACATCTTTGAGCACAGCGGCTCTATCACTTTCATGTAAATGTATTGATGGAGAAGTATGGCAAATTCGCGCTGTATCAACAACGATCTGCTGAAGAATTTCCGTTTCTTTCCACATCATTCAGCTCCGAATAAAATAGTTTGCTGAATTTGATTGACTTGTGAAATCGTGTCATCAAAGCTGGTAACCTCAATCCCAAACTTTGGAGATATATCCATCGGATTGACTGTATTATCGCTTGCAACGTAACAACGGACTCGCTCCGGCTTTAACAGTTCATCACTGCAGTATTTATATTTCTTGATTATTTTTTTGACAGAGGCCTTGTCTTGACTAAGCATAATAAGAGTGTTAAACTCACGAATAATGTAGTCACTATGTGTTGTAATGGCGATATAAATTCCTGCATTGGCAAGCATTGCAAGCAGACGCGCCATTTTACGCTGGTTTTCCGGATGAAGATTCAATTCGGGTTCATCAATGATCAATACTTGATGCTCTTTTGCCTTATGTTTCAGATAAAAGTTTAATTCCATTAGAGAACGAACCGTGCTGGAACATTCGGTCGTTGTCAATTTCGTTCCCTGCGCATTCTGGGGTTCAAAAAGGACAGTATCTTCATCTAAACTGTATGCACCTCCGCAAATTTCGGAAAATAAATTCAAAATGCTGGGATGTTTTTCCGCAATGAAACTTTTCTCAAGGCGAGCATCCTTGAATTCCACAACAAAACGCCAATCTTTTTGCATCGGCCGAGGATAATGTGGCGCATCTTCATCATAGTTGTCTTTCCGCTCCGATAAAACTTTTTGAGGAGGAGAATAAACAAAACTTGGCCGAAAACATGCAACGCCTGTACGTTCGCAAGTAATGATAAACGCATCGGGAAAATAAGAGTTAAAAACAAAAGACAAAAAACCGTTTAAATGTTTGCGCAAGACATCAACATCCGGCAAATCATTTCCGGAGTTCTCAATAATGAAATCAACATCATTACTGCTACGCTCCTTTTGAATATGTAATATGCAATTCTTTGTTATCGGCGGATGGACTTTTATTTCAATATTGTGTATGAATTTCTGAAGATCATCATGATCAAAATCAAGATTCATTCGTGTCTTTGAATAAAAATCCTTATGAGATGCCATTTGCCGCCAAGCTTCATTTTTTACCCAATTATCCATGGCAAGTTTGAACATTATGGGATAATTTTCAAAATATGCAGACAAATCGACACTGACTTTCCCCTTTTCCAAGAGTGTTACAGCTAACTGATTATCCACATCAATTGTCAAAAAGTAACGAATTGCATCAAGAAAGTTGAATGTGTTGTATGTAATGTAGGTTTTTCCGGTATTGTTTTTCCCGCATAAAATCGTCAAGTCACCAAATTCCATTTGGGCTCTTTTGATCGGCCCGACATTTTCAATCGTGAATTTCATTTTGTATCTCCAGTTTGGTTGATATATTCTATTTCAGAATGTCAACCATCAAGTTAATGCGTTTAGTTCAATCCAGGGCGAGGCGACTTCCAACAGGCTCAACCCGCCGTGACAGACCTTTGGAAAACCGCCCGGAGCTTTCCATTTCCGTTGGCCGGTTACCATGCAGTATTCCTCGTTCGCAACAAATACCGGCGGCATGAATTTCTGTTGCGGAAGCGGTATTCGGGCATAACGCTGCGCCTTGAATTCATGTTTCAAAATATCGGAGGCTTCTTTGGCGCAAATTTCCGACGAGAATTGTTCCGCCACGCCATATCCGTGATCGGAGGTGATGACAAGTTTCCGTCCCTGACGAAGTTTGTTCACAAACGACCAGAAACCGTCGCCGGAGAATTCCTTGCGAACCAGATTGGCAAGTTCCGCACCGCTGCGGCCCAGATGAATCTGGTCATCCAAATAAGAATGCCAGATGACTAAATTCGGATTTGAAGGAACCGGAGCATCGGCAAACGGAATATTCAGCACATCTGTATAGCAGTTTCCTCCAAACAATTTGAAATTAGCGCTTTTCCCGTTATCCTTCAAATTGGCACGCGATGGCACGCCCAATGCCTGAGCAAAAGTAGTGGTATCCGATGGTGCTTCAGAAAAAGTTACTTCCGCGGTGGCGGAAATGCCGCGCTTTTTTGCCTCATTCACCAAAAGCGCAATCTCACGAATAGACAAGGCATCCAGAATCAAAACGGCCTGATTTTGACTGCACGTTTGAATCAGACGGTTACTGGTGCGAGGCGCTTCGGTCAAAAAGGAATTCCACAAGGGAAACGCGGCTTCGCATAGAACGCGATCAGGAAAGACAACTTCCTTATGCAGTTGCACCGGATTGTCTTCGGCAAGCGCAATCACTGAAAGTTTCTTGGCGATTGAACTCCAAACCTCTTTTGCCGAAGCATCCTGAAAGAGTAAATCAAGCCATTGTTGTTTTTCCATCAGTTATCCTCCTGGTCAAAGGTCACATCCAACGATGCTTTATTTGCTGATGGTAAACGCATAATAAAACTCTTGAGAGCCTGCACCGTAATCCCGTCAATCCGCAATGTTGCCGACTTTAATTTCTTGTTTCCTGCCAGCCCCCAGGATTCAAAATTACCGTTGAGGGTAACGCCATTCGTCGGAGCGGCATGACGCGTCTGTTCCGTTGGAATTTCCGGCATTGGCGGCACGGGTGGAACGGGAGGAATAACCGGAGTCCCATTGCCATTGTTGGGTGAACCCGAATCTGAATGGGGTGCGCCAGGGGATGTTGGTGTTACGGCTGGTACAGTTGGCATTGATGGCGCTGGCGGTGGTGTCGTTACAACAGATCCGCCACCAGCAGCAGCCGGAGTTCCCAGTAAAATTTTGCGCAATTCACTGCCGGAGCGTGTAGTTTTACTGCGAATGTATTGCCGGGCGGATTCAAAATCCTGACCAGCTTTCTTCGCATACCAAGTTCCATCCAAGTTTAACGCTATTTGACCCTTTGCAGCCATATCCTGAATAATCTCAAGCGTTGGCAATTCGCCAATATATGCAAGCACTTCGCCGGGTGCTACATCTATAAGGTTATCAAGGCAATCACCAATATTGGCTCCTTCTTGGGCCGCATCGAGGATTCTCTTCTGGAAGTCAGTCAGGTCAAAAATATTGGTGCGAATGGCCTCTTCAATATTGACCGCAGCCTCTATTCCTGTTTTTTCCAGACGCTCAATTTCAAATTCGCATTGTTCTGGATGCTGAAAATTCCATTTGCGAAGAACCGCAAAACGGTTGAATCTTCCCTTGATTTCCTGTTCCAGAGGTTTATCAAAATCCTGTCGCAGAGCACGATATTCCTGCGCAGTTCCCCATGCTTCATTGGAACACAGATAACTACAGCGCGCCTGAAACAGCAATTCCCTGTCCTCAAAGATTCCCTTATCCGCTTCCTGTATCAGAAAACGAACTGTATTCCTACGATTTTTGACTTGGGTTGCCAACCATTTTCCTAAGGTCGAATTTACTTTTGCATTACCGATAAAGGCCGCCGGAATAATCAATAAAACAAGTTTTGCCCAATTTTTGGGCTGTTCGCGTTCCTCCACGTCTTCCCATGGAGATGTATTCCAATGTGGGCCAAGGATAATCACATCTGCGGGTGACTGATTCGTTTCGCTGACAAAGCAACGCCGAATGGTTCGCATCAACCATTCGATATCTTTGCCGGGATGATTAATTCGATTATTGGGATCAGCAGATGGTTCCCATAAATTATCATTCTTAGCAGTGACGCGCACCTCTGTTTTGGTGTTTTTGCTTTGTTCAAACCAAAACCTCTGGTTGTTCACATCACTGTGGATATTTATACTATTCTCAACCAGTTGTCCCAATTGGAGATTGAAATCATTATCATCTATTACCTGCGAGGCAGACAAAGCAAGTTGCAATTCGGGAGGTTTTACTCCGGTTTTGCGTCCGGGAGCCATGGAATGCATCCAAATGGCAGAAATCATTTCACTACACTTGGGAATTGGCACGCCTGAATCCTTAATAGCAGACAAGTTACGTTGGGCAATCTCTCGCAATTTTTCCTGTCCAGATTCCTGTGCAATCGAATCGACAAGCATTTGGACCTCGGTAGAATCTCCTTCCACTGCGAAATTTGCAGAAGTGATGATCGGCGTATTTTCTCCCTGAGATTTGAAAACACGAGCCAAAATACGAATCATGTCTCGCGTTTCTTGGGCTGCCGTTGTCATCAGAATTTGATCTTCCAGGAGATTTAACAGCTCCGGAGAATAAGGCCAGCATGCAGAGACCTCATCCGCAATTTTTTGCGCATTTGCCGTCCCCTTTTGGCTGTAAAGCAACCGGAAACGTTCTTTGGCGTATGTAGCGGTCAATGAAGAAATGTCAGCATTAGAAATATTCAGGCGATTCTCAAATAAGCGATGAAGAATAAGTTTTTGACGATCCTGTTTGGCCGTTTCTCCCAAGAAATCTATTAACATAGGTTCCTGACGATGGAGTTGCATAAATGCATCCGAATTATTATTTCGGACAGAAACAATAAACATCAGAATTTCCGGGCGCTCTTTGGAAATTTCAGATAACATCTGAATAAAACTGAATGCACATTCTTTTGCTTTTAGCCCGTTATACAATTCCGGTAATGCATCATACCACGTTTGAAATTCGTCCAAAATAAGACAGGTCGGTTGCTCAGCAAACATTTGTTCCATGAGACTACGCGCCGGAATATGTTGATTCGATGCAACAAACTGTCCTTTGTAAAATTCACCTTTTTTATGACGATCAAAAAGTAAATCCCAAAGGGTGTTGTATTCATTATCGCTGATTGTTTCGGAGATTGCTTGATACCCTTTGCTTATTTTCAAATCGTGTAAAGACGGATCATGCAGTGTATCGGCCCAATTTCCCAACCATTTCTCCGTAATAGCCGGACTGTTAATGGCATGATGCAGAACAGCCATCAAATGCGATTTCCCTTTGCCGCGTCCGCCGATAAGAACAACAGGTCCGCCATCTCGTCCCTCACGAAGAGAACGCAAGGCCTTGAGCAAATCAGCTGTGGGATAGGTTATTTTGAGGAATTCTTGGGGGGCTTTATCCGTTGCACCTTGAGAATTACTTCTATGAAGCGCAATCGTCGTACCAGGCATATTCGCGCCCTGAAACTCTTTTCTGAGCTGTAATCCGAGCATTATTTGCCTTCCTTCGCATCTGTAGCATCAATCCATGCATCAATCTCTTCTTTTTTAAAGAGCCATTTTTTGCCGATGCGTTTTGCAGGCATCTGTTTTTTTCCAATCCAGCGATAAATCGTATCATTACTTACCTGTAGATAGCGGCTCACATCGTCAACTGTCCACCAGCAATTTTCGTTATCCATTTCGTACCTCGGCAAAGTTATGGGATAGTATATCACGTTACAATATATCACGGTCCCCAAAAAAATCAACCGATTTTTGCCGCAAATCACGATTTATTGCTAAAATACCCGTTCTCATGTTACAAAAAAGACTATTTATGAATACCATTCGGCTCTGGACTACGTTCTATTGTTTTTCCGAATCTTTCTTGACCTCGACCTGTATCCACTCCGATACATTATACAGCCCATATACCAGCCACTTGCCGTCATCGTAGACATACAGGTAGTCGGCGGACATTTCTGCCTCGGCGAGGTGCTGATAATCATCGACGCTGGCGAACCGCCGTTCCGGACGCATCGGCTCGTGCCGGTCGCGGTGGTAGGCGACGCAGGCGGGTAGTTCCTCGGTCAGCTGTGACAGATCGCCGAAGTCAAGCAACGCTTCGATTTTCGCAGGTTCGGTGTACCATCCGGCAAGAATTACGCCCGCACCGGCGACGTAGCCATCGTAGTTGCACCGGATGGCGCGGACGCTGCCGTCCGCCTGTTTTAATCCAATCGCGCAGGGTGTTCCCATGGTCAGTTCTCCTCTTTTTCGTTTTCGTCTTTGTAATCGTTCATCGTCCATTCGCCGTTTTCGAACCAGAAGCTGGCGATGTTCATTCCGCTCGAGCCACCGCCGAAATGCTGGTAGCTCAAGTGGAGCGTGAACCAGACGCGGTAGCCGGTCTCCGGCGTATAGGTGATGCAGGAGCTGAAGGTGTCGATTTTGCACTTGGTCAGCACCTTGGCAAAGATGCCGGATGCACCGACGAGGTCTTGTTCGCACTCGACGTTGAATCTTCCTTCGCCGAAGCGGTTGGTGAAGACGCTGTACTGCATTTTGATTGTCTGCCCCCATACCGCGGTGGCGTTGCGAATCAGGCGGTCCAGCTGGTCGGTGTTGAGGGCTTCCCGGATGAGTTCCGGGTGGTCGATGAGGTTTTGGATTTCGGTCTGCATGGTATGTATCCTTTCAGTTGAACTGTTTCACTATGGCGGCGAGCAGGGCTTTCGTTTCGGCGGTCTTCGGCCGGATGTCCCAGCCGCGGTCATAGTTGATGACTGCGTTGTGGTCGGCATCTGCGACGTAGAGCTTGCTGATGCGTCCCTGCCGGATTCCGTATATGCTCGGCTCGTCGAACCGCACCATTTGGATTCGGTAGGTTTTGCCGTCGACCGTGGCGGTCGCCAGCGTCCAGACGTTCATGGCCTTCTTGATGTCGTGGGTGGTGATTTTGATTTCCATGGCTGTTTATCCTTATTTGAGGTTGGCTTGCAGGGCTTCGATTTCAGCTTCCATCGCAGGGATTCTGGCGATGTGACGGGCGATGCTCTCGGCTTTTTCCGCCGCGAACTGGAGGTCATCCGGTCGCGCGCTGGCGAGCAGTTCCTTGATGAGGTCGGCGTCGCTGGCTGCGACTTCCTTGTAGGTCGCGATTTTATGCTTGAGGCTCTCGATTTGCTTTTCCGTGCTGTTCATTTTCTTGCCTTTCGGTTAGGTTTCTATTTCGTTGCGCTACCCTTAATTAAGCGTTAAATATGTTAATAGCCAATGAGTTATCGAACATAAACCGAAGATATATCGACAAAAGAAATGACAGCGTGGAAGTCCATCGCTGTCAAGTCGTTTTCAGAAGATTTTCCGGTTATTCTACATTCACATACCGCATTATGGTCGCCAGCAACTCATCGTAATTTCCGGCCATTGCTTCCGCCGTGAAGCCTTCGATGAAGGCTGTGTCGTATCCGGCGCACCGCAACGTCTGCCGGACTCTGCCCAGCAAGGCGAACGCATTTCCGTCGGTATTGACAAGCCGGACGGTAACGTTGGTGTATGGTGTCGGCAAATCCTCTGTTTCCGCCAGTTCCGTTTCAAATTCGTAGAGGTCTTCGTCATGCTCCGGACAGGCGCAGAAGTAATCCGGCGTTCGCGTGGTGATGACCGCCTTGCGGCATCGTCTGCATATTCTGATTTTGCTCATTTGAGTCTCCCGTTCTTGCCCGGCCAGCCGACGCCTGGGAAATTGTAGTCGCCATGCCTGACGGCTTCCATTTCGGCATCCGCCGCCTTGCGGTAGTCGGGATGCTGGCGTTCCTCTGCCGTGCATTTGGGACAGAGGCAGTCGGTGTTGAAGCGGCTCATCTGCCGTGATTTTCCATCGAGCGAAGCGTGGCATCTGTCGCAAAATTTGGTGGTGAAGAATCGGTCTGGCATTTTTCAATTTCTTTCGTTGGTGAGCGGGATGAAGGTGAATTTTGGCTCCGGCACGTCCGCCGGTTCGGCCCACTCGATGATTTTTTCAAGATTGGCGATATCCTCGTGTAGTTTAGCGAACCGGTTGACATCGCCACCGAGGATGACGGCGTTTCCGGCTATGACGAGGTCTGTGCCGTAGAAGGTGAACGCGCCGGTGACCGGCTTGCATTTTGCCTCTTCGTCGCAAGCCATGATAATGCCTCGGTCGAGTTCGACCAGCTGGACGAGGTCGCATCCGATGAGGTCGTACAGCCCTTGCAGGGATTTGTTGGGATTCGGCACGTCCACCTCTTCGATGGTGCGCTCGGTCGGGTTGATTTTGATTCCACGCATGATTCTATCCTTTCGGTTGCACCGAGGGCTTTCGCCCTCGGCTGGTGGTTTTTATTCGGCGTCCGAGCTGTTCGGGTCTGGCGTGTAGTTGTGCTCTTGGTATTCCGCGAGGCCCAGCATTCCGAGCAACTCGTTCATGACTTCCTCGATTTCGATTTCGTCCTTGAGGATGACCTCGTCCGGGTTGACTCCGGCGTTGAACCAGCCGGTTCCAGCGATGCCGTTCTTGAGCCCCTCGGTGTTGCCGCTGTCTTTCGCCGTTTGGATGAGGTTCCAGACCAGTCCGACGATTTTCTTTTTTCTTGTTTCGGTCATTTTCGTATCTCCTGGAGATTTATTTGGTTGCGTTATGCTTCTGTCTACGGTGCTTAATTAAGCGTTCCAATGCGTTAATAGCCAATATGTTATCGAAGATATATCGAAGAAAGAAAGATAAAAAAGCCCGACGAGAGGCATAAAGCGCAGTCGCCGGGCTTACGGTTATTTGGTCGCGGGAACGGGTTCGGAATCGGTCTTGGACAGGGCATCCACGACCTTTCCGGCATCCGCACCGGCCTTCACGAGATCGACGGCGGCGCCGTTGATCTGCCGACCGATTTTGACCTTGAGCGTCCCGTCGGTGGAGACTGCGGCGTTGCCGGATTTCTCCGTGTCGGTCGCGCCGTCCGCATCGGCTTTGCCGGTCATCTCGATTTCAACGTTGTCCCGCGTGACGGCGGAAAGAATCTTACCGTAACGCAGGTTGAAACCGAGCGTGTAATTTTCGGGATTGAGGCTGGCGTCGAAGCCGACGCCGTCGCCATACTGAATGACGTTGTGCCCACAACCCGCGAGGAGACAGACGGCGCAAACGGCCGCCACGACGAAAAACAGATTCTTCAATTCATACCTTCTTTCTTCTTTTTCTGACAGACGGCGCATTCGCAGGGCGAATACCATGCCTTCCAGCCGAACAGCTGGCAGACGTTGCCGAAACGGCGCGCCTGGTTCATGACGATGTAGCGTCTCGGATTGTACCAGCCGAACTGCGCCTTTGCAGCGGCATAGCCGTTGCGCTTGAAACGCTCGTTGGATGTCCGCGATTTTCATGTTCTTGATTTCCATAAAATCTCCTGATTCTGAGTTAAAAATGAGGTTGCGGAGCGGTCTATCGTTCCGCAACCAACTTTATTTAGGTTATCGAGTCCTTCCGCCGCCCTCAAACGCCATTTCCGTTCGGGGGAACCGCTCGATTTTCTATTTTCGAGGGCCGGTTTTCGCTGGGCGTGCTATTTTCGAGGATTTTCGGGAATGGCTCTTGTGCCGTTCCTGCCCCCACGCCCAGAACGGGCGTTTCCACGCATCCTGTCGCGTCATAAAGTGAACGGCAAGACTCTCACTCCCTGTGCGTCATCGTGCGTCAACAGTGGCTCTCTGGGCGTTTGCGGTGTCAAGAAATCTTTACACTACTGCAAATTTCTTTTGTGATGTCAAGAAATCTTTACACTCTTTTCTTTGCGTTCCTGCCGAGGACTCGGTATGAGTGTAGCAGGTTCTGACTGCGCGTCACCCATTCCAGATTGACGGCGCGGTTGTCATACTTATCGCCATTGATATGATTGACTTCCGCACCCTCAAACCATGAATCGGAATGCCACGCCATTGCGATGAGGCGATGGACATAGTAATTCACACCGCCGATTTTCACGTCGATGTAGTGTTCTTTGCCGTCCGTGATGCGCCGACGCGGTTCCAATATCCTGCCGGGCATGACCTTGCGGTATGACTTCACGCCCAGATGCGCCCGAACGGAACGTGCCTTGCTCCGGATGAGTCCGGTGTCGGATGCTTCATAGAGCGTCAAGCCGGGTATGGTTTTCCACTGCATAAATCCTCCTCTGTAAATGCAGCCGTTTTGAGGTAAATTGATCACTTTGACTATTTTGACGGGAGGTCGTATGAGCGCACGTGGGAAAATACCGGTTTGAGGTCAAGCCACGAACGGGAAGAAAAAATCACGCGATGGGGTAGTCAAAATAGTCAAAATAAGAAAAGAGAGAGATTTTTTTATATTTTTAACCTCAAACTTTTCCTTTTCACCCTTGTTTACTTTGATTTTTTTCGCGTCAAAATGGCGTCAAATTGACTTTTTCAGGCTACCCTGATTTTTCATTTTGACTATTTTGACTTTTCCGGCATGAGCGAATAGACGATGCCATTCGCCTTGCTTTCGACGGACAGACGTTCCTGCATGACAAGGCTCTGCTGGACGGCTGAGAGAATCTTCGGAGAAAGATGTTTTGTCCTGCGATTGAACAGCCAGCCCGGCATGGGATTGCCGATGCCCTTGCTTCGATGCCATTTTGCCATGATTTCCAGCACGGATTCGGAACAGCGCTCAAATTCCGTCTTGTAGTAGTGGCGGTTGGTCATGTAGATTTTGTTCTCTATTTCCCACCACATGAACCGTTGCGCCCAGCGTACCACATCTGCGGTGATAACGGCGTTTTCCGGCTTATCGGCTATCGAACAGGAATAAACCAGCGCATACCGCAGTGCGTTTTCGCAGGCGCGACTCCACACGGACAGCTTCCAGTCGATATCGTCTTCCCGTTCCGATTTCCGGTACATCGCCGTTTCATCCCTGCGCAGTTGTTCTACGAGCGTCACAGCGTCCGGCGCATATGGAACGGTCATCGCCGCGATGTCCATGTTTCCGCTTCCGCGAGGTTTGAAGTTCGCCCATGCCGTTGCTTTTTCCACAATGCCCGTCGGAAGATCGGACAGAATTTTCGTCTGCCCGTCACATCGGGATTCGCCGATGATTATATCAAGACGCGCATACATGCCGTCATTCAAAAAACGCGGCGACAGGGTATCAAAGAATCCCGATGGTGTTGTGGTCGCATAGAGAGTCAGGTTCGGACACGGAATTTTTGCTTTCGAGCATCCGGCCTTCACCCGCGTCATGACGTTCTTATTCGCGCTGGTGAACAGAGTCAGCAGATACTTCATAAGCGTCTGTTTCTGACCAGTGGTGTCCTGCACCACTTCCTGTAAAACGGAATAGAATTCGTCCGACTGCCAAAGCGCGGCTGGGCGAACGAGCATTTCATCCTCCAAGCCTTGACCGCTTGATACGGTTTCAATGATTTCATCCTCTTTGCCGACCGATTCCAGAATCCGTTGATTGACAGAACGAGGAAAATCCTTACCCACGCCAGATTTAGCCAGTGCGATGATATAAGGATTCGTCCTCAAGCCTGTTGGCGTCTGTACCTTCCGCGCGGCGAGATGAGCCTGTAATGCAATCGCACCGGCAAAGGCCAGCGGCCGATTCGGAAATGGCGCATACTTTAAGGAGAATTTCATCACGTCTCCGATAAAGCCGGGAACATCAAACAAATCCGGCGGGAACGGAATGCTGTCTGCCACGGCGATTTCTGTTCGCGGGATAATCAGGGCGTTTGAGCCTGTCTCCTTTTCCGACTGGTTCAGAATGCCGGTCACGTCCACCGCCGGGAGATTATCCTCCTGCGGTCGGTCGTAACAGCCCGGCTCGCGCAGAACGCGGAACTTCTTCCAGTCGTTGCCGCGACATCCGTCATGATGACAGTGAAATCCGATTTTCCCGTCAGCGGACTGAAATATCCCGGCGGAACTGTTGTCATGCGCAGGATTGAACGGGCAGACCTTGAAAATCCACTTTCGTCCGTCCTTATACGGAACAGGCTGACCGGCATCGGGAGCGAACTTCGCAATCCATTCGTCCGCATCGAATCCGTCCGATTCCGCATAACCGGATTCCGCTTCCGGCGGCATGACAGGAGCGGACGTTTCACCCGCAACCGAACGCAGTTGTGCTTCGGTCACGGAGGTGATGGTGTCCGGGACTTCAAGGATATGCGCCATGCGGTGCGGCCGTCCGACCTTCGCGCCATTCGCGTCACCCTTGCAGTTCATTGTGCCGGGAATACGCCAGATGCGCGCCGGATTATAGACCGTCAAATCCACCTTGATCGCATCGGACGATGCCTTTGCGATTTCCGTGATGACGCGCTGAACGAGTCCGCCGTCATCCGCCGGAAGGTCAATTCTGTAGGTCATCTGCGCTCCGTTGCCGGAATCCAGCAGAACTGGCATCGGCCAGCCAAGAGACGTGAGCCCGTCTCTAATCTCACGGGCTTTGGCCAAGGCGGCATCGTGTTCCGCGTCGGTGCTGGAAATCTTTGCTTTCCGCACGGCGTCGCAGTCGATGAGCAGCCAGCGTCTGCGAACAATGTCCGAATCGGCGGTGGTCGATTCCGATTCCGCCGGACACAGGCAGTTATACGCTCGTGCCAATAGATCGGATGAAACCGGATTGATGGTGACATACGCTCCGGCATATGCCCGGACTTTCCCGATGGCGTCGGCTACGGACTGGATATGCTCGTAATCGAAATATCCCGATTCCGTATGCGGTTTCAGATAACCGCCGGTCACGGCTTTCAGAATTCGGATTTCGAAGACATCGCCCGGCAGAAACCACAGCTTCTGCGCACGGATGATTTCTTCTTTTTCAATCATTTCCGTGCCGCTCCACATCCCGTGCAAACGACCAGCACGTCCGGCAGGGAAACCGCAGGGAGCAGTTCGTTCTCAAGCCAGTTACGAAGTCTCGGAACGCTCTTGCGCCGACTGCGGCGAAGGATGGAACGGAGGTCATCGACGCCGATCATTCGGAAATTTTGCGGACCGCCGGGAGTGTCCATGCGGACGTATTCCGGCGAGGAATTGCAGAATCTGCCGAGTGTCTTGTTCGGATTGACGTAACCGAGAATGTTGCAGATGTCGGTTGCGGAAAATTTCGGGACGCCGTTCATAATGACGGTGCGGATGGTTCGCCTGCCATAGGCGAGATTTGCGGGAACGTTACTCATTGGATTTTTCCTCTTCGTTGATGTTTTTGAGAAAACGGATTGCTGTCGCGGCTGCGTGAATCGTCTCGGTCACCATCGGCTTCTTCGAGCAGCGGCTTTCGTCGTAGTTGTTGCAGGCACGGACGAGTTCGCCGCATTCCTCGGCACAGAGAGCGGCGGCCTTGACCAGGTCTCGCGGCCACGCCGGGTGAATAATTTCGGCACGTTCGACCTCGGCGAACACCGAAGTGATAACTTTTTCAATCTTCATTTTGCTTGAATCCTCATTTGTGAAAACCTGTTTTATACTCTTCAAACGGAATGGTTTTTCGGATGCTCTGGATATTGCACCAGCGGGCAAGCCTCCGCAGTTCGACTGGAGGCGCTCCGCCGAAAGTGAAATCGCGGAACGGCTGGCAGAACGGCACGATTTTCTTGTCGATTGCGGTCAGTCTGCGGATTCGGTCGTAGGCTTCCTCTACCTCCTTCGCCAGCACATAGATGAAAAATTCACCACGATAACCGAACGAACGCACCAGCCGGACTGCATCAGCCACATGGGAGAGCATTGCACCAGTATCGCACGAAAACCGGATGTAATGAATCCACTTGGTTTCAGCCAGCTCTTTCGCATTCCGCTCATTCACAAGCCGGGCATCCAGCGCTTGATTGAAATCAATTTTCAGTTTCAATGTTTTCGCTTTTGCCAGCTGTTCGGTTACAAATTCCGGCGGCGTTGCCAAAAAATTGTTATCCAGCAGCACAACTTCCCGACGACCGGCGGAGATGCGTTCCAAATCATCAACCACCCGGATTTTTCCTTCCTTCCGCGGAACCACGCACCATGGACAGGAACGGATACAGCCGCGCGAAAGAAATCCCAAAGCCGGAGTGAATTCTGGATAGAGGTTGTAATCGGGCAGCGTCCGCTCAGCCTCGTCCGGCAGTTTTACCGTCGCGTCATAACCCGTCCCACCGCGAACCGGAGGCGGCGCACATGGTGCGAAATCCCGGTAGTCAGGCGTGAAGGTAAAAACCTTGGACGCATAAAGCCGGTCGGGACGGCTGAACAAAGGCGAATACCATTCGACGGAATCGCCATTCGCCTTGTGCCACGCCGACAATTTCATGAGCGCCAGATTCGGAAAGCCATGCCCGTCGACATCGACCAGCGCGACCTTCATTTTTCCTTGCACTCCAGCGTTTCAGCCGTTGCGATCAAATCCGCCAGATGCCGTTCCGCTTCCGCTTTGATTTTCTTGACTTGTTCAACGAACGTGTCGCAGTCGGCAATGAAGGTTTCAAAGCACTCACGATAGTCCGTGCCAGTTCCGTGCGGTGTCAGCAACAGGTCGAAATTGCTCATAAAAAATTCCGGCTCGTTATGACCAGTTTGCTTTTTGCTGATATGCCAGCGATGGTCTTTGCTGATCAAATCCTGCGAGAAACTCTGTTCCGAAATCTCCCATTCGATGCTCTTGGATTTCATTGTTGTATCCTTTGTTAGAATGTTACGGTCGCGGTCAGCGTCGCTGCCGCAAACCAGTAGATGCCGTGCTTCCAGTCGCCGAAGCAGAGGTAGACGACCGTCGCTCCGATGTCGAGACCAATCAAAATGATTGGGAAGAGTTTTGTCACTTGATTTTTCCTTGCGTTTTTTTCTGAAAAATATGCGGATATGGTCCATGCTATCTCACACTTTCGCAGATATTTGCGGAATATGTGGATATGGTCCACGCTATCTCACGCTTTCGCAGATATTTGCAAAATATGCGGATATGGTCCATGCTATCTCACACTTTCGCAGATATTTGCGGAATATGTGGATATGGTCCACGCTATCTCACACTTTCGCAGATATTTGCGGAATATGCGGACAGCGTACGTACCATCTCAACGTTCAGAACGGAATCTCATCGTCAAAATCGCTTACGCCCAAGTCCTGCGGACCGTTGGACGGCCAGTCGGCAATTTCATTGCTGTCATCGCCGGGTTCGCGCATAATCGGACGGTCACCAAGGACGCAGTTCGAAATCCGTTCAAACTTCTCTCCGGCAACGTTCTTCACCGTAATGGTCAGCGGTTTTGCCAGCAGACCTTCGTTCGCCAGAGCGACAGCCTCCCGTGCCGTGGCTGGAACGGGACAGCCATAGGCGGCTCGTGTTTTCCACCACTTCTCAAACTTCTTCCGGGCGTAACCGGTATGTTCGGGACACACCCATTCGGATTTGAACTGATTAAAACCGATGTCATAATCAATCCGCATCGTCCGAGGTGTATCTGGATCGGCGTACCGTTTCTCGTGAACGGCGTAATACACGTCCTTCACCTCAAAATCCTCGGTTGTCGTTTCGCCGGAAATGATGCCGTCCCGTGCCGCGTGTTCGGTCAGATTGCTTTTCTGCGGAGGCGGAAAGACGTATCCGCAGTCCGGGCATTTCTGATACGCCGCGTGAATGATGGAACGGCATTCCGGGCAGACCTTGGTCGGAGCATCTCCCGCTCCCGGCGTTTTGTCCGTCACGCGAATCATGTCCACCGGCCCGAACCGCTTGATGTTTTCGCCGTAGTCCAGCACAAGACAATTTTCTTTCCCTGTTTCCGGCGAGAGCCTCGTTCCGCGTCCAACCATCTGAATCAGCAGTCCGGCACTGTTGGTCGGTCGCAGAAGCGCGATGCAGTCGGTGTTCGGCGCGTCGAATCCCGTGGTCAAAACGTTCACGTTGCAAAGGAACTTGAGAGGAGATTTTTTTGCTCCGAACAGGTCTGCGACAACCTCTTTGCCCTTGAACCGGTCAATGATTTCCGCCCGTTCGCCGGAGGATGTTTCGCCGGTCACAACGGCGCATTCCATTCCCGACAGGGCGGCAATCTTTTCCGCCACATGCCTGCAATGTTCGACGCTGGTCGTGAAAATCAGCACCGATTTTCTGTTCCGCGACAGGTCGACAATTTCCCGGCAGGCACGGTCGACAAGTTCAGATCTGTCCATTGCCGCCGAAATTTCATCGGCAACAAATTCACCGCCGCGAACATGAAGGTTATCCAGTTGCGCTTCGGCTCGTCCGGCTTTGGAAATCAGCGGCGACAGGTATCCCTGCGCGATCATTTCCTTGAGTCCGGCCTCGTAGCAGACGGCATTCAGCAGATTTTCCGGTTGACAGATAAGACCGCCCTTGAGTCTGAACGGCGTCGCCGTCAGCCCGATGAGGCGGACGTTCGGATTGATAACCTTCATCTCCTTGAGAAACGAACGGTACATTCCGTCCCCCTCCGGCGCGATCAAATGCGCCTCGTCAACGATAATCAGGTCAAACGCACCGAGATCGCAGGCTTTGTCGTAAACCGACTGGATGCCAGCCACGATGGCGGATTCCTCTGTATCCCTGCTTTTCAATCCGGCGGAAAAAATGCCGATTTTCAGCTCCGGGCAGAGTGCGCGAATCTTTCCGGCGTTCTGTTCCAACAATTCTTTGACGTGCGCCAGAATGAGTACGCGCCCGTTCCATTGTGCCACGGCATCGCGGACAATCTGAGCGATGACCAACGACTTTCCCGTGCCTGTCGGCAAGACCACGCACGGATTGTCATCCCGACTGCGGAGATGGTTGTAGACCGCATCAACCGCAGCCTGTTGATATGGCCGCAGAATCATTTACGCCTCCGCCAGCCGGATTCCGGCCTTTTTCAGATCGAACGCCAGCTGCAGTTTTACCGCATCGAGCGTCTGATAGGGCAGATGAAGCGTCCGGCGAATTTCGCCATCGCCATATCCATTCATATAGAGAAAGCAGACCAGCCGCTGGGTGTCGCTGGAAATCGTTTTCACGAATTCCTGAACAATTTGGCATCTGCGTCCGCTGTTTTGTCTTCTGTCCATTCCCTAATCCTTATATATGCCATGCCTTCCGGCGGCATTGGTTCACGTTTCGTCACGACAATCCGGATAATTTGTGAATCGTCATCGTACAGTCCGCCGTGCGTGAATGCGTCCAGCAGGCACTTTAGAGAATTGTCGGCATCCCGTCTCCGGTTGTCCGGTGGATACAGCTCGATGGAGATTTCCACCGGACAATGGAAGGTCACCACATTCTCCGAACGGAACCGGGCGACGATCATCTCCCGGTATTTCCGTCCGTCTCGGCTTATCAAGACTCTCGACCCGACATGCCTGTAATAATGATTCACGCTCGGCGGCCACGGCAGTTCAAATTCCCGCGTCAACGTTTTCCCCAAGGCGGAGTGGATGCGGACGCATTCTGCGAAGCCGCCACCGGAGCGGGAGTGGATGCGACGCCGGGACGAGGCTCGTAGCCCTTGATTTCATTGGTGATTTCACCTTCGTCATTCTTTCGGCAACGCACGATGATGACCATCGGCAGATTGTGAAGTTCAACCGAATCACGCGGCGTGAGAATGTTGACTGCCCGGCAGATTGCGGAGAGATCGGCACGAGCCATGCGGACGGCATTCGCATTCGGGTTTTCGATATTGAGGCGGCTCCACTGTTTCCGTCCGTGATACTCTCCGCCTTGGATTTCAAATTCCAGCTGCAGATATTTGCCCGTCCCGGATTTTGTGGTTTTCAGGTCGGAATCGGAGATGAGAGCAGTGTATTTCCCTGCGGGGATCGCTTCAAATCCGACCGAGGGTTCGACTTCGTTTGCGTTAAAATTGAGTGTCGACATTTTATAGTCCTTTCGGTTACGCCAATGCCATGGCTTGTTTATTGATATGAATCGGATGCTTTGGTTTCCTGTCGGTCACGACCGCCGGAGCGGACGGGCAGCGCATATGCTCGAAGAATGCCAGAAACGGCATGAAATCGTCCCGGACCATCCGGCACTGCGTTCCTTTCTGGATTCGCCAACCGCAGAGGTCACAGGTCAGATGGTGATGCGCCGTGATTATTTTTTCGGACATTTTTTCACCTCAAACGTTTTGCGATCCTTGAATTCTTCCTGCTTGCCCTTATTCCAGCTGCTGGTCGGGCGATAGTAGCCGGTGACGCGGCTGTAGATTTCGGTTTTCTCTCCGCATTTACTCATGATTTTCCTCCAATGCTTTCTTATAGGCGTCGATAAAGGCATGCCAGGAGAGCTGAATCTCCGCCGGCAGACCGAAACGGTTCTTGGCGATGCAGGCTGGACTGCCGACCGTGCGGATAATTCGTTCTCCGCCGTCCGCTCCAACGGGAGCCGCGATGGCTCGTTCACCGCTGAATCCCGCGTTTTCCTTCTGCACTCGGAACTTCTTGTTGGCGAACAGCACGGCATCCACCCACTCGGCAATCAGGCTGGCGGCGTGTTTGTGGAGACGCGGAGTGTAGCGGTCGTAGGCGGCGTTTTCCGGGTCTTCAAAGCGCTCGACCTTGGCATGAGCCACCAGAATGCACATCATATTCCGCTTTTCCCGAAGCGCGTCCAGCAACGCAATGACTTTTCGCCAGTGGGTGAGAGCATGGGTGTATCCACGCCCGTAACCGCCGTCCGCTTTCTCAATATTGCGGACACCGAATTCCCGGCAGACCTCATCGAAAATCAGCCGTTCCAGCCAGTCGGCGCTGTCAATGACCACGGTCTGGAAATCGTGCTGCTCGTCGCGGAGGGCGGTCAGTTCCGCCAGCACCTCCGACAGGCATCGAGCGAGCGGAAACTTTTTGCAGTTAATTTCTCCCAGCCCGTCTTCCGTCTGCACGAAGATGGCGTTGGGTGCGGATGCTCCGAATGTGGATTTGCCCACGCCTTCAGAGCCGTAAATCATGATGCGCGGCGGTTTGTTCTCCCGCCCGGACTGAATGTTTTCAAGCATTCCCATTGTTGTTTTCCTTTATTTTAGAGTGTGTCGATAATTCGGGTTTCTTCGTAGCCGGTCGGCCAGTTGCTGGAGACGAGGCAATGCCGATAGCGTTCCAGTGCCGCCTTGTTCGTCAGTTCGGCAAGGTCAAGCACCTCGTCAGTCAGTTTCCAAACGCCGGTCGAAAACGGTTCGTTTTTCTCCACGGCAATGATATGGACGGGAACATTCCGTCCGGTAACCTTGCGGATGACCGCCCGGTAGAACGCCATCTGGAAGATGTATCCGTAGCGTCGGCAGTCGGATTCAAACCACCGGAGCGAATCGCAGGTTTTCAAATCGACCAGCCCGAACTTCTCCGAGAACCAGTCCATTCTGATTTGGCACGGAACGCTGCAGTATTCCGCTCGGATGACACCCTCGGCCACGCCGTCGACCAGCAGCTCGGACGCGACTGGATGAAGCCAGACGCTCTTCTGCAGGCGCAAAATGAAATTGAAGTCCTTGCCGGAGACGATTTCACGGTCCTGCGTCGAACGCCATTCAGCATAGGCTTTCGTGGTCTTGCCGAACGGTTCGCCGGTTTTCGGATTCACAGGGCCGTCAGCCACCGTGAATTCCTCGTCGAACGCCGCACGTCCTTCGAGAATGAGGCTGTGGGCGGCACGACCAAGGGCAAGCGCAGGGCTTTCGGTATCCTCGATTTCGCCGAGGATTTCTTTGCGGTAGAGAGCCGGACTTCCCCGAAAATCCGCCAGCAGGTGCGATGACATGTAGCGCCCAGCTCTTGATTCAGCATGGTATTCCGCTGCTGGAATGAGAAGAATAAATTTGTTACTTTCCATTTTGTTCCTTGTGTTTTTCAAAGGAGCATCATTGCCCTTCACCATTCCTATTCAGATTTTTCGAGGGGGGTGGAACCCCAAAATGCGTTTTTTTTCAAAAAAAACAGAAAAAAAGTCTTTTTGATTGTATTTTATTTATGTTTAATGTATATTAAACGCAAAGAAACAATCCAAGGAAACACTGATAGATGATCCACGAACATTCGGACAAATAGTTCGAGCAGCCCGTTTGGAACGCAGAAAAAGCGATTCTGACTTTTCTCTGCGCAAATTTGCTTTTAAAGTTGGTATCAGTCCAACCTTTTTAAGCAAAGCGGAAACGGATGAATTTCAGCCACCGCGCGCCGAAAAAGTAGTTCGGATTGCAGAAGAGCTCGGAATTGACAAATATCTTCTTCTTTCTAAAGCGAATCATGTAGACCCGGAATTGAAAAAAATTTTGCTCGAACACCAAGGAATGCTCTTTAAGCTGATTCAAGGAGCAGCGGAATTGTCATCTGATCAGGTTATGCAGCTTCTGGAGGTCATGCGAAAAATTAAGGAAAACAGTTATGCATAACGAAAAGATGCTTTCAAAATGGCTTGATCCCAAAGATCAAGTGGGCTTTCTCTCCCCTTTTTACTTTATATTTGAATTATAACGGGGAACGCAAAATGGGGCATACACGCATCGGAAGACTCAATCGAAGTCAGAAGTGGAAGGATGTCGTAGCCTCATTTTGTCTTGGCGCTGGAACAGAGCAGGTCTCGAAGATGGTTCTTGATGCCGCTTCTGAAGGTTTTAATTATGAAAATGTAACCCAGGATGCAGCCTATCAGAAGTCAGTTGAATTGCTTGTTCAAATGGGAATCGCGGCTCAAAGCGGTGATTTTCTCGGATATATGCGAAATTGTGGAATCGAGCTTTCCGAAGTACCGTCCACGCAGGAATTGATTGCCAAACTCGGAGAAGCAGTCGATGATGTAGCATGGCAGAATTATTCCGTTAAGAATGAAATTGGAGAGTTTGCAAAACTTGCGCTGTGCAATGCCGTGTCTCAATGTGCCGAAAATGAACGCTCGCAGGATATCCCTGGACTTATTGAACGACCGGATATTAGTGTTTTCAATTCTTTTGGTACACGAGCTAATTTTTCCGAAATGAATCAGAGTTTTATTTCTCAAGTCACGGCTCGCAGTATAAAATCGTATCTTGCACAAATTGTACCGAACCTGGCTGGAGTCGAACAGCGGGTTTCATCTATACATGAAATTACGGCAGCATATAAAGCCTTGGAACAATACTGCTATGAAACCGCCAAGGTCCATCGAGTTTACGCAACGGAATGGCTTGGAAAACACCAATATCAACTTAAAGACATGAACGAAATAACCATGAAGAAACACGCAAATTTCATGGTTATGAAGATGCTGAGGGCCTTGAAATATGGCAAAGACTAACAACGAGGCAACAATCGTATGCAATCACGCCTCCTATAACGGTGACTGCGATGAGAGATTGAATCTTTTTGGTTCTGATCTCATGAATGTATTCCCACAAGTATCCCTATTTAAGGAATACTTCCAAGAGGTAAGCCCGCGCCTTATCGATTTCATAGAAATCGCAACTTTCATCTATGTTGCCGATCAATGTAAGGTCAGATGTCAAGGGCGCGTCGATCCGCATGGAAAAATGTGGCATAGAAAATTTAACATGATAATAGCCGTCCAAGATTTTGATTTCTGGAATCGACTGGATGTCCGAAAAACGCTGGAACGTCTCTTGCGCTTCATTTCCGATGACTGCTTTTGTTTTCAATTCGTCCAAATGACAGAAACACACCCTGAGCAGCAATATCTTGTGTTTGACAACCAAATGGGAGCAACTCGAAAACCGGAGCGAGTCATGCTGTTTTCAGGCGGCCTTGACTCCTTGGGTGGCGCAATCCAATCGCTACTTGGAGATGGTAAACAGACTGTTTTGGTACGCCACAAATCCGCGACCAAACATAAAGATCGCTATGAGCATATTGAGACAGAATTAAAGCGGCGAAGCGGCGACCAAGGAATTTTCTTTACATTCAAGGCAGGGAAAGCAGGAGAACTTTCACGTGAATACACCCAGCGGACTCGTTCGATTCTCTATTTTGCGTTTGCAGCTGTTATCGCCGACTTGCTGAATATCAATGAGGTTCGTTTTTACGAAAACGGTCCAGTGAGCCTGAATTTACCGATGAGTCCACAGGTTGTTGGCGGCAAGGCAACAAGAACCACTCACCCTCAAACACTTTTTTTCTTTCAGAAACTTTTTCGGAAAATTTCTGACAAGCCTGATTTCATAGTTTGCAATCCTTTTATTGACAAAACAAAGTCTGATATTGTAAAGATGATCATCGAATACAAATGCGGTGATCTAATAAAAGAATCCATGAGCTGTGCGCATTCGTGGCAGCAGACAAAAATATCCAAGCATTGTGGTGTCTGCTCTCAGTGTATTGATCGCCGTGTTGCCATTATAGCCGCTGATGCCGAACGCTTTGATGATGAAAAAGACTACAGCACGGATTTTTTCACAGAATCGGTTGATGTGCATCATAAGGATTATGAAGACCATTTTGATGCCCCGAATAAAAATTTGTTAGCTTCGTTTTTTCTTCGAGGCAAACAAATCCAAAACATGAATTACAGCCAGTTTCAGCTGGAATTTCCAGAAATCAACACCGCACTGCTGTATATGGGGAAAGACCCGTTAAATGCGGCACAGGATATCTATCGTCTTTATCAACGCCTTGCAAAAGACATTCTATCCGTTATTAAATACGCACAGTCTTCCCGTTTTTCTGATCGGCTCAGTGATCCCGATAATCCACTGCCAGACGATTGCTTGACGTATTTGCTTACCAGAAAAACTCAATCACGTGTTGTTGAGGTAAAACAAGTGCCAGTTCCGTTGCCAGATTATGTTTTTCGCAGACGCGGCGACGCATGGGAATTACGTTTCAACGGCGGAGAGGATAACATTTTAACGCATGCCGAGGGATGCGATGCCATCAGATTGTTGCTTTCCAATCCCTGTAAGGATTTTTCCATAGAGGACTTTATTCCAAAATCAGCAGTTGATGAAACGCTGATGGATGCAGACGAAAAAGCAAATCTTATTGAAAGACAAAACGATGAAGAGTTCGAAACGATCTCGCTTGAAGCAAGAGATTCTGTTCGCGCTAAATTGAGAGAACTGAAAGCTGACTTGGAGGCAGATGACTTCTTCGACGAAGCAGAAAAAGCAAAAGCCCAAGAAGAGTATGACAAGATTGTAAAGTACTTATCTGCATCTCTTAACAAAAACGGGAAACCGAGAAAATTAAATATAATGGGGAAAAGGAAGTACGACAAGGTGTATCGTTCCGTTCATAATGTCATAAAGAAAATTCGAAAATTTGACGAGCCGATGGCTGAACACCTGAAAAAATACATTTCTTTTGGGAACGCTCCGGTATACAGATGTCCGAATCAAGAGATTCACTGGACTGTTTCATAAGCTGCTTCAGTAATTATTAGACCGCCGCATTTGAGATTCAGATGCAGGCGGTCTTTTTTTTGCTTTTTTTTTGAAAAAAACGTTACGACTCAAAAAGTCGTAAGATGCGATTCAAAAAGTCGCGCCTTCAGCCTTGACGGCGGTTGAGGTTCAAACTTTCCGGAAGTTCCAGAAAGGCCTCTCCGCTCAATCAAGGAGAAGGCCACATGAAATCTGGCAATCTTTCGTTCGCCGCTAATAAAGCGGATTCCACCCGTGCTGTCGACACCGATTATTTCGACAAGCGTATCAGAAAACTCATTATGGAAAAAGTCCGTTATTTGATGAAAACCGGTTTGTTCCCAGAAAACATAAAGGAGGATATCTACCAAAGATTGTCTATCATGCTTTGGAATGCACAAAAGAATTTTGATTTCATGCAAAGCAACAAGTATACATTTGCCAGGTGCGTCTTGGCAAATCGCGCTAAAAACATGATCGACGCAGCAGTCAGAAGGCAGGACAATGAGCCTGTTGAAATGCTTTCTATTGATCTCGTCGTCAATGCCAATGGAGATGAGTATGGCGATATGATTGATTCTGATGATGCTGAAATGAGTCTCGGAAATCGCGTCCGTCCAAGAATTGAAAGTCTCGATTTGAGAGATAGTAAAGAATATGCTATCACTCAATTGCCACCCGAATCACAGCGTATTTGCCGTGCAATTCTTGCCGGTGAAACCATTTCAAGCCTTGCCCATATGTACGGAATTAGCCGGACAGCCTTTCGAAAAAAATATCTTCTTCCCACCCGCAAGGTGTTTGTCGAAGCCGGTCTTGCTGATTTTTGCAAGGGAGGTTTCTAATGGAGAACGCATTGGGAAAAAAACGCAAACTCAAGCCTGTAACAGGGATTGAGAACTACCCGATGGATATTCGACAGGCGCTTCATCTTTTGTCTGGAATAATTCGGAGAATTGAGGCGAAACGATTGGATAAAGAGCCTCAGGCACGCTTATGTAATGTAACGTCGGAAGGAGTTGAAAAACAATGAAAACAGACAAAAAGCTACTGATTCGTAAGCAAATAGACGTAGCGAACAGCATGTCAATGCCGGAGTTGCAGGCCAAGTTTTTGGAACTGCATGGCTTCGATTGCGGCCAGACATCGCCACGCAATCTGCGAAAACGAATCGCATACCGGTTGCAGGAAATTTACTTCGGCGGGCTGTCCGCCGCCGATGCCGAAATTCTTGATACCATCGCGGACAACGACCCGCTGGCCAACTTAGAACAAGTCCTGCCAGAAGGCTGACCAAAACACCGGGAACGCGGTTCTGCCGCGTTTGGAAGGGCATCATGCACGAGGTCATCGCAATAGGCGACGGAACTTTTGAATATGATGGGAATAGATACAAATCGCTTTCGGCGGTCGCCCGCAAAATCACCGGCACTCGCTGGAACGGCAAACTGTTCTTCGGAGTGCGCTGATATGGTAAAAAATAAAATTGAAACCAAGCGATGCGCCATATACACCAGAAAATCGGTGGAAAACGGTCTGGAACAGGAATTCAACAGTCTGGACGCGCAACGCGAAGCTGGTGAAAATTACATTGCCAGCCAGAAATCCAATGGTTGGATATGTCTGCCGGACCGCTATGACGATGGCGGCTTCTCCGGCGGCAACACCAACCGTCCCGGATTGACAAAGTTGCTGGCAGATGCCGAGACCGGAAAAATCGACATTATTGTCGTGTATAAAATCGACCGGTTGTCCCGCTCCATATGCGATTTTGCCGAACTCTCCAAAAAGTTCGATAAATGGGATGTGGCGTTCGTCTCGGTCACGCAAGAAATAAATACCCACACGTCCAGCGGACGGATGATGCTGAATATTCTCATCACGTTCGCCCAGTTCGAGCGCGAGGTGATTACCGAGCGTGTGCGGGATAAAATGGCCGCCAGCCGACTGAAAGGTAAATGGGTTGGCGGTGCGCTTCCGCTGGGGTACCGCGTCGAAAATAAGCACCTTATCATCGTCCCGGAAGAGGCCGAAACAGTCAAGCTTATCTTCAGCCGATTCCTTGAAATCCAATCGCCAAAACAAATCGCCTTGAAACTGAATCGAGACGGCATCACAACGAAACATGGGAAATGCTGGGACACAACGCAGGTTTACCGAATTTTGAATAACTACACCTACATCGGAAAGGTGAATTACAAGGGCAAAGTGGTCGAAGGCGAGCAGGAAGGTTTCTTGGACGAGGCAGTCTGGAATCAGGCTCATGAGTTTATGAAAAACAATGCGCCATGTACGGACCATTCCAGTCGGTTGGAAACAATCGCACCGTTGAAGGGAATCCTCCGGTGCGGACATTGCGACTGCGCGATGATGCCGGTATTCACCAAGCGGCACGAAAAAAAATACTTCTACTACAAATGCACGAAAGACACAAAACGCCCCGTATCGACCTGTCCGGTCAAGCAGGTAACCAGCGGTGAGGTTGAGAAACTGGTTTATGACCCGTTGGAGCTGGTCCTGGCATCGCCGGAAATCATCGCATCACTGTCGCGGATGACTGGCATCGAAGCCAAACAAATCATGGAAATGTTCGGCAAAGGCATATGGGATGAAATGGTCAACGGCGAAAAACAGAGACTGGCGGAACTGCTGGTCGAAAAGGCGGAAATCCGCGAGGACGGGTTGACGCTGGAAATACGAACCAATGGAGTGAAATCAATGATAGAGGAGGCACTTTATGCCGAAGAGGAAGATTGAAGAATTGGAAAACGGAAACATCAGAATTACCGTTCCGCTGATATTTCGAACCATGGCCAACCGCCGAAAAATAGTAGTTCCAGATTCCGAACCGAATAGCAGCGATCCTTTCATCGTCGCCATAGCGCGCGGCCGACGGTGGCAAGCACTCATCGACGAAGGGAGGTTTCCCAACGTCAGGGAACTGGCAAAGAGCATCGGCAGGGATGCCGGAAATGTCGCTGGTGTCATTCGACTCTCCATGCTCGCACCGGCGGTCATTCATAAAATTATCAGTGGCGACTACCCGTCAAGATTGTCCTTGGAACCCCTGCGCGGTCCTATCCCGGAAGTATGGGATGACCAGTTCGAATACCTGTTTAAGCAAGAATAACAAAAGCCCGTCAGCGACTTGGAACATCGTTGACGGGCATTTTTTTGTTCAAAAGAAAAGTTGCATTTCGCATACAGAAAAGCACGTTGTGGTACTACATTTGGCAAACAAGGGGTGGTTATTTCCAACTCAAAATCATTCACCGTTTTTCGGCGGAGAATAGTTTGCAAAGATTCGTTTCACCACAGGCGGGAGAAACGATATTTTCACTTTACGCCATCCCGTTTCAGCTCAATTCTCCGAGGAACCGTAAAGTGAGGTCAAACCACAAACGGAGAACACGCGCCCGACGAAGGCGGAACAAGCTCAAAATCAGCCGAAAAAGCCTTCTCTGCACGAAGCCAAGGAATGGAACGGAGAACACGCAATTGCCGAAGTGTCAGCACGTTGTGTGAAAATAAAAAATCCGTCAACCGTAAGCAGTTGACGGATAAGATTTTAAAAATGGTCGGAGTGACAAGATTCGAACTTGCGACCTCTACGTCCCGAACGTAGCGCTCCAACCAGGCTGAGCTACACTCCGATAAATCAGTCAGCATTGCTGATGATGTCATTAATATACTGCATACCTTATTTTTTGCAAGCGGAGTTCATAAGATTTTTTATATTTTTTGCCGGAGCCGTTGAAGAACGGAGAATCAAGGTTGTCGGGAGAATGTCGCGTTGAAGCGGGATCCTGCCGTTTGAAGCGAGGTAATTGCCGATTGATTCCGCGGCGCGGGCACCCGCTTCCCGGCTGGGGTGGCGGACCGTCGTCAGAGACGGGCACAGGCTGGCGCTTAACGGATAATCGTCGAAACCGATGACCGAAAGCTCTTCCGGGATGCGGATGTTGAGGTCGGCTGCCGCCCGCAGCACTAACTGGGCAAGGTCGTCATTCGTTGTCATAACCGCCGTGATTTCCGGATGGGAGCGGAGATTGAGCCGGAGAAGCTGCAGGCGCTCTTCCGGCGTGTGATACCCGCTTGACAGAATGAGCGGGGAAAGTGCCTGTTCCGACAAGGCGTTTTCGTAGGCTTTGAGACGCTGCAGGTGATTCAAGGTAGGCTGTCCGGCGGAAAAATAGGCGATGTTCCGGTGCCCGAGCGAAAGCAGGTGACGGACTGCGGCAAGCGAACCGGAATAGGAGTCATTGTCAATAAAGCCGACCGTCGGGATGGAGGAAGCTTCGTCCACCTGCATGACCGGGAGTCCGGAGGATGCAAGATCCGGCAGTTCCCGGCTGAAATCCGCAGGGATCAGAAGGATCACGCCGGAACATTGCTGATCCCGTAAAAGCTCCAGAAGCGTTTCCCCGCCCTGCCGGTTGTAAATGATCAGACAGGGGGTCAGGTTATGAGCCTGCATATACTGGAAAATCCCTGACAGAACTTCCGCATGATAATGGGAAAAAACGGCGGAGGCACTGACAATCGCGATCCGTTGTTTGCGCTGCGCCGGATAGTTGACCTTGAAATCGTATTCCCGCAGTTTTTGCTGTACGAGCCGGCGGACAGTTTCGCTTACTCCTGTACGGTTGTTGATGACGCGCGAGACCGCCGCCGGAGAGATCCCCAGTTCCCCGGCGATGGAAACGATGCTTACCGGACCGCGTTTTCTTGCCATCGGCAGTTTTTCCTTCCTTTTCTTTTTTCCGTTACAGTACCGTGAAATACGGAAAAGTCAAATATTTTGTGCAAAAATATTTTATTGCTCTTGTATTCTGATTATTTTGGATTTATGGTAAAGCAAAATTATTTTTCGCAAAATAAAAAAAGGAGTTTTCCGTATGCCGCAAATCAATTTTGAAAATCCCTGGACGTTGTCATTCCGGGATCCCGCAGATGCTTCCCGCCGCACGATTCCCGCACAGGTGCCGGGCAATGTGCTTGGCGATCTGTTCCGTGCAGGCATCATACCCGATCCTTACTGGGGGTGTAATTCCGATGCTCTGCGCCCGTATGAGTTTGTGGACTGGGAGTACCGGACCGTATTTCCCGCGCCTGCCCTTCAGCCGGGAGAATCTCTTCAACTGGTCTTTGAGGGGATTGACACGATTGCGGAGATCATTCTGAACGGGGAACGGATCGGAGAGGCGGACAATATGGTCATTGCCCACCGTTTCCCGGTCCCGACGGAGCTTCTGAACGGGGAAAATGAGCTGTCGGTACGGATCCGGAGCTCGGTCAATTACGCCCGCAGATTCCGCCGTCCGCCATATTGCCGTGCGAACAGTTACGGATACGAAGGGCTTTTTCTGCGCCGTCCGATGCATTCCTACGGATGGGATATTGCGCCGCGTCTGGTGGGAGCGGGAATTTGGCGGCGGGCATACCTTGAAGTGCTCAAGCCGGAGCGGTGGACCGATCTTTATCTGGCGACGACGGAGGTTTCAAATCGGAAGAGTCAGCTTGAGCTCAGTTGGAACTTTGAATCGGATGCGGAAATGCTGACCGGATATGAGGCGAAAATCTCGTTTGTCTGCCGCGATCAGCGCCACGAAGAGCGTTTCCCGCTTTATTTTACAACCGGAACGAAGCATCTGGAGATTGAAAAGGCGTATTTATGGTTTCCACGCGGTTCCGGGGAACAGAATCTTTATACGGTGACGCTGGAGCTGATCCATAACGGGGCGGTTGTCGATACCCGTATCTGGAAGACAGGGATCCGCACGATCGAACTGCGCCGATCGGAAATGCTCGACGGAGAGATGAAAGGGGAGTTCGTTTTTCTCGTCAACGGGCGGAAAATTTTTATCAAGGGGTCCAACTGGGTTCCTGCCGACGCCCTGCACGGAGAGCATCCGGAACGGGTGAAAAATGCGCTTGATCTGTTTGTGGATCTCGGTTGCAATATGGTTCGCTGCTGGGGGGGGAACGTGTATGAGGACGAAGAGTTTTTCCGGTATTGCGATGAACACGGGCTGCTGGTCTGGCAGGATTTCATGTTCGCCTGCGAGACTGCGCCGCTGGACGACCCGTTTCTGGAAGCGGTCCGCCGGGAAGCGGAAGCGGTGATTTGCGCCCTCCGCAATCATCCGTCGCTGGCGCTCTGGTGCGGGGATAACGAATGCGATGAACTGTTTTTCTATTCCGCGCTCAATAAACGGCTTTTGCCGTCGACCAACCGGATTTCCCGCGAGATCCTGCCGCGCGCGGTGGCGCTGTTTGATCCCGTGCGGGATTATCTGCCGAGTTCGCCGTATCTTTCCGATACGGTCAAGCGCCTGAATGCCCGTTACCGTTCGCCGGAACAGCATCTCTGGGGACCGCGCGATACATGGAAAGGCCATTTCTACAAGGATAACACCGCTGTCTTTGCGAGCGAAGTCGGGTATCACGGGATGACGAATGTCGAAAGCATCCGTAAATTCATTCCGGAAGCGGAGCTGAACGACCGTCACGGGGCGGCGTGGACCTGTCATGCCGCCCAGCAGTTCGGTGATCTTAAAGGGCCGAATTCTTATCGTAACGGATTGATGGAAAATCAGGCGAAAGGATTCTGGGGATACCTGGCGGAGGAGCTGGACGAGTTCATGAAGTGTTCCCAGATCGTTCAGGCGGAGGCGATGAAGTATCTGATCGAACTGTTCCGGGCGAAAAAATGGTCGAAAACAGGGCTGATCTGGTGGAATGTGATTGACTGCTGGCCGCAGTTTTCCGATGCCGTCGTGGATTACTACTATGTCCGCAAACTTGCTTATTACTATATAAAGAATGCGCAGAAACCGCTGAGCCTGATCGTCAGCGATCCGGAGGCGTGGTGCTGCCGGCTGACCGCCTCCAACGATGCTCCGGTCTCCGCCTCGGGGCATTACCGGGTGACGGATCTTGTTACCGGAGAGGTGTTTTCCGAGGGAGAGTATGCGGTCGGTGCGGAATCCGCCTGCGAAGTGGATTCATTCCGGGTTTGTCTGGGCGAGCAGCGCATGTTCCTGATCGAGTGGGAGAAGGACGGGGAAGTTTCGTACAATCATTATCTGCTCGGTTCCGCGCCGTTCCGGTTTGAACAGTATCTGGAGTGGCTGAAACTGCTGGATGCGAAAATCTATACTCCGATGGGGAGACACGAATGGTGACCAAACGTTTTTCTGCCGGGTTCGACATCGGAGGAACAAAGTGTGCGGTGATTCTGGGGGAAGCCGTCGGGGGGGACGGCATCCGTGTTATCGGGAAACGGCGGTTTGCAACGGCGGAGTTCCGGAAGCCGGAGGCGTGCCTCGCGGAAATGTGCCGTCTGCTGACGGAGCTTTTGACCGAGCATCGGGTGAAGAGCAACGAGGTGGCGGGAATCGGGATCAGCTGCGGCGGGCCTTTGGATCCGGAACGCGGAATCGTGCAGTCTCCGCCGAATCTGCCGGGTTGGGATGAGGTTCCGGCAACGGCGTTTGTGGAAGCCCGTACCGGACTGCGGGCGAAACTGGAAAACGACGCCAACGCGTGTGCGCTTGCGGAATGGCGGTTCGGAGCCGGACGCGGAACGTCGGATATGATCTTCCTGACGTTCGGCACCGGGCTCGGCGCGGGAATTATCGCAAACGGACGTCTGCTTTCCGGGCGTTGCGGAATGGCGGGGGAGTGCGGACACATCCGGCTTGCTTCATCGGGGCCTGTCGGCTATGGCAAAGCTGGGGCGTTTGAAGGGTTCTGCTCCGGCGGCGGGATCGCGCAGCTTGGGCGTGCCCGCGCGGAAGCCGCATTGAATGCCGGGAAACCGCTGCGGTGGTGTCCTACGGCGGCGGAACTTCCGCAGGTAAACGCAAAAGTGATCGCCGATGCCGCGGAATGCGGGGATGCCGATGCTTTCGCCGTTTACCGGGAGAGCGGACGCCGCCTCGGCGAAGGACTCTCCATCCTGATCGACATCCTGAACCCGGAATGTATTGTGATCGGCAGTATTTTCGTGCGTTCGGAGCGGCTGCTCCGTCCGGAGATGGAGCGGGCGATCGCATCGGAGGCTCTGCCGCAGTCGGCGCGGGCGTGCCGGATTGTCCCCGCTCAGCTCGGCGAGGCGATCGGCGACATCGCAAGCCTTGCAATCATCGCGGCGCCCGCGTTATGACGGATCACTTCCCGGCGGGCTGCCGCGGGTTCATCTGCTGAAATGTAAATACAGGTTCGGTATTCTGCCGGAACTCGTAGAGCCGTTCGGAAAATTCCCGGTTCGCTTTTACGACGTCCGTATACGGCGAGTCCGTGATGTCGAGCAGACCGAAATCGCAATTTTCACCGTCCCAGCGACCGAGAACCGGCTGGTCGAACAGGCAGAAGAAGTGAATGCCGACGATGTTCGGATGCCGTGCCGCAGACTCGTACTGACAGAGAAACGCTTCCTTCCGTGCGTCCGGCATAAGTCCCGGATCGGAATGGATCCCCCATCCGCCGCGGGCACGACACCCGCCGATGGAGCTTTCCGTGATGATCACCGGAACATCCGGCAGACCATGCGGTGCGAAATGGTCGTAGTGCGGCTGATACAGATTATAGGAAACAACATCCCAGTACTCTCCGGCGGCACGGTTGAGACGTTCATTCCGGTAGTCGTAGCCGACGAACAGGCGGGACCCGAGATACAGCGTATTCGGCGAGTTCGATTTTATCACGGCTTTTGACACGGCGAAGAAACGGCGGACGGATTTTTCAAAGAAGTCGTCAATATCCTTTTTCCATGCGTTTCCCGCCGGGAGTTCCCGGAGCTGCATCAGCTCTTCCCAGTCGGTGAACCGGGTTTTCCAGACGCGGTTCAGGGAGGCGATGGAGGAGTATTTCTTCTGCAGATCGCGGAGCAGTTCTTTTTTCGCGGCAGTCTGGGGAGCGGCTGTCAGGGCATCCGTTCCAAGCGAGCGTTTCCGGTTTGAAAACCGCAGTTCGTTTCCGATGAAAATGCCGATACACCAGGGATCGTTTTTGCACCAGTCGAATTCTTTGCTGAAAATCTTCTGCATTCCGGGTTCAAATGCCGGATCGAACACATCGTAAAAACCTCCTTTTGCCAGACGCGGAAGCCCGGAGGGAAGCGGCAGATTTACCACATACGGGTGCTGACGCATCCGGCAGATGTCATGTGCGCTCCAGTTGCCGAGCGTATTGAAACCCCAGTCCGCCATCCGCCGCATCATGAATCTGCCGAACCGTTCCCGGTAGTTTTCCCCGTACTTTTTTTTCAGATTTTCGGAAGTAAATCCGAATTTTCCGTTTTTCCGTGTGCTTTTTCCCTCAAAGAATTTTTCCGCACCGGTTCCGCCTGTCAGAACATCGGAGTACCGGATTGAGTTGATGCCGCGTGAAAAGAAGAGCCGTCCGGACGGGTCGACCAGGTACCATTTTCCCCGGTACTTTTCCGTCCGGAAAAAGCCGGTCGCTTTCAGCTGCGGCCCGGCTTCCCAGCCGCCGAACTGATTCCATGCCGGTACGGGGGAACGCAGCGCGTGCTCTTCCATCTGCAGATTCTTCCGGAAATCGGAATCCGTGTGAATTTTTTCTTTCCACTCCTGATGGATGTACTGTCCATAGCGGTCGATGCAGGGGAAGAAGTCGTTCGGCGTCAGTACTTCTCCGGGCGGTGCATAATGGCCGGAAGCACGGAGTTTGCGGATGGAAAAATGAGCTTTGCCCGGAGCAAAGGTCTCTATCCGGAACCGGGTCACATTGGCGGTGTCGATGTTCCGTCCTCCGCGAAAACCGTCCGGCACTCCGGTGAGTCTGGCGGGAAATCCCGGATCGAATCTGCCGGGAGCCTGATGGTTGAGCTTGAAACGCAGTTTCCTGGTTTCACCCGGACGGATCGCGGTCCGTCCCAGAAACTGATCGTTCATATAGAACGCAACGCCGCAGAAACCGTTCTTCCGGTGATTGACCGCCTCGCATTCGAGATAGCGGAATGCGGACAGGTCCCAACCGGTCTTGTCCAGCGGTTTCAGGTGGAGCCCGATCCACGGCAGGTTTCCGGCTGCCGTGATCTCAATGTCGCGTCCATCCGATATGCGGGCGGAAACTCCGATGGATCGGGCGGTTTCCTCCACCCGGAGTTCCTGAGGGGGAAGCGGATTCTGTGCGGACAGAATGCCGAAGCAGAGAGAGAGCAGTGTGATCAATCGTCTCATATTGAATTCTTTCTTTGTGAGTTGTTATGGATCAGGGACAGGGCACCAGGGCTTCCGTGTAGAAATATTGCGGGGTCAGGCAGCTGGTTCCGGGATCCCGCCATTGCTTGAGCGAAAGAGTCTGCGCGTGCCCGTCCGCCGCTGCGGCGACCGAGCGGGAAAGGTGACGGAGTGCGATCCTGCCGCCGGTTCCGGTGTTCGTTCCCCATGTATAGCGTCCATATCCGTACCATTCGCCCGCATCCGCGTTCGCGGTATCGGTTCCGAGCCAGGTCAGCGACGGGCGTTTCATCCGGTTGACACGATAGAGGAGCGACGGACTGTCCTGATACAGAAATGCTCCGTTTGCCGCGGTGAATGCCGCTCCGGAAAGGTTCCATTGATTGTGGAATCCGTAGCTGTAATAGTATTGTGCGCTGGAATTTTTCGAGGAATAGCGGATCGCGTCGGTTATGGGATTCTGGATCTTCGGACAGTTCATCGTATGAAGTTTGAGATAATCCAGACGGAGGAACATGGAAGTCCAGGGAACGTTGGCGGTGTTTTCCGCCGCCTGAACGATCATGAAGTCGGCGAAATCCGAGCTGTATTGCTGCTGGGCGGAGATGATCTGCCGCATGTTTCCCAGACATTTGACCGTATATCCTTTGTCGCGGGCTTTTGCCAGAGCCGGCAGCAGGAGAGAAATAAGGATTGAGATTACGGATATTACGATCAGAAGTTCTATCAGAGAAAATTTCTTTTTCATATTGCTTGCCTTTCCTTTGTTTATATTTGAGTTTGTATATCTGTCATCGGAAACGTTTTCGGGGAAACGCTTTTCCGTATACATAAAACCGGAGCCAGACGGGTGAGGCGCTGGATGCTGCCAAGCCCGTGCGTGATGTATTGATCAAGCAGGCTCATCGCGGTATATCCGAGTTCATAAACCGGATTCCGGAGCGTCGTCAGCGGCGGATCAAAAGTTCCCGCGCCGGAAAGATCGTCGAATCCGATCACGGAGAAGTCTTCCGGAACGGAGTACCCCGCTGATTTCAGAATGCGGATCAGTTCCATTGCGGTGAGGTCGTTGCGGCACCAGAACGCGGTCGGCGGGTCCGGAGACCGGATCGTTTCCAGGACTTTCCGCCGGAATTTATCTCCGGAACGGAGATTTGCCGAAACGATTTCAAAAATACGGTCGAACTTCATCGTCTCTTTCCGGAACGGTTCCAGTACTTCCTGCCGGTTGATCATCATATATTTGCAGGGCGGGATCCGTTCCGGCGGTTTGACGCAGGGATAGACGATTCCGATGTTCCGGTGGCCGTTTTCCCGCAGGTGGCAGATGACGGTCCGGGCAACCCGTTCCGGATCGAATGTCACGGAAGCGACCCACGGCTGTTCAAATTCACAGTCAATGGCGATCTGCGGAAGGTCTTTCTGTTCCAGAAGCGCGGCGAGCGGCAGGTCCTTGTCATAGCATCTGTTTCCAAGATGGATAACCCCGACATAATTGCGCCGGATCGTGCCCAGAGCCGCCGCGATCTCTTCCGGGGTGGCGCCGGGCGGCGGGAGGCGCATGGGAATCAGCGCATATCCCTGTTCCAAAGCGCGGTCCGCAATTCCGGAAAACACGCCGAAGTGACGCTGTCCGTATTCTGTCGACGGCAGATAGTAATCGGAAAACCGCATCGGCAGCAGGAGTGCGATATTCAGCAGACTGGAGTGGTGAAACGGCCGTATGAACCAGTGCCGCTCTCCCTTGTTGCGCGTGATCAGCTGCAGTTCCTCCAGCGAGAGATAGACTTTGCGTATTGTCTGTCTTGCCACTCCGAGAGTTTCCGCCAGCAGGCTGACCGACGGGAGAAGCTTTTCACTGCATTCTTTACGGTGCGCCCGGATCCAGCCCGCGAACGCATCCCGGATCACCGGAATTGTGCTGTTCCGGCGGTTCCTGCCGATCGTTTGTTTCAGATTGATGAAAAAATTCTGATCCATTGTTTCTGATCCTGTGGTTTCTTTCTATATTTTATTCTGAAATGCGGAAATTGTCAACAGATATTTCCAAAAAATACCTCCATTATTTCCGATAGCGCAAAAAATGGAAACAATGATAGCGGAAAATATTGGCGGGAAAAAATGCCGGAGAAAAACGGGACAACAGGAAGCGGAACACTTGCAAATTTGGAAAAAAGCAGTATTCTTTTGAAGATTCCAACCAAACAAAGGAGTGTCGAGCAATGAATCTCTGTGCGATTCAATCCCCTTACCCTTATACGCTTGCGGAAGCGGACGATGCCGTGGAGTTCCTGATCCGGGAGCTGGACCGGTGTGATTCTTCCGCCGATCTGATCCTGCTCCCGGAGTACTCCAATGCGCCGACCGTGTTTCCGGAAGGAGAGTGCATTCCCTATGCGGCAGCGCATACGGAGCGTCTGATCAACGCGGCGGTCCAGGCGGCAAAACGCTGCAATGCGGTCGTGGCGGTCAATTATGCCGCGGAAGTCGATGGCGGATACCGTAATACGACACGGGTATTTGACCGTCAGGGCAGAATTGCCGGGGATTATTACAAACAGCATCTTCCGCACGGGGAAACCGCAGTCAAACAGATGGACGGGCGGTATGTCCCTTCGACTTATTATCCGGCAATCGTGGAGGTGGACGGTCTGCGTTTGGGGTTCCTGACCTGCTATGACTGCTATTTTTCCGAGTTCGTTGCGCATATCGCCGCACGGAAACCGGATATTGTGCTGGTCAGTTCGCATCAGCGCGCGGAGCGTCCCGATATTCTGGAAATGCAGGTGAAGTCGATTGCGTTTACCTGCAATGCATTTGTTCTGCGTGCATCGGTCAGCATGGGAGCGGAGCGGGAGAACGGCGGATGTTCCATGATTGCGGGACCGGACGGCGTAATTCTGGCCCGGTTTCATCAGGAAACCGGTGTGCTGTCCTGCGAGATCGGGGATCCGCACAGAAAATACATGCGTTCCAACTGTTTTGGCGGTTCGCTGATTCCGAACGACCGTTTTGTGGAACAGGGGCGCACACCGTGGTGCTACCGCGCCGGCGGAAGCATGGTGATTCCGGATGATTCGCAGCTGCCGTACCCGCGGGTCTGTGCGCACCGGGGATTCAATACGATCGCTCCGGAGAACAGTATGCCGGCATTCGGGGCGGCGATTGCGCTTGGCGCCGCTGAAATCGAACTCGACGTCTGGAAGACGCGGGACGGGGAGCTTGTGGTCTGTCATGACGAGTGCGTGGAGCGGGTGTCCGATGGTTCCGGGATCATCCGGAATCTGGATTTTGCGGAACTGCGGCGGTTTGATTTCGGTTCCCGTTACAGCCGCGCGTTTGCCGGATTGCGGATTCCGACTCTGGAAGAGGTCCTGCGCAAGTTCGCGCGGCAGGTCGTCATCAATCTGCATGTCAAATCAAGCGGGACGGAGGTATTTGACCGTTCCGTGATCCGCCGGATCGCGGAACTGGCGCAGCTTTACGATTGCTCCGGACATTTGTATATCACCGGGCGCGGCGATGTGATGGAGGCGGCGTTGGAAGTTGCTCCGGAGCTCCGCCGCTGTATGGGAGCGGGGCTTGCCCCGATGGAGATTGTGGAAAATGCAATCCGCTGGAAGTGTGCGAAACTTCAGTTCATGATCCCGCATGTCAATCGGGAGATGATCGAAAAAGCGCATGCGCACGGAATCCGCTGCAACCTTTTCTGGGCGGATGATCCGGAAGAGGCGAAACGGTGGAGCGCAATGGGGATCGACACGATTCTGACCAATGACTATCTGACGGTTGCAAATGCCGTTCTGCCGGAACGCTGAAAACAAAAACGCACCGTCGCGGACCGGCGGCGGTGCGTTGATTCCCGGAACTCTGCGGTCAGCTTTTCGCGCAGAACTCCTTTGCGCATTCCAGAAGAAACGCCATGTCTTCCGGAAGTCCGATGGTGATGCGGACGAATTCTCCGGTCATTTCGCCGGGGAAATAGCGGACGAGCACCTGTTTCGTGCGCAGGAATTCGAAAAAACCTTTTCCGTCGCGATCCGGCGGCGCGGCGAACAGGAAGTTCGTCTGCGACGGAATCACCTGAAAACCGATCGCCTCCAGTTTTTTCCGGTATTCTTCCCGCGTCGCCCTGACTTTCGACGAGGTTTCCGCGAGATACGCTCTGTCACGGAATGAGGTCAGTGCGAACAGCTGAGTCAGAGCGTTGACATTGTAGGAATCCTTCACTTTCATCATTTCCATGATGATCTCCGGCTGTGCCAGAGCATAGCCGAACCGGATTCCCGCCAGCGATCTGCTTTTGGAAAATGTGCGGGACACGATTACGTTCGGATACTTCTTCAGGAACGAATCACAGTTGTCGTCCGCAAAATCCGCGTACGCTTCATCGAACAGGACCGCACCTTTGAATCCGGCGCAGAGACGTTCCATCTGTTCAAGCGCGTAAGAGTTCCCGGTGGGAGCGTTCGGACGCGCCATCATGACGATGGAAGCACCCCGGATTCGGTCGGAGAAGTCCGCCGGGAGAGCGTAGTTGTTCTCTTTTTCCAGCGGAACCGTGATAACCGGCGCGTTCTGGAGTTCGGCAAGCGTTTTGTAAAGCGAATAGGTCGGCACGGGCATTGCCAGCGGGTGAGTCTCATCAAGAAAACAACGGGCAAGGATTGTGAGAATGTCATCCGAACCGTTTGCCGCGATGACCTGATCCGGCGAGACTCCATGGAACGCCGCGATCTCCTCGCGGAGCGTCTGGGCGACAGGATCCGGGTACAGGCGGAGACGGTCAACGGTTTCCGGCGTCAGCACCGTTTTCAGCTGCGGCGTCGGCGGATACGGATTTTCGTTGGTGTTCAGCTTGATGATCTTTGTCCACTTCGGCTGTTCGCCGGGGACATATCCGGTCATTCCGGCAATGACCGGACGGACGGGCGGTATGTTCATTTTTTGTAATTCCTTCTGATGGAAGCGCTTCTGCCGTGAGCATCGAGTCCTTCCAGCGATGCGAAACATTCGATCGCCGGAATTTCTTTTAACAGAGCGTCTTCCGTGTATTCAAGAATGCTGCTGCGGCGCATGAAATCTCCGGTGGAAAGCCCGTGGAAGAACTTGGCGGTTCCCGCCGTCGGAAGAACATGGCTCGGCCCGGCGGTGAAATCTCCCGCGGGTTCCGGAGTCCACTGACCGAGGAAGATCGCGCCCGCTGCCTTGAGGTGCGGAAGCAGAGCGCGCGGGTCGGCACACATGACTTCGAGGTGTTCCGGAGCATAGCCGTTTGCGACTTCCGCGGCTTCCCGCATGTTTTTGACTTCGATCAGAAATACGCCGCGGTCAAGCACTTTGTTGACGGTTTCAATGCGCGGCAGCGTGGCGGACTGACATTTCAGTTCCGCTTCCACACGGTCGAGAAATTCTTTGGAATCGGCAACAAGCACAGCCTGTTCGAGCCCGCTTCCGTGTTCCGCCTGAGAGAGCATATCGGCGGCGGCGAATGCGGGATTTGTGTTTTGATCGGCGATGATCATGATTTCCGACGGCCCGGCGATCATGTCGATCGCCACCGAACCGTAGACGAGCTTTTTGGCGGCGGCGACGTATGCGTTGCCGGGACCGACAATCTTGTCCACTTTAGCCAGAGTCTGAGTACCGTATGCCATGGCGGCGATCGCGTATGCCCCGCCGAGCTTCCATACTTCGGTCGCGCCCGCCAGCCGGAGAGCGTAGAGGGTTGCCGGATTGACTTTTCCGTTTTTCATGGGGGGAGTCGTGGCAACGATGTCGCGCACGCCGGCGGCTTTGGCGATTGCGACCGTATGGATCACGGTCGAGACAAGCGGAGCGGTTCCGCCGGGGATGTAGAATCCGACGCGTTCCATGGGAATGAAGCGTTCGCCGAGCGTGACGCCCGGACGCGGGGAAAAGGAATGATCGTGAGGCTTCGCCTGTTCCGCAAAGGCGGTGACGTGTGCGATCGCCATTGCAATGGACTGTTTGGCGGTTTCATCGACCGCCAGTTCCGCTTCCGCGTACTCTTCCGCCTGTACCGTGAACTGTTCCGGAGAGAGCGTGACCTTGTCGAACCGTGCGAGATACCCGCAGACGGCGCTGTCGCCGTTTTCCCGGACGTTCGCCACGATCTCCGCGACGGACTGTTCGACTTCCCGCGGGCATGCCGGGCGGTTGTAGAGCGCGTTCAGCTGTTCTGCCGCATTCGGATCGTTCCATGAGATTCGTTTCATTTCCTTAACTCCATCAAGATAAGATTTGGTGATTTTTATATTAATATAGCAGAAATATGAATAATTGCCAGAGCCTTTTTCCGCTTCCGCAAATAAAACTTGAAATATTAAAATATCATGATATATTGATATAAAACAATAAAGGAGATTCAGAATCATGAAAACTGTTATTATCGGCGGCGTTGCCGCGGGTGCGAGTGCGGCGGCAAGACTTCGCCGCTTGGATGAATCCATGGAAATCGTGCTGCTGGAGCGCGGTGCCTATATCTCGTATGCAAATTGCGGTCTGCCGTATCATCTGGGCGGCGTAATCCCGGAGCGGGATTCCCTGCTGGTCATGCCGGAGAAAAAATTCAAGGCATGGTTCAATATTGAGATCCGTACACAAAACGAGGCGGTTGCGCTGGACCGTCAGGAAAAGAGAGTCACGGTCCGCCGGGCGGACGGCAGTGAATATATGGAATCTTATGATAAACTGCTGCTGGCGACCGGATCGAGTCCCGTTGCTCCCGCTCTGCCGGGGGCGGATGATCCGCGCATACATTCGCTCTGGACGATTCCGGATATGGATGCACTCGGTGCACTGGTGAAAGACGGGGCGGAAAAGGCGGTCGTGGTCGGCGGCGGTTTTATCGGACTGGAAGCCGCGGAGAACCTGCGGGAACGCGGACTTCATGTGACCGTGATTCAGCATTCCGGCCATGTGCTTCCGTCGGTGGACCGTGAAATGGCATATCTGCTTGGGGCGGAACTCGCGTCGAATGGCGTGGACGTGCGGCTGAATTCGGAATTGAGCCGCTTCCGCAGAGAGGGGAATTCCCTGTTCGCCGTTCTCGGCGACGGTTCGGAACTTGCGGCGGACCTCGTTGTGATGAGCGTTGGCGTGAAGCCGAATTCCAGGCTGGCAGAATCCGCCGGACTTGAGCTTGGTGCGCGCGGGCATATCGTGGTCAATGAGCGGCTTCAGACCTCTGATCCGGATATTTACGCCGCCGGAGACGCCGTGGAAGTGATTGACCGTGTTTCCGGACGGAAGACGGCGATTCCGCTTGCGGGACCTGCGAACAAGCAGGGGCGGATCGCTGCGGACAACATTGCCGGGCGTTCCTCCGTTTACCGCGGAAGCTGGGGGGCGTCGGTGATCAAGATCGGTGCGCTGACGGCGGCGGGGATCGGACTGACCGAAGCGAAACTGAAACAGCTCGGCGTGGAGTATCATAAAATTTATACGCATCCGGCTTCCAATGCCTCCTATTATCCCGGCGGCAGTCAGCTGCACCTGAAACTGATGTTCGGTACGGATGGCAGGATCCTCGGAGCGCAGGCGGTCGGGATGAAAGGGGTGGACAAGCGGCTGGATGTGATCGGCACTGCGATGCAGTCGGGAAGAACCGCTCCGGAGCTCGCGGAACTGGAACTGGCGTACGCTCCTCCGTTCAACTCTGCGAAAGATCCGGTCAATTTTCTCGGAATGATCGCGCAAAATGTTCTGGACGGCACGACGCATCCGGCTTATGCGGATGCTCTTCCGTCCGATGCGCTGATCCTTGATGTCCGCGAAGAGGCGGAACATCAGGCGGGAGCGATTCCCGGCGCGGTCAATCTGCCGCTCGGACAGCTCCGTTCGCGGCTGAACGAACTGGACCGTTCGCGGGAATTGATCGTGAGCTGCCAGGTCGGACTGCGCGGTTATCTGGCGGAACGGATTCTGCGGCAGAACGGATTCTCCGTCCGCAACCTTTCCGGCGGTTATCTGACCTGGAAGTATACCCATGCCGAAGTTCCGGCGCCGACGGTTTCCGCTCCCGTCCGGAACGTGCCGCGGGAGACTTCCGGGCGTATGCTTGATGTCCGGACTCTGGCATGTCCGGGTCCGGTCGTCCGCTTGAAAACGGAAATGGAGACTCTTTCCGCCGGGGAGACGCTCCGTCTTCTTGCCGCGGGTTCGTTTGCTCCCGATCTGGAAGCGTGGGTACGGTCCAGCGGGAATGAACTGCTGGAAATGACGCGGGAAGCGGATCATCTGGAAGCGGTGCTGCGCAAAGCCGGGGCGGAAAAGGCGGAGACTGCGCCGGTTCCGTCGGAACGGAGCGCGGCGATCGTATTGTTCAGCAATGATCTGGATAAAGCGATGGCTGCATTGATTATCGCCTGCGGCATGGCGGCCGCGGGGAAAAAAGTCGGTATTTTCTTCACATTCTGGGGCTTGAGCGTCTTGCGGCGCGATCCCGCTCCGGCGGTGCGGAAGAACCTGCTGTCGCGCATGTTCGGATGGATGCTGCCGAAAGGAGCGTCGAAGCTCACGCTTTCCAAAATGAATATGGGCGGAGCGGGAACGGCGATGATGAAGCACGTTATGATGAAACAGAATGTGACGCCGCTGCCGGATCTGCTGAAGCAGGCACGGGAACTCGGCGTGCGGTTCGTTGCCTGTGAGATGGCGATGGATGTGATGGGAATCACGCGGGAAGAGCTGATCGAAATCGACGAGGTCGCCGGAGTCGCCAGTTTTGTGGAAATGGCGAAAGACGGCGGCAGTACGCTGTTTATCTGAGGAGGCGGAGGATGAAAACGGAACTTCTGCCGGATGAATTTCTGATTCCGATGGCGGATGTCATCCGCATGATCGGGCATCCCCAGCGTCTGCGGATATTGGAATATCTGGATCTTCACGGAGAGAGCACCGTCGGCGCCATTGTAAAAGGCGTCGGCGGACAGCAGGGGGCTGTTTCCCAGCACCTGAACCGGATGCGTATGGCGGAAATCGTTGTCTGCCGCCGTGAGGGGCGGCAGATGCTTTACCGGATCGGAGCAGTCAATGCCGTCACGATCCTGAACTGCCTGCGGAACAAATACCGGTCAATGCAATAAACTTCGGTGAATTGACAAAGTAAACGCATGTTCGTAATAGCAGTTGTTGCAAACGCTGCATTTCCGGTGACACCGACACCCCGGACAAAGGCGGATCCGCTCACAATTCCGTCGATAAACACTCCGGTTGGCGATTCGTCCCGGAAATGTTTTGCAACTTTCCTGCCGGAGTTTCAATACTTCCCTCATGATTGTTGAACAAGGCGTGCGTTTACTTTTACAATTGTCAAATGAAATTTTTTTTCAAAAAAAATGAAAAACACCTATTGCTTTTTTCGCTGTTATGGTGTATAATTAACACTGTATCCAACATCAATACAGAAGATTAATCAAACAGATTGTTTCAATACAAACAACACTGTATTGATTACAACAACAGGAAAGCGAGGTGTTATGGAGAGAAACAATAAAAGCGATCTGCTGTTCAACCATCTCCGGCAAAGAATTGCCACGATGGAGAACGGCACGGTCTTCCCCAGCGTCCGCCAACTGATGACGGAATACAACGTCAGCCAATCCACGGTTACCACGGCAATCCGGAGCTTGAAAGAGCTGGGCTTGCTCGAAGCGCTGTCGCGGCAAGGCATGGTGGTGCGCAAGGAGCGGACAGGAAAACCGCACGTCATTATCCTTCAGCCGGACTGGAACAGCCAGAGCTATGCCGCTCATGCGCAGTATCTGACGGAAGCGGCGGAAAAGTTCGGTTTCGATCCGGAAGTCTTCCGTTACGATTACCGGAAAGACATCTGCAACTCTCTGGATAAATTTGTTTCCGACATTCTGGTCCTGGACTCCATGACGCAGGATCAGTTTTCGCCGAAACAGCTCCTGCAGATCATGAACTCGCCGATCCCGGTCATCATCCGCAGCGACTCCCTTTCCATTCAGAACATTCATTATGTCAACTGTGAAAACGGAGAATCGGGTATGCTGGCGGCAAACTGTCTGTATCAGCACGGACACCGCCGAATGGCGCATCTGCTGAGTGAACCGCACCTTGCCGGAGTCATGCGGCGCGCCTCCAATTTTCAGCTCTGCGCAGAATCCAACCACTGCAGTATGACTCTGTTGGACTGCAACGTCAAAACAGGAGAAAACGCACTTGCTCCGATCCGGCGGTTTGCAAAGGAAATCGCAGACGGTCGTTACGATTTCACCGGTGTTTTCGTCGCCAGCGATGAATCCGCCATTCAGTTCCTGTATGCTCTTCAGGAATACGGAATCCGGGTACCGGACGACCTCAGCATCATCGGTTTCGGCGGCTTGCCGGAAGCCGAGCAGAACGGTCTTTCCTCCATCGTCACTCCCATGCGGGAAACCGCTCAGGCGGTCATGCAGATCGCACGGAACATTCTGGACCACGCTCCGGAATCCGACTGTCAAGTGAACATCCCGCCGAAAATCATCGAGCGGAACAGCGTAAAAACAATCCAACCTCAGAAAGAGACTACGAAATGAAAAGGAAAAATTTCACCCTTCTGGAACTTCTCATCGTAATTGCAATAATTGCAATCCTTGCAGGAATCCTTCTTCCTGCCCTGCAAAGCGCAAGAAACAAAGCTCAAAGCCTGCAATGTCTCAACAATCAGAAACAAAACGGCATGGTTTTCACCTATTATGCAAATGACTACAACGGTTATATCCCCGCCCGGAGTACCGGTGCCGACCGCTGGCCTCAGCTGCTGTCAGGGAAATGCATCACAGCCCTCCCCTGCGGCGACTATCTGAAACTGGGTAAAAATTTCAACCGTGTTCTCTGTCCCTCCACCACGCAACGGCTGGACAGTACGCTCAACATTGCCTCCGCCGTCAATTATTACAAAGGTTACGGAATCCATATGCCGCAGTTTGCAAGAAACAATTATGAAAACAGCAGTATCTACGCATCCTCGCCGAATATTCACTTCATCAGCACGAACCAGATCCGTCAGGCATCCAGGTTTCACCTGTTGCTGGATTCGGCAAAAATCCGCACGTTCACAACGGAAAATTTGAATTACAACTGTCCGGACATCTGGATCAACCAGATCAGCGCGGGCGGAGTGGAAGGCGGCGTCTATCTGCGTCACAATGGAACCGCCAACGTGTATTGGCTGGACGGTCACGCGTCCGCTACCGGATGTTCCGCATTCACCGGGCTGAAAATTTCGCATATCGACTCCAATCTGTTCCGGCATGGTTTCAACGGCATGCACAGCTATTGAGAAAGGAATGAAAAATGAATTTGGAAATCAGCCATGTTGACGGCAGACTCGTAAGACATCAGTTCCCCAATGCAAAACATCGTTATTGAATATAAACAGTCAGGAGTTTTTATGAAAAAATTATTGGCTCTGTGCCTTTTTTCTCTGGGAGCGCTGCAGGTTGTCTCCGGAGATGTCCGGCTGGAACTTGCCGGGCCTCAACGCCCGCTGATCTCAGCCGGAACCGGCAGCAAGAAAATTGAAGTCGCCGTTTCCGGCAGGCTGGAAGGCGTAAAACTTCATATTATCGTGCGCGAATATGCCGTAAAAAAGATTTTGGCCCGAAGCGTACCTGTAACGGCGAAACCGAAAACGGAGATCACGATTCCCCTGAAACAGGTCGGCTTTTATGAGCTCACTGTCATTGCAACGGAAAGCGGCAAGGAACTGGAACGGAAAACGGTGAATTACGCTGTCGTACCCGAACCGGATTACGACCGGCCGGAAGAAATGGGAACCTGCATTCACTTCGCCTTCTCCGGCAAGGGAATAAGAGGACACTTCCCTTACACGTTTGAACTGCTGAAACTCGCCGGATTCACGCGTATCCGCGACGATCTTGCCTGGGAAAGCATCGAAAAAAAGCCGGGGAAATATGAAATCCCTGAACGGTTGGAACAGATGATCAATACTGTCCCGGAATACGGAATCAAACCGCTTCTCGTCACCGGCTACAACAACGGGAAAGCGTACCCAGGCAAATTCAAAAAGTCTTTCCCGACCACCGGGGAAATGCGGGAAGCGTTCGGAAACGCCGTTGCTTATGCCGTACAATACTTTGGCAGCCGCGTTACGGAATGGGAGATCTGGAACGAACCGAACTCCGCGCATCCCGTCAATGATTATCTCCCGCTGCTGAAAACCGTTTATCCGAAAATCAAGGCGGCAAACCCGGAGGCGACCGTCATTTCATGCGGCGGAGGCGGTGCGGGCGGCGGGCCGGGCGGCGCAATGATTCTCCCGATCGCCAATGCGGACGGGCTTCGGTTCATGGACGGTTTCAGCATTCACCCGTATATGTCTCCCGGCTACGACCCGGATTTCGGATACAGCGCAAAGGGAAGCCCCATCCCGCGCGTCAGTGTCCCGCATTTCATGGAACATCTGCACCGGAATTTCTCCCGCAGAAAAAAACGTCCCGACGGTATTTCCCCGAAACTGTACGTTACGGAAGTCGGCTGGTACGTTCAGCATCCGGGCGAGCGGCAGGCGACCTGTACGGAACTTGTGCAGGCGGCATACTTCGCCCGTCTCTATCTGCTGGGCAGGGTCGCAAGCAACGGAGCGGTTCCCATTTACTGGTACGATTTTCAGAACGACGGAACCGATCCGTTGGAACGGGAACACAATTTCGGATTGATCCGCTGGGATTTTTCACCGAAACCGGCATATCAGGCGGCGGCAGTCGTCGCTTCCATGCTGCAAAACCGTCCGTTTGTAAAAGCGATCCGTGATAATGTCACGGTCTCTCCGGCAGACCGGAACAGGGATCTGCTCCGGACCGGGATCGTGAAGCTGTATCTTTACGGTCAAGATAACGATCGAATGCTTGCCGCATGGACCGCACAGGGCGATCCGCAGATATGGAACCGGAAATGCAAAGTCACGTTCACGCTTCCGTTCCCTTACGAAAGCGCAACACTCACCGACTGGAGCGGGAAGAACCTTCCGATGCCTGAAAAACTCGACGGCAACCGCATTGAACTGGAACTGGATTTCCTGCCGAAATACATCACACAAAAATAAAAAGGAAAACACATGAAACGACTCTTTCTGTCAGCACTGCTCTGTATCGGACTCCTTATCCCGTCCGTCATTCAGGCGGGGCGCAAAACAATCCCGGTCATCAAGGACGCCGCATTTTCTCTGGAACGCAACTATTCCGACTTCACGTCGCTTCCACGGATAACGCTTCACAACAAGGGCAAAGATGAAAAAATTTTTGAACTGTTCTCCACTCTGACGGACACGGACGGCAGGATTATCCGTTCTGCCAGGACCCGGCTTTCCGCTCCGGCGGGCGGAAAAGCGACCGTCGCCCCGTTTCCCGGAGAATCAAAGATCCGCGGACAAGTCGTCCTGTTCCGCACCGACGTCAAGGGAACGGACGGTTCAACGCATCTTTCCGGCATCTTCGGCGAATCCAGGCCGGTCCCGCGCAACTCCGCCAACGTCTTCGGCATGAATGTCCATACAAGCTGGTTCGATCCGGATGTTCAATGGGAACTGCTGCGGATGCTGAAAGCCGCCGGAATCACCACGGTCCGCGAAGATACCACTTTCCGTGATCCGGAAGATACAAAAGGCATTGAGCGAACCGTTCGGCAGCAGCTTGAAACCGTGCTTGCCATGGAAGCCTTCGGGATTGAACCGCTGGTCATGATCGCCTGGTTTCCGAAAGGCTTTCAGAACAGCCCGCAGAAACTGGAACGGGCATATAAATGGGCGGAATTTCTCGCAAAAGAGCTGAAAGGACGCGTTGATTTCCACTACGGCAACGAAACGAACTCCGGCTGGGGCGCGTTCGGGACCGCCGCCGATATGGGACCTCTCAACGCGGCGTTCGCACTCGGCACAAAAGCCGGTGATCCCGGAGCACCCCGCGCCAGTTTCGGAATCGCGGAAGGACTGAACAACTACATCCGGGAATTCATTAAAACCGGAGTCATGGAGCACCTGGAAGCACTCTGCATTCATCCATACTGCGGAACTCCTGAAGCGGGAATAGCAAAAAGCATCGCCGCCAAAGAACTCCTCCGGAAGAATGGCAGCAATGCGCAAATCTGGGCAACGGAAATCGGATTTCACTTTGAAAAAGACGGCAAGCTCAATCAGCAGACCGGAGAACTGACCGGAGTCGCCGGATATTCCAAACAGGATCAGGAGAACTTTCTTCCGCGTCTCTATATTCTCGCCCAGTCACACGGGATCGAACGTATTTACTGGTACGACTTCTTCGGCAGAAACGATCCCGAAACATTCTGGATCGTCGATGAAAATTTCCAGCCGCTCGGCGCCTATCACGCACTGAAAGAGTGCTCCCGTCAGCTTGCCGGAACCAGACCCGCAGGCGGAACCCGCTATGACGAACTGATTCAGAAGCATCTTTTCATCCGTCCGGACGGCACTTCCCTGCTGGCGGTCTGGTCCACGCAGGGCGAACGGAAAGCGGACTTCAAACTTTCCGCAACGGTCCGGATCACGGATAAGACCGGCAAACAGATCCGCCTGCCTGCGGACGGCGTTCTGAGCCTGAATGAAAGCGTCTGTTACATCGAAGGACTCCCGCTGTCCCGCTTCTACCGCAATGACGTTCTGTGCAATGCACTTGATAAACGCATCTTCATGCTGCCGTCCCATCGTTTTACGCTGAAACCCGGAGCGACTGTGGAAATTCCGTGGACCGTCTTCAACTCTTCGGCGGTTCCGGTGCAGGCTCGCCCGGCACTTCTCTCCACCAATCCCGGCTGGAAACTGGAATTTCCCGCAAATGAAACAGTTCCGGCACACGGCACACGCAACGGCCGTTTCCGTCTGACAGCCCCCGCAGATGCCGTTCCCGGTACAGAATATGAATTCACATTCGCAGCCGATTTGGATGTCATTCAGCGGACCCGCCCTTACACGGTGCGGGTTTATGTAGAGGGCGCATTTCCGTATCATGCCATTGCCGCGCACAGCAAAACCGTCGATTACCCGATGTGGAACAGCATGGATGAACGGCAGACAAAGAAAGGCAATCCGATGCTGACCGCCTCTTACGGCAATGCCGTTGTCGATGGAAATCTTTCCGAATGGAAGAAAGAGGAGTTTCATCCCATCGACCAGAAATTCCAGTGGATTCAGCGGGATCCCGGTCAACCCTCCGATCAGGACTGGAGCGGGAAAGTCGCATTCCGTTGGGATGAACGGAATCTTTACGCGGCATTTCTGGTGGAAGACGATCAGCTCTCCTTTCTGGATTTCTCCAGCCGCGACTGGCGCGAAAGTGACAACATGAGGCTGTTCCTCAGCTCCATCCCGGATGCGGCGAAACGCACGAAAACCATATCCCGGAACGATCTGCTGCTCATCATGGCACCGACCGGGAAATCCCGCACGGAAAACGCCCGGCTCAAAGCGGCTCCGCTCGGAGGGCTCCCGCGTCCCGGTGTGGAAAAACAGATCCCCGTAGCGGCACGCATGTGGAAAAACGGCTATGTACTGGAAGTTGCGGTGCCGTTCTCCATATTCAACGCAAAACCGGAAGCGGGAACCTTCCTCGGCATGAACGTCATGGCGGACGATATTGATGACGGCTACCGCCAGCATGTCGGCATGACCTATTACGCGAATCCTTCCTACTGGAACTCGCCCAAAGCGCTCGGAAGCCTGAAACTGGTCCGGTAATACCGCGATCAGCCGCCGGAAAGTTACTGTTTCCGGCGGCGGTACTCTCTGGGGGAAACGCCGGAAAATTTGCGGAACCGGGTGGAAAAATAGTACGGATCAGACATTCCTATCTGGTCTGCGATCTCCGCAACGGAAAGCCCGGAGCACTCCAGAAGCCGCGCCGCCCGGCGCAGAATCGCACACTCCCGGTACTGTCGGGGCGAAACACCCGTCTCCTGACGGAACTTCGCATACAACGCCGCCCGCGAAAGCCCGCACCGGGCGGCGATCCGGTCCATACCATCCGCCGTCTCCGTCAGCAGCTCCTGCGCAAGCCGGATGCGGGAATCGGCTTCCGACGCTTCACTCATGATCCGGTTGCTGCCGCGCACGACGGCGCTTTCCGCCAGAAGATACGCAAGCGCATTCCATCCGTCCGGACGATGACACTCCAGTTTGTGCGCCTCCTCCAGCTCTTTGCGAACAGTCTCCAGTTCCGCCGGAGGCAGCACTGTCACGCCGACTCCGGGAATCACTTCCGGCCACTCCAGCGCATGAACAATATGGGGACGCGGCAGAAAATGAAACCACAGGTACGTCCAAGTGTTTCGGATATGGAATCTGTGTTTCAGAACCGGTTTCAGCAAAGCCAGGGAGCCTGCCGCCAGCGTCAGCCGGTCGCCGCCGATCGAAACGGTTCCTTCCCCCTGCAGACTCAGGATCAGACCGTAGGATCCGGTCAGTCTCTGTATCCATTCGGACGGACCGGCATTCTCCCGGAAACCGGAAACAAAATCGCTCTCCCCGTTCGGATTCTTGTTGTTCATTCAGACAATCTCAAATCTTTTTTGGACTTTTTTCTATTCCATATTTCATTTTTTATGCTATAATATAACAGGAAAACAGCACAAAAGCAAATGAACAGGAGCAATACCGATGACTCAGACACAAAAACCGGAAAACATTCCCGCCGCACCGGGTACTCTTCGACTGAAAGGGTCCGTTTCAGAACTGATGGAACGTTTTTTCGACCACCGTATCCGGTCCGCCGAAGCGCGGGACATCATATACCGGGAGGCGGAAGACGCTTTCCGCAACCGTCTGGACGACGCTTCCGGCATTCACGGCATCTGGCAGGGAGAGTTCTGGGGAAAATGGATCATCAGCGCCGTCCGGGTCTGTGAATACTCCCGCGATGCGGAGCTGAAAGCGTTCATCCGCCGCGGTGTGCATACGCTGATCGCAATGCAGGAACCATCCGGTTATCTCGGTACCTACCGCGACCCGATGAACGTTTTCGCCGCCGATCCGGAAAAGACAAAACCCGTTCTCGGCTGGCCGTGCAACTGGAACTGGAACATCTGGTGCCGCAAATATACTCTCTGGGCTCTGCTGGAAGCGTGGCGGCTGCTGGAAGAGCCGGAAATCCTTGCGGCGGCGGAAAAACTCGCCCGGCATCTCGTCCGCTCTCTGCGGGAAAACGGGATCCGTCTCGGAGCGACCGGAACATTTGCCGGGATTCCCTCCGGTTCCATCCTGAAACCGGTCCTGATCCTCTACCGGGCAACCAAAGACGGGGAATTCCTGCGGTTCGCCGAAGAAATCGCCGACGACTGGTCCCGGAACGACGGCCTGTGTCCGAACCTGATCGCCAATGCCCTGAGCGGAAAACCGGTGCACGAATGGTATCCCGAACCCAAAGAATGGGCAAAGGCCTATGAAATGATGTCCTGTTTCGACGGGATTCTGGAACTTTACCGCATTACCGGCACTCCGGCACTGCTGGAATCCGCAAAACGATTCCACGCACTCCTGAAAAACAGTGAGCTCAATAAACTGTTCAGCGTCGGTTTCAACGATATTTTCGCAAACGGAGCCGGTCAGCTGAACGCAATCACGGAACCGTGCGATGTGGTCCACTGGATGCGCCTCTGCCACGAACTTTTCCTGATTACGGACGACAAAACGTACTTGGATGATTTTGAACTGGCGTTCTGTAATCCGTTTCTCGCCTCCGTTTACCGCGACGGGAAATGGGGGGCGCGCGGCGTGCGCAGTCACGGACGTCACCTGACCGTCTTTGAACAGGCTGGGATGAAGCACAACCACTGCTGCGTCAACAACCTCCCGCGCGGATTCATGAATATGGCGCAGACGGCAGTAACCCGTTCCGCAGATACGGTTTCCGTCAACTTCTATACCGGATTTGAATGGGAGGAAAACGGTTCCCGGCTGACGGTTTCCGGAGATTATCTGGCGTCCGGCGATGTCCGGATCAAATGGGAAGCGGCAACGGAAACTCCGCTGCGTTTCCGTATTCCCGGCTGGGCAACTTCTGCGGAACTCTCCGTCAACGGAGAAACACAGACTGGTTCCGGAGACTGGTTCTTCCGGACACTTCCGCCGGGCAAAACGGAACTCCGGTTGAAATTCGGACGGAAACTTGAAATCCGCGATCACGCCGCCCAGACGGAAACGGACGAATGGTTCCGCACCCGCTGGCAGGAACCGGGAATGGAAGAGCTCTTCCGCACCGCCCGTGCAAGTACGCTGGTCTACGGTCCGCTGCTTCTCGCCCGGAGCCAATACATCGGCAATACGGAAACCGAAATGTTCGGAGCCCCGCTCCCCGCCGGATTCTCCTGTTCTCTGACTCCGGTTCCGTCCAACGTCGTCCGCTGTGCATTCGAAGCGGACTTCGGCGGATTCAAAACAATGGTCTGCGATTATGCTTCGGCAGGCAACGCCGTTCTGGACGATCAGCGTTTCTTCAGCATTTTCTTTTAATCAGGCAAAGCAACCCGCCTCCGGAACTTTCCGGAGGCGGGTTGATGTTTTCTGTATGGATCAAGCAAGCGTCCTGAGACCGGATTTCCAGCTCTCCGCAACTCCGCTTCCGGAAGCGGACGAGACAAAACCAAGCTCCGATGCCGTAAGATCGGACAGCACTTCGTAGTCCGTATTCTTCTTTCCTTTGCCTTTGTCGCCGGACTGAACCTGAAGATAATACGTTCCTTTTCCGAGTTCAAGGTCTTCGATTGCTTTTCCCGCCTGAATTTTCCCGACGGCTTTCATTTTACCATCCGCCTCTTCCCGGTAGATGGTAAGCGCGGCTTTGCCCTTTTCCGCAGCCAGAGCGAAATCATGGAAACCGCCCTGCGTCAGAGTGAAACGGTAATAATCGACCGCATCGCCGAACCCGACCCAACCGCGAGCCGTGCCGTCGGACGGCAGTTCTTCCGCAGTTGAAAAATCGTTATTCGTCGGATCACCCTTTGTAAATGAGGTTCCGCTGATCTCGACTTCATAATCCGTGCCGCCTTTTTTCGTCTTTCCGGTCGCTTCCACGGCGATGTAATAAGTGCCGGAATCAAGCAGCAGCTCCTTGGTCACACCGTCTTTTCCGGCTTTCCCGGTAACGGACTTGAGCTTTTTGATCCCGCCGTCTTTCTGCGCATAAACCGTGAGCTTTGCCGAGTTGTCAAGCCCATCCAGTTCAAACCGGTAACTGCCGGGAGTATTCAGCACGAGTTCCCGGTAGTCGATAAGATCGCCATAGCCGACCCAACCGTCATCAACCAATGTCCGTTCCACCCAACCGCCGGAACCATCAATGACGATCTGTGGAGCCGTATCCCGGCTGTCATCAGAGTTATCGCCTTTTGTAAACGCGGTTCCCGAAACTTCCACGTCATATCCGGTGCCGCTTTTCTTCGTCCGGCCGGAAGCCTCAACCGACAGGTAATAGGTTCCGCTCTCAAGAAGCAGGTTCGCAATGACGCCTTTTTTCCCGGCTTTCCCGGTAACGGATTTGAGTTTCCTGAGTTTACCGCCATTCGGCGAATAAAGCGTCAGCTTCGCATCGCTGCTGAGATCTCCCAAAGTAAAGTTGTAAACTCCCGCCTCGGTAATATTGAGTTTCCGGTAATCGGTCAGATCGTCATAACCAACCCACTCATTCTCTATGAGTTCCGCATCAATATTGCCCCATGAATCCGGTGAAACGGTAACCGTCGGCACATTGGAAGACCAGAAATCGTCGGAGTTGTTTCCGGACCCGCTGGAAACGGTTCCTTCGATCTCGACTTCGTATTCCGTCCCGGAAGCGTTGAGAGAACCGGGCTCAACCGCGATCACATATTCTCCCGCACCGATCGCGAGATTACGCAAAATCCCGTCTGCCTTGCGGTCTCCGGTAACAGAAGCGATTTCTGAAATACCGCCGTCCACAACACGGTAAAGCGTAAGTTTCACACTGCTGTGCACATCGTCCAGTTTGATGGTGTAGAGACCGTCTTTTTCGAATGTAACACGACGGTAATCAATATTGTCCCCGTTGCCGATATAGCCGTCATTGACGAGGTCCATATCGACTTTCTGCCGGTCACCGCGCACCGTCAGCGACGGCGCAGTCTGCCAGGAATCATCGTTTTCACCGGGATTGGAAGCGCCGTTCCGGGTAATGCCGACCGTATAGCTGGCGCCCTGCTCCCAGGAAATTCCTTCCGGACGGACGGCGACATAGTAGACCTGCCCTGCATTGAGCCGGACCGGATCAAGTATGATGGATTCGCCCCGCTCTCCGTCTTCGTCTTCGAGCTCGCGCAGTCTGCCGTTCTCTTCGACATAAACGGTCAGCTCCGCCGGATTGGTCAAGTTGTAAAAGTGAAACGAATAAAGTCCGCTTTCGGCCACCGTGATCTGACGGTAATCGACAGCGTCATCGTTTCCGACATATTCGCCGGGCATCAGTTCTGTAATAGTTGTACTGCCGACATTGTCGAGTTTAAGTCGATAATGTTCCGGCAGATTCTGCCAGTTGCTGTCATCGTAAGATGTCATAACCACACCTCCCCTGTTATGGATTATGCTGTTTCCGGATCGACTTGATCCGGTTTGAAATTAATATAACCATCCCCGCAGCATTGTCAAGTAAATGGAGGAATATTTATTTACGCCATACTCAATCCGCCGTCTTTGATCCGCCATAAATAGAGCGAGGCAAGCGTGCCGTAAGGGGAATAACGCTTCCGGTACGCCTCAAATTCGCTCTCCGTCAAAGAGTCAAGATGATTCAGCATCATGATACCGCGCCGGATCCCAAGATCTTTGAAACTCAGAATATCGGGACGACCGAGTACAAAGATCAGCAGCATTTCCGCGTTTTTCCCGTCAGCGGTAAAAGATTTACCAGTGATAGTAACGATATGGGTCATCCTCCGCTTCCGGCTGGTCTGCATAGAAAAAACGAAGTTGTTTCGGCACTATCTCTGGAATGGATTGAAGTCCTCCGGAACCTCTCAAATCATTACAGAGAATGGTCAAGACCTGTTTTCCGGGGCGCAGATCCGTTTTTTTCAAAGGAATTTTCCTGTTATAGTTCCAGTAATCACCCGGATGCGTCTTTGCCGTGACCTCCCCCATGAAACGTCCATTCAGCCAGATCCATGATTCATCATCAACCGCTCCGATTTGCAGTTCATGCTTTCCGCTCCGGCAAACCTTTGGAAGGTCAAATTCCACCCGGTACCAGAACAATCCATCATAATCGGAATATTTTGGGAATTGGGACTCAAAAGAGATGCCGGGCTGAACCTTATGCCAGTCTTTGACAATATATTCTGTTTTGTGCCAACCATTTTTTTTACCGTCTCCATGCGGATCGAAGCAACCTTTCCACCCGGAGGAAAGCACAAATGCCTGATTGCCGTTATCGGCCGCCTCGAACAGACGGCAGAACCCTGTTTGAAAGCCTGCTCCAAGATTTGCCAACAAACGCATCATCAAAAAATCAGCTCGTCGCCCTGTCGTTCGTAATGCATGAATGGAACGGTTGAACTTCCAAGGGGGGAGCTGCATCATAACCACGGTTCCTTTTCCAATTCGACGACTGTTCAAGGCAATGCCTCCGGTTGAATTCTCCGGAAAACCATCAAACCGCAGCGGATAACGGAAATGAAGTTCGGCATTGCTGATTCCTGTATATTCGGGATGGTTCCGGAGCCCCGTCACATAATCGCTCATCCATTCACCCGGCACCGCGCCAATATCGGGAAACAGACGGGACAATTCGTTTCCGGCAAGACCGCATGCCAAAACGTTAAGGCCATTCTCTATAAAAGTCTGTAAATTGTCCGGCAGATCGTTTCCCGGAGCAATAACAAGCAAATCACCGGAAGACAATCCGGACGGAATAAGTTTTTCGCAGACCACTCCGTTTTTTTCCAGCTGGTTCTGCAATTCCTCATTTCCGGTAAACCAGACTTTCCTGACCGGAGGGGGAATCGCTTTATCGAGGTAGCGGAGAGCCTTGGCAAAAGCTGCTTCTGCCTGAGGATCCGGAATTGTCCTGGCAGAAAGCTCAAGCTGGCAGAAGATGGCAGCGGTTTTTCCTTCCGTGAACATCAGAAGCGGAGCGAATTGGAGATCGAAGCCTCCATGATAAAGAGGCAGCCAGTTCCCAACGCTTGGCTTCTCCGGCAGAATTGCCGCCACATTGCCGCGATTGCCGGCCCGCCATACATGTCGATTATTGAAACCGTTCCAGCGATAGGATGGATATGGCTGAACCCCTTCCGGTTGTTTCAGAAACGGAGGGAGAGAGGTCGAATTTCCGCGCCAATCTTTCAATGGCTCCGGAAAACGCGGATGATTGGAAAACACGGAGCGAAGTCCTTGCGTATTGCTGCGAATTCCCAACCGGAATAGAGCTTCCGGCCGCTGCTCCATAAGAAAAAGCTTGAGACCGTGTTTCAACGCATCTTCAAGATGAAGCGGAAAGTTATCAAGAGAGAAACGACCGAGAATCAACAGCTGGATCCCTTTCAAATCGCGATCTCCAGTTACCTTTTTATATGAAAGTCCCAGTCGGTTCAACAGTGGTGCGGTTGTTCCCTCCGGATCGTAAAGTCCGACGCGACTTTGCAGCCGGACAGTTTGCGGCGGAACCAGATTCAATGTTACGGAATCCTCCCAAATCTGTCCATTTCTGCCGGTCACCGTAACCGCAATTCTGCAACCTTTTTCCGGCGGAACCGTTGGCAGTTTGAACTGGATCGGTATTACAGCTTTTGTCCCGGGGACAACAGAAACGGTGCCGCTTCGTTCCGTTATGCCGTTTTTGCTCCAAGCCCACTGAAACTCCTGTTCCCTGCGGGTATCGTTCAGAATCTGAATTGATTTACTGACCATTTCTCCGGGAGCAAAATTTACTGAACACTCTGTAAAAGAATCAGGGGAACCGCCTATTTTTACAAGGATCTTCCGGAAAGATTGCTCCAGAGCCTCACCTGTCAATGTTTTACGGAAACGGTTGATCGAATCCGTAAAACAGCAGTTGTCAAAAGGAACTTTGTAGTCGGGGGTAAGGCCGGGGCGTTTCAGATTTTGAAAACGGTCCGGATTCAGGAGCTGTCCGGTTTTAAATGTCAGCGGAAAATGAAACACATGGCCATCCCACGGAAGAATAGCGGAAATTCCCCGGAGCCGCAAATCCGTGATATTTTTCCGAACATAAATAGAACGGACTTGATCAAGCTGCGGAAAATCCCGTCTTCCGAACCAGCGGGGATTGTTATTATACTGTTCGATAACGACATCTTTCCGGGAGAAAAAAGTCCGTTTCCGGCGATCCATGCGATATGCCGGTTCTCCAAGAGTCTCCGCATTGAATTCATTCAGCCAGAGACATTGGGTGAGGCGTTCCCGCCAGATGAAGCCGGGCCCCCGAGCACTGCTCCAACTGGCAATATGGGGCATTCCATATTCAACGAAAAAGACCGGTGCGGTTCCTTTTTGCTCCCAGTTTTCCAGCCAGTCACTTCGTTCCTGCGGCGGCGCCCAGTTTTGATAAAGGTTCACGGCATGGACAGAACCGAGCATTCCTCCGTCATGATGATAAACCGGACGGGAGGGATCCAGTTTACTCAGGAGCCGTTCCGCATAAAGGGCTTCTGTTCTTTTTCCGGTATGAATGCCATACTTTTCCGGAGAAAATCCGTTACCGATTTTCAGCGGATTCTGGTGATCGGCATAACCGGCGTAATTGTGGGATGTGGCCATCATGACGAGTCCGGGAAGATTCTGATAACGGCGCAAACGATACTCGGCAATTTTCAGAAATTGCTTCTGTTTTTCCGCATCTGTACTCAGACCGGGAAAATCCAGAGAGCGCGGCATTGTGATAGAGGTCAACATTCCCTGTTGCGAAGTCATTTTCCGGTAAGTATCCTGGTAGCAGAATGTTCCGGGATTAAATGAATAGACACTGTCGATCAGGAAATTGACGTGAAACTCCTTCATCTTGCGAATGAGATCACTTATACTGGCTTCATCTGCGACAGATGAGGCGGCATTGTTGGTAATCGGAAGCGCCCGGAGATGAATGATTTTTCCGTTTAAAAGAAAATTTTGCCCTTTGATTTCAAATTCCCTGAATCCGAATTCCTCCGGATAAAAGCGCCCCAGAATATGGCCGTCCGGCTTTTTCAAAGAGATTTCAGCCCTGTATAGATTGTGGGGAGTATCTATATCCCAGAGTTTCGGAGCAAGCCAGTTGGCAGACAGCGAAAAACGAACATTTTCTTTCCCGTCTGATACGATTTCTGCAGGAGGAAATTTTTCCCGAAAATGATCCGGTCCGGTAACAACAGCTTCCATGAGGTAATTTCCCGCCTCCAGTTTGTTGAAGCCGATATCGAAGACAATCTGTTTCTTTTTCACGGAAGTGCGGATTGCAACATCTGAGATATTATAATTTTGCGGAACGGCTTCCAGCTCTGCATCGCCGCAGAGTCCCCGGTTATCCATTTCATGAATTTCCGTATAAGCCCGGTCTGCACCCATGTTGACCGTCAGAATGCGGGGGTTGGCCTCCAGGAGAATAGAAAGTTCCTGCTTTCTCCCGGTTTTTGCATACCGGGTCAGATCCACCTCTCCTCCGGGAAAAACGATAGTGCCGACAGAGGTTCCGTCGATGTGGATATTCGCTTTCGATTGAACAAGGTCCAGTTTCAGGAGAATCCGTTTTCCCTGCCAGGCATGTGGAATTGTGATACAGCGGCGGTACCATGCCTTATGAAGAACTGGCGGCATTTTCTGGCGAATGCGTGAACTCAAATAAAACGGAGTGGCACTACCCCGCCAGTCATTATTGGGAAGTTTTCCCTGCCAATGGCCCGGGACTTTAAACCATCCCCATCCTGCACCGGACGGAGGAAGAGCTTTCTGACTCTCATCATTAATGCAGGGATAAAACTGCCATAGTCCGTTCAGAGATATTTTTTCCCTTGTTGGCGTGGAAAGACGCCACGCATCATCAAGAGAAAAGGTTTCCTGAACGCCCCTGCCATCCGGAGGCGGCAAATCCATGGTTTCCGAAATCAGAAAGATCTCAACATTTCGCATTTCCACTTTTCCGGACTTACCATAATTTGCCGGAACGACATCAAAAAAGGCGGCATTTTCCGGGATTGGATAAACATCGGCATAGTTTTTCCATGGGTTCGTTCCGGTCAGTTGATTGGTCTTCAGGTAGGATCCGATTCTTTTGCCGGCGGCATCCAGAAAAAACAGATCAAGCCGTGCATTCTGCCAGCCATCACGCCCCCGGACACAATCAAAAGACCGCATTTGAAAACGGACCAGCAGCATCCGGTTTTTCCCTGTACTGCCTTCCGGAAGCGGAATCCGGTTACAACAGGACACCCAGTTGCCTTCTACGGAAAAAGAGGCTTTGCCATCTTTCAGCTCCGCTGAAATCCCTTTGGTTTTCCCTTTGTACAATGTCGACGCATTGAGCAGATTCCCACTGTGTTTCTGATAAATGTTGTCTCCACAGCGTATCGTGTCTGCGCAGAGAGAATTACTTAGAAACAGAAAAAGGATAAGGCATAGATACTTCATACACAGTCTCCGTTTATTTTTTGAAAATTAAAAACTCTCGATAGTCCGCGTCGAATCCGATAACATTTTCGGTGTTATTCGTTTCTAAAAATCCTTGAAAGATGTTATCTTTCCAGACCGTCGGTTTTACCGACGCCGCATGCCCGTCCCAGAAAGAGGATTGAACTGTACCTGTATGGCGGAAATGTGCTTTTGTAACTTCCAGACCGGAATTGCCGAGGGAAGCCTGCAAATCCTGCCACCACCCGCCTTTTGCGGCATTATAGTAAATTCCGTCAAACGCAAACATTCCTTTACTTGGTTGTTTGCTTTTTTTCAACGAAAGATAAAATTCCCAACCGTTTTGTTTGGCCCCCTGAAGCGGCGATTGAGACCTTGAGGTCCAGTACCATTGCAGGGTACCGTCGTTTGTTCTCAGATAGCTGCTGTAACAGGACTGGGAATTTCCGGGATCCTTGTTCGCCCCCGGACAGGAAATCACGTTCCTGGGAAGATATTTCAATTTTACCCACAGAGTACTCCATACCGGAGCTTCCGTATTGTTCTGGCAGACAAACATAACTGTGCTGTCATAATCATTGGCATAGTTGTTAAGTCCCGTGGAACATTGCCGAAGGTTGGAGAGACATTGAATTGCCAGCCCTTTGTCACGAGCCTTTTGCAATGCCGGCAGCAGAAGTGCGGCAAGAATAGCAATAATTGATACAACTACAAGGAGTTCTATGATGGTGAAGAATGTTTTACCTGTTTTTCTGTCCTTGATCAGTTTCATTATGCTCTTCCTTTCTTTATTAAATTATTTTTAAATCCAGTTCAGGCGCATAAACCACATGTCTTTCCGGAAGCGGGGCTCCGTCCAGAATCTGAAACAACTGAACCGCAGCCAGTCGTGCAAATTTTTGAAAAGGGAGTTCCGCCAAAAGCATGGGCGCTTTCAGGATATAGGGCTTGCAATTAACGGAAACCAGACGGCATTCATCATTCAAGTCAATCTGATAACGGTTCATCACCTCAAGCGTATAGCGACTGTCCGCATCATGAAAGAAAACGGCGTCTGGACGGAACCCGCTGCTCAAGAGAGCCTCCACATTTGCATGGTTGCCTTCATAACACAGCAGAAAACGGTCATCCAGTTTATGACCGGCCTCCGCATATGCCTGAACAAAACCATTCCAGAACTGATAGTCCGTGACAGCGCTTTCCAAATACATAAACCGGAACCGTTTTTGATGTACCAACTCCCTGCCTATCTGATACCCCAACGGTTTATTGTTCCAACAGATGGAGGGAATCTCGTCAACCTGCTTCAAAACGGTCAATACCGGCATTCGCTTTGCAATCTCACGGATCATTTCATACTTATCGGCAGGCGGATCAATCCAGACCAGAGCGGAAGTTTGCAGATTGATCAATTCCTTCAACATATTGTCGTTATTCCGGACCGAGAGCGTTAAGGACTGCAAACTTGCCGGAAACTTCGCAATTTCAATTCCCAGAAAACTCTTGAGCGCCCACACATAATAATTATCGAAAACATAATCACCATTGCCGTAAAGCATTGTCACGATAACTGCCGGAGGAGAATCCTTAACCCGCATCACATTCGCAAACGTCCCAATGCCCGGTTTTGTAATCAGATATCCCTCGTCTACCAATGCCTTCAGTTCCGCCTGTGCCGTTGCCCGCGCCATTCCGAATTGTTTTGCCAGTACATTATAAGACGGAATCCGAATTTCCACATTCGGATGGCTGTTCAGCAGTCCCAGAACATATCGCCGGATGATCATGCGCAAGCTATATTTCTTCATAAAAAAACTCTCTATTAGTTACCTATTAGCTAACTAATAGTATACTCTGCTTTTTCATAAAGTCAAGAATATATTTTGAAAAAAAAGATTTTTTTCACTGCTGCCCCATATTTTTCTGAAGTTGTCATATTTTCTTCATAAAACGTAAAATACGCGTTCCTCTGTTTTTAACACATCGCTGATCATGTTGATTTCTCAAGAACTGAATTTATCCTTGCAATCAAGATTTTTCCACGGGTGCGCAGAATCGGCTCACTCCGTTTCTGGAATGAATACAACCACCCCGCGGCATTGTCAAGTAGATGGAGGAATATTTATTTACTCCATACTCAATCCGCCGTCTTTGATCCGCCATAAATAGAGCGAGGCAAGCGTGCCGTAAGGGGAATAACGCTTCCGGTACGCCTCAAATTCGCTCTCCGTCAAAGAGTCAAGATGATTCAGCATCATGATACCGCGCCGGATCCCAAGATCTTTGAAACTCAGAATATCGGGACGGCCGAGTGCAAAGATCAGCAGCATTTCCGCAGTCCACACGCCGACGCCTTTCAGTTTCACCAGTTCGGCAATCACCTCGGAGTCGGAACGTTCCGCCAACGTATCAAATGCGATCGTTCCGGACAGCGCGGCATCCGCTATTCCACGCAGATATTCGATCTTTCTTCCGGAAAGACCGCAGCCGCGCAAGGCTTCTGTTTCCGTGGACAGAAGGTTTTCTGCGGAAACCGTCCCCAGCAGCTGCTCGACCCGTTTCAAAATAACAGCGGCAACCCGGACCGACAGCTGTTGTGAAACAATGCTCTGCACCAACGCATAAAACAGATCTCCGCTGTACTCAAACGATTTCAAATCCGCTTGCCGGACAATTTCCCCGAACTCCGGAGCCTGTCTGCACAGTGCCGCCTTGTCCCGTTCCGTAATCTCAAATATCATACAATTTCTCCATCAGAAATAATTTCAAAGGTTAAATACCAACCCCGCAAGGCGGCGCTGTACTGGAGCCGATTCTCAAGAGGGAGTTGACAACGACATCTCCGGAACATATATCTCCATTCATCAACTGTTTCAACATTGCAACAGAATTCCGTGCAAGCGCTTCATAATCCTGAATAATGCAAGTCTGAGGCGGAGACAGATATTCCGAATGCCACGGAATCCCCTGGGTAACCAATGAAATATCCTCGGGAATCCGCTTACCGAACTGTTTCAACACATGCGCAGCCTGAGCGCCAAATCCCTCCCCCATGACAATAACAGCCGTAATCGGATTCTTCAGCAAATCAAACATTGCACATTCAAACTCAGCTGGCTGTCGAAAACTCTGAAAGTAAGCATGTTTCTCCAATCCGACTTCCCGCATGGCACAGAAAAAGCCTTCATAGCGCAATTTGGAATAACGGGGAGAATAATGAGCATCCATACGCAGCATTCCGATTCTGCTATGTCCAAGCGAAGTTAAATGCGCGACGATTTCCCGCTGCGATTGATATGGATTGGAGCGTACAGAAAAAATACCATCAAGATGACGACTGTCGTCGTTAATGCAGACCAAAGGTAAATTTTTCAGATTTCCCCAGATTTTGGCAATCCGGTCATCATAGCAGATAGAGATTACACCGTCAATCACCGTCTCCGAAAGCAGAGCCAAATCACAATCGGTCACAATCAATGAACGACACCCATTCCTGTGGAGTTCCTCCCGCACGTTCTGTTCTATCCGGGAACGGTAAAAACCATAATGAAATCCCGATACCAGTACAGCCACCACCGGTAAATGTCCATGGCTCATATTCCGGTAATTCATACTCCAGGCAAATTCCAGAACCAGTTTCCTAATTTCGGGCGCAACTCCCGGCTGATTGTTCAGCACACGAGCCACTGCCGATTTTGAAACACCGCACTCCCGCGCAAGATCGCGAATCCCTGTTTTCTTCATTAACACACCTCATTTTCTTAAAAATACACTCCCTTTTAACAAATGTCAAACCGCACTGTCCCATAATGTCCCATCCGATTCCCCGGTTTTACCTCTTGCGATTTTAGCGTTTTATAGTATAATTAATATAACAAAAAAAGAAAGGAAGAATGAAATGGCTGTAAATCAATATCGCCATGATGGCACACCGGATCCGTTCTACGGATATGATAATTTCGAACGGGTTGCCTCCCTTCCACTGAAAACGAGCAGGGAAATCAGCGCCTCGCCGGTTGGAATTGGAATGGAAACTCTGGATCGCGACACCTTCAATCCAGAACATGTTTATGATCTGCTGGAGAAAACAGGCGTAAAGTGGGCAAGGGTGCAAACAGGGTGGCTCAAATGTGAAAAAGAAGAGGGTGTTTATAATTTTGAATGGCTGGATTCCATTACAGACAACCTGCTGAAACGCGGAATCCAGCCCTGGTTCAGCGTCTCTTTCGGAAATCCGCTTTACACACCGAATCCTCAGCTGCAAGAGTTCATCCGGGAAAATCCGGGGAAGCAAATTCCCGGACATCTGCGCGGCTGTGTCGGTGAAGTTCCTCTTTATCATGGAGAACGGGCTACGGAGGCATTTCTCGCCTTCGCTCAGGAAATTGCGCGGCACTTCGGTTCCCGCGTACATCATTATGAAATCTGGAATGAACCAAGCGGAATAAGCAATTTCTGGAGATTTCACGGTCTTCCTCCTTATCCGGAAGTATCCTCTGACGAACGGATGAAACGATGCGCGGCAGACTATGTGGAGTTGGTGCGCCGAACCGGGAACGCAATCCGGGCAGTCCTGCCCGATGCAAAAATTATCAGCTGCCATACCGATCTGGACAGCAATTACCAGCGGGAAGCCGCACTCAACGGACTGAACAGTCTTATAGACATCGCGTCAGTTCATATGTATAAAAATTTCAATCAGGCGTTTGACAGCGTCCGGCTGAACGTGTTTCGGAATATCATGCATCCACGGGAGCTCTGGATGGGAGAAGGCGGAGCGGTATCCGGAATGGAATCACAGCACCCGTCATTCGGCGCGACAGAATATACACAGGCGAAATCCATTGCACGCAGACTGGTTACAGATGTCGGTCTCGGATGCCGGGTATCAAGTATTTACTGCGCCTCCGATTTGAAAGCCTACTGGCATGACGGTTCCGATTCGCTGTTCGGGATCATCCACGCAAACGGAGGAGGTCCGAAACTGGCATGTTCTGCAATCCGTGCCATTGCGACATTGTTTGAAGACATAGAACCTGCCGACGATCTGGCATTGATTCCGGTTCCGTGCCATCTTGCGAGAAATTCAAGCGTAATGGCTTTAAATGCAATGCAGACTTTCGCATTCCGGAAAAAGGGCTCCCCGATCTTCGCATGGTATGTGGCGGAACGGGAAACCATAAGCGCCGAGCCGTTCCTTTTTTATGCAAAAACCGCACTGCTCCCGGAAGACGGATTTACAGATCCCGTCATCGTCGATCCTCTCCGGCTGAACGTCTACCGGGTGAAAAAACATCAGACATCCATGCACAGCTCCTTCATGGCGGATCTTGTCTGCGCGGATTATCCATTGTTTCTGGCGGATTATAAAACCATATTCAACTCATAAATGGATGGGATGGGAAAATGAAAAAACAGATTCACCAATTCACGATTCTAGAACTCCTCATCGTAATATCCGTAATCACTATCCTGTGTGCACTGCTGCTGCCTGCGCTGAATTCGGTTCGCAAAAAGGCGGAATCAATCCAGTGTGTATCAAATCTGAAACAGAGCGGAACATATATGATGATGTACTGCAATGCATTCGACGACTGGATTCCCCCGCCAACGGCACACAGGGATAATGGACTGTACACCGGCGGAAATTTTGATGATTTCGACTCTCTCATGACTTGGGCCAGACGGCTTATTATGTTTGTGGAAGGCAAGGAAAAAACTGAGCTTTGGGGAAATCTACGGGCCTACGAGACATATTCCTGCCCGTCCTATCCCAGAGTTAATTGCACAACAACCGAGTTTGTAGGATATGCTGCCACATACGGATTAAGCAACTGGTTGGGAGGGGCATGGAATACCAATGTTTTTGTCCGTCTGAGCTCGATCGGCAAAAAAGCCACAGACTGGGTCCCAGCGAAAAGTCCAGGCAACACGATGCTCCTGGCGGATACCGTTTTCACGAACGGCAAACGACAATCGTGTTATTGGGGAACCGCACAGAACGCGGTCTCCGCACGACATAGCCTGCAGGCAAACGCCATGATGCTCGACAACAGCGTCCGGTCACTCGGAATAGCTGCGCTTCGGACGGCATGCAACGGAAAAGACTCAAAGATTTATGATATGAACTGCAACGAACTTTAAGGACAAAACTATGAAAACCGCAATAGGCTTACTCGTTATTTTTCTCACATTTCCCGTTTTCTGCTCCACTCCGGAAGAAGCCCTGAATTTCCGCGAGGGAGCGGATTGGAAGACGTTCCGGTTCGAATATAATATCAAAAGCGGAAGCGCTCTTGATTTTTCCGGATTTTCCGGTGACGCGCCGGCCGGCGCAAAGGGAAAACTGACCGTCCGGAATGGAAAATTTGTTTTTGAAAAACAGCCGGACCGTCCGGTCCGCTTTTTCGGGGGAAACGTCTGCGATGAAGGTTGCGTGATGACAGACGAAGAACTCGCTTACTATCCCGCCCGCATGAAAGCTCTCGGTTACAATGCTATCCGCTTTCATCATTTTGATGAACTGCTGGTGGAACCCGGAACAGAACTCCGGTTCAACAAGAAAAATCTCGACCGTTTTTTCAAAACTTTCGCAGCATTCAAAAAGATGGGGATGTATATCACATTGGATCTTTACACCAAAAGACTGAATGGACTTGGATACCCATGCAAAAGCACATTTCAGGCGAAATGCATGGCTCTGATTGATCCGGCTGCAAAGCGGAATATGATCGAATTTGCAAAAACAATTCTGGCGACAAAAAATCCCTATACAGGAATGTCTCTTGCCGAAGATCCCGCATTGATTACGGTCGGACTGATCAACGAACCATTTCTGATTCATCCAGTTCTCCGCTATAATTCCTACCTCGAAACTCTGCGGGAACCGCTAAATGCCGCATTCAGAACATGGTGCAAAAAAAACAACAGGACATTTACGGAAAAACCATCGCAGGAACTTTGGACTCATTTCATGATGGACCTGGGCGTTGACGTGTACAACTGGTATAAAAACGAATTGAAAAACATCGGCGTAACGGTTCCAATCGGGCATTTATCGAACAAGCACCACTTTATACTTGCCTTACCGCGCAGCCGGCAGGATTATTATGACATGCACTGGTATTACGATCATCCGGTGGTATCTCCCGGTTTTAAAGCGCCGTTCAGGTTTCACAACCGCTCAAGTATGGAAAACTTCGTAATGAGCCATATTTTACCTGCGTCGGAGCGTCCATTCGGCATGCCTGCCCTGATTACGGAATGGAAATACTGCTCGCCAAATATGTACCGATCGGAAGGCGGCGTTGTCGGCGGAGCCTTTGCCGGATTGCAGGATTATGATGGGATCTTCATATTCAGCCCCATTGCCTATTTCCGGAAATGGGGGGGACTGCAAACTGACAGCAGGAAACTTCCCAATTTCTTCAGTGTGTTTACGGACCCAATCGAACGAATGAACAATTATATTCTCGCATGTTTGTTCGGACGTGGTGACGTCCGTTCCTCCGATCAAACATTCACACTCAACCTATCCAAAAAACTCTGGGAAAATCAGGATGCACTCGCCTGCCACGCCTATGGAGAAAAACGCCTGAAATCATTCATTCCGCGGGAATTCATCGCTCTCGGAACTGTACGAAAACTGGGAATACAACTGACAGATTCTCCCCAAAACAGGGAAAATGAGTTTTCAATAAAAAATCTTACGGCAAACACATTCAACGGGGATGATCTGCGTCTTTTGAAAGAAAAAAAATTGATCCGGAACGGCATCATAACGTCCTCCACAGGAGAGATACAATTATCCCCGCAGAAAAAGGAGTTCCGAGTCATCACCCCCCGAAGCGAGGGACTTGTACAAGAGTCCGACTCCAATCAGGGAAAGCTGCTTGAAGTCCGTAACAACACCTGTTTTTCCACAGTGTTCGCCACATCTCTGGACGGCAAAATGTTGAAAGACAGCCACCGGATCCTGTTGATTTATATGACGGACGTCAAAGCAAGGGATCAAAAACTGACCCTGACCGATCCCCGGAAAGAACGTTACAACCTGTCATTCTACCCATGGATTTCCCTTCCGTCAAAAAATCCGGACCACCGGGGACTCTGCCAATATACCTATGGAAAATATCCTCTGCTTGTACGGAAGGGCAGTGCTGATATACGGCTGAAACTTGCAGAAAAAAGAAAGAGCCATTTGTACGCTCTGGATCTTTCAGGCAACCGGATCATGAAACTTCCCCTGAAAATGACAGGAAATATATTGACATTCCAAATCAGTACAGACACCAGCACCAACACTCTGGCCTATGAATTAGTCCGGGAATAACGCAAACGCGCTCAAATATTCAAAGGGATCCGCTCCGGCAGCCCGTATGATTCCATCGGCAGAAACGTTTTATCCTGCAACGACTTCCTGCGGCTGGACGAACTCGAAGCGGATCCCTTTCTGCATCATCCGTTGAACAACACGGTAATTTTCCGAAATGAAATTCGTCACAATCAGCGAAAGCTCCTCCACCGGAACGACGCGTGAAGGAGCCTGCTTTCCAAACTTGCTGGCATCCGCCACGATCAGAACACGGTCGGAGTTCTCAATCATCTTCCGCTGGATGAACGCGGCTTCCTCCATATTGTCATAAAGAGAATGGTCATCTATCGCGCTCCCGGAAATAACGGCGGCATCCGCATGGAAATGTCCGATCGTCTCCACGGCTTCCGAACCGATCAGAATCGCAGATTTGCGGTTGACGCGTCCCCCGGTCAGAATCACTTCCGGACCGTTTTCCGTTCCGCAGCTCCGCGTAATAATATCATTAAGGGCAAGAGAATTCGTGATAATCCGCAGTCCCGGATCATTCAGAATCATCCCCAGATGCGCGGTTGTCGTACCGCCGTCAATAAATACGGAACGACATCCCTTCAAAAGCAGAGCCGTCCGACGCGCCAGAGCCTCTTTTTCCCTTGTAAACCATTGCATTCGCAGGAAAAACGGATAAGCAGGGTCCATTCCCCTGTTCAATTCTTCGATTCCGCCGTGTACCCGCCGCACTTCGCCCAGATCCGACAGGCGTTTGAAACTGCGCCGAACCGATGCTCCGCTCACACCGAGACGTTCCACTGCGTCACGGGCGGAAAGCACATGTTCCGTATTCAACAGCTCCAGTATTTTCCGGTCTGTATCCTGTTTCATAAAATAGAATCCTTCCGCTCTTCTTTTTTCGTACAATACTTCATTTTTTCAGAAAATCAACAAATTATGATTATTTGTTCACAGGAATTGAGCATTTAATCCATTTTTCATTCTATTTTCAAAATTCCGTTTGAAAGCCTCCGGACGAACCTGTATGGTTTCCGCGACAAAAAACAATGAGGAGGATTGATTTCTTATGTCTCGTACATTTCATGTTGTGGCGCACCGGGGATGCCGTTCTCTTTATCCGGAAAATACACTGGAGGGATTTCGCAAAGCAATCAAACTCGGCGTGGATGCAATCGAATTCGACGTCCATCCGACCCGCGACGGGAAACTGGTCATTACGCACGATTCGACTCTTGAACGGTGCAGTAGCGGCACGGGAATGGTTCACGACCATACTCTTGAGGAACTGAAAGCTCTCGACTTCGGTTCCTGGAAAGGAGAACAATTCCGCGGCACGCAGATCCCGACTCTGGAAGAAGTTCTGGATCTGATCCTCGCAGAGTCCGAACCCGGTCTGCAAATCCTCGTCGAACTCAAGGAAGACGACCACCGATGCACGGAGCAGGTTCTCGACGAGATCCGCCGCAGGAATATACAGAACCGTACCATCGTTCTTTCACTCTACGCAAATCAGCTGAAATATGTGCATTCCCTTGAGCCGGAACTGCGCGTTCAGGGTTTTCCGATGGAAAATTATGCCGTCAAGGAGCCGGATATTTATGATCTCACCATGCGGGTTTGCCTGTTTCCCAATAAGCTGACACGCGAAAACGTGGAATTTTTCCACTCTCTGAATATGGAAGTCGACACGGTTCCGGTCAATACCCCGGAAGACCTGGAACGGATTCTGCCGTTCGATCTTGATACGATTACCACCGATGCACCCGACGTCATCATGCCCCTGCTCCGAGAACGCGGCTTGCGCCCTCTCCCTGTTCCGCAAAAGACTCTCGCATGGAGACTGTACGGTTCCGGACTCGAAAATTTCGGCGACGGCGACGCTCCTGTCGAACTGCCGGTCCGCCCGCTGAAAGAGGATGAAATTCTGACAAAAGTCGAAGCGATCGGGCTCTGTTTTTCGGACATCAAAATCATCCGCGCCGGCGGTTCCCATCCGAAACTCTGGAACAAAGACCTTGCCGGACATCCGCTGATCGTCGGGCATGAAGCGGTCCTGACGATTCTTAAAACAGGCTCCGCGGTCCCTCTCAAATATGCACCCGGACAGCGCTTCCTCATCCAGTGCGACATCTATGTCAACGGCAGAAGCTGTGCCTACGGCTACGGCATGGACGGCGGTCTCACACAATACTCCATCATCGACAGCCGCGTCTGGAAAGGCGAAACGGAAAGCTATCTGCTTCCGTGTCCCGACAATCTTTCCTCTCTCGCCGCCGCCCTGCTGGAACCCTGGACCTGCGTCCGCGCGGCATACAACATTCCGCACCGTACCGCGCCGAAAGAAGAAGGGACGCTCCTGCTGGTCACAGAACCGGGAAATCCGGCGGTCTATCGGGCGGGAAAATTGTTCCACGGACAAAAACGGGTTGTCGCGGTTAACTTCCCGGAGAACGCGGTCCGGTCTCTTGAAAACGAACTCGGAATACCGATTATCTGTTCAAAAGAGCTTCCTTCCGGAGAGACGTTCGATGACATTGTCTGTCTCGACCTGAAAGATAAAGCGATCGGCGAACAGGCGCTTGCTCTTGCAGGCGATCATGCGGTTATCAGCTTTTCCGGAGACTGCGGAACGGAAGAATGGGCTGTTGACGTCGGAGCGCTTCATTATAAAAACCGGTTTTATCAGGGAACAACGGAGCGAACGCTGGATGCCGCCTATACAACACCGCGCCGGCAGGGGCTCCGCAAAGGCGGCGCCGTATGGTTTCCGGGCGGCGCCGGAGCGATGGGACAGATGCATGTGGAACTCGCAATTCTCTCGTCCGGCTCCCCCTCAAAAATACTCGTCAGCGACATGGATGCGGAACGGATTGAACATCTCCGCGCCAAACTCGCAAAACAAGCCGAAGAACGGAATATCACTCTTGAATTTCTCAACCCGGGAACCATGACGAACGGGGAATTCAAGCGGGAACTGGAGAATTTCGCTCCGCACGGCTTTGACGACATTGTCATTCTGGTACCTTCCGCAAAGGTGGTCGATCAGGCGCTTCCGCATTTGGCGGATGACGGACTGATCAATGTATTTGCCGGAATCCCCGCGGGTGAGACAGCGCGGATCCCCATCGGCAGGATTATCCGCGGCGGAATCCGCTTCACCGGCTCATCGGGCAGTTCCACGCAGGATATGAAAGATGCGCTTCTTGCGGCGGAACGGCATGACTTTGAGCCGCAGAGCGCACTGGCGGCGGTCGCCGGGTTCCGGGCGGCGAAAGAAGGCTTGAAAGCAGTCGCTGCGGGGACTTATCCGGGAAAAATCGTCGTCCTCCCGGACTGCCTTGATCTGCCGCTGACGCCGTTCGATCCGGCGCACATGGAGCCGGAACTCGCCGCCACGTTTGACACACACGGTTATACCGCCGAAACGGAGCGGTATTTGAAAAAACGCTGGAGGGAAGCATGAAAAACACAATCATCGTCATGGGCGCAAACCCGGCATGGCAGAAGACTCTGCGCTTTTCCGGGCTGCGCAAAAACGGGGTCTGCCGGGCGGAGCGGATGAATGCCTATCCGGGAGGCAAAGGAGTCAATTTCTGCCGGGCGGCCTCGTGTTTCGGCGAAGCGGAAACGGTTCTGTTCCAATTCGCCGGGGGGGGGGTGAACGGAAAACGGCTGTGCGGCGCACTGGATGCGGAGGGAATCCGGCATGAAACGATCGAGACACAGGCGGAAACCCGCTGCTGCATAACCTGTCTGGACAGTACGGACGGCAGCATGACGGAGCTGATCGAACCCTCCGGCAAGATCGAACCGGACGAGGCGGAGGAATTTCTGGACCGTCTGAAAGCAAAGCTCGGGAACGCATCGCTGTTCGCGATCGCCGGAAGCCTGCCGGACGGTACGGATCCCGCTCTTTATGAAAAAGCCGCCGGAATCGCAACCGCCGCCGGAGTTCCTGTGCTGGCGGATGCAGTGAAAGGCATCGTACCTGTTCTGGACCTTCCCGGACGGATAATCCTGAAAGTGAACCGGGAGGAGTTTCTCCGCCTCACGGAATGCGACCGGCTCTCACGGGCGCTTGAATATGCGTCGAAGCGCTGGCGGAACGCCGGGTTTGCAATTACGGACGGTCCCGGAAACGCCGTCTTTACCGACCGCGGACGCAGCGGTTCCCTTTCCCTTCCGGACATGGAGCGGATCATCAGTCCTCTGGGAGCCGGCGACACGGCAGCGGCGGTTCTCGCCTCCCGCATTGCGAAAGGAGCGGATCTGCCGGAAGCTTTCCGCACAGCGCTTGCAGCGGCATCGGCAAGCTGTCTTTCAGAACGAGCCGGGGAATTCCGGCCGGAAGACTGCAATGCGCTTCTCTCTCAAATCCACATCATGGAACGGATTCCCAACTAATCATTAAAATAAAGGATACAGCTATGAAAACAAAAAAACTGTACAGATTCTCGCTCATAGAGCTCCTCATCGTAGTGGCGATCATCTCCATCCTCGCAGCCCTGCTGCTGCCTGCGTTGAACAAAGCAAGAGAAAAAGCCCAAAGTGCTTTCTGCATCGGCAATATCAAACAGATTGCAACGGCTCAGTTATCCTATGCGAACGACTATGAAGACAACCTCGTTTTTCATGCAGTAATCGGAGAATATCAATATTCTTATGCAGGAGTTCTCATGGAACTCAAGTATGTTCCGAGCAAAGAGATGATCCTCGGCGGGTATCCCGGACTTTATTCCCCCCTTTTCATCTGCCCGAAACAAAAAAATGTCCCCTCCCCCGAAACGGGAGGAAAGATAAAATTCCGGGTTTACGGCATGGCACACTGGTACGAGGATCACGATTACAGGGTCGCCTGTCCGAAGAAAAAAGAGGCTCTGGGAGATTTCATATTCTATCAGAAACCGGGTACATATAATGAAATATTCTACAAACTGGTCAAAATGAAACGCCCGTCCGGAACCGTCATGAACGCCGATTCCGGTTACATGAACACCCACGCGAATTACGGATATCCCTCCTATGCGTTTTATCCGCATAAGGTTACGGACAGCAAAACGGGACTCCTCCTTGGACATGACATGAGGGCGAACGTCTCTTTCATGGACGGTCATGTGGCAAACCAGTCCGCCAAAGCACTGACCGAGGGGACCTCGAATATCCGTCAATTCGTCACTCCCGAAGGGCTTCCCTATCCCGCCACCCAGTATCCCCGGCGCTACCAGTAAATCCCCTCACGAGGAAAATTTATGAAACCGTTTCTTTTTTTGCTTTTCCCGCTGCTTGGTCTCCTGCCGCTCCACGCGGAGGAACTGCCGCAGATGATTCAACTGAACCCCGATGGAACTTTCCGCATTGAGGATGCGGAATTCCGGTTGCAGGGCGCCACCGAAAACTGGAGTTTATTCGACAACAGAAATTTGTCCGGAAAAAAAGGAGAATGCAGTCGGAACGGCATTAAATTAACCGGAGCGTTGCAGGTCGGAGGAGAAACCGCCGTTCTCACAGAAACGGTCGAACCGACCGGGAAAAACACGTTCCGAGTTCAGTTCCGGGCAGAATTTTCCAACGGCGTAAAACTCAACTCCCTCCATGGAGTTTTTCAGCTGCCCCGCCGAAAGCTCGCCGTTTACGTCGATGGCAAACTGGTGATGCTCCCCGTAAAAAATAAAACGGTTCCAATCGCCAAAGCCAACGCGAAAACGTTCTCTTTCACCACCGCCAACGGCTTCCGCGTCACGGTTTCCGGCAAACCGCTTAACCTGCTTCTGCAGGACAACAGCAAATTCGGCAACGACACCTATTCCGTCCGGTTCAAGGCAACTCCGGATACAGGAATCATTACGACATCCCGGCTCATGCTGGATCTCAAAGTTGAACCGGTTGCGACCGGCAAAGTCGATCTCGCCCGTTTCGCCAACGCTGGATTCCGCGACGAGATCGCAGGAGACGGTAAAGGCGGGTGGACCGATCAGGGACCGGAAAACGATTTGCGCATGCTGCCGCCCGGTACACTCAGATTCGGAGCACTCGAATTCAATATTCTTGACGAAACAAAAAATAGCGGGCGCGGCGCCATCGTGGTCAGTGGCCGGAACCGGAAATTCACCGAACCGGAAATTTCACTCGCTCTGCCGGAAAACAACGCCGGAGCGGTCAATCTGCTGCATGCATCCGCCTGGACGCCGAAACGGGGAGAAACTCTGGGTGTCCTGACCGCCGAATACGCGGATGGCTCATCCGAGAAAATCCCGGTAATCTCCAGAAAACATTGCGGAAACTGGCATAATCCCGGCGACGAGGACGGACGGGTTGTCGCCTGGAGTGCCGAGCTCCCGGAAACGGCCGTCGGACTCTACATTACAAGTTTCCCTCTGAAAAAACGGGCGCCGAAATCACTCCGGTTTAAGATCGTGCCGCAAAATGCGGTCTGGATGATCGCCGGCGTAACCCTCTCCGCACAGCCGATCCATCTTGTATCCGCAGACAGCAAACCGCTCGAAATCCGGGAAAATGCGCAGTGGAAGCGGCTCAATTACAAAAGAACCCTCACGAAAGGTTCCCCGTTGGACTTCTCCCGCCTTTTGGACGCTCCCGCCGGAAAATACGGATTCATCCGTCCGGCGGCGGATGGTACGCTGACATTTGAAAATGCTCCGGACAAGCGAATCCGTCTCTACGGGATCAATCTTTGCGGTTCGGCGAACTACCTGTCCCGGAAAGAAGTGGACGGGCTCGCGGATTATCTCGCATTCTGCGGATATAACAGTGTCAGAATTCACCATCACGACACGCGGCTGACTAACCGGGACTACAAAAATGTGCGGAATTCGCTCACATTGGATTTCGAGATGCTGGACAAGCTGGATTACCTGGTCTTCCGTATGAAAGAAAAGGGAATCTATGTCACAACAGACTTTCATACGAACCGCAGTTTCCGGTCCGGAGATCAGATTCCGGAATGCGATTTTTACGATCAGGCGCAGATGAAGATGCTGATCCCCGTCAGCTCCGCGGCAATGGAAAACTGGAAACAATTCGTCCGGCAGTGGCTGACACACAGGAACCCCTATACCGGACTGCGCTGGGCGGATGAACCCGCGCTGTACTGCGTCAACATGATCAACGAGGAACCTCTGACGCTTTACTGGAACCGCCATAAAACGTCAATCCGTCTCTATCGTGAACGATTCCGGAAGTACTGTGCCGAACGGAATCTCCCGGAATCAGCGGCGTCGAATGACAATCCAGTTTTCCGCAAGTTCCTGCATGAACTCCAGGATGCAGTTCTGAGCGAACAGATCCGCTTTGTAAAGGAGGAACTCAAAATGAAAACGCTGGTCACAAGCCTGAACTGCGGGCGCGAGCGTCCTCTCACCCTGCTCCGCGAACGGTTCGACGCAGTGGACAATCACGCCTATTTCGATCATCCGGAATTTCCGGAAAAACGGTGGGCTCTGCCATTCTTCTACCAGCAGTCCTCCGCCATCAATCGCATGGCGGAAGTCCCCAGGGACATCATGCCAACGCGCCTGACGGACAAACCGTTCCTCGTGACAGAATTCAACTACTGCAACCCGAATATCTACCGCGCCGAGGCAGGCCCGCTGATCGGCGGATACGCGGCCCTTCAGAACTGGAGCGCACTCTACCGGTTCGCATGGAGTCACAGCGACCGCGACATCAGACAGCTTGTGAGCGCCTACGGCTTCAACGCGAACAACGATCCGATGGCACAACTCTCAGACCGCATCACGATCGCGATGTTCTCCCGCGGCGATGTTCAAACCGCAAAAACGGTCTATTCCTATCAAGTCTCACGGAACTGTTTCGAGCAGAACCAGATTTCCGGATTTCCGGTCGAATTCAAAACGCTCGGACTGATCACGGCAATCGGTTCCATGCCGGAGGACGCTGCCGGCAACTCTCCGGATATCATCCGCCTTTCTCCGGAGGACGCCGTCAATCCGTCACGACTGAAGAACCGGGAAATAGCCAAACGCTGGGAACAGGCGAACCGGAATAAAATTGCAATCAGCGACACCGGAGAACTCCGGCTCGACGCCAGAAAAAACACCTTTACGGTCACTTCTCCCCGTACGGAATCCGTTACACTGAAATCCGGAAATCTCTCCGCGAAAAACCTGCGCATCAAAAATGCGGAAGGGTTTCAGACCGTCTCTGCAATCTCGCTCGACGGCAAAGAACTTGCCCGAAGCAAATCCATTCTGCTTCTTCACCTGACAAATGTTGCCAGTTCCGGGTTGAAATTCGGAAATGCAAGCCGGCGGACCGTTCACTACCGCGGCAATCTTCCGCTTCTGGTCCGGAAAGGAAGCGCAATCGTGGAGTTCGTCACGGACCGTCCCTGCACCGTCACCGCGCTCGACTGCGATGGAATGCCTTACGGTAAAATAAGCGGGAGCTTCCACAAAGACTTCTATCGATTCAAAATTGATACGCATTCGTTTCCGGGCGGTGTCATGGCGTATCATCTGACGCGCGAATAGAATATTGCAGTCGGCATTCCGGGAACAAAACTGCATTTTCCGGAGTTCCGTTGAAAATCGTAACGAAATCACGATCTCCCGGAATGTTGACGTTCAAATTCTATTTCTGTTCAATGCCGGAGCGGATCATCTCTTCACAGACCGGAAAAATTCTTCCGGAGGAGAAGCCGTATTGACCGTCAATTCCCGGTACTCAAGAACCAACGGTGCGCGGCCTTTGGGATCACGCTGGACCCGTGCGGCAAACCACTCTCCGACATTGACTTTTGCGGCTGTTTCGGCATCGGGAAAACGGATGGAATCTTTATGAAACAGAGTTTTCCCGCAGACCAGAAAAGTATCATTGGAAAGCCTCTTCGTAATTTTCCCGACAATGATCCTCTGTTCTGCGAGCAATCCGCTGATTGTACCGTTATTATTTTCGAGAACAAGCTCCTGCTGTTTCTGAAACCAGGCAGTTTTCACCAATATTTCCTCCGGAATTGGAGCATGCTCACATCCGCAAAAGAGCAGTAGCCCTGCGGCAAAGACAATCGGAAATCCTCTTAATAGCATACCCCGCTCCTCGTCGGACAATTTTTCCCGGAAATCAGCCAGCCCCCGGAAGGGAAACAGCGAATATCGCTCAATTCGCATCTTCTCTTTGCCGGAGGAAGGTTACAATGTCGTCTGCCACCTTGGCAGGGACTTTGGATGGAATTGCGTATTCCGCCATGCCGGGAGTTCCTTTGCCCGGCAGCATCAGATGATTCAGATCGTCATAGAGAATGAAGCGACAGTGCGGCAAGCCGTGCAACGCTTCCTTCCAGAGCTCCAGATGGTGCGGCCGGACCTGAAAATCGCGTTTTCCCTGCAAAAACAACATCGGACACTTGATCTTTCTCGCCATAGTGATCTGCTTGTAAGTGCTCAGATCTTTCCAGTAGGCGGACATCGGCCCGGTAAGAGACGTTTCGGCTGGATTTTTCAGGATCTCCGTCTGTTTCCTCAAAGCATCCAACGCTCTCTTTTTTTCTATTTCCGGGAGAGAGCTGTTCTGATTGAGCAGATAGATTCCCTGTTCCTCTATTACATCAGGCAGGGAAGTGGCGGGCGCCGCCACAAAAAGATACCCCGCCGGGACTGCGGTCTTTGAAGCAATGCGCGGAAGCATCATTCCCCCGAGGCTGTGTCCGAGAAGCCAGATCGCATTCGGATCAATCTCCGGAATGTTCCGCAAAAAATCGACAGCCTCCAAAACATCATTGACGATTTCATCGTCAATCGTAACAGACGAACGGTTCCGGAACTCTTTCGGATAAACAAATGTGCGTTTGTCATAACGCAGGACGGCAATATTCCGCTCCGCCAGCAGTCCGGCAAGATCACGGAAAGGCTTGTTTGCCTGGATCGTTTCATCCCGGTCATTCGGACCCGAACCGTGAATCAGAATAACTGCTGGATACGGTGCTTTCCCCCGGGGCAGCGTCAAGGTGCCGGGAAGTGAGGAAGACTTTCCTATTTTGACTTCACGTTCCACAAAAGAGGATTCCGCCCCGGTTTTGATTTTCTGCTTTCCGGCAGGAGGGATCCATTCCGTTTTTTTCTGCTGTGGACGGACATAAAATCCACAAAGTTTTCCATTCGGATCAATACTGAGAAAACAGTTCAGATTCTGCCGTTCCAGTTTGGCGGCCTGCACAAAAATTGTAATTCCGTTGACAGTTGTTACTTTCTCCGGTTTTCCCTCCAGAGAGCACAGTTTACCGAACATCGTTGAAATCTGGAGGATGCTTAGCGCCAGCGTTCCATTCTTGATTGTCTGTTTCATTTCCGGAGAGGAATGAAAAAAGAGTGTATCCAGATTACCATTCAGAAAAGCTGTACAGAGGGTTTGGAAACGTTCAGGATCTGTCTTTAATTCTGTTCCCTGAGCAAAGATAAGAAAAGAAAACAACAGTAAAATAAAGATTTGTCTTCTGAACATCATGCCTGACTCCTGTTTATCATGAAAAGCACCATAAACGCTCTTTTGGAATTACTATACTCTGCAGATTGTCGATTGCAAGCGGCGGAAAGTTGGGTAACCAGCATAATACAAAAAGTTGCACCCTCTATACACTAATTTCATAACTTCGGAAAGAGAGAAAAACGCCGAAAGAACCATCAAAAAAGAAACGTGCGATGTTCCAAAGGAATCTCACAGAAATCGGGGAACCGGGTGAAAAATATCTCCCCTGCCTCATTCCCCCTTTCCGTTTGTTGCAATAGAACGGTTTTTGAGTCTGAAAAACAGCCGCCATTTTGCGAACCTGTAAGCCAGACATCATTCATCAATACCTTCTCCGTCATGGAGCAGTGCTGTATCTGGGTACAAAAAAATCATCCTGGTAAGCACCTTCCAGTTTCAGAAGAGCTGTCTTTTTATCAATACCTCCGGCGTACCCTGTTAAACTTTTATTTGTGCCGACAACTCTGTGACATGGAATTATAATGGAGATTTCATTATGTCCGACAGCTCCGCCAACCGCCTGCGCCGACATGTGTGCCAATCCGCGTTTTACGGCGATTTGCCTTGCGATTTCTCCGTATGTAGTTGTTTCTCCATAGGGAATTTTCCGCAGAATTTCCCAGACTTCCATCTGAAAGGGCGAACCGGTCACATGAAGCGGAGGCATGAAATCCGGTTCCCGACCGGAAAAATAAAGATCCAGCCAATGTTTTGTATCGGATAAAACAGGAATTTCCCGTTCTTCATGGTCCGGGTCCAGATTGTGTGCATAGAACTTTTCACCGTCAAACCACAAGCCGGTCAAGCCGGTCTTATCGGCAGCCAACAGAATACCGCCTATCGGAGAATGATAAGTTGTCGTATACTGCATGTTTACACCTCAAAATAATACATCTTTCATTTACGGCGTTTTTTTCCGGCAATAAAAAACAGCCGGGGAAATTTAAACACGACGGATCCGTCATGCAGCCGCGGAAACAGGGATTCTATCCCGGAAAGAATTTCCTGCTCAAATTCCGGGTGTTGCTCCGGCGGCAAAGCCTTCAGATATGGGCGAAGTCCTGTTCCCTGATACCATTGCAGCACAGCCTGCGGTGAGTCAAGAATATGAAAATAATCACTTTCCCATATTGAAAATTCCCCGGCGTATGTTTGCAGCAGTTCACAATATTCCAATTCATCAAGAGTATGAAATTCGCGTATTTCCGGGAAAAACGACGCCCATCGTTCCGACGTAACCATCCGTCGAAGGAGAGCATGAAACGGAGCTTTGGACTGCAATGGGATTTGTACAGCCAATTCGCCGTTGTCTGTCAACGCGCCGAGTAATTTCACCAATAGAGCGTGGTGGTCAGGAACCCATTGCAGACATGCATTGGAAAAGATCACATCCCATTGGACACCCAATTCACTGAATGAATCGGCAGCATCAAACAACTGAAACGACAACTCGGGATAATCCCGTTTTGCCCGTTCGACCATTGCAGGGGAATTATCGACCCCCAGAAGTTCTGCTGCGGGGAAATATTTTTTCAATACAGCCGTACTGTTGCCTGGTCCACATCCAAGGTCAAGAACTCGCTCAGGCGAGACTGCTGTAAGTCGTCTTGCCAAGTCGATTGCAGGCTGGGTTCTTTCTGCTGCAAATTTTAAATATTGCTCTGAACTCCATTGGAACATGAGAAATCCTCCATTAATGACACACAACAAAAGTAATATAATACCTTACCAAGGAAATCGCAACCGGAAAACCGGAAAAATGATTTTTCCATGTTTTTTGACAGGATAAAGAGTTCCGGCAATAAACTCCGATGTCACATCAAACAGATCGCAACTTTCATGACCGGGAATCGTTCAAATGGAAATTTATCAACCGCTTGAAGTTTTGAACGGAAAAACTATGAATATGGAAAATCATTGAATAGGCTTTTTCTGAAAATCAGGAAAAATAAATGGCGGAGAGAGCGAGATTCGCCCCCAACGGTCTATCTCTTAGAGCCGCCCTTATCGCCAACAATTTATATTTTGAAATGTTTTTTATTCGCTTCAAAGCCTCAGAAGCATTTCTCAGAATACCCACTGGCAAAAAATGACAATTTCCAGGAAATATTTCAAAAGACTCTTTTAACAAAAAGTATAATATGCAAAAAAAGTTTCCAAACTTTTTAGAGCCCCTTTCTTTCCATTCTTGCCTGTACATAACAAACGGTTTTTAATAGTTTTACAACAACTTGGTCTATTTTTCAATTCCAGTTTGCAATCAGATTTCTTCATGCTATTTTATTCTTATTGACAGAATATGATGCATTGTTGCATCATATTAACTGTCAATTTATTAACCGGGAGAAAAGTGTCATCTGTTTTTTACAGGGAAAAGAATCATTTATTCCCACACACTTTAAGAACACATCCCATATATAAAATCTACAATTACATATAGAGGATATTAATATGTTTTGGCGTAAAAACAAGGTAATGCGCTTTACTTCACGCAATAAACAAGGCGTTATTTCTGGAACCGGCTTTAGTTTTTATTCTATTGATCGCTTTCATTTTGGATATCAAGAAGGCGATCATACTGTAATTCTTATTGTTGAACGAGGTATTGGACTTACAAAACTTTATTGTGAAAACCTGGCATGGAACTACCCGTTTGAAAATGAAATTATTCCACTACAAAAAAAAGATGAAATAATAAAAAATATTCAAGAATCATTGCGTTTTATGAATATTCAATATGAAATAGTTAAATAATTTATTTATAGGCTTTTTCGAATGTACTGTGTTTTAAATGTGGTATTCTCCATTTCGTGAATTAAAACAGGTCTGTAAACCAATATAATGCCAGAATTCTATTCACGGACAATGCAAGGAAATGAACGTGTGCATTCGATTTTTGAGGATAAAGGACTGCGTCTTTAGTTTTCTTTTCCTTTAATGCCGTCCATTATCACTCGATAGATGATATAGGGTATTGCTATAATCGCATGGAAAATGGCATATAGAATAACAAAAGGGACAGTCAGGCACCCCCAGAAATTTTCTCCAAGCATTCTCCATGAGAATGACCTGCTGCGTTGGGGGATTTCCGCAAGGATCGCTTTCCCGGTAATCAAATCTAGTTCAGAAAAGGATTCCCGATAAATATCCCGGTAAAAATAGAGCGTATCGTCTTCTATTTTTACCAATCCGATAACATGCTGCGAAGAAAGAAGCGGCGTTATTTCTCGTGTTGCCGGCGTGATTTGGCAAAGTTCGAATTTACGCTCCCCGGCAAGGAAACGCGGCACATAAACTCCGGCTCGGGAAAGCAAAGGCGGCCCGCCAAAGTGTCCGGAAAGGAGCACTCCATTTACGGACAATCGACCAATTAAGGGACTACCCATCTGAATCTCTTTCAAATCTGCGTATTCCACAGTAATTCCGTTTGCCTCGAAACGCTCGGGAAAATTACTCGGAGTGTACTCATCCCCGTTCATTTTATGAATCCTTATATTCCCGTGTCATTGTTTCGTAAGATAGCATCATTTTTAATGCGTTGCAAACAGAAGATTTATGAATGTTTTCTGTTGTTGATTCCATTTTACGGGAATCAAAGAATTAACATCGCTTTACCTCTTTAGTTAATATTTCCCCGATGGAATTTGCAATCATTATAATATCTTTATAATTCCCAGATAGTATGAATTTTCGGTTACCCAATTTATCAACCAAAAAAATTGAATATGATGGCAATGTCGTGGCAGGATAGACAGCGGTCTCTCTTTTTTCTATTGTTAGAAAATCCACTGATTCGAATTTCATTAAAAATGACATTTTGGCGAGAAGCTTTGTTTTACACATCCCATAAACAATTATTTGGTTGATAGGATCTACCTCAAAATGACGAGTGTAACAGGAAATGATCCCCATGCCCCCCAAAACCGCAAAAAAGACTCCAACAAAAACAAATAAACCAACGTGTCGGCTCTGATTGATATAAGCGTATATTGCATAGCAAAGCCAAAAGAATGAAATCCCAAATGCTATCATTAAAATAATTTTATAGCAAAGTTTTAGATGAGTACGCCAAATCCCATCTGCATCTTGCACAAAAGAAAATATGCAGAAGCTTTCATCATATCTATTACTCATTTTTTCTGAACTGTCGCTGCAAATCATTATTTCCTTTCCGATACTTTGAGCACTAAAAGAAACAAAGCTCTTGAGTTACTATACTCCGCAGGCTGCTGATTGCAAACACTGAAGCGGCGCCTTCCGTAAAAGAAGCTGTGCATATTCAGCCATTAAACGGTCTCAGAGATCACAACTTTTTATTATTGCCTGCATTAACACGTCGACAAAAATTCAATTCTGGTTTGCAATCAGATTCCTCCATGCTATTTTATTCTTGCAGACGGAATATGATGCGATATTGCATCATATTGACTGTCAATTTATTATTCAGGAGAATAGTCACCTCTTTTTGACAGAGAAACAGAACCATTTATTCCCCATCATTTGCAGAGGAGGATTTTCAATGAATAACCAGCATACTATTCACTTTTGTCAAGATGGGCTGGAGATTGAGTTGCCGCAGGGCTTTAAATTTGAGAATCATATTTATAATCGGTTTGTCTTTAGAACAAAAAATTATGCAGCAAACATTACACTCTTTGTCTCCTTGAAAAAATATCAGATATCGATGAATCCTCCGGATGAAATAGAAATTGCTGGAAAACATCAAATTTGTATAAAAAAAGGCAGAATAACCGGCCATGCTTTTTTTGGTGCAGAAGAATTGATCATAAAAGAAATCATATTGGCAACAAATCAAGTTTACTGGCAATGGGAGACTGTTTTCCGTCTTGAAAATATTTGGATATGGTTAAGATATGGAGATACAAGAAATATCTCAGAAACTGTATTTATGGCAAACAAAGAGAAATTGCTTGATTCCCTCCGAATTGATAATGAAAAGATAGAGTTGAATGATGGCAGAGACACTGTAACAGCAGAAAGTATTCGAAAAAGTTTATCCAGCTCAAGACGTGCCACCATCCATAAAAAGAAGCAGAAAACGTCAAAGAACGCTTTTTGCCTTGTCAGCAGAAAAAAAGCCAACAGCAAGCTCGGCGGTTTGCCGAATCTGCTGGACGATGTTCCGTGGCCATGCAATGATTACGGTGAGGCAATGATATTTGTCGCGCAAATTGACCTTGCAGAAGTTCCGCGTCTTCCCAACTGTCCGAAATTTCCAAAATCTGGTGCGCTACTGTTCTTCTATGATTCAGAATATTATATGAATTTGGATAAGTCGTTCGGCAAGACGATTTACGTTCCCAATTTGTTCAAAAGTGAACACCCCGTACCGGAATCAATGAACATGGCGTTCATGATGAAAACGGAAAAGAGGATCGGTTTTGAGCCTGTTTGTAGTATAAAAAACACTCCTCTAGATGAAGAATTTGATGACTTTCCTTCACACCAACTTTTCGGCTATCCGACCTTGATTCAAGATAGTGATATGCGTGAGGAATGTGTTGAACATTGCGGTGGAAATATCGAAGATTGGATTCTGCTTCTTCAGCTCGATGGAGACAGCGAATTGCCGATGATTTGGGGCGATGCAGGACGTGCCTATTATTGGATCAGAAAGCAGGATCTAGCTGTCGGGAATTTTTCCAATACTTACATGACAATTCAAAGCTGTTGAATCAATAGCAATGTACGATTTCAGTCTTTACATCATGCAGTTCTTCTGGCATTCAGCCATCAAACGATCCAGGACCTGCAATTTTCAATTCCGGTTTGCAATCACATTTAGATCATGCTATTTTACTTCTAGGGCGGATTCTGTCATAATGTTCCATCATATTGACTATGAATTTATTAACCGGGAGAAGTGTCACCTTTTGTACAGGAAAACAGAACCATTTTTTATTCCTGTACATGATTTACAGTCTTTCTGAAAAAAGAATGCGGGAAAAGGTAATGCGTAGGAGTTAATCATGGGGAAAAAATCTTCTTATGTCCATTCTATGATTTTAATTATTCTCATGTACTGTCTTGTTTCGTGCGCGCCGACTTCCTCTACAGGGAAAACTCCCGAGTTTTACTATAAAGATAGTAAGATTATTAAACTCTGTAAAGCAATCTCTCGAAATGATGAACAAGCAGTTGATGAACTTTTACAACAAGGAGTGGACATCAATGCGATCGGGAAAGAGGGAATGACACCTCTTTGGTGGGCTTTTTCTTTGAATAGTAAGAAACGATTTGAGATGGTACTCAAAAAAGGAGGAAATCCCAATATTCGTACAAAAATGCAATATGGTAAATCTGTTATGAATCTCGCAGTTCGCCATAAAGATGTTGATTATTTAAAATTGGCACTAAAGTACGGTGGAAATCCCAACTATCAAGATACGGAATTTTGTACTTTACTATATGATGCAATACCATACCATTCCTTAGAAAAAGTCAAACTTTTATATGAAGCCGGAGCTGATATCAACCATCAGGATTATATGGGGAATGGTTTATTTATGCATGCAATAGGGCATCTGTATTATGATATCGCATTTTATCTTTTAGAACATGGCTATGATTACACTGTTCCGCTACAACAATATACAGTCGCTGAAATTATTGCCGGAGAATATCAACAGAGAGATCCTAATTACTATTTATACCCATATTTATTAAAAATTATCGACTTTTTAGAATCTAAAGGAGTTAAAATTGACCTTGAGACTCCATTTAAGGTAAAACCTGTTCAACTCAAAAAAAATTCTGAAACCTATTGGAAGCCATACAAGGAAAAGAGTATGCAAAAAGTTTTTAAACACAATGGTTCAAAACCAACAATTTATAATCTTGCTTATCCAGAGTAAAACAGAGAAATTAAAAACTGTGCTAAGCTGCGGGAAAATGGTTTGATGAGTTTGTAAAACCAAGGATCCCCCCTATATTTTCCATGTCAGATTCGCATTTTCGTAACGGTCGGGAATGGCAGGAATCAAAGAATTACTCCGCTTTCACTCCACCTTCGGACAGTCCGGAGTTTTCTCCGGATCGCCTTTCCCGCAAAGATAACGTCCGGAAAATTGCGCACATTTTGAGAGAAGGCTCTTGAAAAAGGACCTGTTTTCTGATTGATTATAGTGACCAAACCTGCCGATCCCTTGTGATTGCAAGACGCGAGAAGAGCTGTAATGGCAACACCTCCTTATAATCATTTGAGTATGTCCAGCAAGAAGAAAAACTTCACAAGAGTCCGCAAGGCAAAAAGTGAAATGTTTTTAAAGAAAATTTCACAGAAAACAGGGGGCTGAATGAAAAATGGCAGCCATGTGTTCAACTGCACCCTTTTTGCCAGTTAAAATAGGACGTTTTTTGAGGCGGAAGAGGCAACGTTTTTCAAATCAGACCGAGGGTGCGGAAAAAATCTTGATAGAGAAATATTTTCAGCCCCCCGTTAAAACAGGGTGTCAGTTATAATTTTTAAACTCAAATCCGGGTCAGAAAAAAAGAGGGTGTGTTTTCATTTCGACCGAGTGCGATACCCCCCACCCATGCCAGTTACACTATAAAAATCAAAGATTGTTCATAATCAACAACTTGCTACTTTAACTGAATTTTTGACCTTTTCAACAAAACTCAGAATTCAGACGCCAGAGTCGTGATTTTTCTCTGAAAAAGACCTTTTTTCAAATTCTGAATGTGTTTCAAACACACCTCAGCAATTTGCGCAAATCCCTTTACGCCAATGACTTTTAGCGTTTTTGAATAAAAGATTTTCTTTTTGCCAGAAATCGGAAAGGAAAAAATAGATGGCGGAGAGAGCGAGATTCGAACTCGCGTTAAGATTTCTCCTAAACAGCATTTCCAATGCTGCGCCTTCAACCGCTCGGCCATCTCTCCGAATTAAATTCGATTGCGTAATATAACACAGGGGAACGGATTTGCAAATCAAAAAGACGATTTTTATGAAAAAAAGTATAACAATTCCACACAAATCAGCAATTCCGTCAACTGCTCACAGGCTCCGATCGTGTCCCCGGTCGCACCGCCGATCTGACAACGACAGATCCGGTCCCAGAGAACAACAAACAGAACCAGCGGCAGAAACAACCAGCAGTGTCCCATCAGAAACCAGCTCCCGGCAACTCCGGCAAACAGTCCCGCAAGCCCCCCCCAGTACGGACGCCGCGCATAAAGCACCAATCCAAGTCCCTGCGGGCGTACATAGTGCGAGATCAGAAGATACGAACTCACGGCAAACCGTCCGGCGAACGCACAGAAAAGAACTGATACCGCCGCCTGTTCCGGCGTCAGGCGGGAAAACACCGCATATTTTCCGAGCAGAACCAGTACGATCGCCGCAACCCCCATCGTTCCGATGTGACTGTCCCGCATGATCTCCAGCTTCCGCTCGCGACTCCGGCTGCTCAGAAACGCGTCCGCCGTATCGGCAAGTCCATCCAGATGAAACCCTTTCGACACCGCTTCCAGCATTGCAACAATCAGTACCGCCCCCGCCGCACCAAACCACATCAGAGCATAAAACGCAGGATAATACAGCACACAGCCGGCAAGCAGCCCCACAACGGGAAACCAGTTTGAACAACGCTGCAAATCCCGCTCCGACGGCAGAAAACCACCCAGCGGAACGCAGGTAATCAGAGAGACGGCGGCAAGGAATGGACGCATGTCAAAGCCCCTCCTCCGTTACCCCGGCGGATTCAAACGTGGACATTTCCGTCATCACGGCATGGGCGGCGTCCAGAAGCGGCATCGCAAGCGCGGCACCCGTTCCCTCGCCCAGCCGCAGATTCAAATCCAGAAGCGGCGATTTTCCAAGCATCTCCCGCATCCGGCGGTGTCCGCGCTCCACGCTCGAATGAGCAAGAATCATATAGTCCGCGGCATCCGGTGACAATGCCTGTGCAATCAATGCCCCGGCGGTCGAAATGAATCCGTCCACAAGCACCGGTTTGCGGCAAGCAGCCGCTCCGAGGATCACACCGGCGATCCCCCCGATCTCAAAACCGCCGACTTTTGCAAGCACATCCAGCGCATCGGAACGATCCGGCACATTCCGTTCGATCGCCTCGCGGATCACGGCGGCTTTGTGAGCCAGCAGACGCGCATCCAGTCCCGCTCCGCTGCCGACATAAGGCGTCGGATCCGGCTCTCCGGCAAACACCGTTACGATGGCGGAACTCGGCGTGGTGTTGCCGATCCCCATTTCTCCGGTGGCAAACACATCGGTCTCCGGAGCAAACTCCCCGGCAAGCCGGATCCCGGTTTCCACGGACAGCACCGCCTGTTCCCGCGTCATCGCCGGACCGTGCCGCATATTGGCAGTTCCCATCGCGATCTTGCGATGAACCACCCCCGGAATATCGCGGACATCCGCGTTGACTCCGAGGTCCACCAGACAGACCTCCGCTCCCGCCGTCGCGCCGAGAACGCGAATAGCTCCGCCGCCACGGCTGAAATTGCGCAACATCTGAACCGTCACGCATTGCGGCTGCGGCGATACACCTTCCGCAACAACGCCATGGTCTCCCGCCATCAGAATCACTCTCTTCCGGGCGGTCGGAACATCCAGACGGCGGGTCATCCCCGCAAGGTCCACCGCAAGATCCAAAAGACGCCCCAGCGCCCAACGCGGCATGGTCAGCGTATGAATATGCCGCTCCGCCGCCACGCGCCATTCCGCAGACTGCGGTTCAATCCGTTTCAAACACTCTGTCAGATTCATCATCTCAGCCTTTCAATTTCGACGGGATTCCGCAAACGACCCAGTAGACCTCGTCCGCCAGAGCCGCGATCAGCTGTCCGCAGCGTCCCGAACAATCCCGGAACCGGCGGGCCAGCGCATTTTCCGGAACGACGCCCATCCCGACTTCATTCAATACAAAAACGACCGTTCCCTCCATCAAATCAAGCTGCCGTTCCAGACGGGCGCATTCCGATGTCATCATCCGTTCCCCGAACACGCGTCCTTCCTGTTCCGCACGGAACATCAGGTTGTTGATCCAGAGAGTCAGACAATCGACCAGGACCGAACTTCCCGGCGGGCACTGCTCCAGCGCCTCCGCCAGCTCATATTCCTCCTCGATCGTCACCCAGCCGTCCGCACTCCGGCGTTCCCGGTGACGGCGCACGCGCTCAGCCATTTCCCCGTCAAACACATGACAGGTCGCAATATACCGGAGCGCTCCGGAATGCGATTTTGCCAGCTGTTCCGCAAACGCGCTCTTCCCGCTCCGGCACCCACCGGCCACTAAAATCACTTTTGCCATCCGCTCAGCTCCAACGGTTTGAGATTGAATACACCGAACCTGCCCGGCAGGGATTCCGGATCGAAATCAATCACGGAAAGACTCCCCCGCGACGGCTGCCAGCGCCACATGGCCTCATGCGGCAGCGCCATCAGACGGCGGATTATCGTCGTCAGCACTCCGCCGTGCGAGATCACCGTGATCACATCCTGCGGCAGGGAAAACAACATTTCCGTAAACGCTTCCACCCGCAAATTGAACTGCGGCACCGATTCGCCGCCGGGAAAATGAATCTCATCCGGATGATCGTACCAGTATTTGCTGTATTCGGGATCCGCTCCGGCGATCTCCTCGAAATTCAGCGTTTCCCAACGCCCGAAATCCACCTCCCGCAAACGGTCATCCGTCACGAATTCCGCGGAACCGCAAATCAGCTCCGCACTTTGCAGAGCCCGCAGTTTCGGGCTGACAAACGTGACTCCGCTGTTCAGTCCCCTCCAAATCCCGGCAAGCGCACGGCAGTCCGCCGCCCCCGCCTCCGAAAGCGGCGCATCGGTGCTCCCGACAAACCGCCCCGCAAATTCCGCCGGAAGTTCTCCGTGACGGATCAGAACCAGTTTCTTTAAAGCCATATTCCTACACTCCAGATCAAAATGACAAAAATCAGCGCGGACCGCAATGCAAGCCGTTCCGCGGCAAGCAGATCCGACGAATCCAGTTCCGTCCTGCCGTCTCCCCAGTATGGATAGCGTTCCAGGCCGTCCGGATACTCAGTCGGTCCGCCAAGACGGATCCCAAGCGCCCCCGCGAACGCCGCCATCCCCCAACAGGAATTCGGACTCGGATGATCGTTCCGGTGCCGCCATGCACAGCAAAGCACCCGCACGGGGTGCCCGGACGCCAAAGCGATCGCAACGGCCGTCAGACGCGCTGGAATCCAATGCGCCGCATCGTCAAACCGCGCGGCAAACCAGCCAAACCGCAGATAACGGTCGTTCCGGTATCCCCAACAGGCATCCAACGTATTCAAAGCACGCAGAAACACCGCACCTGCCGCCGCACCCGGAACACCGCCGATACCGTAACCGGCAGCACACCAGAAACATGCGCTGGCAACAGCATCAATCAAATTTTCGCCGAGACTCTCAATCCCGCCGCGCACGATCTCCGATTCCGGCAGACCTTCCGTTTTACGGCTCACGATCATGGAAAGCGCGCGCCTGCCCTCTTCCAGGTCTCCGGACCGCAACGGCACCCGGATCGCCGCGGAATGATCCAACAGACTCCGCAGTGCGATTGAGATATAGAGAAAAACTCCCGCCGCCGCGATGCCGCACCACACCGTAACTGTCCATGCCAACGCCGTTACGGGAATCACCGTCAGACACCATGCGCAAATTCCGGCAAACCGTCCGTTCCCGCAGAGTTTCCGAACCGCAGTTTCCACGCGCCGGGCATAGCTGCCGAACAACGCCACCGGATGAAACCGGCTGTGCGGATCTCCAAACAGAACATCCAGCAGAAACGCAATCAGAAAAATAACGATCAGATCATGAACAGACCGCATGGCTCAGCTCCTTTGCAAAAAATTCAACGGCTTCCGACGTCGTGCCGAAGTGCAGATGAACATAACTCCCGAATGTCCGCCGGATCCGGAAGCCGTCGCCGGACGGCACCCGCTTTCCGGCGGAATCAAACGCCTCCCACAAAGGCGATCCGCACGACGGAGCTTCGGAATAGTGAAATTCATGTCCCTGGAACACACTTCCCGCCGGACCGAAACAGGTCGGAGCGGCAGAGTGCACGCTCCGGTATCCAAGCGCCCGGAACCGTGCGGTCATGACCGCGCGGCAGGGAACCAGCCCGCACATTCCGTGTGCCGTCCCGTCAAATCCGGAAAGCGATTCCATCAGATACATATACCCGCCGCACTCCGCATAAATCAAACCGCCGCGCATCGAAAAATCCCGGATTGCCGCACGCATCGCAGTATTGCGTTCCAATTCTTCCGCAAACAACTCCGGAAATCCTCCGCCGATCCAAACCCCCTGAACCCGTTCCGGGAGCGCCGAATCCGCAAGCGGCGAAAACGGGACCAGTTCAATACCCGCCTCCTCCATCATTCGCAGCTGATCCGGATAATAAAAATGAAACGCACGGTCCCGCGCAACCGCAAGACGGACAAACGGCGGAACCGCACGGACTCGCGGAACTTCCGGCCTTGCAAGCCGGGTCAATTCCAGCAGACGGTCCAAATTACACCGCTCCTCCGCCGCCGCGCCGAGAGAATCCAGCCACTCATCAAAAACCGGCTGTTCCGTTTCGGGAACGAGTCCGAGATGACGTTCCGGCAGAGACCATGATTCATTACGCGGCAATGCACCGAGCAGAGGCGGCAATCCGTTCGCCTCCAGAGCATTGCGCAAAAGTTCCGCATGACGTTCCGAACCGGTGTTGTTTGCAATGACGCCCGCAATCTTCACGCCGGGCCTCCAGTTGGCAAAACCGCTGACGAGCGGCGCAATGCTTCCCGCCATCCCTTTGGCGTTGACCACAAGAATGACGGGAATCCCCAGTTCCGCCGCGACTTCGGCGGAAGACCCCTCCACCGAACCGGAAACAGCACCGTCAAAAAGTCCCATCACACCCTCGACAACCGCGACACGCGCGGACGACGCAAAACGCTCCCAGTTCCGTCGGACCGTCTCTTTTCCCATCATTCTGCAATCCAGATTGACCGACTCCGCCCCGGCAGCCCGGCGGTGAAACGACGGGTCGATATAATCGGGCCCGCATTTGAACGGTGACACGCGGAAACCGCGACGGTAAAACGCACGCATCAGTGCGAGCGAAACCGTTGTCTTGCCGCTCCCGGAATTGACTCCGGCTATCAGAAATCCGGAAAACTCAGTGCTGAAATCCGCCATACTTCTCCTGATACCCCCGTAATGTATACATCCGTCCGTTCCGGACAACAGTACGCGAACAGCCGATGATCACAATCGTTGTCATATCAATCTCCGCAAACGGAAACGCGGAGATCGGGCAAACGGAATACCGTTCTCCGGGACGCGCCACATTGTGCACAACCGCCACCGGAAGCGCGTCGCCGCCCGCTTTGCGGAACTCCGCAACGGCGAAATCCAGCAGTTCGCGCCGCTTCACGCTGCCGGGATTGTAAAGCGCAGTCACCAGATCACTCTGCGCGGCGGCGGCGATACGGCGACAGATCGTCTCACGGTCCGCCAGCAGGTCCGAAAGACTGATCACACAGAAATCGCACATCAGCGGAGCTCCGACCAGAGCCGCCGCCGCTGACGCCGCCGTGATCCCCGGAACGACCTCCACGTTGATCCCCCGGAACTCCTCCGTCTCCGTCAGCTCCATCAAAAGCCCCGCCATGCCGTAAATTCCCGCATCGCCGGAAGAGACCACGGCGACCGCCGCCCCCTCTTTCACGGCTTCCAGAGCGGCACGGCACCGGTCCAGTTCCTGACGCATCCCGCTTGCAATGATCCGTTTTTCCGGTAGCAGTTCCGGAATCTGTTCCAGATACGTCCGGTATCCGGCAACCGTATCGCAGAACGCCAGCACCTCGCGCGCCCGCGGGGTCAGCAGAGCGGACGATCCGGGACCGAGCCCGACAGCATAAACCGTTTTCATTCAGCCATCTCCTCCCATTCCGCCAATGCGGCGGTCACTCCATCGCCTTTGTGTTTCGGCACGATCAGTTTTCCGTGTCCGGAACCGAGAACCGCCGACGCTTCCGAAACGGAATTGATTCCCAGCTTCTCCCGTGCCGCCGCCGACGGATGCGGCACCTCGACAGAGTTCAAGGCCTCCGCAGAAAACCCGATCAGCTCCAGTCCGTGTTTCTCCGCAAGCGTCCGCAATGCAGGCTCTCCGAGTTTCAAATCGGCAGTCGCAATCCGGCGGACACCGTTCCAATCCGTCCCGGTCTGTTCCAAAACGGACTCTGCAAGTTGTTCCAAATCCGCAAGACGGGCATTTTTCCGGCATCCCATTCCCAAAACGAACATCCGCCGTTTCAGCCGGAGAACCGGGACCGGAGAAGAGAATTCCGGCGTTTTACCGTCTTCCAGCAGAACCACCGCAGGATTCTCTCCGATGCTCCGGACCAGATGAAAATTCGGCGTATCTCCGTAATAAAGCCGGAACAGCGGTTCGGGAATCATAAAATCAATCCGGTTCCCCTCCAAAGCGGCGGAAGAAATCCGCACGATCATCTCCGGGTTCAACACACGCATGGCATGCCGTGCGGCGAATTCATCCACAGCCATTATGCCGCGGACATCGCTTGCCGTAGTCACAACCGCCTCGCCGCCCGTAACCGACGCCACATCCGCCGCCAGACGGTTCGCACCGCCGAGATGTCCGCTGAGCAGACTCACCGCATGACATCCCCGCTCATCCACCACGACCACCGCCGGATCCGACGCCTTGTGTGTGCAAAGCCCGGCGCAGGAGCGCACCACGATTCCGCTTGCCATCACCATGACGAGCCCGTCGTACTCCGCCCACGCGGACCGCAGAGCTTCCCGGAAACCGCCGTCACGATAAGTCACGGCACGCTCCCTGCCGACGAGATGCGCATACTTTTCCGCGACAATGACTTTGCCGTCGATCCCCGCCGCAATCTCCGCCGCTTTCTGAACTCCGGCGGAGGTCAGGGCAAACACCGCAGATCGTCCGGTGAACGAATTCTTCCGCCGGTACCCGTGTGCAAAATTTCTGTCATACAACAGCGACATTCCCCCCGTCCGGTTCAGAACATCGCCGACGATCACAATCGCCTGACGCCGAATCCCCGCTTCGCGCACCCGCTCCGCAATATCGGCAACCGTTCCCCGGACGATCTGCTGATTTTCCCATCCGGCACGGTAAACCACCGCTGCCGGAGTTTCCGGCGAACGTCCCGCGGCAAGAAGTTTATCCGTCACGCTCCGCATGTTTCCCACACTCAGGAACAGACAGAGAGTCGAACCGTGGGCGGCAAGCCCCGTCAGTTCCTCGCCCTCCGGAACGGGCGTCCGACCCGCGGCACGGGTCAGAATCGCGGTCTGCGACACTCCCGGCATCGTAAATTCCGTCTTCAGCGCCGCCGCCGCGGCAAACACGCTGCTGACACCGGGAACGACCTCATACGGGATTCCCCGCTCATCCAGCGCACGGAACTGCTCGCCGACCGCACCGTACATCGCAGGATCTCCGGTATGCAGGCGCACGACCTGTTTTCCCTCGTTCCAGGCTTGTATCATCACGTCCATCACCGCGTCAAAATCCATCCCGGCACTGTTGTACTTCTCCGCGCGGGACCCGTCCAGCAGACGCTCATCGACCAGCGAGCCGGCATAAATAACAACATCGGCGGCATCCAGCACCCGTTTTCCCCGGACCGTGATCAGATCCGCCGCGCCCGGCCCCGCTCCGACAAATGTGATCGAACCGCTCATTCACTCCTCCTTTTTCCGGAATACCGCAATCGTAATCGGGTTCTCCGCCCGCCAGAACTCCCCTGCCGCCGTTTTCCCGGCACGCGACACATTCAGCGTCAACAGCTCCGTCCGGTATTCCGGCAGAGACGACGCCAGACGTGCCGCGGTTTCCACCAGAACCGCCGTTGCCACCAGCGTTCCCCCCGGACGCAAACGTGCAAACGCCGTTTCCAGTTCAGCCGATCCGCCCCCGAAAAAAATATAATCGGGATCCGGCATACCCGGCATGGCATCCGCAATCGTTCCTTCCACGACCTCCAGGGCAATCCCCTGCTCCATCGCATTGCTCCGCAAATTTCCGGCACGCTCCGGATTTTTTTCCACCGCATAAACCGTAAGCCCGAAAGCGAGTCCGGCTGCTTCCAACCCGACCGATCCGCTGCCCGCACCGAGATCCCACATCACCCCCGAAACCGCACGCAGTTTCGCAAGCACCACGGCACGAACCTCCGGGTGCGTAATCATCTGATTGGAATGACGGTACTCCGCATCCGGAAGCCCCAGCGGAAGCCCCGGACGCCGTTCCGACGGAAAAACCGCCAGTACGGAAAGAGCGGAAACTTCTTTCTCCGCCAGCTCTCCGAGCGTCCCCGGAAAAACACTCTCCTCCGGCATGCCCAGACAGCACCCGATCGCGGCGCTCCGTCCGGAAGCGGCGGGATACCGGGCGCAAAGTTCCTTTGCGATTCCGGCGGCTGTCCGGCGGTGATCCCCGTAAACGACCGCGGTTCCCGCATTCAGAATCCGCCTCCACGGAAGCGGACGTTCCGTGCCGTGAAGACTGAACAGCTCCGCACCGTTCCACGGACGTCCCAGACGGGCAAACAGCCGCTGAAACGCGGTCACTCCCGGATAAATGCAGAGATGTTCCGGCGGAACGAATTTCGCCGCCGTTCCGCCGATCCCGCAATACATCGGGTCGCCGGACGCAAGAATCACAACGGTTTCGCGTTCCGCCCGTTTTGCAAGCTCCCGCACCTGATCCGCCGCACATGCGCCAAGTACGACCCGTTCCGCCGCATAGTCGCCGGAAAGCTGATCCAGCAGCCGCTTTCCCCCGGCGATCACCCCGGCTGACTTCAGCACCTGTTCAACCGGATTCTCAATACTCATAATATGGAGCCGCCAGCATTCCCTCATATCCGCTCTCCTCTTTCGTTATAAAGCATCAGCACGACCCCGCTGCCGTCAGCCCAGCGGCGCAGATGGTCCAGCGCTTTTTCTTTCAGAGTTCCCAACAGGGACCGATAATTCTCCGGCGTCAGGTAGGACGCCAGTTCGCCCATCGTATCGAACTGTTCAAGCGGCAGGCTGTCCGGCAGTCCGATTCCCATCGTCCGCAGAAGCTCCGGACGCAGTTTCGTTTTATGAGCATGGGTATTTTCATCACCGCACGCGTATTTCATCAGTTTTCCCGGCATACAGCCAACGATGATCCGCCGGATTCCGGCACGGGATGCGGCGCGCAGGGAGTGTGCAATGAAATCCGCAATCCGTATGACCTGCATATCCTCCAGCCCCGGAAAATCCCGCAGCACCGCCTTTTCGGAACGTCCTCCGGTCACGACAGCAACAGTGTCCAGACCGCTCCGGGCGATCATTCGCATCTGCAGGGCAATGGTTGCCGCATACGCCGCGTTGGAATACGGATGAACGATTCCCCCGCCGCCGAGGATCGAAATTCCGCCGGAGATGCCGAGTGCCGGGTTCAGAGTCTTTTCCGCCATCTGCCGCCCTTCCCGGACGGCAACCCGCAGCAGCCAGACACCGGAAGCACCCGCCCGGATCAGATTATCCATCAGCAAACGGCGCGGACCGGGATTGACCGCACATTTTCCAACCGGAACCGCCAGTCCCGGCCGCGTCACCATTCCGACTCCCCCGCCGCCGCGCACGATCACACAAAGCCCGCCGCTCTCCTCGCAGTGATCCTCCGGCAGAAGCTCCATTCTATCCGCCCGGCGGAACAGCGTTTCGATATGCGCACCGTCGGTGACGTCGGGATCGTCTCCGGCATCCTTGCGGACCACGGCGGTATCCGCCGTGCAGGATTCGATAGGGATTTCAAGCTCTCCGCCCGGCAGGATCAGCGTTACGCTCCCGCGACGCTGCAAAAAGACCGCAAGCGCCCCCGCAGCCATCGCCGCCCCGGTGGTGAATCCGCATCGAAGTTCCGGAGGCATCACGCATCCTCCATGATTGCATGAAGCGACGCCACGGCAAGCGGGCTTCCGCCGCGCCGCCCCTCCAGCATCACATACGGAACATCGATGTAACGGAGCAACTCTTTGGATTCCAGAACGTTGACGAATCCGACAGGCATCCCGACGATCAGCGCGGGGCGCACACGCCCCTCCACGATCATGCGGATCACTCCCGCCAGCGCCAGCGGAGCGTTGCCGCAAAGAAAAATACAGCCGTCCAGTTCCCGCTCATGCAGTTTCACCGCCGCAAGCGCCCGTGTAATGCCTTCCCGTTTCGCAAGTGCCGCCACTTCCGGCGACGCAACTTCGCAGAGAATTGAATCGCGCGTATAAGCCGGACAGAACCGTTGCAGTTTCGGTACGGAAAGACCGGATTTGATCATATTGGAATCACTGTAAATCACGGCTCCGCGGGACAGGGCCAGCCGTCCCGCAGAAACCGGATCGCCGGAAAACCGCAGCTGACTCAGGATCGAAAAATCCGCCGTCGTATGGACCAGACGGCGCGCGATACGCCATTCCCCTGCGGAAAATCCGGCACGAACCTCAGACGGGGTCTCCGCCTCAATCCGCCGGAAACTTTCCGCTTCGACAGCCGCTCCCGGAAGTCCCCAGGAAACACGCTCGAACAATCTCTGCAAATCCGCATTCATCCCATCACCTCTTCATTCCCAGACGGGCATAAATCTGTTTCATATCAATACGCGAGCGGACATGGTCCGCCAACGCATCCAGTGCGCTCTCGATCTCGTAACGGGCGAGAATTCCCTCCGGCGGAAGACCGCGCGACTCCCGGATACGGTTCAGAAATGCGCGACGGTAACGATCATCGTCAAACACGCCGTGCAGATACGTCGTGTAAACCCTCCCGGCACCGAACCCGACCGCGGAACCGTCATCGCGAACCTGCGTCACAAACGAATCCGACGCGGCGGACGTCACCCCGTGGTGAATCTCATAGCCGGAAACCGGCATACCGTCCATCTCGCGCGCCTGCGTCCGGCGGAGCGTTTTTTCCGGCATCAGAACCGTATCAAGCGGTAGCAGTCCAAGTCCGGCGGTACAGCCGGAATGCGATTCGATCCCGCCGGGATCGGAAATACGGCGTCCCGCGATCTGCAATCCGCCGCAAATTCCCGCATACCACGCTCCGCGTTCCACCGCCTCCCGGATACGGATATCCATACCGTCCGCACGCAAACGCCGTAAATCCTCCGCAACGTTTTTCGATCCGGGCATGATGATCACATCCGGCGTTCCGAACTCTCCGGCGGAAAAGACTTTCCGCAGCCGCACATCCGGTTCCTGTTCCAACGGAGCAAAATCGGTAAAATTGGCAATATGCCCAAGTGCGATCAACGCAATATCCAGCGTCGTTTCCTGTTTCGGAAGCGGACGCGTCAATGCGAAATTGACGGAATCCTCTTCCGGCAGCGCAAGCCCCCGCAGATAGTCGATCACCCCCAGAACCGGCTTCCCGGTGCAGTTCCGCAGATACTCATGCGCAGGTCCCAGCAGGGAAGGATCGCCGCGGAACCGGTTCACAAGAAATCCCGCAAGCAGAGAACGTTCCTCCTGCGTCAGCGTCATATAAGTCCCAAGGAAAGAGGCGTAAACACCGCCGCGGTCAATATCTCCGACCAGCAGAACGGAGGCTTCGGCGTAACGCGCCATGTTCATATTGACGATGTCGCCGGACTTCAAATTCACCTCTCCCGGCGATCCGGCGCCTTCCAGAACCATCACGTCCGACTCGCCGCAGAGCTCGTCATAGGAACGGGTCACATCCTTCCACAGCTCTCTTTTGTGCGCATAATACTCCCGGACACGCATGGAACCGATCGGTTTTCCCCGCACAATCACCTGACTTCCGGTATCACTTGACGGTTTCAGCAGAACCGGATTCATGCGGACATCCGGCTCCAGACGGCACGCCTGAGCCTGCACCGCCTGGGCGCGTCCCATTTCGCCGCCGTCCGTTGTTACATACGAATTCAAAGCCATGTTCTGCGCCTTGAACGGCGCAACCCGGAATCCGTCCTGCAAAAAGATCCGGCAGAACGCCGCCGCAAGCACACTTTTTCCCGCGTTGGACGACGTTCCCTGAAGCATCAGCGCAGGACATTTCCGCGGCAGGAGGACCGCCGGTCCGGTTCCGCCGTAAAAACCGCGCAACGCCGACACCAGTCGCGCGTTCTCTTTCTCCGTCCGCACTGCGACACGGAAAAAGGAACCGGAAAGCCCCTCGTAATTGGCGCAGGAACGAACCGCAATCCGATGCTTTTTCAGCAGGAAATCCGCCGGATCCGCTCCTTTCAGCAGCAGATAACAGGCGTCCGACCGGAAAACGTGCAATCCCGGAATCCGTTCCAGCTCCGCACTTAACGCACGGCGCAGCTCCGCCGTCCGGAGACGGGAACGCTCCGCATAGTCGCTGCGATCCCGGAAAACCGCTTCCGCCACAGCCTCCGCCGGAGCGGAAAGCATCCATTCCGGCTGAAGCCTGCGAAGCGCCGGAACGATCCCGCCGACACAGTAACCAAGCCGGAGACCGGGAACCGCATAAAATTTCGTCATCGACCGGAGAACGGAAAGGTTCGGCGGCATGGAACCGGAAATCACCGAATATTCCACGCCGGCGAACTCAATAAAAGCCTCATCCACAAGGATTTGCGCTTCGGGATGCCCGGCGGCGAGCGCCCGGAGTCTTGCGGGATCATAAACCGCGCCGTTGGGATTGTTCGGATTCCCGATTATCACCAGATCCCCCGGACGTATCTGCGCGGAAAGCGATTCAAAATCCAACTCCAGTTCCGCATTCAACGCAAACGCCGCAACCGGGATCCCGGCACGTTCACAGACCGCCCGGTACTCCAGATAAGACGGAACCACGATCAGTGCACGGCGCGGTTTCAAAGCAAACGGAATCAGCGCAAGCAGCTGGTTCGATCCATTCCCGAACAGAACACGGTCGCCCGCCACACCGAAGGTCTCCGCCGCGATCCCGCAAAGCCGTTCCGAATACGGAGACGGATATTCCGCCAGACGGTCGAGAGCCCGGCAACAGGCCTCCGCCACATACTCCGGCGCTCCGCACGGATTAAGATTCACACTGAAATCCAGGATCTCTTCCGGTGCACAGTTCGCCCGTGCCGCAAGACGGATCCGGTCGCCGCCGTGTCTCATCGCCGCGCTCCTTTCCGTATCATCAGCATGGAAAGATATTCGTCCGGACATTCCCGGATCGCCTCCGGATCAGAGGAGATAAACTCATTTTCCAATCCGATATTCGCACCGTACAACAGGTCATATTCCTCCCCGGCAAGCGAATCCAGATACTCGTTCCGGGAACGGTAGGTCTTGAGCAATACGACAGCGCCCTCCGTCTCCAGCATCCGATGCAGTTCCGGAGAATCCGGTTTCAGATAACTCGGCACAATGCGCAGAACGCCGTTGTCTTCAACCAGCGGAGAGGCGGAAGCGGCGGCAAGTGCGCTCCACGAATTCACGCCCGCCACGATCTCGCATTCCAATTCCGGCAGAACACGGCGCAACGCCCGGAGCAGATAACCGCAGGTGCTGTACGTCATCGGATCGCCGATCGTGGTAAACGCGCAATCGTTTCCCATCCGCAGCTCCGCGGCGATCCGCTCCGCATGTTCGTCAATTCTTGCAAGACGCACCGGGAAATCGGTCGCCATCGTGAAACTCAACTCTTCCCGGCGGGCGGAAACGCCCGGAAGCGCTTCAATGACCGCCCCGGAAACGCTCCGTCCGCTCTGCCGCGACGCCGCGGTATAGATCACCTGCACCGAACGCAGAACCTCCAACGCCCTCAGCGTCACGAGTCCCGGATCGCCGGGCCCCAGCCCCACTCCGTAAAATCTGCCTGTTTTCATTTCAGTCCTTCTGTAAAATAATCCGCGGCGGCAGGGGATTCGCCAAGCCCCCTGAGCACCGGAACCGGTTCAAAGCCGCGGGCGGCAAGAATGGACCGCCATGAATCCGCCTCTTCTCCCGCGAGATCATTGCACGCATGATCGCCCGCCGCCAGTAAAAACGGAATCAGCCAGACGCGTCCCGGTTTCAGTTCCGGAAGAACGGCGTCCAGCGACGGCTCCCCCTCCACGCATGCGGCATGAAAGCCGGGATCGTTCCGTTTCAGCGCAGCGTCCAAAGCCATATACCGGGACACGGAACGACCGTCCGCATTCCCGTGTCCCATGAACACGACGGATTCGCCTGCGGCGCGTTCCGCCGGGACAATTTCCGACAGACAGCGCAAAAATCTCTCCAGGCTCTCATCGGAATCCAGCGGCGGACGGTTCACATGCAAAGTCAGCACGCCGTCAAACGCCGCGAGTTCTCCCAGAACTTTTTCATATTCCTCCCCGGACGTCAGAAATCCGGCAACGATCTCCGCTTCCGCATATCCCTCCGCGACAAGCCGGTTCAGCACCTCCGTCAGCGATGGAACGGTATGATTCAGCCGGGCACGCACCCGCGGCGACGTATACGCCCGGAATACCGGAAGCGGACTGCGGGAACGGATCGACTGCTCCAGTCCGTCGTATGCCGCCGATGCACGGGCGACCGTGGTACCGAACACCGCAAGCACAACCGCCCGCTTTTTCATCTGTTCCGGTTCCATCATTCCGCATCCTTTCTTGCCGAAGCTGTCGGCATACAGTAAGGCAGACCGTCCTTTCCGGTAAAGAACTCCGCCTCGATCTCAAAAATATCCCGGAGAATCTCCGGTTTCATCAATTCGGCAGGCGCTCCCGCATAACGGACGGAACGGTCGCGAAGCATGATCAGACGGTCCGAACAACGGACCGCGAGATTGAGATCGTGGAGAACCATCACCACCGTGATCCCGAACTCCCGGTTCAGCTCCCGGATCATCTCTATGATTTCAAACTGACAGCAGACGTCAAGAAACGTCGTCGGTTCGTCCAGCAGAAGCAGTTCCGGTTCCTGTGCAAGCGTCATCGCGATCCATGCCCGCTGACGTTCCCCGCCGGAAAGCGCAGAGATTCCCCGGTTGCGCAAAGATTCCATGCGCGTCATGCGCAAAGCGCGTCCAATCGCCTCGCGATCCCGTTCCCCGGACCACTGAAACCTCCGGCGGTGCGGAAACCGTCCATAGGAAACGAGCTCTTCCACGGTCAGCTCTCCCGATGCCCGGTGCAGCTGCGGCAGAATCGCCATCCGGCGCGCCAGCTCTCCGGTATCGTACTGTGAAACGGCGCGTCCGTCCAGCAGAACCTCTCCGGAGCGGGGCGAAAGAATCCGCCCGATCACTTTCAGCAGCGTCGATTTGCCGCAGCCGTTCGGCCCGAGCAAAGTCACGGCTCCATGTGCGGGAATCTCCAGAGTCACACCGTCGAGCACCAGTTTTGCACCATATCCGGCACAGAGATTCCGTACCTCAATTCTCATAGGGATGCCTCCTCAGAAGCCAAAGGAAAAACGGCGGCCCCATCAAAGCCATGATGATGCCGACCGGAAGCTCCGAAGGCTCCATCACGATCCTGCCGACTGTATCGCAGCTCACAACCATCAGCGCACCGAACAGAGCCGAGGCGGGCAGAAGAAACCGGTTGTCCGAACCGATCAGCATCCGCACGATATGCGGCGCGATCAATCCGACAAATCCCAGAAGTCCCGCCACACTGACCGCCGATGCGGCAAGCAGCGCCGCTGTTCCGATTAGCAGGAAGCGTACCCGTTCCACCCGCAAGCCAAGACCGGTTGCCACCTCGTCCCCCAACGCAAGGATATTCAGTTTGCCGCCAAGGGAAAACGCCAGCAGGAACGCAAATGCCATATAGCCGCCGACCTGCCCGATCTGCTGCCAGCTGCGGGCGGACAGCGAACCGATCGTAAAATCAAGGATTCCGCCCGCCCGTTCCGCATTGAACAAAAGGATCGCACTGCTGAACGCGCCGAGCATCGCCGAAACCGCCACCCCCGCGAGAATCAGCCGGACCGGACTCACTCCGCGCTTCCACGCCAGCAGATAGACCAGAAGCGCCGTCGCCAGCGAACCGCAGAACGCCGCCGGAACCAGAAGGAAACCGAACTGCGGCAGAGCCAGCATTACCAGAATTCCCGCGAGTCCGCCTCCTGCCGACACGCCGATGATTCCCGGCGACGCCAGCGGATTGCGCATCACCCCCTGAAGAATCGTCCCGGAAACAGCAAAACAGCCGCCGACCAGCGCGCCAAGAAGAATACGCGGCAGGCGGATATTAAACAGGATCTGATAGTTGACGCCGTCGGGACGGTTCCACAGAGTCGAAATGATCTCTCCTATCGGAAGTTTCAGCGAACCGACCGCAAGACTCAGCAGAACCGCAAGCGCAAGCAGGACCGCAAGCAGCAGGATGATCCCGATCCGCCCGGCAGAGCTTCTCAAAACAGTTCTCAGCTCCATTTGTCAGAACTCCTTTCCCGGATACAGCAGCGACGCAAGATACCGGAACGCTTCGGGATAGCGCGGCCCCGGCATATACAGAAACAGATCCGCCGGAAGAAAATGGACGCGTCCATTCTTCTCTGCGGAAAGCCTTTTCCAACTCGTCTGCGTCATTAAATCCCGCTGAAACTTCTTTTTCAGCCCTTCGGCATCGCCCATTGTTACAACAAATATGACATCGGGATCGCTCAGCAGAAACTGTTCATAGCTGAACGGCATCCGTGCAGGCGATTCCGTTTCCCGGATATTTTTCGCACCAAGCATCGCTGCCATACATCCGGTATTCGTCAGCGGCGACTCCAGGGAAAATCCGGCGGACGAAGCAAATATAACCGCACAACGCGGCGCTGTCAAGCCCCCGGTCCGGAAACAGATCTGTTCCACCTCCCGCATCACTTTCTTCGCGGCGGCAACCGTATCGGCGGAACGCCCGTTGATACGGCAGAACAGGTCCAGCAGGGCATGAAAATCCTTATAATGATTGTATTCCACGCAAATCGCCGGAATATCGGAACTGCGCAGAAGATTTGCCGTTGCACGGTGACGCGCCAGTTTTGCGGTCAGAAGCACCAGATCCGGTTTCAGCGCGACAATCTGCTCCACATTCGGAACCGTTGCCGACCCCGCCGCCGGAAGATGGCGCATGGATTCCGGCAGAACGCTCTTTTCCCGGATATCCGGAACGGCAACCGCCGTCCCGTCCGCGAGATGCCAGACTCCCGCCAGCGACGCATAGCCGACCACCACCCGCTGCGGCCGTTTCGCAACCGTCACCAGTGCGCGGTCCGGCTGACGGAATGTCACGGAATCCGCATCCTCTTTCACGATCTCCGCCGGAAGGTTCAGCAGGAAAAACAAAAAAAGTCCGGCAAACAAAAATTTTATCCCGTTCATTTCAAAAACCTCCATTCCAGACCGAAGCCAAATCTTCCATCAGTCTCCCCGCGACTTCCGGACAGCGGAAGCATCCGCGTTCCGTCAACTGGTATCCGCCATACCGTTTTTCCATCATAAGCCCTTCTGCGACAAGGGATTCCAAAGAGAGTTCCAAACGTTTCGCCGCCGGAACCGCCAGAACTTCCGGCACGCGCCCAGTCACAAATGCCGGATGAAGCATCATCCGGCAGCTGAGTTCTCCGGCGATCCGGGCGGCAGCAGGATAATCCTCCGGCATAAGCCCTGCAAATGATAGCGGTTTGACTCCATTTTCCACCGTTCTCCGGTATTCCTCCGGTGTTCCGGTCAGCTTGAAACGGTATTCGCCGAGCCGTCCGGCGGCATTGATCCCGAATGGCACACACGGCAGTTTCCAGGCGGAAATGGAATTGTAACAGTTGCGTTCCCGTGTTCCGAACGCATAATGCTTAAACGAAATACGCCGGGCTCCCGCCGCAGCCATCCGTTCTCCGCAGAGCCGGTACAATTCGAAACACTCTTCGCCGGAAGGAAGCGACAGCATCCATCTGTCCCGGATTCGCTCCGACAACGGAGACTCCGCATGTGCACGCAGACGGTAAAAGGAAAAACCGGACAGAGAAACATCCCGGCAGACTGTATCAAGATCATCAGCGAGCATCTCCGGAGTCTGCCCGGGAAGCCCGTACAGCAGATCAACCGTTACAGCCGCCTGATTGCATACGGCAAGGCGCGACAGCGTCTTCAGTACGGTTTCTTTCGCGGACGTCCGGCCGAGAGCACGCCGCAAAGCCGTATCAAAGGTCTGAACTCCGACCGAAAAACGGTTCACCCCGCCTGCAAGCACAGCCTCAAGCCGTGCATCATCCAGATCTTCAACGCGGGTTTCCCAGGTAATTTCCGCATCATTGGCAAGCGGCACGCACTCCCGCACGGCACTCAATACGCGGCGGATGGCTTCCGGCGTCAGAATTCCGGGCGAGCCCCCGCCAAAATAAACGGCGTTGACCGTTCCCCGGATCCGCGGTCCCCATTCCCGGATTTCCCGCTCAAGCAGGAGCGCATAATCCGCAATCTCCGTTTCAGAAGCCTGTCCATAATAAAAATTGCAAAAGGAACAGCGGCTGCGGCAATAGGGAATATGAAGATAGACGGCACAGGGTACCTCTATCGGCTTGTCCACAGCCTGTTTCCAAGTGATTTGCGGATCCGGCACGGGAACCGACGGAAACCCCATCAGCCTGCGCCCCGGTTTATCCGGAACTGAACGTTCTCCGGATAACGAGCTGGCGTGTTTGTTCAACATAATTGTCCTTAATCGTTGTGTTACGCGCACAATCCGGAAGAAGCGGTCTTCCGGAAAATATTCAACCGCACGAGGATCTGACTTGCCGCATGGCGGCTCACAGTTGCGCGACAGTTCCCGACTCTCACGGGATTCACTGCATTGCGGTCAACGAACATTCCGCTAATATACATCACAAGTGATGAAAATCAAGATAATGCCTGTTTTTTTCCGGAACCGATTTGAGTCCGGAACGGGCAGTTTTATCCCGTCCGCCGCGGTGTCACGATAATCCGGCGATTGATTTTTTCCAATTCCGTGGTATATTAATTGAATCGAAGATCACCTGCGAGTGAATCCTGTGCAAATCGGGAACTGTCGCGCAACTGTGAGCCGCCATACGGCAAGTCAGATCCTCCGGTGATCGTAAAGTTTCGGAAATAGCGATTTCTGAATTGTGCGCATGACACAAAAAGGAAAAAAACAATGACTCTGCACACACCCACCGTCCGCCGGCATCTTTTTGTCGGGTCCCGTATCCGGAGATTCACCCTTATAGAACTCCTTGTGGTAATCGCCATCATCGCCATCCTGGCGGGGATGCTTCTTCCGGCGCTGAACAGCGCAAGGGCGAAAGGAATTTCCATTTCCTGCCTTTCCCGGCTGAAGCAGATCGGCACCGCCGATGCGCAATACCAGAACGATTACGATTATTACTGCCCCATGAACTATGGCATGGGCAACACCGCCGTCGGAAAGCCAAGTTTTTCCGGTCTGACGGACAGTACGGATTATGAACGCATCAATTATACGGAAGACGGTTTTCTGACGCCGTATCTCAAAAAGTCGGGAGTCGGTGAATCCGTAATGGGCGCGGCGAAAACCAACATCTTCTTCTGTCCCGAACCGGAGCTGCAAGCAGCATGGGCGTCCATTTCCGACAACACAATCGAAAAAGGAACATACGGAGGCTACGGCGTCAACAGCAGCGTCCACGGAAGACCGCCTTATACATCCGGCGGGAAACTGACCGCCAATACGGTCCGGCTTGCCGGAAAACTGAAAAACCCTTCCCAAATCGCCTCGTTCGGCGACTGCGCCGGAAATGCCCGGAAAAGCTCCACAACGCAAAGTGCCGACACTCTGGCGGAACTGCTTCAAATATCGCTGAACCCTATCACTGTCCATTTCCGGCATCAGACAATGGCGAATATCGTATATGCGGATGGGCACGGAAACTCCCGGAAATCGGCATATCCGACTTTCAAATTTTCCATCGGCGGACTGGATCCGCTTGACAGCAGCAAGGAAACAGCCCTGACGGAGTCCTATGACCCCGACTATGTAAGACAATAGTTTTCCATTTCCGCATTGCCGTTTTTCCGGCAATGCGGTCTTGAAAAATCGGAAAAACATGCAATATTTCTGATGACGGGGAGGAACCTACTCCCCGTCATTCTGACTGTATTCACAATCCAAACGGAAAAGGTGTTCCGATGAAAAAACTGATCTGTTCCGCCGCCGTGCTTCTTGCACTCGGCATGACGGCATGCGCTCCGCGCCTCTACCCCGATATGCCCGATGATAAAACCTGTTACAACCGGATCCAGGAAATCACAACCCGGTTGAAAGAGAGCGACACCATCGACCTGCAAGCCTATGCCGCGCTGAACCCGGAACCGTACCTTTCGGTCCTCTGCGCCCGCGGCACTCTCCGCAAAGTCTGCATCAGTCTGGACCGGAAACAGCAGATGCGCAGCCTCGTCAAACTGATCAATCAGACCCCCGAAATCATCTACTGGCAGGAAAGCGGACGCGCCGTTGCATTCCAGAACTATGAACACCCGACGCACGAGACCGTCACGCTTTACTTCCTGAACAAGGACACCCCGCAAATCCTTGCAATGCTTCGCAGAATCTACGGGAAATAATCCCCTTCCGGCTCACCCGGCGATATTCACCCGGGTGAGCTCCGAAACCGCCGCGATCAGTTCCGGCAGATCCGTATCCTCCAGAATCCCCGGTATCAGCGACGACATCGGCAATTCCGGTACATGCACGCAAGCGGCATCTCCCCATGACTGCGGCAGTGCGGAAAGCTCCAGCTGCGGAGGCCGTTTCACCAACAGCGCCGCGATCAACGCCGGGTAGCAGGCGAGTCCGCGCGCCTCCAGAGTCACCCCGGCACCGACGAACGGCGGCAGTTCCAACGTACAGAGAATATCCTGCACTTTTCCGGCAAGCACCGGACGGTTCAGGAAAAGTCCCAGCGACGCAAAATGATAATCGAATTGGTACAGATTGAAAAAATCCCGTACTTCCGGCTGGTCGGTTCCCGACGGCGTGCACTCTCCGAGTCCGCGCATATCGAGTCCGTATAACGGTTCGCCGCCCTCCGGCATCCGCCCGGCAAGTTCGTCCTCACAGTCAAATTCCGCAAGATACAGCCGTACCGTTCCCCGCTCCTCCGGCAGATGGAAAAACGTATCATCTCCGACCCGCTTCAATACACAAAGCGGACGCCCCGGCTCCGTTTCCAGTGCAAATCGGGAAAAATGCTGTTTCTTCCCACATCTTCCGCGCAAGACCCGGTAATCCGGCACAAACGCCTCTACCGCTCCGAGACGCTTTTTCAAAGCGGCGCGCAATTCTTCCGGTGTCTTCCGGGTTCTATGTTCGTTCAGCCTGCCCGCCAGTTCCGCGGAAAACTCTCCGACATGCCGGGTTCCGGGAATCCGGAACACACTCCCGTCACAAACAAAGGTCTGCGGATCCGTCAGCAGAATCAAGCCGGACGGTTCCGCCGACAGCTGCTGATCTTCGTATGACAACCGGAAAGTCAGCGGGCGCAAGCCGGACGGTTCCTCCGGCAGTGCTTCAACGTGCATGTATGAAAGAACAAACCGGTAGAATGCTTCGCGCGACTCCAGCCGGTAACCGTGTCCGCCCGGCTCCAGCTCCATCCGCACATCCTCTTCACATCCGAGAAGGGCATAAAAACGGCGCAGTTCCTCAAACGTTTCCGTTGTTCCGCGCGGATCGAAGAAATCATTTTCCGCACCCAGAATCAACATCGGACGCGGCGCGGCGGCGATCAGGAAATCACTCATTTCCAGTCCGGCGGCAACCGCACCGGGCGGAACCTGTTCCACATCGACCGGAAGCTCGTTTTCCACATTCCGTTTCCAACTGGTGATATAGCAGCTCGGCGACATCAGAGCAGGACGGTCATCCAGCGCATTGAGCCACGTCGTCAGAGTCCCGCCGCCGGAACAGCCGGCAACCGCGACACGGGAAGTATCAACCTCCGGGCGGGAACAGAGATAATCCAGAGAACAGATCGCATCCCACACCCGCCACGTCCCGAAGAAATCCCCGCAAAGCAGCTGCTGTTTACCAAGAATATTATGTTCAAACACACAATGCCCGTCAACGCCTTCCACTCCGGCGAACTGAATGCGTTCGCCCTGCCCGATCGGATCGGGAACAAGAACCGCAAACCCTTTTTCCGCCAAAGCGAGCGGAAAGAACTTGGAAGCGGCTTTCCCGTTGCCGTTGTGTCCCATCAGGTACAGGACTGCGGGAAGCCGGGACGGATTTTTCCGCGCAGCGGCATAGTACAGATTTGCCGTAACCGGCAAGCCGGGGCGGCTGTAAAAATAGAGGTGCTCAATGGTAACACCGTGATGTTCCGTAATTTTCGTCGTCACCGGTTCGAGTGGAACCTTCTCCGACGGGAGCTTGAAAATCCCGCGGATTTTCCGCCGGACTTCATCGCGGTAAGCAAGAGCATCCTCCTTCGTCCGCAGAGCATTCAGTCTCTCTTTCCGCCTGCGGAAATTTTCCCGGAACAGCGACACGTAGTATTCGTTCAATGATTCCCCGTGAATATTCTGCATAAAAAATACTCCTATTTCAAGAATGAAACAAGATACTCTGTTTCAACCGGATTTACAAACGAATCCGCATAAAAATATTGGTATTTTCTGAAATCCGGTGTATAGTATGCGCTTCAGGGCTTTACCGGGGGTTCCGGTGTTTTCCATAGCGGATTGGAAATCGGCCCCGGCTGAAAAGGCCGCGCAACCGGCGCGGTCAAACGTTCCGTCCAATCGCCGTGCGGAACTCTGGTAAGAATGTGATTTGCAGGACTTTCCGTTTGCGCTTTGCTTCTCCTTAACAGACTTGAGATCAGCAGAGAATTACGGCAGACAATTAAGGTATACATGAACAATCTCGAAAAATTTCGCGCGCTTGGAATCTCCGAATGCGTGATCGCCGCTCTTCAGCAAAAAGGATTTGAAGAGCCCTCGCCCATTCAGGAACTGACGATCCCCCTGCTGCTCAAAGGGGAAAAAGACGTGATCGGGCAGGCCCAGACCGGAACCGGAAAAACCGCCGCGTTCGGCATTCCCATCATCGACACCATCACGCGCGGAAGCGGAAACCCGCAGGCGCTGATCCTCTCTCCGACCCGTGAACTCTCCATTCAGATCGCGGAAGAGCTCAACTCCCTCAAGGGAGCATCCCCGCTCCGCATTGCTCCGTTTTACGGCGGACAGTTCATCGGCGTTCAGCTGAAAAAACTCGAAGAGGGAATCGACATCGTCATCGGAACGCCCGGACGCATCATCGACCTCATGGAACGCGGCAAACTCGTGCTCGACGAACTCCAGTTCGCCGTTCTGGACGAAGCCGATGAAATGCTCGACATGGGATTCGTCGACGACATCAAACAAATCCTTGCCGCCACCCCCGGCGATAAACACATGCTGATGTTTTCCGCCACCATGCCGAAAGAGATCCTCGCCATCGCCGAACAGTTCATGCGTCCCGATTACGAGATCATCCGGACCAGGACCGAATCCGTCAGCACCGATCTCACGGAACAGATTTACTACGAAATCCGGCGCGAAAACAAGCTGGAAGCCATCTCCCGCATCATCGACATGGAAGACGACCTGTATGCCATGGTCTTCTGCAAGACAAGAAGCGATGTGGACGATCTCACCGAAAACCTCACCATGCGCGGTTATACGGTCGATGCCCTTCACGGGGACATTGCCCAGGCACAGCGCACACGGGTCATCAACGGATTCAAAGCCCGCCGGTTCCGTCTGCTGATCGCCACCGACGTCGCCGCCCGCGGAATCGACGTCAACGACCTGACCCATGTCATCAACTATTCCATCCCGCAAAGCACGGAAGCCTACGTTCACCGGATCGGCAGGACCGGACGCGCGGGCAAACGCGGAATCGCAATCACGTTCGTCACACCCGGCGAAATGCGCCAGCTCGGACGTATCCGGCGGGAAATCCGCGCAGAAATCCGAAAAGGCTCCATGCCGACCGTCGAACAAGTCCTTGAGTCCAAAAAACAGCGGTTCGCCGCCCAGGCCCGCAGGATGATCGACGAGCACGAGCACTGCGCCTATCTCGGATTCGCGGAAGAACTGCTGACTCTCTGCGATCATCCGGCGGAAATGCTCGCGGCGATTCTGCGTATGCGTTTCAAAAATGAACTTCTGCCCGAAAGCTATGTTGATCTTACACCGAAAAAGGAGAATGTCAATCCCGACCGCAAGGGCAATTCACGCGTCCGGTTCGGGATCGGCAAGGAGGACGGCGTTTCCGTTCCCGAAATCCTCGATTTCATTTTCGACAAGACCAAAATCAAGAGTTTCCAGCTTGGACGCATCGACTGCGGAGCGCATGAAACGTTTGTCAACGCCACTCCGGAGGACGCAAAGCGGATCGTTGACTCTTTCCGGGAAGAAACGGTTGACGTATCGTTTGCGGAACCCGATGACGGCGAAAGCCTGTTCAAGGGAAAAGACCGCCGGTTTACCAGAAAAAATAAATACCGGGAGGAAAAACGGGAATTCAAACGCGGCGGAAAACGGGAGTTCTCCGGCGGACGCGAACGCCGCGGAGAATCACACGACCGCCACCTGGAATTTCACCGGGCGGACCGGAAGAACTTCCGGAAAGGGCCTCCGGGACCGCACAAAGCGAAGAAGAAACGCGACTGACCCCGTCACCGTTTCAACAGAAAAACAAGCTGTTGCAAAACCTTCCGGGGCTGCAGCAGCTTTTTTTCATGGAGTCAAACAGGAGCTCACCCGGCAAAGGAGACGTAAATCACAATCACCACAAGGATCAGCAGACCGCCGGCATAAGGAGCATATTTCCACGATGTCATATCCACCGCTTTCACATCCTCCTGAACAAACGCGGTCGGCCGTCCCGCCACTCTGCCCCAGACGAGCATATAGAGACACAGCGCAAGGAAAACCGCACCGACGAAGTGGAACGCATTCATCGCCTCCACCCACCGGCTGAACGGCGGTACAAAGTACCCGATCGCAATCAGCACACATCCGGCGACCAGTGCGGTTTTCGCCGCAATCGCGGGAACATATTTCGACAACATTCCCATCAGCACCACGGCGAAGATCGGAATAAAATAGATACCGTTCATCTTCTGGAGATAGGCAAAAATACTGCCGGTATTCACGAGCAGCGGCGCAATCGTCATTGACGCGATTGCAAGAGCAAAACCGAAAATCTTGCCGGACCGCACCTGCTGAGCCTCGCTCGCCTGACGGTTGAACACCTCCTTGTAAATACCGAGACTGAACAGCGTGCAGGTCGCATTCAACGCGGAGTTGAAAGAACTCAGGATCGCACCGGTCATCACGGCGGCGAAAAATCCGGTCAGCGGCGCCGGAAGAACAGTGGATACCAGTTTGCCGTAAGCATTGTCGGAACGGAGACCGGTATCTTTGAACATGTAAAACGCGATGATCCCCGGAAGCACCAGATACAGCGGACCAATCAATTTCAGAAACCCGCAGAACAGGACGCCTTTCTGTCCCTCCGCCAGCGAGCTCGCGGCGAACGTGCGCTGAATGATCTGCTGATTCGTACACCAGTAAAACATGTTGATGATCAGAATCCCCGTGAACAATGCGCCGAACGGAACCTCGGATTTCGGGCCGCCGATGGAATTGAACTTATCCGGCAGCGCTTCCACAAGCGTATCCAGTCCGTGCATCCATCCCTGTCCTCCGCTGATGGCGTGAAGCCCGAAATACAGGATCATGAATCCGCCGATCAGGAGCCCGACGCCGTTCAGCGTATCGGAAACCGCCACGGAACGCAAGCCGCCGAACAGAGCGTAGACCATGCCGACAATGCCGATGAACCAGACCATCAGCCAGATATTGCCTTCGTAACTTTCAATTCCGGTAATTGCGGGAACGTTCATAATCCCGCTGAGCCCCGCGGCCCCCGTATACAGAATGATCGGCAGCAGGATCACCATGTAGGCGATCAGAAAAATGACGTTGGTGATGATTGCCGTGGTACGGTCGAACCGGATATGCAGATACTCCGGCAGAGTCGCAATGCCGCTCTTGAGAAACCGCGGCAGGAAGAACAGCGCCATCGCCACAAGCGCCAACACGGCGATCACTTCCCATGCCATCACGCAGAGCCCTTCCTTGAACGCCGACCCGTTAAGTCCGACCATCTGCTCGGTCGAAAGATTCGTCAGCAGAAGCGATCCCGCAATGAACGGCCAGGTCAGGGAACGTCCCGCCAGGAAGTACCCTTCCCTCGACTTTACGTCCGCTTTCCGCGTCATGATCCAGGTAATGAACGCGACAAGCGCCGTAAAGAAAATAAAAGATGTGATCGTTATAATCTGATGCATGATCCCCGCCCTCCTGATTTACTGAAGTTTAAAATGATACGATGATTATAAACTTACTTCCGGATCGGAAAAAATCAAACGGAGATTTTCATCAAGTTCCGATATTTTTACAAAAAATTTCCGGTCAGCCGTTATCGCCGGCGTTTCCGGAGCGCTCAAACCGCCGTTCAATCTCATAATAGAGAGACGGCAGGAAAAACAACGTCAGCAGAGTGGAGGTGCTCAGCCCGAATACCACGATCGCCGCCAGCGGACGCTGCACCTCAGCCCCGATCCCCGTGGAAAGCAGCAGCGGAAGCAGACCGAGCAGAGTGGTCAGAGTCGTCAGGATCACCGCGCGGAAACGAACCGCGCTTCCATGCAGGATCGCCTCCCGCAGCGGCAGCCCGCTCTTCCGGAGATCGCGGAAATCCGTCACCATCACAACAGCATCCTGCATCGCGATTCCGAACAGCGCAATAAAACCGACTGCGGCGGGAACCGACAGGAACTGATCCGTCACAAGGAGCCCAAGCACTCCGCCGATCAGCGCCAGAGGAACATTGATCATCACGATCAGGCTGCTCCTCAGCGATGAAAACGACATCCACAGCAGAATAAAGATCAGCACGATCACCATCGGCACCACGATCGACAGCTTCCGCATCGCCCGCTCCTGATTCTCAAACTGCCCGCCGAACTCGACCAGATAACCTGCCGGAAGTTTGACCTTTTCCGCAATCGCCTTGCGCATGTCCCGGATGATCTCGCTGGGGGCCCGGCCGGAGATATTGCCCTGAATCGTCCAGCGGCGCTGGATCTTCTCCCGGTTGATCTGTACCGGTCCCTCCGTGATCTTCAGCACGGCAACCTGCTTCAACTCCACATATTTGCCGGACGCTGTACGGATCTTCAGTTCCCCCAGCGCTTCCGGCGACGAACGGAACCGTTCCGCAAGACGCACATTGATGTCATACCGCCGGGTGTTGCGGTAAACGGTCGAGACATTCTCGCCGCCGATCGCGCTTTCCACCAGCTGCATCACCTCATTTCCGGTCACACCGAGACGCGCCATCGCCTCATGATTCAATTCGATCTGAACCTGTGGCTGCCCGTAGCTCTGTTCCACAGACAAATCCACCACACCGGGAACCGATGCGATCGCCTTGCGGATCTCCTCCGCTTTCGTCCGCAGAACGGAAAGGTCTTCACCGTACAGTTTCAATGCAAAATAGGCACGGGTCCCCGAAAGCAGTTCATCAAACGCATTCTGGATCGGTTGTGAAAAATTCAGCGTGACACCCGGATAATCCTGCAGTTCATGCCGCAGCTCCGCCACGATCCGCTGACGCTCTTTCGCTCCGATGATCGTTCCGCCCGGATGTTTCAACGAAATCTGAATTTCCGCAAAATTGACCGGATGCGGATGACTCCCCGCCTCCGGCCGTCCAATCCGGGAAACCGTTCCGGCAACCTCCGGGTGACGGCGGATCATCGTTTCCAGATTGCGCACGACGCGGTCCGCCTGCGCCAGCCCGATCGACGGCGCCATGCTGACCGTCGCAAGAATCGTCCCTTCCTCCAAAGTCGGCACGAACTCCCGTCCGATGGAACGGAACGCAAACACGCTTGCAGCCAAAGCCGCAAGCACAACCGTAAACAGAAGCCGCCGATGACGGAGCCCGCTCTCCAGCAGCGGCAGATAGAACCGCCGGACAAACTGTTCCGCCCGATCCTCCTGTTTCCGTCTCTTTTCCGGATCTTTCTCCTTTTTCAGCAGAAACGCGGCAAGGACCGGCGCATTGACAACCGCCGCAAGAATGGAGCCCGCAAGCGCCACGACTATCGAAAACGCCAACGGCTTGAACATCTTTCCCTCGACTCCTTCAAACAGGAAAATCGGCAGGAATACCGCAATGATGATAAACAGCGCAAACGTGATCGGGCGTCCGACCTCCTTTACCGCCTCCGGAATCACTGCCAGCCGGTCCCGTTCCCCATTCTCCGGGCGGTTCAGGTGACGCAGAATATTTTCAACGACCACAATCGAGCCGTCCACCAGCATACCGAGAGCGATCGCGATCCCGCCGAGCGACATCAGATTTGCCGAAAGTCCCGCCCAGTTCAAACCGAGAATCGCCAGCGAAGCACAGAACGGCATTGAAAGAGCCACGATCAGCGACGCCCGGAAATTCCAAAGAGCCACAGCAAGCACCGCGATCACCAGCAGAATTCCCTGAAACAGCGCATTTTCCACCGTCCGGCTGGCGTTGTCCACCAGATCCGCCTGATCATAATACGGAACGATCGTCACGCCATCCTGCAGAGACTTTCCGATCTCCGCGAGCTTGGCGTGCAGGCGCGCGATCACCCGCGACGTATTCTCTCCGTACAACTTCAACACGATTCCCGCCACGACTTCTTCTTCCCCGTTGCGCGTGACAATGCCGCGCCGGACATCGGGGCCGTACTCCACCGTCGCGATCGCTCCGAGTTTCAGCGGAACGCCGTTAAACTCCCGCACCGTAATATTGCGGATATCCTCCAGCGATTTCAGCATCCCGATGCCGCGCACAAGATACTCCTCCGCTCCGATCTCAATGTACTGACCGCCCACATTCCGGTTGCCGGCATTGATCGCACTGACCACATCGCCGTATGAAACGTCGAATTTCCGCATTTCCTCCGGATTCAGCTTCACCTGATATTGCAGAACATGGCCGCCCATGGAAAGAATCGCCGTCACGCCGGGAACGGTCTGAAGCTGACGTTTGACCACAAAATCATTCAGCTCGCGAAGATAAGAGTTCAGCTCCTTTCCCTCGGTCCGCACGACCTTGCGGTCCGCCTGCAGATAGTAAATGAAAATCTGGTCAAGCCCGCTGGAAATCGGTCCGAGTTCAGGTTTCGGAACATTCGCCGGGAGGGAACTTTCCGCACTCTGCAAACGCTCCGCGACCAACTGGCGGGCAAAATAAATATCGGTGGAATCCTTGAAATAAACATAGATCACCCCCATCCCGAAACCGGATGTGGACTTGACAAGCGTCACTCCGGGCAGACCGCTCATGGTGCTCTCAATCGGCTGGCAGATCATCAGTTCGACCTCCTCCGCCGCCAATCCGGGAGCCTCCGCGAAGACCGGAACCATGACGGGCGAAATATCCGGGAACGCATCGCGCGGCGTTTCAAAGTAGCTGTAAATACCGAACCCGATCACCGCGATCATGGAAATCAGAACCAGACTCCGCAACTGCAGCGCCGCCTGGATGATTCTGTCAATCATGCGCCACCTCCTCAATGCCCGTGCCCGGCATGGGGATCCATGCCGCTGGTCAGCAGAATCGACTTCAATTCAAACGCTCCGGATGATACAAACGGTTCCCCCGCTTTCAGCCCTGCAAGGATCTGTACAATGCCGCCCGAAGCGCGGCCGGGCGTGACCGGACGCGGCGCGAAACCATCGCCTTGCGGCACAAAAATCACGCTCTCACCCTCAATCAGCTGAACAGCCGCGCGCGGAACGACTACAGACTCCGCCGCGGAAACCGTGTGAATCCGTCCCGTCACGAACTGTCCGGGACGCAACCCGCCATCGCGGTTTTCCATCACGACCCGGACAAATCCCGTACGGCTCTGTTCGTCGATCAGAGGAGACACATAAACGATCCGTCCGCTGTATTCTTTGGCGGTGTCTGCCGCAGTCACAGCAACGGCCTGTCCGGTACGGACCCGCGGCAGATCGTTCGGCGGAACCCGCAGTTCCAGCCACAGACGTTCCAAGTTGCTGACCGTGAAGATCACCGTTGTATTGTCCTCGGTGAAGTTTTCTCCGGCTGTGACGTTTTTCGCAATCACGGTTCCGCTCAACGGCGAAGTGACTTCATACGTCGTGCAGATCGGCACCTGCCGGTTCTCCCGTATCTTCTCGTGCGGATGATCCGCATGGGCGGGATCCTGAAGCAGGGAACGCAGCAATTCCTCCGCCCGCTGACGGGAAATGACAGACTCGGCATATTCGCGCTTGTAACGCAGATACTCTTTCTGCGACGTCGCATTTCCGGTCCGGAGCTTTTCCGCCATCTCGAACTCGGAACGTGCCAGTTTCTCCTGTTCCAGTGCGGAATTGTAATTGGAATAATATTCTCCGAGCTTATGGCTCGTCAACGTGGCAAGGAGCTGCCCCTTGCGAACCCGCTCCCCCTCTTTTACGAAAATCCGGCTGACGAATCCCGGCATGCGCGGCATGATTCTTGCAGTTTCATCCAAATTCAGCAGAATCTCGCCATTGAGATTCAGGGTATCTTCAATATTTCCGGGCTGTGCTTTGGAGATACGGATACGGATCAGTTTCCGCTGCGCCTCCGTCAGATGAACGGGAGCCTCCTCCCCATGCTTTTTCTCTTCCGCATCAACGGCGGAAGAAACGGCTGTTTTTACGGTCTCAGCCTCATGGTCGTGTCCGTCATGATCCGTTTCCAGCGCATGGCTCAAACGTTCCCCCGCCGTTTTCAAACCGGAGAGCCCGAACATCAGAACTCCCCCGCCCAGAATCACCGCAACGATCCCCGCAATCACATATTTTCCCATAAAAGACCTTCCGTAAAGTAGAGTTATCTGCAAAACTGAATACTGTTTCGCAGACAGCGGCGGACAAGCCTTTGTTCCATTGAAAATAAAAAATTATTCTTTCATGTTTTCACTCTGCCGGGACACATTGGCGGAGTTGACAATCCAGACCGGCTTCATATTCCGGAATCCCAGATTGCTTCCGGGAATCTTTTTGCCGAATGCCGTATTGACAAGCCGGTTGCCCTGGAGTCTCACTCCATCGGCGGCGAAAATAAAGATCCCCGCGGCGGGACAGGTGTCGATCCGGTTGCCGGAAATCGTGATGTTTCTGTTCCCCTTGAATGAACCGGAATAATCTTCCAGACGGGCAAACACGCTGATCGCACCGTTGGCATAGGAATCCGGCTGAAGCATCATATTGCATCCGACATCCCGGATCCGGTTGTTGCGGATCTGAATATTCTCCACCCAGCCGGCTTCGCGCCAGTAGCCGTATTCCGCCCCGACCGTAATCGCCGCATGTTTGATACGCTCGAAACGGTTGTTTTCAATCACACCGTTGGATGCCATAATGCGCAGACTCCGTCCGCGGTGGTCGTGAAAATAGGAATCCCGGATCACATAATCATTGGCGCCGATCGCGGGAATATCAAAGAAAAGTCCCGGTTTCAAAGGGGTTCCGCCCGGTTCAAGCACAACCTCGTAAGCGGTCCACTCACGGAGTCCGTGCCCCCGGTCGAAATAAAACCGGCTGAGAGTTTCCCGGTCATAGGAACGCGGGGACGGGCGGAAACTCCGGATCACGGCTTCTCCCGCCACCGAGTAATCCGACGGGTCAAGCAGGCGCAGTTTATCGCCGGGACGGATCACCTTGCCGAATTCTTCCTGCTTGTAAGGCCGGAGCGTATCAAAAGTTGTCCCGTTCAGCACTTTGACTACGGGCAGAGCGACGGAATGCAGATTCACCGAGTCGTCCCCCATAAAAGAAAAATCGCAGTTGATCAAAGTCGGGCCGCGGCGGATATAGGCATAATTCACTCCGTCGGCACAGCTGGAAAGCAAACGGTCCGTCTCCGCGCCCGCCGGACGGGGACCGCGCATGATCTTCACATTGACAAACTCATCCCCGCCCTCGCTGAAACGGTTGCAGAAACCGAGACTCGGACAGGCATAGACCGTAATATTTTCAAAACGCACGGGACCGCAGCCGGTCAGGTAGAACGCTCCGTTCCGGCGCAGATTCAGAGCCACACGGTCACCGGGCGCGAATGCGGATTCCGGTTTGAACGAACGGAATCTGCCGCGGCGGGCATCAAGGATCTCGGTCTTTCCGTAAAGATCCGCCGCCTCGCGTTTCCAGGTCCGTCCATCCGCGGCGAAAAGATGAAGCCGTCCCACGGCATAAGGCGCCGTCAGATCGGGATATCCTTTGTCAATCGTAAATTCCACGACCTGAAAATCCTTTGAAACGGAAGTGACAACCCCCTGTGTAAACGGCAGCGGATCGTAATCCACCGACAATCCTTTCAGCGTCAGGCCGCGGCAACCGGTTATCCGGACAGCATGGACCGGACGGGTCATCACAATCCGGGCGCCATTGCCGTTGACGGTCACTCCGTTCAGCTTTTTCAGCTGCAGAGTCCGGTCAAGACGATATTCCGGACGGGAAAGCACGATTTCCTTTTTTCCGCTGCGGATCCCGGCATCAATTTCGCGTTGAAGTTCGGACGGCGCCGCCGCAAGCGTTCCGGCAAGCAGCGGAAGAATAAATGCCATGAGAGTTTTCATTGTCTGACGTCTCCTTTTCTGACGATTCCGGCCGGCGTGGCCTGATAATTTTTCAAACGGTCATAAATTTCCCATACATTTGCAGGCAGCTTTGCTCCGATCCGCAGGGAACGGCGGGAAACCGCATCCGGATTTTCGCTGGACTTGCGCCCGGTCAGCCGGAACGTCTCCGTTACAGACTCCCGGTCCAGCTTCTGCGCGGCAAGCGCCGGAGAGCGTCCCGGAATTTCCGCCTTTCCCCGGAACCAATGCCCGGTCCCCGGCATATACCGGTTCCCCGCGAGCGCGATCCGCCGGGAATTCAGCGCGTCCGGCAGTTTCACATAATAGCGGGCGAAACCGCTCAGCAGAGACTTTTCCAGACTCAGCGATCCGGTTGCGGAACGTGCGTCGAAAGAGCACAGCCCTGTGCCGCCGCGAAGCGTACAGCCGTAAAACGCCGTGCCTCCGGCTTCAAGCGACAGCAGATTGTTCCTCCCGTTGCCGATCAGAATGCAGTTGGAAAAAATCAGCTTGGAGCGTCCCCGCTGCCAAATAAGCTCCGCCGGCTCCGCTTCCGCGATCAGACACTCTTCAAAGAGTCCGACGGCATCATGATTCAAAAACACAGCGGCTTCAAACGTGCTGTCAATAAACACGCACCGCTTGTAAACCCCGGAACTCTGCCCGACGTTGCAGACGGCGGAACTCGCACAGTTCACCGCCCCGCAATCCTGATAATACAGACTGCTCGCATCGTGAATCGACATTCCCTGACCGCAATTATTGTACGCCAGACAATTCTGATACATCGAATTCTTCGGCGTTTCCGCCGCATCGAAACCGTCGTTCCAGGAAAACATCACCGTGAAATTGCGCACAATCGTATGATCGCGATGGATGTAGAAACCGTAATTGGCAGGCAGTTCGATCTTCATCTCCGCAAGCCGCTTGCCGGAAGGAAGATGATACAGCACTTTCCGTTCCTTCTTGTTCCACCAGAATCCGTTCGGCGTCCTTTCCAGTTCTTCGCGGTTCCGCAGGTTCGGAGCCGCTCCGCCGTTTACAAACCAGATCTGAGTACCGGGCAGCCAGTAGTTTTTACTCATGTCCCGACGGAAAAAGTTGCTCATCGGATCAAACGGCAAGGAATAGATTCTCTCCGCCTCGCGGGTCCATGCGTGAGCCGGAATTACGGCAAGTCCGGAAACGACGGCTCCATTCCCCTCCACGATCAGCGGAGACTCCGCCGTGCCGCCGGCGAACAGACGCAGCCCCCGCGCTTTGCCGGGGCCGCCGTAAGGAAGGGAGTAAGGAACACCGGTGTTGACGACCTCAATCCGTCCTCCGGTCTTCACCAGGGCACAGGCCCGCTCAATGGAGGAAAGCGGCTTCTCCCGGCTCCCGTCGTTCGAATCACTGCCTTTCTGATTGTCCACATACAGCGTCGGAGCGGCGATCAGCGGCAGCGCCGCCAGAAGAAAAAAAATCGTCAACATTCTCATACGGCACTTTCCTTTTTACTGATTGAACGTCGGCAGGAAGAAGCGGTCGAGCTTGGTCGTCACCTGATAATAGTAAAGGGCATTGCGGCGGGTCTCAATATGCCCGTCCACAAACGACACATTCCCGGCGCCGGAGTGACGGGAATCAATCATATAAGGGCAGTTGTCCAGCACAGTTTTCGAGCGGGAAAGCGCCGGGGTCCCGAACGGCACGCCGTAAGTTTCAATGTCCGGGATTCCCGTTTTGCCATGGGCGACCACAGAATCCGCCAGCAGGATCGTTTCCGACGCCCTGCGGGTCACCCGAAGCGGGAAGTAATGCCGGATCATGCTGAGAAGTTCCGCCTCTTCATCCGGAAGATAAAAATAACGGTTGCCTTTTCCGTAGGTCCCGAAATACTGATTCATTCCGTAATGACACCCGGCGGTCCAGTTGTTGCCGTCGTTATTGAACTTGGGACCGAGCAGTTCTTTTCCCCGGTTGTAGCCGTGTGCGGCGGGACAAACGAACATCTGCGGCTTGGAATATCCCATCTTCCAAAGCAGTCGTGCCCATGAATAATTGTAGCCGTCGAGTTTGGTGCAGATCGGCGCGTAACCGCCGTAATCATCCGCATAACTGATAATGTCAAGCGTATTCTGCCTGAGCTGATTCAGACACTGCGCAGCGCGGGCGCGGTCCCGCGCCTTGTTCAGCGCAGGAAGCAGCATCGCTGCAAGAACTGCGATTATCGCAATAACGATGAGGAGTTCTACAATGGTAAATATCCTCTTTCTCATCCCGTTCCTCTCCGAATACGGAACTGTATTCCCGTACAGAAAATCCCCGGCGGCGTTCTTCATGATGCACACTCTCCTTGATCTTGTTGTTCCGTTCTACCGTATGACGACGGGATCTTTTACAGACTCCGTCTCAATCAGTCCGGGAGCAACCAGAATATTCTCCGGTCTCCAACTCTCCGGATTCTCAATATGCGTCAGCAAACGGGTCGCCATGCGACGCCCGATTTCGCCATTGCGTTTATCCACCGTCAGAGGCGGGATATAAGGCTCCAGTCTGCTCCAGCCGTTGAACTTGATTTTATTGTCGTAACCCGCAATCGTCACATCCCTGCCGGGTTCCCGGCCGAGCAGACGCAGAGCCGCCGCAAGAACCGGCACATCCCAGTCGGTCTTTGCCAGAATCGCATCCGGGCAAAACGCTCCGGGCTTGAACCAGTCCAGCAGATACCCCGCCGCCAAACGGACCTCCTTCTGAAAACAACTTTCTTTCCAGGCGTCCGCTCCGTCATAGTCATATCCCCAGTAACAGGTTTCCGGCAGAGGTTCCGGCGTGAGACCCGCCTCCCGCATCGCCGTGCAGTAACCGCGGTAACGGGCGGTGACCCAGTATTCCGTACGCGTACGCGGCAGATAGCAGAGAATGCGCCGGCAGCCGCGCGACAGCAGTTCACGGGTCAGCAGCCGCGCGCCTTCCGCGTGATCGGGCAATACATGATCGACTCCCTCGCCGAGGCTTCCCTGAACGGAAGTGACCATCGGAATCCCGGAAACGGACAAGCGCCGCACAGCGTTTTCAAATACGGATGCCGGGCGCACTGGCGAAAACAGCAGAATACCGCCCGGACGGATCGACATGAGCTCATCAATTTCCCCGCCCTGAAGCCGGGCAACATTCAGCCAGAGAGAATGCATATCCCGCTCCATGACTTCTTCCAACGCCCCGGCGGGAATCGCATCCATGAAACCGGAATTCCGTTTACGGATCGCCTCGTCTTTATCCGCAAAACCAAGCAGGATGATCGTCCGGTTCATCAGCAGAGAACCACCGCCCGCCGCCTTTGCGGCGACATGCATACGCCGTCCGCGCTTTTCGATCACGCCGCGTGCGGCGAGCACCGCCAGTCCCGAACGGACCGTTCCGCGCGAAACTCCGAACTGCTCCGCCAGCAAAGTTTCCGCCGGAACTTCCGAATCCGGCGAAAGACTCCCCTGCCGGATCAGCTCCATCACATTCCGGATCACCTGCTCTCTTGGTGAGCAAACTGTTGATTTTGTATAAACCATGTACACCATTCGTTGTTTATTTTATACATTAATTATACAACAAAACAGAAAAAATGTCAACCCCCTGAAATAAAAATTTTTGAAAAATATTTTCCGAAACCTTAAATAAACGCTCTTCTCAACTGCGGTTCTTCATCCGGCGGTATTCCCGCGGACATGCTCCGTAAAAACGGCGGAACGCTGTGGAAAAATTCATCAGATCCTGATATCCGGTCATCTGGGCGATCTCCTTGATGGAAAACCGTTTTCCGGAAACCAGCAGCTTTGCCGCCTCTTTCATCCGCAGTTCAATCAGCATCTGATGCGGGGTTTTCCCGCAGGCCATCCGGAATTTTCTGTTCAGCGACATTCTGGAACATCCGCTTTCCCGGATCAAAGCCTCCACGGAAAGCGGCTTCTTCAAATTATTGCGCATAAAATCCAGCAGACGGATGATCTCCTGCTCCGGTTTCGCCGCTTCAGCCGGATAAGCCAGAAGTTCCAACAGTTCATACGTCAGGATACTGTTCTCCGCCGCTGTTCCGTCCGAACCATCTCCGGAAAGCTCCTCCAGACGGTCGATAATCTGTTCAAGCCGGAGCCAGTCGAAATTGCAGATGCAATCCCGGCGGTCAAGCCCCGTTGCCGCCAGAAACGGTTTCAACAACTTTCCCTGTACATGGAAGGAATCTTTGACACAGTAACCGCCCGGCGGCGTCATGACTTCATTGTTTTCTCCCGGAAGAAGAAGAAACACCTCTCCGGGCTCCAGCAGATAACAGCGGTCCTGCTGCCGGACGGCAAGCCGTCCCTCCCGGATATATTCGACTCCAAGCCCCGGATCCTTTTCCTGACGGTAATGATAACGGGTATCAACCTTTCCGCGAAAGAGAGCTACAACATAAAGCGGCTGTCCATTCCCTTGAGACGGAAGCAGGAAAACGCGCCGGATGCCGCTTTGGGACATTGTGTGGTAATGACGGAGCCCCTCTCTGTTGAAAGTCATCTTCAACGGAGAATGATCAAAAATTGACGGATCGGCAAGTTTTTCCATATTCTTCTGTTTTTCAAATATATTTATCTTTTTTCAAAAGTAAATATAATGGGGAAACCGTTGTTTTTCAAACCGTTTTATTGTATAATTAAAATAAGGAAACGGCTATCCTCACAAAAATCAACAAAACAGGACCTTATGACAAAATGAACAGAAAACTGCCACTCTTATTGGCTGCCGCATTCATGCTGAATCTTGCGGCGGACACCTCCGATTCTCCCTATGGAATATGCGCCCATATCTGCAAAGGAGAACAATGGAAACTGGCGGAACCGAAATTCACGGTTCTCAAACCGGCGGGAATCCGATGGGTGCGCAACGGATTCACCTGGGCTCAGGCGGAACCGGAACAGGGGCGCTGGGATTATTCAAAGCTGGATCTCGTGGCGGAAACGGCAAAGAAACATGACATCGACATTCTGCCGATTCTCGCCTACGATGTTCCATGGGGACATCCCGTATACCAGCATCTCGACAAATGGCGCGACTATGTCCGCCGTACCGTTTCCCGCTATGAAAAACAGTTCCGGTACTGGGAAATCTGGAACGAAGCGAATATCAATGAAAAACCGGGCTCGAAACTGGAACCGGAACAGTATCTTCAAATCCTGAAAGCCGCACATGAGGAAATCAAAAAAATTGATCCGGAAATCCGGGTGGTGTTCACGGGAACCTCCGGCGTTCCGATTCCCTACATTGAAGCATGCCTGAAAGCCGGAGCGGCAGACTGGTTCGACGTAATGAACGTTCATCCCTATCTCACCCACTCGCCCCCGGAAAAAATGAAAGAGCTGATGGATCCGCTGTTTGCGCTTCTGAAAAAATACGGTATCAGAAAACCGGTCTGGGTTACGGAATTCAGCTGGCCGACACACCGTTTTCCGCCGATTCTGCGCCCGGAAGTATTGCGGGCGGCTCTGAAAGAATTCAATCTGACTCCGGAAACCGCAGGACTTGCCATCATCCGCAACCGTGACCTGGAAGGATTCCGGGGAAAAGGAACGGAACCGCAAGACTATACGGCAGGCGTTTTTCCCAAACGGGTCGAAATCTCATACGAGGATCTAAAAACGCTGGATGTCAAACAATATCCGCTTCTCGTGCCGACGCTTACACAGGCATTTCCCCGGAAATACATCCGGGAAATCGTCGATTACGTCCGGCGGGGCGGAATTCTGATCCACAGTTTCGGTCTTCCGTTTTACTGCGATGCAAAACGCGACGGCAATGGTGTATGGAAACAAATCCCCGCCCCCGAAAAATCCATTCTTCAGGATCTCCATATCAACTATCTGACCACCTGGAACGATAAAGTTCCAGGCGGCGGAACGATCAAACCCGCCCCCGGACAAAAACTGCCGGCGGTCCGTCAGCGCGGCAGTGACCGGTATCTTTCCACCGGGAATCTGAAACCCGGCGACAGGCTGATCCCGCTCTATCTTCAGGAGAACAAAGACTTCTGCGCCCCCGTAACCGGAGTATACACGTTCAACAGCGATCTTAAAGGCGGAATGATTGCAGATGTCAATTTCTGGCAGAACGGGATTTCTCAGGAAATACAGGGCAAATTTCTGCCGCGCGCTTATCTCTGCCTTCTGGCCGCCGGCACCGAAAAAATATTCTGGTACAAATTCCGTGCAGAGGAAACCTCAGAATTCAACAGCGGCGCTCATTTCGGTATTGTTCATCGCGATTACTCGCCGCGCGATGCGTTTACCGCTTATCGTTTCCTGATCCGGATGTGCCCGGAAGGCTCAAGCCGTCCCGTCATGGTGGAGAAAAACGGCCTTTACCATGCGCACTGGAAACGTCCCGACGGAGCTGTTGTCCACGCCTATTGGACTGCCGGGAAGGAACATCCGGTCCGTCCCCCGTTTGCAGTCCGGGAAGCATTCGATTATCTCGGACGGAAACTTGCATGTCCGGATACCGTCACCGCAACCGACGGCATCACCTACCTGATCCGGAAGTAAACAGATTATTGAGGAATGAAAAATGAAACAGATATGGTCCGTTAAATCGCCGTTGCCCGGCGTCACCGCCTGCCGCCGGTTCACCCTTGTGGAACTCCTCGTAACGATTGCGATCATCGCCATCCTCGCAAGCATGCTGGCGCCTGCACTGAACAGTGCCAGGAATAAAGCCCGGACGATCCAATGCGTCAGCAATATCCGGAACGTCAACACGGCATTGATTTCTTACGCGGATTCCTATGACGGGTTTGTTCCCGGCGTCATGTCAAACGATAATTCCCCTGACGGTACAGGTAAAAAAATGGGCTGGTCTTCCCTGCTGCTCTATGAAGGCCATATCCGGAACGGCAGGGAACTGACTTGTCCGGAAGTTCTCAGCCGGGGATGTTACTGCGTCCGGGACGCCTATTCAATGACCACAGGAAAAGCAGAGTTTTTTCTGGAAAACTCCGGAAACGATCTCTGGCACATGGCATACGGCGGCTACGGAATGAACTATTTCGTACAGGGCGGGCGCAATTTGCATCCTGCCCGGACATACCCGCGGGTACGCCTTTCCGGAATCCGTCAGCCATCCCGGAAACTGGCGGTTGCGGATACCCGTGGCAATGATATTGGCGGCAAGCCATCCGGCAGTTACGTTCTGGCTCCGGCAAGCAGCAGCGGCGGCGTTGCCACGGGCGGAACGCTGTACAACTGGCATCAGAATACAGCCAACGTAATGTTTTTCGACGGCCACGTTGCAAGTTTTCAAGGACCTTCCGGATCCCCGGAACAATTCCGGCTGTGGTCCCGTTCCCAGAAAGCATTCGCTTATTCCAATACTCAGAGCGTCGATGAGTCCGGCTGGTGGATGAAGTAATCCATCACTCCAGCTCCAGAAATCTGCGGTCCAGCAGATAAGACGGGCGGACGTCGGAAAGAGAATGCAGGATATTCGGCAGCAGATTCGGAATATGCCGTTCCATCTCCCGGAGCTGGCGCTTGAAATAAGCACGGTCGCCGGATTCCTCCAGCTGCCGTTTGTAGATACACTCGCCGCGCGGCGGGATTTGAAGCATGGCGGCAGCCCGAACGGTCATCTTCTCCTCGACATACGCGAACGGACGGATCACGCGGATCGCGGCGTCATCGGAGGGAACGTTGGGGCCCATGGTTGTCAGTCCTCCGCCGCGGCAGCAGCTGATCAGAAACGAAACCGCAATATCATCCAGATGCTGCCCGAGCGCAAGTTTGTTGCAGCCGAGCCGTTTTGCCAAAGCGTAGAGATGCCCGCGCCGGAGACGCGAACAGAGAATGCAGGGACGTGCAGCCGTTCCGGTCCGTTCAATCACATTCTGCACATTCAGCCGGATGACATGGTGCGGCACCTCCAGTTCCTCGCAGAAACGTTTCGTGCCGTCTGCGTCGAATCCGGGAAAACCGGGATCGAACGTAACGGCGGTCAACGAGAAACGCACCGGGGCCCGGCGGCGCAGCCGGGCAAGAACATGGAGCAGCAGCATACTGTCCTTGCCGCCCGAAACCCCGGCAAGGATCGAATCGCCGTTCCGGATCATCGAATAGTCTCCGATCGCCGCTCCGGTCAGTTTGTAAATCTTGTTCAGCACATCCATTTCAGAAAATCCACGACTGTTTTTGAGCGGAAAGTTACACCGGAAATAAAAAAAATCAAAGGAGAAACCGCACGGAACGAAAAAAAAATTTGCGTTTCCCGGAAATGAGCAGTATATTAAAGCCATTATGAAAGTATTAGTTATCAATGGACCCAACCTGAATCTTCTCGGCCGCCGCAAGGTGGAAGTGTACGGGACCGTCACTTTGACGGAGATTGAAGCACGCCTGCGCAAAGTCGCGGAGGAGCTGGGTGTGGAAATGGACTTTTTCCAGAGCAACAGCGAAGGCGCGCTGGTGGACCGCATCGGCGAAACGCTTTTCAACGGGACCGATGGAATCGTGATCAATCCGGCGGCGTATACACACACCAGTGTCGCCGTCCGCGATGCGTTGGAAGCGGTGCAGCTCCCGGCGATCGAAGTACATATAAGCAATATACACACGCGTGAGGAGTTCCGGAATCATTCCGTTACGGCGCCTGTATGCGTGGGTCAGGTCGTGGGCCTGGGTGCGGATGGCTACGAATGGGCTTTCCGGGCCTTGGTCCGTCGTCTCGAATGCAAGAAAGAGAATCCCCGGTAAACGCAGACGAACGTTTCGTTCTGGTCCGTCGGATTCAAAAGAGAGGCTCATAAAAAGATGAAAATCGAAGAAATCAAAACCATTGTCAAGCTGATGTCGGAAAATGATTTGACGGAATTCAAGATCGAAGCGGAAGACATGCATCTCTGCATCAAGCGCGGCGGCCAGAACGCCAATCCGATCATCGCTCAGACACTTTCGCCTGTTGTCGCGGCTCCGGCCTCTCCGGTCCCGGCGGCGCCCGCCCCGGCGGCACCTGTTTCCGCACCGGCTCCGGCGGCCTCCGCTGAACAGACCATTGATTCTCCGATCGTCGGAACATTCTACCGCTCCTCCGCTCCCGGCGTCGAAGCATTCGTCAAAGTCGGATCCAAAGTCGAACCCGATACCACAGTCTGCATCATCGAAGCCATGAAAGTCATGAACGAGATCAAAGCCGAAAAATCCGGCGTCATCAAGGAGATCCTCGTAGAAAACGGACAGCCCGTCGAATACGGACAGCCGCTCTTTGTCATTGAATAATTGCGGCGTCCCGCCCAGGAGTTGTTTCTATGTTTAATAAGGTCTTGATCGCCAACCGGGGCGAAATCGCATTGCGGATCATCCGCGCATGCAAAGAGCTCGGCATTAAATCGGTCCTCGTCTATTCCAAAGCCGATGAAGACAGCCTGCCCGTCAAATTCGCCGATCAGGCAGTCTGTATCGGTCCGGCACAGTCCAATGAAAGCTATCTGCTCATCGACCGCATCATCTCCGTCGCGGAGATCTGCGACGTCGACGCCATTCATCCCGGATACGGCTTCCTCGCGGAAAACGTTCACTTCGCAGAAATCTGCAAAAGCTGCAACATCACGTTCATCGGCCCCACTCCGGAACAGATGCGTGCAATGGGCGACAAAGCCTGTGCCCGCGACACCATGCGCAAAGCAGGTGTTCCCATCACTCCCGGTTCCGGCGGCGTTATCGAAACGGAAGAAGAGGCGCTCGTCATCGCCCGCAAACTCGAATATCCCGTCATCATCAAGGCTTCGGCGGGCGGCGGCGGACGCGGCATGCGTATCGCCCACAATGACGCCAGCCTGATTCAGGGTTTCCACTCCGCCAAAACCGAAGCGGAAAAAGCATTCGGCAACGGCGATGTCTATATCGAAAAATTCATCGAAAACCCGAAACATATCGAAGTTCAGATCCTCGCGGACAATTTCGGCAACGTTCTTCAGCTCGGCGAACGCGACTGCAGCATGCAGCGCAGACACCAGAAGCTGATCGAAGAATCGCCCTCGCCCTCCATCTCTCCCGCCCTGCGGAAAAAGCTCGGCGAAGCGGCGGTCAAAGCGGCGAAAGCGGTCAAATATGTCAGCGCCGGAACGATTGAGTTCCTGCTCGGTCCCAAAGAACAGTTCTATTTCATGGAAATGAACACCCGCGTCCAGGTGGAACACCCGGTCTCCGAAATGGTCACCGGCGTGGACATCATCAAGGAACAGATCCGCATTGCCGCCGGACTCAAACTTCAGTACACGCAGAAGCAGATCGTTCCGCACGGCCACGCCATCGAATGCCGCATCAACGCGGAAGACCCGTACCGCAACTTCGCACCGAATCCGGGCAAAATCGACTTCTATTCCGCTCCCGGCGGATACGGTGTCCGTGTGGACTCCCATGCGTATTGCGGTTACCGCATCCCGCCGTATTACGACAGCATGATCGCAAAGCTGATCGTTCACGGCGAAACCCGCGCCGATGCGATCGCCAAATGCCGCCGCGCTCTTGAAGAGTACATCATTGAAGGCGTCGCCACAACGATCCCGTTTGATCTGTTCATCACCGGAACCAAGGAGTTCAACGAAGGCCGTTATGACACCGGATTCATTGAACGCGTCATGAAAAGCGGCAGTTTTGAAAAGACAAAAAACAACGGCTGATCCCGTTGCCAAGGATGGAGAACTGACATGAAAGAAGGATACAGCACCAAAGGAATGGTCCGGATCCATGAAAATGTGATCGCTACGATCGTGCGGAAAATGGCATGTTCCGTCAAAGGCGTTTCCAAAATATCCGGCAGCAGTTTTGTTGACAATATCGCGGAAATGGTCGGAAGCAAGAAGATTCATGACCGCTCAATCGTGGTGGAAATGGGGGAATCCTCCGTTTCCGTGGAAGTCTCCATCAACCTGTTCTACGGCGTTCATCTTCCCCGGGTCGCCGCCGCGGTGCAGGAGTCGATCGCAACGGAAATCACACGTCTGACCGGACTGAAAGTCGGACGCGTCAACATCGTGGTCCGCGAAATCGAAGAACAGGAAGACACGCAGGAAGAGGAGGATTGACACCATGGCAGCAGCAATCCGAAAAAAAACCAAACCGGTAAGCAGTTCGCACGCGAACTCCACTGGAGTTGTCAAAGTTCACGAAAGCGTAATCGCTTCCATCGTCCGCAAGGCGGCACTGGATGTGGAAGGCGTTCTGCGTCTCGGAACAAGCAGCCTGATGGACAACCTCGCGGAGATCGTCGGCAGCAAAAAAATTCAGGACCGTTCCATCACGGTTGAAATGAACGAGTCCTCGGTCTCCGTGGAACTCCGCGTGATCCTCCAGTACGGCGTCGAAATCCCGCAGATTGCAAATGAACTGAAAGAAACTGTCGCCGCGGAAATCACGAAACTCTCCGGAATGCGGGTGGACCACGTCAATATCGTTGTGATGGACTTGGAAGACGTTCCGCAGGACGGAGAAGACGATCTGGAGGAATAACCCCATGCGAAACGCATTTCAGGAGTTGAAGGGACAGGCAGTCCGTTTCTTTTCTCTCGACACGGGCAATGAACTCCTTGCCGGATTCATGGCAGGTTTGCTGGCATTTGCTCTTCTGCTCCTGATCGCGTTGATCCTGTACTGGATCATCTGTTCCCGCCGCCGCGCAAAGGGAATCGCTCTTCAGGCGGAACACGGAACGGTTTTCGTTTCCGCCCGCTCCATTTCGGATCTCGTCTGTTCTCTGGAAGACGATTTTCCCGGAATCGAGATTGCAAAAGTGAATCTCTACACCCGCCGTCACGACACCTATTTGGAAGCTCATCTGGAATATCAGCCGTCGGAGCATTCAAATCTTCCGTCGCTTCTCAATGAGTTCCAGCGGAAAACTCTGGCTGCCCTTGCCGCCTCTTTCGGAATCAGTTCCATCCGGGAAGTCCGGATCCGCATTGACCGCGTCTATCCTTCAAAAACGGCTGTACATTGAGTCATTCCCGCTTCCGCCTATGCGATTGCGGTAATGATCAGGCCCGTCACCACAAGAGTCACTCCCGCCAGTTTCGTGGGGAGACATTTCTCTTTCAGAAACAGAATGCCGAAAATCACTCCGATCGGCAGACTCATCTGGCGGAATGCCTGAATAAAGCTGACGTTGCTGACAAATCCCATCGCGATCAGAACCAGCAGATAAGCGACACCCGCAAAAACCCCCGCAAAATACGGATGCGGATGCAGAAACAGATCTTTCGTGATCCGCGCACGCTCGTGCGGTACACAGAGAACATAGACAAGCAGCATTGAAAGAAGACAGGTTTCACGGATACAGGAGTACGTCGCGGCGCCATGCCAGCGCGGAACCGGTTCGCATTCGTACAGAAGCCGTACCCCTTCGCTGTCGAAAATCGTATACCCGGTCGTACCGAGAGCGGCTAGAAAAATCCCGAACAGCGCCTTATTCCAGTAGTTTTTCCAATGCAGATCCGCAAAACTCTTCATCGGCATCATCACACAGCCGATCATGATGACCAGCATCCCGAACAACGCCATCGGCGCCGGAGTTTTTCCGATTCCGAACAGGATCGTCAGAAACGCCGTCATCAGCACCGGCAGGGCACGCGCAAGCGGATAGGCCAGGGAAACATCCGCCCTGCGGTATGCACAGGAGAGTCCAATGTCGCAGACGACTCCGCAGAATGCCCCGCCCGAAACCATCAGCCAGAATCTGCCCGGCAGCAGATGAAAATCTATCCCCGAAGTCAGCGCAAACGGAAGAGTGGTACAGAGGCACGCCCCCGAAACAACCAGAAAAAACGCGGGAACCGGTTTCCGGCTCTTGCTGATGAAATGCCAAAGCGCGTGAAGAACCACCGATGCCAGAACCAGGACAAACGCAATCAGACTCATTTTTCCCTCCCCGGCGCAGACCGCACCCGTTCAGCGACATAATCGGCAACCGATCTTTTCCTCATAAATTCTCCCTTACGTTGGTATTGCTGTTTGCCGCAATGTACCATTCGGAACAGCGAAAACAACCGGGAAACGGGAAAAAATCCGATTTTCGTTCACAACAGTCATTTTTTATGACCGAACGGTCATTTTCCCGCTTGAAACCGACTCTTTTTCATGCTATTGTTCCATAACCACGGAGCACAGATCATGAAAAAAGGTTACGAACAACAGATTCTCTCTTATCTTGCCGAACACGAAATGCTGAGTACAGCCGAAGCGATGCGCTTTCTTCCGATCAGCGAAGTTTCCGTCCGCCGGATCTTCAACAGACTGGCGGAAAGCAATCTGGTGCGGCGGGTACGGGGCGGAGTCCGTCCGCCTGTCCGGGAACAGAATAACCGGATTCCGCTCTTTCTGCGCGGACAATGGTTCGCCGCTGAAAAGCAGCATCTGGCGAAGCGGGCGGCGGAATTCATCACCCCGGAAATGGCGGTTGCAATTCATGGAGGCTCCACAACCGCGTTTCTCGGACCATATCTGAATCACGGAACAGTGATCGTCAACTCTCTGACGATTTGCCGGATTCTGGCGGACCGCTTTCCATCCGGCGGCGGCCCCCGCGTGATCCTTGCCGGCGGAGAAGTCGATTTGCGGACCGACATCATTTCCGGTCCCGAAGCGGAACAGAGTTTCGCCCGTTATCACACCGATCTGGCGTTCTTTTCATGCCGGGCGCTTGACGAGCACGGAATCCTTGACACCGACAGCAATTCAACGGCGATGATCTGCCGGATCCTTGCCAATACGGACAAAAACATCCTGATCGCCGATCACAGCAAATTTCAGCAGAAAGCGCTGGTGCGCGGCCCCTCCTGGGACGCGGTCGACATCCTGATCACGGATTTTGATCCCGCCAATCATGAAATTTTGAAAGGAGTCCGGGCACACGGCGTGCAGGTCATCCTTGTCAACAACGATGATACCGGAAACATCCTGTAAGGGAAAATGAATTACCCGTCAATGTTAGAACGGAACGGATGTTTCCTGTAACATGTTGCTCAATGCTGTATTCTGCAGGAACGGAACATAAAAACACCTACCGCAGCAGCCACGTCTCGTTCAGTTTAACACAGCCGCCGGGCGCTGTCACGGCAGTGCCGCCGAGAATCTCCAGCTCCGTAAAACGAGGTGACCGGAAGAGTTTTACAGTCCCCCGGTCCGCACGGATTTCCAACCGTTCACCATCCCGGAACCATGCCGTCAGAACGACCTTCTCCGGAAAATGAAATTCCCGCTCCGGGTTCAGAGACTCCGGTCGGACCGCAGTACCGGATACCGAAAGACGGCAGAGCCTGCGCGTATCAGCACGGGTCAGACTCCAGACACCAAGAGATCGCGGAAAAGAACTTTCATTCCGGACCGAACCGGTCACTTCGACCATATCCGGCAAAATACGGTAACGGTATTCTGCGCGAATCCCATGTACCCGGCTCCGCCGGGAACGCATGACGATCACTCCGTTCTCCGGAAACGAAACGGTATACGGCGCAGTTTCCAGAACGGGATCGTCCGGCAGAAGAAGTTCCTCCGGAAGAAGCCGCAGAAAATGTCCCGACGCACAATCCGGGAAACCGCCCCATATCAGCATCTTTTCCCGCGGATACGGCTGTTCCGGAGCAAACAGATTCTCACCGTTCAGGCGCGACAGCCGCAGCGCTCTTCCTCCGCATTCCGGAACAACAACCAGTTCGTAGGATGCTGTCCGGATGCGGTACGCCCCGGAGTAATTCCCGTACCGGATCTTCTCAATTCTGATATTCTTCCACTCCGGCGCAGCCGGATAGCTCACCGGTTCCATGCGCCAGCCTGCCTGTTCCCGGAGAACCTGTTTCAACCGTTGCGGAGCAGCCGTATGAAACACGGGATTTCCGATTGCGGTCCGACAGCGATGACTTGTTCTTCCGCCCGATGCTTTCGCCCGGATTTCAAAATGGCGGATTCCGGTCAGATCAAACCGGACTGGAAAGGGAGAATCGCCAAGCGCACAGCGTTTCCGGAATATCTCTCTGAAATCCGCAAAAAACTGAAATGTCACCTGCGGAAGAGGATCGCCCGGCTGTATCGGATCTTTCGGATGATCGGTCGCTTCCACACCAATTTCCGCGGAAAAGGAATCGGCGCTTCCGTTCAGCTCATAAATATTGCTGAACGGCGTATGCCCGCAAATTCCGTGCGGAAATCTGGTTCCGCCGATAAGGATCGTCCCTCCGGAAAGATTACGGTTTACGAGCGGCAGCCCTGTTCCGTTCCAGGTCCAGAATGCGCGGAAAACTGTCGCGGGAAGTTCCGTCAGGGAGACTTCCGCCGCGGAAAGCAGACAGCCACCCGCGACACTCAGAGCAAGCAGAACAGATTTCATTGTTCCGCCAGTTTGAAATCCCGGAGCTCAAACCACCCTTTCTGTTTCCAGTTCAGAAAGGAAATAAACGTACCGGGACGGAGAACGACGTCCATCGAAACGGTCCGCCATTCCGGTTTCAGCTGCATCGCCATGAAATCGCGGCGCTTCGGATCCGTGAAATATCCGATCAGCTTCACGGTTCCGCGGACCTGAAACGAAAGGCGGTATTTCCTGCCGTCCTTTACCGGAAGCGACGGCATGGAGATCGTCGCATAGTGTTCCGCATCGGCGCACTCAACCCTCAGAACAGCGGAATCGGGAATCGAAAACAACGCGGTGTGCTCTCCGTTTTCCGCTTCAAATTTCACATCGCCGGGCTTGACCAGCAGACTCCCCCAACCGAACAGACTGCGGAACTGTGATGTGCGGAACAGCTGTTTCTCCCGTTTTCTGCGGACAAATCCCTTCGGCGAACCATCCGCATTCCGCTTGAGGCGATGATAAAAAACGCCGCTCTCCTGCGTACAGAGCAGAAGTGTATCTCCCGCGACAGCCGCCACAGAATTGAGTCCGCGTCCGGGCTGTTTGCGGTCAAAATCGTAGAACCACCATGTCGTTCCGCCGTCCTCGGTCAGATACAGTCCGTCGTTGGACGCGACCGTGAACCGTCCCGCTTTTTCCCGGTCGAAAAAGAGCCGTCCGGCGGAACCGGGAAATGTTTCCAGAGTCTTCCAGCTCCGTCCGTCGTCATCACTGTAAAGCAATCCGGATTGTCTCGCGGCAAGCCAGAGCCGTCCGGAATATGGATCCGACTGCAAATCAATAAGTCCCCACGGACGCGACGGATCGCGGCGTACCGCTTTCCAGCTTCCGGCTGTTTTGTCATAACGGTAGACAAGATTGTAGACAATGCTCATCGCCACCGGCGTACCGTTTTTGGAAACTGCAAGCTCGTATCCGCAGACATTGGTGTTTTCAAAAAATCCCTTGCCTTTATGATTCACCGGTTTTGGAAATCCGTTGTTCAAAGGAGCCCAGTTTTCTCCCGCATCGCGGCTGACATATACGCCTTCCCCCGCAAGATCCCCCCTGCGTCCCGGAACGGGAGCGATTCCGATGTACACCGTTTCCGCATTGACCGGATCAACTGCCACGGAGGCTCTGATGTAAGACTCCCTCGGCGGCAGGCCCTTCATCGCGGGAATCTTCCAGGTCTTTCCCCCGTCACGGGAAACCGTCACCACGGAGGCTCGCGGCCCGCTTGTATAAATCGTCATCGGATCGGACGGCGCGATCTGATAATACATCCGCTCATGTCCGAAACCGGAATATGGCTGAAACGTTTTTCCGCCATCTTTGGAAATGTACCAGGAATGATCCATCAGCGATACGACAAAATGGTGAGTTCCGGGCAGAACAAACGCCCCTTTCATCACGACCTGGGAAAGCCCGGTGCTGGTACAAGCCCAGTTTTTTCCGCCGTCAAAACTCTGCATGACATTGTAATAATCCGTTGCATACCAGTGATCCTGATTCGCAGGATCGACCGTAATGCTTCCGGTTGCTTTGAACGCCTGCTTGTCAATCTGATGTGCGCCGAGATAATCGCGGGGATCGACGGATTTGATGTCGACCGGTTTCCAGGTGTCACAGCCCCGGTCCAGACGGTAAAAGTCTTTCAGCGTGCTCGCAACGATCAGAAAATCATTGCCGGCGCCAAGTGCGGTGTAAATGTTTTTGTTGCAGTAATTGTCATGATAAGGTACTGCTTTTTTATTCAGACCTTTGGACCACTCCACCCAGGTCTGCCCGTTATCCGTACTGCGCTTGACCGTTTCATAATTGAACAATCCGTAAAGTTCGCCGGGATCGGAATTACTCTGCACGATCTCCGTCGGCGAATCGGAGGAAAGTTTCACCCAGGTCTGCCCGCCGTCGTCGGAACGGTAAAAGCCGGCATCGAACTCCTTATGCCACGACCCGTTGCGGAAATCCCAGCGGGGAAGCGCCGGAGAAGAAAGCCACAAACGCTTCGGATTCCGCCTGTCGTAGCGCAAATCGGTCGGATTGACGGAATGCTTCCAAACCGTTTTCCATGTTTTTCCGTTATCCGCACTTTTCATAACCCCGTCATAACAGCCCACCACAATCTCATCCGGATTTTCCGGATTGCGGTCAATAATAAATCCGGTCGCCTTGCGGATACCGTTATCGGTACTGATCCGCTCAACGATTTGAAATGTTTTTCCTCCATCAGCGCTGGACAGCAGATAGCCTTTCCCGAATTGCCGTCTGCTGACCACGATCAGAATATGATCCGCATTCCGCGGGTCGACGGAGAGTCCGCGGATATGAAATCCGATTCCGTCCGGAAACGCTCCGTGAAGCATACGCCACGTTTTGCCTTTGTCGTCACTGCGGTAAACGCCCGCCATGTCGATGTAGGCATAACAGCGGTCCGGATCCGAGGAACACAGCACCACATTCTGCACATAACCGCCACCCCAGAATGCCCCGGAAATCCAGCCGTTATACGAAATTTCTTTGGCTTCCGCCGCAATTCCGGCGCACAGACAGACTCCGGCAAGCAGCCATGTTTTCATAGAAAAACGCATCTTAATTCTCCCTTGCATTTTTGATATTTGCTTCAAATGAACTTCCGCTGTCCAGATACGGCGCATGATTGCCGTAGCGCAGACAGCCTTTCCATGATGATTTCAAACCGACATGTCCATCGGCAAACAGGATTCCCGCACTCGCGACGTGATTGGGGGCGATCTGTCTTCCGCTGATCATGCGGCAGCGCCCGTCGGAATTGTTTGTAACACCAACTGCACTCTGACGGAAATGTCCCCCCGACGATCCCTGAAAGATGTTACGGTAATCAATTTCCGCAATCAGGTATGTGGAAGACGTATTTTTACAGGATGTGACTTTCGGAATAACATAGGATCCGTTCGGCTTCAACATCCATGTGCTGACCATCGCATAGGAAAGCGGAGCCCAGTTCGGTTGCGGGCTTCCGTTGTTGCGAATCGTGTTGTCATTCGGACACTTGAATACTTTGGAGGAACTCACCTTTCCGAGCGCCCATTTCTGGGATTCTTCAAACTTCGTTCCGGAATACATCGTCAGATAGAAATAATCCCATGTCGCCTGATGTCCCACGCTGCTCCCGTCAACGTTCTTGAAATCAGTCCCTCCAAGGGAAGATAAAAACTGCGGAGAAAAGAATTCGAAATCATTGCTGTACTGAATTGCCATATTCCCGATCTGTTTCAAATTCCCGGCACAGTTCACTCCCCGCGCTCTCTCCCGCGCAGAATTCAGGGCAGGCAGAAGCATACCGGCAAGGATTGCAATAATCGCAATTACCACCAGAAGCTCTATGAGAGTAAATTTATTTCTCCCTGTCCGACTTGTTTTTCTCTCTTTGCTCATCGTTTTTCTCCTTTTGTTATATTGTACATTTTTTATAATGAAAATCAAAAACCGTACGCTCCGGAGGAAGCGAGGGATCCGCAAGACGCTTCACCACCTGCGCCGCAACCTGTCTGCCGAATTCCTCAAACGGAAAGTCGAACAGCATCACCGGCTCCGGCATATTTTCCGGCTTGTACATAAATGTCACCATCCGGCACTCTTCGTTCAGATCAATCCCGTATTTCCGCAGAAGAGCGACAACCGCATCAAAATTTTCCAATCCCGGAGCAACGGCCTGCGGACGGAATCCGCTGCTCAGGAACTCCTCCAGTCTCTCCATTTCGTTTTCGAAAAACCACTTTTCGGGAATCACGAATCCCGCTTCGGCAAAAACCTCGCGACACCCGCGGAACGTTGTTGCACGATACCGGTCGTTCTGCGCGAACAGCACCCGCTTCCGCCCTTCCGCAAGCAACGCCTCGCCGAGGACGCGTCCTTTCCGGACCCGCTCCAGCTCCACGCCGGGAATTCCGTCCAGCGAACAATCCACCGTGATCACCGGACGGTATTTCTGCAATCTGCGCAGATACGCCGTCTGATTTTCCGACGGAGCAATACAGACCAGCGCATCACAGCGAATGCTCCGAAGCTCCTCGAACAGATCGTTCTCCCGTTCCGAAAACAAGCGTATCTCCTGAATCACCATCGGAAGCCTCGCCAATGCCATGGAAACGTGCGCTTTAAGCGCCACCCGGTAAAACGGTTCATAAATGATCTTGCCGTCTCCGTCAAGAATTCCGATCAGCGGAACCTGAAACGTGTTTCCGTAAATCCGCGGCACCGTGAACGTTCCGACGCCGCGCCGCGTCTCCAGAAAACCTTCTTTCAGCAACAGCTTCAATTCCAGCTGAGCGGTACTGCGCGCGATTCCAAGCTCGTCCGCAAGATCCTTGTTCGACGGCAGACGCACCGCTTCTCCGGCGTACTGATAGATCAGATCCATCACATACCGCCGGACCTGCATCCGTGCACTGTCCCGCTTTTTACTTCTCGCTGAAACCATTCCATTCTCCTTAAAATCAGGCTTCTAATCAGGCTTCTTTTTTAATTATACAACAAAATCCGAAAAATGTCAATAGGATAAACAAAAATAATTGAAAAATAAATATTTTTGATGATTGTCATGGTAAATGCACGCCTTTTTAATCCCGCGGGCGTTTACTATGACAGATTTCAAGGAGGTAAGCAGGACATTTGCCCAAAACAAAGCGACATCGTATTGAGCAACTGCTCAGGCTGAAGAGAACCTTTCTGGAGATTGCGGCAGCATGATCCCGTCCGCGTTCAACACAGGAAAAACCTCCTTATGTCTGCAACGGCTGCCCTGATGATTGTCGCTGCACCCGGAAGAAATATTTTTATGTTTTTGATGCAGCGGATACAGAATATCGCAGAACCTTGGTAAAGGCTCGCCGTTGTGTTGTGATGGCAGCAGGGTCAGTTCCCGAAGCCGGGAACCGTGCGGACGAAAAATTCTTTCATATTTCGGAGAAAAACCGGTATGCTGAATGATTCCGCACGGCAAAACGCACTGTCCGCCTTTCTGTCAGAAAAATCCGGCGGGAGGCGCCCGGACCGCTTCGGGAGAGCGCGGCACGCAGAGCATCGGCGTTCCGAAAGGAAGAGCTCCCGCATCGGAAGAACCGTCTTTCCGGAGAAAGGTATCCAGTCCGGGCAGACCGTACATGGAAATATCCGCGCCGGCATTTCTCGCCGGAGAATCCGCGGTGATGGAGAAATCCTGCAGAGCTTCATTCCGGAATCCCGGGGAAACATCTGTCAGATAACGGCTGTTTTTTCCGAAATTTCTTTTCGCCGCTTCCTGCCGGTTCCGTTCCCAAAGAGGGTTTTTCCCCCGGCGGATGAACAAATTGCCTTTTTCCTGCCAGTCCGGCGCCGCCAGATCCGGTCTTTCCGGAACAAATAAATGCTCGCAGTAGAAAATATTGTTGAAATAATGGTAGTTGGGTGTCCCGATATGAGGCGGGACCGCGTTGTTTTTGACCGCCGCCCGGCTGGTACTCGTATTGAAATAGACATAGACAATGGCTTTCGCCAGATTTTTCGTACCAAAATTCCGGAAATCCTCCTTGTTCTGGAAAAAGAGATTTCCATAAGCGTAAAGGGGACCCTTTCGGACGCACTTGATCCGGAATCCGCAGAGACTCCGACTTACGACGTTGCTGTACCAACGACAGTTTTCCTCCGCCCCGTCCGGCTCAAGCCCGTCGTCGCTGATGTTGTGAATGCGGTTGTGATGCACTTCGAGTCCGCCGTTCTGCCCGGCTTCCCCGGTATCCTGAATTCCGCCCCAGTGATCGTGAATATAATTGTCGTGAATCCGATGCCCGCCGGAAGTCCGGAGCATGTTTACGCCGATCCGGTCATAAAAACCCCCGGTTTTATGCGCCTGCCAGATATCCCATGAACCCTTTTCATGCGGATCTGCGGAAGCGAGCGGATCGTAGGAGATGTCACAAAAACGAACGGTGCACTGTCTGGCGCCTTCGATCATCTGGACCCCGAAATCGGTCCGTTCAATCCGGCAGTTTTCGACCGTGCTTCCGAAAGTGTCCGACAGAAGCACTCCATACCATGCATTGCGGATCGTGATCCCGGAAACGACGCACCAGTCAGCTCCGTCAATGGTGACGGCGGCTTCCTTCGGAGACACGGTGACTGCGATCTTCCGGGGATCGCGTCCGTTTCCGAACGCAAGATAAAGCTCTCCGCTTTTCCGGCGGTACATCGCCAAGGCTTTGACCGCCTCCCATCCGTAGCGTCCGACGCCGCAGCGCAGGTTGTGTTTCCAATCCCAGATCCATTTCGTCCCTTGGCGGTCCGTTTTCGTTCCGACCGTTTCCGGCAAACCGGGCGTCACACGCCGTTCGTTCAGGATGATGACGGTTCCCTCCGGACAGGTCACGCTATAGACCGGGCGCGACACTGCGGCGCGGTATGCGAGAGGTCCGGCTTCCGGGGCCGGGAGCCAATTCAACGGAATATCCTCCGACGCGTCAATAACAGCTTCCCGCGGACCGTTCAGGCGGATCGGTTTTTGAAATTTTCCACCGGACCGGAAACGGACCCGTTCCCGATAGATTCCCGGAGCCAGCTCCACGGTATCACCGGGTCGAGCTTTGTCGAGTGCCGACTGGATCGACCGGAAAGGCTGCTCTCTCGTGCCGTTCCCGTCGTTTTCCGCTGCGGTTGAAACGTACAGCACCGCCGCCTGTGCCGCGGCACAGAGAAACAGCGATGCTATGAGGCAAATTGATGTTTTCAACATTGGCCGATCTCCTCAGTTTTAGTAATTGATACCATCTGCCGTGTCTGGATTCAGCCACAGGACGTATTTATGAGCCGTGTTCACCGTATTCCTCATGGGACCGCGAACCGCCTGCACCCGTCCATCGCAGTAAAGCGTGTTTGCGAAACGCTCCTTGTGCACCAGCGAGATGAAACCCGGTGAGGTATACGGATTGAACCAGTTCGCTTCCACCGAAGCGCTGCTTCCCCCCGATGGACGCAGGAGGAGATATTTTTTGCTATCCAAGTCCGTTCCGCGTTCCCGTCCCCAGCTGTCGGAAACCAGTGGAGTATTGCTCGCCTTCTTGACGCTTCCAATCAGTGCCCCGAATCGCCTCCAACGGTCGCGGCAGTCGATGCCGGGCGGGTCGTCAACGATTTTCCCGTACATCCCCTGCGCGATGGTCGTATTAATCCCGTAGGAACAGCGGATGCTGGATACGAGGGCCGGATTGTAGGCCGGATACTGATCTTCCGGGCAGAGAAACAGTCCGCCGCGTATTTTTTTATCGGCACCTTCCGGCTGATAATTCAGCTTGGTCATCAACTCCAACCACAATCCGGTGGTGGTTCCCGCCGAGGAAAGTGTGCGTCCGCGGATGATCCAGTCGTCGAAATCGGATGCGTACATATGAAATATACTGCCGATCTGCCTGAGATTGCCAATGCAGGTGATGCTTCTCGCACTCGACCGGGCTTTCATGAGAGAGGGAAGAAGCATACCGGAAAGAAGAGCAATAATTGATATGGTTATAAGCAATTCTATCAAAGTGAAAAATTTCCTGCAACGCAATGGCGCCCGGAAGAAAATAAAATCAAGCCTTCTGTTTTTTTCCATTCTCATTTCATAGCCTCCTTGTTTATTGAGAAGTTGCGGTATTTCACCATCGTGCGCAAAGCCGATGCAATATCGCCGACGGTTGTCTCCGGATCAGCGCCGTTCAGCCATATCTCATGCAGTCCATTGAAGACCAGTTGAAGCATCTCCGTCGATTCAAAATTGAATTCCGCAGATATTTTAGGCATTTCAGAAAGAAACACCGCATCGCGGGAATCCTCGGGGGAGAAGCTGTTCATCGCGGAACTTTTGCGTATCGGAATACCGTATTTGAGCGTTCCGAGCTGGTCCTGCACGGCGGTGGAAAGCAACAGGCGGACGACCTCTCTGACAGTTTCCAGATCGGCTCCCTGCCTGCGCACGCACAGAAGGTCGGTCGATTGCAGGGAAACATCGGTGCCTCCGGGAATCAGCGGAAGGGGAACGCATTTCCAAAGATATTCCGCATCAAAACGGACATCCTGGCGCGGAGCCATGAAAAATGCGCATTTCCCTGCGTAAAAATCCTGCCGGCAGAACTTTTCTGCAGGCCATTGCCCATGAATATCCAGCGCCTCGTATATTTGCCGGACCTTTGCAATTCCATTCATGGTCTCCGGAGAATCCAAACGGACCGTTTTTCCGTCAGCGTCGAAGAAGCCGCCTCCGGCGCGGAAAATGAAATTCGCGCCGGAAAAATCGAAACCCAGATTAAAAATCCGCTCCGCGGGATGAAGCCGCCGCAGTTTGATAAGATCCTCAATGAATTCGTCCCATCCCCATCCGGAGCGAGGTTCGGGGCACCCCGCATCGGCGAGCATTTCCGGGTTGTAGCACATCACGCGCGGGGAGAAGATCAGCGGAATGGCGAACAATCCGTTTGAAACCGTGCGGAAACTGGCAAACGGACGGACAAAAAAATCGTCGGGATCCGGATAGATCTCCTGAAAAATTCCGGAGAGGTCCATATATTCGTTCCGGCGCTGAAGTGCCTGGGCGGTCGTTTTGATCTCGAACACGCCGCTGTTGAAACTGTTGTGGATGTTGAGACCACCCGGAAGCCGTCCCTCCAACAGCTCCGCCCAAAAAGGGCGGAAAGTGAAAAAACTGTCGGGGATCAACTGCATCTTCCAGTCATTCCGGATAAAAGAACCGCTCCGCGGGATGCTATTCAGGATACCATCGCGCGCTAGCGATTGAAACGCCATTTGAGTCACCGCATGGGAGACTCCGATCCGTCTGGAAAACTCCCGCGCTCCGGGAAGCTTGTCGCCGCCCTTGAGTCTTCCCGCGCTTAATTCGCCGAAAATGTATTCTCTGACCATGTTTAGCTTATCCGCCATGACATCTCCGTTATTCGATTCCGGTCCTTGTTCTAAGATATATTATAGCAGACAAATCTGTCAATGTCAAGATATGCAACTAAAAAAAACAGATTTTTTTGATATTTTATTTTATAACTTAAACTGTCCATGTCAAAAAGAAAACTTTCCGATCCGGCGAAACAGAAACGGAAGCGGTTGGAAAGGCTGTTTCTCCGACGGGCGGTTCCGTGAAAGACATGCAGCAAAATAAAACAGGAAGCGTTGTGATGGCAACAGGGTCAGTTCCCGAAGCCGGGAACCGTGCGGACGAAAAATTCTTTCATATTCCGGTGAAAAACCGGTATGCTGAACGATTCCGCATGGTGTTTCAAAACAGCAGAGTCAAACGTGCGAGCGTTGAACTCCTCCAACGCGGAACACAGGGAATCCACTTCCGGTTCCGGGAAAAAGACACCCGTATCCGGAGTAACGGTCTCCAACGCCCCGCCTTTGGCAAGCGCAATGACCGGAGTCCCCGCCGCCTGCGCCTCCACCGGAACAATCCCGAAATCCTCAATTCCCGGAAAAATCAGAGCATCCGCCTCTGCATAAAGACGGCGCAGATTCTCCCCCACGACGCGGCCGGCAAACGATACCCCGTCGCCGCCGAGTTCCGCCAGACGCTCCTTCATAGGGCCGTCTCCGGCGATTACAAGACGGCGGTTCATTTTCCGGCACGCTTTCAGCGCAAGTTCGGGATGTTTGTAATCAATAAGCTGTCCGACAAACAGGAAATATCCCTTTTTCTCAAACTGTCCGGCCTGAAAAAAACCGACATCGGCGGGCGGATGAATTACAACGGACTCCCGTCCGTAAATCCGGCGGATCCGTTCCGCGACGAAACGGCTGTTGGCAATGAAATGATCCACCGTCTCCGCAGAACGCAAATCGTAACGCCGCAGACTGTTTTTGAACAGCGTCATTGCGAGCTTTCCGGCGAAACCGGCAGCCCGGTAATAGTCGTCGTACATATCCCAGAGATAACGCATCGGGGTATGGCAATAACAGACATGAACTGCTCCGGATGGTTTCCGGATCCCTTTTGCCGGACCGGATTCACTGGAAACGATCAGATCATAGCCGCCGAGATCCAACCGGCTCAACGCAGACGGCATCAGCGGCAGATACTTCTGGCAGTTGTTCCGCGCTCCGGGAAGCCGTGCAATTCCCGTTTCAACGACCCGGTGCGATGAAAAAGGAGCACCGGTGCGTTTCCGGTTGTAAGCATGCGTGAAAATATCCGCGCCGGGAAACATCCGGCAGAGTTCGGCGAGGACTTTTTCCCCGCCGCGGATATTCGTGAGCCAGTAATGAAGAAGCGCCGTCCGCATGTTCGCCCCGTCACTTCGCCCCGCGGCCGGTTATAACCTCGATCACGGTGCGCAAAAGAATATAATAGTCCAACCAGATGGACCAGTTGACCACATAGTTGACGTCAAGACGGACCCGTGCCTCATAGTCCAGATTACTGCGGCCGGACACCTGCCAGAGCCCCGTCACTCCGGGCTTGACCCGGCTGAGGATCTCGATGTTCTCCGCATAATAGCGCATCTCCTTGCGGACGATCGGCCGGGGACCGATCAGCGACATTTCCCCTCTCAGGACGTTGATCAGCTGCGGCAGTTCATCCAGACTGCTCTTGCGCAGAAAGCGTCCGAACGGCGTCACGCGCGGATCATTCTCCAGCTTGAATTTCTCCTCCCACTGCTTTTTCAGCGCAGGGTTGGCTTCCAGAAGATCCGCAAGCCGTTTATCCGCGTTCACATACATGGTGCGGAACTTCATGACCCGGAACTGTTTGCCGCCGATGCCCATCCGTTTGGCGTAATAGAAAACAGGTCCGCGGCTGGTCAGTTTCACAAGGACTCCGAGAAACAGAAGCAGCGGGCTGGACACAACGATCACAAAAAAGGAAATCACCGCTTCAAACACGATTTTCCAGATGCGCGGCAGTTTCAGAAGCAGCTGATTGCAGACCTCCACGCTCGCGTAGCCGTTCAGAAGGTTGACCGGATAGGACCAGGAGATCGGCAGCACATGATAGTCGGGAATGATCGTGATATGACGGAAGCTGTGACAGAGATCATTCAGTACATCGCGGACGATTCCAATCGGCAGAGAACAGATGGCGTACTGGACATTATACTCTTTTGCGATCCGGTCCCCTTCTTTCAGAGTTCCGAGAATGGAAATTCCGAGCTCCGGCGGAAGCGGACGCGGATTGTCATCCAGGAACCCGATTACTTTGAATCCGAAATGGGAATCTTTCGCCAGTTCCCGTACGATCCGCTGTGCGATCTGACTGGCTCCGGCAATCACGACCGGGATCTGCCCGATGCCGAGCACTTTCATGATACGGCGCAGAACAATCCGGCAAAGCGGCATAAAAAAAATCGTCAGGAACCAACTGGAAATCAGAATCCAGCGGGAATACTCCACGACCTGCCGGCTCAGAAACAGCCAGACCAGAATCACGGCAAACGTCAGGGAAACCGAATAAAACGTGTTCCTCATCTCCCCGACCGGGTCAATCGCCGCGCCCGGATAAATAATATTGCCGTGATAAAGGTGAAACAGCGTATTGAATCCGATCAGAATAAACACGCAGGGCCACAGCTGCGTATAGAGCGAGAAATCGCGAACATGAATCCTGATGACATCGCGAAAAAGCAGCGCGGTTCCCAACAGAACAATAAAGAAACACGCGGAATCGCAGAGCATCAGCAGGAATACCCGCAGTCTGCCTTGGATCATTGTATGACACCCCTATTCAAAACAACAAGCAGTTTCCGGCACATGCCGGATTGCATAAACACCCGAAAAACAGACTCGGAAGTCTGTACATCCAAGTTTATAATATAGTCGGGATGATGAAGAATGCAAATAACTTTACCGTTTTTTCATGATCCGGCAGCTGCGACTCAAACGGAGAGCCAGGTGGAAATCTCCAGTCCAAGCCCCATGAAGACCATTCCGGAAAGCACTCCGGCAAGCGCGATATGGTGCTTGCCGTAAGTCTCCGCCATCGGAAGAAGCTCGTCAAACGAAATATATACCATAATCCCGGAAACCAGCGCAAACAGGGCGGCGAGGATAAACGGAGTGAGAAACGGCATCAGGATCAGAAAGCCGACCAGAGCGCCCGCCGGTTCCGCGAGTCCGGAAAGCAGAGAATAGGTAAACGCTTTCTTCCGGCTTCCGGTCGCATAAAGAATCGGGACACCGATCGCGATCCCTTCCGGAATATTATGAAGGGCGATCGCCACAGCGATCGGAATGCCGATACCCGCTCCGGAAAGTCCCCCCGCAAATGTAGCGAGCCCCTCCGGGAAATTATGAATGCCGATTGCAAGAGCAAACAGGATTCCGGCGCGTCCGAGCTTCGCCCGGTCCTCACTGGAAGCATGTTCCGCAAGATCGACTTCTCCGGTCGCCCGGACATGGTGCGGATTCTCCACTTCAGGAATCAGGCGGTCAATACCGAACGTGACAAGCAATCCGAGCGTAAACATCGCCACGGCACAGATACCGCCGGCAAACGTTCCGCACTCCGCCCTCATCCCCTCCGAAGCGTGCGACATCAGTTCCACGAGCGAAATGTAGACCATCACCCCCGCGGAGAAACCAAGCGATGCGGAAAGAAACGTTCCGGAATCTTTCCCAGCCTTATGAAAAAATGCAATCGCACCACCAATCGCTGTGGAAAGCCCTGCAAACAGAGTCAGCCCGAAAATCCACAGAAATTCACGAAATGTAACCGTCACCATAAAATCCCCCGCAGCAGCGGTCCGTTATTTTTTACCGTCCGTCTTTACCGGAGCGTTTTTAGCGTCCTGCATCAGTTTGGAATACGCCGTCGGCGGAACGGGTGCCGCATCAAGGGCGCGCAGCTTCCGTTTCAGTTCTTCGAACTCCCGTTTGCTGAGGTCTCCGTGCAGCAAACCCGCAAGACTCAAGTATTTGCGTTCTTTCGTCTCAAACGATTTCACGGAACCGTCGGCGAACAGAACATTGACAAATCCCGGATGATTGTCGATCCGTTCGATCGCAATCGGCATTTTTCCGCTGACAGGCTCCCGGTATCCGCCGAGCATGATATACGGATAACGCTGCTTGGTCTTGCTTTTGCAGATCAGATAATTGATATGGTTATTGCCTTTGGCGACCGCCTGGAAATCTTCCGGTTTCTCCAGATTCGGGTAACGCCCGGCATTTTGAAGAGCATACATCTGATAGGTCGATCCCAGTTCCGAAAGGTTGCCGATGCAGTTGATCCGTTCCGTCTTTTCCTGCGAATCGGAAAGCGCGGGAATCAGCACCAGCCCGGCATAGCAGAGGATCGCGATCACCGGCAGAGCAACGTATCCTGCAATACAGATTCCAAGCCGCAGAGACGGTTGAGCATCCAGCATCGGAATCTTTTCCGAATCCGTCTCCCGCGTAAACGCATCCACCGCCGACCAGAGAAAGAGAACGAAATAGCAGAAGATCCCAAGGAACAGACTGCCGAACACCGCCAGCAGAACCGTGAATACTCCGAGGATGAACAGGATCAACGCCTTGATCTTGTTGCCGGCATAATAGCAGTGCACACCCAGAAAGCCGAACAGCAATGCCAGCAGCACATAAACGAGTCGATTTTTTTGTTTCATAGTTATGATTGCCCTTTGTGAATGTTGTCTTACATTATAGCACAGAATCAGGGAAAAATCAACTTGTGAATCCGCAGAAAACATGGAGAAAACCGTCTTGACCGGAAAAACACGCACATTTTACGGCAAAGACACTGTTCCTTGATTTTTTGGAATATTTTCCGGAAAAACTTGCAAAAAAGGAAAAAACGGGGTATCTTACCGAATGAATATTTGTCAATCAGAAACCAAATCAATACCGAAGGAGATTTTTATGAACGGAACCGTTTCCCCCCTGCAGCAGGCAAGATTCAGCTACCAGCCCAAGCTCCCGGCAGCTCTCCGCTCCGGCGCGGCTGTCAAATGCGTCGAAGGAGAAAAACTCCAGGCGTTCGCCGATGCAGAGAAAATCAACGCTCTCTTCCCGACCACCAGCAACATGCCGGTGCTCAAGTTTGAAAAAGCCGATGCCAAAGCGGAAATGAAACCGGTCAACGTCGGCGTCATCCTCTCCGGCGGACAGGCTCCCGGCGGACACAACGTCATCGCCGGACTGTATGACGGCATCAAGAGCCTCAACGCCGGCAGCAAACTCTATGGCTTCAAAGGCGGTCCGGGCGGACTCGTCGACAACAGCTATGTCGAAATCACCGATGATTTCATGAACGCATACCGCAACACCGGCGGATTCGACATGATCGGTTCCGGCAGAACCAAACTCGAATTGGAAGAGCAGTTCGATAAAGGCGCGGAAAACTGCAAGGCTCTTGGAATCTCCGCCCTCGTCATCATCGGCGGCGACGACTCCAACACCAACGCCTGCCTCCTTGCCGAATACTACAAGAAGAAAAACATTCCCATTCAGGTCATCGGCTGCCCGAAAACCATCGACGGCGACCTCAAGAACAAATTCATCGAAACATCGTTCGGTTTCGACACCGCTTCCAAAGTCTACAGCGAACTGATCGGCAACATTGAGCGCGATGCGAATTCCGCTAAAAAATACTGGCACTTCATCAAGCTGATGGGGCGTTCCGCTTCCCACATCACGCTCGAATGCGCTCTCAAAACTCATCCGAACATCACCATCATCTCCGAAGAAGTCGCGGAAAAGAAGCAGACCCTCGACGAAATCGTCACCTACATCGCCGACACCGTCGCGATCCGTGCCAAAAACAAAGAGAACTTCGGTGTCGTTCTGATCCCGGAAGGTCTGATCGAATTCATTCCCGAAATGAACAAACTGATCGGCGAGCTCAACGAACTCCTCGCAAAGGAAGGCGACGCTTTCGCCGCGATTGAAAACAAGGATGAAAAGATGGCGTTTGTCATCGGCAAACTCCCGCAGGAACTTGCCGCCGTCTTCGCCTCCCTCCCGCAGACCATTCAGCTCCAGCTGACGAATGACCGCGACCCGCACGGCAACGTTCAGGTCTCCCTGATCGAAACAGAAAAACTGCTCGTCGAACTCGTCAAAGCCAAACTGAAAAAGTCCGCCGAAAAGGTCAAATTCTCGGCTCAGACCCACTTTTTCGGCTATGAAGGCCGTTGCTCCGTTCCCTCCAATTTTGATGCGGACTACTGCTACAGTCTCGGCTACAATGCCGCCGCCATCATCGGCGCGGGCAAAACCGCTTACATGTCCTACATCAGCAACCTCGTCGCTCCCGCTGACCAGTGGAATGCCGGCGCGGTGCCGCTGACCGCCATGATGAACGTGGAACGCCGCCACGGCGCCGACAAGCCGGTCATCAGAAAAGCGCTCGTCGAACTTGATGGCAAGCCGTTCCGGGAATTCGCCAAAAACCGTACCGCATGGGCAGTCACGACCTCGTTCATCTTCCCCGGACCGATTCAGTACTACGGACCCGCGGAAGTCTGCGATGCAACCACGGAAACCCTGAAACTCGAACAGGCGGGAAAATAATGAGCAGGGGCGGAGGAGACAATTCATTTGACGCGGCGAAAGTCGCCATGCTTGCACGGCTCGACCTTTCGCCGGACGACCTGAACAGGTTTCAGGGCGAAATGGAAGCGATCGTCGGCTACGTCGATCAGCTCGCGGAGCTGAACGTGGATGGAATCGAACCTACCGCCCATGCCGCACCGAGAACCAACGTTCTGCGCGATGACGTCGCCGGAATCGACTTCAGCCGGGAGACGATGCTCTCCAATGCGCCGGAAGTCATTGACGGCGAACTCATCCGGATGCCGCAGGTTCTGCCGGGAGAAGGAATGTCATGAGTGATCTTGTAAAACTCTCTGTTGCACAGTGTGCCGAATTGCTGAATTCCGGAAAAGTCAGTTCCGTGGAGCTCTGCGATGCGTTCATCCGGCAGGTCAGGACTGCGGACCCGGTCATTCAGGCGTTTCTTGCGCTTGACGAAGAACACGTCCGCACCGCCGCTGCGGAAGCGGACAAACGCCGTGCAGACGGCGCTCCGCTCAGCAAATACGACGGGATCCCTGTCGGGATCAAAGACTGTATTTCCGTGAAAGACGAGCGCTGTTCCTGCGCATCGAAAATCCTTGAAAACTTCAAGGCGGTCTACGATGCGACCGTCATCAAAAATCTGAAACGCTCCGGGTTCATCCCGTTCGGACGGACCAACATGGACGAATTCGCCATGGGGTCCTCCTGCGAAAATTCCGCATTTCAGAAAACCCGCAATCCTCGCAATACCGACTGTGTTCCGGGCGGGTCCAGCGGCGGGTCCGCGGCGGCAGTCGCCGCCGATGAAGTCCCGGCGGCGCTTGCCTCCGATACGGGCGGATCAATCCGTCAGCCGGCGGCGTTCTGCGGAGTCGTCGGACTCAAGCCGACTTACGGCAGAGTGTCGCGGTTCGGCCTCGTTGCTTTCGCCTCGTCGCTGGATCAGATCGGGCCGATCACAAAGACCGTTGAGGACTCCGCGATCATGCTGGATACCATCGGCGGACATGATCCTGCCGATACGACCAGTCTGGAAGCTCCCTGCAGCGGATTCGCCGACGGTCTCCGCAATGCCTCGCTCAAAGGTCTGAAAGTCGGTCTGCCGAAAGAGTACTATGAACTCGACGGCATGACGGACTCCGTTAAAAAGACCGCCCGGGAAACGATCGAAACATTCCGCAAAGCCGGAGCGGAACTGGTGGACGTATCGCTGCCGCATACCAGATACTCCATGGCATGTTATTACATCGTGGCGACAGCGGAAGCCAGTGCCAACCTTGCCCGGTTCGACGGCGTCCGCTATGGCTACCGCAGTCCGGCAGCACATGATGTGCTGGAAAATTACATGAAGTCACGCGGTGAAGCGTTCGGCAACGAAGTCAAACGCCGCATCATGCTGGGCACCTATGTGCTTTCCAGCGGCTATTACGACGCTTATTATCTCAAAGCGCAGAAGGTCAGAACCCTGATCCGCCGCGACTTTGAAGAAGCATACCGCAAATGTGACATTCTGCTGACGCCGGTCACTCCGGCTCCGGCATTCCGGTTCGGCGAAAAGTCGGATCCGCTGCAGATGTATCTGAGCGATGTCTTTACAACGTCGCTGAATCTTTCCGGCAACTGCGGAATCAGCATCCCCGCCGGAAAAGACGAGGCAACGGGACTCCCGATCGGAATGCAGCTGATGGCGCCCGCACTCGCGGAACAACTGCTGTTCAATACGGCTTACGCATTCGAAAAACGATAAAACGAACGAGGTGTTTTCATGAGAACTCTGCTTCTGTTACTTTTGGTCTTTGCAACAGCGGTTCAGGCGCAGATTTCTCTTGCACCCGGCGCAAAAATGCCGGGCGTCAGCGCGGAATGGATTCGGAAAGCGCCTTCCGCCGGACAGCAGCCGCTCCTGCCGCCCAAGGATTTCAAAAACTTTCTGATTCTCACATTTGTGGATGCCTATTCCCCGGATTTCGCGCCGACTCTCCGGCTGATGGAAAGTCTCGAACGCAAATTCGCAGTTCCCGGCAAAAACTTCCACGTTACAGTTCAGACGGTTGCCAAAAACAGCAAAGCGGACCTGGACAAAGTCATGCAGAGTCTTTCCCTCCCGTTCCAGCTGAATCTCGGCGCGGATGTGGACGGCAAGACGTTCCGTACCTTCGCCGTCGGAGTCGCAACACTTCCCTACACGTTTATCTCCATGAACGGAGCGATCGCATGGAGCGGGCACCCCGTTGAAATCGAGTCCATCATGGATGCGCTGATCGCCGGAAAATTCTCCATGGAGACACAGCGGAAAATTGCCATTCACCGTTCGGAACTGCAATCGGCATTGCGTTCCGGTCTGCCCGATGTCGTGGCGCAAACCGCAGACAAGATACTGGCGCTTTCCCCCCGCGACTCCATCGCCATGCAGGCGCGTCTCTACTCGTTCCAACTCAAAGGCCAGCCGGCGGAAGCCACCCGCTTTCTTGCCGGTTATATCCGGAAGAATCCGGAGAACTCCATGCAGAACCGCATCATTCTGCTGAATCTGCTTCTGCAGGCCAATCAGGAAGCGGCATGGAACACGGCGATCGCGGAAACAACCGCCTATGCTCTCCGCAAACCGGAAGACGCGTTGAGTTTCGCGACCTATCTGCTGCAGAACACCGCACCGGTCCGGCTTCCGGTCAAAAATGCGCTTCAGGCGGCGGAATATGCGGAAAAGCAATTCCGGACAGCCCGGAACCTGCCGTTTCTGGCGGACGCTCTGGAAACTCTCGCACGGGCAAACTATGCGGCATGCAGGCTGGATCAGGCGATCCGGTATCAGCAGGAAGCAGTCTCTCTGCGGGAAACGCAGAAAAGCCCTTACCTGCCGAACGCCCGGAGTATGCTGAATTATTATGAAAATCTGAAAAAACTCTGATTTTTTGCATAAAATCCATTTGCATTTTCCTTTTCCCCGTACAATAGTACGGAAAACCACTCAAACATTCCAAAATTTCAAGGGAAGGGAAAAAAATGGCTGAAACAGCAACTGTTGCAATGCTGGTCGAACCCGGCAAATTTGAATTCCGGGAGTATCCGATCCCCGCGATCGGTGATGATGAAATGCTGATCAAGGTTGAAGGATGCGGCGTCTGCGGAACCGATGGACACGAATACAAGCGCGATCCGTTCGGGCTCTGCGCAAAAGGCGTCGTTCTCGGTCACGAAGGTTCCGGTGAAATCGTCAAGATCGGCAAAAACGTAAAAACCGACTCTCAGGGACGTGAAGTGAAGCTCGGCGACAAAATTGTCACCTGCATCATTCCCTGCGGCGAATGCCCCGCCTGCAAGAACACGCCGGCACGCACGAGTCTCTGCGAAAACTGCGGAGTTTACGGGTTGTTCCCGGATGACGATGTGCATCTCAACGGCTATTTCGGCACCTACATGGTGATCCGCAAAGGTTCCACGTTCTTCAACGTCACCGGCATGACTCTTGATCAGCGCATGCTGATCGAACCGGCTGCCGTTGCAGTACACTGCGTCGAACGGGCGAAAACGACCGGACTCCTCCGCTTCAACACCACGGTCCTGATTCAGGGCTGCGGTCCGATCGGTCTGATGGTCATGGCGGTTGTGAGAACGCTCGGTGTGGAAAACATCATCGCTGTCGACGGCAACGACGCCCGCCTTGAAAAAGCCAGGGAATTCGGCGCCACCAAAACATTCAACTTCACCAAATACGCGAATTTCGACGACATGCTCAAGGAAATCAAGGAAGCGACCGACGGTCTCGGTGCGGAATTCGTTTTCCAGTGCACCGGCGTCCCGGCGGCACATGCCAACGCACTGAAAATGGTCCGGCGCGGCGGCGGATTCTGTGAAGTCGGCTTCTTCCTTGACGGCGGCAATGCCTCTGTCAATCCGCACTTCGACTTCTGCAACAAAGAAATCTCCCTGGTCGGAAGCTGGGTCTACACTCCGCAGGATTATCCGAACACATTTGACTTCCTCCGCAGAGCCAAAGGTATCGGACTCCCGGTTGAACAGCTCGTCACCCACCACTTCCTGCTCAAGGATATTGACGCCGCACTCAAGGCGAATGTCAACATGGCAGGAATCAAAATCGCGGTCGTGACCGATCCGAAAGACGCCGATCAGTAAAACCCTCTGAAAAACAGAACATCCGGGACCGACGGTTAAACATGCCGCCGGTCCTTTTTATCGTCCGGAAAGCACGGAAATATCACGCAGAATGCTTTCCATCAAGCTCTTCCGCGCAGGATCCAGCTGATACGCCCGGACATTTGCGATTGCATTCGGCGTATCGTAAAAAATGGAATTCAGGCACAGAACATACAGAAAACCGGGTTTCAGCTTCTTCCGCAGAACGGGATCGCGATACGCATCCAGAAGCGACGAACGGAGACGGGCGATATTCTCCGGCATCAGACTGACCCGGCGGCGCAGTTTGATACGCCCACCGTCGAATGTAACGCGGATACTGCCCCGGTCAATCCCGGTCAGACTTGCATTTTCCCCGAAACGTGAAAGCGGAAAATCATGCAGTTCATCAAGCGCTCCACGAACCTGTTTCATGAACGCCGCATCTCCCAGATTTTCCGCAATGGCACGCGCTTTCCGAACCGCCAGACTGTCATGATCCGCATAACGGCGCGCAAATCCCGCCATCTGCGACAAAAGCTCTTCCGGAGAAAAATGGCGCACATGCGGACGGAGAACTGCCCGGAACTCCTGTTCCAGCACCGCTTCACTCTTACGGGGATCCGGTACCGGACGGGGCGGCGGCTCCACCGGCTCCGGCGGCGGAGACTCTTTTTTCTCCATAGCGCAGGGCAGACCGCCGAGTTCATCAAGTTTCCGCAGGCGCATCCGGATCAATTGAGCTCCCGCATCCATCGCCGCACGGTTCCGCCGGAACTCCGCAGACAAATGCGGCAGTCTTCCCTGACGCTTCAGCAGACAGTACAGACGGAAACGCTTGGTCAACTCCGCCCGCCCCTCAACGGGGACAGTAAACAGGGAGCCCAGAAAAACGCCGACAGCCCGGCGGTACTCCATGCCCAGACGTTTTTTCTCTTCCCGCTTCACCCGCTCCAGCTCTGCTAAAACCTCCATCCGGAGCGCTCCGTCCGGATGATAAGTCTGGAGGAAAAATATACATGTTTTCGCCTGATCCGGCAACGAAGCATCCCGTACTTCCCGCTTCCAGCGAAGCCATTGCGAATGAAGATCCGGAACATCAGACGCGGGTTTCCGTTCCGGCGAAGAAGGCACTGCTGCCGGCACGGACTCCGGTTTTACGGCAGGAGATGGAACAGACACAGGCTCTGCTTTCTTTTTCTCGCCAGCAAACCAGAACAGCGAAACAACCGCCAGAATCAGGACGGCTGCCGCACCGCAAAATAACGGGACCAATGGAACCGGACGCGTCCGCTCCGGAACACCGCCGGACAGCTCTTCCGGATCGGATCCGTCAAGTATCTGCGAGAGAGCGGCCACAACCTCCGTCCAGTCCGCCGGACGTTTTTCCGGATCTTTCTCCAACAGGCGCATGATCAGCCGGGAAAGTCCGGCAGGGATCGCCCCGTTGACATCGGCAGGAACAACCGGCGTTTCCGTCAGATGCCGACGGTAAATCTCCTCCACTTTTCCGCTTTCAAACGGCGGATGCCCAACCGTGATATGATACAAAGCGGCGCCGAATGAATACATGTCGGACCGCAGCCCCGCCGACGTCTGTTTCCCGGAGATCAGTTCCGGCGCGGCATAAAGAGGCGTCACCATGACATCCCGTTTGGCGCTCTCTTCGTACATTGACCGTGCAAGACCGAGATCCGCCAGCTTAACCGTGCCGTCATGCGTAACAAGAATATTATCCGGCTTGATGTCGCCGTGACACATCCTTCTTGTATTCCACGCGTATTCCAGCGCCCCCGCAAGCTGAAGGGCAACCTCCACCGCCGGAACAGGCGCCAACGGACCGGTCCGCCGGAGTTTCGCGTCGAGCGATTCGCCTTCGACCAGCTCCATCGCGAAATAGTTGATTCCATCTTCCGTTGTCCCGGCAGCATACGCCTGAACAATATTCGGATGCGTCAGATTGGCGGCAACATGCGCTTCATGGAAAAAACTTTCCACAAAACCGGGTTCATCGGCGAGTTCATCGGACAGAATTTTCAATGCGGCGGGACGCTGTAAATTAATTTGCACAGCCCGGTACACGACCCCCATCCCGCCCTGCCCGACAGGGTCTTCGATCCGGTAACCGGCAATCACGGTTCCGCGCGGCAGAGCGGAAGCGGAGTAGCCGAGCACCGCCCCGCATTCCGAACACAAAAGGCGTCCGGATTCCCGGTCGGTCCCCGTCTCCACGCTTTTTCCGCACTGACCGCAGAACTTCGCCATAAGATCCCGGCCGTCAGCCCTGGATGGAACCGGCGCGGCGGCGACCGGTCAGATACGCCCAACAGCCCGCCAGAACAGCGGCAACCGTTCCGAGAAGATAGGAAAGATTCAGTTCCAGTCCGAATCCATACGGGCCTTTATGCGCCGGAGAGGTCCAGAGAATGTAGGTCACCACGATAAACGTCATGAACATTCCGGGCAGCAGAGTAACAAACCCCTGCTTTTTCAGACCGAACAGCCAAACAGAAACCGCAATCAGCGTGCAGGATGCCAGAACCTGATTTCCCCATGCAAAGTAGTTCCACAGATGCTGGAACGACTGCGCATCCATGTTCGACCACCAAAGCAGGGCGGAAATGATCACGATCAGCGGAAGGCAGAGCAGAACGCGATTGCGGATCTGCGTCTGTCCGATCCCCAGTATCTCCGCCAGACTCAGCCGCAGACTGCGCATCGCGGTGTCTCCGGAAGTCACGGCAAGAATCACGACCGCAAGGATCGTCAGGACACCCATCCAGCCGCCGAGGAAGTATTTCGTAATCTCCACCAGCACTTGCGTCGGATTGTTCTTGAACATGGCGGGGAAAAGATTATAGATCGCAAATCCGGCGGCAGCCCAGATCATGGCAATAACGCCTTCCACGATCATCATGCCGTAAAAAGAGGAACGAGCCTGCCGTTCCGAAGCCATTGTACGGGCAATGATCGGAGACTGCGTGGCGTGAAATCCCGAAAGGATCCCGCAGGCGATCGTCACAAACAGAACGGGCAGAACCGGATTCGTTTCCCGGAACCCGAATATCAGTTTTTTCAGTTCCGGAGTCTCAAGCATCATGGTCGGCGTACTGAACGAATACTGCCAGAGCAATGAAATAAAGACCGCAAACGTACCGATCAGCAGCATTGCGCCAAACAGCGGATAGATTGCTCCGATAATCTTGTCCACAGGAAAAATCGTCGCAACGATGTAATAGACGAAAATCGTCGCCACCGCGTACCAGAAAACCGACACCGAGGGAAACAGATGGTCGATCAGCCCCGCCGGAATATTGATGAACACCGCCACCACCAGCAGAAGAAGTCCGCACATGAACACGGAAAACAGCCCGTAGAACGGCTTGCCCATCGTCTGCCGGATCAGCGCCGGAAGATTGGCTCCGTTATTTCTCAACGACATCATCCCGGCGACGAAATCGTGCACCGCCCCGCCGAGAATATTGCCGACAGGAATAATCAGAAACACAATCGCGCCGAACTTGATGCCGAGAATCACTCCGATCACCGGTCCCACTCCGGCGATGTTCAAAAGCTGGATCAGCATGTTTTTCCAATGCGGCAGCACCACATAATCCACGCCGTCGCAGCTGGTGACCGCCGGGGTGTCACGATCGTCTGGTCCCAGGATCTTCTCCACGAATTTACCGTAATAGTTGTACCCGAGTCCAAGCATTACGATACCGATCAGAAACATTAACATCGTATCCTCCTTCTTGTGTTAAGTATCAGATGTCAAGCCAATGAAAACGTTTGACGAGCCCGATGATCCAGATCAGCAGGATCACCGCCGGCAGAATCCACGTAATATAAAATTCCAGCATTTTCGGAAAATTGAATCCGGATCCGGCATTCGCCTCCGCAAGAAAATTCCGGTATCCCCATCCCCGGCGGCGCGTACAAAACAGCGTAATCAGAAAAGCTCCGAGCGGCAGGAAATTATCGCTGACAATGAAATCCTCAAGGTCCAGGATCGAACTTCCCCTGCCGAACGGCTGAAACGATTTCCAGAGATTGAATCCGAAAATGCAGGGAAGCGAAAGAACGAACAGAAGCACACTCGTGATCAGTGTCGATTTCCGACGGGAAAAACGGAGCTCGTCAATCCCGAATGCGATCACATTCTCCGCAACGGCAATCAGCGTTGTAACCGCCGCGATGCTCAGGAACAGGAAGAAGACGGTTCCACGAACCATGCCGAATTCCATATCGAGAAAAATACGGGGCAGAGTGACAAAGATCAGCGACGGCCCCTGATCCGGAGAAACGCCGTAGGCGAAACAACTTGGAAAAATGATGAGTCCCGAACAGATCGCAACAAAGGTATCAAGCCCGATAATGATCGCCGCCTCCTGCGGAAGCGACTGCTCTCTGGAAATATAACTGCCGCAGATCGCAATACTGCCGATACCGAGGCTCAGCGTAAAAAACGCCTGCGTCATAGCGGCATGGACAGCCGGCCAGAGACCGCCATGCGCAAGCGGCCCGAAATCCGGTTTGAGGAAAAATTTCACCCCTTCCATGCCGTTCGGCAAACGGCATGCCTGAACCGCCAATCCGATCATCAGGATGAAAAGACCCGCCATCATAAATTTGGTAACCCGTTCCACTCCGGATTTGAGTCCGGCAATGCAGACTGCCACCGTAATGGCGATCGCGATATAGGTAAACAGGATCTGCTTCCCCGGACTGGCAAGAAAAGAGTTGAAAAACTCCGGAACATCCGCCGGGCGGATCGCGGAAAAAGTCCCCGTCAGAAAATACCAGGTATAAGCAAGCAGCCATCCGGTGATCGCGGTATAGAACATCAGCAGAATCATGTTGCCGCTGAAAAACAGCATCCCCGGTTTCTCCCACGGTAGGGGGCGCTCCGGCGATTTCAGTTTTTTATAACAACCGACAATATCAAGCCGTCCCGCCCGGCCGATCGAAAGCTCCATCACCATGACCGGGAAGCCGAGAACCACCAGGAAGAACAGGTACATCAGGACAAAGAACGCTCCGCCGTACTGCCCGGTGATATAGGGGAAACGCCAGATATTGCCGAGCCCGATCGCACATCCCGCCGCCAGCAGAATGAATCCGAGTCTTGACGCCAACATCTCCCTGGCGCCCGAAGTATGTTCACTCACAGTAATGCTCTCCTTTGAAAAATAAGAATACAGGACGGTTAAAATGTATATGTTTCCCGGAAAAAGTCAAGCAGATTTTGCAGATTTCATCCGGAAAACAGATTTTAGCGGGAACAGCTTGACAAGCATGGTTCCCGGCGGTATATTCATCCATATTTAAAAATGGGGCTGTTCATGCTTGATAAAATAAAAAATAAAAATTTGAAAATCGGCCTGATCGGGCTCGGCTACGTCGGACTCCCGCTTGCCGCCGAATTCGGGAAATATTATGATACGATCGGATTTGACGTAAAAAAAACACGGCTGGAACAACTGCGGAACGGAACGGATGTCACTCTGGAAACCTCCGGTGAAGCGCTCCGGGAGGCGGTCCGCCTCCGCTATACCGACGATCCGGAGGAGATGCGCGACCGGGATATTTTCATCGTCACGGTCCCGACACCCGTGGACCGGTACAACCGCCCGGATCTTCTGCCGCTTCAACGGGCAAGCGAAACCGTCGGGCGCGTCATGCGCCCCGGTTCCATCGTAATCTACGAAAGCACCGTCTTCCCCGGCTGCACCGAAGAGGAGTGCGTCCCGATCCTGGAACGGTTCAGCGGGCTTGCATTCAACCGGGAATTCTTCTGCGGCTACAGCCCCGAACGCATCAATCCCGGCGACAAGGAACATACCCTGACCAGAATTCTTAAAATCACCTCCGGCTCGACTCCGGAGACCGCGGAGATCGTGGACGCCCTTTACAACAGCATTCTCGGTTCCGGGACGCACCGCGCCAGCAGCATCAAAGTGGCGGAAGCGGCAAAAGTGATCGAAAACTCCCAGCGGGACATCAACATTGCGTTCGTCAACGAACTTTCCAAAATCTTCCACCTGATGGGCATTGACACCACGGAAGTCCTTGCCGCGGCAGGAACGAAATGGAACTTCCTGAAGTTCCGTCCTGGACTGGTCGGCGGCCACTGCATCGGAGTCGATCCCTACTACCTGACCCACAAAGCGCAGTCGCTCGGCTACTCGCCGGAAATCATTCTCGCCGGACGCCGCATCAACGACAGCATGGGAAAATACGTCGCCGAAGAAACCATCAAGCTGATGATCCGCAAAGAAAAAAAGATTTTCGGCTCCCGTGTGCTCCAGCTCGGCATCACGTTCAAGGAAAACTGCCCGGATATCCGCAATTCCCATGCCTCGGACATTGCAAAAACGCTGATCGAATTCGGTTGCCGGGTAGACATCTACGATCCCTACGCCAGTGCCGGAGAAGTCAAACGCGAATACGGTCTGGACTCCGTCAAACACAGTTTCGACGAAATTGATCCGGCGGACTACGATGCGGTCATCCTCGCCGTCGCACACCGGCAGTTTGAAGCTCTTGATCTTTCCCTGTTCAGCCGGGAAAGCTGCGTGATCTACGATGTCAAATCCGTTCTTCCGCGCGAAAAGGTGGATGGCAGATTATGACCCGCACAATGACACATGCCCGGATCCTCGTAACCGGCGGAGCCGGATTCATCGGCTCCAATCTGACGGAAACCCTTCTTGCTCAGGGAAACGAGGTCGTCTGCCTGGACAACTTCCTGACGGGGAAGCGGGAAAATATCGCGCCGTTCCTGGACGATCCGGCGTTCCGCCTGATCGAAGGCGACATCCGCTCCCTTGAAACCTGCCGGAAAGCCGTGGACGGCGTGGACTATGTTCTCCACGAAGCCGCACTTGGTTCCGTTCCGCGTTCCATCGCGGACCCGGCGACGAGCACCGACATCAATATTTCCGGCTTTGTCAACATGCTCTGCGCTGCAAAGGACGCCGGAGTGAAACGGTTTGTCTATGCCGCCAGCTCGTCCGTCTACGGTGACAGCCGGGAACTCCCGAAAGTCGAGGACCGCATCGGAAAACCGCTGTCCCCGTACGCGATCACCAAATATGTGAATGAACTTTACGCCGCCAACTTTTCCGCGTTGTACGGAATGGAAACGATCGGGCTCCGGTACTTCAATGTTTACGGCAGACGGCAGGACCCGGCGGGAGCCTACGCCGCGGTAATCCCGAAATTCGCAGCCTCCCTGATCCGCCGTCAGCCCCCGCGGATCAACGGCGATGGATCCTACTCCCGCGATTTCACCTATGTGGATGACGTCGTTCAAGCCAACCTGCTCGCTCTGCTGACGCAGTCGCCGGATGCTCTGAACACGGTTTACAATGTCGCCTGCGGAGGACGCACGACGCTGAATGAACTCGCCGGAGCGCTCCGGGACGCGCTGTCCGCCTACGACCCGGCGATTGCAGAAATCCGCCCGGAATACGGACCCGTCCGTAAAGGGGATATTCCGCATTCGCTGGCGGATATTTCCAAAGCGGTCCGTCTGCTTGGTTACTCCCCGCGCTTCCCCGTCCGCGACGGGATCCGCGCCGCCGCGGAGTGGTACTGGAAAAACAGGGAACTTACTCCCCGATGATTTTGACAAGGACGCGTTTTCTGCGCATTCCGTCAAATTCCCCGTAATAGATCCGCTCCCAGGGACCGAAATCAAGCTTTCCGTCCGTCACCGCCACAACGACCTCGCGTCCCATGACCTGCCGCTTAAGGTGCGCGTCTCCGTTATCCTCGCCGGTGCGGTTATGACGGTAACGGGAAAGCGGTTCATGCGGAGCAAGCTGCTCCAGCCAGTCGTCATAATCTTTGAGCAGCCCGGATTCATGATCGTTGATATAGACCGATGCCGTGATATGCATGGCATTGCAGAGCAGCAGCCCCTCCCGGATACCGGATTCCCGCAGCGCACTCTCGACCTGATCCGTTAGATCAAGATACGCACGCCGGGACTCAACATCAAATACAAGTTCTTTACGGTAGGATTTCATGGCAGTTTCCTTTCAAAAGCAGATAGTTTCAAAAAAATTAGAATAATCTAATTTCTGGACTTGCTATTTCAAATTCCGGGTGTATACTATGGTCTTTGTAAACCAAAGTTCCTCCTGGCGGGGAACCGGATCAATTCGGGGGTCCGGTTCTCCGCTTTTTTTGTCAACGCCGTTTAAACCAGGCAAACGATCCGGGTTCCGGCAGAACCGCTCTGACACCGTCAAACAAGCCGTTTCCGGCGATCAGTTCCCATCCGCCCGGAATATCCAGCTCCGCCGACTCCGGAGCGTTCCGCTCCCGGTAAAGGATCAGGAATCCCGACGTCGCATGGAATCCGGTGATCGACTTGCCGTCCGGTTCGGAACCGACCGGGACAATGTCGCCGGAAAAGATCTCATCACGGTACCGGCGGTGCAGCTCCATCATTGAACGCAGTTCCGCACGTTCTTCCGGACGGATTCGCGACGGAGTGAACCACAGCAGCGGATTGGCGAACATCGCAACCGCCATCCAGTACCGCCACGGATAAGCGTCCGGCGAACCGAACGGTTTATCCGCATAGAACTCCGGATTGATATCCCCGATATACGGAATCTCGATCTGAAGCATCTGCGACCGCATATAATGCGAAAGTTTCCAAAGACTGCGAAGCGTCTTTTCCGGGTGATAACCGCACCCCCACATGTGGCAGACATAACGGTTCTGGAGAAAAATATTTCCGTATTCCAACATCCGGAAATAACCGGGACGCTGGCCGGATGTTGTATCCAGATTGAAAAAAATCTTTCCGTTCGACTGCTTCCGCGCCTCTTTCAGAAGGTTTTCCAGATTCTCTTCCGACTCATACGACCGGATGCGGACACCGTCAATTTTGAAAATATTGAATCCGTAAGTCCGGTGCAGACGCATCAGGACCGCAAGGAATGCACGCCAGTCGCGGTATTCCGCATTCGAGCTCGGCGCGACCCAGAGCGACGGTTCGATCCCCACCTCTTTCGCACACTCAATCAACGGTGCGAACGTACCGTTCAGCCGCTCCTGTGAAACATCCCAGAATGCGGGCTCCATGTGGCGGTTCTTCACAATCATTTCCCCCAGGCTTCCGCCCTCCTGCCAGGAATCGTCGATCTGATAATGCGTGGCTCCGCATTCGGCGGCGGCGCGCAGTTCCTCTTTCAGGAACGATTCGGAAACCAGTTTCGGGAACTGTCCGCAACCCCACGGATTCACCGTCACGGAACAGTGCAAGAGCTCCAGCGGAAACCGGAAACGCAGATATTCCCGGAGAACCGCAGTCCGCTCCTCCGTCCGGCAGACCGCAATCACATTCCGGACAGACTGATACGTTTTATCCGGCGTGATCTCCGAGGGATGCACGCCCCAGCAGCAGGAATAGACCGTACCGTCGGCAATCCGGAAATCATGTTTTTCCATATCGCGCCGCTCCTCCGACGGCGGAGCCTCCTGAAGATAAAACACACAGTTTCCATCCGCGGACGATGCAAACAGCAGATTGCCGTCGGCAAATCCGTTCTCCGGCTTGAGATGAAACACCAGATCATCGTGCAAATCGGTACGGGCGCGGAATTTCACCGATTCAAATTCCGTAAATGCAGACGTAAGCCGGATGCTGTCCACATGGCTCTCGCGCGTATCGTCCGTCCAGTTCCAATCGCGCTCCAAAGCACGATGGCTCCAGTAAACCTGCGGCATAACCGCGCTGCGGAGAGTATTCCACACCGCCATTACGGGAAATCCGGGATAAACCGCAAAAAAACGGGTCAGGACAATATCCTGCACCGGTTCGCGCATGACAAGAGCAACCCGCATCTGCGGCGCATCGAATACGGGATCTTCCAACGCTTCGGCGGAAACCGATTCGACTTCCCAGCGGATTCCGTCGCAACCGCAGCCGTTCAGCCCCATAAACGAAAGATCTTCCTCCGCCTTGTCCGCCGAAGCGTAATCGGTACCGGCGGCATCCCGGAGTGAAACGGTTTTCGGCATCCCGGCGGTCAGATCCAGCGTGCGGCGGATTCGACTGTTGCCGAGAATCAGGCGCGACTCATCCGCCTCCATGAAACAATCCTGAAACTGAAAATTCTTCATCCTTTATTTCTCCATCACAAATTGGTAATCGACTGCGGCGGTCACGGATTTTCCGTTTACGTCCCGGAACGTAACCGTGCGGTCGCCGAATTCAACATCCGCCACTTTTCCGAAATCCGCGGGAACCTGCGCCACGCCCTGAATGTGCCGGATCACGGTCGGTTTTTCCGGATCGAACCGGATCGCGGTCGGAAAACCGAGCCCGTTCAGCTTGTTGGGCTCCACGGAATGTTTGAGCCCGTCGGCAAAATAGGAGCAGGTATCCTCCACGCCGAGACAGAACGTCCGCCCGCTCCACGGAGCGAAGAACCGCCCCGAATTGGAGACCCAGAGCGTTGTGGAGGGAAGCACGGCGGCGTCTTTCAGCGCATACCAGAGATACCCTTTATCCGGGTAAACCGCCGCCACCCACGCGGGCTTGTCCGACGGCTTTTTGAACACGGAAAAAAGATCGCAGAAACCGTAAGGCGACGGAAAAACAGAATAATCGACCGTGTCCATATCTTTCGGCAGGACCGGAACGGCTTCAATTTCAGTGAACTCCTCCCCGCGTGCCAGAAGCTGGTACGCCTCCTTTTCCGGATTGGAAAACACGCCGGGACAGGTCGAACCGTAATCGAATCGGCCGACGGAAAGCAGCATCGTTTCGCCTTTCGCCGGCATTTTGATGATCGGATGATGACCAAGCGGCATACTGCCGTGCGAACCGGAAACCGTATGCGTAAAATACAGCACCGATTCCCCCCGGTTCACCGTAACCGTCTTGACAAGTTCGGATTTCCGGATCTCTGACGAAAAACTGAACCGGACCGTAGACGACACCCCGTTGTTTTCCGCAGACATGAGTTCCCATTTTCCGCCGGAACATTCTCCGTGAGCCGGATGCTTCTCCCCGTCCACCGGATCGGCGTTTCCGCCGAACGGCATACAGAAAATCTCGCCGCGCAGATTCTTCAGCGCTCCGGAAAGCCCGGTTTTATTCTCATCCTGCCACGGAGTCAGATGATAGGGTTCAACGGAACTTCCATCCGCCATCCGGAATGTGACCGGAGCGATCTGACCGCCCTCCTCCGTAACAAAATACTTGATTCCGGGAGTGGTTACAAGCCATCCCTCCGCATTGTGGGAATTGGTCCTGGCAACAAAATCCGACATAATAAACATCTCCTGTTTCAGTTTTTCATAGTTTATCTCAAACAGGAGAAATAGTCAAATGGTTTTCCGATAAAATCACGCTGAAAATCAGTGTTTTATCAGAAAATCCCGGTACCGGTCGAATGTTTCAGGGTTCATCAGCTCCTCAATCGGCAGAAATTTCATATAATCCAGAAACTCTCTGCTGAACGAAGACGGCACCGGCAGGATCTCCGGTTCCCGGAACCGTTCGTCGCGGAAATAAACCGGAGACGCCGCGGACCGGATCCGGTCCGGTTTCCCCGCCTCCCGCAGTTCCGCCAGATACCAGCAGTTTTCCCGCTCCGCGATTTCCGTCTCGAACGTCAGTTTTCCTCCGGACGGCACGGTCTCCCGGAACATCCCGACACACGCACCGTTCCGGATCAGCTTGAGCTCGATCTCTTTTCCGGGCCGCTCATATACGGTCAGCATAACCGGAAGCGCAGTCCCGTCGGGCGGGATAAGCTCGCCGCTGCTCCGTCCGCCGATCTCAAGCAGAACCACGGCGCCATCCCACGAAACCACGGTCCGGCGCTCACGCAACCCCTGCAGAAGAGCGGGTTCCGTCAGCGACTCCATGCGGACAAAGGTCGCTCCGCGGCCGCTTCCGGGAGTGCGTCCGACATCGAACGCGGCGTCGCTGGTCGCCGTACAGCCGATCCGGTAACCGCGGTTCAGCAGCATATACCAAAATTCCGCGGCTCCCGGCGTATCATCATTGTAAAACAGATCCAGACACGGCATCATTTCCGGCGCACAGAGCAGCCAGAGGAACACCTCTTTTCCGGTCATCCACGAAAACGGGCGTCCGTTCTCCTCCCGGATCACGTCATTGTAAAGCGGATGCACAGGGATCGCTACTCCGCCGCGCGATGCGATATAATGCCGGACCAGTTCGAAATTCGTGACCTGCTCCGTATCGGTCCCGACCGTGATCGGTTCCACTCCCAGATTGCCGACATGACCGCGCCAGTTTTTCGGGAATTCCGCATTGAGACGCAGCAGAAAACATTCGTCCGACAGCCGTTCCGCAAGACGCCTGTAATCGGTCACATCCCCGTCGTTTGCAAAACGCGAGGAACACCACAGCCAATCGTAATGCTCCGCACGCGCGGCAAATGCGAACAACGGCAGATTTCCCCGGTAAATATTTTCCCCGTGGATCAGATGCGCATGAAAATCCCCCTTGAACCATCCCCGCTCCCGCAATTCCGGGTAAAAGGGTTCCACCTGCACAGACGGAGTTCCGGCGGCGGAAAACGCATACGGACCGCGCGTCCAGAAATTCGTACTGTTCTCATGCCAGCACGGTTTATTGATCTCTGCTCCGCCGAACGGCGTCCCCGCGAGATCAAACCACCGGACCGGGTTCCCGTCATCCGCAACCCGGAGCGTGGCGAATCCGCCGCAATCCCCCCGGACAAGATGCCGTTCCGGCGCCTCATCCATCGCGATGACAATCCCCGAAACAGGTACACGAAGCTCCGGAACGAACGCATCCGCCTTCCCCTCGGCAACCGCTTTCAGGGAATAAATCCCCGGAGCACCGACCGTCAGCGAAAATGTGCCGTCCGCCTGTGTCTCCGTCAGTTCTCCGGTATCCGCCATAACGATGCTCCCGGCAGGAGCGGTTCCGGAAATCCGGGCGGGAACAAACTCGAACGGGAATACAAAATCCTGCTCTTCGCCGATTCCCTCCAGTTCGATCCGGTCCGCATAGATCCGCGCAACGGAAGCCGTGGGAACCGCGGAATTGCAGATTGCGCGGACGGTCTTGTGCAGCACGCCGTTGCGAAGCGCGATCCCGCCCGGATGATAATGCCCCGCGAACCAGCCGCGCACATGGTCATAGGAATCCAGCAGCTCCAGAAGCTCCGCATGATCCCACATCCGGGCATCCTCGCCGGTCGCTTCATGCCAGACCGGAACATGACAGAGGATCACCGCAAGCTCTCCTGCCGAGCGACTCTCGTCCAGCTTCCGCTTCAGCCACTCTTTGGAAATCTGCGACAGCATCCCGTCCCATTCCCGGAGCTCAAGCCACGGATGCGACGCCCGGAATTCGGCGGCATGTCTGCGCCGTTCCGATCCCGCCGGAGAAAAGCGGCTTTCATCAAGACCGTTCAGCACGATGAAACGGACGGTTCCGACCGTAAAATCATAGAACATGCTGTTCAAGCTGAACAAATTCAGCAGCTCCGCTTCCGTGTACTGCACATAGTCATGATTTCCGACCACATGCCGGATGGGCACCGCTGTCTCCCGGAAATTCCCAAGCATCAGCGGAATCTCCTCGCGGGAAGAGCCATCGCCGAGATCGCCGAGACTGACGATGAAATCAAGTCCCTCCACCCGGTTCAGAGAACGGATCGTCTCCCGGTGCAGACGGTATCCATATTGATAGTGCCGTTTCCCACTGGGTTCCCGGTCCGCATACTGCGGGTCTCCGATCAAAGCGAACGTCGCCAAAGCCTGTTCTGTTCCATTACTCATCAGTATTCAATCTCCAAATTCCGTATTTGCAGTCCGGCGGAAGGCTCCCCGACGAACTGAATATAAAAATCCTGTATTTCCTCCCAGCGCCCGCGGTCCGGCAGGATTTCCGCAAGCGGGATCGTCACTTCCTGCCACGAAGCGGGATCTCCGTCAATTTTTGCTTTCCGGAGAGGATAGTATTTCGCAATGGAATTGCCGGTTTTGCATTTCTGCGCAAAGACTCTTTTATTACTCGCAACCGGGGATTGTCAGAACTCCGTTTAAATTTGCGGGGCGCCCATCCCTGATGTTCCAAACTCCATGTGGGAGCCTCCCGAAACGCATGATAAGTCCAATCCCAGCCATATTCTTCAAACAGTTCAATTGCATCCGCAAGCCACCGTTCCCCGTTCGCCGCCCAGTTGACAACACTGAACTCTCCGATATAAATAGGCACCCCGTACTTCCGCTGAAACTCTATCACGTTTTTCAAAGCAGCCCGCATCTGTTCCTTATTCCAATACACACCGTCAATCCATCCGGGATAATCCCACTTCATGGAATCCAGAACCCCGTAATGCGTATAGGCAAGAGGTGAATAGAAATGAGGCGAATAGATCACATTCCCGTCATCCAACGGAATATAACACCCGCTGTGCAGTGAACAGATCACCGGAGTCGTCCGGTCAACCTCGCGGATCGCTTTTACCACCCGGTTCGCAATAATCAACCACGGATTTTCCCGATTCGTCCGGATCAGCTTGTCAACTTTCGGCTCATTGAGCAGATCATAGCCATAAATCAGCGGTTCATTCCGGTAGTGTTGCGCAATCCTGCGCCACGCTTTTTCCAGAGTCTCCACATTCGTATCACCTCCCAGCGTATTGGAGGCGAGATGGTCTATTTTAGTTCCCGGTCCGACATGAACATCAATGGCGATCCGGATACCGTATTTCCTGCAAAGGGGAAGAACCGCATCCAGCCCCCGGATCTGATCGTCTATCCATTTCAAATACAGTTCCTGCGTAGAAACATCCCATTGCCGGATCAACCGCCCATTGCGATAGCGTTTTGTCAGGAATTGGTAACGAATCAAATTGACATTCCACTCGGTAAGCTGCCGGAAAGCCTCTTCACTCATATCCTCTCCGCTCATAAAACCACGATACCGCGTCCCTCCTTTTCCGCGTGGAAGCGCATCCGCAACCGGATTGCTTTCCGGAGGAGGCGTTGAATCCACCCCCTCCTCCACCCGGTAAATCCGTACGCTCTGCACCCAGAATTCACCCGTTCCTTTCTGCATCCCAAGAGACAGCTTAATCGACTCCGGATTCCCGACATCGGTAAAAACGACGGCCTTGTACCAGTCATACGTTCCGAACCGCCGCTGCGGCTCCGGATTCGCAATGTCTCCACGAATTCCCCGGAAAGACAACATGATCTTCGAGCCCCAGTAACGCCTGTCGGCAGGCTTCAAATTTTTTCCCCGGACTGTCGCTTCAAGACAAATCCGTCCGTTTACGACTTTCGGATCCAGGGATTTCCGGATCACGATTCCTCCCGGCCGGTCTTCCGGACTGGAAAAATAAAGCGCCCCCTTTCCCTCTTTTCCTCCGCCGGGATCATACACTCGCCCTATCGGCACATTCCATCCCTTGATCATCTCCGCCGGAACGTTAAAATTCTCCTCATACAGCAACTCCGCTTTCCGATAGCCGGCCTGAACCGAAAGAAAAACTCCCAGAACCACCGCCCCGACAAGGAAACAAACTCTTCTCATATTCCATATCCCTTTCCGTTTTCTGCAACCGCAAGTTAATTCATTTCCAATCGGACAAGCAACCTTACTCCGTCAGATTCTCCACTTTTCTCCACCACAAAAATGACCCGGTCCGCATCGCATGCCCCTTGTGATATTTCAAAGGAGAAACATGCAGATCCAAATAAAGAAACGGAGCCGTATCAAGATGGTAAGCACCGACAAGCCACGAACGCTCCACATCACAGCGGGAGCGCGTTCCGGCATTCCAAATGGAAACCTCACTCCAAAGCGAATTACTTTCTCCCGCAGAAACATAAGACAGTTTTTTTCTATAGTTCTCCGTAATGAAATATTTTCTGGACGGAACAGGTTCCCTGGAGCATTTTCCCGCAAAAAACCAGTAAGCCAAAGCCACATAACTTAATCTTCCGTTTTCATCAGGAGCCGGAATATCATGCGGGCACATCAAAGATTTGAACCGCTTGAATTTAGGATGAATCCCATCCATTGGAGCACCCATGTAAAGCGACGCAAAATGACCCGGCCAATGATAACCGTTTTTTGCATGCAGATGTCCCGGTACATTCGGTTCGGCGCCGTCAATCACCGGCGGAATCACATAATCATCATAATCTCCCCGATACATCCCGCTTGCAGTCCCGATCGTTTTCAGATTGCTTATACACTCCATTCTCAATGCGTTCTCTCTCGCTTTTCCAAGAGCCGGAAGCAGCAGAGACATCAGGATAGAGACCACAGACAAAACAACCAGAAGCTCTATTATAGTAAACCATTTGTTCCGTGACATTTTTATTTCTCCTTTCCGGTATGTTTTCTTTTGGAGCAGACTCCAATATACGGAATCAGATACTCTTCATTCACTGCGGATGACGCTTTCTGAACCAGTTCCACCAGTTTGCGGCTCCACAGCGGAATATTTTCCGAAAAAACTTTCAGACAGACAGGAGGGACCGGACGGAATGGATTGCCCTGAAGCAGAACGATCCGTTTTTCCATTGCCGAAACCACTCCTTCCTGCGCAAGGAATTCATTCAGCCGGTCGCTGTTGCCCAAAATCCAGCCGTCATACAGCCCGGACGCCAGCATTCTCTTGAACTCCGTCAAATCTCCGTAACAATCGCTGACGGCGTCTTTGGTATAATCGAAGTCGGGATAAACCTCCTGAATGCCGCGTATTATCTTTGCGGAACGTGAATAAATTTTCTCCAGCTCCGCCGGGTGCGGCTGCGCTCCCATCGCGGCGAACAACGCAATCTTCCGTGCTCCGTTTTTCCAAAGCACTTCCGCTGCTTCACATGCGGCGGTGCGGTGATCGCTCATCACAAGCGGACACGGATGCCGATGAGCCTCTCCGATTCCGATGATGCGGATCCCCGCCTCCATAAGCCGCTTTATATCTTCATACAACCGGTCGCTGACGCCATATAATACGACAAGAGCCGGACGCTCTTTCAAACACTTCTGCAAAGACTCCGAACGATGTCCGAGACGCACCGTCGGATTGAATCCGGCATGATAAAGTTCCTCCAGCAGCAATTTCAACTCCAACGCGCGTTCTTCCCGGTCCAGCAGATTGAGACTGGCAACAACGACAATATCAGAATTCATTTCAGTCTGAATCTTTTCAGAGAGAGTATTGGCTTTCCATCCAATATCTTCGATGTATTCGCGGATTTTTTTCCGCAGCTCCGCACTGACGTAAGAATTCCCGTTGATCGTCCGGGAAACCGTTGCCATGCTGACCCCGCAATGTTCCGCAATCTCTTTGATTGTAATTTTCCTGTTCATCGCCTCTCCTGAATTTGCGCTCTTCCATAATTATAGACTGAAACATCGAAAAAGTCAATAGGCAAAATGAAAAAAATTCCATAAATAATTCAAAAACAGCTATTACAAGAAAAATATTTCATAATGTTTTTTCATTTTTCTGCTTGACATTTTTATGAATCGCAATATATTAATGACATACTCAAACGGAGGCGTAGCTCAATTGGTTAGAGTGCCACCCTGTCACGGTGGATGTTGCGGGTTCGAGTCCCGTCGCTTCCGCCATTTTATTTTAAATTTCATGTATTCTTTCCGAATTAATTTTCAAAAAAAGTATTTTTCGGGCTTGTAAAACTCGAAAAATCATGTATATTCCGAGTATTCCCTGATGGGAGATAACGCTCCGGCATAGCTCAGCGGTAGAGTAGGTGGCTGTTAACCACTTGGTCGCTGGTTCGAATCCAGCTGCCGGAGCCAGTTTTTATCCTCAAAATGTACCCCAAAGATACCATTCATTACCACCAAGACTTTCATTTCCCAGTTCAACGGCTATATTGAGCTAAAACAGGATTTTACCACAAGGAGTGCGTAAGATGGGAAAGAAATGCAAAGTCAAACTCGACGTCGGAACCGTCTATCAGAAAGAGGAAGGCGGCACCTACTATTTCCGTTACCAAGTCCGGCATGAACGCAAATGCGTCAGCTTGAAAACCTCCAAATCGGTATGTATACCGGTCAGCGACTGAAAGACTGTGTGCTGATGCAGAGGCGAAACATTGACTTGGAACAGAAGCGTATCTGGATAAAACAATTCAAGACCGGAAAAGAAGTGCTGATTCCGATTGCGGGACCACTGCTGCCCGTTCTTTAGGAAGCACGGAAGTGGCAGGTCGATTCCTATGTCTGTTCAAAGGTCGCCGCCCGTTATCAGATCGAGAATGAAAGCGGCAAAGAAATCGGCGAATCTCTTTCATGATGCATTCGAGGTCATTATCAGTCCGTAATCTGAAACGGAAAGAATGCAGGAAAGATGAAGCAGCTATTCTCTGCTATGCACAATGACGGCAGAAGAGATTCAGCCGATTTTTCAATTATGCCAATTTCCGATAAATCCAATCTGTCAGTCTGGTAGACGGTTTTTCTATCAGATGATAAAATATGACTCCGATGTACCAGTTTACCGGGATTGCTGTCAAAAACACAATAACAAGGTTCCAAACGTAACTTATACCGTTGTTGTGCAGTTTCAGGAACAGCCACGCAGAAAAAGACATCATAACCGTAAAATGAGCCAAAACCAGTGCGAAAGAATACTGTCCGGCTTTGACCAGGAAACGATTAGAGAGAACTTTCTGCAGCCAAATCGAATTACAGCAGGGAATCAATACCAGAAATGCACCTATTCCGTAAACCGTGAACACGGAAAACTTGCCGAGCCACACTTCCGGGAAATTACCAATGACGCATCCCCCGACAAGCAAAAGAGCATTCAGCCAACCGGGCAGAACAATCTTTTTCTTATTCAACGCAACAACAACATCTGCGGCAATGATTCCTCCAAGAAATGCAGTATAAGACGGGTCGGCAAACGTCAGCAGAAAAAGTCCGCAATAAATCAGGTAACGTCTTTTCAGCATTCCCACCCCCATAATGGCCAAGTAACTGAAATATGATCCATAAAGAATCAGACTCATGCACCACAACACACTGCAATATTCACAGTCGCCGGCAAAAGGAGTCTTGTAAACAGCACAGTACAATGCATTTTTCAACGATGGCACGGTGGTATAAAATGCTTTATCCCAGTTGTTGTTCAGCAGATTACCGAGGGACTGACTGAAGAATCCTCCGGCTTTCCAGACCAGCAGTGCAAACAGGATGCATCCGGCAACAGGAAAAAACAGGCGGAAATAACGGATTGTAACCTGACGGCGCAGATTGTCAAAAGTCCCTTTCTGAAAAAATATAAACGCAGGAATAAAAGCAATAATGGCAAAGAATATATACAGCGGCCACGAACCATTGCTCAATACGGAATACGGGAAATACCGAAAATACCATTCCGTCCGGTCAGAAGCCGCAACTCCGCTTTCCCACCCGATATATCCAAATGCGGCATAGGCAAGCAGATAATGAAAAATCACAATCCAAATTCCGCAAAGACCTTTCAAACCGTCAATGGATTCAATTCTTGCACTTTTCAAAACAGACAACTCCTTGTTGCGATTTAATTTATACTTAATCTAAATCCTAATAATATAATTCTTGACAGTAAGCATTACAAGTTGCGAAGTTCTGTTTTTCTCAAAAAAGGGGAAGATCAGAATGAGCTGTACTGTGCACTTCGGCAACAGTGGCAGAATGCGGTACTGGCTGAACGTCTTCCCCAGGCATTCATACTGGAAAACTGATCAACAGGCAACAGTGCGGAGGAGTGTCCGCCTCCGCACTGTTTTTACTGCACGACATCTTCTGTCTGCCAGTCGATGAGCTGACCTTTCTCCGAATCGAAGTTGACTCCGATCAGCGTGATCTTCTTTGGAGTCAGAAGATACTTTTTGAAGTACTCCTTTTCCTTGATCTGCGACAATGCGGAATCATCCTTGTCGAGCTTGAACTCAAACAGATAAATGTGATCCTCCGTCTGGACAACCGCATCGATCCGACCGTCATTCGTACAGGACTCCGCTTCGATATTGAATCCGAGCAACCGGAAAATCGCGTAGAAGATGGATTGAAATGTCGCTTCGCTCTTCTTGTGGGTGGTATAAGGCACTCCTGCGAAGAACGCTTCGAGAACCTTTCGCGCCTGATTCAGATTGCCCTCCAGGAACGCGGTCGCCAGATCAGCGGAGAAGCTGCCGACCTCCCGCTGCGTTCTGCCCACATAACTGTTCAGCAGATAAGTGCTGAAGGATTCCGCGACTTCCTCATTCGGGAAGTCAAGCCAGAACCAACGCTTGTTGAAACGGATCTCGCTGGATTTGATCGTCAGATATCCCGTCTGCAACAACAGCGTCACGGGGTCGATATTGGGTATCTCGAACGCATCGAACGTCACGCCGGGAACCGCTTTCGATACCGCATCCTCAAAGTTGAAATCGGTCTTCTTGGCAAGCTCCATCAGGAACGAAGGAGTTCCTGTCGCAAACCAGTAGTTGTCGAACTTGCCGTCATTCTCAAAAAACTTCGCAATGGACACCGGGTTGTAGACCGTCTCCGAAGTCTCCTCAAAACAGTAACCGTCATACCAGGCCTTGAGCTTTCGTTTCAGCTCCTCCTCCGATATTTTCTGCGCCTGTGCGGTCGCCTTGATCCGGTCGCTGAAATAGTGTTCCAGTTCCGATTGCGTATAACCGAACATGGTCGCGTAGTCGGAACGCATGGTGATATCCGTCAGATTGTTGAGGTCCGAGAACAGCGACACATGACAGAACTTCGTCACCCCCGTGATGAATACAAACCGTTCCAAGTCTTCGCAAGTCTTGACCGTTGAATAGAAACCTTTCAACACACTGAGAATCGCATCAGCTTCCGGGTTCGTCACATTATTCAAGATCGGTTTATCATACTCATCAATAAGAATGACAACCTTTTCCTGCTTGCCCAATGCTGAAATCAAAGATTCAAAACGTGTTGCATTGGACTGCCCGCGCAATGTCACTCCATGCTCCGCCGCAATATCGCATAGCCTGTCCTCAATGAAGCCTTCCAAGGCTTTGGGTGTTTTCGCGGAACAGTTACCCATGTCAAAATGAATGACCGGATATGGTTTCCAGTCGTATTCCTTCTTTGAGATCGCCAAACCGTCGAACAGTTCCCTGCGTCCTTCAAAAATCGCTTTGAGAGTGGACACGAGCAAGGACTTTCCGAACCGGCGGGGACGCGACAGGAAATACCCTTCTTTAGTGGACTGAATCAACCGCCAGATGGATTCCGTTTTATCCACATAAAGGAAGTCTCCATTGCGAAGCTCTTCAAACGTATATACGAAGCTGGTTATCCTTTTCATCGTTCATATCCTCCATTGTCTTACTATACAGCGGTTCCGGTGATTTTCAAGCATGGGGGACCGCAAGACCAGAGTTCACTTTCTATTGCGGAACCGGAAATGTCTGTTTTTATCCCTGCGTGGACAGGGACTTTCAATCTCCACATGATCTGTTTTGCGTCCCGCTGCTCTACTGTCTTCAACTGCTGAAAAGCAGTGGGGACATCCGAGCTCCTATATGCAGTGAAGACACTTTCTGAAGCTTCCGTCCGGACCTATCACGCCGAAAACTTTTCCCGCCCGGCACGGCGAGATGTTCGGATCGCCGAACCGGACAAGATATTCCGGCGGTTGATCTCGACATTCGCAAATCATCTCATCACAACAAAAATTTGCCGCATTGTTTGCAGACATTCCCGATGATGCTCTGATACGATTCGTCAACCGCAACGATCTGGATATGCGCATTTCGAGCGCAATGTCATCCTGCGGACACAGGCAGTAAAAACAGGAACAGCTGAAAACGTTTCTATGCAAATCCGGTCCGGAAGTTCTGAAAAGAATGCCGGAATGGCATTCAGACTTCCAACAGGAAGACCGCTGCAACAAACAGATTTCCTGCAACTATTCATGTCAATTCAACCCGCCATTACAGCAAAAACTGTCTCCGGGAAAATATATTTTCGTAAAAATAGAATAAAATTTACGAAAATTTTAAAATCAGCTATTGACTTTTTTCATTTTTCTTATATAATTAATAAGGAACAGCAAAGGATATGCAGATAATGCCAAGACGAACGAAAACTAACAGCATCAGACTTGTCTCAGAACGGGCGGGAGTTTCCGTGGCGACCGTATCACGGGTGGTCAACAACCGGACGGACGTCAGCGAAAAGCTCCGGAAGAAAATTCAGGCGGTAATCGACGAACTGAACTTCACCCCGAACAAAGGGGCGAAACGGATTTTCAACATCGGCGTCGTCATTACGCAGGAAAAGCCGCTGATGGACGAATATCATGCCCAACTGATTACAGGAATGTCGGCATTCATCAGAACGGAAAGTGCGGACCTTTCCATCATCATGAACAGCGGCGGACGAAAGCGGAGCGTGCTGAAACAGATCCGGGAACGCCGCTGTGACGCGGTCTGTCTTTTCGCCCGCGACCTCGCCTGTGTGCAGGAACTGGAAAAAGCCCAGATTCCCGTTATCATGCTGAATTATCCCTGCCGGGCGGACCGGATCGGCTTTGTCAATAACGAGTCCTACAGCGGAGAAACCGCCGCGATGGAACATCTGATCGGGCTGGGACACCGGAAAATCGCATTTCTTGCAATGGACATGGTCGGGGACGAAAATCATCTTCACCGCTTCAAAGCATACACCGATGCGCTGAAACGGCATGGAATTGAGGCGGATGAGCGTCTGATCGTCGAGCATATCCCGACTTTTTACGGACAGGAAGCCGGTTACCTTCAAGCAATGCAGCTGTTTCGCCGGGTACCCGACGTCACCGCGGTCATCGCCTCCAACGACGCGATGGCACAGGGAGTCTACAAGGCGTGCTGGGAAACGGGGAGAAGAATTCCGGAGGACATCTCCATCATCGGCTTTGACGACCTTCCCTGTTCGGCATATCTGAACCCGCCGCTGACGACTATTGCGCAGCCGCTTTACGAAATCGGTTACAAAGCCGCGAATTATCTGTATCTCTACCTCTCCGGAAATCTTAACGAGCTTCCGGGGGAGACTCTGGAGACAAAATTCATCGTCCGAAACTCAACAGCCGAAGCCGGTAAAAAATAAACTCAACAACAGAAAAATGAGGAAAGGAAACAAACAATGAAGAAAGACTGCAGACAGAAGAAAAGTCCGGCGGATCGACCGCATTTCGGAGAAAGGAACCGCTTCACCCTTGTAGAACTCCTGATCGTGATAGCAATTATTGCAATATTAGCCGGAATGCTCCTGCCCGCATTGGCGAAGGCCCGTCAGAAAGCGCTCCTGATGAGTTGCGTCAGCAACCTCAAACAACAGGGACAGATGATCGCTCTGTACATCAATGACAACGCCGATATGATCGTTCCGGCGAAAACAGCCGGGTTGGGCGGGATCGGGACGAGCTCATGGCAGGCAAATTACGCCTGGCTTCTGGGAAAGACCTATACACCCGGCAAAAAATCAAATGCCGTATTCCAATGTCCGGCACTCAATGAAAACATATTCACCAGGCCGGACTGGTGGTATCAGAAGGGATATGCCCTGAATTCAACCAATTTTGCCGATGAAAACAGGGAAATGTTCGGTCTGGCAAAAAAAATCGACGGCAGCGGTGCTGTAAAACACTCCATTCCGCGTCATCTGGCGGAAATTCCGGCGCCCAGCAGTGTAATCGCCGCATGTGAAATCGACCCGAACGCCTGGTTTTATTATAACAGCGGAAGCGTCAACAACGTCCCGAATACGCATGACGGCCCCGCGAATGTCCTGTTTCTGGACGGACATGTGAGCACATTGACGATGTCCGCTTTCCGGTGGGGGCTCTGCTCGGACAGCAACAAGGACCGCCCGGTTTACTACAAGTACCGCGGCGGAATGAGATAACACTCCAATCACGACAAGGAATATCATGATAAAACTCAATAAGATTCTTATTTCTGCCTTGGTGCTCTCCGGTTCGCTTCTCCATGCCGAAAGCGCTCTGCTGACCGACAACGAACGCCCCGGATGGACCTCAAACTGCTTCCCGAAAGACCTGAAACGAATCCGGACGGGAGCCGTTCTGGAATGGGTCACGACGGGACCGTTCGCCTGCGATCCCGGCATCGTGAAAACCGGAAGCCGTCCGGATGGGAAAAACCGGATGCTTCTCGACGCCCGCAGAGGCCCGGAAGGCGACTGCCAGGCGTTCGGCCTCTGGGGAGGAAACAAAAATACATGGGCAACTTTCATTATCGACCTCAAAGGCATTTACCTGGTCGAATCAGCCGCAGTCTGGGCGCAGCAGAGGGACAATGCCGGAACCGGAAGCTTTGAAATTCTGCTCGGCAATGACAAGGAAAAATTCATCAGTGCCGGAACGTGCATGATTGATGACGGACTCCGCTCCGGCAAAAATAATCTCGGAGTGGAATCCGTATTCCGGCTGGAGAAGCCCGCCGCGGCAAGATACGTCCAGTTCCGGATCAGGAAACGGACAGGAGCGTGGCAGCAGCAGATCAGCGAAGTCGCTGTTTACGGGCAGAAAATCAGCGGGGAAAAAGCGCGTCTGCTGAGTCCGGAAAATCAGCGGCCGCAGGTCCGCTTCAAGATGACGGGTGTGCAGGAGGCGGCAGTTGTCATTGACTGGAGCGGGTTTGCGAAAACCGTCAGCGACGTCCGCGCATGGAAGCTCTATCTGTCCGAAACTCCGGCAGACCGGACGGATGCCCCCGGAGTAAAAATGCTGGAGCGTTTTCCTGCCGGAACCACCCGCAAGGTCTTCTATCCGCTGAAACCGGGAAAGACATACCGCTTCGGCGTCAACGCCGTTTACGGAGATGGCGAAAATCCCGGACTCACAATGCAGGAATACACCGCCCCGAAACCGTTTGCCTGTGAAAAACTCGGCGACATGCTCGCAATCAACTATTATTACGGCGGCGACGGAGAGGCGGTCCGTTATCCGCACCGGCATCAGAAGGCATGGGATCTCGCCGCGATCGAACTGCTGGGAACGACGCCGGTCCGGCAGGTCCGCTGGTGGCGTCTTCACAAGCACGTTGCGGAGCTGCTTTACGACCGCGGTATCGGAATGCTGTCAGAGAGTGTGATCCCGGAAACCGCCGCAAAAATCGGAGTTCTGACCTTGGGATGCGGCAACGAACCGGAACTTTCCGGGCGGACGGCGCAGCAGTCCACAGAACTCATCCGGAAAGCGTATCAGGCAGGGAAAGCGAAAAATCCGGACATCGTTGTCGCCGCTCCCGCAGTGAACATCCGGGGCGAGGCTCTCAAATATCTTGAACAGATGTATCAGCATGGATTGAAAGAGTGCATCGACGTTCTCGACCTGCATACTTACGGCGGAAATCCGAAAAACAACCCCGGTCTGCCGGGATACCCGCAGGGCGCACCGGAGTTTCTGTTCCAGGCAATGAAAGACGTCAACACCATGCTCCGGAAATACGGCGATGAAAAGAAGGACAAAATTTCCACGGAATTCGGCTATACGGACGGACAGATCGCCAATCCGCTCGGCTTTCCGATCTCCCGCGAACAGATCGCGCAGTTCCTCACCCGCGGGCTCATCATCCACCATGTGCTCGGTTTCAAACGGGTGTTTCTCTATTCTTTCTGGGACCGGGGAACAAATCCGAACGACACCGAAGACCACTTCGGCATGGTGGACTATTATCTCCAGAAAAAACCCTCCTTTCACGCATTCCGCACGCTCGGCGAACAGCTCGGAAACAGCAGGCTGGACTCCCGCATGAACGGAACCGATGAAAGACTCGTCTACGGTTACAATTACCGCGACGTCAAAGACAGTTCCGTTACAGCCGTCATCTGGGACGGGCGCGGAAACTGCAGCGGCACATTCCGCACAACTCCCGGCAAGGTCGAAATTACACAGCTTTACGGTGAAAAATCCGTCATACACACAGCGCCGGACGGCACATTCCGCACGATCTACGGGCCGTCCGTCATTTACCTGAAAGCACCGGGTCCGGTTGAATTGATAAAAAGCACGGCGGTCGAAAAAAAGACGGAGGAGAAAAGCGGAATCCTCTTTACGCCGGAAAAAAAAGTCTTTGAAATACCTCCCGGAAAAGAGAACGCCGATGCGGCGTTTTCCCTGAAAAACCGTTCCGGAGAATCCTACCGGGTTCTCTGTGTGCTGGAAAACAGCCGCGGGGAAAAACTTCAGGAAAAACAGCTTGTTCTCCCTGCGGGGAAAACGGAAAGGCTTCTCTTCCGGATCGCTCCGGTGGACAGGATTCTGAAACGGTACCGGGCACGGATCTCCTATGAGGGGCAGTATGCTTCCTATTCCGCGTCCGAACCGTTTTTCGTGCGCGCGCTCCGCAGAAATAATGGAAAAATCAACGTTGAAAAAAAGCGCATGGAGGGTTACGGCGGGGAAATCGTCGTGATTTCCGATGACAAATTGGAAGTAACTGTCGATCCGGAGCGCGGCGGCAGAATTCTGGAAATCATGGATAAGACCGCCGGCGGCAATCAGGTCAATATCGCGTATGAACTTCTCGGCGGTCAGGAAAACGTGAATTTCTACTACACGATATGGGACCGTGTCCGCGCACCGGGAAAATATGCGATTTCTCCCAACCAGCCGTACCGGGCGGAGCTTCTTCCGGACGGAGTGCGCATGACGACGGTCTCCCCGGCTGGAATGAAACTGATCAAAACTCTGACATCCGACGGCAAAGGCTCGTTGAAACTGGAAACCGTCATGACCAACGGCGGAAGCGCCCCCGTTGCCTGTTCCTGGTATCTGCACCCGGAATACACGGTGGGCGGAACCGGCGATCACGGCACGGATGTTCTGCATCTACCGATCGGCGGCAAGGTGCTTTCCATGAACTTCTGGAACGGGCTCGGTCACAAGCCGACACAACCGTTTTCCGAAGGCTGGTGGCAGATTGACGACACGGTAAAAAAAGTGCGTCTGGAACAAAAATTCGATCCTGCCGGATTCCGCACGCCGCGCCTCTGGTTCGGACTCGGCTGCTGCAATCTGGAAATGGAAAGTCCGAAAGGACTGATCCTGAAACCCGACGAAAGCTGGCGCGGAACTCTGACATGGACACTCTCCCATCTGAAATAAACCAAGGATAAAAAAATGAAATTGAAGATCAACTCTCCCGAACTCAGAAACCTCCCGTGGCAGGAACGCCCCGCCGACTCTCTTGAAACGGTCTGGCGCTATACGGAAAATCCCATTATCGGACGCCGCGGAACACCGACTTCCAACAGCATTTTCAACAGCGCTGCAGTACCTTACAAGGACGGCTTCGCCGGAGTGTTCCGCGTCGACAACCGCCGGCGGGAAATGCATCTGCACTTCGGCTTCAGTTCCGACGGAATCCACTGGGACATCAACCCCGAACCGTTCACGGCGGAACCGGAAGATCCGGAGGCGGGAACGCTTATTTTCGGCTACGATCCGCGCTGCTGCTTTCTGGAAGACCGCTATTACATCACCTGGTGCAACTGCAAAAACGGTCCGACGATCGGCATCGGCTACACGTTCGACTTCAAAAGCGTGGTTCAGCTTCCAAACGCATTTCCGCCGTTCAACCGCAACGGGGTGCTGTTCCCGCGCAAAATCAACGGCAAATACGCCATGCTGAACCGTCCAAGCGACAACGGCCATACCCCGTTCGGCGACATCTACTACAGCGAAAGTCCGGATCTGCGCCACTGGGGTTATCACCGCCATGTCATGAGTCCAAGCTCCGGATGGCAGGAGACCAAAATCGGAGCGGGCCCCATCCCGATCGAAACATCCGAAGGCTGGCTGATCTTCTACCATGGAGTCCTGACCTCATGCAGCGGCTACCATTACAGTTTCGGCGCCGCCCTGCTGGATCCGGAACACCCCTGGAAGGTGATCGGCAGAACAAACTCCTACCTGCTCGCACCGCAGGAACTGTATGAATGCGTCGGTGATGTCCCGAACGTGACGTTCCCATGCGCCGCCCTGTGCGACGGTGCCACGGGCAGAACCGCCATCTATTACGGATGCGCCGACAGCGTCACCGGACTGGCGTTCTGTTATGCGGACGAAGTCGTGGAATTCATCAAAAGCGGAAAATAACCCCTCCGGAGCGGTCCGCAGCCGGAATCCGCGATCACCATCAGTCACGCCCGGCTGCTCCGCCGGGCGTATGGATCCGACTTCCCGGAAAGAAAATCATGCTTGTTCCCCTTTCCGCAGAAACTGCTCCCGGTATCGGGCAGGAGTCATACCGAAGTAACGCTTAAAGCGCTTGAAGAATTGAGACATATCATGCATTCCACAGCGGGCGCAGACTTCCGCCAGAGGAAGAGAGGTTGATTCCAAAAGAATACGAACGGCATTGAGTTGTCCTCTCTCCCGCCACGCACGCGGAGACAGCCCATACGCCTCTCGAAAACGAACATAGAATACCGAACGCGACATTCCGCAGATGGCGGCAATCCGATCCATATCCATTGGTTTCTCGAAACGGCTTAGAAAGGTCTCTGCTTTCAGAAGCTGTTCGTCCACCGGTCCACTTCGGAACGAGAGCATATTGCCGCGAAGAATTACACTTTGAATCAGATTCAGCGCCAACAGACGCCATCCCCGCCGGCACCCCATCGCCAGTTTAAGCACCTCCATCAACTCCCGTACGCACCGCCGGAAAACAGACGCGGACGGAGTCAGCGAATACACCACGCCCTCTTTCAACGCCGACCACTCCATCGGAATTCGCAAAGGGAAATGAACCCAGTAGGAAAGCCAGCTTTTCGTGGAATAAAAACGTCGGCTCCCACTCGGAGCAAAGAGATAGAGCGATCCTTTTTTCATCAGAATCTCATGCTCGCCCACCCATGCGATCCCTTCCCCGGAAACCATGATGACCAAATTCCAGTCGTCGTTCCGGAAGGTCTCCCATCGACTGGGACTGCAAATCAGGGAATGCCCGGCAACGACATCAATATCCTGCAGAGGAGAAATTCGATCATCTGGACAATTTTCGGACAAAATGACATTCCTTTCGGATAAAATTCTCTTTTCTTTTATCCATTTTTCGATTATAATATAATATAGCATAAACAAAAATCAAGTTTTTACTTCGAAAGGGACCGACCATCATGGGAAAAATTGATGTGGGATGCTATTATTTCCCGAACTATCACAGATGCGATGAACGCAATGCCGCAGCACACGGAGCAGGCTGGAGCGAATGGGAGCTTGTCAAAGCGGCCCGTCCTCGTTTTCCCGGTCACCGTCAGCCGAAAGTCCCCCTCTGGGGATACTGCGACGAATCCGATCCGGCTGTCATGAAGCAGAAAATTCTCGCGGCCCGGAATCATGGAATTGATTACTTCATCTTCGACTATTATCATTATGCGGACGGCCCCTTCCTTTCGCACTGCCTGGACGACGGATTCCTTCCCGCCGTCTCCGGAGAAGCATTCCGCTTTGCTCTGATGTGGGCTAATCACGACTGGATTGATATCCATCCCCGCAAGCGTTCGACCCCTCCAGCCCTTCTCTATCCGGGAGCAGTTACACCGGAGCAGTTTCAGCAGATCACCGATTCTATTATTGAACGCTACTTCCACCATCCGAACTATTATCGCCGGGATGGGAAGCCCTATTTTTCCATCTATCATCTGCAAGAGCTGATCCGGGGACTCGGTGGATTTCAAGAGACCCGGAATGCTCTGAAAAATTTCCGGGAACGGGCAGAAAAATCCGGTCTTCCGGGGCTTCATCTGAATGCAGTTGTCTGGGGTTCTCCGGTCCTTCCAGGAGAAGAGGAAGATCGTCCCCGCGGAGAGATCGTCCAAGCATTAGGATTCGATTCGATTTCCAGCTATGTATGGATTCATCATTTTTCTCTGCCGAAACAGACGGAATATCCGTATCCGAAAGCGATGGAATCCTATTTTCACGCATGGGACGAACTGGAAAAAAGCTGTTCACTCCCCTACTATCCCAATGTAACGATGGGATGGGATCCGGCTCCCCGGACCGAATCAACGGATGTCTGGGATCCGCATCTGGGCTATCCCTACACCTGCACATTGTCGGAAAACACACCCGAAAACTTCCGGATTGCCCTGCGCGAAACCCGGAAACGCCTGGAACAGCGGGGTATTCCCACCTTCAGCATCAACTGCTGGAACGAATGGACCGAAGGTAGTATGCTCGAACCGGAAGGCCTGTACGGAATGGGATACCTGGAAGCGCTGAAAAAAATTTTCCCCCCATCCAATTAACTGTTCAGGAGAATGACGAATGAAACGGACACACCGACATTTCAAGAAAATCCGGATACAAAAATATCCGTTTACTCTTGTAGAACTCATGATAGTTGTATCGCTTATTGCGGTCCTTTCCGCAATGCTTCTCCCTGCTCTGAGCTCAGCCAGGAAAAAGGCACATCAGATTTCCTGCACCTCAATTTTCCGCCAACTGAATATTGCGTTGGTCAACTATCTGAACGCCAACGACGACAAAATCAGCATCATGACAAAAAGATGGGCCCTGTATTGCTACCCAAACAACAACGGTATTGATTCGGAGGGACATGAATCGTATGTTCTTGACGCATTTGGAATGAAGGAACGGAGCTGTCTATGGCAGAAAGCCACGGTTCCGATTGCAAAGCTCTGTCCTTCGCTTGTCCGGAACGCGATAGCAAAAGGGTATGTGTCGTACTGCACCAATACAGCGCTCTGCGCATCCAAACCGCCGCACCTGGTCTTTTTCAATCTTTATGCAATGCGCTTTTCCGATCAGGCGGTTGATGCCGTGAACAATGGCGATGCCTATATCCACCAAATGAACAAATTAAAAAATCCTTCCATTTCCGCCTTTTGGACGGAAGGAATGATTCAGTTCCAAAAAAAGACCAATGAAGGGCTATTCAACTCAGCTGGCAATCCCACCAATGAGCCAGTTTACTCCCATCAGGGACGAAATACGGTTCTCCATTTTGATGGGCATGTATCATCGGTCCGTCACGCGATGGTACTCTGTCCGCATTTCTATCCGCCGGACCGGGGATGCCCTGTCTGCCGTTTCTACCACCCCTACCTCTGAGATGTCGCATTATGAAAGTTCGAAAAATACTTACTATTTTGTTTCTGGCAGAATTCGCGCTGAGCGGCGTGCTCGGAGAAGAGCTTTCCTTCCGGGTAGAACAGCTGAAGGCTGATCCGTTCACACACATCCGGAATGGAAATATTGCCATCTCCATTCCGGAAGAGAAAGAGAGCCGGAATGAAACGCGCGGAGGCGCATGGATCATCGGTAAAGAACTGTTGGAACGTTTGAAAGGACATTCCCTCTCGTTCCGCAGCGAAGTCCGCTGGAAGGACCTCGCACCGCAAAAAGAGAATTCGCCAGCTGGCGGGAAAATTCTCGCCATAGCGGAAATCCACGACGGCATGGGCAGACGGATTGAGTACCAGGTTTCTCCCCTCTGTAATGGAACATCTCCGCAATGGAAGAAGTATTCGGCGGAATTTTTCATCCGTCCCACCACTGAGTCCCTGACCATTCTGTTCGGGATTCAGAAATCCTCCGGCTCTATGGAATTCCGGAACGTCCGTGCGGAAACGTCGGGGAAACCGGTTTTTGAAACAATCTGGACGCCTCCGGAAAACTTCCGCTGCGAATACTCCGAGCGAGTCATGCGCATGCCGCAGATGCGGGGATTCATGAGCCCACCTATTGCCACCATTACGCACGACGATCTCCGGGACATGGCCGCCATGGGAGCTAATCTTCTCCGTTGGCAGATGAATGCACACGCCCCCGGTCTGGAAGACTGGAAATCCAGCATTCTTCTCCAACTGAATAAACTGGAGCAGTTTCTCCCGCTCTGTCGAGAGCTCGGAATCTCGGTCATCATCGACCTGCATACGCCGCCCGGCAACCGGAAAAACTCCGGAGGCGCACTCGGAACCGCAGATGGCGCGGACAAGTTCTCCGATGGTGCTAAATTCGTGATGTTCGACTCGGATCCCCACTATCAGGCCTATCTGGAAATCTGGAGTCTCATCGCCCGCCGCTTCAAGAATCAGTCTCTCTATGGCTACGATCTCTGCAACGAACCCGCTCAGATGAGTTTCTCCAAACGGGATTATCTGCGTTGCTACTATGAATGTGCCAAAAGGATCCGTTCCATTGATCCCGAAACGCCGATTCTGATCGAATCCAACGAATGGGCGGCACCGGAAGCATTCTCCTATTTGAAACCGCTTCCATTCCGGAACATCATCTATCAGGCACACATGTACCGCCCCGGAAGTTATACACATCAGGGAGTCGGCGATTTCAACGATTACTCGACCCGTTATCCGGCCTCCCGAATCCCGTACCCCGGCATACTTTTCGGAAAACACTTCGACAAGGTTTTTCTGCGAAACGCTCTGATTCCAGTCCGCCAGTTTCAGCAGAAATACCATGCACGGATTCTGATCGGGGAGTTCGGCGTCGTCCGCTGGGCGGAAAACGGCGAATGTTGGCTCGACGATGTTCTGAGCATCTTTGAGGAATTCGGCTGGGACTGGTGTTATCATGCTTTCCGGGAGTGGCACGGTTGGAGCCTGGAGCACTCTTCCGATCCGAAAAACACACGTCCGGTATCTGTAACGACTCCGCGAAAAAAAATCATCCTGAATTATCTGAAAAAAAATCAGCAGAGAATTCTCCGTTCCGGGAATTCCCCGAAGAATCCCGGTTCTGATAAAAAGAAAACAACCAGGAAAGGAAATTGTTTATGAAAAAAAACAGCCCATCACTCATTCTTCTCGGCGCTTTGCTCAGTGGAAGCGCGTACGCAGCGGATGCCGATCTGACGGATCTGCAAACCTTTGCACCGGAAAGCAAAGAGTACAAACTCATCTACAAAGCGGACCTCTTCAAGGGAACCGACACGCGGGGAAATCCGATTTACGAAGTGGATCAGTCCAGGAATTTCACCAAGGACAAAGTGGAACGGATCGCTTATTTTCTGCGTCTGGCGGATACCCGAGGCGGAGTTCGGCGTGTCTTTGTCTCAATGAAAAGTTTCATCGGAAATATCCAGGAAGCAGGCATCCCCCGAATGAATCCGAAAACCTCGTTCCAAATCGAAATAACCGACCTCCGAGTCAAATCCGATGTTCCCAGTGTCGAAAACGGTACCTTTGAAAAAGGCAACATCGAATTCTGGCCAACCAACTACATGCCCCACAACAAAAAGAATATTTCAGGAGCCGACGATAAAACCTTCGATTTCGGAGACTGGATGGCGCCCAATGGTGATTACGGCTCCATGCAGATCCACAATACCGCAAAAAAACAAACCGTCATGGCCATCAACAACTGGAAATCGAAACAGAGTGCTGACCTCGGAATCGGTAACAATTCCTCTGGAAATCCAGACTGGACTTTTACTAATAATGCAAAAAATTATCAGACCGCCACTCTTCTGATCCTGGCCAAATAAACTAGGCGGATCACTCTTTCTGCGGCGTTTGTCTTCTCTGCCAGAGACAAACGCCGCAGTTTTTCCGCTGTCAATGTTGTCTTCAGCCGAGCTGCTTTCCTATCCTCCTGAACATGGGAACAGCACTCGACATCACCAAGAATTTTTCAACGACCTTCTTCGTCGACACTGACGACAGTCGTCAGGACGGGACTATTCTGAACTTCGCTGCCCCTGCGTTTTAAGTAAACATCATCTACGAATCGAAAGCGTATATGAATGAACGGCAAGCCCGCATAATTTTCCGGATTGTTCCGGAGTATCCTGTATCGGCACAAAGATTCCGGCTCCATGCAATCTTTTCCCAATCATCGCATTGATGCCGCGGCATACGGAGTTTCCCGTCTTTCTCCGGAATCCGGTGCTACGGTTTTTCCCGGTTGTCAACATCGCGCCCGATTTCGCGCAGCAGATGCGATTCCGCACGGTAAGCAATCGGCGAAAGACCGGTGAAGCGTTTGAACTCCCTGGAAAAATGGAACGGATTACAGTAGCCGAGACGGTAGGCGATTTCCTTGATGGTCATTTCTTTCATATAGAGATAATAGGTGGCACGTTCAAGTTTGCGCCGGGCGCGGTACTGCATAGGGGTGAAACCGAGATGGTGTTTTGTAAGCCGCGTCAGCGTGGAAGGACTCATTTTCATCGCCGAGCAGAGATCGTTCAGCGTGATGGCGCGGGAGAAGTCCTGTTCGAGAAATTCCAGAATTTTCTGAAGAAAGTTTTCCTGCCCCTTTTCCTTTTGCTGAAGAAAGGAGAGGCGGGCGAGGAATTGATAGGTCATGCCCATCGCGTCGAGAAAATCGTCTTCATTGCGGCTGCCGAGTTTTTCCGCGATCTGCCGCATTTCCCGAACGAATTCCATGTGTCCGCGAATCTGGAAGAGCTTTATTTCCCGCAGATTAAAGGTCGCCAGCAGGGAGGTCAGATTGCTTCCTTTGACCTCCAGCAGGCATTTGGTGATTCTTCCGTTTGACGAAATCCGGAACGGTGTGAATTCCGGAATGAACAAGAGCGTTTCCGGCGGAACCGCATAATCCGTCCCCGCTACGGTATAGTGCGAAACGCCCTCCAGTCCGATGATGAACATCGCATACGCAACCGGTCCCGACTGATAGACCGCATTATCCTCCCGGATGACATATTCATACCAGAACGGATAACACGGCAGATCCTGGTCAATATGAAACAGTTGGCGTTTTTCCTCCAGAAACAGCACGCGGCTGTGTCCGGGATTGGCATAATACGGAATCCCGGGCGCTTTCAATTTCATATTGTCCTCCTCTTTCCCATTCCAGCTCATGACAATAAAATATATTTTTTTTGACGATTATATATATTATAACATTGAAAACAGGGATTGTCAAATGGATCGTTTTGTTGTATAATTTAAATAACCCAGAGAAGAAAGGAAGGAATCATGAGAAAAAACAAAAGGCCCGGATCATCCGTTGTTACGGAAACGAGCACACACACCGGTATTTCCGGAAGAGGAAATAAATTCACCTTGACAGAGCTTCTTATTGTCATAGTAATTATTGTAATTCTTGCAAGCCTTCTTCTTCCGGCGCTCCAGGCGGCGCGGGGGAAAGCTCTGGCGACACAGTGCCAGAACAATCAGAAACAGATTGGAATTGCGACGGCCTCGTACTGCAACGACTGGGCGGATTATCTTCCGCCTCCGACGTATGCGGCAGGGACAAACTATATTTACGATGACTGGCAGGTACGTTTGATTCCGTATCTTTCGCTGAAAGTGAAGGCATCTCAATATACCGAGGGCGCCTGGCGCAGAGGAACCGTGTTCTGGTGTTCTGCTCCGCCGGACTGCAGCCGCTTTTACATGGACGGCGTTCACAGTTCGGGCTGTGCGGACCGTGACAACTATTCCGCCACCCACTTCCGGTTCGGCATGAACAGCTACATCAGTCCGAATTCTTCCGGGGAAAATTTTTATGATTCGACAAAGATCACCAAGATTCTGCTTCCCGGCAGAATGATGCTGTACATGGAGGTCTTCTATGCCAACAAAGCCACCGCGGGTTGGTGGAACCTGAAGAATTATACCGGAAATGCGCCGCATTCGAGATGTATGAATCTGACTTGGGGAGACATGCATGTGTCACTGGTGCAGGCACGCGTCATTCCGGATTACAGTACAACGAAACCATACGCCAGTCAGTTCTGGCTTGGAAAATAAAATCTATACCGGAAGGAGTTTGACAGATGACGGAATTTCATTCGAATTGGCCGCTTCCTGCGGATTACGCCCCGCCGGCGCTCGGAAACGGAACCCTTGCTTTGCAGATAGACCCGCGCTGTTCCATGGAACAGAAGCAGTACTGCTATGCGATTTCTTTCCCCACGATTGTCAGAACCGGGTACCGTTATGACGACCACGCCAAAAATATGGTGAGTTTCGGATTTTTCGAGACTTTTTCCGCCGATTGGGGAATTCCCGTTTCGGTCCGGCAGAATTTGGATCAGAGGCACGGAATTCTTTCGGGCGAATGCCGCTACGCGAACGGGCTGACGGTGGAGTATACCGTCTTCTGCCGTCTGAATTCGGATTTTCTGGCGTTCCGGCTTCATTTCCGCGGGGGAAGCGGAGAGGAGCGGCCGTTTTTCCGTTATACACTGGACTCCAGACGGATGGAACTCTCCGTGCGGGAACCGTATCGAATCCGCTATATGCTGGACAGTCTCGGTGCGGAACCAGTTGGAACGATCGGCCTGTTTTCCGAGAAAGAGGCGGAATTCAGTGCGCGGGGCCGCTGTTTCAGCCTGAATTCACCGGAACGGGAGGCGGTTTTCTATCTTGCGTTCGGAGAGCGTGCGATTGCGGCAGCTTCGGCGAAAAACTTTGAGGAACATTTGTCGGAACAGGCGGCGGAATGGTCCGACTACTTTGCAAAGGGATATCTCGTCACACCGGATGAAACCTGCAACCGCGCATGCGATACGGCACTTTATTATCTGCGCACGGTGACGACTCCGTATTCGATTCCGACCGGTCTGATTCCATCGCACTGGCAGTGCCGTTATTTCTGTTTCGACGAATTTTTCGATCTGACGGCGCTTCTGCGGGCGGGACACCCGGAGGAGGCAAAGCATGTGCCGGAATTTCGCCTGTCGATCCTTCCGGTCGCGCAGCGACGGTATTACAATTATAACATCGAGGACGGCCCCGCGCATTATCCGTGGGAGTCCGGAGAGGACGGGCTGGAAGCGACCACCGACGGTTTCTGGCAGGATCACTGCTTCGAACACGCTCATGTTGTACTTGGCTGTTACGAATATTGGAAGTACAGCGGCGATGATTCCGCCGTCGAACGCTATTATCCGGTGATGCGGGCGTGTGTACGCTATCTGGAGCTTCAGCGCATTTACCGGGATCCCGTGAAAGGGGCGCATATCGGGATCGTGACCGACCTGGAACGTCTCGGTCCTTCCAAATTCAACCCCTATATGACTGCCTGCAGTGCGATCGCCGCTCTGCGCGCCGCCGCCGAAGCCGCCGAATTTCTCGGACGCGATTCTTCCGATGCCGCGAACTGGCGGAAACTGGCGGAAGAACTGTTCCGGAACCTGCCCGACGACGGAACCCGTTATCTGGCCTATCCCGGCGCAAAGGATACGGCGATCGGCATGTTCAGCGGAGCACATCCTTATGGCGTGATTCCGCTGAACGATCCGAAACAGCTTGCCGCCGTGGAGGATTTCATCGCCCGCGAGGATGAATTCGGCTGTATGCTGAAAACCATGGGCCGCGAAATCTGTACCTGGTATTCCGCATGGAAAACTCTGTTTTTCGCCCGTCGCGGCGACCGGGCAAAGGCGGCGGAATTTCTGGAATACACGGTAAATACCACGGGACATTTCGGGGAATCGTTCGAGTCGAACCGACGAATCGGGGGGCGCCCATGGTTCTCCACCGGATCGGCCGCCGTGCTTCAGGCTGCGACAGAGTGCCTGTTTCAGTCGGACGGCAACACGCTGAAACTGGCTCCCGCCGTTTCGGAATCCTGGCGTGATTACGAATTCCTTCTTGCAGCCCCCGGCGATCTCAAAGTTCATTGCAAAGCGCGGAACGGCAGGATCACCGAACTGGATTTCCTCTGCGGGGCACATCATAAAAAACAGAACTGCCGGATCGTGTATCCGGACGGCTCCGTCTGTGAACGGATGATTTGAACTTTTTCCGGGAGTTGAGTATGAATTTGAAACGATCTTTTTTTTCTTGTATTACCGCTGTGCTTGCCGCGTTTCCGCTCGGAGCGGCATCACCGAAACTGCATGTTCCCTTTGACGAAACAGCGGAGGTTCTGCTGGAAAACGGCAGGAAAGCGGAAGGCGTTGTTTACGGACGGATCAACTATCCCGACGGTGTATCCGGCAAGGGGCTGATGGTCAAGCGGGATGCTTACGATCAGGTGACGGCAGCCTGTTTCCGCAATCTTCCGGTGATGAATCTGAAACAGGGGACGCTCTCCTTTCATTTCAAACCGGAGTGGGAGGTCGCAGACAACACCATGCACTACATGTTCTACCTTCAGGCGGGCCGGTTCCGGATCTACATGGTGAAGACGAAAACCAACCGTCTGGATGTCAGTATCTGTTCCCCGAAACAGATTCAGCTGCTCTCAAAACCGCGCATGGAGAAAGGACGTTGGCACCATCTTGCCGCGACCTGGGATCTGACAAGCGGAAAAGGGACGTTTTATCTGGACGGCGCTTTGATTGCCGAACGTGCGGTCTCTCCCGATCAGCTCCGGATTCCCGATCCATGGAAAGCCCCGACCTTCTGGCTCGGACTCCCCGGATCCGACCGTTTCAAGGCAAAGACAGGCGACGGCGTTTATGATGATCTGAAACTCTTTGACCGGGCATTGACTCTTCCGGAAATTCAGTCGCTCGCCCTGAATGCACAAAAGAAGGCTGTGATGAAAGCAACGGATCTTTCCGGCGCCTTCCGTTCGCTCCGGACCGCGGTCCAGTTCGACGGAATCGGACAGGGACAGGTTCAGTCTCTTCTGGAGCTGGAAACTCCGCAGGGAGGAGGGAAAATCTATTATTCGGAGACTTCCCGCCGCCTGACTCTGGAATGGAAACAGGGAGAAACGGCTTCTTTTGTCCACTCGCCCTATCCGCTCTCCCAAAAGCAGGAGTATTTTATTTCGTTCCATCGCGAAGACGGAACCCTTGCGTTTTATCTGGACGGAGCGGAACAGGGACGGATTCCGATACCGGGAAACTCTCCGTTGAATCTGACGGTGTTCCGTCATGCGGAGAACGTAAGACTGTCAAACAGCATCGTCTCCGTAAAACCGCTTGCCGCAGAGGAACCGGATCTGTACCGGAACCGTTTTGAGGCGGGAAAAACCACTGTTGCGGAAGCTCCACTCTGGAAACTGGACGATGCGGCGGAACGGAAGAACGCGGTTCGCCGTGCCGTCTCTCTGAACGGACTCTGGCGCACATATCCAACCAATGATTATGCGCCGCTTCCGCCCTCCGCCGGAACATTCGGTTATATGCGCGTTCCGGGAAGTTTCCGTTCCCCTCTGTTTGAAATTTACCGGGCGGAGAAAGGAAAGCTCGTTCCGCAGAAGTGGACGTGGAACGGGAAACCGCTGATTCAGTACCGCTCCGGATGGTACCAGCGGAGTTTCCGCGTACCGGAATCCATGAAACAGGGACGGCTTTTCCTCCATTTTGAAGAGATGACCGCGGATTATGCGAGAATTTACGTCAACGGGCGTCTCGTCGATTCCTTTATCCAGAAGTCGAATTATTACACTGCGTTCCCGAATCGGCGGCGGATCGACATCTCCGCCTTCTGCCGGCCGGAGAATACCGTGACCATCTTTCTGGAACGCAGATATGCGAAACTCTGGCAGGGGCGTCCGAGCCTCGGAGACCATGGATGCATGGCGCTCGGAAATGTCTGGCTGGAAAGCTCGGAGTCGCCGGTCCAGCTGCGGAGCGCCCTGGCGTTTCCCTCGGTGAAAAAGAAACAGATCGCATTCCGCATTCGGATGGACAATCCCGAACACCGCTCCGGAGCGGCGGAATTGCAGGTGCGTTTTATCCGGAACGGTTCCGTCAAAAAGGAATTCCGTCATAGCATCCGCCTGACAGGATCACCTCTTGAAAGCGCCGTTTTTTCCGGCGGCTGGAGCAATCCGGAACTCTGGGACGACGAGCATCCGAATCTCTATTCGATGGAGGTCTCTCTTTCCGGCAGGGACGGGCGCGATGCGCTCTGGGCGCTTCCGTTCGGGTTCCGGGAACTGGAGGTTCGGCCGGATGCGTTTTATCTGAACGGGAAAAAGTTCCGGTTCCGGCTCTGGTCGTCTCCGGCGTTTGAACGCCTGCGGTTTGTGTATGGAACTCCGGACGGGGCTGCAGGATACGTCCGCAACATCAAGTCGCTGAATTTCAATGCGGTCCGCTGTTCGCCCGTCACGGGTCTGGACCCGATGACATTGACCGGCAATTATTACCGCGAATGCGACCGGCAGGGGGTCTGCAATCTGGTTTCGATGCCTCCCTATGACGGCGGCGACAAAGCGCAGTATGAGGCCGATCTGGATGCGTTTGTCTGCGGATGGGCGAATCATCCGTCGATCCTGATGTGGTACACCGATTTCAACACCTGCGGCTATCCGTGGAATCAGGATCCCGCCAAGCTGAACGATACGGCGTATGTCCCGAAAAACAAACTTCAGGACCGCGCAAAGGCCCTCTATGCGGGAAGTGTCATGGAGCGTCTGGATCCGTCGCGCCCGACCTTCCAGCACGCAGGCGGAAATTCGGGCAGAATCTTCACTTCAATGAACTACCAGTCGTTCGGGACTCCGCTTCAGGAACAAATGGACTGGCCCGCCCAATGGGCGAAGTCGCATACCCAGCCGCTGATCTCCGTTGAAAGCGCATTTCCATTCCCTGCACAGTTCCGGCATTTCGGGCAGGCGCAGGGACCGTATCTTTATGCGGAAAACGCGGCACGCTATTTCGGCGATTCCGTTTACGGGGATGAAGCACGGCCGGCCTATTCGTTCGGCTTCTGCGATTTGCACGCTTATACGAACTGGAACTGCAACTATCTGCGCCTGAAGGAACTTTTTTACCGGCAGGTCGTCCGCTCATGGCGGGCGTACGATGTCTCCGGAATCGGGGACTTCCCCGGCGGGCACGATCTTTACGAACAGTTCGCCACCTACAACAAGGCGCGTGTCGGCGGGGATTTTACGGAAAACATCAAACGCCCCGGTCTTTTCCCCGACCGGCTTTCCGGCAGTTCCGAGGTCCAGACCCACATGCAGGCGGATTACACGAAGCCGAGCGAATGCGCCCGTTATACCGCCGATGCGTTCACTCCGCTGATGTTCTTCCTTGGCGGCGATCCGGAACGCTTTACGGAACAGACCCACGCATGGTATTCCGGAGAGAAATTTACGAAAAGCATTGTGGCGGTCAACGATCACCGGGCAATGCGGAAGGTTACTGCGGATTGGTCGCTTGCGGCGGACGGCAGTGTGGTGCTTCGCGGTTCGGTTCCTTTGGAACTCCAGCCGGGTGAAATCCGGAAAGTGCCGCTCGCACTTCAGGCTCCTGTTGTCTATACACGGACCCCCGGTGTGTTGAAATTGAGTGTTCACGATGGTACTGAACTGTTATATACGGAAGAATTCGCGCTCCAGTTTTTCCCGAAACGGTCGGTTCCGCCGTTCGGTCCCTGCCGGGCGGTGCTGTACGATCCGGAGGGACGGACTGCCGATCTGCTCCGCCGTGCGGGTTTCCCGTTCCGGATCGCAAAGTCGGCGGAGGATGTACGCGGTGCGACTCTGCTGATCGTCGGACGGAACGCTCTGAAGAACGGGGCTCCGGAACTGCTGAAATCCGTGGACCGGGAACAGTTGGTTGAACGCGGATTGAATATTCTGATTTTTGAACAGCAGCCGTGCAACATGGCGAATCTGGTGATGGAATCTCCGTCGTACCGGAATGCGTTTGTGCGCACGCCGTCGTCGCCGCTTCTTGCGGGGCTGGCGGAGGAGGACTTCAGCAACTGGCGCGGCGGAACCGACAACATTTCCGAATTTGTACTTTCCGACGAAGGCTCGCCGCACTATCCCCGTTCAAAATGGAAATGCGGAAACAGCGGGATTGTCGCCGCCCATGTGATCCGCAAACCGCAGTACGGCCGCTTTGTCCCGGTCCTGGACTGCGGATTCAATCTGATGTTCTCGCCGCTTCTGGTGCTGAAAAAGGAACGCGGCGAGGTACTCTTCTGCCAGATGGAGGTGACTCCGCGCTACGGGACGGATCCCGTCGCAACGCGTCTGACGGACAACATGCTTTCCGTGATGAGCAGACCGCAGAGAGCCGTTCCGGCACAGTTTGTTGCCTATTTCGGAGACGATGCCGGTTTTGAACTGCTGAAACAAGCCGGAATGACTCCCCTCCGGGTACGCCGTTCCGGCGGACGGGACCTTTTCTGGAATGTTCAGGCGGTAATTCTCGGCAAAGTGGAAATTCCCGATCCGGACAAGGCGGATTTCCGCGCAGCTCTGGAAAAAGTCCTTCTGCGCGGCGGCGCGGTCGTTGCAACGGCGGAAACGCCGCTTGATCTGCTGCCTGGCAGACTTTCCGAGCAGAAACGCCGCGTTTTCAAAACGTCTCTCCCGAAAACCGCCGATCCCGCATTTGCATCCATTGCGAACGCCGATCTCTTTTTCCGCGATGAATTCACCGCCAACGTACTGGAACCTGATCCTGCATGGCTGATCCGCACCGATCCTGCCGTGATCGCCAAGCTGGATGTCAGCATGGGAACGCTGATCGTATTCCGTCTGCCTCTGAAACTCAAAGGATTCTGGAATACGGAAAAAGTACAGCGCGTCTTTTTCACGATCCTGAGCAATCTCAATCTTGCCCAGGGTAAGGATCTGCGTCTCTTTTCCGCGGAAAAGTTCCGGCATAATACCCGGTCAGCATCCGCCGGGCATCTTCCGCTGAACGACTGGAAACTCGTGCTGGATCCGGAAAACCGGGGCGCGGCACTCAAATGGCAGGAAAATCCGGAGAAGATGCCGGGCGGAACGATTCCGGTCAAAGCGGGACTCTCCTGGGAACGTCAGGGCGTTCATACTAAAAATCCGCATTATCAATATCCGGCGGACATGAAACGTTCGCTCGTTCTTCCCTATGACGGTTACGCGTGGCTCCGGACCGATGTGCCGGTTCCCGCATCGTGGAAAAACCTTGATCTGGAATTCGTTTCCGGTCCGATCGACGACAACGACTGGACCTACTGGAACGGTCGGCTGATCGGAGCAACCACATTTGCCGCCGATCCCGCCGCCTACAAAGCCTCCCGGCGCTACCGGATTCCCGCAGGAGCGGTCCGGTACGGAAAGACGAACACGCTGGTAATCCGTGTGTTCGACCGCTGGGGAGAAGGCGGTCTGCTCGGACCGGTCTCCATTACGGCGCGCCGGAAGAACACCCCGGATGCCTGGTCCCCCTATTATCCGGAACTGGATTTCTATGATGTGGAGGCGTTTCACAACTGGTAAAGGAAAACAGGAAAAATCCCGTATGCATTTCATCGCTTTTCCGGATGGGTCTCCCGCCGGAACGATTGAAGAATGTTTTATGAATATGAAAAATCAGGAAAAGGATAAGACAACGATGGCAAAACTGAAAGCGGCAATCCGGAGGCACGGCGGAGTTCCCGTGATTCATGTGAATGGAGTTCCCGTGACCGGTCTGATGCACTGGAACCGGAATATGGATACGGAGGATGTCCGCAACTTTGCGGAAGCGGGAGTGCGGATTTTCTCCTTCATCGGAAACGTGGCCCCGGAGGATGGAACCCCGGTCCATGACGGTTCCACCAATTTCCAGACCATGACGCCCGAATTCATAGACTCCATGATGGAAAAGATTCTGCGGGGGTGTCCGGATGCTCTTGTGATTCCCCGTTTCCGGCTCCATGCTTCAGACGGGTGGAAAGCGCGCCATCCCGGTTGTCTGATGCGCCTTTACGATCTGGAAACTCTCGCGTTCGAGGATTGCGCCATGGCAACCCTCTGGAGCGACGAATGGATCGACGATGCTCTGGAATCGCTTGGCCGATCGCTGGAATACTGCGAACGGCACTGGGGCGAATCCATCCTTGGCTATCACTCCGGATTCGGCCACTGTGCAGAGCATGTCTGGTACTGGGGGGCGAAGATCGCCGACTACCATCCGCAGATGGCCGTGCATTTCCGCCGCTGGCTTTCGGAACGCTACCGGACTGACGAGGCACTCCGGAAGGCATGGAACGACTCTTCCGTAACACTGGAAAACGCGGAACCGCCTCCGCCCGAACGGTTCCGCAATTTCAATCCCTCCGCCGGGAGTTTGCTGAATCCGGAAACGGAGCAGGCGCTGATCGACCATCTGCTCTGCCATTCAGAACGGATGGCCGGTCTGGTGGTCCGGCAGGCGGAGTATGCAAAGCACACGCTTGCCCGGCTGGGAGCGGAAAAGCTCTTCGGCGCGTTTTACTGCTATGCCAACCTGCCGACGAACAGCATTGCGCATTACGCAGCCGGACAGGATGCACACCGGATCGTGCTGGAGTGCCGCGATCTGGATTATCTGTCATCGCCGGTGGGATATTCGGCACGTCAGCCGGGAGGAGTGAGTACGGCTCAGATGCTGCCCGCATCGGCGGAGCTTGCAGGAAAACTCTATTTCGCCGAGGACGATACGGGGACCCATCTCTCCGTGACGCCTTACTCCAATGTCCTGCCGGAGAATGTTCAACAGGCAGAACAGATGATGACGCGCGGTTTCCTTGATGTCTGGCGAAGCGGAGGAACGCAGTGGTTCATGGACCTTTTCGGAGAGGGAACGTTCCGCGACCGGAACCTGATGGCGAACGTCGCCCGGCTCGCGACATTCGCCGGACGCCATCTGGAACAGCGCGAGAGTACGGCTCAGATCGCCGTGTTCCTTTCCGACCGCAGCCTCTCCTGTTCGAAAACCTTCCAGTTCCTGACGGGAGCCCTGATTGAACAGCAGCTCAACGAGATTGCCGCCATCGGCGCCAGTTATGACATCTTCCGGATTGAGGATCTGCCGGAACTGGTGCGTCAGAACCGCTTGAGTCAGTACCGTTTCGCCATCATGCTGAATCTGCATTTTCTCGATGGAGAACTGCGCAGGCTTATCGACAGCGAACTCAAGAAAGAGAACCGCACGGTCCTCTGGTTCCATGCGCCGGGTATTTTCCGCAACGGCCGTTTCGATGCCGACGGTTGCTGCGAAGTGACCGGAATCCGCTGTGTTCTTGCCGAAGGACAGCGTTCGTCGCTGATTACCGAAGTACTCATCGACGGAAAACGGTTCAGTTACGGAACCCCGCGCAATGTCAATCCCCGTCTGTACGGTGCCGATCCGGAGGCGGAAGCGCTCGGCTGGATCGTCGAAGGAACCTGGACCCCGTATCGGGAAGGAGCAAACGGCGCGATGCTTCTGGAGAAACATTTTCCGCAGTGGACTTCCATCTGGAGCTCCTCGCCGAATATGCCGTCGGCACTGCTCAGCATGTTCGCCGAACGCGCAGGAGTTCATCTCTATTCTTCGCGCGGCGATCAGGTCTTTCAGTCGAAACAATGGCTTGGCGTTCACTGCAAATGGAACGGCCCTCTGGAACTCCGTTTCCCGGAGCGGGGAAGTTGGCGCGATGCATTTTCCGGCGTTCTCCTGGCGGAAAATACGGATTGCATCCGTCTGGAAACGCAACGCGGGGAAAATCGGCTGCTGGAACGAGTATAACAAGCTCCGGACCGGAATCCTGCAATACCATCATCAAACGGTATGGAGAGCCATCGTCCGGTAAAAAGAAAAACTCTTTTCGTTTGATTCCGGCCTGCCGGACCGAATGATGCAGTCTCCTGTTTCGGTCCGGCGGCATTCGGGCAAAAATCAGCAGATAAGGTCAGGATGATGGAAGCCGTACAGTCAAAGTTATTCAACTCACGATACCGGCGGCAGACATTACTGCTGCAGTCAACGCCTCACCTGATCCTCCGCAGCGGAAAAATCTTTCTGAATCCGATCCAGAAAGATTTCAGCGGCAGTAGAAAATACCTGATATTTCTTCCAGACAATATTCAAACCGGATTCCACCTTTGGAGACAATGGTCGAAAGCAGAGCACGCTGTGTTCCATGGTGTCAATGGTTCTGTCAAGCCCGATTGCGTACCCAATTCCTTCCTCCACCAGTTGTGCCGCGTTATAGATCAGATTATAGGTCGCCACGACGTTGAGCTTGTCAAAGAGCCTTCCGAACCATTCAGGATACCCGCTTTTCCCCGTTTTCGACTGTGGATTCTGCCGGGAACAGATCAGAGGAAGCCCCTGAAGATCCCGGAACGAGATACTCTCCTTGGCAGCCAGCGGGCTGTCCTTTCTCATGATAACGCCCCAGACATCCTTCAGCGGCAGATTGATACAGTCGTATTTGGAAATGTTGATCGGCTGAATCAGAATACCGAAATCCAAAATACCCTTGTCCACCCGTTCCTCGACTTCCTCCGTCTTTCCGCTGTAAATGTGATACCGGATTCCGGGGTATTCTTCACGCAGCTCCCGGATAATCCGGGCAATCAGTTTCATAGCCTCGGTTTCTCCGCTGCCGATATAAACATCCCCCCGGATGTTTTCCCCCATTGAGCGGAATTCCGCTTCGGTTTTGCGCACGATCTCCATGATGTCTTCCGCACGCCGGCGCAGCAGTTTCCCTTCAGCGGTCAAGGCAACGCTCCGGTTGGTACGGATCAGCAGTTTCTGCCCCAGCTCCTCCTCCAGGTCCTGCAACTGCCGCGAAAGGGTCGGCTGGGTGATGTGCAGAAAATGCGCCGCCCGGAGTATGGATCCCTCCCGGATCGCGGCGAGAAAATAACGTAAAACTCTGAGTTCCATCAGCAAACCTCCATGTTCATTTCAGATCACATTTTGTCTTACGTTACACGCGAATTCTGAATTCTGCAAGGTTTTTTCCTCTTTTTATCAAGGAACTTCATGAAACGGCAGGACTGTTCCTGCTACATATGCTTTTCAGGCATAACAGCTACAGAAAATAAGTATTTGTTGTTTCAAAGAAAACCGGTATATTAACGAAACAGAAAAAGGAGAAACATTGTGCAACTACCCGCTTGGATTCGACGGACTGGAAATTTATTTTTTGCCGCAGCAGTAATTCTTATCGTCTGTCTGGCCCACCACTACCGGAAAAATGCCATAGAATCTACGGAACAGGAGAGTGCTCCCAATATTCTGAGAACGGACTCCCGGTACAGTCACATCACCGGTTTCGGAGGTCCGATCCCGGTGAGAATCATGCTTTCGCCCGATTTAAAAACGATCAATAAAATTGAATTTGAATCAAACGCGGAAGATCCGGAGTTCTGGCAGCGGGTATTGGATTCCGGAATTTTTAAAAAGTATCTGAACAGGACTCCCGCGGAAGCACTCCGTCTGCCTATTGATGCCGTAACCGGAGCAACCTTTTCCAGTCGGGCGGCGCAGGAAACCATCCGTGCACGTCTGGCAGAGACCGTCTCCGCTCCGCTCGCAGTGGAAACGCCTTCCCTGATTCAGTTCCAATGGCTCGACGGACTCGGATTACTGCTGCTGGCGGTAAACCTTTATTATTTCTTTCATTCGATGTCCGGCAAAGCAAGAATCATCCTGCTTGTCTGCAATATCACGATATTCGGCTTGCTTATACACTGCTGCCTATCCTTATCGCAATTCAGCGGATGGCTTAAAACCGCACCATACTGGAAACTATCCCTGCCGTCATTGATTTTCCTGCTTACGGTTTGGCTTGCTGTATGGAAAGGAAGAAATTTCTATTGTGGAATCCTATGTCCCTACGGAGGAGCGCAGGAGTTGGCAAGCAGACTGGGCCGTAAACTGGGAGCCAGAACATATCCCGCAGGTTTCCGGGCAGGCCCCTATCTGCGACGAATCATTCTTGGAGTAACCGTAACAACGGTTATCTGCGGTGTTTCGTTCCCCGTCATTGAACCGTTCCCGGCATTTCTGCTTGACACGTCATGGTGGATTTTGATTCTCGCCATTGTTTTTCTAGGGGTTTCCGTATTCATCCCCCGGCTTTGGTGCCGCTGGTTCTGCGGTTGCGGGGCCCTGCTTGATTTTTTCCACAAAACATCCAATCACCAAATAGAAAGGAAATGGGAAATGAGTTATGAGCGTATAGTTATTCTAGCGTTGCTGCTGCTTCTTGTCCTCGTACTTTTCCGGCCCCTGCCGGGAAGGTTCACCGCAGAAGGTTCAAACACAACGCGACGGCAAACCGGCAATGTCAGAACAGATATTCTGGACGTGATTCATCAACGGAAAAGTGTGCGGAACTATACAAAAGAACCGATTGAACTGTCAGAACTGCATGAACTGGTCCGAGCCGGCTTTGCCGCTCCAAGCTGCGGTAATGCCAAACCATGGGCTTTTGTGATGATCACAGACCGTGCCCTGCTGGATACGCTTGCAAACACAATGCCGCATGGAAAAATGCTGCGCCAAGCCCCGGCGGCGATTGCAGTCTGCGGAATATCCCAGGCTTTCCGGACAGGAGAATATCGCGATGTCTGGCTTCAGGATTGTTCTGCCGCCACGGAGAATATTCTGCTTGCGGCGGAGGGGACCGGACTGGGAGCCGTATGGCTTGGTGTATACCCCCACACGAATCTTCTTGGCCCCGTCGCCTCTATTTTGAAACTGCCGGAGGGTGTTATCCCTTTCAGTATAATCTCCGTCGGACATCCGACCGGTGTTGAAAAGCCCAAGAACAAATATGATCCCTCACGGTTATTTTTACAACATTGGGGAAACAGGTTTCAACAGAAATGACATGCGAATTCCCATATACTGTGATCACCGGAATTTCTGTTGTTTTTTCCATATTTTTGCAGTCGGGATCCTATGTTTTTCACTCGCATTCATTCACAAAACATCGGAGGCTATTGAACCTGCGGTGTTCTCTCGGTGGATCATGGACTTTTTATCGCCTTTTCAATGGAATGCTCCATTGGAGGCATTCAAATCTTAAAAAGAATTCACATGCTCTCCCTATCCCTGCTTTTCCTCTTCCCTCTCAGCGGATTTCCCGGCGGTTTCGACCAATTCCTGTGCTTCCGTGGATAAGGCGTTTTTCGCTTTCTTGAACTCATAGGATGCCCGGCCCATGGCACGGGCAAGTTCGGGGATGCGTTTCGCTCCAAAGACGATGAGAATGAACAGGGCGATCAGGATGATTTCTGTGAATCCGAGCGACATGGTGAATTTCTCCTTCTTAATTGTTATGCTTCAAGATCGTTCTTAACCCGTTTCAACAGCTCCGGGATATTGAGTTTCTGCGGGCATTTTGCAAGGCAGGCGCCGCAGTTCACGCATGCCGACGCGGGCGCGCCGCGCTGGATCGGCGACATGGAGACCGTGTAGTCGGACAGTGCCTTCTTCTTGTTCTTGTGCAGCAGATAGTTGTTGTAGACATAGGCGAAGATGTAGCCGATCGCGACATTGTGCGGACACGGGATGCACTGGTAGCAGCCGGTGCAGTCGATGTGCCCGGGAGCCTGACGGAACGCCTTGATCGCGGCTCCGAGCGCCTTGCGGTCGTCGGGCGTGAGCATGTTCGGCTTCGCTTTGAATGCGTAGCGGAGATTCGCTTCGACATCCGCCATCGAGCCCACGCCGCTGACCGCCACGCTGACTTCGGGGATGTCCCACAGATAGTCGAGCGCCCACTCCACATCGGGTTTCACGACACCGGTCGAACGCAGAGCCTCGCGCATCGCAGGCGGTAGATTTGCCAGAAATCCGGTGCGGAGCGGTTTCATCACGGCGAGTCCCATACCATTCGCGGCGGCGTATTTCGGCCCGAGACATCCGGCCTCATATTCATAGTCGAGGTAGTTGTGCTGAATCAGACAAAAATCCCAAGGAGCGGATTCAACCACCTCTTTGAACAGGCCGAGCCGGTCGTGGAACGAAAAGCCCGCGAAACGGATCTTCCGCTGCTCCTTGAGCTTCATGATTTTGTCGATCAGCCGGAACGGGATCACCTTCTCTTTCCAGCCCCGGTGCATGATCATGTGGATATGATAAAAGTCAATCACATCGGTTCCGATCGCCCGACGGGATTCATCGAAGAATTTTTCGAAATCCTCCGGGCGCTCCATGATCCACCACGGCGACTTGGAAGTCACATAAACCCGGTCGCGCCAGCCGCCTTTGAGCGCTTTTCCGGCAACGGCCTCACTCTGTCCGCCGAGGTAAACCCTGCCGGTGTCGATGTAGTTCACGCCGCCCTCAATGGCGCGGTGGATCATGGCGACGCTCTGGTCGAAGTCCACGGTTCTGCCGTCTGCAAGCATCGGCAGACGCAGAAGCCCGAAACCGAGAGCGGAAACGTTGACGCCGGTCCGTCCCATCGGACGGTACTGCATTTGCGGATTGAAGTTCAAGACCGGTCCCGTCGGCTTAGCCGCCGGAGCTTCCGCCGCTTTCAGCACGGACCCTTTGCCGAGCATCGCTCCTGCGGCGGTCAGCAGCGCCGCCGATTTGAGAAAATCACGTCGATTCATGTTGTCACCTCTCAATGAATGGAAAACGCACCGTCTACCAGCAATGCATGCCCGTCGACGAAGCTTGCCTGCGGACTGCACAGCCAGAGTACAGCATTGGCGATTTCCTCCGGCTTGCCGAGACGACCAGCGGGAATGTCGCGAATCAACTCTTTTTCCAGGGCGGGATTACGACTCATCAGCTCCCGCGCTATCGGGGTAAGGATTACACCCGGACAGACAGCATTGATCCGGATGTTTTGCGCCGCATAGTCGATTGCGGCGGTACGGGTCAGGCCGATAACGGCGTGCTTGCAGGCGATGTAGGCCGCCTGTCCCGGAAAACCGGTCACGCCGCCCTGTGAGGATGTGTTCACAATCGTACCTCCGCCCTGTTTCTGCATCTGAAGAATCTCGTAACGCATGCAGTTCCAGACGCCTTTCAGGTCAACGGCGACGGTCCGGTCAAACTCTTCATCGGTGATTTCCGCCATCGGACGCTGCGGAGTCTGGATTCCGGCGTTGTTCAACGCCGCATCAAGGCGGCCGTATTTTGCCGCAATCCATTCAACCATCGTTCTGACGGCATTGACATCGGATACATCGCACGCATACGCGGTCGCCTGATATCCTTCGGCAGCCAATTTCCCGGCTTGTTCCTCCGGTTTTCTGATGTCCGCCATCACGGTGACGGCTCCGGCTCTGGCGAAGGCTTCGGCGCAGGCGAGACCAATTCCCATTGCGGAACCGGTGACCAGTGCGACTTTTCCCTGAAAATATTCGTTCATGGCATTTATCCTTTCGGTTGGGGACATTATCAAAATCTTATCTTCACCGTTTTTTGAGTTCAATCCAACAATTTTGAAAAAACCAAAGTTTCGGTTCTCACAAAATGCGCAATGAGATATACTCAATCCCATTACAGAGATTCTGGAATATACTTATGCATCCATTCCATGATGAGATTAGCGACGGTCAGATTATTTTTATCCTGCATGAACATATGCGTATTACCATGCAGTCCTCTTGCCGGCAGATGTAACATTTCAGCTTTTCCGCCGACTTTTCTGAGACGTTCAATAAATTTGTTACAACCATCAAATCTTTGCTGCCAACCGTAGGAATCGCCGGGAATCTCAATAGACCCGGAAAGGTAATCACCATAGACGATCAGAAGCGGTATTTTCGCAAGAACGGCAATCTGGGCATCCGTAAAACGATCCGCCAGACGGGCGCCCGGTTCCAGAAGGATCATCCCTTTCACTGCGTTCGGAGCCAGCAGTGCTGCTTCAAGCGGAAAATGACCGGATTGTGAGTGCCCCACCAATACAGCCCCATTCAATTTTTGCGCCAGTTGAGCAAGGGTTCCGTAATTCGGGTTCGGTGACGGCAGCGAAGAAGTCAGATCGGCGATACTCATGCGGGAAAGCTCCGAAACTGCCTCAACCGGAAATTGCGTATCAGAATAAGGAACGCCTTTTTCCGGGCCAATCCTGAAATTGATCCACGCCGCATGCAGGTCACCCATTCTGGTGATTTTCGGGAGTTGAGACGGCTTCTGCCTACCCGCTCCTACGTTATTGAAAATCGCCTGATTGAACCCCGAACGTCCCCTGCCGACCTGATCAACCACATATACCGGATATGAGTTCCGGACGAAATATTCATACCAGCCCATACGCCCATCAGGAGTCGTGTCATAGCAGCTTCCACTCATACCTGCTCCATGAACCAGCACCACAGGAAACCGTGTTTTCACGTCCGGCAACATATATTCGACATACATCTGATTTACGGTGACGGTATCCGCCTGCCTCTGGCTGCCCAATTCTATAAAATCCTGAAAAACAGTTTCACCGCCAAGGTAAAAACTGCCACGCTCCTTTAAAACAAGAGGCGGAGTCCGGGTGGAATTTGTGTCCGTCGGCGAATCCGTCCAAGCAGTTTCTCCGACAAGCAGACACACAAGAACGAGAGAAAAAATCTTTGTTGACATTTAATTACCCTCCATTTCGTGAAGATTATTTCATTTCTATCCAGAGGCATCAGCCTCGGTTTGAGACCAAGCCGGGAAAAAAAAACCTGTTTCCTGTTGTTTTTTCCACAGCCAATTTGTTTTCCTCGCATAAAAGATCATCAGGAACATGGCAAGAAGCATGATAGCCCCCAGATAAACCAGCAACACCCCCTCCATTGAATTCATTGCCGAAGTTTCCCAATGCAGCCAGGCGATCCGGCAGACGCAGAAGCCCGAAACCGAGAGCGGAAACGTTGACGCCGGTCCGTCCCATCGGACGGTACTGCATTTGCGGATTGAAGTTCAAGACCGGTCCCGTCGGCTTAGCCGCCGGAGCTTCCGCCGCTTTCAGAACGGACCCTTTGCCGAGCATCGCTCCTGCGGCAGTCAGCAGCGCCACCGATTTGAGAAAATCACGTCGATTCATTATCATCCTCCAAAATCATGCTTAATGGCCGACCTGCCGCTGCTGTTCGGCATTGTAGCGGCTGCCGGTCACGGGAATCGCGGCGACGGCGAGTTCAAGCTCCCGCCACTCCGCCGGGGTACAGACAAAATCAAGCGCATGAAGGTTTTCCTCCAGATGCGACAGCTTGGTCGTTCCGGGAATCGGCACGATCCACGGAGTTTTCCACAACAGCCAGCCCAGCGCGACCTGCGCCGAAGTCATGCCGCGTACTCTCCCGAACTGCTGCAGAACATTCACGATCCGGGTATTGGCGCGAATCGCCGCCGGAGTGAAACGCGGAAGCGTCTGACGGTTGTCGTTGTCGGGATCGAACTGCGTGTATTCGTTGATTCCGCCGCCGAGAAAGCCGCGGTTGAGCGGACTGTAAGGAACGAAGCCGATGCCGAGTTCGCGGCACACGTCAAGCACGCCGTTTCGTTCCACGTCGCGGTGCATCAGATGATATTCGCTCTGAACGGTGGTCAACGGCTGAACCGCATGTGCCCTGCGGATGGTTTCGGCGCTGACTTCGCACATTCCCCACCGCAGGACTTTGCCTTCTCTGATCAGTTCGCCGATGGTTCCGGCAACCTCCTCGACCGGGACTTTCGGATCGAAACGGTGCTGGTAGAACATCGGAAGCGCATCAAGACGCAGGCGTTTCAGCGAACCCTCGCAGTAGCGGCGGATCGTGGCGGGACGGCTGTCCTGACGGCCGGTACCTTTGCCGTTGACGACTTCATGCCCGAACTTGGTGGTCACGTTTATTTTATCTCTGAATTGCGACAACGCCTCGCCTGCCAGCTCTTCGTTGTTGAGCGGGCCGTAAATGATGGCGGTGTCGAAAAGGGTTACGCCGCGGTCCACGGCCTCATGTAGAAGCCGGATACATTGTTTCCGGTCCGGATGGGCGCTGCGGTTGTAAGTCATGCCCATCACGCCGAATCCAAGGGCGGAGACGTCAAGGGCTGCTTTGCCGCTGCCGAGGGTGCGGTGCGGAAGTTCTGACGGAGAAATCTTGTTTCCTGCGGCGGCTGTTTTTGTCATGCCGCCCCGGACAATGGCCGGCAGTCCCAAAGCGGCTCCGAGAATTGCGGTTGATTTGAGAAAATCGCGTCGATCCATGATGTTGTCTCCTTTTATTTACAGGTTCACGCCGATCAGATGTGCCGGATTGGTCCGCACCATCAAGTTGATCTCCCTTTGCGGAATTCCCGCATCCTGCAGTTCGCGGATGCACATGCGCATTCCGTCAATCGGGTTCGGATTCCCGCGTTGTCCGAGATCGGTTGAAATAAAACTGCGTTCAGGAACGGTTCTGACATAATTCAGGAATTCTTCCCGGCTCTGCCGTTTGAACTGCGGGTTGCCTGTTCCGGGTCCCCAGAGACGGGGCAGATAACAGTATTCCACGAATGCGCCGAAATCGACCGCCCGTCTGATTTGATCCGGCGTCATTTTCCAGATCAGCGAATTGACGTGAGTGACGACGAATTTTTTCACGCCGACTTCTCCCGCTTTTTTCGCCAGAATCAGGCTTTCCCGCGGCGAACTGTGTCCGGAAGCGAAAATAATATCCGCCCCGGCGCACAGCTCCATCACCCGGATCACTTCCGGAAGGACTTTGCCCTGCCGATCAAGCACCGGGATTCCCGGTCCGGGGAGTTTGTCGCACCGGTGCTGGTAAGCCGCGGAAAGAGTCGGCATCCAGATACAGCGGCAGAGCCCGCCGGAGGTTTTGAGCGCCTGTTCCGCCGCGAACACATTGACCTTGTCGCCGTGAACACGGTTCATGCAGAGACTCCCGAACACCTCGAACTCCGGAAGTGCCTGACGGATCAGGAATGCCCGGTCATGACAGCTCCAGTCGTTCGACTTGTACATGACCGCCCGGTAGCCCGCCTGTTTCGCCTGTTCCGCCAACGTGAATTCGTCGATGCAGCGCGGACGTGTGTCGGGCAGACAGTGGATATGAATGTCGCAGACCCCGGCAAGCCGCGGATCGCTTGCGCTGTTTTTCCGGGAGTCCGCCGCCCCGACCGCAGGAGCGCCGACTGAGCTGTTCAACAGCATCGCACCTCCGGCAATGCCGAGCGTTTTGATAAAATTCCGTCTGTCCATGGCGTTCTTTCCTTTATATGCTCTTTCCAAGCCGGTACGCCTGTTCCGGGTATTTCGTGCGGTTGATTGCGCCGACCGGCCAGACTCCCGGTGCAATGATCTGCCCTGCATCGGTCCAGCCGAGATAATCCAGAAGCACTTCGTAATGATTGACGATTGCGCTTTCCTTCCTTTTGGAGTTGTCCGCGTAGGTCATCATCAGCACCGCTTTCTTCGGAACGTGAATCTGCCCGTTGATCGCATAGAAGCGGTCGATCACCGCTTTGATCTGCGCCGAAATGCCGAAATAATACATCGGCGTTGCAAATGCCACCAGACCGGCGTCAACGATGTGTTTGCGGACAAATTCAAAATCGTCCCTGAACACACACGGGCCGTTCATGCCGCATTTGTTGCAGGCGATGCAGGGGTGTACCTCTTTGAACGCCGCATCGAAACGGACGACTTCGTGCCCGGCTTCCTTTGCGCCTTTGATGAAGTGATCCGCGAGAGTGTTGGAATTGCCGTTTTTCCGGGGGCTGCCCGTGATAACCAGAATTTTCATTTTGCCGTTTTCTACTCCATTTTTGGAATTTTGCACCGATGCCGCGTTCAGCAGGGAACCGCCGAGAAACGCGGTTCCCGCGACCGCCGCCGTCACCGTCAGAGACGTTTTGAGAAAATCGCGTCGGTTCATGTTGTCACTTCATTTTCATTTCCGGAACCAGTGGTATCTGGTCCAGCAGTTCCAGCTTCAGGACCATTTCCAGGGTTCCCTGTTTGTATTTCTGAAAGTGCGAAGTTTTGATATGGCGCTCGTAAGCGACGCGGTCCGCATAGATTTCCAGAATGGTGATCTGTTCCGGATGCGCTTTGTCCTGCATGGAGTACATCATCAGCACCCCCGCTTCCTCCGCCATGGACCGTCTCCCGCATTCCGCCGCAAATGCGATATATTCCGCAAGACGGTCCGGCTTGACGGTAATTCTAGACAAACGTACAATACTTTCCGATGTCACTGTACTCATATATGTCTCTTTCGCATTGTTTTTTTCTTTTGCGGCGGAATGGATGGCCGTCTCTGCCGCAGGCAGCAGAAGAACCGAAAGCAGAAGCCATATTACCGACAAATGCTTCATTCCACCGCTCCCTTTCATCTGCCGGAGGTCGCCGCCTTGTAATCGGCGTCGCTGACCGGTTCCAGCCAGGTATTCTTATTGGTCGCGGGGTTGCATTCAATCGCGAGGTGCGAGAACCAGCTGTCGGGAGCGGCTCCGTGCCAGTGATCGGTATTCGGCGGAATTTCGACAATATCACCGGGAACCAGCCGCCGCGCCGCCTTTCCGCGCTCCTGATAGTACCCGACTCCGCCGACCGCGATCAGCATCTGCCCTCCGGTATGACTGTGCCAGTTGTTGCGGCAGCCCGGCTCGAATGTGACGTTGGCGACCGGGACATTCAGCCGGTCGTCCTTCGTCAGGCGGGCGAGGTAGGATTTGCCGCTGAAGTATTTCGCGTATCCGGTGTTTTCCTGCCCGACCGGAAAGGCGCTGATGTGCGGAACCCCATATTCATTGCCGTTGACGGCGGCGAGAATCTCCCCGATCTGCGCATCCGTGACGCCGTTGTGTTTGCCGATGGCGATGTGGGAATTCAACTGGCTCTCCACGCCCGGCATTGCGGCAAGTGCGGCGATGGTGGCGATTTCGCGGGTTCTCCAGTCAAGGTTGTCGCGCCCGAAAATGTCCCCGAACAGGTGCGCCTTCAAGTATTCGTCAATCGCCGGAGCAAAGTCGAAGAGCGCTCCCTTGACCGGCGCTCCGCAGAGCTTTGTCTGGTTGGCGGTGCCGAAATCGATGCTCTTCCCCGCCGGTAGCGGGCCGGGTAGTTTTCCCTGCGCGTCCCTGATCCCTCCCGCCTCACGCTCCTTAAGCAGCGCCATACAGTTGCCGAGCGCGTTCAGGCTGCGCGGGAAGCCGCAGTAGGCATAAAGCTGAACCAGGATTTCCTTGATCTCGTTCACGGTCAAACCGGCGTCAAGCCCCGCCGACAGCGCGTTTTTCAGGTTCGGCATGTCGCCGCGCGCCGTACAGGCGGCGATGGCAACGATTTTCTGTTCTTTCATATTCAATGCACTCATTTTATCCTTTGCCTCCATGTTGACGATACAGAAGATGGAAAGAAGAATCCCAAAGAGAGCGATTTTTTTCATACTCCACCTCATTTTTTGACGGTTACAACTTCATTGACCCAGTTTGCGATGGCACTGCCGGAACGCCTGATACCGCCGCCGGAGAATGCTCCGCCTTTTCCGAATTTTGATTTCGGACACGCCTTGCGAATATCGCGTTCACAGCGCGCCATTCCGCCTCCGCCGTGCGTCACAAACGGTATCACGGTTTTTCCGGCGAAATCATTTTCTGACAGAAAAGTCAGCACCGGCGGCGCCATTGTGCTCCACCAGTTCGGCGTTCCGACGAAAACGACGTCATACTGATCGAGGTTCTTGATTTTTTCCGCCAGCGCCGGTTTAACGCCTGCACGAATCTCCTTTTTCGCCTGATCGACGCAGGCATTGTAGTCTGCCGGATATGCCTTAACCGGTTTGATTTCAAAAAGAGTCCCTCCGGTACTCTTCTGAATCTGTTCCGCCGCATGGCGGGTATTGCCGCTGTAGGAATAATAGGCAACCAGGATTTTTCCCGGCTCCGCTGTCGTTTTCACGGCCGGAAACTGATCATCCGCCGAACATCCGAACATGGAAAATACTGCACTCGCCATCATACACACCATTGCCTTTCTGATCATTTTACTTTGCCCTTTCCGAAGAGTTGATTTTTTGTTCCACAGAATGCAGCAGGAAATCGAGACAATCAATCCGCTCCTGATTCTCATGGACAGCCCGAAGCAGTGAATTTCTCTGGCGAAGCAGCAGCTTCCGCTGAGCCATCACTTTTCCTTCCCGTTCATACGCAAGAAATTCTTCCGTTACAGCCGTATTGCAGCCCGCATCTTTCAGATTGCGGAGGAGCAGAACGGCTCCTTCATCCGATACATTCACTCAATTCACCTCCATTGATTGATTTTCTGCTCTGCAAATCAATATAATACAAAGCAAAATAATAGCAAATACTTTCTTTCTATACTTATTAATGCTTGAAAAGCATAATTTAGAAGATATAGTATCCGCAACTTGAAAGGGAATCATGTTATGGAACTCAGGCTATTGCGTTATTTTCTGGCGGTGGCACGGGAGAACAGCTTCACCCGTGCGGCAAAATATCTTCATGTGACTCAACCGACGCTTTCGCGGCAGATGATGGATCTGGAGGAGGAACTTGGACAAAAACTCCTGAACCGCGAAACCCACCATATCACGCTGACGCCGGAAGGGATGCTGTTGCGCCGCCGCGCCGAGGAGATCATGGCGATGGTGCAGAAGACTGAAGCCGAATTCAACGCCATCGGCGAAAACGTCTCCGGCGACATCTACATCGGAGGCGGGGAAAGCAAGGCGATGAATCTGGTTGCGGACGCGATTTCCGAACTTCATGAGGATTACCCCGGCATCTGCTGGCACCTGTACACCGGAGTTGCCGGAGACGTCATGGAGCGTCTCGATAACGGGCTGCTCGACTTCGGCATCCTGCTCCAGCCGGTCGATATCGCCAAGTACGACAGTATCGCCTTGCCGGTTAAAGATGCGTGGGGTGTGCTGATGCGCCGGGACAATCCACTGGCGGAAAAGGAGTCTGTCACGCCGGAGGATCTGCGGGAGCTCCCGTTGATCTGTTCGCGGCGCGATCTCCGCAACAAATCCGTCCGGAATCCCTATGCCGAATGGTTCGGCGGAGACCTTGACAAACTGAATATCGTGGCAGTTCACAACCTGATTTACAATGCCTCGCTTCTGGTGGAAAGAGGCATGGGAAATGCGCTCACCCTTGGAGCAAAAAATGTGGCGCGCGACAAACTCTGTTTTCGTCCTTTGAATCCGGTATTGGAATCCGGCTCCAGTATCGTCTGGAAGAAATACCAGGTCTTCTCCAAAGCCGCCGAAATATTCCTCGGACGGCTCCAGGAAAAATTCTCCCCTTCAGGTAAACAGAAGTGACTCTCAGCCGTATGCAGGGGAATAGCCGCGACACCATGATTTTGATGTTTCTGGCTGATTGATAGAGTTTCGACCGTTCTTCTGCAGGGGAGCATTTTGCAACTACAATCGGCTCCTGCGCAGGAGTCCCTTTCCTCCATAATCCCCGCCCGGTATTGATTCTGGCGTTTCTGATACGATGGATCGACTTCTCTATAATAAATAGAGACGCTCCGCATCATTACTGATTGCTTTGCGTCTCAAACGGTTCAGTTCCCCGTCACTTGCGGTTTCTTCAAAAAATCATATGACCGCTAAATGCCGTAATGTCCGGGAACAAAGACTTTTTCACAGGATTCCTGTGCGGTTCCGCTTTCTCAAAAACTTGTAGCGGTAAACTCGTAGCTGTTGACACAACCGAGCTTGTTGAACCGGATCAGGAGTCCAGCGGACTTATAAGAGGATTTATTCGATCCAATTTCCGAAGAAGCTCCGACTCCGGCGACTCCGCCGCCTTTCGCAAGACTTCCGCCCGAATACGGGAAAAATGCGGAGAAGTTCCCTTTCATCTGAAAGCCGAGTTCACTCTGCCGGACCGCGACACGCGGATAAACCCACGATTCCCCGTTCAACTCATTTTTGAACACCAGACCGGGGGCTCCGATTGCTTTGAACACTTCCGACTTTGTCGTCTTATTCCGGACGATCTGCAAACCGGACGTCGAAATTTCTCCGACTGCGGCGGCGTCATTCATCGCGGAATGGAGCTCCTTGACACCGGAACAGCCGGAAAGTGCCAACATGAGCGGAACCGCCATACAAATTATAAACGCAAACGATTTCATTCTGTTTGTCCTTTTTGTTTGAAATTGGAGTTCCGGCCGGAACAGTTCCGACCGGAAACGCGGGCACATCAGGCAAGCGCCGCAATGCTGTACTGGTTCAGTTTCTTGCTGTCAGCATCAATCCGCAGGAACGCGACTTCCGGAATGCTCGCAGTGTCAAACTCGATCCCGTTCTTCGTATTGACTTTGCTGGTTTCAAGAATCTCTCCGGCGGCATTGAGCCAGCTGACTTTCGCCTTGCCTTCAACCATGTCAAGAGAGAATGAACCGGAGAACTGGCGGATGTCGATGTAATCCACTTCGTCTCCATTCGCGGCTTTCGAAAGAACGCCATTGTAACCGGTTCCGCTCAGAACCGTGGCGTATTCCTGCGTATTGTTCGCCCAGTTGTATGCCTGTCCCTGTTTCAATTCCAGAGAATAATAGCTTCCAACGCCTTTCGACGCTTTCGGACTTTCCACGGCAACGACATATTCCGTATCTTTGCCCAGCATCAGTACGCCGGTCGCAGCGCTCCAACCGGATTTCTCGCTGGTGGAAACTTTCTTGACCGATTTCAATTTTTCCGAGCCGTCCTTCTTCTTTACGACTTCGAAGACTGTCAGGCGAACCTGAGCATTCGTCTTGTCGATAGCGAAATCATAAGCTCCGCCTTCTCCCGCGGCGAGACGGAAATAGTCGAATTTGTCACCGAAGCCGACCCATTCCTGACTGACCAGCGTTCCGGTTTCGCTGTAATTAAGTTCGGGTGCCGTATCATAGCTGTTGTCCAGCGGATTCAGATCGGCATCTTTGAACAGTTCGGTTCCGCCCGCATTGAGAACAACGGAATAATCTGCGTTTCCGCCCTTGGAAGCATTCGTGGATTCCACGACCAGGAAGTAGGTTCCAACTTCCAGAAGCAGATTTTTGATCGACTTGGAAGCCGAACCGCTTTTCGATTTGCCGACGCTGACACTCTTGAGCTTTTTGAGTTTGCCGTTCTTGGGATTTTCTACATAAATGGCAAGACGCGTCTTATCGGTAGCGGTAAGTTCAAACGTCATTTTTCCGGCTGTGGTAACCGCCAGTTCGCGGACGTCGTTTTTATCGGAAAAACCAACCCACTCATCCGTCACAAGCTGCTGATCGTTGGAATGGATCATGACTTTCATATCGCTGGCGACATCCTGAACGGTCTTCATATTGCTCCAGGTATCTTCCGGGATCTGGTTTGCATTCACAAACGCTGTACCTTCCACGGCAACCGTATAATTGGCGGTGTTGCCGGAAGAGACCGAGAGCGTGTAGGTGTTGTTCTTGTCGAGCAGCACGGCACCCGCACCTTTGGCAAAGTTTTTGGCGCTCATGGTCTTGGAACGCAGACGCTTGCCTTTCGCTCCGTCTCCGGAGTATTCGGTAATCGTGATCTTGGCTTTGTTGTCGAGTCCCTCAAGAATGAAGTTGTAAGAACCGCTGTACTCCGGAGTCAGGGTATACTCTACCGGGGCTCCCTTTTCAACGGTCTGCTCCTTTGTCAGAGCGACCGGATCGGATTCGCTCATTCCTTCGGACTCAATATAAAGATTGTTGTTTACAACGATCGCCGTATTGACCCAGTCACTGTAATTTCCGCTATAGTCATAAGCACGGACATTCAGCGTATATTCGCCATCGCCAAGAGCCGCTGTCGGACGGATGATCTGCGTTCCGTCCTGAACAACCCCCATATCCACAACTGCACCGGCACCATCAAGAACCTGATATTCAAAGCCGTAAACGAAATAGTTGTCGGAAGCTCCGGTGCATTCGGCCTTGATGCGGTTGCCCATGGTGATGATCGTAATACCGTCCGCCGTGATCGTCGGGGCTTCGGTGTCAACACCGTTCTTGACGTTCAGCGTATAAGTTACAACGGGAACTTCGCCGAGAATGGCACGGCAGCCGTCAATCACCGAACGGGTTTCGGGCACATTGTTGTACGCCCAGGTAATGACATCAACATCCTGCCCTTTGGTTCCTTCCTCGACTTTCGCCCAGAGACTGCGCCAGCCGGGAGAGCTGAGAAGCTGTTCCACGTTCTCAAACAACTCCTTGGCCTTCACGCTCTGCGTGGCGCTGAGTTCATAATTGAAACGGCTGGAATTCACAACGACGTATGCACTGCTCTCCAGAATCCGGTACTGTGTACCATCCACTGCGGTGACGACAGCAGAAAATCCGTTATCCGCTTTGAGCTGCGCCGCCTCCTTTTCGGAAGGACGGGAAGCTGTAGCGGAAAGATTCAGTTTGCCATTGTTCTGTTCCGTTGTTTTATCGACGGAGATCACCGCCATTTCCCCGGCGGCAACCGAGATGTTGTACAGTCCCATCATCGCCCCGGCAGCGGTGGCGATCGTAATAAACGCACTTCCGACCTCGCCATCCACTCTGGAAGCAAACCCCGCGTAGGAACTTTCTCCGGCGCCGACATTGACATTGCTGGTAAAGCGGAATCCTTCGTAATCGTAACTCATGATGAACCTCTTTCTTTTTGTTTATAATATTTTATTGAATGCTTATTTCCTGTCTGCAGCGGCTGGAGCCTGTTTTTCGCCGCTGTTTTCCGGAGAAAACGCCTGATAGATGGAGCCGTTGTTTTTGCGCAGGAAGATCTCTTTGCGCAAAAGTCCGAAGAAACGGTTTGCAAACACGCCTTCCGCCATCGGCACTCCCTCGTTATCGAAACGTGCAACAAGACGGACCAGCGTCTGAGTGCGCGCAAGCGGCTCCAGCGTCACGGAAACGTCGATCTGCCGGAACTGCTCCGTGGTGCTGAAAAACTCTCCGAACGAAACTCCCGGCGGAACCGCCAACTGGACAAGCGAAAAACCGCCCCGTCCGGTCTCGACATGCCGCTCGTAAGCGTTCTGCCAGACACCGTAAATATACCCGCTGGACCGATCTGCCTGTTTGAGAATAAATCCGTTCAGCTGGAGCGTGGCAATCGTGCCGTACCAGACATCGTCATAAGTGGCGCCGAGCTCCTCGCCGATGTTGCGGATCGTCAGAGCCCGCTGCTGCAATCCGGTCATCCCCGCACTTGTGTCGGCTGGAATCTCCGTGGATATGCAGCCGCTCAGCAGAACGCATGCCGCAAGCAGAAGCACCAGAAATCCAAATTTTTTATTCATGCGACCTTCTCCGTTTCATCAGAACGAGGTGACCAGCATCTTATAGGACGCCACTTTTTCGTTGGCGTCAAAACGGATGATCAGCGTTGCCGTGTGGACCGATGTGGTATTGGTTCCGACACTTCCGCCGATCTGAGCTCCGGCATCGCCGACACCGTGACGGAAATTATCAAATCCGAACAGTGTTCCAAAGTACGCTCCGGCGGCATATCCCTGCGCGGTCCGGCGGACTTTGATCTGATCATAGGTCCAGATTTCGCCGCGTCCGCTTTCCAGCGCCACGACGTTGGGGGTTCCCAGAGAACGGAACACTTCGCTCTGGGTCGTCACACCCGTTTTCACTGTCATTTTCACCTGACCGGCGGTAAGCCGGAGATTGGCGTCAAACGGCTCCGGAGACAGGTCCGTCGAGCAGCCCGCCAGCAGAAAACCCGCACTGACCGCGGTTGCTGCCGTCAAAAGCAGAGTTCTGGAATACTTCATCGTTCGTTCCTCCTGTTTATGTTACATTCTGTTTATGAGTCTGTTCCCTGAAAAAATTACCGACTGTCCGATTCCCGGATCTTCATTGCGATCCTTGTTCCCGTACAAAATCAGTCTCCGCCGTCGATCCGCTTGACTGCTGCCGGGAAGACTTCATTGGAGCTGATTAAAGATTTTTTTCGCTTCGGGATCGGTCGTCTGATCCACGGCTGCCGGCTGTGGGTTTGCAAAAATAACTCTCGGCGCGGTGATCAGAGCCTCCTCCTTGGCTTCGGGAGTCAACGGCTCCAGCGTCAGAGTAATGTTGTTTTCATTCAGCGCCCAGGCATTGTCAAAGCAGAGTCCGATCGCAGGCAGAATGAAAATAGAGGTCCACGCCTCAATCTTGCCGAGCGTGCTGAGCGAATAATCCACTACATAAATCTTGTCCCGGTATCCGTCTTTATAAGCGGTGATGACCAACTGTTTCCCCGTATTCGCCTCAATGAAAATGGGCGATTTATTGTTGTATTCCACGCCGTTGGCGATTACCCGCGCATCCGCCGGGACAACATCAAGCGTCACGATCTGCGTTCTGCATCCGCACACGAACAGCAGGGCGGCGGCAAAACCGGAAAGCATTATCTTTTTCATTTTATCTATGCTCCTGAGTTAGGTATTAATTATAAAGGAAGGAGGAAGGACTGCCGAACGGCCCCGCAAGACCGTTGAGCATCTGAATCGTCGGCAGAATCTGACGAATGATCAGGTTCCATTCGCTGATCGCGTCACGCGGTACAAACACGATGTCTTTCGGCTTCAGCGCAAAATCTTTGGACCGGCCAAGCTGCATATCCTTGATATTGACCGTATAGACAACCGGATTTTTCAATCCGCCGCGGATCACCTTGATGTCGTTCGAGTTGGTCTCTTTCAGTCCGCCCACAAGCCCGACCGCCTGAAGCAGTGTCAGGTTCGGCTGGTACGGAATGCAATCCGGCTCTTCCACCTCTCCGAGCACCGTGATCTTGCCGCTTTCCAGCGACGGGATATAGATATAATCGCCATTGAGGACCGGAATATTGTAAAGCGGATCCCCGTCCACCAGCGCTTTGGTGAAATCAATCGGCAGAATGGTGCCGTTCCGCGCGATATAGGCGTTCTCCAGATCGGCGAGAACCAGTTTTTCCCCGTTCGTTCCAACAGACAGCAGTCCCTTTGCCATGGCGATTGCATCCGTCAGACGGCATGAACCGAATACAAACGGATAAATTCCCGGCTCGGTCACAGTCCCGCCGATCGTAAACGTGTAATTCTTCAGCTCCAACGGCTCCAGAACCACATTGCATTCCCGGAGGAATTTTCCATATTTGCTGTTCAGCAGTTCTCCGGCGGCGGGAAGCGTCAGTCCTGCGATCTTTACAGAACCGATCGGCGCAACACTGATTGTGCCGTCCGGCATCACAATTACGCGCGGACGGCTCAAAGTCGGCTGCCCTTCCACAGCAATCGCAAATATGTCGCTCGGAGCGATCACATAATCAGGCGGTGTAACCCTCTGAAGTTTTTCCAGTTCGGCAAACGGAGCCGAACGCACCGTTGAAGGAACCGGCCGGAGCGACGTGTTTTCCGGAACGGCAACCGGAACGAACGGCGTGGAAGCGCATCCCGCCCACAGCAAAGCGGACAGTATCACACTTCCGGAGAAAACAGCTCGCAAGATTGTCATCGCCCGACCTCCCGGATAAACACATCGCAGGAGTTGCTGTCAAGCAGACGTTCGATGGTGTTTTTCTTTTTCTGTTCCCGTTCCAGCATCTTCTCTTTATCCTCAATGATTGATCCCAGCATCAGAGCAAGTTTGATCTGCTGCAAAGTCTGAATATTCTCATAAAAATACAGGACGTCGTTCGGAAGCCCCGTAAGTTTCGGCGGATTCATATTCATCCGGTACAGATCCGGCTTCTGATGGGACAGCTGTTTCCGAATCTGCTCGCACTGCCGGTCCAGTTCCGCCAGTTTCCGTTTCATGTTGCGGATCTCAATGTCGTTGTCTGTATAAATCTGACGCGCCATATCCAGTTCCAGCTGAAGCGCGGAACGTTTCTCCTCCATACCGCTGATATACGCACCGTAAGCCGTGAGGAACTGACTTTGCGCCTCCACGAGTTGTTCATTCAGCGCCTTCATTTCTATTTCCGTATTCAGCGGGCGCAGTTCATTCTTATCCTGCAAACGCTGTTTCAGTTCCTTGAGCCGCACAAGCTCTTTCTCATATCCCGCGATTTTTTCCGTACAGAGCGCGAGGAGCTTTCTGCTCTGAACCTCCCATTTTTTCCGGTAATCATCCAGAAAGCTGAGTGTCAGGGCGCGAGCGATACGGACGGAACGCACCATGCTGCGCGTATTGGCGATGATGATATAGCTGTTCTGTGTGGACAAGCGTTCCTTTACGTCGATTGCCCGCACCATCTCCTCGTAAGGGACGTCCCAACCGTACCGCTGAGCAATGGGGAGCAGAATCTTTTTATTGGTAATATACTCCAACACCATTGACCGCGAAAGACGGATATTGCTGTCCGGCGATACGCTGTCGATTTCCATATCCGCCTGACGGATCGTAACCATCCCGCCGAAGTCCGGTTCTTTCTGAAACGATTCCGTCACATAATAAGCAAGCGCCGTCAGTCCGGCAACGAGCGCCAGCAGAAAAAGCAGGGAAAACCATGTGCTGTGCAACAGCCGGTGAAACCTTGCTCTCAGGTCATGCTTGTTCATGATCACTCCTCGTCAACGCCATTCAGGATCACGCCGGAAATATCCAGATTGGCGCGTTTGAGCGCTTCGACCGTCTGCTTGGCAATCGCTCCCTCCGTCTTTCCGGCACGCACCAGGAGCAGAACGGAATCCGCCGTACTTCCCGCGGAAACAATATCGGCAGACCCCAGATGACAGGAAACATCCAGAAACGCGTAGTCATACTGTTTCTTCAGTTTTTCCATCAACTCTTTGAATTTCGGCGAGATCATCAGATTGGCGGAATTCACTTTCTGATTACCGCAGAACAGAACGTCCATGTTCAGATTGTTCAGATTGCGCTTGACCGTATGATCGAAATCCGTTTCATCGGACAGAATATTCATCAGGCCTTTTTCATTTGCAGTTCCGAAATAACTCTGCAAGCCGCGTTTTCCGGTGTCGCAGTCGATCAGCAGCACTTTATACCCGGCTTCGGCAAGCGCCGCACCAAGATTCGCCGTACAGAACGTCTTGCCCTCTTTCGCGTGGGAACTGGTCACGGCGATCACGGAACCGTCCTTTTTCTCTTCCGGCTTCCGGTTGATCAGATTCACTCGGAACACACGGAAGTCTTCCGCAATCTGCGTCCGTTGCGCTTCGGACTGCTCCCCGCTGGTGAACAGCAGCGGATTGTTCCGGTCAAGCGTGTAATCCTTATCCCGGTGAACCGTCCCCACGACCGGAACCTGAAGCGCGTTCTCCACTTCTTCCGAAGTCCGGATCGTGCGGTCAAGCACCCGCAGGGCGATAAAAAACGCGAACATCAGCAGAAAACCCGCTGCAAATCCGCCAAGAATATTGCGCGGGATATTCGGGGAAATCGGTTTCAGCTGAAGCGCAGGCTCTTCGATGATCTGCGTATTCTGAATCCCCACCAGCTGCTGGACCTTGCTGATGAATTCTTTGGCATAGATGTTGGCGACCTCCTGACAGAACAGCGGATCATCGCTGTCTACATTGATCCTCATGATCCGCGACGCCTTGACCTGATCCGCACTGACCCGGTACGACTTCTTCTGCCATTTTCCCAGTTTCGCAAGTTCGTCCTCCACACCTTCCGTGATAACGTCAAAGTTGATCAGCTCCCGGTAATCGCCGGTCAACTGGGAACCAAGAGCAAGTTGTGCGGTCGTCTCTCCCAGCTCGCTGCCGCCGGACGCGGCAATCGCCCGCTCCAGCGGTGAACTCTCCGTCACACGGCCGAAATACAGCGACACCGACGAACGGTAAACCGGACGGATAAACAGTTTGCTGTAAACTCCGGTCAGCATCGCCGCCACAAATGCCACAAAAAGGATCACTCTCCATCTTTTCCGGAAAATATCCCAGAAAAACCAAAAATCCATATTCTGCATTATCTGCTCAGCCTCCTGATAGGTTTGAAATCGTTATTGTTTATCACTCATAGTCTTTGAAATATCTGCTTCCCGCTCCGTTATGGAACGGATAATCCGTTTCATAACGCCCAGCCCGAAAGCACTTAATTCATCATTTTTTCAGTTCTCCCGCTGAAACGGAATATTCCACATGCTGTTCCAGAATCGAAATATTAACAATGATGGAATCGTTTCCGTCATCCCGGCGGATCACGTCCGTCTCCAGGCCTTTCAGCGGGCCGGAGGCAATCCGCAAACAGTCATCGTTTATCGTTATTCAGTAAAAAACTTCTATTTTTCATAATATACAACATTTTTTCCGGAATGTCAAGAGCAGAGGAATCGGAATATTCTTAATTTCCAAACTGTTTTGAAACAAATATCTCAATTCCATATCAATCAAGCCCGATTTTCCCGGATAAAAAAAATTTTGCCGCCTCTTGCATTTTCCGCACAGACGTGTTATTGTATTATTATGGATTAATCGCAAGGACGGAAAGCAGAATGAAAACAGTTCATCCGCAAATACGGAACTCCGTTTCCGGAACAGTCGCCGGCAGAACAAAACGCCGGAATCTGCTGTTTTTCGTCTGTGGTTTTCTGCTCCTCACCATGGCAGCTCTCGCAGCTCTTGCAGCGGACGGCTGTTTCGGCGCGGGAACAGCCGTCCGGGATACGATTCTTCAGCTCGCCGATACGAATCATGACAACGCTCTGCGGAATACGGCGCATCAGACATTCGCCGCGGCAAACAACTCCGTACGCCTCAGCTCTTCGCAGGTTCAGCGTCTGTTGCTGCGGGGAGTGCACGGTCAGTACCGTTCACACATCTCCCGCGCACCATTTGCCCTGCTCCTGATATGGCTGGCGGTGCTTCTGAGTTCAACTTTATACGCCCATGCTTTCCGGCACAGGGCGCTATCCGCATTATTCCACTTTCAAACCCTCCTGAAAACAATTCTGCCTGTCCGGGCGGGTCCGTTCTTCTGCCGGACCTCCGCGACTGCCCTGTCATTCTGACGTCAGGGCGTCTTGTTTCACGATCCCCGCAAATACAGAAGAAAACTGTATCCGTTCCGGGGTATGCACACAGTTTCGGCAAAGATAAGGAAATTTGAAAATGACTGCAGAAGAATATATTATTGGATTCAGCTTTTTAGCTGTCACCCTGATCATGACATTTGGCATCGGTGCCGCAATATTCTGGAGACCGAAAAAGAAAACCGTCAAAGCTCAGATGCCGCAAATGGAAACGGTTTCCCCTGTTTCCGTTTCGACGGTTAAAACCGTATAATCACGTTACGGCTGCCCGCCACGGGAGCCGCGGAAAATCCGCGGCTCCTTTTTTTCAACCAATCATCCAGACGGAGAAATCCCGGCATTTTCTATTCAGGTTTTGAATGCCGGGAACCGCGAATCCCTGCAAATTCAAGCCGGACGGCATCCGTTCCGTCTTCCGGAGAATCAGATTTTCCGGAACCACTGTGCCCATTCAAGCAGGAAGAAGCCGGAATCAGGGAAAATGTCCCAGCTTCCGGTACTCTTTCGGGGAAATTCCGAAAAATTTACGGAACCCGGTCGAAAAATTCAGCGCCCCGGAACAGCCGGTCAGAGCGGCGATCTCCTTGATCGAAAGCTCCGGACGGAACAGGAGCTCGGCAGCCTTCTTCATCCGGCAGTCGATCAGCTTCCTGTGCGGCGTACATGCATAAAATTCCCGGAAAAGACGCAGAAGATGGTTGACCGAACAGCCGCACCGCTCCGCCATCTCCGGCAGAGTGAACGGATATTCCGGATGGAGCTCGAACTCCCGCACCAGCCGGGACAATGCCGGAGGGATCTTCCGCATTTCCTCCCGGTAGCAGAGCAGTTGAAACAGCTCCAGAGTCAGCCGGGCGTTGCGCCGGTGGTTCTCCGTTCCGGCATAACGGATGTTCTCCCGGAAGCTGCCGATGAGCCGCTCCACCTCCAGACGGTCGATGCCCGTAATGACATCCGCCTTGTCCAGTCCGTACTGCCGGACGGCGGAACAGAGCATCGGACCGCCCACCAACAGGGAAAATTTACGGCATTTGCCACCGGGTCCCGTCATGAATTCACAGTCTCCGCCCGGCGGGAACAGAAAAATCTCTCCGGGCTCCAGCAAATACCCGCGGTCCTCCCGGCGGCAATAGAGCGAGCCGCTGACCACAAACTCAACCGAAAGCATCTCCAAATTCTCGGATCGCAGATGGGATCCCTCCTGCATCTCCGCTTCGCAGACCCCGAAACAGCAGAAGGGCTCCCGGACAGCGTAAACATCAATCGTAGCAGGGTGCATCAGAGAGACGCTGTTCTTCTTTTTATAACAGCAGCGATAATTCCCGGAAGACCGCCATAAAGGCAGTTCCTCATCAAAGATTGTCAGGTCTTTCAGTAATTTCATACCATGTGATTTTTTAAATATCTATAACTATTTTTCAAATAGAATATAGTATTATTCCGGTTGATTTTCAAATACCGGATGCTATTTTTTCTCCAATGAATAACAGAAAGGAGCCTGAAGATGAACGACAGAACGTACATCAGGAACCGGACAAAACCGCCGGAAAAAAACAGAATAGCAACCCATACAGGTGTCAATTTCACTTTGATAGAGCTCCTGATTACAATTATGATAATTGCCATCCTTGCGGCGCTTCTGCTGCCGGTTCTTCATTCTGCACGCGCGAAAGCCGATGCAATTTCCTGCACAAACAACCTGAAAAATCTCGGAATTGGAATGGCCTCCTACCTGAACGATTATGAGGATACTCTCCCGCCGGAACGGGAAGAAGCGAACTCTCACACAGCATACTGGATTCATGCTCTGCTCGGATACCAAAACCCCCGGACAACCGTCTCCGGTCATTATATTCCGTACCAGGTCCTCGGCTGTCCTTCCATGGCGAAGAAAATGACACTTTCGATCGCAACGGAATGGCACCGCCCGCACTACGCCGTCAACAGCTACATTCTGACCCATTCCCTTTATCTGAACGGCACCTCAAGCGAAACGAAGTCCGGCAAACATTCCCGGATCAAAAATCCCGGCGCAAAATATTTTTTCAGCGACATCTGGCATAACTCGGGAACCTCTTTCTCCACAGTCGTTAAAGAAGAAGGCTCGTACCGTTTCGGCGGGTGGAGCCAGTATGCCAATCATTACGGCACAATCGCGCCGCGCCATCACGGCAGAGTCAATATGCTCCATGCCGATTTCCATGTCGCCTCCCTGCCGGCAAATCCGGCCGATCCGCATACCGGACTTTTCGACCTGAGCACATGGAACAGCAGACTGCAGCATTTTTTCCCGTTCTGATCCATTAAAGTTAAGGAAACATTGGCATGAAAAAAATTAATGGAATATGGTATTATTCCGGTTGATTTTCAAATACCGGATACTATTTTTCCCAAATGAATAACAGAAAGGAACCTGAAGATGAACAACAGACCGTGCACCAGAAACCGGACAGAACCGCCGGGAAAAAACAGAATAACCACCCGTACAGGCACCAATTTCACCCTTATAGAACTCCTGATAACAATTTCGATAATTGCAATCCTTGCGGCGCTTCTGCTGCCGGTTCTTCATTCTGCACGCGCGAAAGCCGATGCAATTTCCTGCACAAACAACCTGAAAAATCTCGGAATTGGAATGGCCTCCTACCTGAACGATTACGAGGACACTCTCCCGCCGCTCCGGGAAAAGGAGAACCACCACGCAGGATACTGGCTTCAGGCTCTGCTCGGATACAAAAACCCCGATACGCCCGTCTCCAGTCATTATATTCCGTACCAGGTCCTCGGCTGCCCTTCCATGTCACAAAAAATGACGCTTGCAATCGCAGCGGGGCGCCTCCCCCACTACGCTGTCAATGCCTACATTCTGACCCATACCCTTAATCTGGGGGCCGCCTCGAATGACACAAAGGCCGGCAAACATTCCCGGATCAGAAATCCCGGAGCGAAATATTTTTTCTGCGACATCTGGCGTAACTCAGGCTCCTCTTTCTCCACGGTCATAAAGGAAGAAGGCTGGTACGTTTTCGGCGGTTGGAGCCAGTACGCCGAGAATTACGGCACAATCGCGCCGCGCCATCACGGCAAAGTCAATATGCTCCATACCGATTTCCATGTCGCCTCCCTGCCGGCAAATCCGGTCGATCCGCATACCGGACTTTTCGACCTGAGCACCTGGAACAGCAAACTGCAACATTTCTTCCCGTTCTAACCCGTTAAAAGTTAAGGAAACATTATTATGCAAAAAAAATTATTCGTACTGCCGGTACTCCTGCTGATGCAGATGCTCTTCGGAAGCGAAGCGGAAAATCTGCTGATTCCCGGACAGAACCGCACACCCGTGATCCGCACCCATGGAAAAGCGGAATACCGGTTCGAAAAAAACGGACTCGCTTTCCGGCTGGACGGACCTCTTGCCGTGGCGACCGTTAAGTTTCCCGCCGAACCGGAATCCCGTTATCTGTCCATTTCCGGCAAAGCCGCCTGCCGGGAACTGAAACCGGGAAAAGAGTCCTGGCAGAGAGGACAGCTCAGCCTGATCTTTTTCGACCGCGCGGGACAGCGCATGAAGAAAGGGATAAACGTCATCCGACTGGATGGGACCAGAGAAGCGAAAACGTTTCAGATAAGCTGCGCTCTTCCCGACGGAACGTCCGCTGTTCAGTTGGACGGCGCCAATTACGGACAATCCGGTTTCGTTGAATTTTCCGAAATGAAACTTTTCTTCAGCCGGGAAAAAGTTCTTTTCGATGCGGAAGTCCCCAACGGCTCGACGCAGGAACGTCTCTGGTCGCTCTCCGATGCGTACCGGACCGGGAATTCAATGCGCGAAACGGTCTGTCTCAACGGGCTCTGGCAGTTTCTCCCGGTCCGGGAGAAAAATGCGGAGAAGGTTCCTCCTCCACAAAGTGGCTGGGCATATTTCAAAGTTCCCGGAGTAATTCCCGACAACAGCTGGCTCACCGGGTCAGCGCAGACAATCTATTATCACCCTCTGCGGACCGGGCGGATTCCCGAACCGGAGATCAACCGGGCATGGTACCGCCGCACGATCGCGGTGCCGCGGGAGTGGAAAGGACGGCGCCTGATCCTCGAATTCACCGGACTTCAGAGTACCGCCGAAGTCCTCGTAAACGGACGGAAAGCCGGAGCCTCCCGTTATCCCGGCACGCCGGTGGAGCTGACGGATTTTCTGCGTCCGGGAGAACCCTGCGAACTGGCATTGCTGGTCTCGGCAACACGACCGGAGGTATTTTCAAAGGTCTACATGGCGGGAGACCGCGCGGTCAAAGCGTTTGAAATGCGCAACCGTGGAATCACCGGAGACCTTTTTCTCTCCGCCATTCCGAAAGACACCAATTTTTCGGACGTCAGGATCGAAACATCGGTCAGGAACAGACGGATCGTCTTCGACTGCGGCTTTGAACGCGCCCACCCCGGACGTCACCGCCTGGTCGCGGAAATCCGGGAAAACGGAAAGACGGTCAAGACCTTTCATTCACCGGAATTTGAACTTCCGGCGGGCAGGTCCCGCTTTTCTTTCGGCGGAACGTGGAACGATCCGAAGCTGTGGGATACCGACCACCCCGAACACCTTTACACGGCAACGGTAACGCTGTCGCGCACGGATTCCTCCCGCCCCGCAGACCAGTTCGGCCCGGAAGAGTTCGGATTCCGTGAATTCCGCATTGAAGGACGGAACTTCCTGCTGAACGAAACCCCGATTCACCTGCGGATGCTGGCCGCCGACATCCTGAACTATTCGCCCGATGCAACCAACAACCGCCAATGTGAAGCAATGTGCCGCCGGTTGAAAGAACTGAATGTCAATGCCGTTATTTCCGGAGCCTACAACTGCGACCCCGGCACGATCGGCTATCTCGACTCGATGCACCGCATCACCAGCAAACACGGCATATTGTCCACCTTCACCATGCCTCACGCAAAAAATTACCCGGATCTCCTCACCAATCCGGCGACGGCGGAACGCTACCGCGCGGAAGCGGAATGGTTCCTGCGGCGTTTCCAGAATCTCCCCGGAATCATCATGTATGCGATGAACCATAATCTCACCGGATATTACGGAGACCAGAATCCGCAGAAAATCGACGGGATTCATTCACAGGATATTTATGAAAAACAGGAACCGCGCAGGCGCGCCTCCGCCACATGGGACATCGTCCGGCGGCTGGATCCGTCCCGCCCGGCATATCATCACGAAAGCGGCAGTCTGGACGGCATATACACGCTCAACTGTTACCTCAACTGGGCGCCAATGCAGGAAAAGAGCGACTGGTTTGAGCACTGGGAATCCAAAGGGCGTATTCCGCTGATGCTGATGGAGTGGGGAATTCCGCACGCAGCAAGTTTTTCCAGTCACCGCGGCGCTCCGTTCATCCACCGCGCAGCGGTGAACCAGTGGATCAACCTGTTGGAATGGGGCGCACCATTCTTCGGAGAAAGCATCTATGAATCCACCCCTCAACTGGAGAATTATTACCGGGAGGAAAGAACTCTGCTGCGCGGAAATACAAAACTCCATTTGTGGCAGTTGCAGAAGGTCTGGGATGCAACAGAAATTCCGCAGAAAATATGGGCGGTTCAGCTGCCTGAAAATCTTTTCGCCCTGCGCCGCCGCGGAGTTTCCGCCATCCTGCCCTGGGACCAGAACCGTCTGCTGAAACGGACAAAAAAGTTCCAGGCGAAAGAAAATCCGGACCGTTTCCGGGACCTCAAAAAACCGGGAACGAATCCCGATCACTTCAACTCCTGGCGGAATAACCACAACTGGATGACCGCATACGATTACGAGCATTTCGAACTGACTCCCGCAGGCCGTGCCGTTGCAGCCGGTTTTGCCGAAGTGACCGGAAGAATCACCGGACCCCGCCATGAATTTTCTGAAAAAGGGCATAATTACCGTCCCGGTGAAACGGTGCGCAAGCAGCTGACCATTCTCAACGATTCCCGCCGCAGCCGGAAAATCGAATGGCAGTGGAACGCAACCGGGCTCAACCGCAGCGAAACGGGAAGCACCGTCATCCCGCCGGGACAGTACGCGGAAATCCCGCTAACACTCCGGATCCCCTTCAGGTTCACGGGGAAAACGGTCCTGATCCAGGCGGATTTCCGCTGTACGGGCTTTCCCGATGTGTCGGACCGTTTCCGGATTGACGTCATTCCCCCGGAAACGGCGACGGTGCAGATGAACGGAATCGGACTTTACGACCCCGAAGGCTCGGCGGCAGAGCTCATGCGGTCGCTGAACCTCCCGTACCGCAAAGTAACCGGGAACTCCGGGCTCGCGGGACTCCGTCTGCTGATCTGCGGAAGAAATTCTCTGAAAAAACCGCTTTCCGGACTGACGGCGGCTATGAAAAACGGAACCGCGCTCCTCGTGCTGGAACAGTCGTATGAGACGCTTTACCGTCTCGGTTTCCGTGCACAGATTCACGGACTGCGGCAGCTCTGGACGCTCGCGGGACCGTTCCGGGCGGAACGGGAAATTCACGACTGGCGCGGAAAATCCACTCTGCTTCCGGAGTATCTTCCGGGACTGCCTCAGATCGAATCAAATGACGTCCGGCAAAGCTGGGGACATCTGGAAAACACCAGGGTCTGGCGCGCGGGAAACCGCGGCATGGTTGCCGGAGTGATCCCGGAAAAGCCCTCGCGCGGCAATTTTCTGCCGCTGATACAGGGCGGATTCAACCTCGAATACGCTCCCCTGTTCGAATATCGCGGAAAAGACGGCCGGGCACTTTTCTGTCAGCTCGATGTTTCCGGAAGAACTGAAACCGATCCGGAGGCTCTGGAAATCCTCCGGGAATGTATCCGCCTCGGATTGCGGAAAAAGGAAAACGCATTCCGCCCGCTCTATGCCGCCGGATCCTCTCAATTATGGGAACTGCTGACGGCTCTCTCCATCCCGGCGCAACCGCTGGCGGAACATGCCGTTCCACCGGAAAACGCCCTGATCGTCTTTGACAGCTCCGGTGCGGAAACCGTCCGGAAACACAAGTTCGGCGATGGGACAAATCTTCTCGCGCTGAACCTGACCGCGGAACAGGTTGCCTCTTTCGTTCCCGGGAAATTCAGGATGGAAACCGGGAAACACGGCTTCAGCCGCGCAAACGGACTGCGGGACGTCCCGGTTTTCGAGGGGATTTCCAATGCCGATCTCCATTTCCGGACCACACCCGAATTCGCCTCTTTTGAAAAGCACGGTCCCGGCGGACGGCTTCTGCGCACCGCACCGTATGGAACAGGACGCATCGTCTTCTGCCAGCTTGCACCGTGGAACTTCAATGCGGCACAGAACGACGAACGGTGCGCAATCCGGCGCAGTCAATACCTCACGGCCCGGCTGTTGTACAATCTTGGTGCCGCAAGCTCCGTGGAAATGGCGCCTTATCTGGAAGGAACGCGGAGAAATTCGGATGGGAAACTCTATTTCCCGACTCGCTGGAAAGGATTGGAGGATCCGGATGACAAGGGCCGTTCTCTGGGTTGGCAGAAAGCATCGCATGACTTCGGGCGCTGGCGGACGGTAACGGTTCCCGGCTATTTCAATCAGCAGTTCAAAGAGCTCTGCGGCTATAACGGGCTGTTCTGGTACAAACTCCGGTTCGACATGCCGGTCCCCGCCGACGGCGAACTGTATATCGGACCGGTGGACGACGAATCGTTTTGCTGGCTCAATGACCGTTATCTCGGAGAAGTCACGACAAAGACTCATCCGCGGAACTACTGGAAAGTCCCGCGGGCGTATCCGCTGAAAGCGGCGGAACTGAAAAAACAGGGCAACGTGCTGACAATTCTCTGCCGGGGTCTCCGCGGCAATGACGGAATACCGTTTCGCCCGTACCTGAAATGGGCGAAACCTTCAAAACTGCTTTATGCGGACGAGCCCGTTCCCGGCGACGATCCCTATCGCTACTACCGCTGGTAGCGCGACGGGTCGGTATTCCATAACCACAGTAAACAAAAACAGAAAAACCGGGAATATAAAATCGGCTTATTGCTTCGGCAACGAAAGGAGTTGCCGAAGCAATAACGTCCCTGAAGCGTTTTTTAATTATTTCTTTCCATCGTTTCCGGTCAGTTCATACGCAATGACACCGCGCCCTCCGCAATCTGTTTTCAATGTAAAAGAAGTCTTTCCGGCAGAATGGCGCATGGGAATTTCAGCGATCCGGTTTCCGTCGAAATCCACGGCATAGAGCCGGAATCCGGAAAGATCGCGGAACAGCGTCACCTCCGCCTCTCCGCGGCGCAGCAGAAGCGGAAGCCCACCCCAATCTTCCAGAAAACTCATATCGCGATCCCGGAAACGCATCCCCGTATTTTTGCAGTCGGTCAAATGCAGCAGAAGAATGCGGCGGCTTTCTGCAAGCGTTTTCCGGTCGGCCGACGCGATCAGGAATCCGGCATACGCCCGGCGATTGACAATGCGGGTAAATGTCCGTTCAGCCGTTCCGTTTTCAGCAAGCAGAAATCCTTCGCTGTGAGCGGTGGAAACAGAAAAACGGTTCGCCCGGCTTTCCATCAACAGCTCTCCCGTATCGGAACGGTAGAATCCGGCTTCCGGCTGAAAATCATTTCCGGAAAGAATCTTCTTATCCAGCATGTTTTGAAACAATGCTGTTGAACGGGCATAGAAAACCGGAGCAGGAAGCGGGACCGGCATTTCCGGCGTCAAGCTCAAATACGCGTTTGTCCCTGCCGGAGCCGCCGTCCGACCTCTGCCGACAAGCTGGGACCCGGTCCCGCCGACGAGTCCAAGACGCTGAATGGAAACCGGATATGTGGAAAGCATACCATTCCTGTACGGATCTTCATTCACCGGAACCGGATACTGCACCCCCGCCGGGCGGACATCTCCGCGCAGAAAGAAACAGATCCCCACGCGATCGGACAGCATCCGAACCGGATCACCCGCCAGGTCAAACACTCTCACTCCGCCGGGTTTGCGGATTCCGGCGGCGGAATGCGAATACGCGAAACGGTTCAGGGAATCCCAGTTCTGATAACCGGCGTAGGCTCCGAGCAGAAAAACGCCTTGCACATTATAAGAGTTCGGAACACAGTCATTCCATTCACTGACCGAAAACGGTTTTCCATAAATCCGGCTGGCAAACATCCCCGGCAATCCTCCTCCGGAATTCTCCACGGCATTGCTGTTCGCAATGACCATCGGCGGACGGTACCCGTTCCGGTAGGATGGATGACTCCAGTAAAAATGATTATCCACGAACCCGTATCTGCCGCGCATGACAGTCAACGGTATCCGCGTCCAGAAGTTCTGATCGGTCAACGGGACCTTGACGCCGAGAGAACGGATAAATTTTTCCAGTTTTCCGTAACCGCTGCAATAGGTTTCCAACAGGAACATTTCCCAGAGAAAATTCCGGTTCGTATCGTCAACGCGCGTCCGGTTCCGTTTGAGCCAGTCTTCAAACTTGCGTTCATAGATTTTCCGGGCATTCGGCGCATTATTGATCACGGCATAGATGGAATTTTCATTCAGCAGACTGATATTCGCGACAGCCGTCTCGTCTTTCCATGCCAGTTTCGTGTACGGATTGACATGATTCAGCAGATTTGCGGAAAACTCCTCAAAATTCCGGCGGGCGTTCTCGTTGACGAGCACCAGAGCCTTCCATTCGCTTCCGGCAAACGGGAGTCCGGGAAACTCCGGGATCTCTCCTTTTCCGATCTGCCGCAACGTATAAAGATCCAGTGTCACATAGATACCGCGCTTCTTCAATGCGGCAATCCAATAGTCCATTCGTTCCAGACGGGACGGGTCAAGTCCGGTCGACTTCCCGTCTTTCCGCTTCAACAGATTGTCGAAATGATGGAAACGGACCTGATTATAACCGGATGCCGCAAATTCATCGGCGATCCGGTCAATTTCATTATCCGCCATAAAATGGACATCGCCGACGATGTTGATTCCGTAAAACCGGACCGGCACACCGGGACGCCGGGAAAACTCGAAATGCCCGTTCGACACTTTCAGAAAACCATATTTCCCGGCAGGAGCCTCCAGCAGACCGGAAAAATCCAGGACACTGCCCCGGCGGATACCGGTCCCCGGATGGATCGGCATCCAGTCCTTGTCCGCACGGATCACGATTTTTTCCTGTTTTCCCGTCAGGAACGGAGGGCGTTCCGAAAAAGAGATTCCTGCGATCAACCAGACCATGCTGCCGGCACTGCGGAGTGTAATTCTCCGCACCGGTTTTCCGGACAGTTCAAAACAGGTCAGATACAAACCGAGCGGAGCGGAAAGATTGCGTCCTCTCCAGCCGAGTTCCGCATTCCGCACCTGTTTTGCCCCCCAGAAATTTGCGGTCTCCCTGTCATTGAAAACAGAAAAAGTATTGCTCTCCGTTTCAACGAGTTCCGCACGGGCATACTCCACCGTGACCTCCCCGGCTTTCCCCGGTTTCGGCCATGCCACGGCATTCAGAAGATACAGATACTTCCCCGCCACAGGTTCCGGGAGTTCAACCGTGACCGTCTCCGGAAAATACGGACGGCTCGGACCGCGCAGGGCAACACATCCTTTTCCGCCGTTCCGTTCCGGATCAACGATCTGAAACGGAACACCGCAAAAACGCTGCATCCCTGTCGGGAACATACGGAGATCATTCTCCGCTCCCTGATCCGTCCAGCCGCCGGTGCGGTCTTCCGCCGTGTCATCCGCGAATCCCATGTTCGCCGCATGCTCAAGCGATACCGGAACGGCGAAATACGGTTCCTGTTTGAAAACAGCATTCAGCGACGCATTGCGAATCACTCTTCCGCCGCGCAGACCAAAACGGAGATTCCAGTTTTTCCCGCTCCACGCTTTCCCGTTTTGGATCTGAAAGGTAAAATCTCCCTGAACGGTGAGAATTCCGTCTTTCAGCGGCACCCTCAGCTCTTTGATGCGGTGAAACCACAAATTGCTCTTCCCTCCCGTCAGTGTTTCGCCGTGATTGACAGCTTTTCCGTCAACAAGAATCTGTTTTCCCCGTAACACCTCCATCGGCAGATCCACACTGAAATGAAGACTCGCAGAGGGAACGCCGTCCGGATTTTTCAGCGATGCGGAAAGAGTCAATGCCCCATCTTTCCGGATGCGGAGAAGCTCATAAAGCTCAAGTTCTCCACCGACGAAAAAGCGTCCTTTGACTACGCAGGAATTTTTATTCACCTGCGGAAATCCGGATTCCGGAACGAAATTTTTCTTTGACGGCGTATGAAACACCCAGCCGGGAGCACAATAGTTCAGCCGGAAATCCAGACCGGCAAACGAAAACTCCCCGTATTTCCCGAACACCGTTTCCGCTCCGGATGCAAGAAGCACAGAAATAAAAGAGACAACAATCAATCGCAGTTTCATTGGAACCTCCCTCTCCCGCTCAATACTGGAACTTTGTCCAAAGAGAATCGGATGGAATGCGGCTGCTGCTCCAGAACCGGTAATGCCCGGTCTGTCCCCACGAACCGCCCCAGGTCAGCGCACCGCCCCACGGCGTAAAATTATATCCCTGTTCACAGGGAATGATCCTGTAACTGACCGTTGCGGCATGCCCGTCAACAAACAGCACATTGGCATGACCCTGATGCGACGGACTGTCCGGAAGCCGCCCGTTCAGTTCAGCGGAATATGACGAACCGCTCCAGCGAATCTCACTCATCAGGCAGACTTGTGAAGGTTGGCGAAGGCGTTCCGGCTTCAAGTCCAAATTCTTGTAAAGCCATCCGTTGACACCGTAATTATTGTTGCTTCTGTTCTTCTCTTCATAACCGGCAAGCGAAGAATCCAGTTCGTGATGTCGTAAACAGTACAATACGTTGTTTTTCTTACTGTCAAAATATCCCTGCGTAAGCCCTTGCCAGTTGGTATAGTCCGCTGGATTGTGTGCGTAAGGATAACAGCCCTTGTTATCCGCTGCATACGAATTAAAGATCTGCGCATATTGCTTCAGATTACTGATGCAGGATATTTTATGTCCACTCTCCCGCGCTTTGTGCAGTGCCGGCAGAAGTATTGAAATCAAAATTGCAATAACAGAAACGACTATAAGAAGTTCTACAATCGTGAATCTGGTTTGCTGGTCACCGTTCTTTCCAAAGCAGTTCTGAATTTTCATGTTTGAAATCCTTTCATTTATCAGATTGAATATTTGCCAGAGTATTTCGCAGAACCAGCTTCGGCGAAATACGATACTGCATACTGTCAAGCTCACGGTTACGGAGCATATTGTCAATCAGCCGGATGGACTCCTTCCCGAATTCTCCCGCTTTGATCTCGATCGTCGAAAGAGGCGGATTCAAATATGGCGCAAGAGAAACCTCCCCGCCATAGGAGAGAACGGAAACGTCCTCCGGGATCTCAAGCCCGTGCTCCCGAAGCGCACGCAAAGCCGCCGCGGCGCCGGAAAGCGACAGCGTGAACACCCCCGTAAAATCTCTGTTTCCCCGGTCCAGATAATCCGATAAAATCCGGTAACAGCCATCCAGCGATCTCTCTTTCGGGTCCAGTTCCATATCAAGAAGCCGGTGTTCCGACTCCGGGATTCCCAAAGATGAAAGGGTTTGAAAAAATCCCTGCAGCCGCTCCGCCGTCGTGCTCTCATGAGGCTGATCATATAAAGCCAGTATCTTGCGATGTCCATACGCATAAAACGTCTCCGCCGCGATCCTGCCGACCAGCAGATCATCGACAGCCACATTTGCGAGTTCCGGCGAATCCACATGCTGAAGCAGGACCACAACAGGCACCGATGGACGCTTCAAAATCCGGATCATCTCCCGGTCGATCACTTTTGCGGGCGGCAGCAGAATGCAGGCGTCCGAATCCCCGATTTCTCTGGCAAGGTCCAGTTCTGCAAAAATCCGGTAAGTATGATAAATAAACTTCCAACCCATCGTCTGGCCGGCCTCGTAAATGCCGCGAACCATGGAATCGAATGACAGTGACGGATAATCCGGACGGATCAGACAGATTTTTGCTGAATAACGCTCAAACTGTTCCGCCACGAAATAACGCTGTTTGCCGAACTGACGGGCGATCAGTCCATCGTCTGCCAATGTTTTCAACGCATGGATCACTGTCCCGTGCGATGCATTCAGCATTTCCATCAGCTCCCGCGTCACCGGAAGACGCGTCCCCGCGGGAAGATTGTTCACATACTCCCGCAGCAGACTCGCGGTCTGATAATGTTTCGTTTTTGTAAGTACTCTCGGCACAGCCGTTTCTCCAAAAATTAATCTGACTTTTTTAATTATACAACAAAACCCTTCTTTTGTCAATAGGGAAATATAAAAAAGTCTGACTTTTTTTGTTATATCAGTCAGACGGAGCGAATTTCCGATACACGAAACCGCTTCCGGATACCAACCGGAAGCGGCGGAAGAACAAAACTCAATATTTCAGGAATTCACAACCGTACGGCGGAAGATAAAGTTCCAGAATACCGTCGGAATTGACATAAACGTCATGGTCGTCCCATACGTTGTACAGTGGCGGAGTCCGGTCAAATCCAAGCAGTTCCGGCGACAGTTTCACCCGGCGGGGGTCACTGTTGATGTTGAAGATTCCCAGCCAGCCGTGCGCAGGATCATCCTTGCGCGGAGCTTTACGGATGTCGATGTGACGCATCAGACTTACGCGCCTGCCGACGATTCCGTTGCGGTTGCATTCCAGCATGCCGGGATGCGTCGCCCATGCGATGTCGTCGTCGGGAGTTTGCGGAAGATCGCCGCCGAAAATCAGCGGGGAACAGCTCAACGCAAAAATCGTCATCATCGTTTTCCTGCCGTTCGGCGTCAGCCTGCTTTGACGCGCCGAACCGTGTTCGGTCGGCTTGTTCTGCGGAACCGTCACCTGCAAAGCTCCGAGCGGAAGCATGTCCAGATCCGCCCAGAGACCGGGACCGCTGAGCTCTTCAAACTCATACCAGCGCTGAAGTTTGAGCAGATTGGTGGAATCGTAATCCCACGCATCGGCAGTCACGCGGATCATATTACCGTATGGTTCATATTGTTTCCAGCTCCCGCGCCAGATGTCCTGCGCTCCCGGCGACAGACTCAGCAGAACCGGACGCGGCACAGCGTCGATGGCTTTTGCGAACAGCGCCACATGGTCGGGATGCTCCACCACATCGTCGAGCTTGATGAAATCCACTGCCAGCTCTTCCGTCAGATATTCGACTACGCTTTTATAATATTCGAACACTCCGGGTTTCGATGCGTCGGCCGCAACCCAGTATTTGCACCAGGAACAGAAATTATCGGGATCGTAAATGTCGCGCGCCCGCAAATCCGTGCCTTTGATGCGCGTATTCCGCTCAAGAGCCATGCGCGGCATTCCCCGCATGACGTGCACGCCGAATTTAATGCCGTTCTCGTGGCAGCGATCGGCAATCGGACGAATCCCGTGCGGGAAATTCACCGGAGACGGCACATATCGTCCGAACTCATCCATGTGCATCCTGCGGTTCTGTCCGACTTTGCGCAAATCCTCGTTCAGCTCCTGGTCTCCGTCGGCATACCACGCGGCATCCAGACAAAAATATTCGTATCCGGCAGGTTTCAGCTTCCGGAGAAAGACCTCCAGATTGGCAAGCGCCTGTTCCTCGTTAATCGACCCCATATAGCAGTCGAAACTGTTCCACCCGGACGGGGGAACGTCTGTTGATGCGATCAGCATTGCAGTCTCCTTTCTTTTACCATAGCAACTGTATTTTTCTTATTATAACCCGTCCGCACTTGAAAAAAGCGGGGAAAACGCTAATTTAAATAAGAAATAACAGAAAAAAGATAGGAAATACAATCATGCGTCCGCTGGCAGACGATTCCGTGTTTCAAAAACAGAAAGGCGTGGTCGAACGGTTCGACGGAAAAGATTACATTGTCTATTCCCATGGAAAAAACGACTGGGAGGAACTGCACTGGAAGCACTATCTGACCGCTCCGAAACCGCTTATCTACTCCACATTCTGCTCATTGATGAACTGGAACAGACACCGCTACATCCACCGGATCAACCAGCCGTTTCTCTCCATCGAATACATTCTGGAGGGGGAATTGTGGTTCCGGACAGGCGGACAGGCATTCGTTGCGGAAAAAGGAGACCTCTGCCTGCTCCATCGCCAAAGAAATCACGATTACTATTTTCAGCCGGGCATTCCGACCCGTCTTGCAACCGTGGTCATGCACGGACTGGCGCTGTCGCAGCTCCTGCAGCTCCTGCGGCTCGACCGGGCGACCGTCTTTCCGCTGGCAGATGAAAAACGGTTCCTTGCTCTGTTCAACAGGCTGAAACCGTATATCAACCACAACGACCAAAGCGCGGAAAGCGGCGAGATCAACAGTGGCATCTGTTTTGAACTGCTCCAGTTTCTCGGTCACAGCCGGGAACCGGTCCCGGTTCCGCCGGAAATGGAGGAAATACGGAAATTTCTGGAGGAAAGCTGTACGGAGCCGCTGCAGATGGCGGACATCGCAAAACGGTTCCGTCTCTCCCTGCCGACGCTCAACCGACGCTTTCAGCAATATTTCGGAACGAGTCCATACCATTTCCGTCTGGAACTCCGCATCCGGAAAGCGGAAGAGCTGCTGACCCAAACCGCAATGCCCGTCAAAGAGATCGCATTCCTGCTCGGTTATGCAAAGCCGCTCTATTTTTCCGCGGAATTCATGCGGTTCCGCGGTATTTCACCGCGGGAGTTCCGGAGCCGGGAAACAACCGGACCGCAGCCGCTTCCCGGATAAGAACGCGGACTCAGCAGAGACCGAGTCCCTCGTCCATGCCGAACCGGATGTTCATGCACTGGACCGCCTGTCCCGATGCGCCTTTGGTGAGATTGTCAATGCAGCTGAACACCAGCAGTTTTCCGGTATGCGGATCCATTGCGAATCCGATTTCGCAGCGGTTCGTCATGGTGACATGCTTGGTGTCCGGGAGCTTTCCGGCGGGAAGGACTTTCACAAACCGCTCCGTGCCGTAGGTCTCCTTATAGACTTGCTCGACGGCTTCCTTTGTGCATTTCGCGGTCGGCTGAAGAACGATCGTGGAGTTGATGCCGCGGTTCATCGGAGTAAGGTGCGGAATGAAATTGACCGCGAGTTCCCCGACGCCGGCGGCAACCGCGAGTTCCTGCTCAATCTCCGGCAGGTGACGGTGTCCGACCGGACCGTATGCGCGGATGCTCTCGTTGCACTCCGGATAGATATACGGAAGATCGACCTTGCGCCCGGCACCCGTAACGCCGCTCATGGAAGCGATAATAATATCTTTCGTTTCGACCAGTCCCGCCTTGAGCAACGGAGCGACGGCAAGAATAATGCTTGTGGGATAACATCCCGGACAGGCAATGAATGCGGCGTCGCGGATCTGTTCCCGATAGCGTTCCGGAGAACCGTAGACCGCCTGTTTCAGCAATTCCGGCGCGGGATGATCCTTGCCGTAATATTCCTTGTACTTGGCGGTGGAACGGAGACGGAAATCGGCGCTGATGTCGAACACGCGCACGCCGGATTCCATCAGGGGGATTGCATATTCGGAAGCGAGCCCGTGCGGAAGCGCAAGAAACGCGGCATCACATTCGGCGGCGATCTGTTTGACGTCCGGTGCGGTAAATTTCAGTTCCATCCCGTAGAACCGGGGGAAGATCTCGGAAATTTCCTTGCCCGCGTTCTGCCGGGAAGTGATGATACGGAGCTCCACATTCGGATGTCCCGTAAGAAGACGGATCAGTTCTTCGCCCGCGTAACCGGACGCGCCGACAATAGCCACTCGTACTTTCGCCATATTGATTTCTCCAAAATTTCTGTTGATAGGATTATAATATAAGTCCTGTTTGAAAAAATGAAAGAGAGAAACGAAAAAAAAGTGGAACGCTACAGCGTTTCCCCGCGTATTCGTGTACAGGAACGTTCCGTTTTGCCGCGGCAGTTTCATTCCACACGGTCGAAACTCCGGCGCATCGCGTGAGAATGGTTTCAGTCGTCTTCACGCGCTTTCTTCGGCCGATACCCCGATCGGACAGGAAGCGGCGGGGAAACGGTGCGGTACCCGGTCGGAGTCATCCCGGTTTTACGCTTGAACAGACGCGCAAAGTAGCAGGGATTGTCCCAGCCCAGCGAAAGAGCGATCTCCTTGATTGAACAGGAGGTGCTTTTCAACAGGTATTTCGCCGTCTTGATCTTGCGGTCAAGAAACGACGCATACGGAGTGGTACCGAATTCTTTTTTGAAAATCCGGATGGTCTGCGATACGGAACGTCCGGATTTCCGGAGCAGATTTTCCGATTTCAGGGATGCTTCCGGGCGCAGAGTGGAAATATAACGGCGCACCTCCCCCGCCGGGGAATCGTTCCTCCGGCTCTCTCCGGCAAAACGCCCCAGCGCGGCGATCAGAGGGACGATGATCCGTGCGGAAAGAACGTCCGGTTCCTCCCGGTCGGACTCCCGAAGTTCGCGCAGACCGGACTCGAATCTTTCCCGAAACGGACACGCCTTCAGCAGTACGGAATCGACCAGCCCGTAAGCGGCGAGAAGATCGGGAAGAAGCGAACCGTTCACATTGAACCACAGCTTCCGCCACGGAGACTCGCGGTCGGAGGCATAATAGTGATCCGTATTCGGCGGAACAATATAGACGTCACCGGCGCCCGGATAATAATGCTGTCCGTCGATGACCAGCACGCCCCGCCCGCTCACCACATATTCCAAAACCATCTGGGACGTGCCGCGCCGGGCAATATAATAACTGCCGTCGCAATAGGAAATCCCCGCGCTGGTGATGCAGATCGGCATTTTGCCGTCGTATTCATGGATGTAAATGATGTCCTCTTTCACGAAACCGCCTTTCCGGTGGGCAATATAACGCGGCTTCCATCCATTTCCAACGGAGAAAATAAAGTTTGCGCAAAAAGTGTATTTCAATGCGTATTTTATCTCTTGCCGGATTGAAGTTTTCCGTGTATAATTAAAGAAAAACAGGGAGAGTCCATGAAACAGTTCGATCTTGCACAAATTCAGTCGCCAGTACTCCTGCGGGGAGACCGCCGGACAGCCTACCGCGATCCCGCGGTCTGTTACCGGAACGGGCGCTTTCATCTTTTTTTCACACTGGTGGAAACGGAAGCGGACGGCACCCCGTTTCTCTATCTGGCGACAACGGAAAGCTGTGACCTGATCCATTTCTCTCCCGTCCGGAAACTGACGGAACGGAACCGGGCGAAGAACTATTCCAGTCCCGGCTGCGTTCTGGAGTACAAAGGAACGTTTTATCTATGCCTGCAAAGTTACTGCCGTGAAAACGGAGAAAAATTCGGCAACGCGAACAGCCGGATCTTCCTGATGCGCTCGCCGGACCTGATCCGTTGGAGCGAACCCGAACTTCTCCGCGTAAAGGGCGACAATCTGCCGGACGCGGATGCCGGACGCATGATCGACCCATTCATTCTGCGGAACGACGACGCCTCCGGTCCGCTCTTCCATTGTTTTTTCAAACAGAACGGCGTATCCCGCTCCGTCAGCCGCGATTTGAAGCACTGGACGTTTCTCGGTTCGTCCGATGCGGGAGAAAACGTCTGCGTCATCCCGGACGGCAACGGCTTTCTGATGGTTCATTCCCCGGAAAACGGAATAGCTTTCAAACGGAGCCGCGACCTGGCGGAATGGCACGACTGCGGAGTCACATATCTCGGCAGCGCGGACTGGGACTGGGCACGCGGGCGTATCACAGCCGGATTCATTCTTGACCTCCGTTCCTGTCCGGAAATCGGAAAAGCCCTCCTGTTCTACCACGGGTCTGGCCCGGAGGATGAATCTGTGATTTTCGATACCCATGCCTGCATCGGCATCGCCTGGAGCAGTGACCTGCTGCATTGGGATTTTCCCCGCGAAACCACATCATGCTGAGTTCCGCATCACTTCACGCTTTCCCGTTGGTTGAGGATATAAGGAAGAACCGTCCGGCGCGGAAATTTCGCATTTCCGATCCATGCCTCGATCAGATCGGCGGCGGAAGCGGCAAGCGCCTTGTAATCCGGCGAAATCGTCGTCTGCGGCGGAACTCCGTAACGGGAGAAGAAAGTCTGTTCCGACGCAATCAGCGAAACGTCTTCCGGAACCCGCCGGGAAAACAGCGAAAGCGCATACGCCGCAATGATTCCCCCGCTTCCCCCCGGACAGAACAGACCGTCGATTCCGCGGCGCAGCAGTTTGCCGATGATCTCCACATACTGCTCGTCGGAGGAATAATAAACCATCGTCTCATCCGCCGGAAATCCGTGGCTCAGCATTGACTTGCGGACCGCCTGATACCGGATATCCGCATTTCCGGTCCCCGGAGCTCCGTGGACAATGCAGCCGATCTTTTTACAGCCGCGCTCCTGCAGATGCGCCACGGCAAGCTCCATCGCCTGCTCTTCGTCGGACCGCACCAGCCACACGCCCGGATAATCTTTTTCCGCATTGCGGTCCACGATCACCAGAGGAACGGAAAAACGCTTTTCCCAGTCTTTGAATTCGCGCGGTTCAGCGCCGATCGCCACCGCCGCGCAGAATTGAATGCTGTCCAGACGCCCCAGATTGTCCTGCGGCAGAATCTCCAGCCGGAACCCGTGCCGCGGCAGCTCGTGCGTCAGAGCCATCAACAGCATTTCCACACAGCACTGCACCGGATAGATCGACTCATACGGCGTGATAATCACCACATTCCGCTGCTTGGTCGAAAGACGAGGATGATAAGAATACTGTTTTGCCACGGCGAAAACCCGCTCCCGCACATCCTCACGGATATTCGGATGATGACTGAATACGCGGGACACGGTCGACGGAGAAACTCCGGTCAGCTTGGCAATTTCCTGTATTTTCATTGTGCACTCCCTGGCTTTGAATCACAGTCTGTTTTTCTGCTTCATTTGCACTATATCCGCATTTTCCGGAAAAACAAACGGAAAATGATTTTTTTCAGCCGGGGAATTGCGGATTTTTCCGATCAGCCCTTATTTTTTGTTTTTTTCAAAGGCTTTGAGCAGAACCTCTTTCCGCTTCGTCATCGGGACGGGTGTCATGACGGACGGATCATCGCTGTGCTCCGCGCTCCATCCATGCCATTCGCGAAAGGCATGATAGGTCCAATCCCATCCGCATTCCTCGAAAAATTCGATGCTATCCCGGATATAATCCGCTGCTCCGGGAGCCCAGCGGACACAGCCGAATTCCCCGACGTAAATACGCGCCCCGGTTTTCCGCTGGAATTCGCGAACAGGTTCCAGCCATTCACGGATCGCGCCTCGTTTGTCCCATTCTCCATCAGGATAACCGACAAACTTTTTCGCGCGCGGATCCAGCTGGTGCGTGATCGAGCCGGGCGTATAGGTATGAATGCTGTAAATGATATTCGGATACGGAAACACCGGCAGGTACTCCAGCATGTGCGGACTTGCCATGTGGTCCGGCTCCACGATCACCGGAGTAACGGGATCGATTTCCCGGATCGCGCGGATCGTCCGGTCCGCCAGTTCGTTCCAGGAAGGCAAACCCGGCTTATGGTAACGGGAATGCGGTTCGTTCAGCAGATCATACCCCCAGACTGCAGGATGTCCTTTATATTTGGCAGCGATTTCTTTCCAGAACTCCACCAGGAACTCACCGCCTTCCCTGGATGAAAGCACCTGCCGTCCACCCGATGAATGCAGGTCGATCAACACTTTGATGCCGTATTTTTCTCCGGCGGCAAGAACCTCCGGTAATATGGCAGCTCTCTTCCGGGTCTCACGAATCCACTCTGACGGGGACAAACCGCGAGGAGCTTTGATCTGCCAACGGATCAGATTCACCCCCCATTTCTGCAGATCGGCAAAATCCTGTTCCCGGAACGTGTTCGGCGACATCACCCCGCGCATACGCGGAGAAGCGGGAATCGTGTATTCCGCCTGCGGAACGGGATTCAGCTCCAAAGTCGAAACCGGCAGACTTTCCCCTTTGAACAGACGCAGATTGCGGAACTCAATCGTTCCGTAAGATTCCTGAAGCCCCAGATTCAGCGTTGCCCGTGAAGCTCCTTTCCGGATCTGCATGGAACCGCGGAAATGCGTCCACTTTGGCAGAGAACCGTAACGGATCGTTGCATCTTTCGTCTTGTAAAACTCTTTCCATTGCCGTTTTCCGCCATCCATATAGCTGAGCTGGCATTTGATTCCGTTGTAATTGCGGTGCGGCTTGGAAACCGCTTCATAACGGATATCCCCCTCCATAATCAGATACTGACCGGGAATGCCAAGTTTTTGCAGATTCAGCGGAATCACCACAGTATTGAACTCACTCTTGGCAAGAGCTTCCGGAGGGACTTTCAAAGTCAGCACATCGGTTCCCTCAAAATCTTTGGAAACTTTGGCATAGGGGCACTTCCCGATCCGTTCACGGATCTGTGAATTGTTCATGTCAAAACTCCATATCAACTCTGCGGCTCCGGCGAAACCAGAAATTCCGGCGACAAACAGCGAAACTGCCCGTTTCCAATTCATTTTTTCTCCTCCTTGTGTTTATTCATAAAGATTCCACGGATTGGTTTCTGCCCAGTTTGCACGGGTGAACGCCTTTGTCTCCGGGATATTATAGATCTGCATATAAGTCAACGCGCGGACGGAACCGGCATGCCCGTCCACAAACAGAATATTGGCTCGTGAAAGATGCCTCGGATCAAGAACGCCCGGTTCATGCGCCTGTGTGTACAGCAGTACATGCGGAGAATCTTTCGTATCGGTACGCAATGAATCCCCACCGTAAATCTTCCGGGACGATTGCCGGATCCGGTTGAGTTTCAGCGCTCCGCGTGACGCAACGTAATTGCTGGTGATGAAATTGATGCCGTAACCGATATTCACCCAACTCGGATTCGGCTGCCCGGATGCATCAGGCAGCTTTTTATTGCTTCTGTAATAGTTGAGCAATGTTTCTCTTGCCGGCAATTCGGGACAGGTGACCTGCTTCATGCTCAGCAGTTTGTTCTCAAAACAGTACCAGTTCCAGTAAGAAGAGGAAGCATAACCGTACTGTCCAAACCGTGACGGCATGATAAACTCATCATAGCTTTGGGAATAAAATGCTGCGACCAGCCCGATCTGCTTCAGATTATTCACACAGGAAACAGATTTTGCCCGCATCCGTGCTTTGTTCAACGCAGGTAAAAGGATTCCCGCAAGAATAGCTATAATCGCAATAACGACCAGAAGCTCTACAAGGGTAAAAATTTTTCTCCTCAAGTTTGATACATTCATCTTTGTTCTCCTTTTGTTTGATGAAATTGTTATCATACAAGCCGCTCTCCTCCCGGCAGTCGGATCAGCATCGACTCCAAAGCCTGAGACGACACAGCAGCAGCCGGATCAGCCAGCAACCGTTTCAACATATCCGTTGCAACACAGGCACGGTGGCGGTTATCCGCACAGATGAACAGTCCGGGCCATGAAGGATCAGTGCATTTCGTATACCAGAAAATCCAAAGCACCGAACGGCTCCGCTCCTCGCCATACAATTCCGTCATAACGGCCCGTACATCATCGAACTGCTGTCCTTCCAGAATCAACCAGTCCGGACAACGCACCGCAAGCGCTTTCCGCAACCGATCGCGGGACCACTCACAGCAAGCCTCTCCGGGCAGTCTCCGGAGTTTGATACCGGTTTTTCCGGACAGGTAGCGGACCAACGGATAGCGCTTCTGGATTGGATAGAGAAGCCAGGCATGAATATCACTATCCCGTCCCGTCAATTCCAACAATTTCCGGTAAAGACGGTCATATGACGAATAAACACTCGGAACTCTTTCCAGATCAAAGTTCAAATTGACGGTCGGCAGGAGTTCCGCCGCTTTCTCCGCCACACCTTCCCCGACGGAAACACAAATCAGCCCGTCCAAATAAGAATGGCGCAGAACGACTTCCGTCTCCTCCGGCGACGTACAGCGCTCCGTGATGAACCGGACATTCCAGTCCATCTGCGAAAGAACATCGGAAAAAGCACTGACGATTTCCATGACCGGCGGCGGATAAAAAAACAGATCACCCGAGAGAAGCAGAAGACCGATTAGCGGTTTCCTGCGATTCATTCCGGCGGATGCCGCCCGCACGGGATTGGTGAAAGTCCCGGAACCTTTCCGCATTATCAGATATCCTTCCTTCTCCAGTTTTTTCAGTGCCAACCGCACGGTCGTCCCGGCGATCCCGAACTCCTTTGCCAACTCGTTGGAGGAAGGAATACGCACAGTCCTGTTCTCCGACTGGTAGTAAATCGACATCACCCGGAACCAGATTTTCTGTACATCCGACAAAACTTTTTCCGATTTCATCCGCATTGCAGAAGAGACTCCATCATTTTTGCTAACCCCTGCTAACTTTATATAAATTATAGTCTGAAACTCCGGAAATGTCAAGAGGGGAAACCAAAAAAATTCTGATTTTTTGATACAGGTGTCTGTAATAAGGAAATGCTCTCACTCTTTGAACAGCTCGGAATTTTTCTTTTACAAACTTGCATTGCTATTGTAAATCCGCCATTTTTAATATGCAGTTCTTTTTAATTAGTATTATATTAGTATTATAAAGCATTGTTTTCATTGATTTTTTTCAGAAATGCTGTTGACATTTTTCCCTGTTTCGATTATAATCTTAAAAAGAAACACGGAGTCTGTCAAGTGGTAACAAGTGAAAACATCGTTGAACTGAATAAAAATGAAAAGCTGTTCCGGACGCTTTACGAGGCGATCCGTTCCCGCGAACTGAAATGCGGAACACGTCTCGCCCCGGAGCAGGAACTCGCACGTCTGCACAACTGCTCCCGTGTCACCGTCCGGAACAGCCTGAAACAGCTTGAGGAACTGAATCTGATCAAACGGATCCGCGGGCGCGGAACTTACGTTTCCGGCAGTGCGGGACGTTTAACGCAGCGGAGAGTCATTGCCATCGTCACCCGCGACGTCGTCATGAGTGATTACCGTGACTCCGACGCCTATTTGAACAATCTTATGACGGCGTTGCTCAAAAACAGCCGGGAATACGATTTTTTCGGAGATGTCATTTTTCTGAACAGCACGGAATCCTTTACCGAAGGTGCGGCGCGGCTGAAACTCAATCTTGATCTTTACGACGGCCTGATCTTTGCGATTCAGCTGACCAAAAACGACATTCTCGCACTGGAAGGGCACAACTGCAATTATGTGGCACTGCAGTCCCCCGAAAACGAAGAAATGGAAATCTCGTCCATCACGATTGATCATGCAAACGGCGGCTATATCGCGACTCAACACCTGATCGACGCCGGTTGCCGGAATATCTGGTTTCTCTGCGGCTCGTTTCAGGACAAAGTCAACAAACTGCGCCTGGCGGGCTGTCTGCAGGCAATGGAGGAGAATGCGTTCCCTCCGTGCGTCCGGAAAAATTTCCGGGAAATCATCCCCTACAAGGAAGAGGAGGCAATCGCCGTTATCGAAGAACTGCTCCGGAAACGGACCCCGTGCGACGGTCTGTTCATCAGCGGTGACTGGGCGACGATCGGAGCGGTAAAGACGCTCCGTAAACACGGAGTCCGGGTCCCGGAAGACATTGCGGTTGTGATGTACGACGATTTTTCTTTCGTCTCCCGCGTTCTCGAACTCCGCATGACGGCGGTACGGCAGCCGTTCTGCGATCTGATCACTTATGCCGTGCGCATTCTGTTGAATCGCATGGAGAACCGGCAGCGGTCCACCATGGTTCAAATAATTCAACCCCGGCTGATGATCCGGGAATCAACAAAAACAGCACAGGAAAGGGAACATTCAAAATGAAAACAAGGCACTTCACCCTCATAGAGCTCCTCATCACGATTGCGATCATCGCAATTCTTGCCGGTATGCTTCTGCCGGCGCTGTCAAAGACGCGGGACAAGGCAAGAACCATCAGCTGTACCAGCAATATGAAACAGGTCCATTATGCCCTTACCTCCTATGCGGATGCTCACGACGAATGGTTCCCCCGCTGCCAAGGGGAAGGTACGGATACTCCCGCATGGGTCAAATGGCAGGATCTCCTCCTCCCGTACGTCTATTCCGGCGTTCAGGTAACGAGCAACGAAACCTATAAGAAATATCCGATCTTTCTCTGTCCGGCAGAAACGAATTCCAAGGTTAAATTCAAAAACTATGCATTGAACGACTTCAACGATATTGATGTTCAGCTGACTCCGCGCGAAATGAAACGCCGCAGAACCGTATTCCGTCAGCCGAGCAGGCGCTTCATGGTGATGGACGGAGAGGAAGCCTACAAGGTCAATACCGATACGTCGAAATGGGGAAAACGCCATAATGACGGCTTTTTCCTCAACGTCACCTACGTTGCAGGAAACATTCAGACCAGAAGCTGGTCTTCCATCCCCAAAGCCGCCTGGATGAATGAATTCTGGGGCCAGGCACTGGCACGCTGAACAAAGGGTCGTTTATGAAAAAAAATATTGCACCGCTGTTTCTCCTTTCCGTTCTGACCGCAACGGCGCAGATCCCGGATGCCGATGCGGAAAAATATCCGGCATCGCTCTCGCAGGTCCCGCAGGAACTGCGTTACCCCGTGGGAAAAACGATTACAACCGATAAGGACGGCAATTATGTGGTTGATGGAACGATCCGTCATCTGATCGGCGTCCAGACCTGCAAGGTTTACGATGCCAAAGACTGCACGCCGACCCCCGGCTATCCCGACTCTCTGAAATGGATCTATGAAAAACTGCTGGATTTCGATACCGCGCAGAGAATCGGTTTTGACTCCATTGCGCCGTATACATCCAACGGCTTTATCCGGAAGTTCGCTCCGCAGCACCGGAAAGCACAGCTCACCGCTTCCCTGCTGAGCACGATGAAAGAGTGGGCGAACAACGGTCTGCCGCTGTTCGTCGACTTCTCCGCCGTTCCGTGGGACAAGGGGATTTTCAACTCCCCGGATCCCGAACTGGCAAAACACCGCTCCCCGGATGCTCTGAACACGTTTCATAAGACCACAATCAACCACTGGGTCCCTTATAACGTTTATCATCCCGATGCCCGGAAGATTTATCGCGCCTACTGGGAAGAAGGCGTGCGGGAATACAAGGGAAAAAGTCCCGTTCTCGCATACGAGCTTTTCAACGAACCCGGATATGACGATCCCGGTCCCTACAACCGTCGCCTGTTCGCTGACTGGCTCCGCAAAACTTACCGGACCCCTGAAGAAATGAACCGCATCTGGAAATCCGCGTATCCCTCCTTTGAAGCAGCAGCCGCATTCAAGCTGAAAACAGAAAATCCCGGTCTTGCCGTCGACTGGGGAAAATTCATGGAAAACGGCTTTGCCGATCTCTGCCGTTACGGTGCCGGAGTTATCCGCAAACAGGTCCCCGGCGCACACGTCAGCGTCCAACCGCTCGGCTCCGGACTCTACCGCCGCATGACACGCTCCAACATCAACCCTTATGAGATCAACCGCCACATGGACGCCATCGCTCTGCCGACGGGCGGCGGAATCCCCCAGGGGCTTCCCGACACGGAAACTCCGCGCACGGTCGACGCCCCCGCAAGCTCTCCGGAAGTCGGGGAAGGTTTTCTGATGCGTCACTACTTCCGGGCAATCGGCGAAGGGAAACCGATCCTCAACGGTGAATTATATGTCGGCAAGACTGCCAACAGCATCCGGCGTTCGCTCTGGCTCGACCTGCTGCGCGGTTCCAATGCCAGCTATGTGTTTGAATGGACGAAACGCGCGTGGGACTGGCGTCCGCGGAACGAAGAGGGCGGGAAAAAATGCGCGGAACGGGAACCGTACCAGGTGCTGAATCCCTACAACAGGGTACCGCTCTATGAGATCATGCGCACCAAACAGGAAATCTTCCGTTTCCGGAATTACTTCATGCCGAGAGAACGCGGAGTCCGCCGCAAACTCGCCATTCTGGTTTCCTATCCGACCGAACGGCGGACGGAAGCCGTGCCCAACACCGCCGCAAACGAAATCGTTTCCTATGTCAGCGGCCTGGAATTCTCCCATGTTCCGCTTGATGCAATCCTCGAAGAGCAGTTGGACGGGACACGGGAAAAACGCTATTCCGCAATCTTCGCCGTCGGTGTACGGAACATCTATCCCCGGACTGCACGCCGCCTGATGGATTATGTCCGTCAGGGTGGAAACCTGATTCTTGCGCGGGAATTCATGAACGAAGACGAATACGGTCACCCGGTCAACTGGAACAAACTCCTTGACTTCAAGGTTGCGGAAGACCGTAACGCCGCCGTCGGGACGATCGTCTCCAAACTCGGCAATCCGGAACTTCTGCCCGGCACAATCAAAGGACGCAACACCCGCAGGATCACCGCCGCTCCCGGCTGGGACGTTCTTGCGGAATCCGCGGGAACTCCGGTCCTGCTGAGCAGACAATACGGCAAAGGCACCTTTACCGTCGTCACCCCGGAAATGCAGGATTTTCAGAGTGCAGCTCTTCTCCTCCCTCTGCTCAAAAAGTTCGGCATTGAACCGGCGGCAAAGATCCGCCGCGCAGAGGCGGGCGATCTCGCTTCCAATATCGAACTCCATACGGCGAAGCGGAACGGAAACACGCTGTATTTCCTGATGAACCACGGCGCCATGCCGAAACTGATCCGCTTCTCCGTTCCGGAAAAGACCCGGCTCTTTGACCTGCGGAGCAACAGACAGCTCAAAATGGAAAACGGGGAAGCGGAGATTCATCTTTCCGGAGAAAACTATGCGATCCTCGGTACCGGCAGCCGTTCCGCCCTCGAAAAAGAGTTCGGCGCATTCACACAGGAACCGGCAGGCGCCGCGCAGAATGAATACCGCAAAGAGCTAGCCGATTACCGCCGCCGGGAAAAAGAAGCGGCAAAGGGCAAATTCCGCTTCACTCCGGATCCCGCGCAGCTGCGCACAATCGACATCCGCAGATTCTGCAACCGCGGATTCGTCGATTCCGTTGCAGATGACGGGAAAGGCGGATGGACCGATCAGGGACATCAGAACTCGCTGACCGGTGTTCCGTGGGGCGTCACCACGCTGCTCGGCGTCCCGTGCGACCTGATCCGGTTCGATATGAACAACGACCGCACCTGCATCGTTCTCGCTTCGAAATCCCAGAAAGACGCACTGCCCGCAACGGTGAAAGGAATCCCCGTCGGCGGCAAAACCGCGAAACTGTATTTCTTCCACACCGCCGCATGGATCAAAGGCAAAAAAGCGCTCACCTACCGCATGAACTATGCTTCCGGACGCACCGTCGACGCGGATGCAATCTGCGATGTGAACATCGGCAACTGGTGGGTCGGCGGCGGAGCATCGAAGTATATCGCGTTCCGCAACCGCGAAAACCGCGGATTCTACTGCATGGAATGGGTCAATCCGTACCCGGAAGACGATATTATCTCCATCGACCTCATCTCCCCGAATACCGAAATCGTCCCCATCGTGATCGGTATCTCGGCGGAAAATTATGTCCGCCGCCAGACCGTGAAATGGGACAAACTCCGGTCGACCGGATGGGGAAAAACGGTCGTCCGCAATCACAACGCGACTACGGAAGCCCGGATCACGGAAAACACCGACGACTGGGCAGGCATCGAAATCCGCAATGCAGACCCGAAAACCATACGTTTCACCCCGGAACAATGGAAAAAGGGACGTCTCCTGTTCGAGGTCAACGGCGGACGCGACCGCTTCAACAATCCCAGAGGCGGACAAACCGTCAAAGTCTCCCTCCGCTCCGTTGTCAACTCCAGGTACAATTCCACCGGAACGGTTCCGCTGGCGCCTTATCTGCAGCAGGGCAGAATCGACAACAATCCGGAGAGTTTCCAGACAGCGGAAATCCCGCTTGTCCGGTTCGGCAAACCGGAAAATCTCCGGAACGTGATCTCCGGCATCGGGTTTCAGTTCTGCGGAACCGGAAAACACTCCGGACTCGTCCTCCGCAACTTCCGGTTCATCTTTCCCGAATGACAGGGGACCTGATATACAAAACGGTAGGGAACCATCTCTGATTCAGGGATCAGAGAAATTTTCCGAACGCCTCGCTGCCGGACGCTTCCGACAGCAGGCGTTTCAATTTTGCCACGCTTGCAGAGGGCGAGACCAGAAGCGCATCTTTCGTTTTCACCACAACCATGTTGTCAAGGTCAATCCCCGCAATCATCTGATCCGGCGTATCGGTGAAAACAATACAATTCCGGCAGTCAAGGAGCAGCGCGGAACCGTTGCCGACATTGCCGTCCGCATCCGCGGGAAAATGATTGCGGAGCGATGCCCAGTTGCCGACGTCGTCCCAGGCAAACGACGCTTCCCGGAGCAGAATGGCGGAAGCATGTTCCATAATCGCATAGTCGATTGAAATTTTCGGGACTGCGCGGAATTCTCGTTCCAGAACCGCCGGAAACTGTTCCGTTCCCCATGCATCCGTCACGGCGGCGGAAAGCGCAAGCAATTCCGGGGCATGTTCTTTCAGCTCCCGGCAGAGCGTCCGCAGGGGAAACAGAAAAATGCCGCTGTTCCACTTGTAATTTCCCTGTGCCAGCAGCTGTTTCGCAACACCGGAATCCGGTTTTTCCAGAAAGCGGGTCACATGGAACATCCGCCCGGCGCCTTCCGCTTCCGCTCCGCATTCGATATAACCGTAACTGGTGCAGGGATAAGTCGGCGCAATTCCAATCGTGGCCAAAGCATCGTACTGCCGCGCGGCACGGGAACACGCTTCCAGATCGGCGATCATCGCGGCGCGGTTGGTAATCGCATGATCGGACGGCAGAAAGACGATCTGCGGATCAGACGTTTCCGCCAGGGCCTTCACGATCCCGGCGGCAAGAGCCACGCATGGCGCCGTATCTCTGGCACAGGGTTCACCGATCACGTTATCCGGCGGGATTTCCGGACAAAGCGCATGAATCTTCTCCACATAATTCCGGTTTGTAACGATCAAAATTTTTTCCGGCGGAACAAATCCCTGCAGCCGCAGCAGAGTCTGTTCGATCAGCGTTTCCCGTCCGAGAAGGTTCAGGAACTGCTTGGGATGCCCTTTCCGGCTCAACGGCCAGAAACGTTCCCCGCTTCCCCCTGCCATAATCACACAAAACAATTCCGCTGCCATATCCGCTCTCTGCCGTTTACATCGTTTACTTTCGTCTGAGAACAATCTACCCCCCTGTACCGGGAAAATCAAGCCGTTAAACGGAAATTTTACCGTTTCCGGCATTCTTTGCCGCCGGACCCGCTTTCCGCCGGTACTCCAGCGGCGGGCAGCCGACGGTTTTCCGGACCAGTCTGCAGAAATAGCTTATGTTCATGAAACCGGAATGCTCCGCCACCTCTTTTACCGGCATACCCGTTTCCCGCAGCAGCGACAGCGCATGGAGGAGACGGAGATTGTCAAGATAAGCTCCCGGAGTGATCTCCATTTCCGCACGGAACAGAGCCGTCAGCGTCGTCCGGTGCACTCCGAGTTTCCTCGCCAGCAGTTCAACCGTTACGCCGGGATCGCGCATGGATTCCCGCGCAAGACGGAGAAACCGTTTCACAAGCCCCTCCTCCGGCGGAAAGGCGTCATCCGTTCCGCCGGCAAGCGCAAGGATCTCCGCCGCAACCGACAAAGCGTGGCGCTGTGCATAAGGCGTATGTTTCCGCACGAGCATTTCCAGTTCCAGGAACAGACTGACCGGGCACTCCCCCGAATACATGCTCTCCTGCGAATACCCGTAAGCCCCGATGAACGCCTCGGCAGCGGGACCGTCGAACGTGAACCAATAGTAGCGCCACTCGTTCTCCGGATCGCAGGAACGGTGATGATGGTCCTCATACGGAAGATGGTAAAATGTCTCCCCCGGATTCAGCACCACCGTGCGGTCCGGCAGCAGAATCTCCCCTCTCCCCTGTACGCACCAGAAAAGCTGGACAAACGGCTTTTCCTCTTTCGGCTCGAACTCGGACCAGCCGTATTCCGCCTCGTTATATCCCGAAGAGCGGATATGGACCGGCATCGGAAAATCCGGCAGTATCCGCGGTTCGGGACGGCTTACGATTTTGCGCATGGGATCTTCACTTTCATCAAAATTACCACTGATTCATCATTTTTATTATTGCTTTTCGGAAATATACCGCTTATATTGATAAAAAGCAAGTAGCTGTCATTCCGTCAACTCAACAAAAAAAGGAACAGTCGTTATGAACAGAAAAGAAGAAGTCCGCCACCTGCTGTCGCTCTCCATCGAAGAACTGACGGCGGAATCCAAAGGTCAGCTGAAAATCACGGAAACGCTGGATGAACTCTACGAATTTCTCGCGGAAGAAATGGTAGCCGAATTCCGCAAAGCCGCCGCGGGAGACCGAGTCGTCAATTTCATCATGCCGGTCGGTCCCACACAGCCGTACCGCATCATGGCGGAAAAGATCAACAAAGAAAGCGTTTCCCTGAAAAACGTCCGTTTCTTCTTCATGGATGAGTACGTTGACGATGAACGGGACGAGCTGATTCCCATCACGCACCCGCTGAGTTTCCGCGGTCAGATCGGTCCCCTGTTCTTCAACCGCGTCCGTCCCGAACTTCTGATGCCGGAAGAGCAGATCATCTTCCCGCAGCCGCAAATCCTGAAAGACCTGCCGAAAATGATTGAAGACCTCGGCGGAATCGAAGTCTGCTTCGGCGGAATCGGCATTCACGGACACGTTGCGTTCAACGAACCCGCACCGGGTGTGGCGGAATCCGATCCGCGCATTCTGGAAATCAACGAATTCACCCGCACCATTGACGCAACCCGTCACAAAGGCGTCGGCGGCAATCTCGAAAACTTCCCGAAACGCGCAATCACTCTCGGCATGAGGCAATGCCTCGGCGCACGGCGCATGCTTCTCATGACCCGCAACGAATCCACGGAATTTTTCTGGGCGAACACGATCATCCGCATCTCCGCCGCCGGACAGCCGGGCGATGATTATCCGGTCACCTACTGCCGCCGTCATCCGAACTGCACGATCGCGACCGACCGCGCAACCGCAACGGCTCCAAAGTTCAACATCTGACGGGCGACGCCATGAAGTGCATTGATGCACACGCCCATCTGGTCCACGAACACAAAGGATTCCACGAACTCGCCGATTCCGGCGCGTTCGATGAAATCTGGCTGATGGATCTCTCCGGGTATGAGCTCGGCGGGATCCGGCTTGCCGGAGAACGGGAAGTTCTTGACGCAGTCAAAGCGCATCCCGGTGTGGTTTACGCATTCGGACACCTTGATTTCTCGCAGCCGCCGGAGCAGATCGACCGGCTGCGCGACAAGGGATTTATCGGGCTCAAGCCCTACAAGCCCGATACCAACTGGAACGACGAGAAATTTTATCCGTACTACGAACGCGCGGAGGAACTCGGTATGCCGATCCTGTTCCATACCGGCATGGCGGTACGCGGCGGAGAATGGCGCAAACGTCGTGCTCCCGGACGCGGGTTCGGTCCCGACGGTATGCGTCCGGCGTATCTCGCGGGAGTGGCGGAGGCGTTTCCAAAATTGAAAATCATCGGCGGGCATCTCGGCTATCCGTGGCTCGAAGAGACGTTCCACAATCTTTATTACTGTGAAAACATCGTACACGACGTCAGCGGCTACCGCAATGCGATCCATGAACTGCTGTCGAATCTCGACCGCGCCGCCAACGACGGTTCCGGACGTTTCTTCCACGAAAAACTCTTTTTCGCCACGGATCAGTTTTACGGACTCCGCGAAGAAAACGAACGCGCATTGAAACTCAAACAGTTCTGGACGCTTCTGTTCGAACTGGTCGGTTCCGTCTATTACCGCTGGGGCGCACCGGAGGAAGCGGAAAAATTCTTTTACGGAAATGCGCACAGCTTCCGCATGGAATGCCGGAAAAATCTGAATATGAATTCTCTTACAGGAGGAGAACAACAATGAAAACACCAATTCGAACCGGTCTGATCGGAGCGGACCTTTCGCTCCGCGCAGGAATGGTCACCCGGCATCTTGATCCTTCCCGCGCCGTGATCGCCGCCGTCTGCGACCGCGACCCGGAAATGCTCCGCCGGTTCCATGAAACCTGTCCGGAACAAAGCGGCTGCACCGATTACGCCGACTATCGTGAACTTGTACGGGACCCGTCGCTGGATGCCGTGTTCATCATGGTCCGCGACCAGTACCATGAGGAAATGGCCGTCGCCGCACTGAACGCGGGAAAAGCCGTTTTTCTGGAAAAACCAATGGCGATCACGATAGAGGGCTGCGACCGTATTCTGGACGCCGCGTACCGCTCCAGATCCAAGCTGTTTGTCGGACACAACATGCGCTATGTGGAATCCGTCCGTAAAATGAAGGAAGTCATCGACTCCGGCATGATCGGCGAAATCCAGTGCGCATGGGTCCGTCACTTCATCAATTACGGCAGCTGTTACTTCCGCCACTGGTGCGCCGAACAGAACAACTGTACGGGTCTCCTGCTCCAGAAAGGCGCACACGACATCGACGTGATCCACTGGCTTACCGGCGGTTATACGAAACGTGTCACCGGAATGGGGCGCCTTTCGGTCTACAACCGGACGGAGCACCGTCTCGCCCCGGGAGAAAAGCCGGACCGCAAAATCTCGTTTACGCAGGAGTGCTGGCCTCCGCTTGAACTGACCGGACTTGCCAATCATATCGACGTGGAAGACCACAACATGCTGCTGATGCAGCTTGACAACGGTATTCAGGCGTCGTATGAACAGTGCATGTACACGCCTGATTCGGAACGCAACTATACGTTCATCGGAACGCACGGACGGGTGGAGAATATCGGCGATTTCGGCGACTGTGAAGTCCATGTCTGGACGAACCGCGGAACCCGCCGGGAACCGGATATCGTCTATCACCTGAAAGGCGGAAGCGGCGACCATGGCGGGTCGGACGGACGCCTGCTGAAAGCGTTCTGCGATTTTGTCGCGGACGATATTCTTCCGGATGTCTCTCCGGTTGCCGCACGGAATGCGGTCGCCGCCGGAGTGCAGGCGCATCACTCCATGCGGAACGGCAATATCCCGATGGATATTCCCCCGCTTCCGGAAGAGCTGATCCGTTATTTCGACAACGGGCAGCGCAGATAACGCTCTCCGCTGTTCCGGACATCGCGCACGGAATCCGTATCCCGGTTCCGTGCGTTTTCTGTATAAAGAACTGAATTTTTTTAATTTTTTTCCATTCTCCTGTTGACAAATTCCGCTTTATATTGTATAATTAAACTGGTACAACAACTGGTACACCAAGGAGTTTGGAAACGATGACGAAAGAAGCAAAACGGTTTCGTCCCATGCAGGAAAATATGCGGATCCGTCACTATGTGATGAAGCTGCTTTACGAAAATCCGGGATACCCCGTTGCTCTTCTCTCGTCCCGTCTTCTCGCGGAAAAATTCAATGTCTCCCGGACAACCGTAATGACGGCGCTTGCCACCATGCGGAAAGAAGGTTATCTGATTTCCCGTCCGGGGAAAGGAATTTACACCAATCCGAATTCCCGCTTCAGCGATGTTTCTCCGGAACGGCTCCCGCTTGCCGGCATCGTCGTAAACTACGGACGGAACTTCTATGTCACCCGGCGGGAATGGGACATTCTTTCCGCAGCGGGAAACGCCCTGCTGAATGCCGGATTCAATTTCCGGGAAATCGCTTTGAACGGTCTCTCTCCGGATACCGTGTTTGAGGAACTCGCCGAATCCCATATCTGCGGATTGCTCTGGCTTCTGGTCAGCGACGAAGCGGATGAAAAACTGCTCTGCCGGGTACAGAAAGAGCTGTTTCCTCTGGTGACCTGTACCGATCCGTTTGCACACCCTGCAAATTTCCGGCGGATCCGTAATTTCCGGATGGAAGAATATCCCGCTCCCGCCGCGGTGGCGGAAGCGATGGTCAATGAACTGAAAACTCAAATGAATAGAAAAGAGAAAGAAAAAGGCGTATGATTTCGACAGAGAAACGGAAGAGAAAGAGTCGGTTTTCGCTTATTGAACTCCTGATCGTAATTTCCATTATTGCAGTTCTTGCAGGGCTGCTCCTCCCGGCCCTGAATGCCGCACGGGAATATGCCAGGGCAAGCGTCTGCATGAGCAATCTGAAACAACTGGGATTGTGCAGTTTCCAATATTCCGCAGACAACGGGGATTACCTCTTGCCCCACACGCAGAACAAAGGACTGGTTTACTGGTTCCAGATTCTCATCCGCAGCGGGTATCTGGGAAAAGAAAACTGGCCCGGACCCGGATTTGACGCCGCAGGGAATTTCAAAGGAGTGACCGTATCGAAAGGGATCCTGCGCTGTCCCTCCCGCAGTGAAGTTCCCACAGAAGAGAAATTCATATACGGAACCGATTACGGGATGACCCGCTGGATCGGCCTTTATTATGACGGGACGGAACCGCAGAAGTATCTGTTCCGCCTGGGCGAAGCGCGGATGCCCGGCTACACCGTCCAGCTGGGCGACAGACGGCTCACCGTAAACCAGATCTGGGCGGAAGAGGGCAACTATCATCCCCGGTACATCGTCCGGCACCGGAACTGCGCCAATTTCTTATTTCTGGACGGTCATACCGCCCGGCTTGAATACAAAAAAATACCTTGTTCCGGCAATGTGAATTCCCCGAACGACTACGCGTTCTGGGGAAGACGGGACCGGATGAACCAATGGAGGACAAAGTAATATGAAAACGATCATGAAAGCGTTTTTGTGGTCTCTGCCGTTTCTCTTCTCCGCAACAGCGGCGGATGTGCCGGCGGAGCTGGGAAAAGACACCGGAACTGCACGCTGGAAAATGGTTCCGGGCGCTGAATGGCTTCAGGACGGAACCTTGAAAGTAAAAGCGGACAGGTCCGGGCGTTCGCTGGTGTCCTGCTCTCCGGACGTGCGGAAATTTGCGGGAAAATTCGTCCGGGTCTCCGCCCAGGTCAAAGCGGAAAAAGTCTCTGTTGGAAAACGTCCGAATCACGGCGTGAAAGTGATGGTCAGCCGGAACTCCAACGGCATGGGAGAGCTTTGGAAAGCGTCCGCCAACCGGCTTTGGGGAAGTTTTGACTGGAACACGCAGGAAGTATGCCTGCTAGTCCCGGAGGACGTTTCCGATTTCCGCATTCATCTGGGCTTGGAAAATGCCACCGGCACAGCCTGGTTCCGGCGAATCGCGATCCGGGAACTGGAAGGAGACCTGTATCCGGCTCCCGTACCCCTCGCCGCCGGTTTCCGCTGTGAATACACCGACACCGTCACCCGTCTGCCGCTTCTCCGGGGCGTCTGCGTCCTCGGCAGCCGCATGACTCCGGAAGCGATCCGGACTCTGGGAGAATGGCGGTGCAATGCGCTCCGGTGGTGGATCGAAGACCGTTCCAAATGCGCCAACATGAAAGAGTACTGGCCCTGGGTCGAACAGGAACTCGCAAGATTGGACGCCCTCATGCCGGAACTCAGAAAAGCGGGAATCGGAGTGATCCTGACCGTCACCGTTCCCGGCGGGCGTTACTGCGATCCCATCGACCCCAAACAGGCGGAAAGCGTGGACCTCAATCCCGGGCTCGGCAACGAATACAGAACCTGTTTCAGCGACCGTTTCAACAGGGAATATCAGAAATTATACCGGATGTTGGGGAAACGCTATGCGCACAATCCCGTCATCATCGGCTACGATCTGATGAATGAGCCGACTCACGGCGGCGGCGTGAAATATGACTATCTGAAATCCCAGTATCTCGCCGCGCTCGCACTGCGGGAAACCGATCCGGAAAAACCGGTGTTTATCTCCTGCAACGAGATGGGGCCGCCGTCCGCTTTCACTTACCTGAAACCCGTTCCGGTGCGGAATGTGATCTACCAGGTGCACATGTATGTTCCCGGAGCATTCACCCATCAGCTCAACCCGAAAGCCGCCGTCTTCAAGAGTTATCCCGGCATGATCGGCAGAAAAAACTACGACAAAGAGGAGCTGCGCAGGAGTCTGGAACCCGTCTTGAAGTTTCAGAAAAAATACGGTGCGGTGATCTATGCCGGAGAATATTCGGCGATCCGCTGGGCACCGGGCGGCGACAGGTATCTGGCGGACGTGACGGAGCTGTTTGACGAACTGAAGTGGCACACCACCTATCACGCATTCCGGGAATGGAGCGGCTGGAGTCTGGAACATTCCGACGACCTGTCCGACAACAACCCGGTGGCAGAGGAAACCAAACGCGCCCGTGTGATCCGCAATTATTTCAAAGCCAATACGCGGTTTGACGGTACGCCCTCTTCCGCTCCCGGAAAGAGGTAAGTTCCGATGAGGTTAGCTGCTGCACTTCTGCTCATTCCGCTTCTCTGCTTCGCGGAGATACGTTATCCACTGCTCCCGGTCGCCGGGTCGAAAGGATGCGGCGCTCTGGCTCTTCACGGTGAGTATCTCTATGCGGCGGGAAACGATCTGCTTTCCGTCTACCGGGTAACGGAACCCCATGCGCCCCGGAAATGCGGAGAACTGGCAATCCGGGGAACGCGGCAGATCGCCATCAGCGGCAATTATCTCTATCTGAGCGCCCGGAGCTGGGGCGTGCAGGTGATCGACATTTCCAATCCGGAAAAACCGGAACTGGTGCACAGGATCGACACTGCCGAACTTGCCACCGGACTGGAAACAGCGGGAAATCTCCTTTGCGTCACAATCCGGGTATACGGAGTCCAGCTGTTCGACATCTCCGATCCCCTCCGGCCGCGTCACCTGTCACTGCTGAGAACGGGAGAAGCACAGTCCGCATTTTATTTCAACGGAAAACTGGCGGTCGGCGACTGGGGCAGTTCCCGGTTGACCATCGCCGATATTTCCGATCCGTACCGCCCCCGGATTCTGAGTTCCGCGCTGCTTGACGGTTTCGGTGACGGTGTCTGGGTTCATGGAAACCTCTGTTATGCGGCGACCGGGCATCATGCACGGAAAGGAACCGCCGCGGAACGGCACGGAAGAGGACACGGACTGGAAATCTTTGACATTACGGATCCCGCCCGTCCGGCCCGGCTCGGCGGAATCAAATTTCCCCGTTTTTATGAGATCGGCAATGACTTCTGGACGGTCCGTTCCGATGGCAGGACCGCGTTTGTCGGCGATACTCATAACGGCTTCTTTGCGGTTGATGTCTCCGATCCCGCATCCCCCCGCCTGCTCGGTCGCGGAATCCTTCCCCCGGCGGAACGGTACAGCGCAGCCGCGCGGAAGAAAATCACCAGTCCCGATTGCGTCACGGATGTGGCGGTCGGCGACGGCGTTGTCTATCTCGCAGGGCAGAAAACCGGGCTGTTCGTTGTGTCGGAAAAACGGGCAAAGAAGCTGACGCGGAACAATGTGGATAAACTCAATATTCCCCCGTCATACCAATACCCGGTTCCTGCGGGACTGGTGCGGCATTCCGTCCCCGGTGTGGTACGGCGTCTTGCTCTGCGCGGCGATGAATTGTTTGCCGCCTGTTCCGACGACGGGATCAGACGGTTCCGCATCTCCCCGGAGGGACAACTGACGGAAACCGCACACTGGAACGGAGGAGGAACGGTCTATGATGTGGCGACTGCCGGAAACGACCTTCTGTTGGCAGCGCGCGGCTCGTCGCTGGATATTTACCGGGTCAGCGACTCCGGAATCCGCAAACTGAGCAGTCTCCCCGGCTCGTTTTACCGTCCGTTTCAGGTGATTCATCCCTTTGGATCTGTCGTTTTATGCAGCGGCGGCGGTTCCTGGCTGGAAGCGGTTGATATTTCCGATCCGGAACATCCCGGAAGAATCGGAGTCGACACCGCGGGTTCTCTGCTTTACAGCGACGGCATTCCGGAGCGGACGGTCTCCGGCATTTTCCCCGTCAACTGGCACGGCAGAGGAATCCGCTGGTATTCCATCGCCTCCGGAAAACTGGAACGTCTTCCCTATCCGGCATCTCAGGAAAAGCTGACCCAGCTTTCCGGAATTACAGCGCTGGGAAACCTGTTCATTGCTCCTGTCCGTCAAGGATATCTGCTGCTGGACCCCGCATCCGGTTCAGCGGAACGGGTCCGGCTTTCCGGCGAATCTCCCGCCGGGATTCCCAGCTGGGACGGCGGAAGCATGGTCGCTTTTTCCGACCGCCGCAACGGAATCATCCGGGTTTTTAATTTCAAACCCCCCCGCCATGCCGTCTTGAAGCGGAGTTACAAATTGGACTCCGGCATTCCCGACCGTGTGGTATTTCACCGGGGAAAAATGCTGATCCCCGGCTGGAATCTCGGAATCCTGATCGAAAAAACGGCGGACGGACCGGAAAATTGAATTTGCGTCCTGAACTGTGGGAAAACCTGTCTCTGATTTTTCAGAGACAGGAACAGAGATGTCGTTACAACGTTTCCAGTGCACATTCGCCCGGACGGAGAGTTCCGGCCGGAGCGTCGCCGAAATTCGCAGTGAACCGGTAACGGTGTCCATCCGGAGCATTGAATTCCACCGCGCGCAGGGGTTCCGGCAATTCCAGACGGCGCATCTCCAGCCCGGCGGTGTCAGCGGCGGTAATCCCGGCGATGGCGGCATAACCGGTATCTGCGAGAAGTTCTCCCGGCATCCGCCGTCTATCCGTTTTTGTCATACCGGTGCAGATCTCGTGAACATACAGCGATTTCAGAGCCCGTGCATAATACAGAGCGCCGGACCGTTCCGCAGGAGAATACACTTTCAACGAATCCGCTCCATAACCGAGAACAATGGAAAAAACGTTGTCCGCATTCAGCCATTGCGATCCGGTGTCGGTGATCTGTTCTCCGGAGCATCCGTGAAACTCCCTGGAAAATCCGTTGCCCTGAATATGGCGGGTCATACCGTTGAAGACATCGTTCGGAAGTTTCCAGCCGATCCCCCGGACCGATTCCAGCGTACATTCCTTGATAATGCGCAACTGTTCCAGAACGATCAGGGAACGTCCGTCGGGAAGAGCTGCCGCGGCGGAACGGCTTTCTGCGATGGCATATTCCCCCTCGCCTTCGCCCCATGGCGCATGCTCAAGCCAGCGGGTCGTGCCGGCGTTGAGAAAACCGCCGGGAATAGTTTTATGAAAATTGGAAATACAGGAGGGTATAAGCACATGGGCGTCAAGCTGCGCAAAGCCGTTTCCGCCCCATTCGGCAAGGTCGCTGCGTTCCGCCGGAGTACAGAGAACAACGGGACCCTCTCCACCTCTCCGGACCGCGGAACGGATCGTGCTTCCGGTCCGCAGAAGATCTGCGCAATGATAGTCATCCGACCATTCCGCGGATGGGTTGACCGGTGCAGTTTCCAGTGGCTGGAGAAGCCCGAATTTACGCCGCCAGTATGCACCGCAGGAGAGAGACAGGAATGCGTCCGATTCCAGACGGGTGTAATAATAGTAGCTCCCGCGCCGGATATTGGCGAGACGTTCGCCGAAGAAAGAGCCGTCGGCATTCCGGGTGCGCTCTTTTTCGACAATGCCGAGCCATCGGGCTTCTTTGGAAGCGGACTCCGCTTCTCCGAACAGGTCCTGAACAAACAGCAGGACCGGGAGCAGATAGTTCTGGCAATAACAGTAACGGGCGCGGGTGTCGCCGCCGATCCGCAGGAGCCGCCCATCCGCAAAAACGAAGTTCCGGACCACATTCCAAAGATCCCGGACATGATGATAGAGCTCCGGCGGCGCAGTCTGTCCGCGTTCTTTGAAATTGAAATGCAGCATGGCGAGATTTGAAAGACAGATCACGCTGTATCCGACGTTCATATATCCGTGGTGATCCAGCGAATAACCGGGAGTGAAATTGAATCCTTTGTGCCATTCCCGGAGCGGTTTACCATGAAACACGGTTTCCGAAGCGGCATCCAGCGGGTGGGAAAGACCGTTCAACAGAAACGAGCAGGCTTTTTCCAGATATGCATCACGGTTCGGGGCATCGGGATAATCCAGGGCGGCACGAAGCAGAAAACCGCCGTTCCAGATATTGGATTCCGGTTTGTTTTTTCCCGAGGAGGCAGTCATACCGGCTACAACCGGGTATTCGGAGAGAAGCCAGTCCGACTCATTCAGGCGCAGAGTGCGGAAACGGTCGCGGTCGGTATCGGAAAAGAACGGTTCCAATGCGTTGATTCCGTGCGTCATGCGTTCGAGACCGAGAACGGCGATCCAGGTATTTCCCCAGCTTCTGCCGTCGGTCGCGAGCCTGTTCCCGGTAATATGCGTTGCGAGGTTGCAGCGGAACAGACGCAGCGCTGTTTCGAGCAGTTCGTCTTTGGAAACCGGCAGCTCATGCGGGCTCGTTGCCAGAACGCCGAGCGCGCCGGCAATGTTGAAATTGCTCTGCACGGGCCAGTGTGCGGATTCACCGGTTCCATAATAGGCGAGTCCGTTTCCGGCGGGACGGATCGTCTGGCGCAAAAAGGCGAGAAACGGTGTCATCAGGTCCAGATAAGTCTGTTCATTCAGCATGAAATACCTCACTGTTTTTTGGTTGATTGATCTACCATACGCCATTTCTGCGGATTTTTCCATACGGAGACGGGAATAAGTTATTTGATTATCTGATTTTTTATGCTAAATTTCAAAATAAAAAGCGGATTTTACAGGAAATTAATTATCTGGTTATCTGATGGTATGGAGGAAAAAATGCCGGGAAAAACAGCAGCTTTGGAACAGCTTCTGCTGAACGGAATTCAAGCGGGGAAATGGCGGGTCGGCGAAGCGATACCGTCACGGAACAGCCTGATGCGGAAATACCGCCTTTCGCGCTGCACGGTGGAACGCGCGGTCGGCGGACTGATCCGGGCAGGAATCCTGACGGCAAAGCAGGGGGCGTCCACGGTTGTGGCGGAAAGGGCAGAACAGGGAAAGATCTCCCGGATTATCCTGATTTCGCCGTTCCGTCTGCCCCGGCTTTCGCAAAGCTGTTTTGAAGAACATGTTCCGACCGTGTTTCTGGCGGAGGAAGAAGCCGCGTTTCACGAAGTCGGACTCAGAGAACCGGGCGTGATGGTGGTCTGGTTCTATCCGGGATATGCGTCGCTTCCGCTGATGGAACGTTTGAAAGAGCTGAACGTCAGGCAGATGCTTGTCAACCGCACGTTTGACGGGTTTCCGTTTGTCTCCATTGATTACGCGGCGAGTCTGGCGGAAGGGCTCCGGGTTCTGCTGGCGGAATGCGGACGCGAAACGTTTGTAATTTCCTACGACATCAATTTTGAAAACCGTCCTTATCAGCCGGAACGGGTGGCGGGATATTTCCGTTCCGCGGCGGCGCTCGGGATGAATGTTGCGGAAAATCATTCGTTCATCGGCAATTTCCCGGATGCGGCGTCCGCGATGAGCGATGCGGCCCGCAGCATTTTCATGCCCGGCGCCCGGAAACGGGGGATTACGATCCTGAACCGCGAACTGATCCTGCCGTTTCTGATGGCGGCTTCTGCGCTCGGGAAAACTCCGGGACGCGATTTTCATTTGTTTCTCTGTGATTACAGCCGGGAACTTGCGCCTTATCCGGGAATTATCATGCTGAATCAGCGCGGTTATCCGGTGATCGGAGAATACATGCTTCAAGTCGCATCGGACCACATCCTGCGAGGGGAGCTGGAAGTCCGGCGCAGAATCAAACTGGAACTGGTGTAATCACCCCCGCCCGGATTCCGAACCGGATATTCCGAAAGCTGTATTGAGATAGTGTCTCTATTACATACACTCGTTCTGGGTTTCTGCTCAAAAAGACTCACAGCCTCCTCAAAAGAGTGCATTTATTTCAGAATCATCAGCGGCCAGAATTTCGGCTTGTAATCACAGGGAGTACCGTCTTCCGTGGAGTTGGAAAGGCCGCCATAACGGATGGAGCCGTCCGGATTTTTATCGCGGTCATGCAGAAAGATTCCGAATCCGGCACAGCTTCCGCTCCGCAAAGTGAACGGTTCCAAATAACGCTGGCCGAACTTGATGGTGTAGGCATATCCGCCTGGAAGCAACTCAAAATTGCAGATCACTTTTTCCGATGCTTCTTTCTTTGTCGGCATGTTGACCCCGTCCGCGAGCTGGTGATAGACTTCCCGCAGACGATAGACGCACCCCCGTCCGGATTTTCCGGATGGACCTGCGCAGAAATCGTAGCGGTAATCGTTTTCGTCGTAGTTGTTCGTCTTTTTCTTCCGGGCATCCGCGGCGGTGTCGAAATAGACTTCAAGCGCGCCGTCGAACCGGTAGAGGTGCGAACGGATATTGCCGACGGTCTGCCAGAGTTCGGGGAAAAGGAGATACTGAGCGTCCCGGACTTCGACCCGGAGCCAGAGGTTTTCCCGGCTCCATGCGAGTCTGAAAACCGCCGTTATGTCGGATGCGATCTGATCCGGCTTTTTATGCGGCTGGGCAAATCGGTTCGTAATCGGGATCGCAGGGATTTTTTCCCAATCCGGCATTCCTTCCGTGCGCGGAACAAAGAAATAGTTCATATTCCATTCCGACTGGATTTTGACGTCCTGACCGATGAGCGAGTAATCCCGATCCCATGAATAGAGCTTGCCGTATTCCGCTCCCGGATTTCCGAGTCGGATGGCAGCACTTCCTTTGCCCGGCGTACGGAACGGAAACCGTTTACCATCCAGCAGAAGTGTTCCCTGCCGCTCTGTCCCGGTCTGATTTTCCACTGTCATGACAACCGCGCCGGATTTTTCCGGATAAACGGCAGTTTTCCATGGTGCCTCGGCGTTATCCACTGTGGCTCTGCGAAGCTCCTGCGCGAGTCCGTCAACGTTATCCGCAACCAAATAGAGCGGGCACGGCGTAACGGGGATTTCCGTAATGCCGTTTGCCGTTTTCGCTCTGCGTTCGTTTCCCGTGAAGTCGAAGAAGCGGACGGTCCGATTGAATTTCGTGTGCAGTTTCGGATTCCGTTTCCGCAGAGCGGCGGTTTCGGGATCGTCGTTCCAGAGAACCGCAACCGCTTTTCCGTCATTTCTCCGGAATATGTAGCAGAGAATGTTCGCCGCAGGCATGATCTCTGAATGGAATCTTGCATCCGGCAGTATATTTCCGAATGCGTTCACACACGCAGGAAAGATCGTCGGAATCAACCGGATGTCCAAATACGGATTGAGGGTCCAGAAATTGATCCCGAGAAGACGCGGATGATATTTCATGCCGATAATCGCGCATCCAACGTAATTCGTTGCCTGCTTGAGTTCTCTGAGACCGAAATCGTAGGAGAGTTTTCCCGCGGAATAAATATCCAGATTCCCCATCGGTTCCCATCCGGGAACGAATGTTTCCGACGCATTTCCGTGTTCCGAAAAGAGAATATTCGTGCTCTCCGGATAGCCGTATTTCTTCATTGTATCAAGCAGATGCTGCGCCCCCTGATCGAAGACCCGCCCATAATTTCCGTAAGGATGAACGGACACCACGTCATAAAGAATTCCTGCTTTTTTGGCGGCTTTGAGATAATTGTCGACGGGATCGTATCCGCGGATACGGCTCCAGCCGCTTGTTCCGTGAGTCGGTGCGACTTTGACATTCGGATTGGCGCGTTTAGCTCCCCGGTAAGTTGCCAGCTGTGCTTTTGCGTATTCATCGTATTGTCCGGAGCCGGGCAGATAACTGCTTTCATCCTCGTTTGCAAATGCCACACACGGAAGCTGATCCTGAGGCATTTTGCGGACGAATTCGCAGGCGGCTTCTTCAATCTTCTTTTCGATTTCCGGCGTGACCTTCCGCATTTCCCGCGGATCCGGTTTATATTCGAGGTGTTTCCAATGCTTTCCGGGAACAGAAATCAGATTGCTGATCCCATATTTCCGGAAGAGATTCAGGATTCGCTCTTTTTCCGGAGGAATTCTGTTTTCATCGTATTTGTGGTCCGGGAAAACATGAAACCATGAGGTCGAACCGATCCCCCATTCCATATATCGCCTGAAGATGATATCGCTCCGGTCCGCTCTCTCCTGAATGAGCGAGCCTGTCATATTTTTTGATGCATGTCTTCCTTTCAGCGGACGGATTCGTGAAAAACGGTCGATCTGCGTCCATTCGGGAAACCCGGCGACTTGGAAACCGGTGCGGATCGTGAACACGCCCGTTCCCGGATCGCCGAGATCCGGAATAAGCTCCGCACAGCCCGATGCACCGATCCGGACGGAGAAGTTTTTTTTGTAAAGTTCTTCCCGGAAGAGGTTGGCGATACTTACTGTCACTTTTCCTTCCGTTCCCGGTTTGCCAAAAATCTCCAGCTTCGGTTCCAGCGGGACATCCGCGTGAGACTGGTTCCATTCGCCGGAGGTCGTGAAAACGCTTTCCAGCGGTGCGCAGACAAACGGCGTCGCTTTCTCTCCGGCTTCCAGCTGCACGGAATCGACAAGGACATCGGAGCCGCTGAACATGACCTGAATTCCCGCACGGTCGGCGGTGAAAGTGCGCGAATAGCGTTTCCACTCATTGGTCAGCATGAATTGGGATTCCTTGTTTTTCGTATCGCCATAGATCCAGCGTGTGATTTTTCCGCCCTGTCCCGCATTGCGGATGGAGGCGGTGAAACGTTTGTTGTCTCCAAGAGCCTTCGCATAAAAACTCAGCGTATATTTTTTCCCGTTTTCAAGAAGCATCGGGAACGAGAGGATATTGCGGGAGCCGTTCCGGACATTGCGGATGACGAGCGCGCGTCTGCCTGTATGAGGCTGTTCCACGGTGTCGTATTTAAGCAGGGGACTGTCCGGATTGAACTTGTGCACTCCGTGTGCATTCCAGCGCCAGAAACGGCATCCCTGTTCAAATCCCGGATTCGGAAAGATGTTCCGGGTCGGGAAGAGCGGAACATGTGTGGCGTCCGCTTTCCAGAGATCGACTCCGAAAACCGGAGGCTGGACGGAGACGCTGCTTTTCAGCGCGGCACTCTCGCCGAGATCAATCGTGACCCTCCGTTCCTTCGGAGAGATCATAAGTTCGAGCGTGCAGTTGTCGACCCCGTATTTCGGATAGATATGTCGTTTTTCGGTGATGTTCGCGTTCAGATCGGGAATGTCAACGACGATGTCCCGGGCGGGATCCTGGGAATCATAACGGATAATTCCGGAAACTTTTGTTCTGACGGGTGTGTTGCGCAAGGTTTCCCCATCCGCCTGTTTGAGCTTTTTTCCTCCGATCCGGACCGGTTTTCCCCGGTAGTTATGCAATGTGACGTAAAACAACGCGTTGACATTCCATGCAAGTTCCAGTTTTCCGTCCGGCAGGGCACGCATAGTGCAGATGAATTCGGCGCGTTTGCCCTCCCGGTTCTTATATGGTTTGATGTAAGTGATGGAATTGTTCTTTTCATCACAAGTGATTCTGCATGGATCGCCGGGAATATCCTCGTATGGCGAGCCCCACTTCATGCCGGCAAATGCACCGCCCCATGAGAATGTGACGGCGGCGTCTTTCTTTACAAAGATCGCAAAATACGGATTGACTTTCCGGACCGGACGGTTCAGCGTATCGACCAGTGTACGAACCGATTTTTCTCCGCTCTGGAACGAGGGAAACGGCATGACCCGGTTTTCGCGTTTAGTCTGGCGGACCTCAAACCGGAGCGGATACCGTTCTGTTCCCGCAGGAGCGAGGATCGGCTCCGGGTCCGGCAGGAGCGGCAATGCGGCCAATACCGAAGCGGAGAAGAAAAAGGGAATGAGGGCTGTTTTCATTTGTTTTCCTTTTTATTGATATTTTCTGTTCAGCGGCGGATACCGGAGAAATATGCGTAGCGTGCCTTGTTATTATTATATGCACTGGAATGCAGCGGATTCTTCGGAACATTGTAAAGGGCTGCGGTTGAAACCGCCGCGACATGACCATCTGCGTAAAGTGTATTGCCCCGTCCTTTTACAGCCAGCATTTTATCTGTAAAGTCAAGTCCTCCGTTTTCGTTTCTGTCTGCAAATTCTCCCGCTCCGTGTACAAACCCTTGATATCCAATTGAGGCAATTTCTGCTGACGAATCCCAGAAAATTGCCGAGCAGGTTCTGCCCGCACCATCAGCCCAGCTGATCACAACGGACGGGTTGATATAGATCGAATTTTTTGCTCCGCCCGATGCAAGTGGCGGATGCGAGACTCCGTTCGGCTGTAAATGGCCCGTCTTCCAGAAACCGCTTCCCCAGCTGAAGTCAGTATCTCCGCGTGCAGGACAGACAAAGGTACATTTTGCATTTTTCCCATATATCATGGAAACTCCGTATGGAGATGGATTTTTTACTCTCGCACCCATTGAATCGTTGATGAATTCTCCGCCAGAATAGAAACCGCTCAGAAATTCTTTTGCACTTCTTATTCCGGTCTCGCTTGAACTTCCGCGCCGCAAAGAGGGATATGTTCCACCTGCATTAACCGGAACGATATAGTCATTATAATCGGAACTGTACATGGCTTCCGCTTTCCCGATCTGATTCAGATTGTTTGAACACCCCGCTTGAAATGCCGCCTTCCGCGCACTCGCCAAAGCAGGAAGCAGAAGTCCTGCAAGTATTGCAATAATAGAGACAGTGATCAAAAGTTCTATCAGAGTGAATTTATGATTCTCCATACTTGGCTCCTTTTTCTTGTTTTTGTTTTATATTAATTATATAACAAAGAAACAAAAAAGTCAAGAGGCAAAATAAAGAAAAATCAATCTTTTTGATGAAAAACCATTCAAATTTTATTGTATTTTACAAAAAACAGATTATCATAATAAGGTATTCTGAAACAAATCTCCGGAGGATTCATGGCAGTAGAAAAACGATACACCCCGCCACGTTATATTCAGGTGCTGAAAGAGATACGGCGTATGATTGATGAGGATTATCCGGATGGCGGACCGTTCCCGACCGCACGCGAAATGTGTGCCCGTTTCAACCTCAGCAGTGTAACCTATATGAAGATATTCAAGATTCTTCAGAATGAGGGTGTTCTGCGCGTGGAGGGACGAAGCGGCGGAACCCGTGTCGTTCCTGAGTCCGGAAGAGCAGTCAAGATCGGTGTGATTTTTTCGATGGAGAGCAATCCATATATTAAGGCGAATTCTTTTCCGCTGAAAGTGATTCATCGTCTTTCGATGTCAGGTATCGGTATTCATATTCTGACAGCACATGATCCTCATCAGCTTTATAATTTGTGCGCTCAATTTTCATTCCGTTTTCTGCTCTGGTTCCACCCGTCCGAACAGCAGCTGGCGCGTATTGCCAAAAGCGGAGTGGATTTGCCGCTGATTGTCTTTGATCATTATTCGCATAAACTGAAGTCCTATCCGTTTCCTTATATCGCCTCGTCATTCGATTTCCGCTGTCGGACTCTGGCGGAATTCCTGCGGGAACGGCAGTTCGGAAAACCCCTGTATTGCGCGACCTTTTCCGGCAAATCTCTCTTCGGACGGGAGATCATCCGCATTTTTAAGGAATACGGTTTTGATTTGGGCGAGAAGGATTTTGCCAATATCTCTCATCCGGAGGAACTTTTACGGGAAGTGCGGAAAAGCCGCTGCCGAATCGTGATCGCAGAGAGCCCGGCGTGGCTTTTGCCTCCGATGCATGAGGCGTTAAGGCAAATTCCCGAGGAGGAGAGGCCGAAACTGCTTCTTTTTTTCAATTATGAAAAAGCCGCTGAATCTGTCCGGATAAAGGCTCCGGAGCGACCCGACTTCTGGTTCCAGGTGGATAATCCCCGATTTCTGGATCTTGTTTCGCAGACCTTGATGGACTGTCTGGAAAACGGTCTTCCCCGGAAAGGCATTGAATTCAACGTCACCTCAATCATCCCGGGAAAACGATAAAGCGGAGACTGAATCTTATTTCAGAAACAGTTCGCGTCCGTCGCAGATCAGAAAGACCAGACAGAACGCGACCAAGGCGGCGCTACCGGCTCGATTGTACGGCCGCTCCTTCCCATTGTCACCCGCTTTCGGCTACTAAAGAAGTTGCGTATTGAAAGGAAAGATTGTTTTATCGTCGCAAGATTCCTTTCAATGCAAGTATTTTAATTGCTGAAGCAATATATCGCAGACCATGAATTGAAAAAAACGGCTTATCCCGATAATTCGGAGACAAGCCGTTTCAGCAAACCGGAAAACCGGATCAGACGGGACTGACCGCCAGATTATAATAAGCGTTGCCCGCCGCATTTCTGCCTTTGTTCGCAGAAACGATATTTACATAATAGTCCCCCGGATCCAGCATTTTGGAAAGCATGGAACCTTGTGCGGTCTGCATTTTCCGGAACGCCGCATTGTAGAGTTCGATCTTCACATCCGCTCCCGTCGTCACAGCCAGCGACGTGCTGCGGTCCAACGAGAATTTGTAAGCATCGGAAGGATCGCCGTAGCCGACCCATTCGTTGGAAGACGCCTCTTCAAGAGCACGGAAACTGCCGGAACGGGCGGCGAAATTAAAATCATCGTCACGGGTCGCGGATCCAAAGAAGGAACCGTTCAGCCGGACCTGATAATCCGTATTATAACGTCCTTTTCCCTGATCCGCAGACTCGACAACCACGGTATAGGTCCCTGCATCCAGCAGAACACCGTTCATACCGGAACCTGCCTGTTTCGCGGTAACGGTTTTCACCTTTTTCCCGTTGGAATAGATGCCCAGTTTCAATTTGGCATCCGTCTTTTCCGCATACAGATCGAAAGAACCGGCGCGGTCCAGCGTAAACGTGTAGCTGTCCGAAGCATCGCCGATCCCGACATATCCGCTCATCACCGCACTGCCGTCAGTAAGCGAAATCGCGCCATCTGTATCCGCTGCGGAATTCAGAACGGCGAACTCCTGCTTTTTCGACCAGCCGGAAGCATTTCCCGCCTCATCGTAAACCCGGAGCTGCCAGGAATATTTTCCGTAGCCGAGATCGCTCAGGAAGAACGAATCCCCGGTGCTCTCCACCACGGAGGACGGCGTGCTTCTGCTCTTGAATTTAAGCTGAACCTTTGCGACATCGCTTCCGGTCCCGTCCGCGACAAAATTGACGGACACATTCCGACCTTCCAAACCGACCGACGCTCCCTGAAGAACCGGTTTCAGTTTGTCGATACAGGTCACTTCATGCGCATAGGTATAACTCTCGCCGAATACGGTTTCCGCACGGAAAAGCACGGTACCGTTCTTATTCATCTTTACCGGGTTCTTGTACTTTTTCCATGTTTTCCCGCCGTTCAGAGAATAATAACGGCCAACGAGATCCGGTTCAAACAGAGCCTCAACGGCAACTGCAGACCTTGACGGAGCCGGGTCCGTCTCAACGACTTTCGGAGTATATTTCTCTTTCGGATAATAGTCTTGAGGCGGAAGCTGCGGGACTTCCGGTTTTCCGGGATCAACCGGTTTTTCCGGATCAACCGGAACTTCCGGATCCGGGTCGGGTTCCGGATCAACTGGAACGGTTCCGACAGAATAAACATATTCGTTGTTGCGCTCGTTGGTCTCTTCAACATCATTATTCATATCAAGATAGATCGTCACTGTACCGCCGGGAATTTCCAAATCAGGCTGCAAATATGTAAACACAGCTTCTTCTCCGGCTTTTATCCTGCCTCCTCCCATTGTCAGCAAAGACGATTCGAAGACGGAATTTTCCGCCAGGAATCCGAGGACAAACGGTCCTGCGTCGCCTTTCCCGCGATTAACGACAGTGACTTCCAAACTCTTTCCGTCATCAGCCAGCCGGATGGACTTGAACGCAAGATCCGGACGTTCATCAACCGGATCGACCGGATCGACCGGATCAATCGGCGGGGTCGGTTCATCGGGGATGCCCGTAACCGTAAACGACACGGACGATTCTTTTCCGGCGAACTCCTTGTATTTTGCATAGACCGTACAGAAATAATCACCCGCCGGAAGATTCGCCAGAATCAGAGACGTACTGCCTGTACCGAGCGTGTAAGTCGTTTCTGTTGCGGGCCCTTTGACAACGACTTCATAATTGGTCGGCGTCGGCTCATTCACCGCGGACGGCGCCCCCCAGACAAGCGTTGCCTGATCCTTTGAAACCGCGACATTCAGTTTCCCGACATCCAGAACCAGAGAGTCCGTAATGGAAAAATACAAATCTCCGCTTCTTTCATCCCTGTTCAGCACATATCCGGTATCCGCGGTATAATACAATTCCCCGGTTTTCAGCCGGAACGTATTGCCCGTTCCCGCCTCCGTGACCGAAATCGACAGATCGGAAGAAACCGCCTCCGCAAGTTTGTAAGTTCCTTTCGCCTGCGTGGCCCGGACCACGACTTCCGGATCAGCCGAACGAAGAAGCGACTCCGCTCCGCTTCCGGCAATCAGCGTTTCCCCGGCTTTCAAGCCGTCAATGGAAAGAGTAAGGCTGGAAAGGTCGGATTTTATGGAAAGCGGTCCCTCCACCGTAACCGGTGCCGCGACCGACAGACTGCCGAAAAACACCGTTCCTTCAGCAAAGGTCGCAGAAGCTCCTGTCTGAACAGTCAAATTTTTGATGGATGCAGAGCCCGCTGCAAGCAGCACACCGCCCGACTCCAAAGTAACATTCTGCAGAATGGACTGCGCTTCCGCCGTAACCTTTCCCCCGGCGACCACATTCGCATCCACGAGGCTGTCTTTAATCAGCAGAGTAATAGCGGTATTGATCGTTCCGGTATATCCGGTTCCGGAAAATTCCCCGGTAACCGTATAAGATGTATTCTGCAATTTGGAAAGATCCGTTCCCTTGTCTTCCACCTTGATGGAATAGAGACCGCCGCCGGAAGACGGCAGACGGAACACATAGGAAGAACCGGCAGTCATCTGCATGGAATCGACAAGCTGCCCGTCCGCCGCCGTACCTGCATAGAGAGACACGGTCAGATTATAAGCGGAAACATCAAACGGAGAACCGAGGGTTATCAGATACGTCCCTTTCTGTCCGGTAAGATCAAACGTAAAGTAATCAATATCGGCAGAACGGTCCATGCGAGCGGAACGGGAGAACGAGTAATCCTCTGCAAGTTTCAAACCGACCGCATTGGCGGAATTGTTAGTCTTGGTCTGGAAATCATAATCCTCATCACGGCGGAATACGGGCGTCATGCCGAGAATCGCATAATCATAATAACTGTACTCGTTGCTGAGATAGAGTTCTTTCGCTCCGTCGCCGATTTTGGATTCCACGGTGATTTCGATTTTCTGCAGCCGGTTCGGCATGGCCTCCCTGTCAGCCGCCGTCCCCTTGTCATCATCGGAATCGGAAAGATAGAGCCAAGTCCTTCCGCTCGCATCCGTCTCATATCCCCAACAGGTAATGGCGTGCCCGCTTCCCCATGCGAAAGAATCATACAAATAAATCGACAGATCGACCACGGCTCCGGCTGTCAGATAATCCAACAGGTTCTCTTTTACCGCGTCTCCGGTGGACTTCCGGTCTGAACTGTCGTAGAACCACTGCAGCCAATGATCCGGAGTGACTTCAGAAATGGAGGTACTCGTCCAGAATCCCCCGCCGGGATTATAGGGATCTTTCAAATATGCAGTATTGAAATAGTCAAAATAAAGAACGGAATTATTAATCCACCAACCCACGCCGTCGGAGGAAAACCCGCCGATGTCCTGCCAGTTTTCCGTATAATACTCGAAAACATCGTCTTCCGTCGCGAAAACAGGTGCGCTACTGATGGTTATCCCTGTTGCCCATCCCTGAGCGAACAGCGCATTGGAGGCGGCTGCCGCCCAGCAAAGAATGGAATCTCCTTTAACGGAACCGTACCGGTCCAGTTTCTCCGCATCGGCATACCAGCTCTGAGAAGCCTCATCCCACTTCGATACAACACTTTTATCCAGAAACTCATCCCCGTAATGATTCATTACGAGAAACTGTTTTCCCTCTCCGGAATCTGCGTCGACAGCACTGGTTCGCTCCGATGAAAGCGTTTCACTATCTTCAAGCTCCCATTTCCGAGTAATCATGAACACCCCTTTCCTTTATAAAAATTCTGCAGTTTCTTCCGTCTCAATAAATATTATATAATAAAAATTCAAAAACGCAATATCCGGAAATCCGGAAAAATAAAAAAAAACGCTTTTTTTTCTGAAAATGTACAATAAAACTCCGGCAGAACCGTTTTTATTCGTGTAGAGAGAGAAACAATGGAGATTTGAATTATGAAAAAAACAGCTCTGTTTCTGATGGCCGCGTCTGTTTTCGCCGCGGGGACTCTTCTTGCTCAGGGACCCGATTTCCGCCGGGGCGGAGGACGGGGAATGCGCAATGGGAATATGGAGGACTTCCGCACAAAAATGAGTGAAAGCTGGGCAAAAGCTCAGGCAGAACTCAGAAAAAAAGCTCCCGAAAAATATGCGGAAATCGAAAAACTGCAATCCACAAACCTGCTTGAAGCGATGAATAAAATGCGCGAACTTGCCGCAGAACAGGGTATTGAACTGCCCGGAAACCGGATGCGCGGCGGCATGATGGACGCACGCCGCGGATTCGACGGCGGTAACCGCGGACCGCGCGGCGATATGATGCGCGGAAGACGGGGAAATGAACGGGCCGTCATTGAAGCCAAACTCAAGAAAGAGTATCCCGAAGATTACGCAAAGATCGAACAGGCCCGGCAGAATGTGGAAGAACAGCTTCAGGCGCTCGCAAAAAAAGCCAACGTCAAACTGCCCGATACATTGGAAACCGCCCGGCTCAAAATGAATCAGCTCAAAGCGAAGTTCCCGAAAGAGTTTGAAGAAATTGAGAAACTCCGCAAGGAGGATCCGCGTGCCGCGGAGGAAAAGATCCGTGAACTTGCGAAAAAAGCCGGTATTGAACTGCCCGCATTCAACCGTCCCCGTGAAGAACGGAACGGACAGGACAACCGGCGCGGCGGAAACCCGGTCGCCAGACTTTACCGCAAATATCCGGAAAAGATGAAAGAGCTGGAAAAACTCAGACGCACCTCCCCCGCGGAGTACCGTCAGAAGGTCCGCGAACTTTTGGATGCGGATCAGAACGCTCAACAATAACAGGGATCCCATGCGGCGTTCGGCATATAAAGAATTTGCGGTAATCGTGTTCTCCTCACGGGAGGTGCGCGGCTGCCGGGTCCGGGCGGAAGGCGGAGCAATCCGCCTTGCCGCATTTGAAACTGCGGAACTGGATGCCAATGATCCCGTCCGCGCGTGGAAAACCGTGATCCGTTCCATTGCGTATAACCGGGGAACGCCGCTTTTCATCTCCGGAGCGCTTGCAAAAGGGATCTTCTTCCGTTGCACCTCGGCGCGCCTCGCTCCGAAAGCGCTCCGCAGCGCTCTGGAATTTGATCTGCCGACCCATCTGCTGAAAGAGCCGGAACAGTGCAATTTCCAATTTCTCCAACTGCCGGAACCGGAAACGGAAGACGGGCTTCCGGTCAACGTTTACGCATTTCCCGAACATTCGCTCGAACCCGTTGCGGCCATGATTACGCAGAGCGGATACCGGGCGGACTATTTTCTTTACCCCCTGCTGAATCTCAAACCGGATGATCCGCCGGTTTTCCTGCCGGAATTTGAACCGGATTTCTGTTTCATGGATGGTGAATGGCATCCGGCGGAAGAACTCGCGGAAACCGACTGGACTGCCGCATGGCAGAAAAAATGGAGCAGACGTTTCCGTCTCCCGACCAAACCGGGTTTCCGTTTTTCAGACTTTTTCGCGTGTCTGCTGATTGCCGATCTTGCGGCATCCGAACAGTTCCGCATGTTGAAAAACGGACTCAACATTCTCCCGAAGCAACTGCGGCCGAGCCGCTTGAAAACACAGTTCACGGTTTTCATTCTGCTCCTTCTGCTTCTGGCAGTGAATTTCGGCTGGACCTCCTGTTCGGCAATGAACAAAACCCGCCGGGAATACCGCGCAGTACTTTCGGAACGCAACGCCCTGCTGGCCAAAGTCCGTACCACTCAAATCCGGCTGAAAGGCGCGGAAAAGGAAATGCGCGATTTTCAACGGGTCGTCTCCATGCGGCCCGGTGAACACAATGTGCTTGGAAAACTGGCGGATTTCTCGGAAATCCTCCCCGGAAACGTCATGGTGAACAATATGCGGTGGAGCGAAAACAGCATTGACCTCGTCATGCGCAGTGAAGCGGAAAATCTGAATATCCAGTCCATGCTCCGTTCTCTCAAATACTGGAAGCTCGGACAGATCCAGCAGCGCCGACGCGGAAACGACTCCACCAGCATGGTGATTCTGAAACTCATCCCCGTGGAAGGAAACGGAAAATGACGGCGCGCGAATTCTTAAAAACCCCCAAAGGAAAACTGGTACTGGTCTGCTGCATCCTCATGCCGGTCAGCTGGATCTTTCTGCTTCTCCAGTTCAGCGGCGATCTCTCCACTCTGTTTCCCGACGGCAGCAGAAAAGCGGAACTGGAAAAAGAGATCAAAAAACTGAAGAGTGAACATCAGGCTCAGCAGAAACGGCTGAACGATTACGAAACGTTGAAAAAGCAGTACCGCGACAAGATCCGCAATGCGTGGCAATTCGACAAGGACGGCGATCCGGAACTGGTCCTGCGGCAGAAGATTGAAGCCGTTGCCAAAGAGAGCGAACTCCTTCTTTCCAACCTCGGCTCGGTCCGTGTATCGCGGGTCAACAATGAACTTGCATGGGCGGAACTGGACATCTCCACTTCCGGAGAATTCGAGATTATCGTCAAATTTCTGGAAAAGGTCCGCGCTCTCAAACCGGAAGTCAGCTGGCGGCGTCTCACGATCAATCAAATGTTCCGCCGCGGCAACCAGCCGGCAAACACCAGAACAGTCTCTTCCGGCACGAACTCGTCGTCGCGCGTGATTTCCAACACCAACACAGCCAATGTCAATACAACCGCGACAAACGTATTTCTGAACGGAACTGTGCGGGTCATCTTTTATGGCGGAGGAACGGCACAATGAAAGGTCTGCTGATCACGGTCAATGTCATTCTCACTCTGATAGTCGTCTGGGCGGGCTTTCAGCGTCTTGAAACATTCTCCGGAAAGAAAAAACAGGAATACACGGTCAAAAAACGGCCCGACCGGAAACCCGTTCCCAAGCCGGCAGCGGGAAAGAAGAGCGAACCGCGCAGCCCGAAACAGGATGCGGAAGTCGTCATCAGCAAAAACATATTCAGCCAGGACCGCAGCCCGAATTCCACGATGGGCGGCAACGCGCGGGTGGAACTCTCTCTGGTCGGAACGTTCTCAATCGGTTCCTGTACGGGAGCGATCATCAAACAGAAAACGTCCAATCGCAACAATAACTTCTTTCCCATGGGCGGACCGCAGATGGGAGGTCCGCAAATGGGCGGCAGACGGCAGATGGGAATCGCCCAGCGCGGCGGACGCCCCGGTCCCGCTGCAATGAACCGGCAGCAGGGCGGAAATGTCGCCGCCGGATCCAATCAGCTCGTTTACAAACAGTATGTCCGGGTCGGGGAAACGCTCAGCAACGGTTACAAACTGGTCGATGTCCAACGGGAAAAAGTCACTCTCCAACGTGGAAGCGACAAACTGGAACTGACCATTGAAGAGGCGTCGAAGAACGCTCCCGCAACGGCACGTCAGCAGAACCGCGGCAACCGCCAGATCAATAATACCACCCGAATCCTCCAGACCATGCAGAATATGCAGCGGATGCAGATGTTCCAGAATTTCCAGATGATGCGGATGATGAACAATAACCGTCCCGATATGAACAATAATAATAACAATAATAACAACCGGAATTCCGGATACAGCGGCGGACGCCGCGCCGGAAACAGAGCCAGGTAACAGAAACAAATTTATGAAGGATAGGTCAACCATGAAACTGTATTCCATGCTCCGGCTGCTTGCCTTGCTTGCGGTCCTTCCCGTTTTTACTTCGTGCTCCATGTTCGAAGAACAGAAAAAGGAAGAGGAAGAACCGAAAGAAGACCGTTTTGCATTTCTCGGCACAGAAAAGGAAAAAGAGTCAAAACGGAAAAACGGAAAAGAAGAAACTCTTCAGGAAGAACAGGTTCAGCCGGAACAGCAGAAAGAAAACAAAACCATCCGCGACAAAATGGAAAAGGTTCCGAAAACCGCTCTTCAGCCTCCCCCGGAAAAACCGCGCGAACCGCTGCATTTCTACGATGATTTCATCATGCTCAACGGCGACGAGGAGATTACCGTCAACCTCGTTTTCAACAGCGCGCCTCTGCTGGACGTGATCCCCTCTTTCGCGGATGCGCTCGGATTCAATTTCCTTGCCGACAGCGACCTGAAAGGGGTCGTCACTCTGAATATCGACCAGAAAATGACCCGCAAAGAACTCTGGAACACATTCGATAAAATGCTGAATCTTGCCGGAGCCGGGGTAACGGTCGACGGCACGCTCCTCCGCATTGTCGCACTCTCCAAAGTCGCCACCCAGTCGGACGCCCGGCTTGCGAAAGACGGTTCCGGCGAACTGTTCTATTATCCGCTGAAAAACACCACTGCAAAGGATGTGATCGCCCAGCTGAAACCGTTCCTCGGCAAAGATGCGGTCTGCGTGGAGCTGACACGCCCGAACGCCGTTATGCTTGCAGACGACCGCGCCAATATGCCCAAGATCAAACAGCTGCTTGAAATCATCGACATGAGCGGCAAAAGCGCCTGGAAACGCAAAGTCGTCCGGTGCGTCAACATTCTCCCCACCAAACTCACCGAAGAACTGAAAACCGTTCTTCCCGTTCTCGGTTTCTATGTCATGCAGACCACAGATAAAACGGAACAGCCGGGTTCGATCCAGCTTACCGGACTCGACCGTCTCCAGCTGATCGTCATTTCCGCCGCAACGGAAGAGGCCATTCAGGAGATCACCCAGTGGATCGACCTGCTCGACAGCTCCGACTCGCTCGACCAGGAACGCGTCTTTGTCTATAAAATCCGCAACAACAAAGCCGCACAGCTCGCACAGGCGCTCTCCATCATTTACGACACGCAGGGCGCAAGCATGACCATCGACACCTCCACCGGAAACACGAAAACGGAGACAATCAATTCCACAATCACCAACCGGAACCGGACGACAACGACCCGGACCACCGGCAACCAGAACAATACCGGGACCGCCGTGGAAGCCACGCTGACCGACGTCAACTCCAGTGTCTTCAATACGCCGGTCCGCATTTTCGCCGACGGCGTTCTGAACCGACTTGTGATCCGCACCACGCCGCGCACCTATGCGTCGATCAAAGCGCTGATCAACAAGCTGGACGTCGTCCCCGCCCAGGTTCTTCTTCAGGTCCTCGTCGTGGAAGTCACATTGACCGAATCCACCCGGTTCGGAATCGAATTCTCCATGCAGGGCGGCAGCGGAAGTGCCAACTCCCTGCTCGGCTCCAACTATGAAAACCTTCAGCCGGACTTCAACGGAACCGGCAAGCAGCCGGGTTTCTCTTATCTGCTGAGCAATCCAAACAATCCGGAACAGAAATTCGGCTACATCCGCGCTCTTGCCGGCAACAATGCTGTCAAAGTGGTTTCAAGTCCGCAGCTGCTGGTGTCGAGCCATACGGAAGCATCCATTTCCGTCGGCAGCCAGATTCCGATCCTTTCACAGGGAATCACGAACTCGTCCTCCAGCGGCGATATCGTCCAGAATTACAATCAGGAAGACGTCGGTGTGATCCTCACAGTCACTCCGCAGATCACCAGCACCGACCTGATTTCGCTGGATGTCACCCAGACGCTCTCCGCGGCTGTCACCAACACCTCCAGCAACATCGACTCGCCGGAAATCACCAAACGCGAAGTCAAAACCTCCATGACGATCGCGAACGGACGCACCATGATCATCGGCGGACTCATTCAGGAGAAGAAAAATGACGACCTCCAGTCCGTTCCGTTCATTAACCAGATCCCTATTCTCAACCGTCTGTTCGGTTCCACGGAGGCCGCTGTGGAACGCACCGAACTGCTCGTCATGATCACCGGCTACATCATCAACGAACGCAGCAAAGTGGAAGAGCTTATCGAACGCTACAATGACGCCCTCAAATCCCTGAATGAATTCGACGCCACGCTCGGAGGAAAAAAGAACACCTTTGAATCCAAACCGCGCGTCATGACAACCAAGGAGTTCTGGAGCAATGGCCTCTTCTGATCCCGTCACAAGTCCGCAGAAAACGCTGACGCGGCTTTATTCGGAACGCTTTCCGGAAGCGGGCGCTCCCTCGCCGGAAACCGATCGTGCACTGCTTCAAAGCGGACAGGCAACGGAAAATGACCTGATCGCACTCTATTCCGAAGCATACGGCGTTCCGGTCCCCGAAGAAGAGGAGATCCGCCAGCCGGAACCGTATCCCGGAGCCTCTCCCGATTTCTTCAACGCCAATTCCGCCCTTCCGTATGAATGGGATGACGACACGATCACGTTTCTTGTCTGCGAACCCTACCGGCTGAATCAGCTTGCATTCCTCGTCCGCAAAAGCTGGGGCCGCAAAAGCACATTCCGTTTCATCCGCCGAGCGCTTCTGGAACGTCTTCTGAGCAAACTCCAGAACACGGAAGAGGAAGAGAACGACACTCTCGACGTGGAGGATGAAAACACTCTCCGCACCATGGCGGGGGAAGCGCAGATCGTCCGGCTGGTCAACGATATTTTCACGCAGGCGATCGAACTCGGCGCAAGTGACATTCATATTGAACCGGACGAAGAACGCGTTGCGGTGCGCTGCCGTGTGGACGGCGTTCTGACCGAGATCATCAGCACTCCGCTGAATCAGTTCCCCGCAATCGCATCGCGCATCAAACTGCTCGGCGGACTCAACATCGCCGAAAGCCGTCTGCCGCAGGACGGGCGCACCAACGTTCAGCTCGGACGGCTGGAGCTGGATATGCGAATCAGCACCATCCCCATTCTGACTGGCGAAAGCATTGTGCTCCGTCTGCTCAATCAGGAATCCATTTCGTTCGATCTGGGCACTCTCGGCATGTCTCCCGGACATCTGGAGCAATTCCGGAAACTGATCTCCATCCCGCACGGCATTATTCTTGTCGTCGGCCCGACCGGAAGCGGAAAAACGACGACCCTGTACAGCGTCATCAGCCAGCTCAACGATTCCCGCAAGAAGATCATCACTGTCGAGGACCCCGTCGAATACAAGATGCGCGGACTCTGCCAGATGCAGGTAAACCCGAAAATCGGAGTGACATTCGCCGCCGGACTCCGCAGTATCGTGCGTCAGGACCCCGACATTATTCTCGTCGGCGAGATCCGCGACCGGGAAACCGCCGACATCGCCATCAACGCCGCACTCACCGGTCATCTCGTGCTCAGCACACTGCATACCAACGACGCGGTCGGAGCCGTGACGCGTCTGCTGGACATGGGCGTGGAAAACTTTCTTGTCTCCTCCGCCCTGTACGGCGTACTCTCCCAGCGGCTGGTCCGCAAAATCTGCACCGCCTGTCACGGAACCGGAACCGATGGCGCGGGCGGGAAATGCCGGCGCTGTGCAGGAGTCGGATTCAAAGGACGCTCCGGTATTTTTGAACTGCTGTTTCTGAACGACGAACTCCGGTCCGCGGTCAACCGCAACGCCTCAAGTTCCGAACTGGAAGCGATTGCGGTCCGCCACGGCATGGTGACATTGCAGCAGGACGGCGAAGCAAAAGTCGCAGCCGGAATCACCACCCGCGAAGAGCTTTCCCGCTCCACCGCCGAAATCTGAGGATAGAACAGCATGGGACTTTACAAATATCTGGCGGCGGCGCCCCGCGAAGAGCCGCAGGAAATGCTGATCGAAGCGGACAGCGCCAAAGAAGCGCTGAACAAGCTCCGCAGCCGCCGTATTGTTCCGGTCCGGTTTTTCGGGGAAGTCTCCGTCGGCTCTTCCCGCCCGTTTTCCCTGCGGCGAAGCAAGATCAGCACCTACGAGTTCACCCGGCAGCTCGCGCCGCTTCTGGATTCCTTCATCCCCTTGGAACGTGCGCTTGCGATCATTGCGGAAGGCGCAGCGGAGCCGGAACAGCGCAATTTCGTCAACTCTCTGCGGCAGGGACTTCATGAGGGGAAAAAATTTTCCGCTCTGGTTCGTTCCCACGGATCGCTGTTTCCCGATTATTACGCCAATCTGATCGAGAGCGGCGAAGAAACCGGCTGTCTGCCGGAAGTTGTGAAACAGCTTTACCGGTTCATGGGCGAAAGCAAGGAACTGAAAGATTTCATCGTATCAAGCTCTATCTATCCGCTCGCCATTCTCGGCGTGACACTGCTCGTGACGATCCTGCTGTTTACCGTGTTTGTGCCGCGTTTTGCCAAAATCTTTATCGACATGGGGCGCGAAATGCCGCCGTCCATGACCTTTCTGATGGGAGTAAGCACCTTTGCCTCCTGGGCATGGTGGCTGCTTCCCCTGCTGGGAATCGGCGGGTGGCTTCTGACCAGGCATCTGCTCGGCGAAGAACGGCTGAAAGAGCTTCAGGCGCGGTTCATTCTCGCAATGCCATTGTTCGGCAGGATCTCCGTGGATCTGGAAATGTGCAAATACATCCGCACGCTGTCGATTCTGATCGCCAACCATGTGGAGATTATCCGCACGGTCCGCATATCGGGAAGAATCATCCGCAATCCGGTAATCTGGAAAGCGTTCGCCGATATTGCCCGCAAACTCAAAGGCGGAGCGAAACTCTCCGCCGCTCTTGCGGACAATCCCTACGTTCCGCCGGGCATGGTCCCCATGCTGCGGGTCGGCGAGGAATCCGGCACCGTGGGCGAAATGCTTTCACGCATTGCCGAACATCTGGAAAACGATACGCGGATGAAGATCAAGCGCCTGCTGAGCCTGTTTGAACCGGCGGTGATCGTGTTCCTGGCATGCGTGGTGCTGGTCGTGGTCGTATCAATCTTTGTCGCTATGATGGAAATCAATTCAATAAACCAGGGAGGACCCAAATTATGAAGAAGACAAACAGAAAACAATGGAGAAAATCAGGATTTACCCTGATAGAAGTCGTCGTGGTAATCATCATTCTGGTGACGCTCGCGTCCATCGCAACGCCCCTTTATCTGAACTATGTGAAGAAGGCAAATGTGGGGGCGGCAAAGACGCAGATCCGTCTGCTGGACGATGCGCTGACCGGGTACCGGCTCGTCATCGGCACCTATCCGGACAGCACGGTCGGGCTCCGGGCGCTGGTCGAAAACGTGGACCAGAACGCCAAGTGGAACGGTCCGTACATCCAGCCAGCCGTCCCGAAAGATCCGTGGGGCAACGATTATATCTACCTGTTTCCCGGCGAACACCGGGAATATGACCTCATGAGCTACGGGGCGGACGGGCAGCCCGGCGGCTCCGGCGAGAATGCCGACATCACCAACTGGGGCGAATGACAACATCCCATGCGGCGGAGCGGATTCACCCTTCTGGAACTGGTGGCGGCGATTGCGATCATCGCACTCGCCGTCGGTCTTGCCGTATCGACTCTACGCTCGGAATCACCTATTCAGCAGCTGAACAACGCCGCTCTTCAATTTGAAGAGTTCTGTATGCGCGTCCGCTTCCAGGCACTGGAAAACGGCGCGGACCGCATTGTCGCCTTTCACCCCGAAGAAAAACGGTTTTTCCTGCGGGTTCCTGCAGAATTTCTGCCGGATAAAACCGAGCCATCTGTTGAGGAAACCGGGCAGGAGACGGAAAAAACTGTCGTTCAGGAATGGAAACTGCCGGAACATTTTGAACTCGGTGAAGGTCTGTTTGATGAGTCGGAGCTTGGTGAAGACGGAACTGTGGAGCTGTTCCGCTTCTTCCCCGACGGCGGAGCTTCCGGAAAACGGCGGTTTGAACTGCACCTCCGGTCGCTGAAACGGATTTTCGAAATATCTCCGCTGACCGGGCGGCTGATGATTTACGACGACACGGAGGATGGAATACAATGACGCGGAACCGGTTCACTCTTCTGGAAGTGGTGGTCTCTCTTGCCATTCTCGGTATCGGGCTGGCGGGTTTCCTTCAATTAATGATGAATTCGCAGAAACGGATCGCCCAGAGCGCCGACCGATGGAACCACATGCACATGCTCACACAGGCGGCGGAATATTTCATGCTTCAAAACGAGGATCCCGGCGGAATCCCCGAACAGTTTTTTCCCTATCCGGCTTATCAGGCGGTGGCTTATTATGAAGATGCGGAGGGACTGCCCGACGAATACAACAACCTCGCCAATCAGCTGCCGCTGAAAAAACTCGTCGTCGAACTGCAGAAAGACGGCAAAGTGCTGGACAAACTCATTATTGACAGGATCAGTTATGAAACAACCGTTGCGGGTGAATAGATTTACGCTTATAGAGATGGTCGCGGCAATGGCGATCATGGTATTCGTCGCGCTCATCATCGGCACGGCGTCCATGACCTTTTACAACGGCTGGCGGCGGTCGGTCGCACACACGGAATCGCTGAAAACACGTCTCGCCATCGACCGCGTCATGGACTCCTGCGTCCGGAATATGATCCCGTTCACCTGGTATGACGACGATCAGAACAAAGAGCGGATTCTCTTTCAGGGCGAGCCCGACGAAATGCTCTTCACCGCACTCCGGCGCAGCTACCGCGGCGATCATGGAGCACTGGTCTTTGTCCGTTTGAAACAGGATGGCGACGCTCTCGTTGCGGAATATTCGCCGTATCCCCGCCCGCACTGGCTCGAAGAGAGCGCCAGCCGGCCCGTCACAAGGGAAATCATTGCGGAAAAAGTCAAATCCGTCAGCTTTGTCTATGCCGACGAAGTCAACGGGGAACTGGAGTGGGACGACTCCTGGGTCGATGAAGATGACGGAGAATTCCGCATTGATTCGATGACCCGGCAAAGCAACAGCGCCAATTCCCGGACATTTGAAATCCCCGCGGCGGTGCAGATGACAGTTGAATGGGAAAACGGCACGAAAGAAGTCTGGCTCCGACGCAGTGCCGGAACCGCTAAAAATACGCAATACCAACTGTGAGGAAACGATGAAAGAACGAATCCGCAGAAAGCATTCCGAATCCGGTTCCGCTCTGATCGCGGTACTCTGCCTGCTGTTCACCGCCGGGATGCTGACGACCACCGTTCTGATGATCTCGCGCACCGCGACATTCGACATTTATTCCCATGTGGAGCTCCAGCGTTCCGATTACATCAACGAAGGAGCTTCCAACCGGATTCAATGGCTGATCGCCGCAGACCGTCAGCTCTTCCCCGGACGCGATCCCGGCATCACCGACTATACGGAATATACGCACGACCGTTATCTCGCCGACGGCGTGATCCATGAACTCGACTATTACGGCTATAAGCTGAAATTCACGATCACCGATGCCCGCGCCGGTCTGGATCTCAACAGCCAGACGTTCAACACGCAGCTGCGCAACCTCGTCGATCCGCTGGATGCGGAAACGGATTTTTCCGATCAGATCGACCAGCTGATCGCGCTGATCACCGACTACCGCGACACCGACGACGCACTCTCTCTCGACGGTATGGAACGGGACGATTACGAGCTCGAAGGCCGCTCCCCGCTGCCCAGGAACCGCCCGATGGTGGTCCGCGAAGAATTTTATTACATCAAAGGATTCACGGATCTGCTTCCGCCGGATTCGGATGGACGCCTCACACAGGTCCGCCTGTTCGGAGCCCCGACGGGAAACCCGGATTTCTTCACCGCGACTCCGCGGCTTCTCCAGCGATTCTGCAATCTGGAAGACGAGCAGGTGGAAGAGGTCGTCAATGCCCGGAATATCTGGTTCCGGGAACGTACCTGTCTGAAAGATCAGCTGGATCCGTTCCTGCTTGACAGCCTGACCCGGCTTTCCTGGCAGGAAAGCGGAACCTACACGGTCCGAATCGCCGCGGACAAAACAACCAGACGTCCCTCCCGCCGCCTGGTCTTCACATTCCGCGGCTTTGCCGTTTCCGGAGAAAACCGGAACAATGTCAGCCTGCTGGAATGGCAGAGTTTCTGACAAAAACCGGGGAATTAGCCCCGGAACGGATCACTCCATGGTCAGAACGACTTTGCCGATATTTTCCGCCCGGCGGAGTACTCCGTGGGCTTTCTCCACTTCCCGGATCGGGAACACCGCGTGGATGTTGGTGATCAGCTTGCGTACAGAAAACAGAGGCCAGAGATTCCTGTAAAGCGCATGAAGAATCGCGCTTTTTTCTTCCGGCGTGCGGCTGCGCAGAGTGCTGCCGATCAGGCGAATCCGTTTGCGCCAGACTGTTTCCAGATTGATCGTGGTTTCCGCGCCCGCCATGGTGGCGATCATGATCCAGCGTCCGCCGAACACCATATTGCGGAAACAATCGCCCATCAGCTTGCCGCCGATGCAGTCAAGCGCAACCGTCGGCGGATGAGCTTCGATTACGGGGCGTACATCCTCCGTGCGATAATCAAGCACATAATCCGCCCCGAGCTTGCGGACAAAGTCGGCTTTTTCGGGCGAGTCAATCGTGGTAATGACCTCTGCGCCGAGCTGTTTGGCATACTGAATCGCCGCCAGACCGACGCCGCTTGCACCGGCCTGCATATAGAACACGTCACCCGGCTTCATCCCGCCCGCCTCCAGCTGGAGGTTGAGATAAACCGTACTCCAGACTTCCGGCAGGGAAGCGGCTTCGATCATCGACAGCCCTTCCGGTATGGGAATCACCATTCCCGCGGGGACCGTCACCAGTTCCGAATATCCGCCGCCACCCAGCAGGGCACAGACTTTGTCGCCCGGTTTGACCATTGCATCGGCGGGCGCTTCCAGAACTTCGCCCGACACTTCGAGTCCGCACCACTGCGGCCAGTCCGGCGGGGAAGCGTAACAGCCGTCTTTCTGCATCAGATCGGCACGGTTCACCGCCGCGGCGTGAACCTTGATCAGGACCTCTCCCTCCTTGCGGACCGGATCCGGCACTTCCGCCCAGACAAAATTCAGCTTGTCGTCAAGAATCATTGCGTGCATTGCTGTTACCTCCATTCCGTATATCCGGCGGCGGCCAGTGTGACCTCATGTACCAGATAATCATGTTCGTATGTATAGGGATTTTTCATCTCTCCGCGAATCATTTTCGCCAGCTCGGCAAGCTGCGCTTCGTAACGGTCCGCCTGCGGTTTGAAGCGGAGCGTATGTTTCCCCGCCGGATAACCGCAGGAATCCTGCGAAAGGGAAAGTTCCACCTCGACCGGTTTTCCGTCAAAACGCTCCAGCGGACTGAATATCATCGTACCTTTTGTTCCGGCGATCTTCATTCGGCGTCCGCCTGTGCAGGCGATCTCTTTGCTGCACGAACGGAGCGTCACAAACGCATGCGGATATTCCAGCACCGCCATGCAGTTGTTCCGGATCTCCGCCGGATAGCCGGGCGCCGACCGCAGAAACGGCGTCACGTTTTCCGGACGTCCCATCGCCGCAACAACGAAGTCGATCAGATGACAGCCGAGATTGTACATGATCCCCCCGGCGAAACTGCCGATGTAATTCTGGTATTTTTCACCGCCGTAACAGTGATTCATATCCGCTTCGATCTCAAACACATCGCCGATCAGCTTTTCCCGGATTGCGGAAATGCAGAATTGAAATGCCGGATTCCCCCGGAACATGAATCCCATCTGAAACGGCAGATTCTTTGCTTTGCAGCCGTCGAGCAGCTTTTTGTAAAGCGCCAAATCCTCTCCGGCAGGCTTATCCATGTGCATGGCAAGACCGCGTTCCATACAGCGCATTGCGGTCGGAACCAGCTCATTGTTCGGAACCTCCACGACAACCGCCTGAAGACCGGGATAATTGAGAGCTTCTTCTTCCGTCATCCATTTCAACCCTTCATAGGGTTTAAGGCAGTCGCCGGCGAATTTCGGCGTTTTGGAAGTCGGGTGGTCATCCACCACTCCAACGATCTCATAAACATCCGCCAGACGGCGCAGGGAATTGATCTTTCCCGAAGCGTGTTCATGGCAGACTCCGATCTGCGCAACTTTGATCTTTTCCATTTTTAAAATCCTTCCGTTTTATAAGAGCTGTACAAGTTTTCCATGATTCGGCGTCTCCCGTCTTTCTGTACGCCCATGGATCGCACTCCTGCTGTCACCCGATTTTCGTCCAGTCAAAGACGATGCCGAGCGGCGGGTTCTTCTCCGTTGCAAGCATTTGGTACACCTCGTGCGCCTTTTCAGGAGAAATGATTTCCGAAATGATTTCTCGCGCTTTCATTTTTCCATTTGCAAGCAGCTTCAGGAATGCTTTGTAATCATCTTCCTGTGTCCAATGATACGGATGCGATTCCAGCTTCGCACGGCTGAACGTATGCGCCCCGAAAAGTTGGACCCCGCGTCCATGAATGTATTTATAGAAATCAATCGGAACATCGGAAACACGGGTGCACCCCAGCAGGGAAATGCGTCCTTCCCATGCGATGTATTCCAACGCCTGCTGAAGCGCCGCAGCGTTGCCGGTGACCTCGACCACAGCCTGAACGCCGTCGCCGCCGGTGATTTCCTTGATCTGCTCCAGATAGTCCTTGTCTCCCGGATTCAGAGCATAGTCCGCACCGAGCTTTTTGGCAAGAGCGCGGCGTTCCGGCGAAAAGTCGGCAGCAATCAGCGGAACGGCTCCGCTCAATGCGGCAACCTGAAGCGCAAACACTCCGAGAATCCCCTGTCCGGCGATCATCGCGCTCTCTCCGATCTCAAGATGCAGTTTGCGCACGCCGTTGAATGAGAATGAGGCAATATTGGCAAAAGAGGCATCCAGTGTGCCGACGTTATCCGGAATACGGACAAGCGCATCCTTGCGGATATTGTACATCGCCGACGGATTGGTAACAATGCCCCTGGTATTCAACAGCCCTTCCGGCTTGACGGAATAGAGTGCATGCCCCGCCCAGTTCACCACCACGCGGTCGCCGACTTTATATCTGGAAACATCGGAACCGATCTTCACGATTTCTCCGGCGCCGCAATATCCGGGTGTGTAAGGGAAAGTCGGATGGGCATTGTTCATATCCATCGACCATGCCCGTTCCGTTCCCGCGCTGACCACGGTGTAATGATTCCGGATCACTACATCGTTCGGACCGGGCTCCGGCATGTCACATTCTTTCAGAACCGCATTACTGACCGATTCCATCACAATCCGATAATTCTTCATTATCATCTCCCTTTTTCTTTGCTTCCGTTTACAGATGCTCTTCTTAACATCCTTTGTCACGGAATATAATTGCCGCAAAACCGGAAAACAACCTTTTTTTCTTTTTTCTGATGAAAAAGGAAATGAAAACAATATTTATTTTCTTAAAAAAATTATTTTCTCTGCAAATGAAGCATTTTTCGATTCCTGTCCATCATCCATTTCCGGAATCTTCCGGCTCCATCTCCAAAAAAAAAATGGAGCCGGACATTTCATCCAGCTCCGCAAAAACAGAATTTTTATCGGAAAATTCTTATTCTTCCGACCTGTTCCCTCCGGTTTCATCCGGCAGTTCGGGAACAATCCGGGAAAACGCAATCAGCATGATTCCCCGGATGACCAGAAGCAGTCCGGCAACCCAAAGCATTCCGGCCATGCTCGTCAGCGGCCAGACAAAGAAAATAAACCCGATGAAAAGTCCGACCAGTCCGGAAATCAGCGGCAGAACCTTGTATTTTCCATCCGCCGGAAGCTGCGCGGTGTTCCAGATTCCGGCGACCCCGCCGACCGTGAACCAGAGCGCCACCAGCCATGCGACCAGAAACAGCACTTTGAACGGCTGAAACACAAGGAAAAGCCCCCAGATCAGAAGAGCAAGTCCATACAGAATCCAAAAGAACCGCTGACGGGACTCAAACGTTCCGCTGAGCACAACCCAGATACCGATCACCGAAAACAGCACTCCGAGTATCTTGGAAATGAACTCCAGTGAAAAAACCGGATCCAATGCGATCAGCAATCCGGCAGCCAGCACCAGAATCCCCCGCCATAAAAATGCTTTCCGGGTGACACCCGTAAAGAATGCCGGTGCAAGAAAAATCGTATTGTTATTCATAAATCCCCCCTTTTCCGGTCAGTAGACCGTTGCTTTTGGAATTGCTCCGGAATAATCGCTGAGCCACTGCAGTTCGATATCCCGCTTCACGTTGAGTTCAGCGAGAATATCGTTCCGGCTGATGACCCCGGCAATGCTTTTGCCCTCAATCACCGGAAGATGACTGATCTTGTGACGGACCATCACGTTCATCACATACTCCACGTCATCGCCGACATTGGCAACGACCATGTGACGGCTCATGAACTTGTCCACCGTATCCGTATCGGGATCTGAATCTTCCGCGCAGAGCGACTTGACAATATCGACTTTTGTCAGAATCCCGATAAACTCCGGCGGTTCGGTGTCTTTGGCACGGACCATCAGATAATCGGTTCCCGCCCCGATCATCTTCTTTGCGGCGGCGCGCAGAACGGCGCCGGATTCAATCGTGTAAAGACGCTGAATCTCTTTCTTTTCTGAAAGGACTTTTTGCAGTTTCATCGTTCCCCTCCTTCTTTTCCGTTTAAAACGTAGTGGAATTCCAGCCCCACTTGTCGGGCGTGAATTCCATATAGTTGATGTAAACCCGCTCCGGCGCGATTCCGAGCTGCTCCCGGAGCACACGGCAAACGAGTTTACTGAACTCCACACAGACAGGATGATCAAGTCCGCCCAAAGCCCGGACTTCCAGCATCGCGGAAGGCTCGGAATCATCCCCGGCAAACATGATATGCGCATTTTCTTCAAGAATGACCTGCATGTAACGCTCCGCTTTTCCCGTTGCCTGCACCGCTGCGGCGGTGACCGCCTTTGCAAGCGCCGTCCGGTCTCCGGCCGGCTTTGAAATGAGGACTTTGACCATTGGCATCGTAGTATCTCCCTGTCTGAACTCACTGTATCAACACTATAGAAAGAATGTAATGCAGGAAAACGAAAATTCAAGTAAAAAACCGGAATTCCCGCTTAACAAATCCACCGGCGCCAGATTTTTCCCTTAAAAAATCTGCAATAAATATTGCTGTAAAAATTTTATAAGAAATCCCGGCTTGAAAACCGGAGCTTTTCCAGCCCGCTTTCCGGTCTGAAGCGATACCGGATCTGCTCTTTCAGGAAACGCATGGATACAACATGACGTACCCGGAAATTTCGGGAAAGAGTTCTACGCAGGAGGAATTCAGAGCCTTCACGTTTAATTCTGCTGTTTTGAATACGGTATGCGGAACCGTTCTGCATACTGTTTTTCTCCGGATGTGAATAAGTTTTCCATCCGCACGGTTTCCGGCTTCGGGAACAGAACCGGATGCCGTCACAATATTTTTGTTTCATTATGTTACATGCTTTTTCATAATGTTTCTGAAAATAATTGAAAAACGCCTCTTGCTTTTTTGCAAAGATTCGCTTATAATTAAAACAGAGACAGAATACAGGCATTAAAAACAACATGGGAGACGGTCATAATGATAAAAAAACAGGAAAACGGAAAATTCACCCTTATAGAACTTCTCGTAACGATTGCAATTATTGCAATCCTTGCAGGTATTCTTATGCCTGCTCTGAATTCCGCACGGAAAAAAGCAGCGGGCATCAACTGTATGAACAGCTTGAAAACATGCGGATTGAAAATGATGTTTTATGCGGACAGCTGGGAAGATTATCTGCCGCCGGTTTCCGATGGAACCGACAGTCGTCAACCGACCTGGTCGTATATGCTGATGTTTGACGGACCGAAAAAAGAGCAGATATGGAAATTCGAAGGCTTTACGGAATTTCGCTGCCCATCAGCAGTTGTCGGGCCTGCAGCGACTTCTGCGCGATACTATACCTACGGCATGAACTGCTACCTCAAAGGCGGCGGAAATTATGATATTACTCACTGGGCCAGACGGGCGCATATCGGCAAAAAGCCGGGAACCTGGGTTCCGGCGGGAAGTCCGTCATCGACTCTGCTGCTTGCCGATACGATCAAACGGGACAGCACCTGCCAGGACTACCGCCTCTCCGCAAGTACAGTTGCAGTCCATCTGCGGCATTCCGGCCGCACCAACGGTGCGATGCTGGACGGCAGTGTACAGGCATTTAACTCCGCAGGGCTTGCCGCCCGCTGCAAGGGGAGCGGAGTCGCCATGCTGGAAACCTCGCAACTGATTGATTTTTGAACGGATTGCAACCGGAAAGGCACAACATGAAATTTCATTCTTTTCTGTATTCATTTTTCTGTACGGCATTGGCATTCTCCCTCTCTGCGCAGGAGCTTGCCCCGAATATCCGGCTGATCCCCGGCGGAATCGAAATCGTTGACCGTGAAAATTCCGGGACTCCGGCGTTCGATGTTCAGCGGTTGAAAAAACGGGATCACCGCATTCTGCTTGATTTCATGGATCTCTCTAACCGTCCGGAGGCGGGAGCTCTGAAAAATGAACCGTTTATGCAGTCCGGCGGAATTGCAGTCGGCAGGGAAAAGGAACGCTTTTCCTATTTTTCAAAAGCGGAACGGACAGGGAAAAACTGTGTCCGGTATACCGTCCGGGTCAAGCGTGACACTCCCGCAGAACTGAAAGAAACGTTTATCAGCATCCGTCTTAATTCCGGACTGCTGGACGTTCCTGTTTCCGTGGAACTGGAAAGTGACAGCGGGATACTGCAGCGAAGCAGGATCACATATCCCCGCGCAATGCAAGGCGGATGGATCTGGTCTTCCGCAAAACGGCAGAAGGTCCGTTCCGTTCGGATCCCGCTGCATCACGGCGAGTTGGTGATCCGGGGATTGACAGCTCCTGCGATGGCCTGCAAATACGGAACCAATACCGGAAATCTCCGGTTGTATCTTGACAGCGGCAGAGTTTCGGAAACAGGGACGGAGCTGACCGTTTCTTATGAACCTTACCGCTCCATTCCGTTGGATCTGCGCCCCGTGATGAATATGGGCTTCCGGGATGAAACGCCTGACGACAAGCGCGGCGGATGGACCGATCAGGGACCGGAAAACGATCTCCGCATGATGAAACCCGGAAAACGGACCTTTGTAAATGTTCCGTTCGAGGTGGTCGATCCTGCCGCGAACAACGGCAGATCCGTGCTTGCCTTCGGCAATCCGGAACGTCCATATCTGGCAAAACAGGCATTGATCCCCGTTGGAGGGAAAACGGTCCGCTGGTTCTACTTCCTTCATGCCGATGCGTGGCCGCGCAAAAGTAAAGTAGGGACCGTTCAGATCAATTACCGCGATGGTTCCAAAGAGCAGTTTTCCGTTGTTGACGGACGGGATGTCGCGAACTGGTGGGAACCGAAATCCGTTTCCAATGCCGCCGTTGCATGGCAGGGACAGAACCGCAATGCGTTTCTCGGACTTTACATCAGCCGGTTTCCTGTGAAAAACAAACCGGTCGAATCGCTGCTGCTGACGTCTTCAAACCGGTCGGTCTGGCTGATTCTGGCAATTTCCGGCGTTACGGCGGAGGATTTGCCGTTTCCGCCAGCGGATGCGGAAGCTGTCGAGGTTCCCCTTGTTCTGGATCCGCGCGACTGGCGGGAATATACGCTGACCGTGGAGAAAAAGACGCCTGTCAAAGGCAGTATGCTGGATTTTTCGTTCCTGCTGGATGCGCCTGCCGGGAAATACGGCTTCCTGAAAAGCAAAGGGGAGAATTTTGTATTTGAAAACCGTCCGGGAATTCCTGTCCGCTTCAACGGCGCCAATCTTTGCAATGACATCGCCACCCGGTATACGCATGAAGAAGCGGAAATGCTTGCGGACCGTATCGCCGCAGTCGGTTTCAATGCCGTGCGTCTGCATCATTTTGACAGTGACCTGGTTGATGCTTCCAGAACAGACGGAGCCGTTGATCCGGATCGTCTGAACAATCTGCACTATCTGGTCTATGCGATGAAAAAACGGGGAATCTATGTAACGCTTGATCTTTATACCAGACGGACCGCCGGATTTCCGGAAAAATTCAAAAATATGTTTGATGTCAAAAGCCGTATGGTGTTTTCCAAAGCGCTCCGTGACAATCTGATGAATTTTGCCCGCACCATGCTGACTCCGGTCAATCCCTACACAGGTCTCAGCCTCAAGGATGATCCTGCATTGATTACGATCGGGTTGATCAACGAAGACCCGATGATGACGGTTCACGAGCAGTACAAGTATCCGAATGCCGACCCTCTCCGGCACAAGGCGATCAAAGCGGCGTTTGAATCATGGTGCTCCGCGCAGGGAATCCGCGCTCCGGAAAAGCCGGATGCCGGGCTCTACACCCGCTTTCTGAATGAACATCATCTTGCGATCTACCGCGAAATGACCGATGCGCTGCGTGCAATGGGCGTACGTCAGATGACATCCGATATTTCATGCACGGCGAAAGCGATCAATGCGATCCCCCGTAAACAGTTCGATTATGTGGACAACCATTATTATTTCTCCCATCCCCGCGCACTTGGCAACGCGTGGAGCTTTCCAAGCAGCTATTCCGACGGAAGCATGACAACGGAACTGTTCGGCAATATGACAAAAGTCATCGCATCCCGGATCAAAGGGAAACCGCTGATGATCACCGAATTCAATTTCTGCGCACCGAATTCATTCCGTCACGAAGGCGGTCTCGCAATGGGGAGTATTTCCGCGTTCCAGAACCTGAACGGGATATTCGTCTTTGAGTATGCGGGGTACTCGCATAACACCAAATGGAATACGCTGAAACGGACCGGGGGACATCTCGGCTGGTTCGGCGTCTCCGTCGATCCGGTCCGCCTGCTGACACAGAGGGTCATCGCCCTGCTTTATCTGCGTGGAGATGTGAATCCCGCTCCTGAGGACGGAATGGAGACGCTTACTGTAACACCGGACGATTACAGCCTTCCGGCGGTTCAGAGCTTTTCATTCTACCGTCAGGCGGAAGAGTCGGATATTCCCGCAAAATTCCATAATCTCGCGTTTTACACGAAGATTGCAACCGACGCTGCGGAACGTGTTCCGGCGGGGAGCCATTCTCTGAAATCAATGCTTTCCGGGCAGCCGTTGAAACTGTCCCGGAAAGGAAGAGGAGTCTATCAGCCGAAGCAGGGGAAAATCGTCAGTTCGACCGGAGAAATCACGGTGGATGGGGCAGCCGGAATTATCAGGGTCGCAACTCCGGCAAGCGAAGGATTCACCATGACCGGGAAAAGCATGAAAGGGAATCGGCTCAGCGTTGCCGGGAATACGGGTGCCTGTTCGGTTTTCGCCGGAGCGCTTGACGGCAGAACGCTTGCCGATACCTGCCGCGCAGTAATCTTTCATTTGACCGATATTCAGCCGACAGGAAGGAAGACAACCGTTCTCGGCAAACAGAATATCGTCTACAACTGGGGAAAGATGGAACCTTACCTTATGCGGAAAAGCAGAGCGGAAATTTCGCTGAGAAATTCAGGCAAAGGCAAACTGCGGATCAATGCGCTGGACGTGAACGGGGCGGTTCTCTCTCCGGTCCCGTTCCGGGAAACGGATGGCGTCGTAACTTTCACCGCCGATACCGGAGCGTATGGCGCAATGGCGTATGAGTTCATTCGGGAATAGAGACGGGAGCGGTGTTCTGCGCGTAAAGATCCCGGACGGTTTCGCGGATATTGAGAATATACGGAACGGAAACATCTCCGAGTTCCCGGTCGCCCCGGATCATCCGCTCCAGAAGGCAGACCGATTCCTCCGCCAGCCGGGGAAAATCCTGAGCAATCGTTGTTTCGCGCGGGATCTGAAAACGCGACCGGAATGTTTCCGCAGTAATCAGGGAAATATCTTCGGGAACCCGTTTTCCCAATACAAACAGAGCACGGCGGACGGGCGGCGCCATATCTTCCCCCGCAACGATCAGGGCGGTGCACTGCTTTTGCAGCAGCATGCTGACCGCTTCATGGGCGGGAATGTCATTCGTCAGATGCTGGATAAAACAGGATTGACTGATCGCCAGCCGCTCCGCCGTTTTCCGGAACGCCTGACAGCGGCGCGAACTGCCGACAATGCTGCGCTGTTCGTTGAAGTAGAGGAATCCGATCCGGCTGTGATGGTTGCTGTACAGATATTCCATCGCTTTGGAAATCCCGTCCTCTTCGTCGGAATGGACAAGATAGACCTGTTCCAGATGATTGCCGATGTCGTTGAGACAGACAAGCGGAATATTTTTCATGTTGGGAAATTCGTATCCGACTTCTTTCAGATAATCGAATGAGATTGCTCCGGAGATCAGCACTTCGCTCAGCAGGCCGATGTCTTCGCGGGAGATCATGAAACAGCCGAAATTGTGCGCCGCCATTGCCCTCCGCAGAGCATCAATCATCAGAATGCTGTAAGCTCCGAGTGACGGGACCTGAATCGTCGGTAGAATCAGGGCAAGAATGCGCCGTTTTGCAAAACGGATATCGTAACCGAGCTTCTGCGCCGCCGCGATGATCCGTTTCCGAACCGGTGCGGAAACACCCGCTTTATCATTCAAACAACGCGATACGCTGGCAATCGAGGTTTCCGCCGCCTTTGCCACGTTCCGGATATTAATCTGCTTCATGAATTCATCTCTCCTTTTATTTATGGAACACCATAGTCCATTCCGGTGGAAAATCAAGCGTTTGTTTCAGTTTTGTTTCATGTTTTTAGTTTTTTTTCATTCCGGAGTTCCGTCCCCCCTCTTGTCAAAAAAGATGAAATCTGCTATAATATATAACAGAACGCATAGTTTTACAGTAAAAAAACAACAGAAAGTAAAAAGGACCGGATCATGAAAAACAGAAGATTTATGCCATTCACCCTTGTAGAGCTCCTCGTGGTAATTTCCATCATCGCCATCCTTGCGGGGCTGCTCCTTCCGGCGCTGAATGCCGCAAGGGAAAAAGCGAGAGCCTCCTCCTGCATCAACAATCAGAAACAATGCGGACTGGCATTTTTCATGTATGCGGGGGATAACGATGGCTATGTCGTCACATTCTGGAAGCAGGGACTGGAAGGAAAATTCGACATCATCTGGCACGAACTGCTTGTAAGCGGAAAGAGCTATGGAACAACAGCTTTTGCCAAACGCTACATCGACTCTTTCAAAACCGCCCTCTGCCCGTCCGGCGGATATGTGAATCTGGATCCCGCTTTCAGCGACCGCCGCTACAACTCCTACGGGGGGAATTATGCCTGGGGTGATTTTGCTGCGTTGAACATCACCGGCCAGCAGATCACATTCCGTCTGGACCAACTTCCGAAAGCCGAGCGCAAAAAGGAAATCAGGATCCCCTTGATCGGCGAGAGCATACGAAACGACAATCCTGAGCGCCAATTTTATGTTCTGGACCGGAGGACATGGTCCAACTATAAAATGCGTTTTCTGCACCAGCAGCGCAGCAACGTTCTTCTGGGGAACGGACATGTGGAATCAATCGGCAAAAGCGTTTCCACCCTGCAATTCGGTTTCGTTCCGGAAGTGCAATACTGAAGTGAAATTTTATAAACGTACAGAAAGGAATTTTATGAAAATCCGCATTTTTCTCTTATGCCTCCTCCCGTTTGCATCCGCCCGGACGGAAGAAATATCCTATGGGAAATGGACTCTTTCCATCAACCGGGACGCCGGACGGATTGAACGACTCTCCTACAGCGGGGAACAGCTCGCCGACAGAATGGAAACTCTTCTGAAAACAGAAAAAAAGACCGCTCCGCGCAAATTGAAACAGGTCCGGCGGGAAAAAAACGTTCTGCTTCTGGACTGGAGTTATGCGCCGTGGAACATTGCCGAACGAATCGAATTCGACGCCTGCGGCGTACCCGGACTCCTGAAGCAATCCTGCGAGGTTCTTTACTCGCCCCGGGAAAACACAGGAGAACCGGAAGCCTTTCACGGTGTCATCTCCGAACTGCTCATGCCGAAAGACCGCGACTATTATCTTCCCGGCGCAATCTGCGGAGACACCCGGCGGCAAACCGGCGGCAATCGGAGCCAGAGCGCAGATCAGCATCTGAAACTGGCACGCAACCCCGTCCACCACCGGGGCAGCCTGAAGAATCTGCCGGAAAAAATGCGGTTGACTCCCGCATTCACATCACATACGATCCTTCTGCAAACACCCGCCCCGACTTCTCTGGCATTCATTTTCGACGAACGCAGGGAATTCATCTACCTGACCGTCGGAATCAGGAACGGAAAAGCATTCGTCAAGCGGGATATGCATGCTCACGGATGGGCATATCCGGGTAAGCCGCAGACGGGGATCGGTCCCGTCTATCTTCAGGTTCTTCCCGGAACAAAGCTCGAAAACGCGCTTGCGGAGGCTCTGCCCCGCTGGTACCGGGCAATCGGCGCCCTGCCGCCGGAAAACCGTTCCCCATGGATCTACGGCGCCGGAATCTATGAACTGCATCCGCGGTTCGGGGTCGATCAGGGGCTCCTGCGGGCGGGAGACCTTATCCCGCGGGCAAAGGCGCTCGGATTCAACACACTCCATGTCATGCCGGTTCAGGACGGTCCGCGCCACTGGTACAATCCGCGTCATTTCTTCAGGATCGACCGCCACGCAGGAACTTCGGACGATCTGCGCACGCTCGTAAACAAGGCGCACTCCCACGGGATGAAAGCCTGGGTCGATCTGGTCCCCCATGGCGGAGAACTTCCTGAAATCATGCAGAGGGGAACTCCCGCCTACTGGATTCCCTTTTCCCGGAAAGGAGAAGTCTTCGGCAGATACCCCAACGATTACAAGCAGCCGGAATATCAGGATTATATTTGCAGGGTCACGGAATTCTATATGAAAGAATACGGACTCGACGGTTTCCGCGTCGATCAGCCGTGGGGCAGCCAGCCGAACTGGAGAAAAAAGAATTATCCCGCAAAAGACAAAGTTCCGAAAGGATTGACAGCGGAATTCTACCGGAAATCGCTCGCCGTGACCGGAGGGGAAATGCAGCCGCTTGAATATGAACGCGCAAGCCTCGCCCTCCGGGAAGGCGGCTTCGAAATGTGCGAACGGATCCGGAACACGGTGAAAAAATGCAACCCTTCCGGCGCGGTCCTCACAGAAACGCTCTCCACAATGAATCCGCTCAGCGCCGACCTGATGCACGATCAGCTTTACTCTCCGTTCGGGCACAAATTCCGGGAACTGGACATCGCGGAATGTGTGCCGGCGCTTTCCCGGTATCTGGAGGAGAAAAAACTGCTGTTCCCTCCCGGAACCCGGTTTATGAGAATGTTCCAGAATCACGACCAGTGGAATCCGTTCGAATATTTCGGAACCGGGCTGGGACGTGCGGCATTCGCCTCCACCGTCCTGATGGACGGCGCCACGATCCTGCTTCAATATTCCGACACGGGACACGGCGATTTTCTGACGGCGGTCAACTCAATCCGCAATTCCCGTCCGGAACTTCAATTCGGAGATGCCTCTTATCTGGCGGTAAAATCCAGCAGACCGGAAGTCTGGACTGTTCTGCGCAGATGGAAAGGCGTTTCCACAATCGGGCTGGTCAACTTTTCCAACAACAGGCTTTCCACGGAAATCCGGGTGGCGGCGGACGGACTGAAACTTGATCCCGCGCGGAAATACCGTCTCTCGAATCTGCTCAACGGAAAACAGATCGCCGCCGGAACTCCGGCGCAGATTGCAAAATTCACGATCGAACTGGCTCCCTATGAAACAGCCGTTCTTTCCACAGCGGAGCCGCGGACGGAAAACAATCCCCCGCCGAAACCGGAAACACCTGCGGAGAAGCTGCCGTCCGTTGAAGAAATCAACGGGGAAATCTCCGTTTCCACGCGGGCATACCGCCTTTCCGTAAACAAAAAAACGGGTCTGCTGAGCTCATTCCTTCCCACCGGAACGGAAACGCGGATCATGGAAAACGAAATCATCGTTCCACGGAAAATCGACGGAGTCCGGACGGCAGAGACAACATTCCGGAAAGAAAACGGCAATATCCGCATCCGCTCCCGTCAGAAAATCGGCGGGGAATTTCTGGAAACGCAATGGCTCTGCCGGAAAGATGACGTTCAATTTTCCGCAAAACTTTCCGGAAAACCGGATCGGGGATACTTCCTTTTGGCTTTCCCGGCGGGAAATGCGTACCGTTGGCAGGTCCATACGGCGGAAGGGATGCTCGGAGAACCGTTCTGGAATCTGGAACGGCAGTCCGCCCTGATCAAACCAAGCTGGCACAGCCAGTACCGGAACCGCGGACAGGAGATTCTGCTGTGGGATGCGGAAAAACAGCTCCCCGCGCCGACGGAGCCGACAATCGCGCTCTTCGACCGGAACGGATATGGTTTCAAGTTTGAAATCGACGATTTCTTAAACCGTCCTCCTGCCGGAATGGTACTTGCAAAACGGCTCGGCGACGGCAGAAATCCGGCATTCCTGCTCTATCTCCGCAACACCGGAGCGCTCGCGGCGGATGCGAAGCCGGAAGTCTCCTTCACCCTGCGCCCGGCAAAACGGAACGGAGAACTGTTCCGCTATCCCGCTCCGCTGACGACCGACGGAGTCTCCTTCCACAGCGAAAGCACGGGGTATGTCATCGAAAACGAACACTATCGGCTCCGCCTTGACCGTCTCAGCGGCTCCATGCGGGAGCTTGTGGACAAAAAAAGCGGACGACGGCTGTTGGAAAGTCAGAAATGGTGGAGCATCGGAATCGACCACAATAAATATCATACCGGAAGCCTGTTTTCCAATTTCTACGACATGAACGGCGGAGTCCGGATTTTCCGTGACGGCGGCACGCTCAAGCTCCGTTTCATGAGCATCTTCCACGGACCGGGCTTCTTCTCGCTTCCGCACAGACGCCTCTGGTGCGTTACGGAATACGCATTCAACCGGAGCGGCACATTCAGCACCGCATACTATTTTCAGGGCGACAATCAATCCTACGCAGCCCCTCTGCTGGAATGGAAAGCGCTGGTCCCGGAGAGTCTGACTCTCAAACAAACGGCATCGGATACCATCCGGTTTGAATCGGAAGACGGAACAGCAAATGCCGTCGTTTCCGAAATCAGGGGAGCCGTTCCCGCAATGGAGGAAACAAATCTGAAGCTTTCGATGTTCGACGGCAAAAAAGATCACTTCATTGCCCGCAAATATTATCCGGTAACATTCACGCTCTCCGTCGGAACGCCTTCCCCCGCACCGGAAATCCGTTCCCGGAAAGCGGTTGAGAACTCCATCATGGAACCGGACGGATCGTTCGAATCCCTCGGAAGCGCCTGGATGCCGAACCGGAACCGGGAAATCCCGTTTCCGCTTCCCGCCGACCGTCCCGGATGCTGGACAATGGGGCGGCGCGGCATTCTGAATTATGACCGCACTACTGCCGCCGACGGCAACGTCTCCCTGCGGGTTTATGACAACGCGATCATCAATTTTCCGCTGCCCGGAAAATACAAGGGCGGAAAATACAGGCTCGTCTTTTTCATTCAGGGGGAAAACCGGAAACTCAACCGCAGAATGCGTCTGGAGTTGAACGGCTCCGGAGCGAACGGCGGAAGACTCGCGGTCAGCATGATCCGGGACCTGCCCGGCGGCAGTTTCCCATGGCAGAAGGTCGAAATCCCGTTCCGTCTTCCCCGGGAACTCGTGGCGCCCAATCTCCAAATCTATATGGAAGACATCGACGACACCGGAATTCTCCGCCTGGACGACTTCAAAATCATCCCGGAGCCCCTCTGATGATGCGGCTGTTTTCCGCAGACCGCTCTTTCCTCCCGCGTTTCTGCGCGGGAGTGCGGTGTTCTCCCCATCGGCGGAGGACGCCGCACTTATTAAACCGTTGTTTCAGTTTTGTTTCATGTTTTTAGTTTTTTTTCATTCCGGAGTTCCGTCCCCCCTCTTGTCAAAAAAGATGAAATCTGCTATAATATATAACAGAACGCATAGTTTTACAGTAAAAAACAACAGAAAGTAAAAAAGGACCGGATCATGAAAAACAGAAGATTTACGCCATTCACCCTTGTAGAGCTCCTCGTGGTAATTTCCATCATCGCCATCCTTGCCGCCATGCTTCTGCCGGCACTGAACAAGGCACGCGACAAAGCAAAAACCATTGGCTGTACTGGAAATCTGAAGCAGTGCGGCATTGCTCTGGAAAACTACCGGAATGACAATGAGGACTGGTATCCGTGTTCCCAGTTTCCGTGGGGAGCTCCTTACAATCAGGCATGGTACGATATGCTGAACTGGCTCGGTTATACCGGCTTCCGGAGGGAAACGACAGCGGCTCAGACAAAGCCGGAAGGACTTTTTGTCTGTCCCGGAGATGAAGACCGTTATTCCGGCAATCCCAACGTCGTAAAAAATGCATGGAGCGGATTCAATTATCAGTCTTACTATTCCTACGGGACGAATTCATTGCTGACCGGCATCCAGACCTTTTATCCGCAAAACGGGATGTCGCTGAAGGAAACGATGAAGATCCGGAGAAATCAGAATCCTTCCATTTATACGCTTGCCGGAGATACCAGAAAAAGCCTGATGATCAATTTTCATCTGAATAAAACAAATTCGCCGTTTGATTCTGTGAGCCCGGCGTATGGCGTAGCCGCGCGTCATTCGCGGGGAGCCAATTTCCTGTTTGCGGATCAGCATATCAAATGGATCCGTGCGCCGTTCCCGACGAACCTGATCGACATCCGGTACGGTTCCACTGCCAATGTTCCCCATTGAAAATTCAGAAAGGAAGAGAATTATGCGCAAATTTCTTTTTGCGGCGTTCTGCGCCGGTGCGGTTGTCGCTTCCGCTGCGGAAGTGCTGATCGGGGACCGGAGTTCCAAACCGTTGGAAAACGGGACCGCATGGCAGAGCAATCTGCTTTCGGTATGGTTCCGCAAGCTGCCCGCCGGAAACTATTATGTGCTGTGTGACGGTATTCTGGAAAACGGTGCTCCGGGCGGGAAACTGCATGCGGAGGCCGTGGCAGGCAAAGTGAAAACAGGGATTCCGTTTCCGAATGCCTGTTATGTTCAGCAGCTGCGGATTCCGCTTAAACTGAAATCCGCTTCCGGAAGCATGCTGCGGATCAGCGGAATTCCCGCCGTGACCGCTCCGGGAAAGATCCGGCTGAGCGGAATCCGGGTCGTTCCGGCGGTAATGAAACCGGGAGAAAACCTGATCCCCGCGTCCGAACTGGAACTGCTTCCGGACGGCAGCGCTCCCGCCGGCGGATGGATGGTCACCAACAACGACCGGAAACGGAAACGCGTTCTGAAGTTTTCCCGGACGGACGATATGCTGCGGTGTGAGGCGAACTCCAGCTTCTCCCTTTCTTCTCCGCTGCTGATTCTGCCGGAGAAATCGCGGCTGAAAACTTCGGTCCGGGTCCGGGGCAAGGCGGAGATCCGTTTTTATCTGACATCGGGCAACTGGAAAAAAGTTGCCGGATGGAAAGCGACGCATACCGCGTCTCCCGTTATTCACACAACGGATGAGAACAATACTTACGAATTCGTGTTTCCCGCCTCTTCCGACGATCAGCTCTACCGTTGGCGGCTTGATGTGAAAGCAGCCGCTCCGGTGGAGATCGGGAAACCGTTCCTGACACCGGACGACAGTTCCGTCTCCGACCGGAAAATAGAAAAGGCGGAGCTGATTTTCCGGAATGATTTCATCGGAGCGTCGCCCGGGCAGCAGGAAAGGAACATCGTCCGGAAAAACGATCCGTTCATGGGTGCCTGTGCGGAATTTTCCAGAGAAAGCAGTCTGCATTTTCCGTTTGCGGAAAAACAGAAACTGATGTCGGGCTCTCTCTCGTTCTGGGTCCGTTTCAATAAGGACTATACATTCGATCCGTCCCCGGAAGGATTCTGGCGGCTTGACAAAACCAGCTGCTCCGCCGATCTTGCACATGCACGCCTCTATTTCCAGAAAACGCTCTACTGCAGTGTTCCGAAACAGATGTTCAAAGGGGAATGGCATCATGTCGCCTGGGTCTGGGACAACAGCAGTTACCGGAAAATTTATTTTGACGGGCGTCTCGTTCTGTTCCGGGACTGGATGAGCGGTCCCGAAACGGCGTCCGGGATCAGTTTCGGACGGTACGGGCGCATTCTATCGTTCCAAGGCGCGATTGCCGGAGTGCGTCTTTACCGGAATGCGCTGACGGCGGACGAAGTCATGAAACAGTATGTGGAGCGGAGACCGCTGACGCCGTTTATGCTGGATTTTTCCGCGATCGCCGGAGAAAAGACCGCGTTCCGCGTCGGGTTTGACAATCCGGGTACGGCGGAACGGACGGAGACCCGTTCCGTGACGGTGTATGCACCGGACGGCAAAGCCGTAGCCGGAGATACGCTTTCCGTCACCGTTCCCGCCCGTTCCTATGCGGTCCGGGAGTTTTCGTTCACGCCGGAAAAAGCGGGAGATTACCGCGTGACCATGACGAATTCCGCGGGTGATTCTTTTTCCGCGGTTCTTCCCGTTGTACATAACATCCGGCTTTCCGACCAGCCGGATTCCGGAACTCTGAAGAGAGAGCTGATCGCGGAAATCGACTGTTCCGCCGCGCCTTTGCCGGGACGGTATGCGGATGACGGCGTCTGCCGTATCGGAACCCTGAACGGCAGGAAATTCCGGGAAACGCTTGGCAAAGTTCCCAACAGCGGGTTCACCTATCGGGTTGCCCTGAAGAATCCGGGACGTCCCCACTGGTTGGAATTTGAATATCCTGATGATCGGATCCGCACGTTTTACTGCGGAATCTCGCAGGTTTCAGGGGATTCGTTCGCGTCTCCGTTTCTGGATGCGTGCGGCGTCATTACCGGCGACAATTTTCCGCTGACAAAGCGTTTTCAGACCAAAGGTTTTTTCTTCATGACGGCGAAGAACAAGCCGGAAATCGGCATTATGTTCGGCTCCCATTTCAACCCGAACGGGGAAAACGGTCCGGCGGTTTCAAAAATACGGCTTTACGAACTCAAAGAACATCTCCCGATGAACCGTCTGAACCCGGATGGACGGAAGATCATGATCTGGAACGAGGATCCCACCATGCTCTCTTACACCTGGTTCAACCAGTATCAGTGGAACCGGGTGACGACGAATTACGATTTCTGGCGGGAAAAATACGATGTCATGGTCCGGTACTCCCGTTATATCGGCTGGAGCATCTGGAATACGCTGTTTTACGATTACGGCGGCAACAGCGCTCCCGGTGACCGGCGCCTGTCCGACAGCCTTTATTCACAGGGGCATTTTCCCCCTGCGCATCTTGACATGCTGGCGAAGACCGCGGACCGTGAGCGGATTCCGTATTACCTTTCCCTCAATCATCTTTCCGGCTGGGGAACCCGCAATCTTCCGACCGGGTTTGCCATGGAGATGGGCGGAGAACTGCTGAGCCGGGATTTCGATCATGCCGCAAGCCGGGGCGCGGACGCTCCGGAACTGTTCAGCGCGGAGAATTCTCTGGCACAGATCCGGCACCGTGCGATCAACCCGATCCATCCGGAAGCGGTCCGGACGTTCCGCAGGATTTTCCGCGCCTGTGTGGAGCGCTATCAGAGATCGCCGATGTTTCAGGGAATTGATTATCAGGCTTCCGAACCGCTGCATTTTTCGGATCCGCGCTACGGATATGGTGATTATACGACTTCCCTGTACCGGGAAGAGAGCGGCTCCGGGCTTCCCGCCTTCTCCGGAACCGACCGGTTCGGGAAACGGTACGAGTGGCTGAAACAGCATGAGTGGGAACGCTGGATCAGTTGGCGCTGCCGGAAAGTGACCGGGCTTGTCGAGTCGCTGGTCCGCGAACTGAACGGCAGGAAGCTGATTCTCCGCGTCACGCTTGCCAGAGTTGCGCCCGCATTGAAAAAAGAACTGGAGCAGGGGAGACTTCCGGACCTGAACCGTCACTACCGGGAACAGGGACTCGACCTTGCCGCTCTTGCAAAGATCCCGAACCTGACCGTATTGCCCGATTTCCGTCCGAATTACAGCAGAATCCGCAACGACAAGGCGGACGAACGGACGATGAATTTCTCAGATGAACTGTTTTCTCTCTGGAAAATCTCCGGCATCCGGTCGCTTCAGATCACGCAGCACAGCAATCTGGAAATGTGGGCGGGCGGAGGGCACGTTCCCACGTCAAAGGGAACGGAACGCAGAAATCTGATTTCATTTTCCACTCCACTGCCGGACAATGCGTTTGCGTTGGAAAATTTCGCGTGGGCGGTTGCGCAGACGGATCCGCAGATGATCAATTACGGCTGGTGGGGCAATCCGGAAGCCGGGGCTCATGAGGAATTCCGCCGTTTTTACCGCGCGTTCTCCGAGATTCCGCGTCTGCCGTTTACACCCGCGCCCGGAGTCAACGATCCCGTATTTGTGCGGCAGAACGGTTCCGTTCTCTACATGGTCAATCTCTGCGCGTGGCGCTGCACGGTGAAACTGGAGGGGAAACGGCCGTTCCGGCTGACCGATTCCGTTACCGGGAAACCGGAAAATTCCGCTTCGGTCGGCCTTGACGCTTTTGAACTGCGGGTATTCCGTCAGGATCATGCGGTTCCGGTCGTGCGGGTGGTACAGCAGATTCCCGAACCGCTCAAACAGTTTGTAGAATCGCGTCTTGCCGCTTCCGGGACGAAAAATCCCGCTGCGGATCGGGCGAAAAAGCTGTACGATGCCGGACGGATCGCCGCGGCGTATTATGCTCTTCAGCATAAGAGTTTGAAATCGGATCCCAGCCGTTCGGGATTTACGGTAAGACCCCGGTTTTCCGCGGATGGGAGCAGGCTGGAGCTGATCCTGAAGAATCATTCCGCCAAAAACGTGAAAGGGCACTTTTCTCTGACCTCGCTGCCGGATGGATGGGAGGTCAGGCAAAACGATAAATCCGTTGCGCTTTCCGCCGGAGAGGAACGCCGGGTGGAATTCGTGTTTTCAAAGCACCGGAGCGCTCCGGGAAAACTTGCGGTTTTTCATCTGTCCTGTACCGTGGACGGAGTGGAAGAAGTCCGAACGATCCGTCATCTTCCGATCATTGCGGAGCGTTGGAACGGACTTTCCGGTTCCCGGTTTCAGATTCCGGAAACAGCGTCCCGGCATCCGCTTCCCTGCTGTTCTGCCGGAATGGGTTACAGCCGGGCGGCGAATTGTTCCGCGGATTATGCGGTCCGGTGGAGCGGAGAGGGAATCGCGCTGAACGTCCGGGTGGAGGACCGGGATTTTCTGCCGCCGCCGGGGAAAACGGATTTCTGGAAGTATGATTCCATCGTTGTTTATTTCAATCCGGGAAACAATGCGCGGGAAGGCGTCAAGTCGTATGACGCGGACGATATGCCGTTCCGCATTGCTCTGACCGGCGGCAAGCCGGTTGTGTTGGCGGGAGAGCCTGCGCGGGAGACGGATCAGGTGAAAGCCGTCATTGCGCACCGGAACGGAATCACACAGTATGAGCTGTTTTTCCCGTGGTCTCTGCTGCCGGGGGTGAATCCCAAAGCGGAGGACGGCTGCGGGTTTTCCCTGGAGGTTGTCAACCGGGATGCCGGAGGAAAGCGTGCGGTTTTTACTCCGCACCCGGAGCATCCGCATCAGAATCCGTTTGTCTGGGGAAACCTGATTTTCAAACCGTAAAATACAGGAGAGAGGGTATTTATGAAACGGTTGTTTCTGTTTCTGCCGCTGATTTTCGCGGCGGGGTGTCAGATCGTTCCGACGGAAGAAGACCGGGCGCTGGCGGAACAGTTCGATTATGATTATTATCTGGCGGGGAAGAACACTCCGGCGGAGTTTATGGTCAACCAAAGCGCCACGCCTTCCGCCGAATCGAAAGCAATCCTGAAAGGCCGTTTGATCCCGTCTGATCCGGCGGCATACGATACCGCCCGGAAAAGGCTGAGAGATTTGGAGTCGGAAGTGCGGAAAGGCATGGAATGGCCGGAAAAACAGCCGCCCGCCGTTTCGATTCCGTATACGAGGGTCAGACCGGAAATCGACGGGTTACGGAGTGAAGCCGCGTGGGAAAACGCGCTGACGTTCCGGGATGAATATCCTGTTTCCGTGTACCGGAAAGCCCGGACCGGGAGCGTTTGGAGCGTGATGTGGGATGAAAACTTCCTCTATGTTTCCGCCGAATTCCGTCAGCCGAATCCGACTGCGGAACCGTATGATCCCGATGCGGGCAAAGCGCCATGGCGTGCGGATGCGCTGGAATGTTTTATCGGCTCCGGTATCCGTTTCCGCACTTACTGGGAAATCGTCGTTGCACCGGATGGTTCTGTCTATGACGCGCTCGGTCAGAACAACCGCTGGGGCTCCTGCATTGCCACTCCGGAAGATTCCGTGCGCGGGCTTTCCGCCGCCACGAACCGGTCCCCGGCGGGATATTCCGTCGAGCTTGCCGTTCCATGGCGGGAGATCCCCGGATACGAACGCGGCAATCCGCCCCGTCCCGGTGAAACGGTCAATTTCACCCTGATCCGCTGCCGGAACGGCAAGCAGAGCGCGTGCCATCCGCTGCTTTACGGCGGACATAACATTTTCGGACATTTACGCGGAACGCTGGTGCGGTGAACCGTTTTTCCGGCGCTGCAGTTTATTTGTCGTAAATCCAAGGCTCGTTCAGCGAGAAATCCGCATCCGGAAGTTCGGGATTCAGGACAAAGGAGACGATTCGCGTCACGTCCGTTTTCCCGCCGACGGTGACGAGCGTTTTTTTCGCCATTTTCACACCGGAGAACCAGGCGTAGTCTTCCGAAATCGCCGTGTAAAGGGAACGGCCTCCGCCCTGCGTATAGAGGATCGTTTCAAGACTGCGCGTGAGATAGGTTTCCGCGTCGATGTAAAACACATACGGAGCGATTCCCGGATCATCGACCCGGCAGATCAGACGGTAATACTTTTTGCCCGCCTGATAATTCACGTCGATGTCAACGGTTTTGAAAATCTGGTTATACTGGTTTCCCGGTTTCAGCATACCGGTGAAAGCCTTTACCAGATTCAGCGGCGTTCCGTTCGGAATCTTCTGGTTTTTCATGTTGACCGGGTTGATGTACCACGCTTCCCCGTTCTTATAGAGAATCATCATGAACGCTTTGCCGTTTTTGATGGATACCTGCTTGATGAAATCCGGGTCTTTGAACAGAACAACCGTATTGTAGAAATCGCGGGATTTCTGTTCGGAAACGGATTCAACCTCCTGTACCAGTTTGTATGTTTTCGCTTTTGCGTACAACCCTTTCGGATCGGTGGCGGCGGTCATACGCTTGTACAGCTCCTCCACGGAGATGTCCGCCGCCTCTCCGTTTTCCAGGTCCAGCAGATCCTCGCGGAACAGGGAGCAGGAAACGGCAGAAAAAAGAAGCCCGAACAGAAATGTGCAGGAGACGAGACGCAACAGTGCAGCTTTTGTATTCATAAAATACCTCTCTATGCGTTGTAGGTGGTTGATGTTGCAGAACCGCCGAGTCCGGTCCAGTCCGTATGAAAGAACTGTCCCGCGGGACGGTCGGTGCGTTCATAAGTGTGGGCGCCGAAGAAATCCCGCTGGGCCTGAATCAGGTTGGCGGAAAGATTCGCGGTCCGGTAGGAATCGAAGTAGGCAAGTGCGCTGGAGAATGCGGGAACGGGAACCGAGTAGGTGATCGCATCGACCACGGCAAACCGCCATTCGTTTTCCGTCCGCAGCAATTCCGCATGGAAGAATGGGTCAACCATCAGATTGGCGGGATTTCGTCCATCCGCATATGCTTTACGGATATTGTCGAGGAATTTTGCCCGGATGATGCAGCCGCCACGCCAGATCGCCGCGAGGGAGCCGAGATCCAACCCCCAGCCGAACTCATCGGAAGCTGTTTTCATTAATTGGAAACCCTGTGCGTAGGCGCAAATCTTGGATGCGTACAGAGCGTGTTCCGCATAGCCGATCAGTTCCCTGCGGTGTTCTTCCTTGAAAATCTGACTGACCTTTCGCCGTTCCGGAAACAATTCCGAAGCATGCAGCCGTTCCTGTTTCAGAGCGGACATGGCACGGGCGAAGACCGCTTCCGCGATCGTCATTGCAGGCGTGCCGAGATTCAGAGCAGCTTCCGCGGTCCACTTCCCGGTCCCTTTCTGTCCCGCACGGTCCAGAATCACATCCACGGCGGGGAGTCCGGTTTCCGGATCTTTGGTATCAAGGATTTGCGCGGTGATTTCGATCAGATAACTTTCCAACGGGCCCTTGTTCCAGCGGCGGAAAATCTCCGCGAGTTCAGACGTCGGGTAATCGTGCAGACTGCGCAGGAGCAGATACGCTTCCGCGATGAGCTGCATATCGGAATATTCAATCCCGTTGTGAACCATTTTGACGAAATGGCCGGAACCGCCGCCACCGATCCATTCACAGCACGGGGAACCGTCCGGAGCGGATGCGGCGATCTTTTTGAAAACGGGTTCGATCAGCGGCCAGGCCTCTTTGTTTCCGCCGGGCATGAGCGAAGGACCGTGCAAGGCTCCTTCCTCACCGCCGGAAACACCGGAGCCGACAAACCGTATCTGCTTATCGGCAAGCTCCCGGACGCGGCGTTCCGTATCCTGATAATAGGAGTTTCCGCCGTCGATAATGATGTCGCCCGGCTGAAGATGCGGCAACAGCTGCGCGATCATTGCATCGACCGCGCTTCCGGCTTTGACCATCAGCATGATCCTGCGCGGAGTCTCCAGGTTCCGGCAGAACTCCTCCACAGAATAAGCGGGCAGGATCCGTTTTCCTTTGGCGCGGCCGTTGATGAATCCGGTGGTCCGGTCCGCGGTCCGGTTGTATACTGCGACGGTGAATCCTTTGGATTCCATATTGAGAACAAGATTTTCCCCCATCACAGCGAGTCCGATCATGCCGATATCGGCTTTTACTAATTCAGACATGTTATGATTCCCCTTTCTTGCTTTTGGTTACAGCAATATAGCACTGTTGTTTGAAGAATGCGAAAGCCGTTTGCAAAAAATCATCAAAATTCATAAAAGTCGCCGGGACGGCAGAGGATAACATAAAACCCGCCGGAACTCGAATGAAGTTCCGGCGGGTACAGCGATTAGCTGGATTGCCGATAATTATTTTTTCTTCAGCAGGTAGCCGGGCATATCGGTACGGAACGGACAGGCAGGGAAGCCGTCCAGATTATACAGATTCGGTTCTCCCGGATAGCTGGCCCATGCATACCGGACGGCGACGGGGTGCTTGACGGAATCCGCCCAGACGAGCACGCTGTTTCCTTCAACACGGGCGTTCGCCCAGACGAATTTGCCGTCTTTTCCGGCAATGGCAAAGCAGTTCAGCTTTTTGCCTTTGACGTAAAGCCCCTGGCCAACGTTGGTAAAGCCGAGACGGATTTTATCGCCCTCGATCTTCATGGACTCATACATCGGCCCAGCTGTGACGCCCTTTCTTCCGTAGGCGAGACGTTCCGCCTCACGGGCGACGCGGTAACCGAGCGTCTGCTTGTCCGCCGGATGAATATCCGAATGGTCGCCGATGTCGATGGATACCGCCATTCCGGTGTTCGGAACGTTCAGCGTTGCGGTCTGCACTTCCCGGAGCATTGCCCAGTTGCTGTCGGCAGGCTGACGGTTTTTCCAGAAATCGTCCACGAGACGGATCCGCGGGGTATGGCGTTCAAACGCGGAAAGCTGGACGAAGACGAACGGCATGGTGGGATTGTGCCATTTTGCGCGCCAGTCTTTGATCAGCTGCGGAAACAGCTTCATGTAATCCTGATACGCTCCGGCATTGGATTCCCCCTGATACCAAATGACTCCACGGATCGGATAAACCGTCCACGGGGCTACCATGGCATTGTACAGAGTCGCGGGGAATTGCGAAGAGCTGAGCGCATAATTCGCAGTTACGGTCGGACGGGGGCCGATTTTTTTGGAATCGACCTTGAACTCCAGTTTGCTCTTCCAGTTGCCGTCGAGTCCGATACGCTGCGCAATGTCGGAACCGCACTGAATATAGATCAGATTGGCGGGAGAGCCAAACCCGCCGTTACCGAACGTGTCGATTACGCGGACTGCGATGGTGTTCTTTCCGGCTTTGACAAGTTTGCCGGGAATAGTATACATACGCTTGTATTCCCAGTAATTCGGGGTATCGGGACCAATGCCGCCGACTTTCACACCGTTGAAGAACGTTTCGTCGCAGTCGTCAATGGCTCCGAGCGAAAGACGCAGGTCTTTGCCCGCCCAGCTTGCGGGAAGCTCGACATCACGGCGGAACCAGACGACACCGTCGATTTCCGGATCAATGACTCCGGGAACCTTGACGGTTTCCCAGGTGGAGACGTCATATCCGGGATTTTTCCAATCTGCAGCGGCTTTGGTTTCCGCGGCGTAAGCGGCATGGAATTTTTTGTACCATGCATTGAATGCCGCATCGGCTTTGTCGCGCATGGCTTTGAGCCGTGCTTTTTCCTTGTTGATCGACTGGGGATCCTCGGCCGTTCTGATCTGAGCCAGCTCGGCGGTGCGGTTGATAGACTCAAATCCGGCCTTGCTGATCCAGGGCTCAATACGGGTTCCGCCCCAGCTGGAGTGAATGAGACCAATCGGAATCTTGAGATCACGGAACAGCTGACGTCCGAAATAGAAGCCGAGAGCGCTGAAATCTTTCACTGTTTCCGGTGAGCAGACCAGCCAGCCGGATCCGGTGATTGCGGAACGTTCGACACCGGGAGAGACGATACGGGTCGTGTTGTAGAGCCGGATTTCCGGATAATTGGCGCGTTTTGCCTCCTCTTTTCCGTTTTTGCTGCTCCAGAACGGTCCGAAGCTCCAGACCGGCATCTGCATGTTGGACTGCCCGGAACAGAGCCAGACTTCTCCGATGAGAACGTCATCGAACGATACCGGTTTTGCACCCGCTGCGCCGGTCACGACGACCGTATAGGGACCGCCCGCCTGCATCGCAGGAAGAACGGCTTCCCAGACACCGTCTTTATTTGCAGTCGCATTTACGGAATTTCCGGCGATCGTCACTTTGACGCATTTTCCGGCTTCAGCAGTTCCCACAATACGGATCGGCTCATCGCGTTGGAGCACCATGTGGCTGCCGTAAATGTTGTTTACTGCGAATTTTTCCGCGTTTCCTTCCGGGCATTGGAACAGGGCGCAGGCGCCAAGCATGAATGCGGCCGAAACGGAGAGTGCGAAATACACAAGTTTTTTCATAGCAAACCTCTCTCTTTGTTGTTGGTTGACGAGGAAAAATATATAGTATTGCCGCTTATTTTCAAGCCGCGATAAACAAAATCTGGAAAATAATGCAAAAAGAAACCGGGCGCACGATGCCGTATCGGTCCGTCGGGCGCCCGGAAATTCCTGCCTGATTAAGGATTATTTTCCTTCTTTGACTTTGAGAGAAACCGTTACCGTTTCTCCCGCTTTGACTTTGATGTTCTGACTGAGGGCATGAACATGGTTGGCGAGAACGTAGTTTTTGCCGTCCGCTCCGCCATCGGTCATGACTTTTGCGGATCCCCAACCGCCCCAACCGGGAATTTTCTTTTCCGCAGTCTGTTCAAAACTGCCGTTGGTGAGAGCTTTTCCATTGACCTTGACATCATCATACGCGATCAGCGGTGCGCCTTTCTTGTTGATGGTTCCCATCAGGCTGATTCCAACGGTTCCGTCTTTTTTTGCGGTGAACGAAAAACTTTTTTCTTCCCACTGTCTGGAAACAGGCCCTATGTAAAGCAGACGCTGATTCTTGTTTTCGCCGAGCCAGCCGGCGGTTGCGGTACGGAGTCCTTTTGCGTCTTTGTTTTCCAGTTCAATTTTGGAGCCCTGACCGGAAATGTCGACCCGGAAGTCCACAGCGGAAACGAGGCTTGCGAGTCCTGCCGCAAGAGTCAGAGTGAGCAGTTTTTTCATGATTCCTTCTCCTTCTATTTTGGTTGTTTGACGGGGTTTTCCCGGTTATTTCCGCATCAGGCGGACCGATGACAGATTCAGCCGTCCGGCGTCTTCCGAGTCGATCCGCAGAGTTTTCAATGTCAGCTGCCCGCATTCCCCCGCACCGATTTTCAACGTACCGAGATACGAGAGATACTTGGTGTGGTAAGGACTGGGAAACTGTTCATCTTTATTCAAGGCATTCGAGACTTTCTGTCCGTTCCAGCTCACTTCCATAATGCGCCCGCCATCCCACGGCTGATTCTTCCAGCGGGTCTGGGTAATGATGGAAACCTCATACTCGCCGCCTTCGGGAAATTCGACTGTCCAGGTGACATGGTCCGCGGTGTTGTTCCAGTCGCAGATCGTACCGTCGCGGTCAAGTTTGGCATGGTTGGTAATCGTATGGGTGACAGCGGCTTCATCAACGACTTCCCGTTTTTCCCCGTCTCCGCTTTTGCCCTCATGAATCGTGCCGATGCTCATGCCGAGAACCATGCCGCCGTTCTGCGGAATGATCGTCTGCGTGACTTCCGGGACACGGTCGAATGTGAGCGTCACGAGCGGGAGGAACTGACCTTGGAAGTCCGGAAGTTTCAGCGTGATCCTGTCGCCGTTCTGTTCAAAACCGACGCTGGCGGAAACCAGTTTCCCCCGGATTCCGCTCAGGGAAAGCTCTGCGGGAGTCTTTTTCAGGAAGAGATTCAGGCAGTTGCCTTTTACGGTGCAGAATGCAAAGTCAAGCTCCTGCGGGAACGGATTCGGCGAACTGGCGTGAACGGCATCTTTCTTATCGCGGATCCAGTCGGCGATTCCTGCGAAAATCCGGTCGGTTTCGGGAGTAAATTCCCCCTCGGCGGTCGGTCCGACATTCAGCAGATAGTTGGCATTCTTTTCAGTCAGGGAAATCAGCTGGGTGATGACCTGTTCCGTTGATTTCCAGTTGTGATCGTCGTATTTGAATCCCCAGGTATTGTTGAGGGTTCCCGGAGATTCGACGGGATAGGCAAGTTTGTTGGTAAGCAGCTGGTTGTCACCGAGACCGACAAAATCCTGGCAGTTGTTGCCGATGCGGCTGTTGATCATACAGTCCGGCTGGAGTTTTTTGACATGGGCGCGGAGAGCCTGACTGAATTCCGGCTTGATGTCCATGGGGCAGTCGCACCAGAGTTCGCAGATTTCACCGTAATTGGTGAGCAGCTCCGTGATCTGCGGAATCACTTTTCCATAAAAATAGTTTGCAAAGTTTTTTTCGGAACGGTTGGGAAAATCCCAGTCGTTGCCCCAGTGCATGTTGCCGCAGTTGAGACCGCGTTCCGGCGCGGGATCTCCGCCATCCTTTTCATGCCAGTCGAGATGATGGGAATAATAAACCCCCAGTTTGACGCCGTATCTGGCGCATGCGTGCTGAAGTTCGCGGAGCGGGTCGCGACCGAACGGCGTCATCTTTACAATGTTGTAATCGGAAATTTTCGTATCGTACATGCAGAAACCGTCATGATGCTTGGTCGTGAAGACGATGTACTTGACTCCCGCCCCGGCGGCTTTGCGGATCCAGTCGTCCGCATTGAATTTAACGGGATTGAATTCCCCGGCGAATTTTGCATACTCTTCATTCGGCATGCGGAAATAGGACTGAAACCATTCACCGATGTATTCCATGACTTTGCCGTTGTGCCGTCCTCCGGGAAGCGCATAGAGCCCCCAGTGGATGAACATACCGAACTTCCGGTCGCAGAAAGCCTTCATTGCATTTGTCATAATTCCGATTCTTTCCTGAGTTGTTTTTAGGGATTTTTCTATTAATAATTATACCATGATTTGCAAAAAAAGTAAATGGAGTTATTGTAGAAACAGGTGCACTTTTTGTATTTTTTTGAGAAGGTCCGGAAATGAGACAAGGTTCCAATGCAAAAATTTATCTGCCGTGGCATACATTCCTCGGCGGACTTGATTTGGAAGTCGCCGCCGCAGGATTCGGCGGAAATATCAGCGGATGGCGTATGCATCCGTCGTTCAGCGGCGACAACTTTTTCCGGCTTTATCTGCCGGTAAAAGGCTTATTCCGTCTCCATTATGAGGAAAACAGTTATGCAGTTGAGCCCGGCAGCGTGTATCTGCTGCCGTCGCAGACGCCGTTTTCCTATGAACCGGTGACGCCGTCCGACCATTTCTGGATTCACTTCGTGTCGCGTCAGCTGCGCACGCTTCCGGCGATGAAACAGCTGATCCGTATCCCAGTGAAGAACGAGAAAAAAATGCAGAATGCATTCCGGGCGGTGGTACGCGGAGTCCCTCTGGTCCGGACGATTCCGGAAGATATTGAGATCCGCAGCCGTGTTTTCTCTCTGCTTGCCCCGTTTCTGGAGCAGGCGCTTCAGAACATCACGCCGGACGCCGCCGCGAAAGGGCGGTTTGCTGAAGTGCTTGATTACATCGACGGACATCTCGGCGAACCGATCGAATCGGAAGCGCTGCGTGCCCTGACATCGCTTTCCAGAGCCGATTTTTCGGCTCTTTTCCGCCGGACATTCGGGGTTCCGCCGAAACAGTATGTTTCCCTGCGCCGGATTACGCAGGCAAAACGCCTGCTTTGGCGGAGCAGACTTTCCGTGAAAGAAATCGCGGAACGGTGCGGCTATGAAAACAAATACTTTTTTTACCGGATTTTTAAAAAATACACAGGACAAACTCCCAGCGGATACCGCAACCGGGGGATGATGGACTGAAGAAATGCAGAAAAATGAAAAAGTTTATTTTTCGATTTTACTTGATATTTTCCGGATCAGAACTATATTTTATTAGATAGTTTTGAGTTTCCCTGTCCTGAATAAAGGAGAGCAGCATGAGTTTTACCACCCATTTCAGCGTTGTAGACAATCTGCGGAATGAGGATGATTCCTCATGGAACCGTTTTTTCGTGACCTACGGACCGTTGATCCGTCTGCACGGCAGAGATTGCGGAGTGCCGGAAAACGCGTTGGACGATCTCGTGCAGGATGTGATGCTTTCGATTTTCAAACAGTCGAAAACATTTGTTTATGATCCCTCGCGCGGACGTTTCCGCGATTATCTGCGGTTCATTATCCGCGCCCGCGCCAATGATATTTTCCGGGCGCATTACAAAGAGGAACGCGCCGTTCAGTCGGTCGAAGTGACGGAACTTTATCTGGATGATCTCTACACGTCCGAATGGGAAGAGCATATTCAGAAAGAGAGCTTGAAGAAACTCAAGGAACTTTCTTCGTCACAACATTATCAGATTTTTCACATGGCGGTGGTGCAGAACCGCGACCCGAAAGATCTTGCAAAGTTTTTCAATATGCCGCGCGCCACTGTTTATTCCATCCGCAGCCGGATGGAGGAGAAACTCCGGGAAATCGTCAAGTCGCTTGATTTTTGAGTCCGCTCAGACGCTTCACCGCAATCCGGAGCCGGAATCCGAACCGACCGGTATTGCGATCCGCAGAAAACCGGCTGAACCCGGAAAGAACGGACCGCGTAATTCCCCCGCCATGCCGGTCGTTTTTCTTTTTTGGCGGCTTAATGCCTGTGGGCTTCCGGAAAAAGCAACGGACAGCCGCGGTTCCTTTGCCGGAGCACGGCACAAATCTTATAGATTTTGGCACAAAAAAACTTTACTTTCCGGATTGCCGGGAGTAAATTAGCGAACCACTGCCGGAACCGCGGTAAAGAAAACCGGAACCCGGCGAATATAAAAAAGGAGTATGTTGAAATGGAACACGCCAAAAGTCTGCTTCCTGCCGGGAAGCAGTGGAAACTGGTCTGGAATGATGAATTCGACGGAACGGAACTGGATCGCTCGAAGTGGGATTTCCGCCGGAACCTGCTTCAACAGGAACATAAAACGCTGATCGGTGAAGAGGGAATCGAAGTCAGGGACGGATGCGTGCATCTGAAACTGGTGGAAAAGAACGGAGAGTTTTATTCCTGTCAGCTCCAGACGGGTTACAATTATCTGGATGTGGCGGGAAAAGTGTTTTATGAAGTCATGGACAAGCCGGACGCTCCGCAGTTCCGCTGGCCGATCGACAAGATCCGGGAACCGAAATTCATGCATAAATACGGTTATTACGAATGCCGCTGCAAGCTGCAGAAACATGACGGCTGGTGGTCGGCATTCTGGCTCCAGTCTCCGATCATCGGCTGCTGTCTGGATCCCGCCGTTGCCGGAGTCGAAGTGGACATCATGGAGTGTTTTCATCCCGACGGACGCTATGTCGTCAACAACCATTGGAGCGGATACGGTCCCGATCATCAGCACGAGGGATGCGGACCGGGAGAAGGATTCCGTCTTGAAGAGACTCCCGACGGCTTCCATGTGTTCGGCGTGGACTGGACTCCGGAGGGATATACTTATTACGCGGACGGAAAAGAAGTTCTGCGCCTGAACAAAGCCGTGTCGCATACGGAACAGTTCATTCTGATTTCCACGGAATGCCAGGGATACCGCTGGTCGCATCATCACGCTCCGGAACTGACGAAAGCGTGTCTTCCCGATGAATTCGTGGTGGACTATGTCCGCGTATACGACGAGGTGAAATAACCGCTGTCACTGTTTTGTGCGGGCGGTGTCCCGCACAAAACGGAAATAAAGCGCCGGGATCAGATAAAGAGTCAGCACCGCCGAGAGCGTCAGACCGCCGACTACGCCGATCCCGCAGCTGGCGCGCAGTTCGGAGCCGAGTCCCGTTCCGAACGCCATCGGCAGCATTCCGGCGACCGAAGCAATCGACGTCATGACAACGGGACGGAATTTGCTTTTTGCCGCTTCCAGCATTGCAAGGTGAGTCGTCATGCCGTTTCGGGTCAGCGTGGCGCATTCGTCCATGATCAGAATGGCGTTGTTGACCACGATTCCGATCATCATGACGGCTCCGAGCATTCCGACCATTGAAAGCGACAACCCTGCAAGCCAGATCGCAACGTACATCCCGACGAATCCGAGCGGAACGGTAAACATGATCAGGAACGGGCGGGACCATGATTCCATGATCGCCGCAATCAGCAGATAGGTCAGAATGATGGCGATAGCGAATACCTCAATGAAATCTGCTGCGCCGTCATTCATGTTTTCCGCCATTCCCGCGTGTTTGATTTCATATCCGGCGGGGAGCCCCGGCGAAACCTGTTCATCCATCAGGGCGAGCGATTCGCTCAGCGCGGCCCCCTGTCCGAGATTGCCGTAAATATAGGCGGCGCGGTTTTTATCCTGCCGGATCACACTGACCGACATGCTGTTGAATTCCTTGTCGAGAAGAGTGTCCAGCCGCATCGGCTTTCCGTCCTGAAAACCGACAGTAAATTTATCAATCTGATCCAGCCCCCGCTGCTCTTTCATTTTTACCCGGATGTCGAAAGAACGGCTTCCGACCTTGTAAGTTCCCACTTCGAGCCCCTCAAAGAAGCCTCCAACCGATGTGCCGACCGTTGCCGCATCAAGTTTCAGATTTTGGAGAACGGGACGTATCGGCTTCAGGTTGATTTGCGGTTTTCCCGTCCGGATGCTGGAGTCGAGGTCCCGGACTTTTCCGCTTTTCCGGAGCAGGCTGATCGCGTGGCGGTTTGCCTTTTCCAATTCGGCGAAATCCGTGCCGGAGATATAAGAGCTGATGTCCGTCGATGAACCGCCGGTCGGTTTGGGAATGTTGAACGTGAGACGGCAGTTTTCCAGATCCTTGAAATCGGCGCGGAGCCGGTCCATGATCGCCCACAGATTTTCGCGCCGGTCTTTCGGCTTGAGAAGAACGGTGATTTCCGCAAGATAGACGCCTTCCGTGACCTGTCCGCTCATTGCGTTGACATAGCCGATGGTGGTTCCCGTCCGGGTGACGAACGGATACGCGCGGATACGATCCAGAATCCGCATGGTCCGTTCTCTTGTGGTGTCGATATTGTAATCCGCGGGGAATTCCAGTTTTACGGTAAATTCACTGCGGTCGTTGTCCGGCAGGAAGGAGACTCCGACGCGCGGCACCACGAGGATCGCCGTGATCAGACATGCCGCCACGATCAGGGAAGCAATCGTTCCCGGATATTTTGATGTGAAAACCATACTGCGGTTGAATCCCTCCGCGATCCGGTTGTAACCGGCATCCCATGCCCGGAACAGCCCCGCCATAATGCGGTTCGGTTTATGCGGCTTGTCGGAAAGCATGATCGAGGCAAGAATCGGCGTCAGCGTGAAACTGACAAACAGCGAAACCAGCGTTGCAATGACCATGACCCCGGCGAACGGCGCGAGCAGCATTCCGACCATGGAAGTCATCATGGCGACCGGCACGAATACAACGACGTTAGTCAGCGCGCTTGCCGAAACGGCGGTTATCACCTCGGCCGTTCCTTCCGCCGCTGCGTTTTTGCGTCCGGCTCCGGCACTGAGCCGGTTGACGATGCTTTCGATTACAACAATGGAGTTTGTTACAAGAACCCCCGTGGAACACCCCAGCGACATCAGGGTGATCATATCAAAGGTGTAGTGCATCATCTGCATTGCCGCAAAAGTGACAACGACGGAAACCGGCATCGTCACCGCGATGATGAACGTTGAACGCGGTTCATGCAGGAACAGGAACAGCAGCAGTGCGGTCAGCAGGATTCCGGTGATGATGCTGTTCCACGCGTCATCCACGGAGGATATGATGAATTCGCCGCTGTCCTTGAACCAGAGCAGTTCCATGCCGCCGGGAAGAAGCCGGCTTCCCTTGATCTGTTCAAACCGTTTCCGGACTTCCCGGATGACTTCCACGGCATTGGCTTCGCCTTTTTTCACGATTTCAATGCTGACTCCCGCCTGCTTGTTGAAATAACCTTCCTGGCGTATCTCCTTGGAAATCAGCTCCAGTTCCGCGACGTCACGCAGATAGAGACGGACTCCCGGCGTTTTGCCGATCTCCAGGGATTTCAGCGATTCAAAGTCGTGAAACTCCGCATCATAGGTAACATTCAGTTCCTGTCTGCCCCCCTTGATGCGTCCGGCGGGAACTTTCAGGTTGTTGGCTTTCAATTTGGCGACAATATCGTCAACGGTCAACCCGGCGGCGGAAAGCCTGCTTTCGTCCAGCAGGATATGAAGCTGCATCTCGTTGCCGCCGTGCAGACGCACTTCCGCCACGCCGCGGATGGAGGCGAAGCGGTCGGACAACTGATCGTCGGCATAATCGTACAGTTCATCCAGCTTCCGGTCCCCGGTCAGATAAAGCGTGACGACCGGAAAGGAATTGACGTTGATTTTGGATATGGAGGGCGTTTCCACTTCCGCCGGAAAATCCTCCATGATGGAATTGATCTTTTCACGGATGTCGTGTACAGCCAGGTCGATGTTTACGCCGATCTGAAACTCCAGCGTCATGGCGCAGACGTTTTCCATGCAGACGGAAGTCGTATGTTTCAGTCCGTCGAGAGAGGCAACGGCGTCTTCGATCCGCCGGGCGACTTCAATCTCAACCTCTTCCGGCGTCGCACCCGGATAGGTGGTCGTGATCTGCGCGTAGGGAACGTCAATGCTGGGAACAAGGTCGATACCGATTTTCCGGTAGGCGTTCAAACCGAGCAGAACCAGCATGATGATAAAACAGCACATCGCAACGGGACGTTTGACAGAGATGGAACTTAATGACGACATGACGGAGCCCTCCCGTTATTTCTGTTTTCCGGAAACGACGGCAACCCGGTCGCCGGAGTTCAGAAAGCTCTGCCCCTCTGTGATGACCTCTTTTCCCGCGATCGCTTCCGGATTGGTGATTTCGGTCAGCTCTCCATCCACGATACCGGGAACAACTTCATGTTCGACCGCTTTTCCGTTTTCTGCGGTAAAGACGACAAAACGTCCGCCCTTCCGGAAAAGAATGGCATCCGTCGGCACACCGGTCCCTTTCCGTTCTTCCAGAATCAGGTCACCGTCAAACAGTGTGCCGCAGAGCGCTTTTCCGGGATTGCCGTCCGGCAGATTGCCCTTGATCTCAAAAGTCCGGGAATCCGCTCTGATGCTTGGGGAGCGGTAGCCGACGGTAATTTCGCCGAGCTGCTGATTGATCCCCGTAAAACGGAGTCTGGTTTTGCCCGGCGTAACATAGGGATAATGGAGCATGCTGATGATGGCGCTGATCTCCAGTGAATTGACGTTCTCAATATCGACAATGCTGCTTCCGCTCTGCATGTATTCACCCTGATCGACATATTTTTTTGTAATGACGCCGTCGAACGGAGCGGGCGGCATGGAGTCCGCGAGATTTTTTTCAGCGATCATCAGCTTGATCCGTTCCTGTTCCACTCTGGTCTTGGAGTAACTGACGGACGCATCCGCTTTTTCGAGTTCCGAAACTTTGTTTTTCAGATTGACTTGTGCCTGTTCGTAAGCATCGGTGGAGATGGCTTCCGCCTTTTTCAGCCGTTCCGCCCGCTTATAATCCAGTTCCGCTTTTTGCCGGACCGTTTCCGCAATCTTGCGGTCGAGTTCCGCGGAAACGAGATTCGCCTGTGCGACTTTGAGATCCTGTCTGGCGACAATGACATTGTTTTCCAGATTGCATTTATCGACCTGGAACATGAAATCGCCTTTTTTGAACACGGTTCCTTCGTCGGCGCGGATCACATCAAGTGTTCCCGGCACCAGAGAGGAAACTGTCGCCGTCTGACGGCTCTGGATAACGCCCTGAATTGCGATTTTTTTACGGAAGTTCCGGCTGACCGGTTTTACGGTGCGGACCCGGATCTCCTCTTCCGTGTTCTGCTGTTCTGTCTTTTTATTGCAGGAGATCAGCAGAAATACAGAAAGAACCGACAGTGTGATAAGCAGATAAGACTTCATAAAATCCCCCCCGGATTAAATGGTTTTGTCTGGACAATAACATACTATTTCCTTTTGTCAAGATCCGAAAGACATTTTTCTTGAAAATATTATCCGTCTGCACGTTCCGGATGTGGAATTTTTCAAATTCTTTATTTTCGATATGGTTTCATTGATTCGTTCTCATCCGGGAAACGGCACCGTCAGCAGGCAGGATCCTTATATTCTTTCAAAGAATAGAATTACTTGCGCCTGTAAAGAATCATATTGCAGCCGCGTTCTTCATGCGTGAAAAGCGCTTCATAGGCGGGATCGGTTTTCATCTGTTCGTAAACGGCGCGGTTTTTATCAAAATCCACATGCAGATCATCCAGATAGGTCAGAATATAGCTGCTCCGGAACGGCTTTTCGGCTTTCATCAGATCGGCGGAACGGTGAATGAAATGAATCCGCATCTGTCCGGTGGTCAGGACATGGGCATCCGGCGGAAGTTTGGATTTGACTGCCGCAATCTGCGCGGAACAGTCCGGGCGTTCCTGTATGCGGCTGAACGAATATTTCCCGACCGGAAGACGACCGAAGAACAGTCCGCAGAGCAGCATTCCCGTCATGAAAGCAAAAACCGCCGCGAGCGCTTTTCTCCGATTGCTGAAACCGGGAAGCCCGTACGCGGCGGGAATCATGCAGAGACATCCGCGACGGCGGAATACGGCATAGCCGGCAGCGCTCGCAATCGCAAGAATCGCAAAAATCTCCGTCTGATACCACATTGAAATATTCAGGGCATCCGCGCCTCCCATCAGAAAAATTCCCGCCAGCAACGGTAAAGAAACCGTCAGCAGACGCGGCACGGCGAGTGCCAGGGGAAAGAATGCCAACAGGATAACGCCCGTAAAATAAAAGTTCATCGGATTAAAAAGTTTTTCCAGAAACGGAACCGTTTTCACAAACGGCGCCAGCAGAATATCAGAAATGGAAGTCCCGATTTCCGCATAATGAAAGGTCTGCACATAATTGCTGTTCCAGGAATCGGGAGTATTGTAGAGCAGTTTTTTGACCACCGGAGAAACGATTTTCACCGCGAAAGCAAACCAGGCGCAGGAAAACGCCGCCAGAGCAAGCCCCTGCCAGTATTTCCGGTTCAGAAACAGGTAAAGTCCCCAACCGAACCAGAAAACCGCGGTCGTCTCCTGAAGCAGAAGGATCAACACAAAAAATACCGCTGTCCCGATCCGGTTTTCCTTGCGATAACAATAATAAAACGCCGCCAGCAAAGCCGGAAACATCACGATCGGGTGGAAACCGTAGAACAGGGAAAGGTTCAGATTCGGAACCGTAAAGTGGCACATCAGAAGAAGCGCGGAAAGCGTTGCCGGACAGCGGCTCATTCCGAGAGAACGCGCCAGCAGATACCACAGAGGAATCAATGCGTAAATAAAGACCGAATTCAACACGAATAATGTCTGCGGATATGGAAACAGCGCAACAACCGGAGTGATCAGAATATTCGGAAGCGGATTGAAATGTCCGGCATTGTAAAAAAACATCACCGGCCTGTTCCAGCAGTGCCGCAGATTGAGATAGCCTTCATAGTATTCGGTCCAGTCGGTGTATGTGAACCAGAGGCGGTTGAAGGATTCGATCTGTATGAAAATGCCCCATGCGAGCCCAAGCAGGGTTCCGCCCGCGAGCAGAACCAGTGCCGGAGTCCGCCGCCATGCGGGAAAATGCCAGCCGCAGACCAATGCCAGCCGCCAGACGACAAGCATTGTCAGAAAAATGAAAAGCGTTACACTGAGAAAACTCAGCGGCAGCAGCAAAAGCGGAAACAGCAGCCATGCCGGAGCCATTGCCCGCGCGACCGCGAATGACCGTTCTTCCGTTTTCCGCTGCACGATGAAACCGCCGAGCAGGGAAAGAAGCGTCAGCGGAACAATGGCGACATGCGGAATCAGATCCGTATAGAATGCCTTGAAAAATGCCGGCTCCAGACCGATCATGTTAAAGTAGAGCAGAACGAACGAGGAAAGAAGAGCGGCAATGGAACCTGAGAGCGCGAAGTAGGTTATGATCCGGCTGTTCATTCCATTTCCTTTCCGTCAGGACCCCAGCATCCGGAGGATTTCAGCGGAGATCTCTTCCGGAAGCAGACCGCAGTGCTGCCGCAGAAGCGGAACCGATCCATGCGGAAGAATATCCGCTTTCCAGCTGAAATGGCGAACGCCTTTATTCGGATTCTGCACCAGCAGTTCGTTGACGATCCGCCCGAGTCCGCCGGCATACTGACTGTCTTCAATCGTCACGATGAACTTTTCCCTGGCTTCCCGGAGCAGGAGCTCCGAATCGAACGGTTTCAGGAAGCGGGTGTTTATCACGGAAACGCTGACATTCTTTGCCCGCAGCAGAGCGGCAACCGCAAGAGCCGTCACAAGTTCGCGCCCGTTGGACCAGATGGAGACATCCGATCCGTTTGTGATCTGTTCCGCTTTTCCCCAGACCAGCGGAGCGCGCGGCACTTCAATATCCGCAGCACTGGAACGCGGGTAACGGATCATGACAGGGGAACGGCAGGCATAGGCGGCAGAGAGCATTTCGCCCAGCTCCGAAGCGTCGCGCGGACAAAGAATCGAAAGATTGTGCATACCGAGCAGAAACGGCAAATCGTAAATTCCGTGATGAGTCGGCCCGTCCTCACCCGCTCCCGCACGGTCCACACAGAAGATGACCGGACGGTTCTGCAGGCAGATATCATGAAACACACAATCGAGGGCCCGCTGGAGAAATGTGGAATAGATCGCCAGAACCGGACGCAGCCCCCCCGCAGCAAGCCCGCCCGCAAAAACGACCGCATGTTCTTCCGCGATCCCGACATCGTAAAAACGGTCCGGGAAATGTTTCGCAAAACGGGAGAGCCCGGTTCCACCTGACATGGCGGCGGTAAGCGCCACGACGTCCCTGTGCTGCTCGGCAAGCCGGACGATATTGTCGCCGAATGCCGCGGAAAACGAATAGGAATTTTTCGGTGCGGGCAGCAGTTCCCCGGTATTCGGATCGAATGCGGGAACTCCGTGGAACTTTTCCGGAGAGGAAATCGCGTACTTGCAGCCGTGTCCTTTCTCCGTGATCACATGAACCGCGATCGGACGGGCTGTAATCTCACGGATCTTTTCAAAGTGCTCAATCAGCGACGGCAGATCGTGCCCGTCAATCGGCCCGACATATTTAAAGCCCATTTCTTCAAAAAAGACGCTGGAGACAAGCAGATTTTTCGTCAGCTCCTCCACCCGGCGGATGAAATGGATGATATGAACGCCAAGCGGCAGCTTCCGCAAAATGCATTTCATGTAGGTTTTCAGACGGTTGTAACTGCGTCCGGTGATAAAACGCGTCAGATGGGTTGAAATCGTGCCGACGCTCTTGGAAATCGACATTTTATTGTCATTGATCACAAGAATGAAATTGCGGTGAAATTCGCGGACATTGTTCAGCGCTTCAAGAGAGATTCCGTTTCCAAGCGCACCGTCGCCAACCACGGCGATGACTTTGGAATCTTTCCGCCCGGCAAGTTCATTTGCGGCGGCAAGTCCCATCGCGGAGGAAAGAGCGGCACCCGCATGACCGGTCAGAAACGGATCATGTTCGGATTCTGCGGGAGACTGAAAACCGGAGAGCCCGCCGTATTGACGGATCGTGTGGAATTTCCTGCTCCGTCCGGTCAGAATCTTGTGCGGGTACGCCTGATGACCGACATCCCAGATAATTTTATCGTCGGGACTGTTGAATACGCGGTGAAGCGCCACCGTCAATTCAATGACTCCGAGATTCGGCGCAAGATGCCCTCCGTTTTTCGAAACAACGGAAATAATATCGGTCCGGATCTCTTCACAGAGCTGTTTCAGCTCTTCCGGAGAAAACTGTTTGATATCCTGCGGACCGGAAATCCGGTCGAGCAACTCTCTCATGATCCACCTTTCTTCATTCCCGTCAATGTACCACAAAAAACGGAGGATTCAAATTTCATTTCCGCATATTCCGCAAGAAATATGAAAGCGTCGTGGCGAATCGGAAAAAAATCCGTTCCGGCAGTGGAAAAATCGGAAAACGCATGGTACAGTATCCCCAGAATAACGAAAAATACCACTTATTGTGAAGGATTATCATGTCTGATCAGCCGATTTCCACGCCGGACAAACAGTTTGTCCACCTGCATGTTCATACGGATTACAGTCTGCTTGACGGAGCATCCGCCATTTCGTGGGCGCCCCGGATCAAGGACAAGGAAGCGCGCAAACTGAAAAGCGACCTTGTGAAAATGTGTCTGGAAAACGAAGCGCCCGCATGCGCCATGACCGACCACGGCGTCATGGGCGGCGCGATTGAATTTTACGAAGAAATGGGAGCCGCCGGAGTCAAACCGATCATCGGATGCGAAGTCTACGTTGCTCCGACGAGCAAACTTGTGCACGATCCATCGGTTCCGCATATCCGCGGCTATCATTTGATTCTGCTTGCAACAAACCAGACGGGATACGTCAATCTCTGTAAAATCGTATCCGATGCCCAGCTGCGCGGATTCTATTACAAACCGCGGACCGACAAAGAGTTCCTTGCGGCGCACAGCGAAGGGCTGATCGCGCTTTCCGCCTGTATTCAGGGAGAAGTCCCGCGCTCGTTTCTCGACCGCGGAGAAGAGGAATCCCGCAAAATTCTGACCCAGTATCTGGATATTTTCGGCAAGGAGAATTTCTATCTGGAAGTGCAGTACCACGGCATTGAGGAACAGAAACTGGTCAACCGCCAACTGGTCAAATTCGCCAGAGAATTCGAACTGCCGCTGGTCGCGACAAACGATATTCACTACGTCCGCAAGGAACATGCCCGCGCGCAGGACGTGCTGCTCTGCATCTCGACCCGCAGTCAGCTTGACGATGCCGACCGCATGACGATGATGGACCATCAGGAGTTTTACTACAAAACTTACGATGAGATGTACGATATTTTCGGCACCGAGATTCCGGAGGCGATTCCGAATACACTGCGGGTCGCCGAGCGCTGCAACTTCCAGTTCCGGATTGATAAAACGATGGAGAACCATTATCCCGTCTACCAGGTTTCGGGCGGTACCACGCAGGCGGATATGCTCCGGCAAATCTGCATTGACAACGTGAAGCGCTGTTACGGTTTCGAACTGGACAACCCGCCGCCGGATCAGACGGAACTCGCGGAAACCATCCGCAAACGTATGGATTACGAGCTGAGTGTCATTATCAAAACCAAATATCCGAGTTACTTCCTTGTGGTGTGGGACTTCATCAACGCCGCGAAAAAGAAAGGAATCCCGGTCGGGCTCGGCCGCGGTTCGGGAGCGGGAAGCCTTGTCGCCTATCTCACCGGAATCACCAACATCGACCCGCTCCGCTACAAACTGCTGTTTGAGCGTTTTCTGAACCCGGAACGCGTATCGCCGCCGGACTTCGACATTGACTTCTGCGAACGCCGTCGTGAAGAAGTCATCGAATACGTCCGCGAGAAATACGGCCGCGGTTCCGTGGCGCAGATCGCCACTTACGGAGCGCTCAAGCCCAAAAACGCAATCAAGGACTGCGCCCGCGTGCTCGGTTATCCTCCGGCGGTCGGGGACCGTATGACCAAACTGCTGCCGAACGATCCCAAGCTCACGCTTGCCAAAGCAATGGAAATCGCCGAATTCAAGGAATTCGTCGAACACGATCCCGACGCGCAGAAAATTTACAACGAAGCGCTTCCGGTCGAAGGATTGAACCGGACAACCGGCATTCACGCCTGCGGCGTCATCATCGGAGACATGCCGCTTGACAATGTGGTTCCGCTTCAGCGCAGCCCCGACGGCGCGCCGGTCGTGCAGTTCATCGCCCATCCCTGCGAACAGCTCGGCCTGCTGAAAATGGACTTTCTCGGACTCCGCACGCTTACCGTGATCTCCGACGCAATCGAAAATGTCCGGAAGAACCGCAACATCAGCATTGACATCGACCGCATCCCGCTGGACGACAAAGCGACCTACGATCTTCTGAACCGCGGCGACACGATCGCGGTATTCCAGCTGGAATCCGGCGGAATGCAGACCCTCTGCCGCCAGTTCGTCGTGGAAACGATCGAACACATCATCGCTCTTCTGGCAATCTACCGTCCGGGACCGATGGAGTTCATCCCGACCTTCGTCGGCTGTAAAAAAGGTCTCCAGCCGATCGTTTACGACCATCCGAAAATGGAACCGATCCTCAAAGAGACGTACGGAATCATGCTGTATCAGGAACAGATCATGGAGGTCGTACAGAAGCTCGCAGGCTTCACGCTCGGACATGCCGACATTGTCCGCCGTGCCATCGGGAAAAAGAAGATGGACATCATGGAGAAGGAAAAACTCAACTTCATCAAAGGATGCAAGGAGACCAACGATATTGAGCCGGAACTCGCGGAGCAGATCTGGGCAAAGATCAATAAATTCGCCGGTTACGGATTCAACAAATCCCATTCCGCGGCTTACGGAATGGTGTCGTACCGAACCGCCTATCTCAAAGCGAATTATCCGCAGGAATATATGGCGGCGGTGCTCACAAGCGAACTCGGCAACGCCGAAAAAGTGACGTTCCTGATCAACGCGTGCAAGGACATGGGGATTGAAATCCGCCCGCCGGACGTCAATAAATCCGATACGAACTTCTCCGTGGACGGACAGAATATCGTCTTCGGGCTCGGAGCAATCAAGGGACTCGGAGAAGGCGCCTCCAATGCGATCATTTCGGAACGCGAAAAGAACGGTCCGTATAAAGATATGGTGGAATTTCTCGAACGGGTCGGCAGCTCCGTCAACTCCAAAGCGGTGGACTCCCTTGTCCGTTGCGGAGCATTCGACTTTACCGGCTACAAACGTTCCCAGCTGCTGGCGACCATTCAGGATGCAATCAACTGCGCCGCCTCACGCCGCAAGGACAAGGAAAGCGGACAAGGCTCCCTGTTCGATCTTCTCGGTGGCGGAGAACAGGAGGAATTCAATTCGGTCCACATGCCGGATATTCCGGAAATTGATTCTACGGAACTGCTGAAAATGGAAAAAGCGCTGCTCGGATTCTACGTTTCCGGACATCCGGCGCAGAAGTATTCGCATTTCTTCAATGCCTACTCCTCCATGGATACGCTTTCCATTCAGGAACACGGAACCGCGGACGATGGCGTCATTCTCGGCGGTCTTATCAAAACCGTCACGAAAAAGATCAGCAAAAAGAGCAACAAGCCGTTTGCCATCATTCAGATCGAAGACCTGAAAGGAGCTGTTGAGTGCATGGTGTTCGGCAAGGCATACGATGACTTCAAGGAATTGCTGATCCCGGAAATCCCGGTTTTTGTCACCGGGTATGTCCGGCGCGGCGACGAGGAAAATTCCCCCGCATCAATCAGCGTCAAAACGATCGTTTCGCTGGAACAGATGATCCAGACGCAGACGAATCAGATCCATCTGCATCTGTTTGAGGAAGAGTGCTCGGAAAATACGCTGAAAAGCCTGAACGGACTGCTCGGAAAACATGCGGGTAACATTCCCGTGGTTCTCTGTGTGCGCCTGAAAAACGGAACGACCGTTTTTGTGGAGACCGACCGCAAATACAGCGTGCTGCCGTCGATGGAATTCACTCAGGACGTTGCGGATCTTCTCGGAGCCGACCGGTTCCGCATCAAGGGAAACCGCGAGGTCCCGCCCCCGCAACGCCGGTTCGTCCGGGAAGATGCGCAGAAAGAGAGTTCCGCGTCGTAACACGCGGAACACCGCTTAACAGTACGGAATCCAGACCAGCACGGACGATTCTCCGCGGTTCTGCCACAGTGCATACGGAACCGCCGTGAAACGTCCCGGTTTGCGTTTTGGTGGAACATCCGAATACAGCGTTTCAAACGATTCCGCGATCTCCGCTTCTCCGGAAATCGCAACCGTTCCCGCAGGAAGGCCGGCGGCTTCCGACAAGATGAATTCGGAATCCGTTTTCAGCACGATGGAGGAGACCGGAACCGCATTATCCGTACTCTCAAGAGCATATACCAGCGGACCGCGCATCAGAGCGGCTTTGCCCGCATTATCCATGACGCGCGGATTCGCATAAACAATACGGACCGGCATCTCCAGGTTCAATTCCACAACATCTCCGGCATGCCATTCCCTCGCCAGATACACATAGCCGTTTTCCGGTTTTTCCGCAACCGTTTTTCCGTTGTACGACAGTGTATAGGCGCGGCACCAGCCGGGAATGCGGAATCCGATCCGGCATTGACCGGACACGGACCGGACTCGGAACCGGATCGCTCCGCTGTACGGATAGCAGCCTTCCACGGAGAATTCCAGGGAACCGCCGGAAAACGCCGCTGTTCCATCGCAGGCGGCGGGAATGTTGACCAGCAGAGTGTCTCCGGACACGGAACAGGCAAACGAACCGAGCTGCGGAATGAAACGGCAGAAATTGGTCGGACAACAGGAGCAGTCAAACCACGGCTGGCGTTCGTGTGCGTAATAACGGTATTCCGGTCCGTTTGCCAACGGATTCATATAAAAGAAACGATCGCCGCTCAGGCTCAGTCCGGCAAATACGCCGTTATAGATAGCCCGCTCCATCTCGTCGGCATAACGGGAATCGGCGGTAAGGTTCAGCAGACGGTCCGCACAGAGCACCAGAGCGATTGACGCACAGCTCTCCGCGTATGCCTGGGCATTCGGAAGATCATAGTCGGAAGTGAACTCCTCGCCGAGTCTGGAGGAACCGATTCCGCCGGTGATGTACATGCGTTTCTGAACGACATTCTCCCAGAGGCGCCGGCAGGCAGCCAGCAGTTCCGGATCGCCGGAACTCTCCGCAACGTCAACCGCTCCCGCCAGATAGTAAAGTGCGCGGACCGCGTGTCCGTTCACCTCGTTCTGCTCCCGGATCGGTAAATCCGCCTGAAGATTCTTCAGATTGGCGTTGCCGGGCTCCCCGGCAAACCATGACGGAGTTTTGCCGCGTTCATTGATAAAATAAGCGGCGAGCTCCGCATATTTGTGCTCTCCGGTGACTTGCGCAAGTTTGCAGAGCGCAAGTTCGATCTCCTGATGTCCCGGATAGCCGTGAAGCTGATGTTCGCCGGGACCGAACACCGTGGCGATATAGTCGGCATAACGGCACATGCAGTCAAGAAAGTTCCGTTTCCCCGTTGCCTGGAAATGGGCGACCGCGGCTTCCATGAGATGACCGGCGCAATAAAGTTCATGATTCTGCCAGAGCTGTTTCCAGCGGTTTTCCGGTTCCACCTGCGTGAAATAGGTGTTCAGATAGCCGTCCGGCTGCTGGGCGGAAACAATCAGATCAATGAAACCGTTCAGCTCCCGTTCCTTTTCCGGATCGGGATCAAGCATCAGGGAAAATGCGTATCCCTCCATGACTTTGGCAAAATCCGAATCCCAGAAAATATGCGGTTTACCCGGCATCCCCTCTTTCCATTCGAGTTTGAATGAGTCAATACGCCCGGTGGCGCGGCATTTTTCGATATTGGCGGGAATCGTCACTTCACGGTTCTTCCGGATCCGTCCGGAAAAAACAGGGTCGTTCAGCCGGATCGTTCCGACCGGCGCGGGGGAAAATGATCGCTTCATCTGCAAAGACTCCTTTTTTAGGTTGGTGAAACAATATACTCCGTCCGCGCGGAAATTGAAAGAGAGACTGTTCCGTAGAAAAAGAAGACGATTCCGACTTTTCCGGTCAATACTCTTTTCCGGTCAGAATGGAAAGCGCTTTCCGGGGCAGCCAGGTGAGAGCAAGTCCCAGCCGGATGGAGTAAGAATAGCGGAACATGTACAGAAGCCTGTTGATCCGCATCAGCAGATATTTCCGCGATGTTTTCAGAAAAAACAGTTCCATGTTCTCCAGAAACGGCAGAGTTTCCGCAACTTCCCACCAGAAAGACGCATACTGGACTTCGCGCCCGAACCATGGTTTGCAGAAGCCGCTGTAATGGATCAGCTTTGCCTGTCCGACCGGATAGCGCCCCGCCAGCCTGGCAAGCGTCCGGTTTTCCGGTTCATAAGGTTCCACAAGCATCCGGTTCCACTCCACCGGCAAATAGAAAACATGGTTGCGGCAGACAAGGTTCAGAACGTCCTGATCCTGCCATTTCAGCGGACCTCGCCGCATGATCTGCAAACACTGTTCCGTAAATCCGACCCTTCGCATTTCCGCAAGGTTCATCAGCAGAACCCCGGCATTGAAATAGCGGTAGCGATACGGCAGTTTCAGCTTGAACAGCTGATGGATCATATGAGTCGAATCCCGATAACCGAGATTGTCAAAAACGGCTCCGCAAAGCGTCTTCTCCGGCATTTGAAAACGGAACAGTTCGCTGACGTCCGCCCGGATCAGCACATCGCAATCCAGATACAAGACCATATCGTATTCGGGCAGCATATCCGGACAGAACAGGCGGAAATAGGTCGAACGCTGCCAGTAATCCCGGCAGGAAAACATCCCGTCGGGGAAACGCGCGGCAAGCGGAGCCATATCCATAAAACGCAGACGAATCCCCGGTCTGCCGTGAATGCAGGAAACCAAGTCCTGTTTCTTTTCATCGGAAATGCCGTCATCCAGCAGAATAAAATCAATATCGGAATCCGTGTGCCGGATGATGGAAGCAATGGCAACCGCCGCACAATACGCGTAGGCGTCATCACAGGCAAGGATTATGGTATGAGGTCCGTTCATTGCCATTCTCCGTTCCGGAGCCGGGAAAGAAAGCGGAACAGAAGCGGAGAAAACAGGACCAGCCGGAGACGGAACCGGTGAAACCGGGAAAGCAGGGAATAATCCGTCTTCCGTTCGCGTTCCAGTTCGCGGAACTCGTTTCTGATATTCTGTATGACGGTCCATTTATACGGAGTCGCCACCCGCTGATAGTTCAAAAGATAATGTTCCACCTGCAGCTTTGTCAGGATCGGACGCAGTGGAACTTCCGCAACCCCGTGCTCCGCAAGAAACGCCCGGATCGACTGAAATTCCTGATGAATACACAGATATTTGTCCTTTGCCATCATCGAAGCGTTCGGATTGTCCTGCCGGTAATAATAGGTGTGTTCCGGGATCAGGCGCCATTTCCGGACACAGAAAAGAGCCTTGTGAAAAAAGCCGAAATCCTGATAGGATGCTCCGGGAGTCGGGTTGAACCGGAGCCTGTGGCGGTCCAGAAATTCCGCCGAATAAATGGCGGACCAATAGGCAAGCGGTAGACATTGATTTTGCAGATATGCAACGGTATCCTCCTGCGTCAGCTCTTTCCGGAACAGTTCATTCAGCCGGGTTGTGACCACATTCTTAATCTTCCGGTTTCCTTTATGGGTATGAAACGTGTAAAAATTGCTCTTGACCAGCTCGCAGCGGTTTTCGCTTGCAGTCCGGTAAAGCAGTTCAAACATGGAAGGAACGACATAATCGTCCGGTTCGACAATCCCGATGTATTCGCCCCGGGCAAGACCGAGTCCCTGATTCATGCTGTCGCCATAACCGGAATTCTTCTTGTTCAGGACAACGATCCGGGAATCCTTTGCCGCATATTCCGCAATGATCGCCGGACAGGAGTCGGCGGAACCGTCGTTAATGCAGATGATTTCGATCTCCCGCAGAGTCTGACCGATGACAGAATCCAGACACTCGCGCAAATAGCGTTCCACATTATAAATCGGGATCAGAATGGAAACAGCGGGACGCTCCGGTGTTTTCCGCCGGTCACCGGCACACGCCGCACCGCCTGTATTGAGATTCTCGGATACGCCGTCAATCATGTTTTCCCCTCAGTGTAAATTCATGGGGAATCAGGGTAACGTTTCCTTTGTGCATGTCCCCGCAGTTCCGTTGACCGGATTGAAAACGGGCGCCAAGAACCGGGAAGGGAATATTTTCCAGACAATCGGCTTGGGAATGGGGCTGACCGATAAAAAGATTGATATAGTAATCACCTTCCGTCAGCGGCAGTCTCGGAATGGAACATTCCAGACAGTCTCCATCCTGCAATACCGCGGCGCCGCCGTCCGCCCCCATGCTGTAATGCAGATTGAACAGCGGATGAAAAAGGTTCCCGATCGTCATGCTGAATATCATGTTGGAAAAAGGTTTTGACGGATCCCGGTGTTTGAAAAAGAACCGGAACCGCACGCGTTCCCCGGTCTTCGGAATCGGAGAACCGGTCTCCGTTTCGATCTGCATATCCTGGAACAGGACCTCGCCGGTCGAACGGCTCTGCCGGGCTCTGAACTCACTCAGAGGAGCCGCTTTTGTGCTGGCGATGGATTTTGCATACTGCAGAACCACCTGTTCGCAGTCCGCATCCATGGTCAGTTTCCCGGACTCCAGAAGAATTGCGCGGTCGCACAGTGAGGTAAGCGCCTCCATGTTGTGGCTGACAAAAAGAATCGTGCGGCCTTCGTCTTTTGAAATGTCATTCATCTTTCCGAGACATTTCTTCTGGAATTCCATGTCTCCGACGGCGAGCACTTCGTCAATCAGCAGAATATCCGGCTCCAGATGCGCGGCGACGGCAAACGCAAGCCGCACATACATTCCGCTGGAATACCGCTTGACCGGAGTATCCAGGAACTTTTCCACTCCGGCAAAATCCACGATGGCATCAAATTTCCGCCGGATCTCCGCCTGCTTCATTCCGAGAATCGAACCGTTCAGAAAGATATTTTCCCGTCCGCTCAATTCCGAGTGAAAGCCCGTTCCGACTTCCAGCAGGCTCGAAAGCCGTCCGCGGATTCGGATGCTTCCGCGACTCGGTTCCGTAATCCGGCTGAGCAGCTTCAGAAGAGTCGATTTACCCGCGCCGTTGCATCCGACAATCCCGATCCGGTCTCCGCGGTTGACCTCAAACGACACATCGTCCAAAGCCTTGAAAGTCTCTCTGGTGACTTTTCTGCTTTTTCCCGCCGGATGAAGAAGATAATGAAACAGGTTCCGCCCGGCGTCGGCAAGCGCTCCGGACAATGTGGAATACGGATCAACCACATCATGACGGATCTGGTAATATTTACTGAGATTTTCCACCTGTAAAATCGGAGACGACATTTTCCCAATCGGTATTCGTGAATGTTTTTTTCTGCTTGTTTTGACTCCGTTACCATAATATCTGTTTTCAAATTTTCAAGTATTTTCCGAAGATTTCCTCATACCGTCTCCGGCATCTGCCGCTTTCCGCGTCTCTCACAGGCTGATCCGGTCCGTTCCCGCCTCAACGGCATACTGCCTGCCGTTGATCTCCAAAAGAAACGGCGCAGATGTTTCCACCGTCACCCCGCCGCCGTCATACAGCAGCGACGCGGAAACTCCGCCGAACTGCAGATCACGGATTCCGTGACGGCAGGTCTGATGCAACCGCCAACGGACAACGCGCCCGACACCATCCGCACGGATGCCCAGCAGATTCTCAATGATCAGGTTGACCGGGCCGAGCGCGGACCATCCGCAGAAATCCGGTTTGGCATACGGCTCCCCGCTGTTGTATTTACAGGACGAAGGAGCATGACGGGTCGGGGAATAGGCCTCCCATACCGTATGCGGCTCAAACTCCTTCCAGGTATGAAACTGGTGCATGACGATCCGTCCGGCAAGCCGATCCGCAAGTTCATAAAAACCGTACTGTTCAAGCGCCTTGATCGCCATATAGGCGGTCGGAAGCCAGACTCCGCCGCGCCAGTACCCGCCGTCCGGTTCAAAATATGGAGAATTCCGCGCAACCGACGGAAACGGTACGATCCCTCCGAGTTCCGCAGGATCTTCCGCATGACGCGCCATCCGCTCCGCCTGTTCCTGCGATGCAATCCCTGCCAGCAGCGGCCAGAACGACGCAGGAGTCATCACTTTGATCCGGCGATGCGGAGAACCGGACTCAATATCGTAATAGCAGCCATCCTCCTCGTCCCAGTAACGGGAATTCAGCAGTTCTGCAAGACGGCGGTATTCCGCAAGAAATCCCGGCTCTCCGGTAACCTCATGGATAATCCGGGCGGAAAGCGCCTGCTGTGCGGCGGCATCGAGAAACAGGACGTTCCGGTAAGCGGGATCGTTGTCAATAACGGTCCGCGGAAAACCGCCGCGCGGCGTGTTGTCCATGCCGCACCGGCCGCCGGACCAGTGATAACCGAACGGCGTTTTCTCCCATTGCACCGGAAAAACCGAACCCATAAAGGACAGGATTCCGCCGGCGCGAAACGATTCGAAAAGCCGGAACATCTTCTGCGGATACCGCTTCCGGAAAAAGATTTCCTCCAGACGATCCCTTTTTCCGGTGATCCGGTAATTTTCCATCTCCGCCCAGGCAAACAGTGGGGGATTGTCCGGAATATGAATCTTCAACGGTGTTTCCCGTCCATCAAGCATGGGCTCATAGAAATTGTTCAGACTTTCAATCCCCGGAAAATTTCCGGACGCATACTTGCAGTAAAGCGCCATAAAACAAGTATCCCAGATCCAGATGCGGTCACGGGCAAATCCCTCATCCATATAGGGCGATTGCGGCGCTCCGGGACATTCCGTCACATGGTCTGCAATACATGCCCATGCGAATTCCGAAAAGTCCGCCAGTTCCGGCAGAGCCTCAAACACGATACGGGGATGTCCGGGCCCGTGTCCGTTTTTTTCCGCTGAATGGAGCTTTCCCGGCAAAGAGTTTTCTGCGATGATCATCATTTCATTTCCTCACTTATGCAATTGAATCCGTCGGATCCGGTTTTCCCATTTTCCGGCTCATGGATGAGGTTCCAGCTGAAAACTGAAGTGATGCCACTTGCCGTCGGAAAGAGTTGCGGCACTCAGACCGGGAACGGTCCAAAGCACGCTGTCTTTGACGCTTGCGGATTTCCAGTTTTCTTTTCCAAGCGGTTTCAAGGCAAACCGCTTGCCGCCCGCAGCCCGCCAACCGACGGACAGCTCTTTTTCCGTCCGCTTTCCTTCCGACTGCACTCCGCAATCGACCCGGATCCGACTGGATTCTCCGAACGTATAAAGTACATAGAACCGGAGCGGCGGCGTCTGCATTTTCCCGGCAGAATGCGAAATACTGCCGTTTTTGAACACCCCGCTGAACAGCATTTTCAGACTCTTTCCATCCTGCCGGATGCGGACAGAGGCTTCGTATTCGCTATCCTGCGTCCACATGCCGTTCTGCACGACAAGCGATCCTCCGGAAAGAAGCCGGCGTTTCCCCGCACTCCACCGGAGAACGGATCCGCCGACGCGCGACAGCTCCATCTCATAACCGGGAGCACGAACCAGCCATCCGTAACTCAGGTTCCGTAACGATGCGATCCCGGATTTGACCGGAGGATTATCATTTGCGGAAACAAGAGGAGCGTCGGACGGTGTCAGTGTAACCGTAAATTTATGTGCAGGGAACAGCCGGGCAGCCGGTTCCCGCGTCTGCGAATCCTTATAGAAAAACGCCGCACACCAGCGCGGCTTCCCCGCAACCCGGTCTAAAAGCATAACATTGACGGGATGTCCGGTCAGCGGAGATTTCAAACCGACAAACACTCCGGTTTTTCCGAATGCTCCGATCAGCGGTCTGCGGAAATCCAGCGGTTGAATATCCGACTGCCAGATAACCGGTGTTCCGTAAATCCGCCAGGAGTAACGGTTCAGATTCCCCGGCGTGCCTTCCCCGAAACGGGAGCGGAATTCATCATCAAGCAGTCCTTCCGCGGTATTCACCTGATACCGGCGGACATTCCGGCGGGTAAACGCCAGTGCAAGATCAAGATTTTTCCCGCTGTCGGAAAGCAATTCCGTTTCCAGTTCGGCATGGTCCGGATAAAAATTCCAATTCAGCGAAACACGTTCTCCATCCGGCAAAACGGCGACTCCGGACAGAGTCCAGCCGAATGAAGTCTTGCGTTCCCTGCCGTTCCAGCGTACCGACGGCTGCGACGGAGCTCCCAGCAAAGTTCGCTCCGGTTTCAGAAAACGGGATTCATCCAGCAGGATCTCGCCATTCTTTCCGGTAAAGCGGGACAACATCCCCGTCACGTTGCTGATCCCCAGCGAATAAACAGATGTCGTAATGACCGGAGATCCCCATTGATTCCGTTTAAAACGAACCTCTCCTTCCGCGGGTTCCGTTTTTGCCGGTTCCGGAACCGGCTTGACGAACGGCAGACTCTCGTCCGCAGAACGGAGTGCAAGAATCTTTGCCTCATAAGGAGCCATCCGCACTTCCGTCGTTATTTCAGCAGGCAGCTTCTCCCCGGTGAACGCATCCAGAAACACGCCTCCGGCAAACGCGATCCCATCAGGAAGCCGGACACGGACGTTACGCGGATATGCGGTAAAATTAATAAGGCACAGCGAGGATTTATCCCCCATAGTCCGCAGACATCCGAACACGTCACGCGGCGTAATCCGGCCATGCAGATACACCGTTCCGCCGCGGCGGAGCTCCGGAAGCCCCATACGGGCGGCGATCAGACGGCGCAGGAATTCTCCGTTGCCTTCGTCAAAATCCTGCAGGACCATCGGAACGCCATCCAGAATAAAATTCATCGCGGTGGCGGCGCGGGCGGCATTCACTCCGACAATCTGAACCGTTTTCGTGTAGTCGTGCGTTTCCGTGAAACGGAGCCGCAATGTATGTTCCGGCTCCACATATTCCTGCTGTTCCAGCCGATGCGAAAGCGATTGCACCCAGTTCACTTTGCTGTCTTTCGCCAAAGAATTGCACCAGGAGACTCCGCGCAGAAAATAATGACAGAGCTCCTTGTCATAGATCACATCATTCTCCGTCATATACGGCGCATACTGGACCTCTCCGAGAACCGCACCTTCCGGCTTCACGGAACGGAGTCCCTCACGGATTGCCCGCGACATTTCCAATCCGCCCTGACGGCGCGGCAGACTGACACGCGAATACGGAAGCGGGGCAAGTCTGCCGTTCCGTTTTTTCAGTTCCGCTTTCCACCATTCCGCCGGAACATTGGCAGGAACCAGACCATTCTGAAAAGAATCCCGCTTCCGCCAGTTTGGATAAGAACCATCTGCAAGGTCGATCCGCAAAGCATCCGCTCCATAGTCGGCGGCAAAGAACACGGCGACTTTTTTCATATATGCCTGCCATTCCGGAGACATGTAGTCAAAAGCCATATAGCGGGGGATTTCCCCTTTTTTATCAACGATCAGCGCTTCCGGCGAATTGCCGCGGACCGCGCCCGACGCCGCATTTGTCCCGTGCGGAACAATTCCCTGTACAACCCGCATCCCGGAATCATGAGCTGCACGCACCAATTCCCGATATTCTTCCGCAGTGCCGTAAGCGGGATTCACTTTGAAATAATCCCGCGGATGATACGGCATAACCTCCCCGACCGGACGGAACCAGACCGTATTGAAGCCAAGTGCACGGACCCGCGGCAGCAGTTCTTTCCGGGCGGCATGAAACCCGCCGAGCGTGAGCGGCTTGCTGTAAGAGGACCCGCCAACCGACGCATTGAAAATAACCGCATCCCTCAGCCATTCGGGACGGTTCCCCGGAACGGAAAGCCCAACTGTACGGTACAATTCCCGGATCCCCTTCGTCATCTGCTCCTGCAATGTTTTCCGGGCGGGTTTGAAATATGCGGGCCCGATAACCTGCTTTTCGCCGGGTTCGAGGATCCCGTATGATTTGAAATTGTATTGAACCATCGCATACCCGCCCGTCCTGACGATCTGCATATCGGATTTGTCTTTCAGAGGATCGCCGAACAGGATCGCACAGAGCCCGTTCTGTTCCAGCAGCATCGGAAGCGTGCTGTAGCCGGGGCCCTCCGCCCGCCCGTTCGCGCCGAGCCCGGCAACCGGTTTCACCGTGACGTTATCCGGATAGCGGAGCTGTCCGGGGAAGAAATAATTTCCCGCCGGAACAACCGGCATATTCAACTGCGGACTGGTAAAAAAGAAACTCTGCTCCGCTCCGGGACGGAGCGACAGCTCCCAGGTCCGGCGGAACAGATCAGGGTCCGTCCCGGTACCGAAATTCAGAATATCCGCAACTTTGTATTTGCCGATCTCATATTCCAGAGTCAGAGTCGAATCGGAAACGGACCAGCGATGACCGCTCAGCCGGATGGATTCCGCTTTTTGCGGAATCTTCCTGTACTCTTCCGGGATCAACGTATCAAGATACCGGAAAAGTCCCGGTTTCACCTCAGGCTTTCCGGTCGGCCATTCCGGTCCCCAGAAAAACGGTGCCAGATTTCCCGGATTCACGGAAACGGGAACACCGTCCCACTTCATCTCTTTCCAGAATCCGCTTTCCGTATCGTAAGTGAAACTCCATTTCCCGGCAGTTACAGTTTTCTCTCCCGCCATGCCGGAAAACGCAAGAAAAAGAAATGGAATAAAAAGGCCGATCAACTTTTTTGTCATAATAACTCCTGTCGCTTCAAAGTTGCTTTTATATACCCGTAAATATTATGTCCTCCATAGAGCAGAGGAACCGGAGCCGTAACGGCGACTCCACCGTTTTTCTGCCGGTCGGTCCGGCACACCATCAGAAACATTGCCGCTCCGTTGTACGGGAGCCGCTCCGAAAGCGATGGAAGAGCGGAAAAAGGAAACGCGATCTCCACGCAATACCCGCTTCCGGTGCGCCGTGCCGCCGTCTTCAAACTTTCCGGCGCGATGAAGAATGAACTGCGCTGTCCATATTTTCCCAGTGTATGCCATGCGCAAAACCGCTCCCCCGACGGCGAAACGACGATTTCCCAGTAACTGCTCAACAGCGGTTCCGGAAGCAGAAACAGTTCCACGGAATCCGCCTCGTAAGGCCGCTCTTTGCAGAGCTGTATATCCGGATCCGCAATTTCCGCGGCAAAATAAAAGAAACGGTTGTCCCAGGCAAAATACCAGCGATGTCCGCCTCCGGCTTTTACGGTCTGTTCATTGATTGGAATCTCGCCTTCAAGCCGTGCCGAACGCGTATACTCCTCCGGCGATATGATCCCGTCAATCCGGACTGCCCCGATAAAAGGAACGGCAAGCTCCGGCCGCGGAAGTTTCCAATTCCGACCGCGCCGGACATCTTCCGAAAGCGTCCGGATCCGTTTCCGGGCTTCGGCATCACTCCGGCACTGAAGTTCCACTGCCGGGCGGAGCGCCGAACCGTCCAACCGGTAAAACGCACACCGCATGAACCAGTTTTTAGCAGTGCGAACCGCATACTCCGAAGGTGTTCCGGCACAGTCTGCAAAAAGAGAGTCCAGTTCCTCCAAAGTCAGATCCTGCGCTCCTGCAGAACAAAGGAATGCTGTAAACAGCAGAAAAATCAAAGTCCGGGCCATGATCCGAAGCCTCAGGGATTATAAGGTTTCATCGTTCCATCGGGACGGTAGTAACGCTGCATCGGATAAAACTTCTGGAGCGCGGCATGTCCGTCCAGATAAAGACAGGAAGCGCGCCCGGTGTGACGGGGAGCGTAATCTTTCAGCAAACCGCTGTACGACTGAAACCGGAACAGTGCAACCCCGTAAGTCTCCGACCGCGCCTCCGTAATCTGCAAAAGACGCGACACGTTCTTAGCCTGCGTGATTTTGATGGGCCTGCAAAGATACTGATCATCGTACTGCCATGTGGTACCGGAGGAAATCGCACCGTAATGGTTGCTGTACATGTAATTCCCGACCACCACGGTTCCCTCACCCAGAACATGGCTGCTCCTCCACTCGCTCGACGGGCAACTCATCATCGGCAGCCCTTTCTGCATCGCGGATTGCGTGACAATATCGGTAATTTTCCCGAATCCCGACATCTTTGCCATGAAATAAAACCACATTCCGGGAATCTTCCGCTCGGTAAATGCCGCCGGAATCGAATAATAGCTGTACGAAGGAATCACCCAGTCCTCATTCTCCATCGTATAGACCGTGGAATAATTTCCCAACTGCTTCTGATTGTTCAGACAACTGATCCCTCTCGCTTTTTCCCTTGCCGAATTCAGTGCCGGCAGCAGCAGAGCGGTCAGGATAGCGATCACGGCAATTACCACAAGAAGTTCTACAAGGGTGAATTTCCCGTTCCGCCCTCCGACATGATTTCTGTAATTCATAATACCTCCATGTTAATTATGTTCTGCTAATATTATACAACAGAATCCGGAAAAAGGGAAGAGGTATTTTTCATAAAAACATGTTTATATTCAAATAAAATATGTTCAAAGATGTTCCAGACATAAAAAAGCGGCTGAAAGCCTGCAAAGACCTTCAGCCGCCGGAATGCGACAACGGATTACTCAATCACCGCCATCGTATGGCAGGTGAATTCGGGAACCGTAAACGTCACTTTCCCATCCGCATATTCAAACGGAATCTCTTTGTTTTCCGGCTGAAGCGTGATTTTGCGAACGGCTCCGGGAACCTTTACGGTAAACGTCGTGTTGAAGAGCGGAAGCAGCTCCTCAATGATCTCCGTCGGAGTCAGGGTACGCTGTTCGTTCTCAAGCGGAAGCTCTCCGCCGCGCAGAACCGTCGGAGCATACAGAATATGGCAGACGGTCCGGTTTTCCGCATCCTGGCGCATCAGAGACACGCGGCCGGTGGACGGGAAGTTCTTTGCGGTAATCTGCACATCCGTTCCGAGAAACGCGGAAAGCGCATTCGCAAAAAGCTGTTTGTGCATGACCGCCCCCGTCGAACGGTACAGCGTCAGGATTGGATGCGCAAAACAGAGAATGTTTCCGCTGATCACCGCCGCATCGTATCCGGAGGGATCCGGCTTGTTCGGCGTATGCTGGTGCGAACAGAAATGACGGCCGGAACGGTTGAAATAAGTATCATAAACCTTGGCGACGGAGCGGCCGGAAGTCGCTTTCATCCGGCGGGACGGCAGGTGCATCAGGAACGGCGTCTTGAAATTCTCCGCGAATTCCGGTTCCATGCGGACATAGTCGGGATTGCTGGGCGAAATCTCCCCGAACTCCGCGCCGACCGCGAACCACGGCTCCGCAGTACCGGGCTTGAGAAGCGCATCTGCGGAAATCACCAGCTTGCCGCCTTTATCGAGAAAACGACGGATCTTTTCCGCAGTCTCCACGGAAATCTCCTTTTCATTGGCGACAACGAGAACCTTGTAACGGTCGAAATCCATCTTGAGGTCAACCAGATCAAACGGCAGATGCTGCTCCAGAAGCAGACGCGAGGCGCCGACGTTTCCGGTATCGGTTCCGGCTTCCGCAAGAACGGCGATTTCCGCGAGGCTCCGGGCGTCACGGCACCACGGTTCTTTCCGTTCGACTTCAGCGTATGCGGCACCGATCAGCTCATAGGTCGTCTGATCCAGTTCGCCGTCCGGGTGCATCTGATCGCCGATGCTGCACTTGGAGTTGTTGGCAAGCATGGCGGCGCACTCATACCGGAGCGCGTTCGGGTGTTTGAACCCGCCGAATTCCCCCCATGCGCGGTGGAACTTGCCGGTCATGCCGAGGAAATCGAGTTCGAGATTACGACTGTATGCGGCGGACATCGGATAATGGTCATATCCCCAGCCGCCGGTCGGCAGTGACTCCAGCTCCAGATGGCTGAAATACGGCAGGATCTCCCGATCCCCGAACGTGACATTGCCGCTGTTGTGGAAAATCGGCATTTTGGAATCCACACTGCGCAGAGCTTCGAAAGTCCGCTTGTAATAGTTCAGCAGCACCTGACGCGCATGAGCTTTGCGGTCTTCCGGCTTCTGCGGATCGTATCCCTGGCGGTACATGCTTTTCATGCACGCCGGGCAGCAGCACGGCGACTGCGAAATAATGTCAAGGAAAATTCCGTCCGCTTCCGGAAACAGCGTGACGGTTTCAACGATATGCTCGCAAAGGTAATCCAGATAAGAGGTATTGAAGCACAGCGAGTGGAATCCCGGCTTCAGCGGACTTGCCACCCATCCGGCATACGTTCCATCGGCGTTGACTTCCCGCCATTCGGGGTGGTTTTCCGCCACATAGTTGTTGATCCCGGCGGTCAGATAGACGGGAACGTTGACGTCGATCTCCTTGCTGGCGTCCATCTGGGCGCGGAGGAGGTCGAATTTGAGATTCGGGTGCATCATCCCGACTTTGGTCGGGTGATAGCTCATCCCATGGTGACAGAGGGAGAAGCAGGTGATGGAATCGACATGCGCGGCTTTAAGCCGTTCCTGCCACTGCTTTTTGTCGAACCGTTCTCCGATTCCCGGAATATCGGGCGACGTGTGAAAATCCAGATGAACCTGTCTGAAACGAAGTTTGTGCATAAAACACCATCCTTGCAAGTTTAGTTTTTTCTGATCCGTTTTCTTTATCTTTTATGAGATAATATAGTCCCCCGCATGCCGCTTGCAAAGAAAAATCACGGAAAAAAGAATGAAAAAAGCGCTCTTTTCCATGAAGAAAATCACCGTTCCTCCTGTTCCACAGGAAGAGCTCTCTCCATCGGAACCGGAAGTATGACGAAAAAGTCATCTGTCCGCAGCTTGCTTTTTAGTGAAACTGATGATATTTTATGAAATACCTTTAACTGTTCAGGGATTTAAAACAATTATGAAACTTCCGCCGTTGAAAATCAGGAATCTTGAATCGAAATATCCCGTCGTCCAGGCAGGGATGGGCGTCCGGGTCGCAATGGCGCGTCTCGCGGCGGAAACCATACGCTGCGGCGGTTACGGAACGATCGCCAGCGTCGGAATCGGAGACCTGGAACGCGGGAAAACCCACTTTGCAGATGAATGCAGCACGAATTTTGCAATCGAAATCCGCAAGGCGAAAGAACTTTGCGGCAACCGGAAACCGCTCGGCGTCAATGTCATGGTCGCCCTTTCCAATTATGAAGAGATCGTACGGACTGCCGTTCAGGAACAGGTGGATTACATCATCTCCGGCGCGGGGCTTCCGCTTCAGCTTCCGGAATACGTCGGCAATGCGGATCTTGCTCTGATCCCCGTCGTTTCCAGTGCCCGCGCATTCGACCTCGTCGTACGGACCTGGCAGCGCAAGTACAACCGGAAACCGGATGCGGTCATCGTCGAAGGCCCGCGCAACGGCGGACATCTCGGTTTCACGATGGAACAGATCGAACACCCCGAAACCTGTTCGCTGGAACTGCTTTACGGAGAGATCCGCACGGTTGCCTGCCGTTACGGACTCGACGCTCTTCCCATTCTTGCCGCAGGAGAAATCGCTTCCCGTGCAGACATTGAACACTGGCTCTCCATCGGTTACAGCGGCGTCCAGATCGGCACATTTTTCGTCACCTCCGAAGAAGCGGATATCGACCGCAGGAGCAAGGAAGTTTACATCAATGCCACGCCCGACGACATTACCGTGATCAAAAGCCCGGTCGGGCTCCCCGTCCGCGTTCTGAAAACACCGCTGGTGCAGCGGGTGCTTGCCGGCGGACGCGAAGATTTCTCGTGTCCATACCGCTGTCTGCGTTCCTGCGACCACAGGAAAGCACATTTCTGCATCGCCCGTGCGCTGATCGCGACCTGGGCGGGCGATGTGGAAAACGGGCTTTACATGGTCGGCTGTAACGTCGGAGCGGCGAAAAAAATCTATCCAATCCGGGAATTTTTTGCAGAACTCGACGGCGAATAACCCCATATTTTTCCCCGCCCGCCTTGCAAAACAACGGCACGGAGTATAAATTACCCCGTTTAAAATAACCAACAATCAAGCGGATGGATCATCATGCAGTTCACCAGTACCAGAAGTCGGAAAAATATCGGATCGGCACAAGCCATTACACAGGGAATCTCGGAAGACGGCGGACTTTTTGTCCCGCAATCTTTCCCCGCACTCACGGCGGAACAGCTCGACCGGATGACCGGAATGTCATACAAGGAACGCGCTGTCGCCATTCTCTCCCTGTTCCTGACCGATTTTTCGGAAGAGGAAATCCGCCGGTGTGTGGAAGGCGCCTATTCCGGGACGTTCGACAACGACAATCCTGCCCCGCTGGTCGAAGCCGCTCCGGGAATGCACCTGCTCGAACTCTGGCATGGCCCGACCTGCGCGTTCAAGGATATGGCGCTCCAGCTGCTGCCCTATCTGCTGACGACCGCCGCCTCCAAAACCGCTCCCGACCGAACCATGGTCATCCTCGTGGCGACCTCCGGCGATACCGGAAAAGCCGCGCTCGACGGCTTCGCCGATGTCGGTAAAACCAAAATCATCGTCTTCTACCCGCAGGACGGCGTCAGCCCCATGCAGAAACTGCAAATGACCACGCAGACAGGCGGCAACGTCGCCGTCTGTGCAATCAAAGGCAATTTCGACGACGCCCAGACCGGAGTCAAAAACATTTTCGCGGACGCTTCCATGAAAACATTTCTGGAAGAGAACGGAATGGAGTTCTCCTCCGCCAATTCCATCAACTTCGGCCGCCTGGTCCCGCAGATTGTCTACTACGTTTCCGCATATTGCGACCTGCTCAAAAACGGGAAACTTGCAAAAGGAGAACGGTTCAATGTCGCGGTTCCGACCGGAAACTTCGGCAACATCCTCGCCGCGGTCTATGCCAAACGGATGGGCGTGCCGATCGGCAGACTGATCTGCGCCTCCAACCGCAACAACGTACTGACCGACTTCATCCGGACGGGCGTCTACGACCGCAACCGGGAATTCCACACGACCTCCAGCCCCTCCATGGATATCCTGATCTCCTCCAATCTGGAACGGATGCTGTATCATCTCTACGACAACGATGCGGATGCCGTCCGGGATCTGATGGAACAGCTTAAACGGAATGGGAAATATACGGTCTCCGCAGAAGTTCTGAAACGTCTTCAGGCGGAATTCTCCGGCGGCTTCTGCGACGATGAGGCAACCGCCGATACGATCGCCTCCATGTTCCGCGATCACCGCTACCTCTGCGATACGCATACCGGAGTCGCCGTGAACGTATACCGGCAGTATGTGGAGCAGACGGGCGACCGGACCCCCTGCGTGATCGCCTCCACGGCGTCGCCGTACAAATTCGCCGCCTCGGTCCTCCCGGCAGTCTGCGGGGACGCATTGCCGGACAATGAGTTCGCAATGGTGGAAAAACTTTCGGAAGTCACCGGAACTCCGGTTCCCGCTCCGCTGGCAACATTGAAAGACCGGACGGTCCTTCATAAATCCTGCGTGGCAAAAGAGGAAATGGCCGCGTTCATCCGGAATTTCCTCAAGTCCTGAACCGGATGATTCAGCGTTTCCCTTTTTTATAGGAAAAAGGGGAAACGCCCGTTTTGCTTTTGAACCAGTTGGAAAAATAAAACTCGTCGCGGAAACCGACAATTTCCGCGATCATGGAAACCTTGAGATCGGTATTTTCCAAATACTGCTTTGCCAATTCCAGCCGCTGCTGCTGAATATACTGACAGGGCGACGTGTTCCAATCCCGCTGAAAGATCCGGATCGTCTGGGAGCGGGAACGCCCGATGACCGCCGCCAGTTCCTCCAATGTAATCTGCCGGCGCCAGTTGCGGTCCAGAAACTCTTTCAGTTTCAACCCATCCGGCGTTTTCCGCATCTCCGGATGCTGCTGCCTCCACTCGTTCAACAGAGCGAACAGCCGATGCAGGAGCAGGGAAAAAGCCGTATACGCATTCCGGGGACGCGTCCTTACGATCTCCAACGCCTCCCGGAACTCCTGTTCCAGCGGACATTGCGGGAAATAAACCGCGTCTTTCAGCTGATAGGCGTCAACAAGATGTTCCACCAGCGGACCGGAAAGATTGAACCAGATCTTCTCCCACGGGTCTTTCCAGTCCGCATGATAATCGTGACTGGTAAACGGGTGCAGCAGATAAACATCGCCCGCATGAACCGTATAGGAACGGTCCTCCACGCACAAATGTCCCGTCCCGGAAACGATATACTCCAGCACAGTGATGTCGGAACATTCGCGCCGGATGCGGTAATGCCGGTCCGGATGCGTGATCCCGGCGGCATAGAGATGAAGCGGATTGGAAAAACTCGCCTGCGGAAGCTGAAATACAGTCTCATTCAGCATAAAAGCAACCTCCGGGAATGGATGAAATCATTGAAAAAAAGACTTTCGATCCCGGGAGGAAACCGAAAGTCGCAGATTGAGTTGAAACCGTTGAACGGCTCAGAATTCCGAACGCTCCTCACGCGGACGGAATCCGCCGTTGCGGGGTCCGTCAAAACGCCGCGGACGATCCCCGAATGAACGCTGCGGACGCTCCGCACGTTCACGGGCCTCATTGACGCGAAGCCGTCTGCCGCCGAACTCCTGGCCGTCAAGCGCCTGAATCGCTCCGGCGGCGCCGTTGTCGTCCATTTCAACGAAGCCGAACCCTTTCGGACGGTTGGTTTCCCTGTCGATTACAAGTTTCACGCGGCTGACTTCCCCATGCTGGGTAAAAAGATCACGAACCTCGTCTTCTGTTGCACTGTAAGGCAGATTGCCTACATATAAGCTCTTCATTTTCCTACTTTTCTCCATTTTGACGGGAACAGGCCTCCCGGCCCCCTCTATCTCCGTCATACTGCAAAATTGCCTGCCGCATTATCTGCGGCGGTCCGAAAAACACCCTCTCTTCCAGACCTCACCGAACATTTCCGCGGAAATGTTTCCTCCTCCCGAGTCTGCGCAGCGTGTGGACCTTTTCCCTCCCGGAGAAACTGCCGGAACGCAATCGTATACTTCGGCTTTCCGATCCGGCTCTGCCGGACCTTCTGCGGATTAACTTATACGCTTACACTCAAGAATGCAAAAGAAAATCCGCAAAAAAAATCAAAAAAAACTCTTTTTTTACCGTATTTCCGCATTTTTACGGAAAAATTCCATACCGGAGAACAATTTCAGCGTCTCTCCGAGGCGGGTCACCGGCAAACCGACAACGGTATCCGGATCCCCCTCGCAGCGCTCAATAATCAGCTCCCCGTGCTCCTGGATCGCATACGCTCCGGCTTTATCGAGAACGGAAACAAGGGAAAGATAGCGGCGGACCGTTTCCGGAGAAAGCCGCCGGAACGTCACTTGCGCGGTTTCCGCAAACCGGACCCGCAGATTCCGGGAACGGCACAATACCGCACAGCCGGTTGTCACGGCATGAGTCTTTCCGGAAAACATCGTCAACATCCGCTCCGCATCCGCAAGATCGCGCGGTTTTCCAAGGATCCGGCTTTCAAATTCGATCACGGTATCCGCTCCGACAACCACGGACTCCGGATAACGGGCGGCGACCTCCTCCGCCTTGAGGAAAGCATTTTCCAACGCAAGCATCATCCACGGACCTTCCGTCTGTTCTTCCGCATTGGAAATCTGAATGGAAAAAGGAAGACCGAGACGCGCCAGCAGCTCTTTTCTCCGCGGAGATGCCGAGGCAAGAATCAAATCCATTATTCAATAGCCTTTTCGATGGATTTATCACTCCAGAACGTGATCGAATAATTTTCCTTATAGAACTGATTGCCGATGCCAATGACCAGACCGAGTTCGCTGAATACAACCGGCGTACACTCGTCACGGGTCGCCATTCCATCGCTCCAACGGGTGCGGGTGTAGTAAAACCAGTGATGTTCCGTATTGTAGACCTGCCCCGTCATCGGCTCCCCCATGATCTTGCGGACTTCATCCTGCGTCATGCCGATCCGCAGCTTGTTCAGATTTTCGCGGTTGCGGTCGATCTCTTCCCACATGGCAGGTGACAGAATGGATTTGTCCTTGTCGACCAAAGCACAGGCGGAGAGCAGCGACAGAAGCGCTGTTCCCGTCAGCAGGCAGAATAGATGGAAAGAAAATCGTTTCATATCCGTAACATACACCGTCTGGAAAGAAAATCAACAGAAAGATGCAAAAAATCGGCGGATCCGGGATAAAGAACAAAAAAAAATTTGCTTTTCCGTTTTTTCACACTACATTGTCCCCCAGTCAATAAATCAACGAAGGAGACAACGATCAATGAGCACCCCCGTCACCATTATGCCCTGTCTTGACATGCAGAACGGAAGAGTCGTAAAAGGAATTCACTTTGTGGATATCGCCGACGCGGGCGATCCGGTGGAGTGCGCAAAAGCCTACTGCACCGCCGGAGCCGATGAACTCGCGCTGCTGGACATTACTGCGACCGTCGAAAAACGCGGCACGCTCCTCGACGTGGTCAAACGCGTCTCCGCCGCATGTACGGTTCCATTCACAGTCGGCGGCGGCATCTGTGACGTCAAATCCGCCGGAGAAGTTCTGACCGCCGGAGCCAACACGGTTTCCGTCAGCAGTGCGGCATTCCGCAACCCGGAGATCATCCCCGCAATCATTAACGAATTCGGACGCAGCGCCCTGACCGTGGCAATCGACGTTGATGTCAACCCGACCATGCCGTCCGGATACGAAGTCTACATCGACGGCGGACGCACCGCCACCGGATACGATGCCATCGAATGGGCGAAAAAAGTGGACGGCTACGGCGTGGAAGTCATCCTTCCGACCAGCAAAGCGGGAGACGGCGCCAAAACCGGCTACGATCTTCCGGTGATCCGCGCAATGGCACAGGCATGCAACGCGAAAATCGTCGCTTCCGGCGGCGCGGGAAAAATGGAACACTTTCTTGAAGCGGTCCAGGCGGGAGCTCAAATCCTGCTCGCAGCCTCGGTCTTCCACTTCCACATGATCGACATCGGCGAACTCAAAACTTATTTGAAAAACAACGGAGTCACCGTAAAATAAACAGCTGCTCCGCCGTCCGTTTCAACCGGAGCGGACGGCTTAAAGCACATATTCCAACATACAGTCACATGGTTCATGCGCCAGCAGATCCTCCTGAATCTCTTCCGCTTCCACGCACCCGATGCTCCGGTAAAACGCCTGCGTCTCCTCTGCGGAATGAGAAGAGATATACAGTTTTTCCGCATTTCTGTTCCGCCCTTCTTCAGCCATCCTGGAAAACAGCATACGTCCGATCCCGCGTCCCCGGAACTCCGCCGACACATGCAGACTGGAAAGCTGAAGATATTGCCCGCAGGAACCGAGACGGGTATTTTCAAGTGATGCAAACCCGATCAGAGATCCGTTCTGAAACGCCCCTGCGACCGCTCCGCCTGTTGCGACCGTATTCCGCAGACATTTCACAAGAAAGCTGTAATCCTCCGGCGACCACTCCTCTGTAAACGCAATATTTTTCAGCACAGCAGCGCCATTTTCCCTGCGCCAGCACCGCGTGACATTCTGATAACGGTGAAACGCGGTGAACAGTTCGACATTCAATTCCGTTTCCGCAAGCAAACGGCAGGAAACCACTGCCGGACGATGAAAGCACCAACGGTCCGCACGGATCTGCCGGAAACCACATTGCAGAAACAGCTCCTCCATCCCCGCGCACTCCGTTTCCACCACGACCCGTACAAATCCCGTCCGGCTGCGAAGAGCCCGCAGCAATGCCGCCACCGCTTCCGGCATCCGGATTTCCGAAAGGCTCACGGTTATCCCTCCGGGATCCTCCTGACGGAAGTCCGCGGCAAATCCGGAACCATCTCCGCAAAGCTCGCGCACTTCCCGCATCTTATCACCGTTCCGGGAAACGGACTTCGAGCATCAATTCCGGTGAACCGACGACATAAAGCGGTTCACCCGTCAACTCGGCATAGGAAAGGCCGCCCCCTCCGATCTCCAGAGTCGCCTTTCCTCCGTCCGCTCCATATACCGCAAACACGGATCCGTCAAGCATCAGCGGAACACGTTCCCGCCTTGCCGTAGTCCAGAGCATCCAGACCCGTTCCGTTGCGGAACGCTGCCAGTAACAGAGACGGACCGTTCCGAAAGAACGGAGAAAAAACTTCCCTTCCGCACCCGGAGCGACCGTTTCAAAAAATCCCTCAGTCTTTCCCTGCATAAACGGCAGGGCATCACGCCGGATCTCCGGATCCTCCGGAACGGACGCACAGCCGCCGGACAGAAGAGCCAGAGCAAACAGCAAGCCGAACAATCTGCAGTTCATTGTTTTTCCGCTTTCCATTGAACGTCTTCCACCGTAAGGCGGATCGGTTTTTCACTCGGATTATAGTCAAAACGGAGCCCTTTGAAAGAAACCGGATAGTCGATTTCCCGGTTCAGGTTTCCACCAAGGACCCGGAACGGACGCACACGGTCTCCCGCCGGGATCCGTACGGTTTCCATTGCCCCCGGACGCGGACGCAAAGCCTTCCGGAACCGGAACACTTCGCCGGACCGGTCAACAAACTCCGCCGACACCGCCGCAAACGTTTCCGGCGTATCGGGACGGAATTTCAAGACAAGTTCCCCCTGGAAATCCTCCGGGCGTTCCGCGATCACAACCGGCTGTTCCAGCTGCAGTTCCGAATATTTGAAAATATGCGGCTCCGCCTTGATCTCCGCGGCAGCCCCCTCTTTCTGCGAATACTGTTCGACCCGGAACGTCTGATGCCGTTTCCCCGGAAAACGCAGATTCCACGCGCCCGCCTGTTTCGGATTCGCGATTTCCACGCCGGACAGAGTGCATACCGCAAAAAGAATTCCCGCCGTCAATATGAGATTTTTCATAAATTCCCCCTTTCCTGTTTTCTATTACAGTATTCATCCCCGATGCAAAAGTCAAGAGCGATTTCATTATTTTTACCGGAAAACCCTCCCCGGCAAACCTGTTTCCCCATTTTTTAACGCTTTCCTGACTCTTTTTCTTTGTATTGGAAAAGAAGAGATGTATATTATGTTGAAAATAACAGGAGAACTGCTATGATGAAACCTCTCTTTACTGCCGTCGCGGCCGGAGCGATCCTCGCGCTGTCCGCATGTACCGCCACCCGGCACGAACCGGTCAAGGACAACGCCCAGAGCACACTGCAGGCGGTCACGGTCACAGATCAGGAACTGCGTCCGATCGCCACGGATTATGTGACCGGAGTCATCGCCGGACTGGAAAAAGGGGATTATCAGCTGTTCATCAGGAATTACGCCGATGAATACAGCAAGACGATGAACGCCGCCAAATTCGCACCGATGGCGAAGTCGTTTCAGGAACGCAACGGAAAACTCGAAAAACTGGAATATCTGGGCATTCTGAATCAGGGAATCTTCAAAGTCGTCCTGTGGAAAGCGCAGTTCGCCCGCACCAAAGCGTTTGAAGCGGAATTGAAACGCAACGGTCAGGACCCTGCCAAACATCCTGTCCCGGAAATGCTTGTCCGTCTGATGCTCGGCAATGTCAACGGACAGTGGAAAATCTTTGCGATCCTGATGTGAAAGGAGGGATGATATGAGAGCTCCCGCCCGATCTCTTGCCGCCCTGTTGACCGGCCTGACATTTTCGCTCGCTGCGGAAACAGACATTCTCTGCACTACTCTTCCTGTCACCGCATTGACAAACGCCGTTGTGCAGAATGTACCCGGCTTCAAAGTCACCCGGATGCTCTCTTCCACGATCGGCTGTCCGCACGATTACGCACTCACTCCGCAGGATATGCGCAAACTGGCAAAAGCCGACGTGATTGTCGTCAATGGTCTCGGCATGGAAGATTTTCTCAACGGAGCCATTCCCCGCGTCAACCGCAAAGCGCTGCTGCTCGACTCCTCGAAAGGCGCAAAAGGCGTCCTGCACTCCAGAGAGCACCGGACAGAAGCCTGTACCGACCCGTCCCACGATCACCATCACACGCACGGAAGCGCATGGAATGAACATCTGTTCTCCGCTCCGGGAACCGCGGCGGAAGTCGTAAACCGGATCGCAGCGGAACTTTCCCGCAAATATCCCGCGAACGCCGCCGTATTTCAGCAGAACGCCGCCCGTTATTCCGCGGAGCTGCTCAAACTGGATCAGGAATACCGCGCATTCGGCAGGAGCATTCCCGCCGGACGGCGCAACATTGCGGTCCAGCACGGAATTTTCGACTATATCGCTTCCATTACCGGACTGCACGTCACGGAATATCTGCAATCGCACACCGGCAGTGAACCGTCCGCCGCTCAGCTCCGGGGAATGATCGCTCTTCTGAAACAGCAGAAAGTCGCCGTCATTCTCGCGGAAAAAGGGTATCCGTCAAAAGTGACGGATCTGATCTCCCGTGAAACCGGAATCCCGGTCGTCGTTCTCTCCGTTTACCCGGCAGACCGGTCGGCGGATCCGGCAAAGTTCCTATCGGTCTTCCGCGACAACCTGAATCTTTTGAAGGCATTTTACGGAAAATGAGTCATCAGTTCTGCCCGCATTGTGCCCATTCCGTCAGCTTTGAACATGTTTCCGTTGAAAGCGACGGAGTGCCGATCCTGTCCGACATCAACGCTTCCATCCCGCGCGGCGGGTGCACGGCGATTGTCGGCCCGAACGGTGCGGGAAAAACGACTCTCGTTCTGACTCTTCTTGATGAAATTCCGTATCAGGGAACGATCCGTTTTCACGGCTATGATTCGGAACGCCCGCGTTTCGGCTACGTTCCGCAATCGCTCTCTTTCGACCGGGGGATGCCGCTGACGGTTCTCGAATTCATGGCGGCATTTCACCAGAAACGCCCGCTCTGTTTCGGCATTCCCAAGGCTCTGCGGACGGAACTGACGGAGCTTCTGGAAAAAACAGCGTGCGCCCATCTTTCGACCCGCCCGCTCGGTGCGCTGTCGGGCGGAGAACTCCAGCGGGTCATGCTCTCCGCGGCGCTCTCCCAGAACCCGGAACTTCTGATCCTTGACGAACCGGCGTCCGGCATCGACTTCAAGGGCGGAGAGGTCTGCTGCGAACTGCTCGACCGTTTCCGCAGGGAGCGCAATTTCACCCAGCTGATGATCACGCACGATCTTTCCACGGTCCTCGCCCATGCAACGCATGTGATCTGCCTCAATAAACGGATCGTTGCCGAGGGCGATCCGAAAACGATCCTGACCCCGGAAGTACTGGCGGAAACATTCGGTCCGCATAAGGGAATCCCCGCTCCGGGAACAATCCCGGCAACGGAATGCACCGCCCCGTGCTGCAAAGGAAAAACCTGATTATGGAACTCGATATTGTAACATTCTTCTGCGAATGGATCGGCAGGCTTCTGCCGTTTGAGTGTATGCAGATGCGGTTTATGCAGACCGCCATGCTGGGGCTCCTGCTGATCGCCCCGATGGCGGCGATCGCCGGCACTCAGGTAGTGAACTTCCGCATGGCGTTCTTCTCCGACGCGATCGGGCACTCCGCATTCGCCGGGGTGGCGTTCGGCCTGCTTCTCGCCGTCAGCCCGAACCTGACGATGCCGCTGCTCGCGGTGATTGTCGGTCTCGGTATCATGTCGGTCAAACAGCGGAGCGGGCTGTCGACCGATACGATCATCGGCGTGTTTTTCTCCGCTGTCGTCGCCGCGGGGCTTGCCGTGGTAAGCCGTTATCCCCAGGCGGCACGCGATATGCAGATGTTCCTCTACGGCGACATCCTGACGATCAGCGACCGGGAGATCGCCGCAATGTTTCTGCTGCTGACCGTGTTTCTGGGATTCCAGTTGTTTTCGTTCAACAAACTGATCTGTATCGGCTTGAATCTCCAACTGGCAAAAGCGCACCGGATCCGTATCGCACTGTACCAGTATCTGTTTGCTGTCCTGCTCTCGCTGGTGGTGATCCTTTCAGTGAAAGCGGTCGGTGTCCTGCTGGTAACGGCAATGCTGATCACACCTGCCGCCGCCGCGCGGAATCTGGCCGGCTCTTACGGCAGAATGCTCTGGTATTCGGTGATCATCAGCCTGTTTTCGGCTGTCGCCGGACTCCTCCTTTCCGCTCAGGAATGGATGCGGACTGCGGCGGGGGCGACGATCGTTCTCTGCTCCTGTGTGATCTTCTGTATCAGCCTCCTCTTCCGCCGCCGTTCCCGCGTATAAGCGCAAGACGGCGGCGACAAGCCGTCCCGTAGAAAAATTTACCGGCGGAGAGGCGGAGAATTGCTGAAAACGGATTTGAAAAATCCCTGTTCCGATAGTAAATTGCAATGATTTGAAAGGAACAGAATGCGGAAATTGATTTTCATTCTCTTTGCGGCGATGCCCGCAATGTTTGCCCGGGACGCCACGTTCCGCTTCATCGGCGGCGACGATGTGGGTATGCCCGGCGATTCCTATTACTCACAGACGCTCGCACTGCGGTTCCGTCACTTCGCCCGGACAACTTTTCCGCGCTCCACAGCCGGACTCGAACCCGAAATTTTCTGTTCGTTTCTTGTTCCCCCGCCCGATGGCAAAGGGGAATTCGGACTCGTCCGGAAAGCATGGTCACGACGCGAAATCACGCTCCCCGAACGGTTCGACGCATGGTCGGATGATCCCGTCAAACTGGACCGTTTTGTCCGCTGGAGCAGTCTGGCGCGTCTCGGAATCGCTCCGGAAAAAGAGACGGCACTCCCCGCTTCCTGGATCTTCGCCGCCATCGCCAGAAAAGCCGTCGCGGAAAACTGGAAGCTCCGCAGTTCCCGGTTCGGGCGTTTCCCCGCCGCTTACGCATTCGCTTCCCATGGCGTTTTTCCTGAACTCCGCGACATTATTTCCGTCGCGCCCGCGCCCGCCGACGGATTCGCGCGTATGGTTTACGAGGAGTGGGCACAGCTGCTGTTCGATCTCTGCTCCCGCTCCGGCGCAGTGAAAAAAGGACTTCTCGAACAATATCTTCTCGCTCTTGTGCAGGATCCGTCCGCGGATCAGTTCGCTCTGTTCCAAAAATATCTGCTGCCTCACATTGCCGCTTACGGCACCAAACGGTTCGGACGTTTCGTACAGACAGACAATTCATTCGATCCGGATAAATGGTTCCGCCGGGAAACGGAAAAACTGCTGCTGAGCCGTTTTCTGCCGATGTCGCTTAATTACCTCGAAACCTCGTACCGGCAAGCCCTCGTTCTGCCGGGCGCGGACGGAAAAACGGTTACCATCCGGCAGCTGGCGGAAAGTGTGCGCGGACCATTGAGTCTGGATCTTCAGCTGGCGCTCTCCGAATCCATCATCCGCCTGACGGAGCTGGTCTACACCTCCGCTCCGCAAGTCTCCCCGTCGTTCTCCCTCCTGGTCGATGAAATTTCACGGTTCCGCAACACGGGCGGCTCTGCGGAAACCGCCGGGCGGATCGCGGCAGCCGAGCAGCGGTTTCTTCAAGCTCTGGAACAGCAGGCGCTGACGGAACAGCTGCTCCGGGAAGCCGAGCTCCGCCATGTCCCGTTCGGAGAGCGTCATACCCTGAGCTTTCAGAAAAACAGTTCCATGGCCCCGGTCACCGATCCGGCGGCTGAAACCCTCGACCGCATCACCAAAGAGGCAAACTGACCATGCCCGACGAACTTTCCGCCGGCCGGAAACGGCAAAAACATCTCCATGGCCTTTACATCATCGGCTGCGTACTGGCGGTTCTGATCATTCTGTTTGCCGGCTACCGCTCGTTCCGCCGCTTTTTCTCCGGACTTTCCCGCGACTTCATGAGCCCGTTTCTGAACAGCGTCGTACAGACGGAAGACAAAACTGCCGCGGCAGCCCTGATGCTGAACTCGAAACTCAAACTGGCACGCCAGCTCGCCGCTACAACGCGGGATAACGCGCGCCTGACCGCCGAAAACAGCACACTGAAAATGCTCGAACGGGAAAATGCCGACCTGCGAGCCCTTCTCAAACTGCCGCAAAAACCGAACTATCAACCGGTTTTTGCCGAAGTACTCACCCGCGCCGTACCGACCTGGCGGGAAACATTTGTCGTCAACCGCGGCAGCAGCGACGGCATTTCTCCCGGCGATCTCGTCGTAGCGGCGGATGAATACGGAAGACTCGCCGCAGCCGGACGGATCAAGGACGTTTCCAAACACACCGCCACAGTGGTCACGCTGTTTTCCGACGAATGCCGCTTCAGCGTTATTCTGGCGTCCTCACGCCACGTCGGGGGGTTGGAATTCGATCCATACACACGGGTTCCGGAAGTGAAATACCTCCCGGCGGACGGCACCTATGCCGAGGGAGAACTGGTGGCAACCTCAGGAATCTCCTCGCACACTCCGCACGGACTGCCGATCGGCCGGGTCGTGAAATCAGCCAACGGCAATATCGCCACAATCCGCAATCAGATGTTTGCCGAAGTGGAAGTAAAACCGTTCCTGAAACTCGATACGGTGAAATATGTAGCCGTCTATACAAAACGGAGCGGGAAATGACCCGTTTCCCTTACATCTTTCTGGTCTCGTTTCTGCTGATCCTTGCAGAACTGCTGATGGAAAGCATGGGATTGCGCCTGATGTTGTTCGCCCCGTTCGTCTTCTATGTAAGTTATGTGTTCGGAACGGGGCCGGGATGCGCCGCCGCTCTTGCGGGCGGAATGGTTCTGGATTTCTGCTTCGGTTACACAAACCCGTGGAGCGCGGTGTTTCTGCTTCCGGTCGTTTTTTTCGGCCGGTTCTGGCTGCGGCGTCCGGACTCCGATTCCCTGAGTCTGCTGGTCATTCCGGGAGCGGTCCTTCCGGTTCTTTCGCAGTTTCCTCCTGCGGTAATTCAGGCGGGATTCTCGCTGAGCTCTCTGATCGACGCGGCTGCCGACGCCATTATCGCCTCGCTGTTCTCTGCTCTGCTGTTTCCGCTGGTCATCCTCCTGTTTGACTGGCTTGCTTCCCTGCTCTCTCTGGAGCTCTACTCCGACGCACGGGAACGCCTGCGCAACCGTATCTGAAACAATCCCGCCAAATGTATTAAATTTGTATTATACAGTCTTCTTTTTTTCAATTTTTTTTCAAACACCTATTGACATTTTTTGCAATTTCGCCTATAATTAACTCCGGAAGCAGTTCCACAGTATATATTTTCAAACCTGTTGAAACAGAGAAATGCCACGTTAAGGAGCAGAAATGAAAATGAAGAAATTCACCCTCATAGAATTGCTGGTAACGATTGCAATTATTGCTATTCTTGCCGCCCTTCTCCTTCCGTCACTGTCAAAGGCCCGCGACAAGGCCCGAAGCGCGCAATGCACCGGAAATATCAAGCAAGTCGGTCTTTCACTCATTTCCTACGCTGGCGACGCCGATGACTGGATCACACCCTACTGGGCGGACAACATCCCCGCCGAACCTCAAAAAACGACTCCGGAAAACGCAATACTGGAAACATCCCGCGTCAAAGCCTGGAACCTCTATTACGGAATCGGCAGACTTTATGAACTGAAATATTTCAACACCGGAATGATTCTTCACTGCCCACTGCAAAACGATCTCTACGCTGGATACGGAAACCTGTCTGCCGTTCCGTCTTATAAAAAATTTTATGACATGAAGCTGATCAACAGCAATCCCGGAGACAAATTCCTCAGTTCCTCCTATGAATTCGTAATCTATGACCTGGCAACCACTTTACGCGCCGGGTTCCCGACCAACAAACAGTATTCGGGAACCTCCTACCGCCTGAAAGACGGAAAACAGGCGCTGGCAATGGATACGATCCGGTCTGCAACCGGAATCGACAGAAGACACACATTCGGTCTCAATGTCGTTTATCAGGATGGTGCGGTACGGTTCCACAGAACCACTTCACGCGCCGGTTATTTCTGGTGGGATAACCGCGATATGTGGCGGGAAGCCGCCCGCGGAAGCACGTTCAAAATGAATTAATCAACTATTTCCACGGAATATTAAGGAGTATTTTCCATGCAGAAAAAATGGATTTCAGGCATTTTATTCATGATTGCGGCGGCAGCATCTGCGTTTCCTCCCGGAGTCACCGTCGAGCCGGCGGGAAACTTAACGATTTGCGGACTTTCCGGCGGCGTCATCGTCTTCAATAAAAACTGGCAGCAGACCAAACAGAGCGCCCGCAATATTCTTGCGGAACCCGGTTACCCGGTCCCATCGGAAAAAGTCTATGAGCACAAAGGCGTACTCAAAATTCCGGGCACGGAAGGCTTCACCTTTCAGCAATGGGTGAAAGAAAAAAATTCCTCCTCCGCCACATATTCCATGAAACTCCGCAACCGGGATGGCATTTCCTGCCAGACAGTTGTCTGGAGCCTTGAACTTCCGGCATCGCAATTTGAGGGACGTTCTCTGCAAATCAACGGCAAACCGGCAGTGATCAGACATACCCGTCCGATCTATCATGTCAAAGAGCTGATCCTCCCTGTGAATGGACGGAAAATCATTCTCAGCGGCGATTTCACGCTCCAGATTCAGGATAACCGGAGCTGGTCCGTCCCCTCTTTCTCCATGCGTTTCATGTTTACCCCCGGTGCGGGAAAGATCAGGGAAACCAATCTGGCATTCACGCTCTCCGTGGAATCCCTCCACTCGGTTCCCATGGATCTTTCCAGAAGCACAGCAGGCAAACGAAGCGGGAAGGAAATGGCGGAAATCCTTCGCCGCCATGGAGTGGCAAAGGGCGGCGGGCAGACCGTCGGAAGCATTCCGTTCCAACTGGGTGATGTCCGCAGGAAAACCGGAACTCTGTTGGAACTTGACGGAAACCGCGTTGCGGAACTGCCGGTAAATGCAGCAAAAAGCGGCACGCTCTATCTGCTTCATTCCGCGGACAACGCATCGGCCGCACCCCGGATCCATGTAACGTATGCGGATGGTTCCACGCAGGAATTTCTGCTGAAACACGGAACGGATTTCAGCACAAAGCGTCCCCTGCCGCGTCTTCCGAACGGAGCAGCCGCTGCCGTCGGCAACAAAACGTTCGACGGCTTCTACTTCTCCGCCTGGCCTCTGCCGGAAAAAGCGGTCCGGAAACTCGCATTTGAAAATACGGGAAAAGGGAAATGGTTCATCGCCGCCGGAACGATCGCGGAAAGCAGCGTCCGTCCAGATACTGTGGAAAGTGTCTTTTTCGTTACGCGGAGTGCGGAATGGGTACCGATGGAGCAGGTCCGTCCGGTCGTGAAAGGATCCATTCTTGACTTCCGTTTTCTTCAGGACGCCCCCGCCGGGAAATACGGCTGGATCGCGGCGGATGCAAACGGTCATTTCACCGCGGAAAAAGCAAACGGAAAACGGTTCCGCTTCTTCGGCCCGAATCTCTGCTTCTCCGCTCAGTATCTGGAAAAAGCGGATGCGGAAAAACTGGCGGATGAACTGGCATCTTTCGGGTATACCGTGGTCCGTTTTCATCACTACGACAACATGCTCGTCAAAAAGAACGGCAAAAATTCCACGGAACTGGACCCGGAGCGTCTTGACCGGCTGGATTATCTCTTCGCATGTCTGAAAAAACGCGGCATCTATCTGACTCTTGACCTTTATTGCAGCCGTGTTCTGCTGAAAAACGAACTGCCGCCGATCGACGGATTGAAAAAATACGCCATGAAACAGCTTCTTCCGGTCTATGCTCCCGCACGGGAAAACTGGAAACAGTTTGTACGGAACCTCCTGACGCATAAAAACCCGTACACCGGCATGAAATGGGGCGACGATCCCGCGCTGTTCTGTGTTTCCCTGTCCAATGAAAACATCACGCTCCGCAACTGGAACGGTCCGGCAAAAGAACTCTATCTGAACGGCTACAAGGAATATCTCCGGAAAAAATCCCGGCTGACGGAAGACAATCTCAAGGCGCGCAACGGGCTCTTTTTCCGTTATCTCGCAGACCTGAATATTGACATGATCCGCGAACTTTCTTCCTTTCTCCGCAAAGAAATCGGCTACAAAGGGTTGATCACGGAGATCAACTTCCAGCAAAACGGGATTCTGGCGGAAATCCGCGATTCACTGGATTTTGTGGACAACCATCAGTATTGGGATCACCCGAACTTCCTGCCGGGACACGGCTGGAGCTTCCCGTTCCTCCACAATCAGGTCAGCGCTCTGAAATCCTCCGCGTGGAATCCGAGAACAATCATGCCGTCGCGCATTTTCGGCAAACCGTTCACCGTAACCGAAATCAACTATGTGTTCCCGAATGGATTCCGGGCGGAATCGGGTCCGGTTCTCGGAGCGTATGCATCCCTGCAGGACTGGGACGGGCTTTACCGTTTCTCCTGGTCTCACAACGAGTCCGGCGTACAGCACAAGGAGCCGATCAACCGGTTTGACATCGCGGAAGACTCCCTCTCACATGTTGCGGAACGAATCACCGCATTGATGTTTCTGCGTGGCGATGTTCAAGCGGCGCCGAAAGGTGTCGCATGGCCGTTCGGCAGCACCACGTTCAGGAATCTGGAAACGGAAAACGCCTCCGCGTTCCCCATCAACTTTGAAATGCTCGGCTTCTTCTGCAAAATCGGAACACTGAGGGAAAATAAAAGTTTTCCGGGTGTCAAACAAATCAAATCCATGGAACGGTTCATGCAGGAACTATCCCCTGCGGAACAGAATGCAATCAAAAATCCGGTCAAAACCAGCATGACCGGAGAGATCACCTACGACACCAAAACAGGAACCCTGAAAGTCGTCGCGCCGAAAACGGAAAGTCTCAGTTTCTTCCGGGACGGTCTCCGCGGCGGTGTACTCTCTGTTGACGGAGCCTCGCCGGTCTTCCAGATCGTCACCGCCTCCGCAATGGATGGAAAAGCGCTGAAGCAAAGCCGTGACATTCTGGTGTTTCATCAGACCGACGTCACCAATGAATATCTCCGTTACAGCACCGAAAACCGGAAAGCCGTGGAGCACTGGGGAACCCGGAAACCGCTGATCCGCCGCGCCAACGCACGGGTTGCGCTCCGTCTTGATTCCCCGGAACGGCTCCGGATACAGGCGATCGGGCTGGACGGAATGCCGAAAGGGGAAATTCCCGTTTCCATACAGAACGGCGCGCTCGTATTCTCCGCGGATACGGCATCGCTCGGCGGAACGATGATCTACCGCATCAGCACAAAACAATGATTTGCGGCTCAAGTTTCTTCGCTCATTTTTCTCAGGACCGTCATCCCGGACGGCCCTGAGTGACAGAAAAGTTTCCATTTTCAGCAGCTTCCTGTTTTTTCCGCTTTACATTCCGCGTTTGACGGTGTAAATTACCGGAAATCTTTTAATATCAAAATTCATCAGGAGATGACAAATCATGGAAAATTGGACAGAGAGATGCCACAAATACACGTTTGTGGACGGGGCAACCGGATTTCAGATCAATTTCGCCGGAATGGCGTTTGACGATGCCGATATTGACAACATGAGCAAACGGTTCGCAGGCGTTCACGAGGAAATGCTCAAAATCGAGCGCGGCGAAATCAAAAACCCCGACGAAAACCGCAAAGTCACCCACTTCACCGACCGTTCCGTCTACACCGGCTCGGAAGAGTATCAGGAAGTCGAAGCATTCGCGGAAGCGATCCGCACCGGCAAAATCACCGGTTCCACCGGCAAAAAATTTGAAGCGGCGTTCATCAACGGCATCGGCGGTTCCGCTCTCGGACCCCAGCTGATCCAGATGGCGGTCAACGGTCCTTACTGGAACGAAAAATCCAGCGCCCAGCGCAACGGAAATCTCAAAATCTACTTCCTCGACAACACCGATACCGCCGGACTCGCCGATGCGCTTCAGGTGGCGGATCTTGAAACGACTCTCGTCGTCAATATCTCCAAATCCGGCGGAACGCAGGAAACCAAGAACAATATGATTGCCTGCATGCAGTATTACGCGGCGGCTGGACTCGACTTCGCCAAACACGCCTGTGCGATCACCATGAAAAACAGCGAACTCGATCAGCTCTCCCGCGGCAGCAACTGGCTCAAAGTTTTTGAAATGGCGGAATCCATCGGCGGAAGAACCAGCGAAACCAGCATCGTCGGTCATCTCCCCGCCGCACTCGCCGGAATCAGCTTCAAGGATCTCCTCGCGGGAGCCTGCCACATGGACAGCCTCACTTCCAATCCGCAGCTCACGCACAACCCCGCCTACATGCTCTCCGCAATGTGGTACATCGCAGGAAACGGCAAAGGCGACAAAAACATGGTCATCGTTCCCTATTCCGACCGTTTGATCCTCATGTCCCGCTACCTCCAGCAGCTCGTGATGGAAAGTCTCGGCAAGGAAAAAGACCTCGACGGCAACACCGTTCATCAGGGGCTCAACGTGTTCGGCAACAAAGGCGGAACCGACGCCCACGCATTCATCCAGCAGCTCAACGACGGACGCAACGACTTCTTCGTCACGTTCATTGAAGTTCTTGAAGACGCTCTGCCCGCGCCGATCTCCAAAGGGATCGCAATGGGAGATTACCTCCACGGCTTCCTCACGGGGCTCTCCAACGCGCTCCGCGGCAAGGGCCGTCAGGTGATCGAACTGCGCCTTGACAATGTTTCCGCGTTCAACGTCGGCATGCTGATCGCTCTCTATGAGCGCGCAGTGGCGGCATACGCCGAACTGATCCACATCAACGCGTTCCATCAGCCGGGCGTTCAGGCGTACAAGCTGGCAAGCAAAGGCGTCATCAAACTGCTGACCGACATGGAAAGTGTGTTCGCCGATATGGCTCCGGTCTCCGGAACCTCCGCGGAACTCGCGGCAAAGGCGAATCTCTCCACACAGGAATATGAACTTGACGGCATTCTTGCAAAACTTTCCGCCAACACGGAAAAACGTGAAAATGCGATCAAGGTCTCCCGCGTCTGGAACGCCGACAAGGGCTGGATTTACAATATTACAAAGTAATCTTTTTCCTTTATTTCGAAAAATAAGGCGGCGGAGACGGTGCGTTTGCATGGTCTCCGCTTCCTGCATCCGGAAAACCAATGACAGATCCGACCGGACAAACGGCGGAAGTGCGGAAACGCTATCCCGTCAAACTGAACGCCTACTGCAAAGCACTGGCGGAACGTTCTTCCGCCGTTGCAAAGCTGTATCTGCCCGATGTCCGCGAACTGGAAAATCCAGGACTTTCGTCGGACGGACTGGCGGAGCTGGAACAAAGCCCCGTTCCCAATCTGATCCGCCGTTACCGGGACCGGGCGGTCCTGCTTACGACCTCCGAATGTTTCGTCCGCTGTCGCTTCTGTTTCCGTAAACGTCTCTGGGCGGATGGCGCATCGCATTTCTCGCTCTCCGATGAAAATCTCAACGCAGTCTGCACATGGCTGGACCGCAATCCGGAAGTCAGCGACATCCTGCTGAGCGGCGGCGATCCGCTTGTGCTGACGGACGACCGGCTGCTGACGATTGCACAACGGATCCGGCAATCCGGCGGCGTGGAAACGGTCCGGGTCTGTTCCCGCGCCCCCGCTGTCCAGCCGGAGCGGATCACGGAACGGCTCGCGGAACAGATGGCGGACATTGAGGGGTTGTGGTTCGTTACGCATTTCGATCATCCCGACGAACTGACCGGCGATGCGGAAACCGCGCTGAAACGGTTGGTCGCGCATGGCATCCCCGTATTGAACCAGAGTGTTCTTCTGAAAGAGATCAATGATGACGCGGAGACTCTGCGCCGGCTGTTCAAACGGTTGGCGGCTCTGCGCGTAAAACCGCATTATCTGTTCCACATCGACCCGATCGAAGGGGTTTCGCACTTTGCCACCGGAGTGGAAAAAGGACTTGCGATCCTTGAAGATTTCCGTTTCACACTCTCCTCGCTGGCTCTCCCGATGTTCGCCATTGATCTGCCGGAAGGAGCCGGGAAAGTTGTCCTCGCTCCGGACTGCCGCGACTCCGAGGGGCGCTACCGGAGTTCCGTTACCGGACACTATATCCGCCACCCGCTGGCTGACCCGGCGGAGAAAGGAAGCTGACATGTTCTCCCTGATCCGGCAGATCCGCGCGACGCTGTCCCCATCGGAAAAATTCCGGCTGATCCGTCTGTCGGCACTGGTCTTTCTGGCAAATCTGCTGGAACTTTGCGGAATCGGACTCGTCATGCCGATCATCGCCCTTTTCCTGAACCCGGAACTGTTCGACCAGAACCGGATTCTCTCACTGCTCAAACAGGCAGCCGGCAATCTGCCGTATACTCCGCTTCTGATCCTGCTCTGTACGGTCACAGCATTGTTTTTCGTCTGCAAAAACACGTTTCTGTTTCTGATCACCCGCCTGCAGATCCGGTTTGCGTTTCAACTGGCGGCACGCCTCGGCTCCGATTTGCTGAAACACTATATCGGCGGCGATTACCGGTTCCATCTGCGGGAATCGTCAAGCCGGAGCATTGAGAAACTGCACCAGACCCGGAGCATCGTGCCGGACCTGTTCAACAGCCTGATGATGCTGGCGTCGGAAACTCTTCTGATCCTGATCATCCTGACAGCGGTTTTCATTCTCGCACCGTTCACAGCCCTGGGACTCGCAACGGCTGCCGCTCTGTTTTCCCTGCCGCTTTACCGGTTCATGCGGCGGCTGATGCACAGCATCGCCATACGCGATTACGAAAGCTCTTCCCGGCTGACCGGCTTCATCCTGTTCACCGTAAACGCCCTGAAAGAGATCAAACTCGCGGGGCGGCAGGACGTTTTCATCCGGAACGGCAAACAGCTTGAATATACGGCAGTGGAACCGATGCGGCAGCTGTTTCTCTATTCCCAGCTGCCGCGCTTCATGATCGAAGCGGGTGTGATCTTCCTCGGCATGGGAACGATCGTGATGCTGCTGATCTGCAAAGTCGCCCCGACGTCGATCGCTCTTCAGGTTTCGTTTATCGGACTGGCTCTCCTGCGGATGATGCCGTCGGTATCACGAATCCATTATTACCTCGCACGGGTCCGCTCCCAACGGCATTATTTCGACTTGATCTCTCAGGATCTGCGGCAAATCCGCATGGAAGAGGAATCCGCGGAAAAGCCGCTGACATTCGACCATGGCATCCGGGTGGAAAATCTCTCGTTCTCCTACGGTGAGAAAGCCGTTCTGAGCAACATCTCTCTGGAAATTCCCAAAAACAGCTCTCTGGCACTGTCCGGACCGACGGGATGCGGCAAAACAACGCTCAGCGACCTGATTTCCGGTCTGTTTCCGCCGGACTCCGGAAAAATCCTTGTGGACGGACGGGACATCCGGGAAAATCTGGGCTCCTGGCGCAGACAGATCGGCTATGTTCCGCAGACGATCACACTGCTGGAAGGAACGGTTGCCGAGAACGTCGCTCTCGGAATCCCGCCGGAACAGATCGACCGCGCGCGCGTCGCGGAATGCCTTAAAATTGCCCAGGCGGAAGAATTTGTGCTTCGTCTGCATGGGGGAATGGATCACCCGCTCACCGAAAACGGACGCAACCTTTCCGGCGGACAGCGTCAGCGTCTCGGCATCGCACGGGCACTGTACCCCGCCCCCTCATTCCTGATCTTTGACGAAGCGACAAGTGCGCTCGATAATGAAACCGAAGCAGCATTTGTGGAAGCGCTCGCCGCGCTGCAGGGCAAAATTACCATGCTGATTGTCGCCCACCGTCAAACTTCCGTGGAACGTTGCGACCGCGTTTTCCATTTTCAGTAATTCTCTGTTTTCTTCTGCTATTTTAATATTTTTTTCAAAAAAGGTATTGACAAAAAATAAGAAATGTTGTATAATATAAAAGCGATCAACAGTGTTTCTGAAAGGTAAACAATGGTAAAGAAAACAGAAAAAGCATCGGTGAAATTCGGCGTCTCCGAATATCTGCGGATCCGCAGATATGTCATGACCCGGATCATGGCGTATTCCTGCAATACCGATGAAGATCCCCGTATACCGTCACTTCAGGAACTCTCGGCGAAATTCAAGGTCAGCAGACCGACCGTCTGCAAAGCGCTCAAGGAACTGATCAACGAAAACTACCTGATCGCCAAACCGGGCCTCGGCACCTACATCAATCCGTTGTATATTCTCGAACACGATTTCCGCAGAAAAATGCCGCTGGTCGGTCTCCTTCTCGGCGACGGTCTGTTAGTGCATATTGATATTTATTACGGAGAAATGTTCTCCGACATTCTTCGGGAACTGGTTCGAATCCCGTGCTATGTCCACCAGCTTTCCCTTTCCGCGCTCTCTCCGGATCAGGTCTTTGATGTGATCCGGGAAGAATCGCTTGATGCGCTGTGCTGGATTCAGCCGCCTCAGAAACTGCTGCCGGTTGTGGAACGTCTCCGCGTTGCCGGGCTTCCGGTTGTAACCTGCAGTGCCGATGCATTGACCAAAGAAGAATCCCGGCAGAAAAATGATGTCTACTTCGGCATTGAGGAACTTGGTATCCATTGCGGACGGGAACTGTTGCGCTGCAACCGGAAAAACATCATCTTCATCGGCAAGGAACCGCCGCACCGGCAGTTTTTCAACGGACTGAAAAAAGCATTCGCGGACCAAGGAGTCGAACTCAACGAGCGTCTTTGCCTGAATCTGGATTCCAACACGGAACACGATCTCCGCCATATCTTCCGCCTCGGCATTGAAGCAGATGCCATCATCAATCCTTATATTCCATATCCGCAGCTGGCGGAACTCCTCAAATCCGAACAGGTGGACTTTGAGCATAAAACATTGCTGGTCCAGAACTCCATCAATCTCTGCGGCGCCCCGTTTCAATCCGGCTGGCTGTACGATTTCCCCATGGAGGAACTGGCTGTGCGGACTGTTCAGCGCGTCCGGGCTGTTCTAAATGGCAGCAAATTGGCGGATGCACCGGAATGTCTCGAAATGCGCTTGCGGAAATTGGGCAACTTCTCGGAAGAACAACTATAATAACATAGGAGAATAAGCATGAAAAATCTGAGAGGAAAAAAAGAAGCCAAACAGGGCAGAATGAGTTTCACCCTTATAGAACTCCTGATAGTCATTGCAATTATTGCAATACTTGCAGGTATGCTTCTGCCGGCGCTGAACAGTGCAAGAAACAAGGCGCAAACCATGCAATGCCTGAACAATCTGAAACAGGACGGCGGGGCAGTCATCATGTACGCCAACGATTTCAATGATTTTGCGTTGTCGGCAAGAGAATCGAAGCTGCCGCCGGAATTGAATGACAGCGTCGTATTCTGGAGTGAAATGCTCATGACATTTCACTATCTGCCGTCCGGGAAAACCCTCATCTGTCCGTATATCCACAAGAACAACGGGTATTATTCGAAACAGGTCTATCAGGCAAAACCGGGCACATTCCGCGATTATCAGACCAGTTACGACAAATACACGATGCAGTTCTCTTACGGAATGAACAACAACTTCAGACTTTCCCAACGCCTGAACCGGATTGTCTCGCCTTCCGGGAAACTGATGCTGGGTGATTCGCGCGCTCCGGATACAGGAAACAAGATTTGCAGCCGCGGCGTTATCGAATACCGGACGGCGGATCTCTCAAACCGCCTCTACCCCTGGCATGAGCAGACCGCCAACGTCGTTTTTGCAGATGGTCATGCAGCCTCCGCCAAAGCACGCATGTCCGGCCTTGAAGGCGCAAATTCACTTCTGACACAATTCCCCAACAATACCGCCTGGAAACTGCAATAAGAAACCATGACAATGAAACGACTTCTGTTCACCCTTGTTTTATCCGGTTCGGCTGTTCTTCTATCAGCAGACATCCCGCCGGAACGGTTTGAGCCGGATTTTTCTCACTGCGATGTATACCGGGGAATTCTGCGCAACATTCCGGTCTCCGGCTGGTGGAAACTGAAAAAGGTCGAAAATTCTTCCGGCAATCCGCAGAACGACACCGGGCAGCGGGAACGCTGGTTCGCGATGGAATTTGACGATTCCAGCTGGAGCCGTGAGCTGGTTCCCGGCAATCTTCATGAGCCGTTCACGGATCCGAAACCGGACCGGAAAACCCGGAACTGGGGCGGCGTTGCCTACTTCCGCCGGACGGTTGAACTGCCTCCTCTGAAAAAAAATGAACGCGTCATTCTGCGTTTCGACGACCTCACCGGAAGTGCGGAAATCTATTTCAACGGGAAAAAAGCCGGACAGAAAACCTTCACCAAAGGTTTGAAGAATCAGCATTCCGGAACCTGGTTTCCGGATTTGTTTGATGTAACAGACTTTGCCCGGTCCGGGAAAAATACGATTGCCGTCCGCTTTTATCACAATGGAAAAATGTCAGTCGCCCCATGGAGTGACAACGGACCCGCCATCGGGATTCTCGGAAACGTCTGGCTGGAACTCCGTCCCGCCGCGTGGAGCCGGACGATCCTGATCGACCCGCAAAAGGATCTCCGCACCATCCGCGCGGAGATCCTGATGGAAGGCTCCGCCGACACCGGTGATACCGGCGGATGGACCGCTGAAGTTTCCGAAGTGAAATCGGGCAGAAAAGTCGCCCAAGGCAAATTTTCCGCTCCTTATACGGAAGACGGCAAACGCCGTGTCTCACTCCGGCTCACGATTCCGGATGCGGTTCCATGGACTCCCGAATCTCCGTTTCTCTATATGCTGACTCTCCGCAATGCCCGCGGAGAAATCACCGGCGCACAGCGGTTCGGAATGCGGACCTTTGAAGTGAAAAACGGTGACTTTCTGCTGAACGGAATACCCGTCATGCTGCGCGGTCTGACAACCGGGCTGATTGAGCGCGGACGCAACAGAGCTTATCTGATGAACGTCAATCCCGGCAATGCGTTCCGCCGTTATCCCCAGCGATTGAAAGAACTCAATGTCAACCACATGCGTCTCCACACCGCCCGGACCACTCCGATCGGTTATGATCTGTTCGATGAACTTGGATTCATCATCACTGACGAGATCGACTACCCGCTGACAATGCTGCCGAATCCGAAACGGGCGGATGAAATCGCCATTGCAGGAATGGAAGAAGCCAGTTTTCAGGATGGAACCCTTAAACCGGACTATGTGGCAAGACTCAAAAAACGTATTTGGGAAATCTATTCGCACCCATCCATCTGCACGTTCAGTTTCGGCAATGAAATCCGCAACGTGCAGGACCGGACCGGCCGCGTTCTGAACAATACTTACAAAGTTTACCGGAGCATCGACAAACAGAGCCGTCCCTGCACTCTTTCCAGCGGACGTTACAAAAAAGACACCACCAATCTCCGGGAGCTCCGCGAATCCGACACAACGGATTATATTGACCCGCATGATTACAGCGGCAGTATCAACAGTTCTCCGCTCGCGTATGTGGAAACCGTTGCACGGCAATTTATCCAGGCCATGAAAAAGCTGTATGATCCGCCGCTGCCGATCATCAACGGGGAAACCGTATATTATGCCTCGCATTACTATCCGGGACTCTACAATCCGGTCTGGAAACAGGAATCCGACCGTCAACCGGACTGGGACGTTCTCGAATCCCTTTTCTCCCCCCGGAAGGGCGCGGCCCGGATGACGCGCGGTCAACAGATGATGTCGTATTACTGGATCCGCAACTGCGGACTCAGGAACTATATCTTCCACCGCGATCTCTGGCGCGGCATCCAGACCGATCGGATCCTCGGTGCACAGCGCAGACTCTGGCCGGACTGGGATGGATATGAAAATCTGACCGGAGACCTTTTTCATCTTCCCCGGAATCTTTACCCGTTCGACAAGCTCAAATTTGAACCGAACGCAGGCTTTGGCATGGTCCGGGAAATCAACGCTCCCGTGATCGGCTTCCTGAATGATCCCCACCCGAACCGCTGGAGCGGCGATCAATTCACCGCAGCCGGAATGGTCATCAACAACAGCTCCGCTCCCATCAGAGACGTCTCCATGCTGGTGACACTGCGGCTCAACGGGCATACTCTGCACTCCATCCGCTGTTCTGTCGCCCCGGAAATGGCAGCAGGAACAAAACAGGAATTTCCGGTAACATTCCGTCTGCCGCAAACAGAAGGAAACGGGGAACTCGTTTATCAGGTCTATACGGGAAAAGAACTGCGGAACACCCGCACTCTGCCGCTGAATCTGCGAAACAGGGAAACGGTCATCGCTCCTCTGAAAACGGCAAAGAAAATCGCCCTTTACGATGCCGGAGCCGTTTTTGCCGGACTCGGTCCCTCCACCACCGACGAACTGCTGACGGCTTACGGAGTCAAGGCGGAAGGGATCGACTCGTTCCGTTCCCTGCACCGGTATGATCTGCTCATCATCGGCGCGAACTCTCTGGATTCCACTGTCGCCGACAACGCCGGACTGATCCGGGAATATGTGCGGAATGGCGGCAGACTTCTCGTATTTGAACAGACGGTCAACGGGCGCATTCCGTTCCTGCCGGAGCTCCGGTATACAGCGGTCGGACCGGGACAATTTTCGGAAATACTCAAATTCGATCATCCCGCGATGAAAAACATGACACAGGCGGAGTTCTTTTTCTGGAATCAGAAAGACCGTTCCGTCTACCGGTCGTACATCACGCCGTTCTCACGGGCGGCATTGACGCTTGCCGGAGACACCAGCCAATGGGGGGCTGACAATTTCGGCATGGATGCCTGTCATCTCCGCTACGGCAAGGGCGATGTTCTGCTTTCCCAGAAAGAAGTGACCGGATTGTTCCGGAATGATTCCGGTGCGGCAATGTACACCCGTAACATTCTGCGAACCATGACGGACGACGCCTGCCGGATCAATGCGGAAACGTTCATCGCACTTCCCCCGCCCAAGATCAAACCGCCGGAAAACCGCAGAAAACTGTATCCGGTCTCCCTGAAGCCGATCGCCAATCGTGCATTTGCGGACCCGGTCCGCGGCGACGGAAAGGGCGGCTGGACCGATCAGGGACCGGACAACGATCTTGCGGAAATGCCTGTCGGGCGCCAGAAATTCGCCGGAATCCCCTTTGACATTACCGATCCCGGCAAAAATGACGGCTGTTCCTGTGTGATGGTGTCGGGACGTCCAGAGCAAAAGCTCGCTCACCGAAGCCGGGAACTGATGATCGGGAAACGGATCCGCCGCCTCTATTTCCTGCACGCCGGAGCATGGATGCAGGAACGAAGCGCAACACCTGCCGGCTGGTATCATATCCGCTATCAATCCGGAAAAACGGTCAAAATTCCTCTTTTCCCCGGGAAAAATATCAGCGACTGGTGGAGTGTTTCGCGGGATACCGCGACCAATGCCGCCATCGGCTGGATCCGGGCGAGAAAAGACAATATTGTCGTTGGCTTGAATATTTTCGAATGGAGCAATCCCGTACCGGATGATCCCGTTGCCTCTATCTCATTGGAAAGCAGAAAAGAAACGGTTCTCGGACTTGTCGGAGTAACCGCGGAACTTCAATAAAAACCGTCACAGAAAGGAAATATCCATGAAATCCGGTTTCTCGACTCTCCTGTTCTACATTGCGATCACCATTTCGGCGGCGGATTACACAAGCGAAGGCTTTTCCGCTGAGACTTCAAAAAACGGCATTGTAAAACAACTCCGCTACAAGGGCACTCCGTTGTTGTCCGGTATTCAGCTGAACGGCAGTTACCATCCCGGCGAAGAGAAACACGACGCCCGCTTTTTCCAAAGTTGGGATTACACCGGAACAGCGGAAATACAGCGGAAAGGCTCCACGATGATCTCCGTTACGAACTCATCGCTGGGCAATAAAAAATTCCAGAACGCCGTCTCCTACGAATGCCGGGAAACATTCTCGCCGGAAACCGTCACACTGGAATATAAAGCGACTCTGAACCGGGAACTTTCCAAGCAGAGCGGTATCTTCTCCACGCTGCTGCACCTGCCCGCCGACATTCCCGGAAAAGGGATGAAGATTACCGATAAGAACGGTAACGAAATGCTCCGGATCATCCCGAAAACGTTCGATAAGACATTCCGCCCCTCCGGCAGGATATTTCAGTTCGCTCTGGGGAAAGGCAAGACATTCACGGTCGCTGCCGGCGAAGATGCTGTAATCTCAATCATGGATTCCCGCGCCTGGGGCGGCAAAAATGTCTGTCTTTCCGTCTCCCCGGCTGTTCCATGGTCTCACAAACCGCGGCAATTCCCCGCCGGGACGGTGTTCCGCTGGACCATCACCATCACCGCATCCAGCTGACCCGGACGGTTGACTCCACACCATGCCAACGGTGAAGCAACAAAAGGAGTCAACCATGCTGTATCTGACAAACAATACCGCAAACACAAAAGGAATCAAATTCGGCAGTCTTTTCCTCCCGTTTCCCGCAACAGGGCCGGAACCCGGACAGAAAGGGCTCTGTCTTGATTCCTCCGGACAGAAGCTGTTTTTTCAACTGAATGAGCGGGACACTCCGCCTCCATCCGGAACGAAGGGATTCCATGTCATACTTCCCGGCGGACGCTCTCTGTTCATTCCAATCCTCACAGAAGAACCGGTCTCCATTCTGTCGCGGCTCCGCTCCATCGTTGCGGGCAACAAAGGGAAAACGTACACGACGGAGCTTTCCACATTCGGCTCGCTTGATTCATCGGCAACATGGATCGGCGGCGTACTCGCGGAAAACGGGAAGATTTACGGCATCCCGCACGGGGCGGCGGAGATCCTCATCATCGACACCGCGACCGATACCGTAACGACAATTCCGACGGAAGCGGGCGATCTCAAATGGTTCGGCGGATGTCTGGCGCCGAACGGGAAAATCTACGCGATCCCGCACACGTCCAACAAAGTTCTTGTGATCGACCCGGAAACCGACACGACGTACACGTTCTCGGCAATAAGCGGTGACCGCAAGTGGGCGGGCGGCGTGCTCGGTCCCGATGGGAAAATTTACTGTCTTCCGTGTCAGGAATACAGAATCGGCGTCATTGATCCGGAGACCGACACGCTCGAAACGTTCGGCAATGTGGAACTCAATATCAGTTGGAGTTGGAAATGGATTGGCGGCGTGCTCGGTCCCGACAACTGCATCTATGCGTTTCCGTCGAATTACCAAAACAAGTATGTGCTGAAAATCGACCCCGTGGCGCGGACGACGCAGCTGATCGAACACGGCATTTCCGCGAGCGGCGAACTGTTCCAGAGCAGTGTGTTCGCGTCGGACGGACAGCTCTGGGGCGTGACCTGTTATTACGACAAACTTGTATCGTATTCGACCGATACCGGAACTGTCACGATTCACGGGGATGTCAGAAGTGGCAACGGCAAATGGGTCGGCGGGTGTCTCGCACCGAACGGGAAACTGTACTTTGCGCCGCTCAACTCCGGCAGCATCCTTGAAGTCGATCCCGATACCGGAAGTTCCGTTGAAATCCCGATTGACACGGCACTCGAATCCGGCAATAAATTCCGCGGCTGTGTGCTCGCACCGAATGGCAGTATTTACTTCATTCCGTACAACGCGACCTCGGCGCTGAAACTCTCGTTCACGGGCGGACTCACTCCGTTCCCGAAGGATGTCTGCGAATCGCCGTGGCTCAATAAATTTTGAGAGGAAGAACGCTGCAAACGGTCCTTCCGCAATTTAAAACAAAAAAACCGGGATGCTGAGTCCCGGTAAAAATCTGATAATCAGGTTTTCGGAATAAGAAAACTCATTCCTTATAAAATCGGAATAATAAAACTTATTCCTGTGTGATGGCTTCCGCGGGGCAGGTGCCGACGCAGGCACCGCAATCAACGCAGGAATCCGCATTGACAGTAGCCTTGCCGTCATTCATGGAAATCGCTTCCACCGGGCAAGCTCCGACGCAGGACTCACATCCGACACATTTTTCAGAATCAACTTTTGCAGCCATTTTTTCCTCCTTACGATTAATTTCGGGTTGTTTCGGGAGCCGCATCATAAGAAACGGCAGTTCCGTTAATTTACATGATAATCCGTAAATGTCAAGGGTATTGTAAATCTTTCTCAGCGTTTGAGACAAAATTCAAGAAGGAACGTTCCCGCAAACAGCCACGTCACCGCCCCTGCGGCAAGAAACGGACCGAACGCGAATCTGCGCCGCAGACGTCCCCGCCTCCATGCGTCGAACAGCAGCCAGATCAAAGCAAACGCACTTCCCGCAAACACGGCAAACAGCGCACCGGGCACACTCGTCAGTCCGGCTGCAGCCATCAGGTATTTGACATCCCCCCAGCCGAGAGCATCGCGCTTGAACAACAGTTTTCCGCCGTAAACTGCCGACGCTCCGAACAAGCCAACCGCTCCGATCCCCGCCGCCGTGTAGGCCAGCGAATACAACGGAGCCATTCTGCCGGGAACCAATACACTCCACAGAAGGGCAAGCACCATCGCCGTATAGGTGAATTTGTCGGGAATGATCCGCAACTCGCAATCGGTGCAGGTACTGCCGACGGAAAGCACGATCAACGTCCACGCGGGCAGGATCGCCAGCGGTACACCGCGGTCAAGCACAAAAAATGAAGACAGAGTAAAGAGAAGCGCCGTCACCAGTTCAATAATCAGGTAACGCGGCGAGATCGGCATTCCGCACCCCTTGCATTTGCCGCGCAGACAAATCCAGCCCAAAATCGGGATATTTTCCCACAATCCTAGTTTATGTCCGCACTTCGGGCACGAACTCGGCGGCCAGACAATCGAAATACCGCGCGGGACCCGCCATACACAGGCTGTGGTGAAACTTCCGAAACAGGCTCCAAGGATAAAACTGTATACATACCATATTCCCGAAGCCGGAGCCCCGTAAAGCTCCAGCCAATCCAGAACAGCCTGATTCAGAGAGCTCAGCATACAGACAGCCTCCATAATAAAAAAGCCTCCGCATTACAGCGGAGGCAGAACGAAAACAGTTATTTCGTATAAACTTCCAGTTCCCAGAGCGAATTCCCGAACTGAGTTCCACGTTTATCGCACTGGATACGGACAAATTTTGCATCCTTTGCCGCAAAAGTGACCGTTTCCACTTTGCCTTTACCATCTTTTTTATCGGCGACTGTGGTAAAGGTCTTGCCGTCCGTGGAAAGCTGAACTTTGTACTCTTTTGCAAACGCAGTTTCCCATTTCAGCACGACTTTTCCAACTTTCTGAACGGATCCGAGATCGACCATGATCCACTGTCCATCCTTGAACTCGGACCCCCAACGGGTATTGCCTTTTCCATCAACGGCGTTTTTCGCTTCCACACCCTTGTGCTGAGAGGAACTGGCTGTGACGGCTTTGTTCAGAGCGAGATTGGTTTCCGCGGCAAAAAGTCCGGCTGCGGCGACTGCCATTGCAGCGATCATCAGTTTTTTCATTTTAACTACTCCTTATTTTGGTTTTTAGTTATCCGGTCGTAACGTCTGTTACTCGGAATACACCTCAAATTCAAAAATCGAATATCCGCCTTTCGTCAGACGGGATTCCCCGTACATCCGGACATAACGGGCATTACGGGAAGGGAATTTCAGCACCTCGACCCCGCCGGAACCATTGGTCTTGACGATCGCATCCGTCCAGTTCTTTCCGTCGGAAGAAAGCTGAATCCGGTACTCTCTCGCCGCCGCATGTTCCCATACGATCTGCACCCTGCCGACTTTCCGTTCCGTGCCGAGATCCACCATCAGCCATTGTGGATCGGAGAACCGGGACGCCCAGCGGGTCCGCGACTTGCCGTCACATGCCCAGTGTGCATCCACGCCAAGATATTGGATCGAACTGGCCTCCGTTCTCCGGTTCAGCGCAAGGTTCTCCTCCGCTCCGCACTGAAAGCAGAACAGCACGCCGCACAGGAGAGAAACGTACACGAATCTGATCATTTTTCAAAAACCTGAAATTCCCAGAATGAATATCCGCTTGACGCCTGCGTGCGGAACTGTCCGGCAAAACGGACAAACCGGGCATCCTGCTGCGGAAACGTGAGGGTCTCCACTCCGCCGTTGCCGTCTTTTTTCCAAACGGCATCCACCCACTTCCTGCCATCCGTGGAAAGCTGAATCTTATAATCCCGCGCGGAAGCGCGTTCCCATAGAATTACCACGCGGCCGACTTTTTTCACTTCGCCGAGATCGACACAGAACCACTGCGGATCGTTCCGAAGCCGGGACGCCCAGCGGGTCGTCTTGCTGCCGTCCACCGCAAATTCCGGCTTGAGACGCTGATTTTCCACAGAACTTGCGTAAACCTGTTTCCCGCGGGCGAGATTCACCTCCTGCGCACATGCCATGATTCCGGCAGCCGCAAGGATCGTCGTCAACAGCAGTTTCATCTGAAATTTCCTCTCATTTCTGTTTGAGTAAATACAAAAAACTGTCTCTTTCCCTTATACTACCACAGATTTTATTATTTTACAAACTTTGAAACCAAAAAAACGTAATGTTTTCTTTCCCGGCTCCGCCGTCACTGTCTGCGGAAGAGAAAAAAATCACGGATTATTTTCATTTATGGGATTGACAAATTTCAAAGAATATTGTATAATTTATAAAGAGGTCCGATGTGGTCCGATTTCTTAAACAACAGGAACAGACATGAGAGAAACACTGAAAATCAGGCATTATGTGGTCGGTGTGATATATCACGCCGGCGAACGCTCGGTACAGATCATGTCTTCACGCGACCTCGCGAAGTATTTCAACATAGCGAGAAGCACGGTCTCCATCGCGCTGAAAGAGCTGGTCGATCAGGGGTATCTGATCCCTGTAAAGGGAAAAGGTTACTTTACCAATCCCCGGAAGATCATGACGCCCATCCCCGGAAAAATGCCTCCGCTGATCCTGCTGATCCATGGGGACGGACGTAATTTCTATCACAATTCACAGGCGTGGGAAAGCATCAGCACGATCGGGAAAGCCGTTACCGATGCCGGTTTTTACTTCCGCCAGCTCACCCTTTCCTCGACCGGGGAGGAAGAACTGTTCAACGAGATTCGCGGCGCCCAGGCGGACGGGTTGATCTGGATTGACCGCCTGTACTATGATGAATCGCTTCTGAAACGTCTGACGGACGACGGCATGCCGGTAATCTGCGATGCACTTGACTCTTCCGCCGTCAATACCGTATATTTCGATACGCCGTCCGCCTGCCGGAAAATCGGTCAGCGGCTCGCACGGGAAAAAAAGACCAATATTCTGTACTGTCTGGGAAAATGGCACCGGGAAAACGATCTTCCATATATTCTGGAACCGTTCTCCAAGGCCGGTCTTGATGTGCATCTGGAATTTGTCGACAACGAAGGTCTGGCAGACCGTGACAAGCTGACGCAGGGACTGCTCCGCAGGAAATGGGATGTCGTATTTTCTCATCCGCCGCATGTGCCGCTGCTGAGCGATGCAATCCGCCTGACGGGCATCCCGCCGCCGGAACTGCTCGCCCGGCTGTATCTCCGCAACACTCCGGAACGGCAGGAAGAATTCCGCTTTCCATTCCGGAAACGCGCGGAAGCAACGGTACAGCGGATGATCGAGCTGTTGAACGGAGATCGCAGGGTCAAACAGATTTCAATTCCAATGGAAGCAATCAAACAACAAATAAGGGTAAATCAGAAAAATCAATCTTTCTGAAATTGGCTTTGGAATAAAAGCATATTTCATACGGAGAAAAACCATGCAGAAAAGCAATGAGAATCCACTGCTTCCGATGGGCGCTATAACGGGAAAACCCGACCGGAAAATAATCCTGGAAACCCTGACCGCCTTGAAAGAAGTCGGCATCACACAATATTTGCTCTATCCCCGTTCCGGCTGCGAGCTGGAATATCTCAGTGAAGAATGGTTCGACACCTGCCGCATTTTTTTTGAGGAAGGCAAACGACTCGGCTTCACCTCTTTCTGGCTCTACGATGAATTCAACTGGCCCAGCGGACAGTGCGACGGAAAAATCATGAAGGAAAATCCTGATTATGCCCTGCACTATCTTCAAGTTCTGGAACAAAACGGGACATACACGATCCGCGAAGGGAAAAATCCAAATCGTCCGAATGTGCTCAATCCGGAAGCGATGCGCTCCTTTCTCCGGTCCACGCATGAAAAATATGCGGAACAGTTCGGAGAACTTTTCGGCACTCTGATCAAAGGGATCTTCAGCGATGAACCCTCTTTTCTCTATGTCTGGCACGGTGAAACCCCAAGCGAAGAACGTCTCCGGATTGCCTGCTATCCGGGCTTGAAAGAAGAATACGCGGAACTGACGGGAAACAACCTTGAACAGGATCTGGTTTTCTGTCTGAAGAACCATTGCGATCCATTCTGGCAGCCTGCTGTCCGGAAACTTCTGGGCAGGCAATTCCGGAAAGCGTTCATGCAGCCGATCCGCGACTGGTGCTCCGCGCACGGATTGTTCCTGACAGGACACCTCATGGATGAAAGTTCTCCCGCCGGAGCCTTGAGCGCCAGCGGGCGCCCTCTGGAAATCATAGACACCTTCTCTCTTCCCGGAATGGATGAAATCTTTACCCGCCGCCATATGGAAGATACCGAGTGGCTCACACTGGGAACGGTGGAACACGGAATCCGCAGAAACGGAAACGGAGGGCTCGCAGAACTCTTCGCGCTTGGTCCCTGTGATATGCCGATCGGACGCATGAAAAAAATGATCCGTACCGTCTCCATGTTCGGAGTCGACCACTACGTTCTCGCAGTCGCACAGCTCGACATGCGCGGCAACGTGGAAAAAAGCCTGTATTTCAATCCCTATTCACGAACCCAGCCATGGTTCCATGCGCTGAAACTCCTCGGAGAAGATGCTTTCTCCGCCGCACAAACCGCAAAAAAAACATTCTTTCCGGAAATTCAGATCCGGTATCCGTCCACGGAACGCCCTCTCAATGAACTGCTGATCCGCCTGACCGCCGCGCAGAGACAGTGGACACTCATCGGAGAAGAGGAAGCGGGAACAGCTCCGTTCGTCCTCCGTCTGGAACGCAGCAAGCTCGTCGAAGAAAACTCCCGGAAATCCTGGGACCGGGTGGAACAGTTCATACACGATCTGGAAAAAACAGCACCCCTCCGGGTCTTTGTCACAGAACAGAACGGCACCCCTGTAAAAGACATATTCCTGCGGAATTATGCGGACGGTTCCACGGAACTTGTAAATCTCGCCGAATCAGCGGAAAAAAGATCACTCATCCTCCACCGCAATGGGCAAAAGATCCCGTTCCCGCTGGAAGCCGACGGCACCCGTTCATTCCCCGGATGGAAAGTGAAAATGGATCGGCCGAACCTGAAACGTCTGTCTTTTGAAAACGGTCTCTGCCGCCTCACCCTGAAAGAATCCCTCTCCGGGCTGACACTTGCCCTCCGTTCCTACGGTGGACGGGCGGAACTCCGCATGGATGGAACTCCCGTAACAGCGGAAAAAGAGTGCACCTCTCTTCCGCAGGGATGCCGGGAACTCTGCCGGGAAACAGAAGCGTTCGATCTCTCCGCCGGAGAACATGTTTTCGAACTGACCTCAAACGTTCCGGATTATCCCTATCTGCCCGCGGCATTTCTCACGGGCCCCTTCGCGGCTTCCGGAAGCGAACTCTCGAAATACGCAGAAGACGGGGCCGGACTCGAAGAGTACATCGGCGAACTGATTCAAACCGGAACGGTGGAACTTCCAGTCGATATACAGCTTCTGCGCATGGAAACCGACGGTCTTGATACGGAACTGTTTTTCAACGGGGAAAGCCTCGGCGAACGCGCATGGGCCCCCTTTGCCTGGCGAATTCCTGAGCGGTTCGCCGGACAAACCGTCTCTGTAAAAATCGTCCGCAGAACCTCATGCGGTCCGATGTTCGGGACGGCATGTTTCGATCCCGATCCGAACGGGTCAAACGGATGGCTTGTCCAGTATCGTCCGCACGGCGGCGTTCCTCATACCGTTACCGAACTGATTCTGGAATAAAACAAACGGAACCGGACACTCACAGAAGCAATCAAACAACAAAAAAAAAGGAGATAAACCATGTACAGAAAAAACAAACGGAATCAAAATGAGTTCACCCTTATAGAACTCCTTGTAGTAATTTCTATCATAGCAATTCTAGCAGGAATGCTGCTTCCGGCACTGAATGCCGCACGGGAAAAAGCGCATTTGAGTGCATGTCAATCCAATTTGAAATCGCTGACATTGTACAATCTGCAATATGCGGACAGTTGGAACGATTATATTCCGACAAGCTGGGCAAACGGCGCAGGCAATAAATACTGGTACTCTCTGTTGGCAGATTCCGGACTCGTTCAGAAGCCGGCGGAATATCATGCAACAGTGAATCCAAACGCACCCCGTGGAATATGGGCGTGCCCAAGCGCAAAGGGAGCTCAGACGGCAAACGGAACAATGACTCATTACGGAATGAACAGATATGCGGTCATTTGGAATATCTGGGTACGCAGAGCCCTATGCAAACAGCCTTCCATCACAGCAATGCTGTACGATACCACTGTCACACCCAATTATGACGGTTATGTTCCTACAACAGACTTGAACAGTACAAGAAATATCAATGCCAACCGCCACATGAACGGAGCGGGAAGAAATGTTTCATTCGTGGACGGACATATCCAGTATGTGCCGAAAACAACCGCAGCGGCGCCGAATCTCTACATCTGGAAAATTTACTACAACAATAACACAACTGTACTAGCTGATACCAGTGCCGAACGCTGGAAACTTTAACCCAATAAACCAATCGGGGAAAAACATGAAAAAAACGACTCTGCTTGCCACAGCTCTGGCAACAACATTTGGAATTCAAGCGGAAATGCCGCAGCTTCACTTCACCCTTCTGAAAAACGGCAATTACGGCGAAGGAACCGTTACGGCAACTCCCGGAAACGGATTCAAAATGACCTTGAAAAATACGGAAAAACGCAATCACGCAATCGCACTTGCCAACTTCAAGCTGAATGCGGCGGCCCAGCAGAAGCTGGTATTCCGTCTGCGCGGGAAAAAATCCAACGGCAACGCATTTGTAAGCGTCACTCTCCTGTACGGACAGGGAAAGGAATGGAAAAGCACCAAAAGCCCCTCGGTCCAGGTCCGGAATGATGAATTCAAAACGTACATTTTCGGACTGGACACCGATTTCAAGCTCGGTGACGGTTCCTACCTGTTCCGCCAGCTCAAATTCGTGCTGAATTCGGACCGCAATCCCCGGAACAGCACAGCGGAAATCGACGTGCAGGACGTGCGGATCGTTCATGCCGATGAAATCTCCGGAGCCGGAACGGATTTCACCATCGTGCCATATCCCGTCCCGGAAAAACAGCCGCTCAGCCGGATGGAAAAACCGATCCGGGTCTGGTTTGAATTCGATAACGACGATCGCTCCACAAAGGTGCAGAGCCGCGTTTCACATGGGGCTTTTCAGGATCCCGTCCCGGCATGGAGCTTCCGTCATCTTCTGCTGGAACATGCGGACGGGCTGATCCATGATGCGGAGTCCCCGGAATCGGCGGACGTCATCGTCTATTCGCGCGCCGGTAAAGGCGGACAGGCGGAAACAATCGCGCGGAAAGCGAAAGCGGGAATTCCGCTGATCGTATACGGTGTCCCCGCCGATCCGGAAATCGCCGCGCTCCTTCCGGTGAAACTCTCGGCCGTTGCGTATCAGGGGCTCCCGGAACGCCGCAAACTCACGATCCGGAAAAAGGATCATCCGCTTCTGCAAAATCTGAAGCTGACCACAGCCGCCCCGGCTGTCTATCACCGGGCGGAACAGAAAAACGGCGCCGCTGTTCTGCTGACATTCGACGACGGAAACCCGTTTCTGACGGAACAGGGGAATATCCTGCATTTCAATACGGGAATCGGCGGAAAACTGGATGCTTCCGATTCGGTTTTCTATGACCGTTTTCTGCTTCATGCGATCGCCCGCGATTCCAAACCGCACACCGCAGCGCTCGCCGTCCGGGAACAGGCTGTACGGAAGCAAGCCGCGGAAACGGAGCGCAAACGTGTGACAGCCGCGGCCAAAACAGCCGGACTCTCCTCCGGGGAAGCCGGCAACTGGCGCCTTGGAGCGTCCGCCGATAACGTCGGCAGATTCGGCTGGCTGATCGGAGAACCTCTGCTTGCCGATTCCGTCGGCAAGGATTTGAGCGTCTCCAATGACGCACAGCGTTACAGCTTTGCGACGGACGGCACTGCGGCAATCCCGTTCTCCGGCTGGAGCCGGAAAGCAATAGAGGGCAGCATTGTTTTCCCGAACACCCGCCATGTCAACGCCGATCCTTGCGAATCATGGTCCGGCGTCGGTACTGTCCAGTATGAAACCTCCCTGCTGATGGAAAACGGTTGGAAAGGCAAAACCCTCGTATTTGAAGTGAAAGACGGCATTGATGACACGGACGAGTTTCTGTTCAACGGACACCCCGCCGGAAAAACCGGCGAAGACACCCCGTATCACTGGATGGTCCCGCGCCGTTACCGGATCCCGGCGGACCGCATCCGGTGGGGAAAAGAAAACCGTTTCACTCTCCGTGTACGGAACCTGCGCGGTAACGCCAAAATCAATTCGCGCCCGGTTCTCCACATCAGCGACGGCGGAGTGAAAGAAGAACTCTCCGTCAGCCGGATCGACTGGACCGGAAAGAGCTATCAGCTTAAAGGGAAAAACGGAGTCCGGGAAATGGCGCTGTCCCTGCTGACGCCGTTTATCCGCTACCGCTTTCCGCAGAAAACGCTGTTCCTGAATCTGGAAAATATTGCAGAATTCGCCGCTTATCAAAGTGCGGACGGGATACATGTCGTTCCGCTGAACGGCGGTGTTTTCTATGAAAAAGCGGTCAACGGGGCGTGGAGTGCGCCCTGGCTGCTGTTGTTCCGGCCGGAAAACAGCCGTCCGCTCCTGCTGGTATTCTCCGCCCAGCCGGAAAAACTGAGCGTCCGGAAACGCAACGGCATTGTGGAGGGGATCGGCATCCGGTGCGGAAAAGCGATCGGAGAACTTGCCGCCGGATGGCCGTGGGGCGTCCGGGAAATGCAGTGCCGCAAATGGACGGAACAACTGCCCGCAACCGCGCAAAAACAGATCCGGCAGTCGCTGAACTTTGCACTGAACTTCCCGGTCGCCTGTGAGGAAATCTTTTCGATCAACCGGGCAAAACGGCAGATCGACATCATCAACGTTTTCCGTTTTGAGCGGACTCGCGACGACTGGAACACTCCGGTCCGCGACTATGCGTTTCTTCCCGCCCTGAGCGGATTCATGGCGCAGGAAAAGCGGATCGTCTCTCCGGCGGAACCGCTGACGGATTTCGGTATTCCGACTTATCACGGACCGTTGGTCGGCGTTTTCGGCAAAGCGGCAATCCGTTACTCGCTTCCGCTTCCCCCGGATGACGATCTGATGCCCGTCGGAGTCCGTCACAAGGAGATCAACGCGGCGCAGGATTACAACTTCGCCGGTGGAGTCCGCTGGTCCTGCGGCGGGCGCGTCTCCGTCAACGCATGGACCCCCGCCAAGCCTGCCGGAGTCCGTTCTCCGTTGCAGAACATCGACCCATTCGCCTGGAACTTCGGTATCTGTTCCGCGCTTCAGGGCGCTTTCTTCCTCAACGACTCCAACCGGAAACTCCTTGAGGAACGGACAAGACGGCGTTTCATGGAACCGCTCGAACTGTATCAGTACAAGAACTTCGCCCGCCACCGGGAAGAACCGTTCTCCCGTCTGCACTATCCGATTCTTTTCAACAGCTTTTATCCGAACTCCGCCGCTTATTCCGGCGAAATGGGTTCGACGGTGATCTACGGCGATTCCAACGAAGCCTGCACGGTCGCAGTCTGGATCGGCCGTCAGCTTGCCGACGGATTCGGTCAGGCGGATATGGTGCGGCTCAACTGGAACTATTTCCGGTATGCCATGCGGTATCAGAACTATATCGACGACTATGTGTTCCAGTCGGGCAGCTGCCGGGAAACCGGAGTCGGCGCATGGGTCGACATGCTCAACGGCGAATATTCCGGAATGCTCGCCTATGCCCGCCTTGCGGAACTTAACGACGACACGGCGGAAATGGAACAGGCTCTGTACCGCGCCGCAAAAAAAGCGGTCCCCACGATCGCACGACTCTGTTTCCACAAGTATTTTGAGACGATCCGGCCCGAATTCTCCGGCAAAACCGATTATCAGATCACCGGATTCGGCGAAGACGGCGCAAAGATCATGCGCTTTCCGAACTCAAACGGGAACTTCTTCGCCGCCAATGACCTGTTCGATTATTCACAGGGATTTCCGGGACAGTTGATCCAGCTCTATCAACGCTATGGTCTGGACGAGGTGAAAAACCACCTGCGCCTCCGTGCGGCACCGCTGCTCCTCCGTCAACCGAAAGGAATCCGCTCCGATTACATTCCCGTTATGGCGGTATTCGCGGCAGAGGAATTTCCTCTTGCGGAACAGACCGGAAAGTGCATCGCCAATCATCCGCGCACTTCCGACTGGCCGGGAATCCGGGTGCCGGTTCAGCTCGGCATGGTTTTGTGGAACATGGAACACCGGATCTCTTTCCGCAACTGGCGTGAACTGAACATCCGGTCCGCCTGGTACGATCCGGCGGAACGTTCCCTGACCCTTTCCGCCGTTGCGGGACCGGATTCTCTGCTGGTTCTCTCGGCGGAAAAATCCCCGGTCAAGGCGACCGGCAACGGCAAGTCCATCACTCTGCAAAAACAGGAGAACGGATGGAAAATCCCGCTGTCCGAAGGCGAAAACCGGATCCGGATCCGGTTCCTTTACTTTGGCCTATTATAGAAACGATGATAAAAAGCATTATTCATAATGAAGC